>OKSF01000007.1_pt1 | contig 212028 bp, 215 predicted proteins | sample 1606061 | NCBI WGS metagenome assembly OKSF01 (sample SAMEA3541567, study PRJEB24748) | human gut metagenome | biome: human gut; feature: human-associated habitat; material: faeces | place: China | collected 2012
AGTTACTTAAGCTTTCACTCGTTGATACCGAAGTGCTTAAGCTTTCGCTCAGTGACACTGAATTACTCATACTTTCACTCAGCGATACCGAGTTACTTAAGCTTTCACTCGTTGATACCGAAGTGCTTAAGCTTTCGCTCAGTGACACTGAATTACTCATACTTTCACTCAGCGATACCGAGTTACTTAAGCTTTCACTCGTTGATACCGAAGTGCTTAAGCTTTCGCTCAGTGAGACGGAATTACTGAGACTTTCACTCAGCGATACCGAGGTACTCATACTCTCACTCAGTGATACTGAATTGCTTAAGCTTTCACTCAGCGAGGTTGAATTACTCATACTTTCACTTATTGACCCAGAAGTACTCATACTTTCGCTGATACTTACCGAGCCACTATTTGACGTAGAGTTACTTAGGCTTTCTGAAGCTGAGGTACTTGCTCGATTACTAATAGAATTTGATGTAGATTGACTAATTTGTTGACTTTCGGATACTGATTGTTGAGTAGAGGTTGATTGTGAAATTGCAGTACTCTCACTTGTCGAAGCGCTTGTTGATGGAATTGACCAGCTATTATAAACTACTTGGGTTGTTCCATCATCGGAAATCTTGTTAGTAATGTCCACAGCATTTTGTTGAGCGGTGCTGTCGCCATTTATCATAACCATATTTCCGGCATTCGTTGTCAACTTATCACCCGTAACTTGATCAACATTTGATGCCATGTAGTCTGATTGCTCAGCATTTCCGTTATTGACTATTCGAACACTACTATTATTAACACTAACATTAAAATTATTTGTGGTGTAAGCAAGGTTATCATATGCGGACTGGTTTGCAATCACCCCATTAGCATTCTTTAATGTCGAGTATGCATTTCCACCAGTGTTATTTAACGTAACTATTCTTGGATCGGTAATATTAACATTTATTCTGTCCGCAGAAGCAATATTATTAGAATCGATATTATCTACAGTAAGGGTAGCACTTGAATCTTTTGCAAAAGTAATGTTAGTTGTATATGAATTTTGATTCTGTGCTGCGTTTGTTGCACCCAAAGAAGCAACATTATAGTAGGTATTTGAACTGTAGGTTACAATGTTTCCATCGCCGACATAGATATTATTTGCCGAATCTAATGAATGGTTTACCGTTAAGTTAACTTGGGAGTTTGAAGCAAAGTTAATATCCTTTGGTCCTTGATTATTGATCAAAATATTAACGTGGCCGGCTTCCATATCAACTTTGGAGTTTTCACCGACAGAAATAGTATTTTGGTATCCAGAATATCCAGCGCCAACTTGGTCAATCAAAACGTTTCCACGGTTAGCACCGTTAAGGTTAACTGTTGCATTTTGACCAATGATTAAGCCATGGTCAGTTACATTCCCTTTAATTTCAATGTTGTTATTAATTTGATTAGTACCATTAACTGTAAACTGAGCACCATCATGAACAATTACGGTACCACCAACGTATACTTGGGAACTTCCAGCAGAATTAACAGTAAAAGTAGTTGTATTAATTGTTTTGCCACTCTGGTTTGTGTAACTACCGACATAGTTAATAGTAGTTTTACCCTGTACTTCAAATGTCTTATTGTTTGCAGTTGTTGTATCAGTAAATACTGCTGTTCCGCCATATGCAGTTACATTATTATAAGTTAATGTTGCAGGTCCGGCTGACGTTTCAAGGTCAAAAGCACCATACACGCCAGCATTATAAATCGTAGCATCATTAACTGTTACTGAACCATTGTTGATTATCGTACGTGATCCGTCACCATCAACATAAATACGGTGTCCCCCACCATTAATTGTAAGGTCACGATTAAGTACCGTAGTTCCGGTACTAGTAACGTCTCCCGCTAAATTAATTTCACTGATATTAGTATTAGCTAATGCTTTATTAAAATCATTACTATTATAAACCGTAACTGATTCACCATTGGCTGCTTTGGATTGGATCAGATTAGTGTTATAAAGCATGGCGGTTGCGGCAGTAGTAGCATTGTTAACGGTATTTTGCGTCAATAAACTTTGGGTAACGGATGTTTGGATTTCATCAGTTGGAAGGATAGTAGATGCATTGTCACTAATAGTACTATTCCCATTAGCCAAGGACCCGCTTACCGAAGTTAAACTAGTGCTTTCACTAGTACTGATTGAATTTGATGCAGATTGCGAAACAGTTGATGTACTAGTAGATGTGCTCGTCGACGTACTTGTAGACCCTGTTGACTGACTAGTCGAAGTTGACTTGCTGGTACTAGTGGTCGTGGACGTACTAGTAGATGTAGAACTAGTTGTGCTGGTCATAGTAGAAGCCGAGCCAGATACAGTTGAGGTGCTAGTTGAAGTTGAGCCAGCTGTTTGACTTGTTGAGGTACTAGTTGAAGTTGATCCGGATCCAATAACTTGTGAATTCTGATCAACCGTGGCAGTAGCAGCATGAGCCTCTGTTGGGCTTGTAGTGCCTACAACTCCTGCTCCCAGCAAGGTTGCCATTGTTGCAGCACCTTTTTTATAAGCATCAGGTATCGTATCATTTTTATCTTTGATTGAGTCAAGGTCGTTAAAGTTAGTAGGCTTAACTTCTTTTTTAGACCTAAAAGAGAATAGTTTAAAGAAGCGAGTTAAAGCACTAAACCAACCATGCTTAGTCTTATACAGTTTAACTTTACTTCCATTCTCCTGTTCATTCTTATACTTAGACATATAATCCACCTCTCTGCTTAATCAGCTGGCTTAATCTACTGATAAGCGATTTTATTACTTTTAAACATTGTACACCTACTAACATCAAAAATAAAACATCTTATAACAAGCTTTATTTAACAACAGTCTAATTTTTCATTTAAATAGTCATAAATAAAAAGCCGAGAAAGATACTTTCTCAGCTTTTACTAAGTAATTTTTACCTAAATCTTCGCCACAATTTCGTTTTGATAAGCCTGGTCATGCACCGCCGAAATTTCCTCATCAAAATTGAATTCTGCTGTATGCTTATTCGCCAGTTTAACTTTATGTGTAGCCCCCATTTTAAACCACTCATATTCTGAATCAATGTGACCAATATCTATCATTTGATTACCTAAGTCTTGCAAGTCATCGACAATCACTTTCGCCGTTGGTCCTAGCATTAATAAGACTAATCGATTCTCCGCATTTTCTTTAATCGCCTGTTCAATTTGATTTATTTGTTGATATGAATCTTTGGCTGGGCAAATAATCCGTTTAATTGAATTAGCATTGGCAAATAAATCGTTACCAACTCCTGATCGTGTTAAAGCCCCTTCTACAATTAATATATCTTTTTCTTCCCAAAGGCGCTTCAATTTTGCAAAAGCATCAGCACTCTTACTTTTATCAACCAGGTCAATATACGGACGTGAGATAAAAGTCGAGCCATACCAGTTATTAGTTTTTCCAATTTCCATCAAAAAATTATTATTTTTAGGGAAGAAATTAGATTCATAAAAATCTTCAGCATAGTCATTGTAACGATCTAAACCTCGAAATACGTCTGGTAAACAAACTAACGTATTATTAAAATTCCCCCGCAAAATAATATTTTTTAGTCTTTCAGCAAGCGCTGGTTCATAAGTTTGATATGGAATTGACTGCCCGCTAATTAAATCAAACTCCCCATCCCCGAAGCGAACAACTGATTTATGGCTTTCTAAAATCAGGTCTAGCGATTTATTAATATCTTTTACTTCAATATTAAATTTTGACTTAGGTTCAGTCTTGTTTTTGATTGCATCGCTAATCGCAGCTGCCATTTCGTCAATTTGACCATCATGAAATACATGATAATTATCATAATTTAATTCTTGTGATTTCGTTCGATCAAAAGCAACCATCGGGATTTTTCTATCCATTACTCTGTCAATTACTTCATTTGCTTTCGGATTGTAATTAATATCTAAATAAACATTTGCTTGATTAATCAGTTCAGTAAGTGTTTTACCCAAAATATTAGGATAAAGGGTAACGTTATCGTATTGAGTTAGCTTTAATAACAAAAATGCCATATTAGTATATGCTGCAATGTTGAAGTGAACGTTTGGTAATTTCTTTATTAATTGCTCAATGCTCTGTACCTCTGCCATATTGGTAAAAACAAAAGCTTCCCCATTAAAAGATAAACTTTTAATCTTACTCTTATCAAAACTGCCATGCTTAGAGACAATATCAGACCACTCTAAACAACGATAATGCCACCATTTATTGCGCAAGCTTGAAGTTGATGTTAAATTAAATGGCTTGTCACTAGTAACATAATGAATAATTTTAGGGTTTTTCACCTTATCTAAGAGCGACAAAATATGGTCTAAGTTATTCCAAAAAGCATCTTTTTCAAAGCCAATTTGATAATTATAAGTTAAATCTAACTCGCCAATCTGTCCCTGAAAAAAATCATTAATAACGGTTTGAGCTCCATTCAAAAGATTAGGATTCTTTCCCATGTTTATTAATGAGTTCACTACTCGCTTTTCTTTCCAACCACGATTATTTATTAGCATTACTCCAGCATTAAACAACGTGTTTTGATTGTAATCTCTCACAGCTAATAATAACTTATCTTCAAATTTAGTTTGAAAAAGTTCGTTTAGACTACTTGTAACAATTAAATCACTATCTAAATAAAGGGCCTTATCTTCTCGTACAAATTCTGGAATTAAAAATCTACCAAAAGATGAAGAGGTTATGTGCTCAAAAGAAGGATGCATAATCTGTAAACGCTCCGGATCTACTTTTGCATCGATGATACTGCTACCAATTTGAGCTAAATATTGATTCAAATTAACAAACCACTCATGCGGAATATCTGGATTAATCACATAAATTTTCACATTACGATTATGAACCATAATAGATTTTAACGTTGTCTCAATCTGATTTATATACCCACAATCACCACTTAACGCTATTACTTTCATTTTTACCTCCTCATATACATAAAAAGACCAGGAAAGCTTCCCAGTCCTAGCAATTGATTCCAGTTCAAGCTTTTAATGCATAAAATAGCTCCCAATCATTAAACCTAGTACCAAAATTAGCAGTAATGTCATCAAAACCGCACGAAAACTTTTCGGTTCTTTTTTCTTTTTATAAGGTTTTCTTTTTTCTTCTTCTACCTTGTCTAGTCGTTTTAAAGCGTCTTGTTGAGCTAAAGATGTTTTCGGGCGCTCTTCATCTTTTTTAGTCATGCTCTATTGCTCCTATCCGATTACGATAATCCTGAACACTAACCTCACTGGCTAATTTTCGCTGCGTATCAATCAATTCTTTCATTAAAGCTGGCTTCTGTAATGCATTTAGGATTCGTTCTCCCATTTGTCTTGCTTCGGTAACCTTAAAAACATTTTGCGGAGCTACGAATTGCGGTTCATGTAAAGTCTCATCAAAACCAACAATTAGCATGTTTTGCTCAAAGGCTCCCCGCACTGCATCTAAAATTTCATTCTGGTGATTGATGTCAAGGTAAATATCACAGTCAGCAATCAACTGCTTAACTCGTTGCTGGCTAACGTTGGGATAAAGTTCAACGTTTGAATATTGTTGATAAGCAAGCAATTTTTCTGACATTTCTGTAACAGCTGCAATATGAAACTTAACTTGGGGTAACTGTTTAACTAACGTCGTGGCCGCAACAATTTCGTCCGAGTTAGTAAGGATAAGTGCTTCTGGACGGAGCTTATTTCCCCGTGGATGCGGATAAATCATTCCCAGATAACTAAAATCAACGTATTTATTACCAGTCAGTGTGGGCTTCATTTGCTGCCAGTCAGAATAACGCTGAAAAATAATATGCTTTGTCCGCGTTGAATGTTCCATTAAAAATTGCATATTTCCGGGCAGTTTATTGTCTAGCAACGGTTCGTGCCAAAAGAGAGTATCTGTTCCATTATCAGGCAGGGCTAGTGTCACACTTAGACCTTGATTCAAAGTATTATAAAAAATATGATCAAGTTTAAAATCGCGAACTGTTAAATAATACTTTACAAACTCAATCCACGAAGCAAAATAACGTTTCTGGCTGTTATCAGTGAGGAAAAGACTACCAGCACGTAAGTTCCAAGCTAAAAAACACTCCTGATACTTATTATAATATTTACGCCAAATTGGCTGACCTTGCTCATAAAAAGTTGTAGCAAAGTGATAACCGTTACTATTATAGTGATCGGCCCAATTAATCTTTCCTTGTCGATCTAGCCACCGCACTTCTTTAACCTGGCGTGAATTATCATTGGAGCGATAGATAATATCTGCCCGCTTCTGGTCTAAATCGTAAACTTCTCCTTGCGAGGACGTGCTCAAAATCCGCCAATATTTTGGTACCGGCAATTGATCAAAATATAACGGTGATTTATTTTCATTATATTGACCAAAAAATTTAATTGGTGATTCAACCTCAGCCGGAAGGAAGCCATCATCATTTATCACAACCGTTGGAATTTTAATCTGGGCAGATCTTTGCGAACGGAGTAAATCAAATGTAGCTTGATCAAAATTATCAAATAGATTAAGCATGGGTATCCTCCTTTAATAACTGCTGCCATTGCTTAGCAACATTTCTCGTTAAGTAAGGTTCAGCTAACGCATAAGAATGTTCATGGAACTTAGTTAAGTCAGCAGTACTAAATGTTTTGATAATGGCATCAGTTAATGCTTTTTCCTTCTTAACATTACTCCAGTCTTCTTCATACGGTAATAGGTAGCCATTTTGCTGGTCATCAATAAAAGTTTGATTACCATATGGAACGTCAAAGCCAATCATTGAAAGACCTGAACCAACTGCTTCTAGCAAACTCAAGCCAAAGCCTTCACTAGTCGAACCAGCAATATAGGTCTCATATTGTTGATAGACTTGACTTAAATCATGCTGTCCCATTAGCTTGATATAATTATCAGCATGATTTTTTTTAATTAGTTCCTGCAATCGCCCAGCTTGACCGCCAGCACCATAGATATCAAGCGTAACATCAGAAATTACCTTGCGGGCAGCCACTACTGCAGAAATCAACCAGTCAATATGTTTTTCATTAGCCAACCGTGAAGCCGTGATTAATGAATGCTTCTTCCGTTGTTCAGTCGGTTTTATCAATTTGCTTAAACTTCCAACTGAAATGGTCGCAATCTGCGGTTGAACATGATAATAATGCTTAAACTGCTTACCTAATAATTGCCGTTGCTGATCAGTCGCTACAATAAAACAATCAACATCATTGTAGTGGGTAAATTGATATTCATAAAAATTGTTCCATAACACCTGATGCTCATTAGTATAGTGTTTATCATAGTGATCAGCATGAACTGCCACGAATAGCTTAGCCTGTCCATGATGAGCAAAAACTAGCGGACCATTAATTAATTGCTTGTCCTCATCCATTCGATCCAAAATAATAGTATCAGTTGCTTTAAAATCTAGTTGGCGCAACATTTCGCGATATAAATCACTCTTAGTGTAAAAATATTGTTGAGGAAATTCAAACAATTCCTGATTATTACTGTCAAGATGCTGGGTATAGGCGGTAGAGCCATCTTCATTATAAAATTCGCGAAATATTACGTGATTGCCTTTAGTATCCCCGCTATAGTATTCCGTTGCGTATTTCGTATAAGAATAGAAATCACGCTTAATAAGCAGGTTGTTAGCAACATAGCTCACTTGATCAATGGTCTGTTTTTGCCGATCACTATAACGCGGGATGATCGTTAATGCTTCTTGATCCGACTGATAGCGGACCTCTTTACTATCTGAGCCATTTTGTACTTTAAAGCCCCGTTGTGACAATTCTTCCTGCTCTAAAAATGAAGATAAGGGAAACGTTGATGGAGCAATTTTTATATCAGTAAAAAAATTATACAGCCAGATAATCTGATTATCATCAAAGCCAATATTTTCCGTTAAGTCGGCAATATTATTTCCTAAGATTAAATCTGAAAAAATAAATTTAGCAGGAATTTTAGCCTGGCGAAATGCCTGAGCACGGTAAGCCTGAGCATATTCAACCCCGCTGCTAGCCCAACCAATTCCTAAATTAATATTATATACAGTCATCTTATCCCTCCGTTAATTAAAATGGACGACTAAGTTATTATCATCATTTAAGCTGATATTACTTAGCATCAAATTATCCACTGTTTTTTGTGCCGCGTGATCAAACATCTTTTCAAATGCTTGATAGGCTTTTTCCTGGTATAAGAAATTTGGATTACGTTGGGCATTTCCCCATGGCTGAACCCTTGTTGTTAGTTTGGATAAATAGTCCATTTGGTCCATCCAGCTACTATCAAGAGCATTAAGAAGTGCTGTCCGATAAAACTGGTTCAATTGTTGACGATTAACTAGTTTTTGCGCATGTTTTTTTAAGGTAGTCTGACAGAATTGTTCCAAATATGCTTGTAAACTAGTTGTGCTGTACTCCAGATCAGTTGGTAATTCAACAACCTCATAAGTGAAATGCTGATTCATCAAGCGCCGAAGATCATGTGCATTCCACTGCTTTTTACTAGCCAAATATAGTGCGATTCCGCGATGCAACCACTTACCTACCACTTTTTCTAGGTGCGGATTGTCCATTAACTGGTCACGGCGCTGATAAAGGTCGCGACGCTGGATCTTTAAGGCAGCTTCATTTTTATTAATGTTGCTCCGTGACATTTGCTGATTAGCCGCTACCCGATCTTTTAGCATCATAATGCTCACTTTTAAACGGGGATTTTTTAACGCCCTCTTCGTTGATCGCTCTTGCAAGTGACGATAGTAATTTTTAAATCGCTTCGTACTATTTTGCGCAAGATAGCTATCTTCAAGGGAAATATAGAATTTGCTTGATCCGGGATCACCCTGGCGTCCTGCTCGCCCAGCAAGCTGTAATTTCACCCGTGTTGGCAGCATTTCGGTCCCAATAACCGCCAAGCCACCAATTTCTTTAACTCCAGGGCCAAGTTTGATATCGGTTCCCCGCCCAGCCATATTGGTAGCGACAGTCACCGCCCCTTTTTGACCGGCATCCTTGATAATGGCAGCCTCACGTGCAATATTAAAAGCATTTAAAACATTATGCGGGATTCCGCGATCCAACAATAATTCGGAAATAATCTCAGAATTCTCTACTGAACCGGCAACTAACAAAATTGGTCGTCCAGCCTTGTGAAGCGTAATTGCCTCATCAAGCGCCTGGATTAATTTTTGGCGGGTAGTTACATAAATTTCTTCGGGATAATCATGGCGAATCACTGGTCTGCGAGTTGGAATTTGGATCACTCGCATCTTATATACTTCAAAGAATTCGTGTTCATCACTTTTAGCGGTTCCGCTCATTCCAGAGATTTTATTAAATAAACCAAATAAACTCGGAAAAGTAATCGAGGCTGCTACTTGCTGATTAGGGGTTAAGTCAACATGCTCCTTAGCTTCAATTGCTTGATGTAATCCGGTATTAACTTTAACTCCTTTTTTTAAACGACCATTAGCTTCATCAAGAAGAACAACTTCACCCTCACTAACCAAATAATCATGGCCGTTTTTCATAATAAAATGCGCTCGTAATGCTAATGCAATATGTCGATAAATTTCACGCGTTTCATTGGTAAACAAGTCAGGAACTCTGAAAAATCGTTGTGCTTGGCGAATACCGTGAAGAGTTAGCCAAACTGCATTCTGATCTTCATTTAATTTATAGTCTATTTTAGGTTGAAGAGTATGTACAAATTCATCAGCAAGTCCATATAGATTTGATTGCACAGTTGGCCGGCTTGACACTACAAAAGGTGATGTTGCTTCATCTAACAGGATTGCATCAACTTCATCGATAATAACATAGTTAAATAGCCGTAAATACTGATCTTCTCGCCGGGTAGCTAGGTTATTAAAGAGGTAATCAAAGGCTAAACTACTAGCAGTGGTATAAGTAATATCAGCATTATACCAACTACGCTTAATTTCTGGTGTTGCCTTTTTATTATCTGTTGAAAAGCCCAGACTCACCGTTAGTCCTAACCACTCATAGACTGGCTGTAGTTGTTCCTTATCGCGCCGAGCAAGATAATCATTTGGTGTTAGTAACATTGCCCCTTTACCGGTTAAAGCATTTAAGTATAACGGCATCGTTGCCGTCAATGTCTTCCCTTCGCCCGTCTTCATTTCTGCAATATTACCCTGATTTAAGACAATGGCACCCATTACTTGGACATCATAGGGAAACATTCCCAAAATACGATAGTCCGCTTCCCGAATAGTAGCAAAAGCACGGGGCAAGATATCATCAACTGTCTTACCATTGGCTAATTCGCGCTTTAAAAATTGTGTCTGGGACTGAAGCTCCTCGTCACTCATTGCGCGCATCTGGGAGGTTAAGGCATTAACCTTATGTAAAATGCGTTTAATTTTTACTAAACGATAACTATCATATACCATTGACTATTCTTCTTTCGAATTAATTTTTTGAATTGTAGAAAAAATAATTGGCCAATCAGGATTAACCAACACTGATGAGCTCCAAAATAACGGCACTACTACAGGATAAGTCACATCGGCAAGGTCAGAATTAGAAGTTACACGGTTAGTAACCACAGCTGTAATCGATGGAATTGCCATTTTTAAGCTTAGCGCAACATGATCAAGCGCTGAAGTCGTACTAATCACATTAGCGTTTAATTCGCGACTATTAATCAACCAGCTTTTTATTGTCTCTACGGAATCGGCATTTGATTGCCAGGCAATACTAATCGGTTGAACCCGATATGGGCTATAATCCTCAAGCTCTCCCAAGGTTTTACGCGTCCGTTTACTATCAGCAACTAATAAAACATTCAACTTTCCTGGCTTATTTTCATTTAGCAGATTATGGATCCAAACATCTTCATGCACGGTTACCGGAAGATCAGCATCGCAAATTTCAAAGCGTTGAAAAGTCAAATCAGTGAGTCCGTTGTTAATTAATTCAACCCGATACTGTACAGCTGATGCCGGATAAACAAATTCAAGCGCCTTTTGCTGAAATTCTAAATGACTAATCTCATGTTCTTGAGCATCAAAAAAAGTTATCCGTACAATCAAGGAATAAATGGGCTTCGCTTGAGCATTTACCCGTAGCCGATAACGATGATCATTGCGCAATATTGGTAATTGGGGAACTAATTTTGTTGCTTGGTATGAATGTACCGATTCCCATGCCATAATGACCTTGCCAGGAGCCATAAGAGAGTTATGAAACTCAACACTTGCATCATCATTAATTGTTACCTGTGAGCCAGCAGGATATTCATTAGTTGGTTCCCAATAACCTTGATTAACATACTGTTGCATTCTTAGCCTCCTCTTCCAAATGCCTGATTAATTTCCGCTAACCTACTAATAAACCAGTAAACTACCGATGGATCATCATTATGACGGCCTGGAAAACCTTTGCTAACAAATAATGGAGCTTGTTGGATTGCCTCGTTAGTTTGCATTCGCGGTACCGCTAGATCATCGTAATCATCATTAGCCATGTAGCCGACATAAAAGCGCGTCTGGGTTAAATCATTTTTATCCATCAATTTCCAAAAATCAGTGTCGAGTTGCGTTAATTGCGTAGCCGTTAATTCTGATACTAGTTGACGGTCAATGTCAAAAATCGTATCAAATTCATCAGGACGTTGTAACCTAGCACGAATAGCTACTCGGCCTAGATTAACGGTTGGCTTAGCAACATTAATCGCGTAAGCTGACAACTGCGCTCCTAATTTAATAGCCGGATAGGTTCCCATCGAGATTCCATTCATTACTAACTGTTGGCGGCTAAATCCTAATTTTTTCAAGGTTTTAGTAATTGTAGCCTTAATTTGATTCTCAATCGCCTTGCCAGTATAAAATTGGCCAACCATCAAGCGCGGGTCAGTAAATAATAATGCTGGTGTATGATTACGGCGAAAAAGCGGGTAAGCTTCAAAACCTTCTAGTTCTCTTGCCCCTGAAAAATAAACATGTAACGGCGGTCGCAAGTCCCCAGGATTAAAATAATAAGCAATATCAGCACCGGTATCAGGATCTACCAAACGTTTACCCCCTGGTAGGAATTCTCCTTTTCCATCCCTAGACCAGCGTGAATGTAACATCCCAATAGTAAGTTCGCCTTTTCCCATTACTTCAAGTCCCACGCTAGCAAATCGATGAGTCTTCACTGGTTTTAGCGGCAGTATTTGTTCTTCATCAGCCGTTGAAAAATCCAGAAGATAGTTATTAGCTAAATTTCCATCTCCTCCACCTTCCTGAATAAATAACCGTAAGCGAACTTTGACATCTGTCTCATGATTATATTCAAGATTAAATTTCAACAAGCGGTTAGGATCAATATAAATTTGTTGACGGTAATTTCCTATCTTTACCCAATGATTAGTATCAACAGCAACCCGAAGATGACCGCCATCAATTAGGGTACTTTTAACCGAACCAAGCAATAAATTAGTTGGCGGAATCCGCATTCCTGACTGTCCGGAAAAATAACGAATAGTCAAATTATTAATTAGTTCTTGCGGTTCTTCAACAATCTGTCGTGCCTCTTGACAAGCTAAAAAATGTTGACCAGCCGGACTTAGCTCTTTCTCCGCTAACGGCTCATATAATACACGGTAGGGATCAACCTGCCAGTGCAGTTTCTCCCATAGATAATCAGTTAATTGGACACCGGAAGTAATAATAACAAGGTCAAATCGTTTAACTTTCTCTAATGGATACTGGTTGTAAATCCAAGTAATTTCACTTGGAAGATGGTACTTATCGGCCCAATTTTCTGCACCAAGCTGTAAAACCTGCACTTATATCATCTCACTTTTTTAATAGTGGCTGCCATTTAGTCATTAATTCAGCAGCGGAATACTGGTTCATTAGTTGAACATCGTAAACTAATGATTGATTCCAGTGTTTTAAGTTACCAATAAAATAATTTAAGCCGTCGTTAATATCAGGGATAGTTGAACAAATAATCCCATTTTTATAATCCTTAACCCGCCGATTAGGTTGCCGGCATAATTGTGGTATTCCGGTGCTAATAGCAGTGATCTGTAAAAACTCATCAAGCGTTGTTCCCCAGTCAATTATTATTCGTAGCGTGTCGAACTGCCGACCAATCTCAGCTGGGGTTGTAATTCTTTGAGCATCAATGGATAATTTAGGAATTTCCGTCTGCTTGGTTAGAATTTCTTCAACTTCATCAGGAGCTTCACTAGCAAGAATGAACTCGCCCTGGTGTTTATTTTTTAGCTGGTTAATACAATTTTGAGCTAATTGCATTTTTTCAACACTATAGGTCAAAATAGTTAAAGCTTCAGCAGCCGGTTTCTTGACTAACCGTTGATAGATTAATTCGACGACTTGATGAACCTCCTCATCAGTCATATTTTCAATAAATAAGCCTATTCGCTCTTGGCTTAATCGCTGACTGTGCCCTAGGTTAAAGCGAGATTGAAAAAGCGGGATGATCGGTGCATCAATATCCGTTTGCTGCTTTATGACCGCGTGTGTTTCTTCATTGTCAGCTAATAGTTTTAACCTATCACTACTTTTATCATTGATTTTTGCTAGGCTCTGCTGGTAGGGATGCCAGTGGCTAAGCGAAAACAATGGCTGATATTGCAGGTATTTAGTCGGATTAATTTGAGCTTGGTCGTCTAAAGTCACAATTAAATTGTCCTCGCCAAGATTAAAGCGGGATAGCAAACGATCTTGAATTACTTCAACTATCAATTCGCTTAAATGATCATAATGCAACTGTTTGGTTAGACTTGAAAACAGATCATTCACTTCTACCTGATCTGTGCTGAGATTATGTTTAATTCGCCAATAGCCTTGTTCATCATAGTAAATATGTTGAACTGGCTGGTCATGGTCATCAAATAACTCTTCACGGGAAACAAAGCCCCGACTATCGAGCAACAAACGACGAGTATGCTTGTCATTAACAAAATAATCAACCCAGAGAATTTTACCTTGTGTATCAAATGTTATTTTGGCATAAAGGCGTCCCTTTACTATTACTATTATTCGGAAACTAGTAAAGTCAAAATATGCATCGGCCGGCCAAGTAAAATCACGGTAAGTTACTATCTGATTATCCAGATGATCAATTCCTTGCAAATAATCAAAAACATTCAAGATTTCGGACGGGGAAACCGTTAATTGATTTAATTTAGTCGATAATTGTGGTTGATAATCCGTAATTACTAATGAATATGGCACTTGACTTTCTTGAAAAACTTTAATATGACTAACCGCATCATCAAATTCAATTCGTGGAATAGTCCAACTCCAGTCATCAAGCAGCCGATGCCAGGCAGGAACTAGGTAATTCATAATTATTCTTCTTTCATTAATCGTTCATATTTTAATGGGAACATCAATACTAAGAGCTGGTCTTTGATTCCTTGCATAAACATTACAATCATGATCATGTTCATTGGAATGATTGCAAGACCGGCAAAATTGCCTAAAACCTGTCCTCCCAGCAAACCAAAGCTAAGCTGTACTGCATTTAAAACTGCGCCTACGAAGGCAATATGGAGGAGAACATGTTGTAAATATTTTCTTGTCGGTTCACCAGGGCGAATACCTAAAATATAGTTATTGCCTTGCAGCATCACCTTTGCTTGTGCCTTAGGATCAAATTGAACAAATGTAAAAAAGTAAAATAAGGCAAAAGCTAGTACCCCACTTACTACCATATCAAAATAAGGATTAGCAAATAACGATTCAGGTCCTAAAACATTAGCTAATATAGTTGGTACCATCAATAGGGACATTCCTACCATATAGGTCATCATTGCTCCCATGTTTAAACCAATTGGTAAGATAATAGGACGGTCATGACTGCTCATTGAAGTATTAATCATTTTCAAAGGATAATAGGCGCGGTTAAAGGATATCCAAAAAACTAAGACAATACAACCAGCAATTGCCGCAAGTGATAACCAGAGCGGCCCATAAGCCTGCTGAGCTAAATTTTTAATCGATCGTAAAAGTGTTGGAAATGATCCAGAAATAATATTAAATAAAATTAAAGTAATGGTTCCGCCAATACCAAATTTCATATTCATATTTCCTAGCCATACTACAAACATACTTCCCGTAGTAAGCATCAAGATAACTGCTAAACTATCCGCTACCCCTGTAGTAATATTTAATCCAAGCGTCACAGCTGTTGATTGAATGATTGCAAAGCCTAAAGTCAGCCATTGTTGGATTCTCATTAATTGGTTCATCGAAAGAGTATCAAAGTAAAAAAACCGCAGCATCGTCAATAATTGAATAATTAGCATGGCAATCATTAAAGGATTTAATCCCACCATGAACAGCGATAGACGCTGAAAGTCTCCCCCACTCATAAAGCTCATAATTCCAACTGAACTATGTGCCAGTACATGGCGAAAAGTAGCTGAAGTCCTTGCTAATGGTACAGGGACAGTACACCCAAGGATATAAACAGCTAAGATAAACAGCGTCATCCCAACTCGATTAATTAGATTCTTTACTTGCGTTTTCTCTATCACGATTATTCCTCATATCTATTGATTATTGTTAACATAAATCAAACTAATAGCTCTACGATTTATTATAAGTTTGCTGATTTTGCATCACATACTGGAATAATAACTGAAATTTTTCCTTTCAAATTTCAACTATTTCCTTTTTATGTTAGTAATATAGGTCAAATACTGCTTCTGTTAGAGCTTTTTTGGTAAAGTATCCTTCTCGGATTAGACGAGCAAAGTCATTTACCCGCTGAACCATCTGATTATATGATTGGTCATCCATCCCTTGTACTTTTGCCATCGCTTCATCTAAATTATCAGCTACAATTCCTAAACCTTTGCGCAAAATCGTTTCACTTTCAGCAATGTTCTCATTAACAATAACTGGTAACCCTGCTGCTAAATAGGTACTCAGTTTATGATTAGCATTAAGGTGCATATATTTTTTCCAATATGATTCATTAGACCAAACTAACCCAAATCCGCCATTATGCCGTAGCTTTGATAACAAAACCGGGTCTGATTGCCATCCCATGAACTTGATATTATCCATTGGGTCGATATCAATTACCTTTGCAAAAGCATATAGGGGATTCTCAGGGTAATTCCAGTGCCCTACCAATTGAAACTTTTCAAGATTTCCAGCCAAATTGATTACCCCTGTATTTTGCGGTGTCACTGTCAAGTCAACACTAGCACAGTGATCCCACATGTGCTGTAACACTACTTTTTCCACCATCAATCCCTTTGTACGAAGGAAATCGACCATTGGCTGTGAAGGGGCGATAATTAAATCAGCCTTATTATAATAGTCAATAAATTGCGGCATTTAAGTAACGGTTTGATTCAAACATTAACGGAATAATATCATGAATAAAGATAATCTTCTTAACGTTATAAGGTGCTAAATGATCAATGAAGGCTTGGTCCCATTCAATCGAATTCCAGCTTGGCGACTGGAAAATAACTGTATCATTATTAGAGACTGAGGCAATAATGCCGTCGAACCGTGTGTCTAAAGCAACTGGTGGCTCATCTGGCCAACTATAACTATAAATTCCAAGTTCATTAAAGCCAAGTTCGCGACCAATTTGGGCAGTTTGATTTTGCGCTATTTGTGCTGTACTTTGGAAACTTTGACCATAAAGATTAGTAATATGAACTGTCAATGATAATTCCTCCGTCAAATTTAATTAGTTATTATAATAAGTGATTATCGTAATAAACTAATGATACCATAACATCCGCCTTCATTAAAAACTCAGGATTAAAAACTCAGGATTTCTAAGCGATGGTTTCAAAAGTTAATAGGCTGATAAGTTAACATCAACCCTCCCTATCAAAAAAGCGTCCTCTAAATATAAAGGTTTTTTCACCAATCTACTTAGAGGACGCTATAATTTTAGTTTGTTATAAAGTTTTTGTTAATCCCTTCTTAAAATCATCAATTTCTCTTTCGTCGTTTTCCCAAACTAATACCAAATAGTCCAAGGAATGCACCAAGAATTATCCGCCAAATACTTTGATGCTGGTTACCGGTTTGTGGTAATTTTTCGGTTGTTGACGGTTGACTTGTATTATCAGCAGCCTTTTCGCTAGCTGTTGCATGAACCGTCACTGGTACAGCAGGTTCACTAACAACTGTCTTAGCAGCTTGCGGCTGGGTAGCACTATCAGGAATACCCTCTGAAGCTGGTGTTGCTGACGCTGTCGATGGTACATTGCTAGTTGGAACAGCAGGCTGCTCTGGTAAGCTTGGGACATCTGAACTTGGCGTTGCAGATGATGGCGGTACTGTTGGCTTTTCAGGTATTACTGGAATATTTGAATCCGGTACCGCTGATGAGCCTGGTACACTAGCAGAAGATGAGGTTGCCGGTACATCAGACTTCGGCGTATCACTCGGTTGAGCTGGCGTACTCGATGAAGTTTCTGAAGAGGTTGGCGTATTTGGATTAATCGGCACAACTGGCGTATCAGGCTTTTCAGGTGTTGTGTGCGGAACAATCGGCTTTCTAGAATACAAGACAATAAAATGAAGGTCTTGACTGTCAGCAGTTACATATTGCTCGCCAATTTGCAGAGTTTCAGTAACATAGCCATCAACCAATGGCGAAATAACTGGTGTAAAGTGATTGTTTACCGGTTCCCATGCTTGCCAGCTAGTCTTTCCTGTTACTTGGTCTACTACCCCGTTACGAGTGAAAACAATTGGGGCTGCATGATATGTTGGGGCTGCTATTCCGCCATCCACAAATTGATAACGAATATCTTCATTAATTACTCGCTGATCCGTTACCTTCTTAGTTCCATGAGCTAAGTGAATAACAACATTTAAATCATGATCTGCAAATGTGCTTGGTAGCTGTTCCTGACTAACAAGCTTATAACCTAGTTGCTCATAATGCATTCCCGCGTTTTGATAAGCTTCATTGATTGCAAGCGGTAATTGCTCATCAGCATATCCTGTCCCTAGTTGAGCGTGATTGATCAGGGTTAGGTTTGTTGTGTCATCAATTACTGAATAAGTAATTTTATGCGGTTCAGCAGTATAATTTACAGTTACTTCAATTGGCTGTGCTCCCTGAATTGCAAGTTCATTAGCAACTATTGCTTGGTCAGGAGTATAGCCATTAATTGATGGTGAATCAACCGCAGCAAAGCTTGTTAAATCCGCTTCGGTTACGGTATTGCCATCTTTAACCGTTTTAGATTGTAATGCCTGCCACTCGCCACGATTAATTTCTTTAGTAACTTCATTAGTTTTCACTGAACGAGCGAAAGTTACTAATTGTTGAACGTCAGGAGCAGCTGTTTGACCCTTGCGCGGACCGTTTGCATATACATAATGAATTGTTCGCAGTGTGTTGGTCCGTTCTTCACTTAATTTGATTTGCGGTTGATAGTATACCTTGATACTTTGACTTGGCTCTAATGCCGTTGGGTTACCAGCCAAAACGACCGGATAGTCATTGCCGCTTTCATTTTCTGCAGACCCGTAGCCATAATAGCTAAGATCTGGGTTAGGAGAAGCAGGCCAACCACCGTTTACCAATTTCCAAGCTTGATCCGCATCCCCTGCCGGCACTTCAATCAAGTAATTTCCATTATGATCTTGCTTTTCATCCATTGTATAGCCAATAACTTGGTGATCTGGACCAGCAACAATTGCCTGGCGCAAGAACGTTGCCCGTTGCATTACCGGTTCAGTAATACCATCGATCATAATTTGTTTACCCGTTGAACGATCGTAATAAGTAATTGTTCGGGTAGTCGTTTGCCGTTCAGCCTGCAAGCTATTCTTTAGCAAAATATGAATTACAATATTCTGATCTTCATGTGTAAAAATCGTTGGCAGCTTATCTTGGCTAACAATGATATAACCCAATTGTTGGTAGTGACTAATTACCGTTCTGTAAGTATTATCGGCACCTGCTGGTAATTTCTCTTCAGCAAAACCGCTTGCTAATGCTTGATGATCAACCAATGTCTTGCCATCTGTATCATCAATTACAGTATAGGTAACAGCATTTGGTGCCGTTTTGTAGTTAACGGTAACGAGTATATCCGCATCACCTGGTTTTACTTGAAAAGCTGCTACTGCTTCTTGATCCGGAACGTAGTATTTAATAGCCGGCGAAACAACAGTGGCAAAGTGGTCGTTAGTCGCAGTCCAATTTCCGTATTCAGTATTGCCAGTTACCTGATTAACACTCTTGGTACGTTCAAATACAACTTGTTGGTGCTTACTTGGCGCAGCCTCCTTACCCTTGGACAGACCATTTGCATACACGTAATTAATTGTCCGCGTTGTTACTGCCTGCTCATTAGTGGTTAACACCTTTTCTGGATAAAAGACTTTGATTTCTTTATCCGCGGTTAAAGCAGTTGGTTGCTCCGCTGCGACTTCGGGATAAGATTGACCACTTTCATTTTCTGCTAAGTCATAGCCCTTGGCAGTTAAGACCGGGTTAACTGAAACGGCCCAGTTACCAGCAGATAGTTGCCAGGCTTTATTGCCATCTTTTTCCTCAACAATATAATTACCATTCTTGTCTTGCTTTCCATTAAGCGTGTAACCAACAACAGTTCCATTGGTCCCGCTAATAATTGCCTGGCGGGTAAAGGTAACAGTTTGTATAACCAGTTTAATGGCGAGTTGTTTACCCGTATTCTTGTCATAGTAAGTAATCGTCCGTGTTACTTGATGCTTATCAGTTTGTAGTTGATTTTTCTTAGCAATATAAATCGTCACATTTTGATTAACACTTGTGTCATTATCAAAAGTTACTGGCAACTTATTTGCTTTAACAAGGTAATAACCCGCGGCAAGATAGCCATCAATAATCTTTTGGTAATCATTTGCAGTTGATGCAGGCAATGCTTCATCGCTTAATCCCTTTGCTAATAAAACACGGTCTTTTAAAACTGCTTTGGTATCATCATCAATAACCGTATAGGTAAGTAATTGCGGATCTGCAACATAATAAACGGTGATATCAATATTTGGCGAATCATGCTGAACAGTTATCTTGTCAATCGCCTTTACAGGATTACCGCTCTCATCGACCGCATGAAATCCTGCAATCTCTGGAACATCCACAGCATCAAAAGTATCGTTAACAGGGGTCCAAGCTTGCCATGTACCATTTTCGTTGATTCGCGCAAACCCTAATTCAGCAGTATATTTTGATGCCGCTTCGTTCCCGCTATCCTTAAATACATAGTGAATAGTTTCTTTAACCTGCCGATTTTCAACGTTGTTTACAGTTCCTGTCAATAAGCCACTGTTGCTTGTCACGTCATCACGGTAAACATATGGTTGGATATAATAACCTGCTTGCTGATTGAGAAGTTCTTGCCCTTGATTATTAGTGACTATTAATCTCCACGGATGCTGTTCAAGGAAGCTTTGTAATCCGGTGTTACGTAATGCGACTCCCTGGTAATACCCCTTCGTTAGTATCCGATCTTCATCAGGACTCTTGATATTCTCAGGCGGCAATACACCGTTTAAATCTTTAGGCTGCCAGCTAATTAAACCGATGCCGCTATCTTTCTTAAATCCTTGATAATTACCATCGATTGTAATCGTATAGGTTCTTGTCAAGCCATCACTAGCATCCTTACTCTCAACAGTAACCCGCGGAGGAAGCGCTGAAATCATTTTCCGCGTAATATATGTATCGGTAGCTCCCGTAACTGGATCTAGGTTGTAATCTTGAAAATCAGTAATAACACTCTTTTCAATCGCTGTCTTTACATCATCATTACTGATAAATTGATAATCTACATAATCATTTTGTGCCGGCTTGGTTACAGTAATCTTAAATTGCCGCCCGAGTTCAATCCCATCCGCATTTTGACTAGCTAATCCTACAGCTTCCACATGATCAGGATAACGAAGCGCCTCATCTCCTAAGGTCCACTCCTGAGTTTGCAGGTTATAATACCAAGTATGTGCCGCATACTTACTTGCACTTTCTGGCAGAATAGTCTGATTAAAGTTATCTTTTAGGTTTGCCTTTGCGACGATTGGAATCTTAAATCCGCTGGTAAATTTTTTATCACCGATTTGAATATCATTCTCTGGCACTAAAATCCGCGGGACAGCAGCCGTGGCTGAATACAGATGGAAGTACCGGGTGTCTAAGGGTGCCTCATCAAGATCAAAGCCAGTAATATTATGCCAGGTCAAATTAAAATGCATCCGTGCCATTGAAAGGTTTGCATCACCGTACTGGGATTTAATATTTGTGAGATTATCATTGAAAACTATTTGATAAGAATCATTTGCCCCGCCGTTACCATTACTTCCGAGGCTATTATCATTAGTAGCTGGCCGCCAAGTTACATTTTGCGGATCAGGCACCGGTGATTGGTGATTTGAAACCGCATATGAACGATTATTAGCAGTTATTGGACGCATGTAACCAATAACTGAAGAATAGTTTTGCCCGCTAGTCGTTTGATATTCAACGTTAATCGGTACCGGCTGACTAGCACTGCCGCCATAAGACAAAGTATATTGCTGATTGTTTGCCGTTAAGCGGTATGGTATTCCCATCGAAACATTGATATAGTCACCCGCTTTAATATCATGATGGGCAATATCAACATTAAGGTCAAATGATAAATTTGTTTGACCTGTATGATCTGTACCATTGCCTTGTAATGAACTAGCCTTAACATTATTAACAGTGTATGCTGAATCATCAACCGGAACAGTTGCCTTTATATCATCGACAGCTGTTGAGGAAGCAGCTGGCTGATCATTACCAGCAGTTGGTGTAGACACTAATGCCGGTACCGGGGTTGAAGAACTATCCATCGTTACGGATTGATTATTTGACATATCGGCATGCGCGATCTCACCATTGAGCCCCATCGCAATACTTGTCCCTAGCAAGACCGAGGCAACACCAATACTTAATTTCCGTAATGCAAAGCGTTGAGTTAATGGCATCCGTTTAGCCAATCGCTCAACCTGGTTATTTTTTGAAGTCAATACAAACTCCTCCCATAAGTTACAGTAAAATCTTTACTGATCGATCCATTAATAAAAGAAGGTTAATTATTAGTCAACAGGAGTCGATTAATAAGTATTTATTAAACTTCCCTATTGATAGATGGTTGATATATATGGCTTAAACATCAATTCACAAATATAATAAAACATTCTAAATATAATTACAAGATGATAAATGAATTTAAAAGAGGCTAATAAAAAAACTGACTTACGACACCACTATCGTAAGTCAGTTTTTTTAGACAATGCATCGAGTATTACTGTAAGTAATTAAGCAAGCATTGCATAAATGTTAAGTCATAGCAATAAACCTTTGCTCTCTGCATTGTTATAATAATTACCATGCGATAAATTATATATAACTTATCTACACTTATAGAATAACAGGATTTAAATAAATATCAATATATAATTAAAACTTTTCGCCTTTTTCCAGCAATTAACAGCATTTCAAACTTTCTTAGTATTGATAAATAAAGCTTTTAGGAAGATTGTTGCAAAAAGATTAAATTTATTTTTCAATCAACAAATGATAACTATTTCATGTATCTAGTTAAGAAAACCGCTTTTTTAGTTTTTATCAATTGATAAGATGACTTCCCAGCGCACAACACGTAATTATCGAGCGTCCTCATCACACTCGCTTTTCCCTTATTACCACTTTATGAATTACCCCTAGATAAGCAAGCACTATATCATTTTCCTAATTACCCTCCAGGTATAAGAAAAAGGCTGAGTCGAAACGGCTCAACCTCTTTAGATATTTACATTTGATGATGTTTCTCAACAGCATCTACAAGTTCTTCTAATGACTGGCTACCAAAGATAACTGGGTCGTCACCAATCATCGTTGCTGGCACACTCATGATCTTCTTTTCTTTCCGTAACTCAGGGAAATGCTGCAAGTCAATCATTGTTGCCGTAATTGCTGGATTTAATGATGCCATTCGTTGACATGCAGCAACTACATCTGGACAAAAGTGACAAGTAAGTGAAACGCCAATCCGAATATTTGTGGCAGGCAGCTTTTTAATGCGCTCAACCATTTCAGGTGCAATGGTTTGACCAGGACCGGCAACGTTATAAACGCCAAGAACTAATGAATTCAGTTCATGACCAGTCGGAATTCCGGCATAATGCAAACCGGTATCATTACCCTCAGCATCAATCAAGCGCAACTGCGGCAAATATTCCACATTTGTCGGTGCTGGCTTCTTTTCAGCATGAAGGTGATTATCAAGAGATGCAAATTCGTCAACAAAGCTAACTAATTGATCACTAAGGTCAGTACCATTAGTTAGGACCAATAATTGAACATCCTTAGTTAAGCGGGCAAAAATCGGTTGTAATTGTTGATCGATTTCTGCTGGCAGCCAATTACCTTCGTGCGGGGTAGTGTTTTCTTGTTGGTCAAGCTCACTTGTTTGGCCAACTGGCTTTGCTGGTTTCTTATTGATCTCAGCATGGATTGGTACACCCTGTTTTTCTTTTTGAATCATGATGTACCGTTCCGCTGCTGTGGCGGCAATTGCACCATCAGAGGCGGCGGTAACAATCTGGCGTAAATTCTTTTCGATAACGTCCCCGGCAGCGTATACCCCGTTAACGTTTGTCTTACCATTTTCGTCAGTTTTAATGTAACCACGATCGTCTAAATCCAAGGTATTAGCCAACGGTTTAGTTGCTGGCTGCGTCCCAATATAGATGAACATTCCAAATGTTTGATCGCCGTCATCTACATGATAAACGGTTTCTTTACCAGTCTTATTATTAACTAAGGTCGCGGTTGTTAAATAATCATCCCCGCTTACCTCTTTGACTTCAGTATTATATTCAACACTTACTTTAGGATTATCAAGAGCGCGCTTAGCAGTCAATACCGGACAGCTAAAATGGTCTCCACGAACTAAAACAGTGACATGTTTAGCAAAACGACTTAAATAATCGGCTTCTTCAGCGGCTGCGTATCCGCCACCGACAACAAAGACTTGAAGACCGGTAAATAATTCACCATCGCAGGTTGAACAGTAGGCAATTCCCCGTCCACGAAATTCATTTTCACCTGGGAAACCAATCTTTTTCGGATTAGCCCCTGTCGCAATAATGACACTTCGTGCGGTATATTTTTGTCCATTCTTACCAACTAATGTTTTAACTTCACCGTCAATATCAAAGTCAGTAATTTCATCATGTTTAATCTCAACGCCAAAATTAGTAACCTGTTTTTGCATTTGATTCATCAGTTGGGTACCATCGATCTTCTCAACAGCAGGGTAGTTATATACCACAGAAGTCGTTGTTACCTGTCCGCCAACTGTGTCTCCCTCAATAATTAGGGTATCTAAAGTCGCCCGGCCAGCATATAAACCGGCAGACAAACCAGCTGGACCAGCACCAACAATGATCAAATCATATAAATGTTGTTCTGCCATTTCACTCACCAGATTAAAGCTTACCAACTAGGTCAAGACTTGGCTTAATTGAATCTTGACCAGGCTTCCAGTTTGCAGGGCATACCCGGTCACCATGTTCACGAACAAATTGAGCTGCTTGAAGAGTCCGTAAGATTTCGTCAGCACTCCGACCAATACCCATGTTGTTAATTGTGTAGGATTGGATAATTCCATCTGGATCAACAATGAAGACCCCACGATATGCTTGACCAGCATCTTCATCAAGGACGTCAAACATCCGTGCTAATTTACCAGCAGGGTCAGCAAGCATTGGGTACTTAATCTTGCCAATCTTTTCTGAAGCTTGTGCCCATGCTTTGTGAACGAACTCGGTATCTTCTGAAACAGAATAAATATCTGCATTAGCCTTCTTGAAGTCTTCGTACTTATCTTGTAAGGCTTCCAATTCGGTAGGACAAACAAAGGAGAAATCTGCTGGGTAGAAGAAGAAAATACTCCACTTACCTAAAACATCCTTCTTTGATACTTCGGTAGTTTCACCATCTTGATAAGCATTTACCTTAAAGTCTTCAATTTCGTGTCCAACAAAATTCATATATATCCTCTCCTTAATTAGAATCATTCTTAACTACGCCTTAAGTATAATCGATTTAATTTTTATTGCAAGCTTTTTTAGAATAATTCTAAGAAATTAAAGATTTTTTCCAAAAATCCGTGCTTTAATCGCTTGACCTGTTGGTGTTCCTGCTAATCCGCCTATCCCTGTTTCACGTAATTCAGCTGACATTGATCTTCCAACACGGTCAAGGGCAACGATACATTCATCAGCTGGGATTGCACTAGTACAACCTGCTAATGCCATATCGGCGGCAATTAATGAATTGCCTGCCCCAATTGCATTTCGCTTAACACAAGGAACTTCGACTAAACCAGCAATCGGGTCACAGACTAATCCTAAAAGGTTGCTTAACGCAATTGCTAAAGCGTGACTGCTTTGTTCAGGCGTTCCTCCTGCTGCTTCAACCGCTGCTGCAGCTGCAATTGCCGAGGCCGTACCAACTTCTTCTTGGCAGCCGCCAGTTGCACCGGCAATTCCAGCATGGTTAGCGATAATTAGCCCAAATCCGCCAGCTGTAAATAAGAAGCGAATCATCTGTTCTTCAGTTAATTTCAACCGCTTCTCTAGCATAAATAATATTCCTGGTAAAGTTCCTGATGAGCCAGCTGTTGGGGTTGCGCAGACAACTCCCATCGCAGCATTTACTTCATTCGTTGCAACAGCATTTTCAACAGCCGCCATCATTGCATCTCCAGATAACGTCTTGCCACGTTCACGATAATTTTTAAGTTTGATTGCCTCACCACCCGTTAAGCCAGTCCGTGAGCGAACACCATCCCCTGTTTCGCCTTGCTTAATTGCGTTTTGCATCGTCAACAAATTTATTCGCATTCGTTGCCATACTTTTTTACGGCTAATTCCAGAATCGTGACATTCCTCTTCGATTATCAATTCCGATAAGGCTTTTTCCCGCTTCTCTGCAACATGCACTAAATCTCTAACACTCTCATACATAAATTATTCTCCATCATTTAAAGGCAAATTATATTTGGATATTTATTTTCAAAATAGTCAATCGTATCAGGCTGCATTTTATTTTGAATGTCATAAACATAAATATCGCAGTTCCCTGCTCGTAATACTTGTCGTCGTGTAAATGGCGCCTTTTCTTCTAAATCTGCGTTAATCGCTAGCGCATTTGCCATTTTTTTACTGTAATCCCGAAAAATAACTATTGGCAACGGTCCAGCCGGTAGAATATCAACCCCATTAAGACTAATAGCCCTAATTTCAATAGCACCGCCTCCAATTGAACAGCCTGCAACAGTTATTTTCTTCGTGCCATCAGTCATTTTTAAGATAGCAGTGTTGGGATGGTGAATTGGACTTTCGCCAACTTCTTCAACGAATCGCAAGTCCATCCCTCGCTTTCGGGCAATCGTCGGTGCAAGCGGAACTCGCGAATCATCAGCGGGAAAACCCATAATACCAGCCGCAATTGCATAGTCCGTCCCGTGTCCACGATGGGTCTGGGCAAAGGACCCATAGTAATGCACTGTTACTTTTGGCGGAATGGTTTCAAAAAGCTTGTTTGCTACCCGCCCGATTTGAACCGCGCCTGCAGTATGTGAACTTGACGGTCCAATCATAATAGGACCGATGATATCAAAAACACTTTTATAGTTATTCCTCATTCTCTCTATCCTCGTCAGCTTTATTTTATATACGTTAAAAACGATTTTGTTAACAATAAAGGGTGAGAAAATTGACTAATTCCTCACCCTCTACATTATAATTATTTTTTACTCTTATGAAAACCAAGAAATGACCAAAAGCCGCGCATTCCACCAGACTTTTTCTTCTTTGGTGATTTCTTTTCTTTTTTATGTTCTTTAGCTACCTTTTCAGCAAGCGCCTTTTGCTCTGCAAGAATTGCTTCCCGCTTCTTACGCTCTTTTTCAGCCTCTTTACGGGCCGCAATTGCCCTTTTAGCACGGGCTGCACGTTGTTGAGCTGCTTCCTTCATTAACTGTGAACGCATCTGTTCCATCGTATCAAACATTGTAGCAACCTTAATTGCTGTCTTATTAGCCATTGCTTGATCAGTATTTGAAGCAACCTCAATATTATGAGCTTCTGCAATCTCACGTTCCCAATATTGCTGTGTTTTAATTGGGAGACCAGTGAACTCCTGACTACGTAAAAATTGCCCAGCACGTGATAATTGCATCTGAAGCGAATGCTTATCAGTCTGCTGTCCATTTAACGCCTTACGTGAGTTATAAATCGCCTGATCGATAAGGTCGACCATTGCCTGAGGCTCATTATGTCCCTCTTTGTGCTCTTGAAGGACATCCTCCCCCATTCTAATCGCCTCATCATAAAGGCCCTTAGAACGCTCAGTACCATTAAAGTACTTGTACGTTTGTCTAACACGTGCTTGATCAGCAACATCTTTATTTAGTTGATCAAAAACTACTTTTTCGTTCATTATATTTCCACCGCCCGATTTTACTCGTCATACTAATCCTAGTATAGCAGTTATTGACCTCAAACGAAGCTAAAAAATCGATTTTTTTGGAAGAATATCAAAATTTTTGCTTAAGATTGCATAATTGCTTATCAAAATTCGCTTGTAATTGGACAATTAATTTAAAAAAATTGAGCGAAAAGCAAAACCTTTCGCTCAACTTTTGAGTAAGCTAACGCGGACATCGTGCATGTTATAACATAATATTAAAATCACTAACTAGTCCGCCTAATACTTATCAGTGTTTTAGCTTATATCATGCTATCTATTACCAGCTGGCCTTACGCACACCAGGAATTTGTCCCTTATGTGCGAGTTCACGGAACTTAATTCGTGACATGCCAAATTTACGCATATATGCATGTGGACGACCATCATAACGGTCACGATTATGAAGACGAACCGCACTAGAATTACGAGGAAGCTTAGACAAACCGATGTAATCGCCCTTTGCCTTTAATTCCTTGCGCTTTTCTGCGTACTTCTTTACTAAAGCTTCTTGGTGATGTAATTTAGCAATCTTTGACTTTTTTGCCATTCAGTAGTTCTCCTTTTATATATTAAAAACTATATCTACTACGTTACTGCTTAAAATTAAAACATCTGCGAATTCTTTTCATTCTATATTATTACTGATACTTACAAAAAATACAAGGATTTTGCATCACATTTTGACTTTTCTTAACCATTAATTTTTAGCGCGTATTTACGGTATTCATCCGCATAGTTGTACTGGTCATTATACTTAGTTAACAAGTCGTCATCATGAGTATAAGCACGGCCAGTAACCATCATTTTTTTATAGAGGTCACGATAAGGGAGGTCACGATTATCTGCAATTTTTTTCTCTTGATCCCGACTATATGGCACATGACGAAAACTAGTCTCTGCCAACCCAATATCATCAACTTCTAGCATTAAATAATGGGCTCGCAGGTCTCTTTGAAGCGGTTGCCAATGGTTAAACGGCTCCCCAACTGCTCCGGGATTAAGAATAATTCGTTCATCACTGCCATAACGCAGCAAGTCATGATGAACGTGGGCGTATATTGCTACATCTACCGGTTCTCCCGCAACATTAAATAATTTATCGAAATTTGTACTTGCTTGAGTTGGAAATAAATCTTGTCCCATATTAAGCCACGGCAAATTATGCGAAATACCAAAATTAAGTCCGCCAACTCGTTTAGTGACATGCATGGGCCAATGAGCAATCTCATCAATCATCTTTTCTGAAGAATGTTCAGCAACATACTGGGCAAGCCGGGCAAAGTAAATGTGTGACGGACGTTCCATATCCATCATTCCACGAGCTCCTCTAACAACAAGGTCATCCCAGTTTCCCCGCACAATAACTGTTGGCTTCATCTCCTGCAAAATATCCCAGATTGCGCGGACACTTGGGCCGGGCATCAATAAATCGCCAATGAACCAATATTCATCTGCCCGTTGTTGAATACTGTCTTGATACATTGCTTGTAGCGCTGTTAAATTTCCATGGGTATCTGAAAAAACCGCAATCCTCTTTTTCACTAATGATATCCCCTTTCTTTCTTCATTAATAATATAGCAAATTTCTTCAAGAGAATGGTAAAGATATTTAATGATTTTATCCTTATCTATTCTAGAAGAGGAAGATTTGTGCTTATTTTGTTATAATAATGTTTTATGCATGAACACATTTAAACTTAGGAGATGATATTCAAAATGGATTCGGAAGTCGCAAGAGGAAAGTTTCCTCACGGTTGGCACCGAACTTTTTATACCCTTTGGCTCGGCGCGTTTATCACCGGGATGGGCTACTCGATGACGATGCCGTTTATTTCATTATTTATTGCTGAGTTGGGTAGTTTTACGCGCTTTCAATTAAACATCTATTCCGGATTAGCGTTTGGCGTTACCTTTATTAGTCAAGCGATTGTCTCACCTTTCTGGGGGAACCTCGCTGACCAAAAAGGACGAAAATTAATGTGTATGCGGGCAAAACCGATTGCACAATTTGCGCAATCGGGTTTGCCCGCAGTGTCTGGATGATTATCGGAATGCGATTTTTACAAGGAGTATTTTCCGGTTATATCAACAACGCAACCGCAATGATGGCTGGTGAAACTCCCCATAATCGTTCCGGATGGGTAATGGCCGCCATGACGACTGCAGGGGTTGCTGGTAATCTTGTCGGCCCCTTATTGGGTGGTTTCCTATCTGGGATATTTGGCTACCGAATTCCATTTTTCATCACTGGCGGCCTTATGTTTTGTGTATTTCTTAGTACATGGTTACTAACGATTGAGCACTTTACCCCAATCAAAAAAGAAGCCATGAAACCAATGAAAGAGATCATGCACAACCTTGAAAATCCGCCGCTTATTATTGTAATGTTTCTAACTACAATGATCGTTACTTCTTCGACAATGTCAATTGACCCGATTATTAGTTTATATGTTCGTCAACTAATGGGCGGACATGGTAATATTGCATTAGTTGCAGGAATTGTTGCTGCCACGCCTGGATTAGGGACACTAATTGCTGCTTCAAAAGTCGGTCATACAATGGACCAGATTGGACCTGAAAAAGTATTACGAATTGGAATTATGACCGCGTTCATCTTATTTATTCCAATGACCTTTACTCACTCACCATGGGCATTAGCATTTTGGCGATTTATCCTGGGACTAGCAAATGCCGCCTTAATGCCAGCAACGCAAACCGTTCTGACCCTTGATGTTCCGACTGAAGCATTCGGGCGAATTTTCAGCTATAATCAATCATTCCAAGCTGCAGGAGCTGTTCTTGGTTCAATCCTCGGTTCCTTTATTTCCGGGATTTCTAGTTATCAGATGGTCTTTATCATTACAGGATTAACCCTTCTTATTAACTTTATCCTTGTCATGCTTGTTAAGCCGAAGAAACAGATTGCAAAATAATAAAAGAAGAGAGACAATTATGGTTCAAACAAATAAACTATTAAATGAGCACCAAGTAAATGATCTATTTTCACGGGTTGCACCACGCTACGACCTGCTAAATAACGTAATTAGCCTTGGAACACAAAAGTTATGGCGTCATGACCTTTTTAAACAGCTGCAAATCAAGCCAACTGCCAATGCCCTTGATGTTTGCTGCGGAACCGGCGACCTAGCTATTGAATTAGCTAAACGGATTCCTAATGGTCGTGTTACCGGATTAGATTTTAACAAAAAAATGCTTAAGCTTGCTTTTGAAAAGACAAGGATGATTGGAAACCTCTTTTTAATTCAAGGGGATGCAATGCACCTGCCTTTTGATGATAATACTTTTGATATTGTTACAATTGGTTTTGGCCTTCGTAACGTGCCCGACGCTGACCAAGCATTGAGTGAAATCTACCGCGTCTTAAAGCCAGGTGGTCAATTTGTAAGCCTCGAAATGTCACAACCAACTAATCCAGTCGTTCGGTTAGGATGGAAAGCATATTTCAACGCCTTCCCATTAATGGCATCTCTAGCTGGCGGACATTATCAGGACTACCAATACTTGAAAAAGACCAGCCAGCAATTTGTCTCTGCTCATCAATTGGCACGAATGATGAAGGCAGCTGGTTTTAAGAAAGTTCATTATCAGCCGTTGAATTGGGGAGCTGCGGCACTGCATTTTGGTGATAAATAAAAAGAAAGTATATAAAAACTCCAAGGATTGACTTGTTAACGTCAATTCTTGGAGTTTTTTGTCGAAAATAAAGTTATTTTTTAAATCAAACCAATTGCATATGTAACTACTTGGACTAATGATCCTACTAATAAAATTTTAACCGCACAAGGAAACGTTTCTTTTTTTACCTGTTTAGCAAATAGCATTCGCGTCTGTTTGATAACAAATGGAATAATTACCAGTGTAAGCAAAACTGTCCAGGGAGCCAAGCGCAGAACAACAGCAAAGATGATTGCTAAAAACGCTAGAACATTCTTAATCGCAAAAGAATATAAGCCATTACGCTGACCAATGAAATGAATAATTGTATGCCGGTGATTGTCCTCGTCCTCCCCCGCATCACAAATATTATTAGCCAGTAACAAGTTAGAAATCCATAGCTCATCTGGTAAAGCAACTAAAAATACAACCCCGATATTTGCCCACGTCCATGTAAATTGGGGAGCAGCGTTGATAAATACTGAAATCAACGTAATCATAAATCCCATGGTAAAACCAGAGGCAAATTCACCAACTGGCAAACCGGATAATGGAAAAGGACCTGAAGAGTATAAAATGCCAATTGCAAAACAAAAGATCCCCATCCACAGCAATGGTAAGCCAACACGTGTTACTAAGTAGATTCCAATCAGGCCAGCAACAATACTAAAAGCAAGCAGAAGACCTAACACTAATCGTGGCGAGATATTTTCCCGACCAATAATATTAGTATTTTTCTTGTAATCAACTGTATCGATTGCGTGATTATAATCATTATAATTATCCATCATATCGACTGCCATATTGAACAACAACATTGCAATGAAAAACAAAACTGAATTCATTAAATTCAAAGAGTGATAATAATAAGTGCTAAGGCATACTCCTAGCAGCATCGGCAAAATACTAGCAGTTTTCGCCTTAATCTCCACTAGTTCTAAAAAAACATTTAGTGACATTTAGTAAATTTTCCTTTCATAATACATTACTTGTTCGGTACAATATAGATGGTACACCATAACAAAGGAATTATCGATTAATGAAACAACATTTTTTTCATGCTTATCCGACGATTAACCATGCCCTTGGCGAGGTAAACCAACTTATCAATGACCGGATTACAATTAAAAATTCACAACTTCATGATGCCCTTCAACAGATGGCATCAAACGGTGGTAAGTATCTACGTCCTGCTTTCTTCCTTTTATTTGCGAATATCAATAAAAGCGCAGCTGACGAACAAGCTAAACTAGTCAAGATTGCTGCATCCCTTGAAATTCTTCATATGGCAACCTTGATTCATGACGATATCATTGATGATTCACCAAAGCGTCGCGGGGCTGTCAGCATTCAAGCGGCTTTCGGTAAAGATACGGCTGTTTATAGTGGCGATTTCCTTTTTACCGTTTTCTTCGACTTATTAGTTGAGACGATGAGTTCTTCACCATATCTGACGCGAAATGCTAAAACTATGCGCAAAATTCTTACTGGTGAATTGGGACAAATGGATAACCGTTTTGACCTTGATCAGTCCCTACTCGACTATTATCGCAATATTAATGGAAAGACAGCTGCCATTTTTAGCTTAGCGGCTGAAGAAGGCGCCTATTTTGGCCATGCAGACCATCGCACAATTAATTTAGCAAAACGGATTGGGCAAAATATTGGGATTAGTTTCCAAATCCTCGATGATATCTTGGATTATTCTGGCGATGAGCGCCTTAACAAGCCTGTCCTTGAAGACCTTGCCACCGGAGTATATTCACTTCCCCTCCTTCTTGCCTTACAGGATCACCGTAGCAAATTAGAACCGTTCCTCACTAAGAAACATCAGATGACTGTGCAGGATATGGAACAGGTCCAAGAAATAGTAATAAGCTGTGGCGGGGTCGAACAAGCTAAGATTATCGCTGAAAAGTTTACCAAAAAGGCGCAAGATGAAATTCAATCTCTTCCTAATACGCGCGCACGGAAATTACTAGCCACAATGGCCAAAAAATTATTAACCCGGGTAAATTAAAAGCAGAAGATGGTAATAAGAAATTTTTACCATCTTCTGCTTTTTTGTAAGAATATTTAATGTGTTAGCAGTTCAACATCCCATGGATTAAGGACATTCTTAGGTGATTGACCTGTCAGTAAATCATGATATCCCTCCCTAAAGTCATTCGGTAACGGCTGTTGATCATTTCCCATGTTAAGAATAAAGTACAATTCCTGACCATCAGTTGTCACGCGCTTAGTAATTTCAAGCGCGGTCCCTTTTGCAGACAATGACTTAAGCTTTAAGCTACCAATAATTTGATCAAATATCGTACTAAGGCTTGCATGATCTAAACGGCTGCCAATGTACCAGGCTTTGCCACGGTGATAATGATTTTCAGTTACTGCTGGCATTCCAGCATAAAATTCACTATCATACTTTGCAATTGCTTCTGCGTGTTCCAGATGAATCAGGTCTGCAATCAAAGTTCCTGTAAGGTGCTTGCCATTATTAGTTTGTAATTTAACATCTTTCTCGGGGAGGATTGCATCGCTTTCTTCAACCCAGACACCAGTGACCTCCTTTAACGGGCCAGGATAGCCGCCAAGGTAAACATTATCCGTGCTATTAACCATTCCTGACATAAAACTAGTGACAAAATTACCACCACTAGCAACATAATCCGTAATCTTTTTCCCTAGTCCTGGTTTTACCATATATAAAACTGGCGCAACGACTAAATCATAATTGCTAAAATCATCATCAACCGCAATTACATCGGTCGGGATATTTCGTTCATAAAATTGACGATAATAATCAAGGATAATAGGAAGATAAGCAAAATCCTGCGTAATACCGTCAACATATTCAAATGACCAAAAGTTGCTCCAATCAAATACTATGGCAACCTTAGCGGGATTCTGTGATCCCTTAATTACCGGTCCAACCTTCTTTAAATCATGACCGAGTCTTTTTACTTCTTTATATGCGCGAGTATCTGTTCGACCAGAGTGAGGAATTACTGCTCCATGGAATTTCTCAGATCCGCCAACCGCTTGCTTAAGCTGAAAGAATTGAACTGTATCAGCACCATGAGCAACCGCTTGTAGTTCAGTTGCCCGCATTTGTCCCGGTCGTTTGAGAGGACTATACGGCTGCCAATTAACCTGCGAAGGTGTCGATTCCATCAGCATAAACGGCTGGTGCTTTAACGATCGCATCAAATCATATAAAAATGCTGGATGATATTTTGGCATATCGTAAGCCGGGTAACTATCATAGGAAATAATATCCTGTGCCGCTGCCCACTGTTGGTAATCAATCATCTTATTGGGCAGACTATGAAAGTTAGTCGTAACCAGTGTTTCTGGATCGCTTTCTTCAATAATCTGTTTTTCCATTTTGAACAGCTTCAGCATTTGTGTTGACTGGAAGCGCAGATAATCAATCGACAAACCAGCGACAATTGTTTCTCTGCCTTCCGGTCCCCACGCATCACCAAGTTCATTAGGAACCACAATCTCACCCCAGTTATAAATAGTGTGACTCCAAACGTTCATATTCCAAGCACGGTTGAGATTGTCAAGGGTGTGATAACGGTCTTTAAGCCATTTTCTAAATTCCGCTTGACATTCCTGACAGTAACAGTTGCCACCATATTCATTATTGACATGCCATACAACAATATGCGGATTATTGGCATATCGCTTAACTAATCGTCGAACTAAGTCACTTGCGAGGCGCTGGTAGTTCTTACTGCTTGGACAAAAGTTGTGGCGGGCACCAAAAACATGTCGCCGTCCTTGATAATCGACACGGGCAACATCCGGATATTTCTTAAACATCCATGCTGGCATTGCAGCAGTTGAAGTCGCTAATACAATATCAAAGTTTGCATTAGATAACTCTTCAATAATTTTATCTAGTTTTGAAAAATCAAACTGCCCTTCTGCTGGCTCCAACAATGCCCATGAAAAAACGTTGATTGTTGCTGAATTAATGTCAGCCTGCTTAAATACTTTAATATCATCTGACCAGGTCTCTTCTGGCCACTGTTCAGGATTATAATCTCCGCCGTATAAAAAATGCAGCAACTCTTTTTTCATCATTTCTCCCCCTACTTAAATTCAACTGCTACTACCTTGTCGCCATGAGTGACTGTCTTGCCAGCAGCAAATCCATCAACCTTTTCAATACTGTGTGGTTGTGCGAAGAATGTAATTACCCAATCACTATATCCTTTTTCTTTAATTAGGTCACGATTGAAGTCAAAGAGTAATTGTCCCTTCTTTACTTTCTGACCATCAGTATAGTGAGCATTAAAGCCTTCGCCACGCATATTAACGGTTCCAACCCCAATATGGACGATCATCTCTAATCCATTATCCGAAGTAATTCCAAAAGCATGACGTGTTCCAAATGTAAAGTTTATCTTACCATCAAATGGTGCGTATAACTTATCACTAGTAGGTTTAATTGCAAAACCCCTACCAGGGAATGGTTTACCGTCACGATCAACAACATCTTTCATTGCAACAAGCTGTCCATCAACAGGAGCGTAAATTGTTTCATGCTTTATTGTACCTGCCGCTTTTGTTGACGCCTCTTCTTGCTGACCACTTGCTAATTTATTCTTTAATTCTTCAACTACCGCTGCATGCTTCTCCTCGCTCAACTTAACCTTCAACAAGAAGACAAAAATTGACAAGATTGCTAAGGCTAGTGGGATATAAAACGCCATACTATCAAAAGTACGAATATCGTGACTAGTCATATCAGCAGCAGTTGCACTTCCCGTCATTCCGGCAGCAATTGCAATGTAACCAACCAATCCATTAGAAATTGCACCAGTTAATTTATCAATCATTGGACGAACGGCTAAAACAACCGCTTCATTTCGCTGACCAGATTTTAGCTGACCGTATTCAATCGCATCTGTCAGCGTTAGAACCGTAACAAGCTGCGCAAAGTTAATATTGAAAAGGACTAGCCCAAAATCCATCATAAAGACATTTGAACGGAAGAAAATAAAGATGAAGTAAGCTAAAACCATTGAAACCTGTCCACCAATGAATAACCATTTCCGTGGAATAAACTTATTTAAGATTGGGAATAGCGGACTGGTGCAGAATCCAATAATTGTCGCAATAACCCCCACAATCCAAAACTCGCTTGGTTTACCGATAACAAACTTATAAAGGTAGAAAAGGACACCGTTAGTAATAACGTACGCACAAGAATAGAGCAGGTACGCTAAACTCGGCCATAATATTTGATCATTGTGAAAAATTGCTGAAAAAACTTCGCGAATCGTTGTTTTATCTTGAGCCGAATTACGAATCACATTATGTTTTTCTTCTGTTCCAGCACAAACGGCAAAGGCACTCAGTAAAGCTACAATTGAGACCACGGCAGCAAACGCAAACCAACCAACAGGGCCCTCTTCATGCTTACCGGTTGCAACAAATGTAAAGTAAGTAACAATTGGGACAACAATAATTGTTAATCCGTTCCAACCAATTGTCCCGGCAAAGGCCCCCAACGAAGTATAAATCCCCCGTTCAGCGGAATCTTCACTAATTGCTGGTACCATTCCCCAATAGGAAACATCAGATAAGGAATAGAAAATATCAAAAGTGACAAAGATAATAACGAATAAAATTGCAAATAGAACCCAATTATATTTTGCTAAACCAAAGATACCTGTAAACAAAATCAACAGTAAAATTACACTGACAATATTACCGAGCATAATCCATGGCTTGAATTTGCCCCACCGTGATTTTGTATTATCAACAATATTTCCTAATAAAGGATCAATCAATAGTTCTAGAATACGGACACCAACAATCAAACCGGTAATTAATCCGATTAGTTTTGTGGAAACAGCTTTTGACAAGCCATTAAACATACCGCTTGTTACGAAAATAATAAAGTAAGTACTCATAACACCGTAAAAAGCAGAGTGTCCAACATTACCAAAACAAAATGCTGCACGTGAAATCAGTTGTTTCCCCGTCAGCTTATGACCATCTGTCATCTTAAGACCTCCAAACTACATCTCCTTGAAATCGCTTACAAGTACATTATAGTTCTTTAGTTTAATTTAGTAAATATTTATTTTAAAAGTAAATGATTTACTTTTAAAATAAATAAAAAGCTAACAGCGTTAACCTCATACCAGGCAAGCGTCTAGTTAGCTATTATTGTTTAAGAAACTTTTGCGGTAAACAATATCAGTATTTACCTTTAAATGGACGTGGGGACGATCGGGATGCATTATTAAGTCTTGTAATAGTTCAATTGCCATTCGACTAAGGGTCTGCTGATTAATATTATATGATGTCAGTGGTGGTGAAACATATTTTGCAACTTCACTATTATTAATACTAATCACAGCCGTATCACGCGGAACTAAAATTCCTGCTTCATTAAATGCCTGTAGAACGCCAACACTTAATGTATCAGAAGCAATAATAAATGCTTCCGGAAGACTATCCTTGCTTTGGTCGATTACCATTCGGCCAAGTCGGTACCCGTTCTCAACATTAAATGGTCCATCAACATACAACGGGGCTTCTTTTATCCCCTGCATACTAGCAAATTCACGAAAGGCTATTTCACGTGCATCAGCTTGCTGGATATTATTAAGGTTAAGTCCTTTTCCTCCAATAAAACCAACTCGTTCATAGCCTGCTTTCACAAGACGGCTTAAAGCATCCTGAACTGTTAACTCCAGATTCGGCTGGACAGAATCAAACAGTTTAGGCATCGGATTAATATCGACAAAAACCCCGTGAGGTAATTTATGATGAAGTGCTATTAGTTGATCCTGGGTTACACGGTCGGCCCCAACACCGATAAAACCCTGGAAAGAGTCGGCAGCCTTAATAAGATCCGCAATATGACCAAAGATTTCAACCTGTAGTCCTGCCTTGTCAACTTCCTTGATAATCTCATTACGAAGGAAAGCAAAGTATTCGTCCTGAAGCTGCTCTTTACCGCTTACCCGATACAATAAGGCAATATTAGGGCGAATTGGTTGCTGTGACTGTTTTCGATGACTTTTCCAATATCCAAGTTCATTAGCAACCGTCATTATCTTATTCCGAGTAGTTGGACTAATTGATAAATTTTGATCGTTGTTTAAGAGTCGGGAGACCGTTGCCGGCGAATATCCTGATTTTTCTGCGATTTCTTTGATGGTAGCCATGTTCTCACCTCTTTTTAGTAATGGATTTAGTAAATATTATACACTAGTTTGAAGTATACGATGACAAACGATATTTATTAATTATTTTTCCTTGTTTATTCCACTTAAAATGATCATAATTAAGGAAAAGATATTTATTGATGAGGAGATTTATACTATGAATAAAGTTTCTAAGGGCCTTGTACTTGCTCTTGCTGGTATTACCGTTGGGACTAGTACTGGACTTAGCACTACACTTTTCCAACCTGCAACAGTTGCCTATGCAGCTAGTATGTCAAAGGAAAAGAACGATTTAGCTAACCGCTACATTGCCGACTATCTTGGTAATTGTCAACAATATGAACAAAATGATAAAACTTTTAAGGGCTTTACTTCAATTAAAGACATCACTTATACTCGCGATAATAAGATCAAAATTGATGTTAACGATGATATTTATAAATTACCCAAAGCACGACGCTCATTACTCATTCAGGATTTACAAAATGGTGTTTATGGAACACTTGCAGATAATGATCTAAAGAAATTATCCGAAAAGGACATTCAAAAGGGTTGTAAGACTACCATTTACCTTAACGGACATGTAATTGGCCAGACAGCAAAAAATGATAACCACCACATCATCTGGAATAAATAAAAATAAGAGATTTAGAAGTTTAACACTACAAGGTATCCATTAACTTCTAAATCTCTTTTTCAATTAAAGGTCTATTTCTAACTCAATTGGCGTGTGATCACGACGTTCACCACTATCAATCATCCCCGCTGAAGTAATCTTATCAGCCAACCGGTCACTGACCAACCAGTAATCAATTCTCCAGCCCGAATTGTTTTGCTTACTGGTAATTACCCGTTGTGCCCACCAAGAATAGGCCCCCTTTTCATCCGGGTGAAGGTGCCGGAAACTATCAGTAAAGCCAGCATTTAATAATTTAGTGAAATGTTCCCGTTCTTCGTCAGTAAACCCTGCTGAATGATGGTTATTGGCAGGATGAGCAAGGTCAATCTCTTCATGAGCAACATTAAAGTCTCCACTAGCAATAACAGGCTTTTGCTGGTCAAGTTCTTGTAAATACTTTCGGTAACAATCATCCCAAACCTGTCGTTCATCAAGGCGCTTAAGACCATTACCGGAGTTAGGAGTATAAACTTCTGTAACGAAGAAATCTGGAAATTCGAGAGTAATAATTCGTCCCTCGTCATCCATTGGCTCAGGAGCATTGATCTTTGGATAAGTTACTTTAGGCGCATATTGTTTCAAATAAAGATACATAGTCCCAGCATATCCTTTTCGTGCTGGTTCAACTGAACTCCGCCATGCCACTTCATAGTCTGGAAAAAGTTCTTGCAAAACCGCCAGATGCTTCTTTGTAGGACCATTTTTCGATAGTTTTGTTTCTTGAATAGCAATTACGTCTGGACTTTCTGTAGCAATTTTCTTTAGGACTTCCCGCGTTTCACCTGCTCGTACAGATGTCCCTGTTAAGGCAGCATTAATTGAATCGATATTCCATGAAATAAACTTCATTATGACTTCCCCTTTTCTCCATTCATCGCTTCTAAATCGGTTTCTTTGATAAAAACACCATCATCCGTTGTCATCCCTGTTCGCTGAGCAATCTCATTATAAGCTCCAACCATCGCCTGATAATGATCCACCCCTACCAATTTGCAAAAAATCAATAGGGCAATTTGAAGGTCACCGATACTATCTACCAATTTTTCATAATTTTCTTTATTATAAGCACTGGACAATTCACCAAGTTCTTCGGTCATTTTCATAAATTCAACTCGTGGATCGGCCTGATCAATTTTTCGTTCATGTGCCCATGATGCTATTTTTTGAAATAGCTTCTCATAATCCTTCATTTTGTCACCTCAATCAACAGTTTTTCACACTGTTTTTACTATAAGGTAAAAGGAAAAAACGGGCAATGAATTTTAGCAACAATTTGCTAATAAAAGTAATTCGAGTAATTTTATTGTATAAAAAAGTAAATTTAAAAACAAAAAGAACCCTTGATACACAAGGGTTCCACACTACTAGTTATCGCGACGACGTTCAGCGATACGAGTAGCCTTACCAGTACGTTCACGTAAGTAGTAAAGCTTAGCACGACGTACACGACCATGACGAAGAACATCAATCTTGTCAACACGTGGTGAGTGAACTGGGAAAGTACGTTCAACACCAACACCGTTACTAATCTTACGAACAGTGTATGTAGCACTGATACCAGCACCATGGCGCTTGATAACAACACCTTCAAACATCTGAATACGTTCACGTGAACCTTCAACGATCCGAGCGTGAACACGAACAGTATCACCTGCACGGAATTCTGGAATATCATCCCGTAATTGACTAGCAGTAATCTTTTCGATTAACTTGTTTTGACGCATAATATAATTCTTTCCTTTCGCCGACATTCATGTCCTTTAACACGGGCAGCGGAACACCGTTATTCACAGCTAAACAGCCACTAACTACTATACATTGTTTTCATTTGTCTTTCAAGGGTAAATTTAATGAGTTTCTTTATTAATGATTGAGTGTCTAATTCCATATATAAAATAAATCAATAATCCAATTACAAACCAACCAATCATTAAAATTTTCGCATCTGTATTTAAGCCCCAAAAAATCACTGCAGAGAAAATTGCCGAAATTGCGGGCAAGACAGGATAAAGCGGCATTTTAAATTGTGCTTCCGGCAAATCTACCCCTTCACGCGGCCGCAATGCATAGATTCCTAATGAAACAAAGATGAATGCGACTAATGTTCCTGCAGAGACGAGGGTTGCTAAAAACGTAAATGGGAATACGGAGCCTAAAATCATTGCCAATACGGTAATCATCCATAATGCGTGATTAGGGACATGTTTTTCATCAATCTGACCAAGTGTTTTGGGTAATAACCCATCACGACCAAACGCATAGATTAACCGAGATGACGCTAACAGAATCGCAATTAAAGCGGAAAAAATCCCAACAATCGCAACAATTGATAATAAATTAGCTGTAATATAGTGTCCCGATTGACGTAAGGCCCAGGCAGCCGGTTCCGCATTATTTGCATAACGATTATATTTAAACATTCCGACTAATACAAGTGAAACCGCAATAAAGAAACCCGTCCCAAGCAACAGGGTACCAATCAGTCCCCGTGGCATTGTTTTTTCAGGATCAATAGTTTCAGCAGTATTAGCGGCGATTGCATCAAAACCGACATAAGCAATAAAGATTTGCGCTGTCCCTGCTAATATCCCTTGCCATCCACCAAATGTTGTTCCTGACTGATGAGCTGGAAGGAATGGAACATAATTTTGCGGATGGATAGCAGTTGCACCAACCACAATGAACATTAGAATTACCAATAATTTAACACTGACAATAATATTCTCAATCCTACTTACTTGATGTACTCCTCGTGAGATTAATACTCCCACAATTAGAATTGCAAACGCAGCCAAAATATCAATGTATGAACCAGTATGGGGATTAAAACCACCCGTTAATGCATGTGGTAATTTAATTCCAAAGCTTCCTAAAAAGCCTTGCATATATGCGGACCATCCAGAAGCCACAAACGCGACTGAAATAAAATATTCAGCTAAGAGTGCCCAGCCTGCAACCCAACCGAAAAATTCGCCAAACAGGACATTAATCCACGAGAAAGCTGAACCAGCAAACGGTAATACTGATGAGGTTTCAGCATAGGCTAAGGCGGATAATCCTGCTCCAATTGCAGCGACAATAAATGCAAGCGGCACCGCTGGACCAGTATGTTCAGCAGCAACAATTCCCGGTAATGTAAAGATTGCTGTTCCAACAACCATTCCTGTTCCTAAACCGATTAAATCCCTCGTTCGAAGACTGGGTGTTAATTGAGCATCTTTTTCTTCGTAAACTTGCGGATTCTGTTTAAGAAATAAGCGTTTAATTATTTTTTTCATTCATATCACCTTAGTCCGGAACAGTTGGATCTTCATCTAACTTAATATCTTCTAACATTAATTGCTGTTCCCGACTGAGCTTAGCGGTTTTAAGCAGGTCTGGCCGACGGTGGAGGGTACGCCGCAATGATTCACGCATCCGCCATTCTTTAATCTTTTGGTGGTTACCGCTTGTTAAAACTTCAGGTACTTTCATTCCACGAAAATCAGCTGGCCGGGTATATTGTGGGTATTCTAGTAAACCATTACTAAATGAATCTCCCATTGGTGACGACATATTCCCCAGCACACCAGGTACAAACCGAACAGTTGCATCGATCATTACCATTGCGGCAAGCTCCCCGCCAGTTAAAACATAATCTCCTAGCGAGGCTTCATCGGTAACCAGTTGACGAATTCGTTCATCATAGCCTTCATAATGACCACAGATAAAGGTTAGATGATCCTCTTGAGCTAGTTCCTTTGCATATGCCTGATCAAACTTTCTTCCAGCTGGATCCATTAAAATGACCCGTCCCTTTGAATATTGTCCTTCAGTTTGCTGCTGAATTGCATCCATTGCGTCAAAAATAGGCTGAGCTTGAAGGAGCATCCCTGCACCGCCACCAAATGGCGCGTCATCTACATGGTTGTGTTTATCAGTAGTATACTGTCGGAAGTCAGTCACATTAATGTCAACGAATCCATTATCCTGGGCCTTTCCAATAATTGATTCTCCCATCGTTGCTTGAAACATATTTGGAAATAAGCTTAAAATATCAATTCTCATTACTATTCAAGTCCCTCCATTAACTCAACAATCACAAGCTGATGATCAAGATCAACTTTTTTAATGACATCATCAATTACAGGCAATAGTAAATCCCTTTTTTCAGGTCGTTCTACCACCCAGACGTCATTAGCACCTGGCGATAGAATCTCTTTTATCTTCCCCAGTTTTTGTCCATCCGTTGTTTCAACGTCAAGTCCGATAATTTGATGGTAGTAATATTGACCATCATCAAGAGGCTGCTGATCATCGGCACTTACCATTAATTCATGGTCACGGAATTTTTCAACATCATTAATATTGTCATATCCCGCAAACTTTACTAAAACAAAGCCTTTATGTTGTCGAGCCTTTTCAATTTTTAACGGCAATGGTTCTTCAGCCTGCTGCAAATAAAGAGTGTTTCCAGCAGTAAATCGTTCATCAATAAAATCAGTAGTTGCTAATACGCGGACTTCTCCACGTACCCCATGAGTATTTACAATTTTACCAACATTATAATATTCCATATTTTCCTCCAAAAAAGGCAAAAACTCCCACAGATTAGTGTGGGAGTTTTAAATTTAGTGACGATGGTCATTAATCAATAACCGGACTCTCTTAGAGTTAGCCCGTTGAGATTGAGCACCCTCGACTACTGTTCGCAATGCCGCAGCAACATGACCTTGTCGACCAATTAACCGACCGACATCATTAGGATCAACATCAATTATGTATCGATGATATCTTCCCTCATCGCTCTGAGTAATTGATAATGCCTGTGGCTGCTTTAATAGCGGGATAACTAAACTACGAATTAACGACTCTACATTTGTCTCAGCCATGATTAATTATCACTACTTCTTTGCGTACTTTGCTTCGTGGTACTTCTTCATAACACCAGCTGCTTGAAGCATGTTACGAACAGTATCTGAAGGTTGAGCACCCTTTTGTAACCATTCCATAACAGCGCCTTCATCAAACTTGACTTCCTTAGGAGTAGTCAATGGGTTGTAAGTACCTAATGAAGTAATAAAACGACCATCACGTGGGGCACGTGAGTCAGCTACAACGATCCGGTAAAATGGACGCTTCTTTGAACCCATGCGCTTTAAACGAATTTTAACAGACATTCTTTGCACCTCCCTGATTTCTTTTAACAGATAATAATATACCAGTGTTCAAATAGAATGTAAAGTATTTTTTCTTGACAGGCTTAATTTTTTTGAAATTATTTCTTCTTTCGTAATTTACGAAGCTGCTTTATCCGTTTTTGCTTATCTTTTTTCATCTTACGTGCCATTCGGTTCATCGCCATCTGACCCATTTTACCACCTGGCATTTGCCCGCCAAACATATTCTGCATTCCATTGAGGTTTCCATTTGTAACCTGCTTCATCATCTTTCGCATTTGATTAAATTGCTTAATCATTCGGTTAACCTCAACGATTGGCCGACCGGATCCAGCTGCTAATCGTCGACGGCGGCTAGGGTTCATTATATCTGGATTTTCTCGTTCTTCTGGTGTCATTGAAAGCACAATCGCTCTAATGTGAGCAAACTGCTTAGGATCAAGATTTAAGTTCTTTAATGCGGGATTATTAGCCATCCCCGGCATCATCTTAATAATATTTTCTAATGGACCCATCTTAGTAACTTGATCCATTTGTGCCAAGAAATCATTATAATCAAACGTGTTTTCACGCATCTTATCCATTGTTTCTTGAGCTTGTTCTTCATCGAAGTTCTTTTGGGCTTTCTCAATTAGGGTCATCATGTCCCCCATACCCAAAATTCGTGAAGCCATTCGGTCTGGGTGGAAAACATCAAGGTCTTCCATCTTTTCCCCTTCACCAACAAATTTAATTGGCTTACCAGTAACCGCACGAATAGACATCGCTGCCCCGCCACGGGTATCCCCATCTAATTTAGTGAGGACAACCCCAGTAATATCAAGCTTATCATCAAAGCCTTGCGCCGTGTTGACAGCATTTTGACCTGTCATTGAATCAATAACAAGTAGAATTTCATTTGGCTTTACCAACTCTTTAATGTTAGCCAGCTCATCCATTAATTGTTCATCAATTTGAAGCCGACCAGCAGTATCGATAATGACGTAATCATTATGATTTTGTTTAGCAACTTCCATTCCTTCACGAACAATCTCAACGGGATCAACGTCTGTTCCTTTTTCAAATACTGGAACATCAATCTGGTCAGCTACCTGTTGTAACTGCGTAATTGCAGCTGGACGATAAACATCGGCTGCAATAAACATCGGACGTGCATTGCTCTCGTTTTTTAACCGTAAAGCCAACTTACCAGCAGTCGTTGTTTTACCTGCCCCTTGAAGACCAACCATCATAATTACTGTTGGAATATGCGGAGCTTTGTTAAGGGGAACAGCTTCTTCCCCCATTAGTTTAGTTAATTCGTCGTTAACAATCTTAACAATTTGCTGTGCTGGATTTAATCCTTTTAATACTTCGGCTCCAGCGGCTTTCTCACGTACTGTTTTGACAAAGTCTTTTACAACCTTAAAGTTAACATCGGCTTCTAAAAGTGCAAGACGAATTTCGCGCATCGTTTCCCGAAGATCTGCTTCGGTAACTTTAGGCTTTCGCCGTAATTTTTCCATCGCCTTTTGGAGACGATCTGTTAAACCTTCAAATGCCATTTTATTCTTCCTCCAAGCTTTCCAAATGATTTACCAGATGGTTTAGGGTTGCATCATCTGGATAGTTTTTACGCACGTATCGTTGAATGCGATCCGCCTGTTGATTACGATTTTGAAATTCAGCATATAAATGTAGCTTTGCTTCGTAATCTTCTAATATACTCTCTGTTCGCTTTATATTATCATACACAGCCTGACGACTAACATGGAAATTCTCGGCAATTTCGCCCAATGAGTAGTCATCCCCGTAATAAAGCTCTAAATAATCATTTTGTTTTTTAGTTAATAACGGTTGGTAAAACTCAAATAATGAATTTATCCGATAATTCTTCTCAATTTCCATTTAGTCACCACCTATAACTTAGTCGACTTCTACTAGTCCTTTAAAGAGACCATATACAAAGTCTCCAGCATCAAACTTCTGTAAGTCATCAACCTTTTCACCGAGCCCAACATATTTAACTGGAAGATGAAGTTCATTACGAATTGCGAGAACAATTCCACCCCGCGCCGTTCCGTCAAGTTTAGTAAGAACAATTCCGGTAACATCCGTACTTTCCTTAAATAACTTAGCCTGGTTAAGGGCATTTTGACCGGTGGTGGCATCTAGAACCAGCAAAACTTCATGCGGTGCATCAGGAATTTCTCGAGTAAGAATACGTTTCATTTTTGCCAGCTCATTCATTAAGTTAACTTTATTTTGTAACCGACCAGCAGTATCTACAAACAAAACATCGTATTCTTCATCTTTTGCCCGTTTTACTGCATCAAAGACAACTGCTGCCGGATCACCATTTTCGGGTCCAGTAACGATGTCAACGCCATCACGTTTTGCCCACACATCTAACTGTTCCGTTGCTCCGGCTCTAAAGGTATCAGCAGCTGCCAGTAATACCTTCTTACCCTGTTTCTTAAATAAAGCAGCCATCTTGCCAATTGTCGTTGTCTTACCAGCGCCATTAACACCAACAAACATGATAACGGTTGGCCCTTCCTTAGCCATCGTCAAGTCTGGATTTTCGTCTTGGCCGGCTTCATCATATAATTCAACCATTTTTTCAATGATCACGTTTGAAACATCTTGTTTGCTTTTAGCATTTTGTAGTTTAACTTCTTCACGTAATTCATCACTGAGTTTCATGGCCATATCATAACCTACATCAGATTCAATCAGCATGTCTTCGAGGTCGTCAAAGAAATCCTCATCAACGTGACGGAAATTTGCCAAAAACTTATTTAACCGCGCACCAAAGCCGGTCCGTGACTTTTCGAGCCCACGGTCATACTTTTTTACTGTTTCCGTTTCTTCTTCTGGTTCTGGCGTTTCTTCAGTGTTCGTCACATCATTATCGCTTTTAGCAGCCTCATCCTGCGCTGGTGCTGCCTCAGACTCATCATTAGTAGCTTCTTCGGTCACAACCGTAGATGATTCCGGTTCTGCAGATACTTCTTCTGCTGCTGAAGATTGGGAAGCTTCTTCTGTTTTCTCTTCCTTTCCATTGTGAATTACTTCATGTGAACCATCTGGATTAATTTTTTCTTCATAACTATCAGCAGGTGGAATATTTACCGGCTCTGGTTGCTTGATTGCAGAAGATGCTGGCGCGGTACTCGGAGCATTTGCCGATTTTTCATCTGCAGTTGCTGATTGAACTGCCGCGCTTGAGCTTTCAGCTGATTTTTCTTCTTCCTTCTTTTTATGGCGACGGAAAATATCAAATAATCCCATATTAAAACCTCCTAATTTAATTATCGTCTTGTAAGGTATCTACAACATCGACTGATACCATTTTAGAAACACCAGATTCTTGCATTGTTACCCCGTATAAAACATCCGCATCCATCATCGTGCCTTTACGGTGAGTAATAACAATAAATTGCGGACCATCACTGCCAAATTGACTAAGGTAATGGGCAAAGCGTTGAACATTAACTTCATCCAAAGCCGCTTCAGGTTCATCAAGAATCGCAAATGGAACCGGCCGCACTTTAAGGATTGCAAATAATAATGTAATCGCGGTTAATGCTCGTTCCCCACCTGATAATAATGATAAATGCTGATTTTTCTTACCAGGCGGTTGCGCCATAATATCTACCCCAGTCGTTAACAAATCATGAGGATCAGTTAACACCAGCTTGGCATGTCCACCGGAGAATATTTGTTGGAAGGTCTCATCAAATTTTTGAGAAACTTGATTGAACGTGGTAATAAAGCGGTCTTTCACTTGCGCGTCCATTTCGCTCATCGTCTGGTTAAGCTGCGCACGAGAATCCAGCAAATCTTCTTGCTGACCCTTTAGAAAATCATAGCGTTCACGGACACGCTTATATTCTTCAATCGCCCCCACGTTAACCTGCCCAAGGTCATCTAAGCCGCGTTTCAATAGTTTCAATCGTGTAGCAAGTGTTTCCTCATCAAGATCACTCATATGCTGGCGGGCCTCATCAATGGTCATTGAATACTGCTCATTTAAGCGATTAAGGCACTGGTCAATTATTGCTTCATATTTGACATGCTTTTCATTCAAATTATTACGATCATCAAGGGCAACCCGTTGTAATTCCTGCAATCGATTATAATGGGCCTCTGCTTTTGATAATTGTTGTTCAAGCCCTTCTAAGGCAACGGCATTCTCTGTAAGCTGATCATTAGCTTTCCTTTGTTTTCCTTTTGCCTCATCAAGAGCCGTCTTAGTGGATTCGTCACTAGTTGATTGACTAGCCGATTGGTCCGTTAGCTTAGTTAATTCTTTCGTCACTTCCGCTAAAGTTTTATCAATGGACTGCATTTGCCGGTCGTATTCGCGAGCTTGTCGAATATATTGTTGAAGACGTTCCTTAGCTACTGCGATCTGTTGCTGCATCTGGGCTAATTGCTCTGCCTGCGTTGATTCATTATTTTGCAGTTCATCAATTAGCCTAAGCGTAGTAGCAATCTTATCTTTTACCGTTGCTAAATCATGATTAACCTTCGCTGCCTGCTCTTCGTTTTGCTTTACTTTTGTTTCATAGTCTTGGTGTTGTGTATCTTGTTGTTTATTTTCTAATTCTAAGATTTTTACCCGATTCGTTAATGTAGCCTGCTGATTGGCAACAAGCTGGCAATTACTCTGTTGTTCATGAAATTCATTTTGCAAGTTTCGTTGCTGTTCTTGATAATTAGCTACCACTTCCTCATTAGCTGTCTGGGCCTGTTTTAATTTGCCAATTTCTTGTTCTAAGGCGTTTGCTGCTCTTTCTTGTTTATTTAACTCTGCTTCAAGCTGCTTTGCCATTTGTTTTTGGCTTAGCAATCCTGCCCGCTGATTACGAGTAGCGCCCCCGGTCATTGCCCCGCTGGCGTTAATCAACTGACCATCTAAAGTGACAACCCGAATCATGTGACGACCGGCCTTAGCAATTGCGGTAGCATTATCAAGGTTATCAGCAATCACTGTTGTTCCTAATAAATAATCAGCAATAACTTGAAATTTACTATCATAATTGATCAATTCAGTCGCCCGGCCTAAGTATCCTGGTAAAGCAGTTAGTTGCGGCCAAATAGCTAATGGTCGACGACGGTTAAGCGTATCCAATGGCAGAATTGTAACTCGACCAGCACGCGTCTTGATTAAGAAATTAATAATTTGCTTTGCAGTTACTTGCCGGTCAACGACTAACTGCTGTACTTGGCTTCCTAGAACTGTTTCAACGGCAGTCGTATATTCAGCAGGAACATCAAACAGTTCATTAACTGCACCAGCTAATCCGGGGAATTGGTGCCGTTGCCGAAGAACGCTTTGGACTCCCCGATAATAACCACTGTATTCATCTGCCATTGATTGGTAGGCATTGATCCGTGACTTCAGGGAACGAATATCCCCCAGGACTTGATACCAGTTTCGTTGCTGCGTCTGATATTGTTGATTAAGTTCAGCATGGTGCTGCCGGGCCTGAGTTAAGTTTTTTTCAACACCACTAACATTTTCTTGCGCAATTTCAGCTGCATGTTTACTACTATCATATTTTCTAGTTATTTCAGCTAATTCAGTTTTTAATTTCTTTAATTCATCACTATTGCGACGCTGTGAACTTACGGTTTGTTCATAATTACGCGATAAAAATGACTTCTGGTTGTGGATGGTCGTAGACTCTTGCATTAAACTAACTTGCTGGTCTCTTAGCTCATCAACTTGCTGGTTTAACTTGGCAATCCGTTCGCTGCTGCTCATCTTTTTGGCAGCCTCAAAATCTCCCTGCTGCTTTTTAATTGTTGTTTGCTGCAGGTTAATCTGTTGCTCATTTTCTCGTTGTTGAGTTTTTAACGATTCTAATCGTCCTTGAAGTTCAGCTCGTTGAGACTGTAAGCGTTGTTGTTCATTTTCCCGTTGTTCACGACGGACACTCGAAACAGATTGTTGATTTTCCAATTTAGCAATTGCTTCAGTTTGACTAAGAATAATTGCCTGTAAATGATCCTTTTTTGCGATTAATTCCCGTCGTTGTTGTTTTAACTGATTGAGCCGTTGCTGGTCATGGTCTGCTTGTTTTTGATAATCACTTACCATTCTCTGAGCTTGTATTAATTTATCTTCTAAGTCATCTTTCATTTGATGATAGGTATCATGGCGACGAACCGTTTGCGTCCGGTCTAAAACATCAAATTGCTTTTTTTGTTCTAAATAATCCTGGGCAATTGCACTTTGCTCTTCTAATGGTTCAATCTGCTTTTCAAGCTCGCTAATAATATCGTTTACCCGATTGAGGTTTTCCATGGTTGTAGCTAATCTTTTTTCAGCAGTTTCTTTATTCTTTTTATATTTAGCAACCCCCGCCACAGTTTCAATAATACTTCGCCGATCTAGCGGTTTCCCATTGAAAATCTCTTCAATCCGCCCTTGTGAAATAATAGAAAAGGACTCACGACCCAAGCCAGAATCAATAAACAGGTCGGTAATATCCTTTAAGCGAACATTTTGATCGTTAATTAAGTATTCACTATCACCATTACGATAAATTTTTCTTGTAATCGTTAGTTCTGTAAATTCACTTGCAAGGTAGTGGTCACTATTATCCAATGTAATTGAAACCAGTGCGCGATTTAATGGTTTCCGATCAGCAGAGCCATTAAAAATGACATCAGCCATTCGGTCTCCCCGTAGATGATGGGCAGATTGTTCACCCATCACCCATTGGATAGCTTCAATAATATTACTTTTACCACTACCATTAGGGCCAACAATTCCGGTCATCCCTGGTTCAAATTTAATTGTTGTTTTTTGGGCAAAAGATTTAAACCCATCCAAAGTTAAAGACAATAATTGCATCAGTTATTCCTACTTACTATTTATTTTTATTTCTCATCTTATCAAGTGCTTGTTGGGCAGCCTGCATCTCAGCGTGTTTCTTAGAGGATCCTTCCCCTTCACCAATAACTTCACCATTAGCCGTGACATTCACCTTAAAGTTAGGATCGTTTTCAGTACCGCTCTCATCGATTAAATGATATTCGATATCGATATCTCCATCGCGTTGAAGAAATTCTTGCAAGCTTGTCTTGGCATCAACCGCATGGTCAAACCACCCCATATCAAGCTTAGGAAAAATTACCCGTTGGACAAACTTTTCAACTGCCGGACGTCCTTGATCTAAATATAGTGCTCCAATAAAGGATTCAAAAATATCACATAGTAGCCCCGGCCGTTGACGTGCTCCAGCCATCTCTTCACCATGACCTAGACGAATGTATTGGTCAAAATGACATTCCTTAGCAAACTTTGAAAAACTATCTTCACAAACCATTGCTGCTCTTAGCCGGGTAAGTTTTCCCTGTGGTAATTCGGGGAAACGTTTATAAATATACTCCGAGACGATCAGTTCCAACACAGCATCGCCAAGAAATTCAATCCGTTCATAAAATTTCAGTCCTTGATTAGGATGTTCATTTACGTAAGAAGCCTGAGTAAAAGCTTCTGCTAATAAAGCAGGATTATCAAAATGAATATTAAATTCCTTGGCCAGGTAGTCTTGTAATTCTTCGATCATAAAAAATTCCTTTCATTATTGACTAAATGTTTATAAAAATGTCTACCGCTTATTATACTAGACAACCTTCGTTTCCGCAGGTAATTTTATGTATAATTAGGTAAATATTGAAAATTAAGCAAAAAGTAGAGGCTGCGGAAAAAACTATTTTGTCTTTTCCCAGCCTCTTCAGCTTTATCATAACTTTTCTAATAAGCAAAACATCATTAATCAGCAGTATGGGCAGCAATATAGTCAACTACCTCGCCAATTGTACTGAGTTTTTCAGCATCTTCATCATCAATTTCTTCACCAAAAGTATCCTCTAATTCGAGAACAAATTCAACGAAATCAATTGAGTCTGCATCTAAGTCTGTTTTTAAATTTAGATCATCAGTAATTTTGGCCCGATCAACGTCAAAATGGTCCGCAACAATCTCTGAAACCTTATTAAAGATTTCTGTTTTCTTATCATCAGCCATTATTATTAACCTCTCTTTACTAGTTCGCTACTTATTCTATTCGTTTTTGTTAGAGTTGTCTAGATTTTCAGTATTATCAAAAAATTCAACTGTTTTTTCAATTACACCGGTTTTCAGCATCGTTCTAATTTGACTAATAGTATTCTTTACCGCCAATGCATCCGATGAACCATGCGTCTTTACAACTGGTGCTTTTAAGCCTAGAAGAACGGCTCCTCCATATGTTGAAGCACTCATCTTTTGACCAATTTGGTGGAACGTTGGCTTTAACATCAAGTAACCCAACTTGGCCCGCAGTCCACCATGAAGAATCCCGTGTTTAATCAGCGTCATCATCATTTTAGCGGTTCCTTCTGTTGCCTTTAATGCCGCATTAGCTGTCCAGCCATCACTTACAATAACATCAGCCTTACCGAATAAAAGGTCGCCTGCTTCAACATTACCAACAAAGTTCAAATCATCTTTACTATTAAGGATTTGCCATACTTCTTTATGTAGTTTATCTCCCTTATCCTCTTCAGCTCCGTTATTTAGCAAGGCGATCCGTGGATTAGCAACCCCCAGCACATTTTCTGCATAAAACTTGCCAAGATAAGCATATTGCTCAAGATTTTTTTCTTTACTTTCGGCATTTGCTCCAGTATCTAAGTACACAAAGTTATGTCGATTAGCACCGGGCTGGGCAATTGGTAAAATACTTGTCAACCCTGGACGGTCAATTCCCTTAATCCGCCCAACAATAAATAAGCCAGCCGCTAAGATTGCCCCTGTATTTCCTGCAGAGAAGAACGCATCTGCTTTTCCATCTTTAACCGCCGTAGCTGCCCGAACAATTGATGAGTCCTTTTTTCTTCTAATTGCTCGAACCGGTTCTTCACCCATTGAAATTTCTTCAGTTGTAGCGATCATATTTAAGCGATCGTTATTTTTTATTAATGGCTTTACTTTATCCGGATTACCATAAAGGTCAAATTCTAGGTCAGGATAAAGATCTCGTGCCTGTTCAACACCCTCAATAATTACTTGGGGAGCATTATCGCCACCCATTGCATCAACTGCAATTTTCATAAAAAAATCCTCCTCACATCAGTCAAAATGCGTTTTTAATTCATGACGTTTTAGGTACAAAACAAGTGGCTGATTCTCGTCAACATCATCCCAGTTAGGAGTAGCTAAAAGATTACCGGCATCAGCACGGGCAATTTGAAGCATTTTTAAATCAGCAACCGGGTCACCAACCTTAAATTCCGGCATCCCTGATTGTTTTTTGCCTAGCACGTCTCCAGATCCCCGCAGCTCCAAGTCTTGCTCAGCTACCTTAAAGCCATCATTAGTAGCGACCATCGTCTTCATTCGTGCTTTTCCCTCGTCTGTTTTAGGATCAGCAATTAATAGACAATAACTTTGGCGGTTCCCTCGGCCAACCCGGCCCCGTAACTGGTGAAGCTGGGCAAGGCCAAATCGATCAGCGTCATAGATAACCATTACCGTAGCATTGGGATTATCTACTCCTACTTCAATCACCGTTGTTGCTACCAATACCTGTAGCTTACCTTCCTTAAATTGCCGCATTGTTTCATCTTTTTCATCGGTTCCCATACGACCATGCAACAAGCCAACTTTATAAGAAGGCCCCAGATCCACCGATAACTGATTATACAGGTCAGTGGCGTTTTGGACATCTAAAGCTGCCGATTCTTCGATTAGCGGGCTAACAACATAAGCCTGCGCGCCATCTTTTAATTGTTCGCGTAAAAAGCGGATTGCTTCTGCATGTTGGTTCGATTGTAGCCAATTAGTCCGAATTGGTTTACGCCCAGCTGGAAGCTCATCAATTACTGAAACATCCATTTCTCCATAACTGGTGATTGCTAATGTTCGCGGAATCGGGGTTGCTGTCATTGCAAGGACATCAGGGTGCTCACCTTTTTCTCGTAGCTGCTGTCGCTGGTTAACTCCAAACCGGTGCTGCTCATCAGTAATTACTAACCCGAGATTAGCATATTCAACATCATCTTGAATTAAAGCATGGGTTCCGACAATTAGGTTAACGTCCCCGCGTTTCATTGCCGTCATTAATTCACGGTGTTGCTTAGCGGTTAAAGAACCAGTTAACAATGCAACATGAACATGAGTCCCTTCAAAAACCTTCGCCAATTTTTCAGCATGTTGTCCTGCCAGAATTTCAGTTGGGGCCATTAATGCCGCTTGGTAGCCTGCAGTAATGGCTGCATAAATGGCAATTGCCGCTACAATTGTTTTTCCAGAGCCAACATCCCCTTGAAGAAGCCGGTTCATTTGATAAGGCTGACGCATGTCTCGACATATCTCATTAACAACCCTTTTTTGTGCAGTTGTCAATTCAAAAGGGAGACCAGCAATAAATTCTTTTAACTCGTCATTGTGGTATAAAATCCGATCACCATTTTCTTGTCGATGAGCCCGGCGAATAGCTTGTAGGCGCAGTTGAAACAAAAAGAATTCTTCATAAGCGGCTGTTCGGCGAGCTGCTTTTGCTGTCGCTTGGGTCTGTGGGAAATGGATCTCTTTGATCATTTGTCGGCGATCTAATAATCGATACCGTTGCCGAAGTGTTTCAGGTAGATAAGTAGGAATTATATTAGCATATTCTTCATAAGCTTGACGGATAAAACTCTGCAAAGTATTTTGACGGATGTGTTTGTTGACCGAGTAAACTGCCCCAAATTCATTGCGATTATCCGCCTGCTCCTTAATCAGTTTGTTTGCTGTTATCTGACGACGGTGCGCATTCCATTTCCCCATTACTGTTACCTGCTGGTTTAATGCCAGCTGCTTTTTTAGGTAAGGTTGGTTAAAAAATGTTACAAGAATTACTTCTTTTCCAACCTGCATGCGAAGAGCGAGCCGATTACGACGATATCCGTACCTAGTTAAAATTGGTTCTGAGACAATAACTCCCTGCAAGGTTATCTTTTGTTTATCCTTAGCACTGTCAATATCTGTCGGCGTAAAGTCGTTATACCGAGTCGGATAGTAAGTTAATAAATCTTCAATCGTATCAATGCCTAAAGTTGCTAAATCAGCTACCCGTTTAGGACCGACACCTTTTAAATTAGCAACTGAATCTGCTAAGCTTCTCACCTATCTCACCTCGCTTAAACATAGCCAGCATTCAAAATAGGAGTGGGATCAAAAGCCAATCGCTCTTTATTATCCCACCCCTATAAAATAATATAATTCTATTCGACAGAAATCAGGTATGGATAAACAGGTTGTCCACCATCGTAAATCTGAATATCTAATTCATCATCTACTTCCTCAACTGCCGCTTTGATTTCTTCGGCAGTTGACTGGTCGCCATCCGCTCCATATAGAATTGTCACAATTTCACTATCTTCATCTAACATGGCTTTTACCATCTTGATTGCTGCCTCTTTAAGGTTAAGGTCAGTAGTGACGATCTTACCGTCAACAATTCCCATATAGTCGTCTTTCTTTATTTCTCGACCATCAATTGTTGTATCGCGGACAGCGTTAGTAACTGCACCACTAGCAACTGCGTCAAGATTACTCTCCATACTAGTCTGATTTTCAGTTAAGGATGCTTCTGGATTGTACTCAAGCAATGCACTCATCGCCTGAGCAATCGTCTTACTATGAACCACCTTTGTTGGGATATCGGCTACATCTGCCGCCTGGTCAGCAGTCATAAAGATATTCCCGTTATTAGGAAGAACAATTGCCTGCTTAGCGCCACTATTATTAATTGCGTCTAAAATGTCCTGAGTACTTGGGTTCATTGTTTGACCACCAGTAATAATATGAGTGACTCCCAAACTCTTTAATAATTTAGCAATACCCTTTCCAGAGGCAACCGCAATTACAGCAGTCTTAAGGTCCTCTTTAGCTTCATTAGCAGCCTTAGCTTTTTCAATTGGGGATTCTTCAGCTGAATTTTCTTCATCGTTTTCCATAATTTCTTCTTGCTGCCATACCATATTATGAATTTCAATTGTCTGTAAATCACCAAATTGCTGACCCCAAGATAAAACTTTCCCAGGATGCTCTGTATGAACGTGAACCCGTACAACTTGATCATCGTTCAAGACAAGTAGACTATCTCCTAATTCAGCTAAGTAGTTATAAAAAGTATCGTAGTCAAATTTTTGGGTTACCTGTTTTCCTTTGCCGATCCGAACTAACATCTGTGTACAATATGTATACTTAATATCTTCTGGATTAAGCTTGCCTTGAACACTTTGATGATCCATTGCATGAACCATTTCGTCAATTTCTGCATTATCAGGCTTGTAATCTTCGCTCTTATCAACACGGCCGCTTAAAGCTTCATCAAATGCCTGTAGAACAAAAACTAACCCTTGACCACCTGAATCAACTACCCCAACTTCTTTTAAGACAGGTAATAAATCTGGAGTCTTTTTTAGTGCCTTTTCACTTGCTTCATAGATTGCATGCATAATCTCAATAAGATCATCGGTTTCTTTTATCTTATTAAGACCTTCTTGAGCAGATTCACGAACTACAGTTAAAATAGTTCCTTCGGTTGGTTTCATAACAGCTTTATATGCTGTCTTAGCACCATTAGCATAAGCATTTACGAAATCAGCGGCTGATAAAACGTCCATGCCTTCCGTTGCCTTTGCAAAGCCACGGAAAATTTGCGATAAGATAACCCCCGAATTCCCACGGGCACCCATCAGTAGTCCCTTTGCTAATGCTGCGCTTAGATCGCCAACTTTTTTACTTGTTTCATTACGTTCATACTTAGCACCGCTAGCCATTGAAGAAGTCATGTTAGTTCCCGTATCACCATCCGGAACCGGAAAAACATTTAATGAATTAATAAATTCAGCATTTTTGCCAAGTTTATCTGCAGCCGCTTGGACCATCTTGCCAAATTCAAGGTTTGTAATTTTTGTTACAGCCAATTCGAAATTCCTCCCCAATGCTCGCTTAATCTTCTAGTGTCCGAACACCTTGGACACATACATTAACTGAGTTAGCCGTGATCCCGAGCATTGTTTCAAGATTATACTTTACCTTTGCTTGGACACTCTTTGATACTTCTGAAATCTTAGTGCCATAGCCTACGATAATATTAACATCAACAGCTACTCCATTATCTTGTTGCCGAACAACAACTCCCCGTGCAAAATTTTCACGACGAAGAATTTGATTGACCCCATCACGCAAGGGGTTTCGACTTGCCATTCCAACAACACCGTAGTTATCAGTAGCAGCCCCACCAACAACTGATGAAATCACATCATTATCAATGTCAATTGTACCTGACTTAGTTTTGATTTTTACTGCCATCGTCATGGCCTCCTTATAAAGTGCCGGCCCTAATACAGATGCCGGATAATCTCAGGACTTAGTAACTTCTACTAATATCCACAATTAAATCAATACCATCATACCATAGCATATTTAAGTAAAAAAGTAACCTATTCATATTTTTGTATTTTGATTAATGGGGTTAATTAATTTACGTAAAAAATAAGCCGCCCAGCTGGACGGCATCATTTTTAATTAAACCCGAGTCACTTTACCTGACTTCAGTGTACGTGCTGAAACGTAAACCTTCTTAGGCTTACCATTAACTAAAATGGTTACCTTTTGCAAGTTAGGCTTCCAGCTACGCCGACTTGAGTTAAGGGCGTGAGAACGCTTGTTACCAAATTGCGTCCGTTTACCGTTGATAAAATCTTTAGCCATTGGTGATACCCTCCTCTTTGCTTCATAATTTTTTCGTTTACGCAAAACTGCGATGTAACTCACCTAATTAATCTACCATAGGCGCCACCACAATGCAATAGTTTTCTTTCAAGTAATTTTCCTTGACACACTTTTAACGCCCGCAAATTACTGTTTTAATGGATCGTTACATTGGATTACAGCCACTACTCCACTTCTAAACGCAAAATGATTATTAACAGCTGTAAATTCGTTGCTGGTCCAGGAAAATGGAATTTGACTGCTCCAATTTTCTAAAGGATACTTTTCATCTTTTAGGGTTAGTCCGCGAACGGGGGTAAGGTTAACAAAAGCAAGATATTTCATCGCTGGTAATTTTGAAATAGTGTATTCGCCCGGTAAATAGTAACTTACTACATTCTGGCAATCAATAAATTTAGTCCGTGTAAGATAAGGCTTAAATTCTTCTTGCAGGGGCAGAAATAAATTTGCCAACAAATGATCCAACCGTCCGCCAGTTGCACCAAAGACATTAATTTCATCAGGATTTTCATTTATAGCAAATTTCATACCAAGTTGAGTATCGGTGTAGTCTTTCTCTGGTGGATAGATCTTAATCTTTTCTAAGGTATCTTCTAACCCTAATAATTCTTCTTTATCAATTGAATCAAAATCACCAACTGCAATTAGTGGTTTAATCCCCCATTTCAATAATCTTACTGCTCCGCGATCAACGCCAATCCACTTTTCATTCTTACGCTCTAAGATGAGTTCAGTCGGAACCATTTCAACAGGACCGCCGACAAGTACATTTATCCGCATTATTCTATCCTCTAAAACTAAGAACTTCGTCAAAACAAAAAAGAAGACTTTAGCATTCGGATATCTCCTGAACACCAAAGACCTTCTTTATTTCTCAGCAACTAATTACTTTGTCGCATCTTCAAGTGCTTTAATTCGTTCAGCTGGGTCTTCAGCATTAAAGACATAAGAACCAGCAACTGCTACTGTAGCACCGGCCTTGTAGCAGTCAGCAACAGTTTTATCGTTAACGCCGCCATCAACTTCAATGTCAAAGTCATAGCCCTTTTCTTCCTTAATTGCATTTAGTTGTGCAATCTTATCAACAGTTTCCGGCAAGAACTTTTGACCACCAAAGCCAGGGTTAACTGTCATTACTAATACTTGATCAACCATGTGTAATACTGGTTCGATCATGGCTACGGGTGTACCAGGGTTAATAACAACTTCAGCTTTAACTCCGCCATTCTTAATAATCTGAAGAGCACGATGAATATGTTGGGTTGCTTCGACTTGAACACCAATAATGTCAGCTCCAGCATCAATAAACATTGGCAAGATGTGTTCTGGACTTTCAACCATCAAGTGTACATCTAACACCATATTTGTAATAGGACGAATAGCTTTCACAAAACCTGGTCCATAAGAGATACTTGGAACAAATGTACCGTCCATAACATCGATGTGAAGGTATGGCGCACCAGCCTTTTCTACCTTTTCGATATCCTTTTGTAAGTTTACATAATCTGCACTTAAAATTGATGGTGCAACTTTAATCATTCTAATTCCCTCATTTCTTATAATTTGGTTTTTGATTAGCAATCAATTCATGGAACTGAACATAATCATCATACCGACTCTTCATGATTATACCATTGTTTACCGCTTCCTTCACAGCACATTGTGGCTCTTTTAAATGAAGGCATCCACGAAATTTACAATTAGCAGATAATTCTACCATTTCAGGAAATAGTAATGGTAGGTCATTAACGGTCATGTCAAAGGTTTCATACGATGAAAATCCTGGTGTATCGGCAATTAATGCCCCATTAACATCTAACAGACTCACTTTTCTTGTCGTGTGACGACCACGCTGAAGAGCTTGCGAAATTTCGCCTGTTGCCAATTTTAATTGTGGTGCTAAATGATTGAGTAGTGTTGACTTACCTGCTCCAGTTTGACCCATCATTGTTACTACGCTGCCTTTTAATTTTTTCATCATAGCAGCTAACTGTTGCGGATTAAAAGGATCATAATCCTCATAAACCTGATAGCCGATTTTTTTGTATCCTTCAACTATTGGTAATAATTGCTGATACTCCTCTGTGGTGAGTAAATCAGTTTTTGAAAAATAAATTAAAGGGGTAATTTTTTGTGCTTCCAGTGCGATTAACTGCCGATCTAATAAGTTAGCGGAAAATGCCGGTTCTTTGGCAGAAGTGACGACAACCGCCATATCTACATTCGCAACAGGCGGCCGAACTAATTGATTTCGTCGCGGTAAGATTTTGAGTAAATACCCTTCTTGTTGGTTTTCCGCGCTAAATTCGACGTAATCACCGACAACAGGCTTTATTTTCCGTTGTCGAAAATTGCCTCGTGCTCTTGTTCGATAAATTTTATCATCAGCAAAAACATCGTAAAAGCCGCTTAACGATTGTTGAATTATTCCTTTCTTCAAATGGCACCTCCATTATCCTGTAATATTTGTTGCGCTCATAATTGTCCGCCCGTTGCGAACAACCCGATAGGCTCCCATTTGGCCTTGTTTAAGGGTAAACGGCACGTTAATTGTCGTTTCCTGATTAATCGTAATATCTTGATATTCCATTGTTAGGTTATGGTTTGCGTCCCGAATATACACTTGTACTCGGTTTTCTCGTTGTCCACCATTACCATCAAACGGAATATTGATCTGAATATTTGTTGTCTTCGTCTGATTACCAGAATTAGCAATCGAGACTGTCAAGGTATCCCCATGATTTAGCGTCGATCCTGCTCGTGGAGTCTGACTAATAACATGGTTAGTCGCAATTGTCTTTGACTTTTTCTCTTGTGTCGTTAATTGTAAATTATTTTTATTTGCAAACTGTTGAACGGCACTAATATCTTGATTCGTAAAATCAGGTATTTTTATTGGTTCCTTACCTGCACTAACACGAAAGACAATTGTGTCAGATGCTGTTTTAACAATTGCACCCTTTTTATGATTTTGCTTAATTATCTGTCCCTTATCAATATCATCGGAATAAACACTTTCTTGGTGAACTTGAAAGCCTTTGCGGCGTAAATTAGCAGCTACCGATGAATAATCTTCTCCTACATAATCTGCCATTGTCCACTGCTTTACCCCTGTACTTACGGTTAAGTTGATGGGAGTACTTACTCGTGCTTTATGGCTTATGTGCGGGCTTGTTGTCACAATACGATTCTTATCAACAGTCTGACTATTTACACGGGTAATCTTACCAATTCGCAAATCCTGTTGATGCAATCGTTGTTCCGCTTTGACAATGGTCATCCCCTCAACATCTGGGATGATAACCTGTCGAACAAAGAACCACCAGCCACCGACAAGCATTAGGCAAACGATAATAACGATTCCGCTAATAATCCCGTACTTTTTCCACCATGATTTTGTTGATGGACGTTGTTTTTGCTGCTGATCATCAGTATTTTTTTGATGGTTTCTTTCATTGTTTAAATGTTTAACATCTAATACTTTTGTCTCACCATTATCGTCTTCCTGCAACTTTAGACGTGGCTCATTAGCTCGTTGCGGATCTAAAACAGTCCTTAAGTCAGCAGCCATCTCGTCAACCGAAGCATATCGATTAGCAGGTTCCTTAGCGGTTGCCTTAATTATTACATTTTCTAATGCTTGGGGAATTTGCTTATTCTGTTCCCGCACTGATGGAATCTCTTCACGGAAATGTTTTAACGCAATTGATACTGCGGTCTCGCCTTCAAACGGCACCTTTCCTGTCAATAATTCAAAAAGGATGATTCCCAAAGAATATATATCAGACTGTTTTGTTGCAATGCTTCCGCGGGCCTGTTCCGGTGATAAGTAATGTACAGAACCCATTAATGTATTAGTTTGCGTTAAAGAGTCCTGTGACACGGCAACGGCAATTCCAAAATCAGTAATTTTGATATTCTTATTTTCATCAATTAATATATTCTGCGGTTTTAGGTCACGATGGATAATACCATGGGCGTGTGCTGTAGCAACAGCAGAAAGCACCTGCTCCATAATATCAATAACTTGTGGTAACGGTATTGGATGATGTTTTTTTATGTATGCCTTTAAGTCGGTCCCTTTCACATACTGCATCACCATATATTGCAGTCCATGATCTTCGCCAACATCATAAACACCAACAATGTGCGGATCATTTAACTGCGTGGCTGCCATCGCCTCACGATGAAATCGCCGTTTAGTATTAGGATCATCTCGTAAGTCAAGCCGGAGAAGCTTAACTGAAACATCACGATCTAATACTAAATCATGAGCTAAGTAGACATTTGCCATTCCACCTTCGCCCAGCGATTTAATTATCCTATATCGGTGACCAATTTCGTATCCAGGATTCATTGCTTATCCCTCCTGGTCACTATTAATCCCGATTAAAACGGTAATATTATCTGGACCGCCTGCATCATTTGCCATTTTTACTAGTTGCGCACACTTCTCTTCAAGTGGTATCGGCAACTCTAAAACCTTAATGATTTGATCCTTAGCGACAGTTTTAAACAGACCGTCAGAGCACATTAATAATTGATCGCCGTGGTTTAGTTCAAAACGGTTCACTTCTATTTGTGCGTCAGGAGAAATCCCAATGGCACGCGTAATGATATTGCTTTGCGGTAGTTTTAATGCTTCGTCTTCAGAAATATCACCAGTTTTAACTAACTCGTTAACAAGAGAATGATCGACTGTGATCTGCGTTAACAGATTCTGGTGGAGAATGTATCCACGACTGTCACCAATATTAGCAACGACAACTGCATTGTTAAAAGTAATGGCTGCAACCATCGTCGTCCCCATTCCCTGCATCTGAAGGTTATGTTTTGATTGCGATAAGATTTGGTCATTAATTGATTGCGTTTCTCGAGCAAACCAACGTATCCCGTCCATTGGTGTCCGTGGCGGCCTGTTCTTAAATTGATCGCCAAGAATAGTTACGGTCTGTTCTGCAGCAATATCGCCACTTCTGTTTCCACCAATACCATCAGCAATAACCAGCAATTGATTGCCAAATTTATTAGTGAAAACAGCAACCCGATCTTGATTTTGCTTTCGTTGATGACCAATATCTGTTTGATAAGCAACTTTCATCAATCTACTATATTCCCTTCTTAAGGCTGCTAATAAAGAAGCCATCAGAATTAAAGTCACTCGGTAAGATAGTTAAAGTTAATGAGTGACGATTATCTTTAATCTTACGTGCAGTTGTTGTTTTTACTAACTCAAATTCAGGATGCTTAGTAAGAAATGCCTGAACAGTTTGATCGTTTTCTTGTTGTAAAATCGTGCACGTGCTATATGTGATTATACCGCCTTTTTTTACTTTTGCAGCGACTGCATCTAAAATTGATAACTGAATTTGATGCAATTTCTTACTGTCATCTAATGTCTTGGTATAGCGAATTTCGGGTTTACGTCTTAGTAATCCCATTCCGCTACAAGGAGCGTCAACAAGAATTTTATCAAAACTCTCATCTGCAAATAATTCGTTAACCTTACGGGCATCAAGCGCATTAGCAGTAACACGGTCGCCTACTCCCAAGCGTTGGGCGTTTTTTTCAATCAACCGAACCTTATGCTGATGGATATCAAGCGCATCGACATGACCTCCAATAAGCTTTTCCGCTATTTGGACAGTTTTACCACCAGGGGCAGCACATGCATCAAGCACCTTATCGTTAGGATTAATGTGCATACTTTCAACAGCGAGCATTGCACTTTCATCTTGAATTGTGATTTTTCCGCTTTCAAACAAGCTGGATGTAATAACTTCACCCTTAGTAATTACTAGGGCATCTTGTGCCACTTGACTTTCATGATACTCAACGCCCATTTTATCCAATGCTTCTTTTATTGTTTCCATGTCTGTTTTAGCAGTATTTACACGAACAACCTGATGAGCTGGTTCATTAATGGATTGGAGAATCTTTTCCGTCTTTTCCTGTCCATATTCAGTAATAAGCTCAGCTACTAACCACTGCGGAACACTGCTTTGCAAACTCAACCGCAAATTAGGATTATTAATCTTCCTTAAATCAGGTAATCCTTCTCTTAAAACGGCATGTAAAACACCTGTAACAAATTTACGAATTCCGGGATTGCCTCGGCGTTTTGCAATTTTTATGCTTTCATCAGTGACAGCCCAATCTGGTACTCGTTCTAAATAATGAAATTGGTAAATAGCAGAGAGAAGTAATGTTTTAACCCATGGATCAAGACGCTTTCCCTTAACAAAGGATTGCAGCCAATATTCAAGGGTTAGTTTATGCTGTAATACTCCATAAATAATATTAGTTGCTAATCGGCGGTCCTTATCTGCTAAAGGATATTTTTTAAGTAACTGATCTACTTGCAGGTTAGAATAAGCACCCTTTTCGACTACTCCTTCCAAAGCTACTAATGCTAATTCTCGCGCATTTTGTGGCTGAAATTTAGTCATCACTTACAACTTGTCCTCCCTCAGTAATATCTTTATGTCCATTAAGGTATGATGTAATATCCATTGCCTTCTTACCCGCTGGTTTCAATTTATTAATCTGGTAAGTTGTCCCATCACCAGCTGCAATCACCAATTGATGTTTAGTAACACGGACTGCCTTTCCCGGTTCAAGATCTGTCTGTTCAGTTAATGGCGTAACATCGTAAATTTTTGTCCGTAAGCCATCAATAACCATGTTGCCAAGTGGTGCTGGCCGTAACCCGCGGACCTTCGCATCAATTAAACGGGCAGGTAACCGATAATCAATCTGTTCTTGTTCACTTGTAATATTTGGCGAAAAGACAACTTTATCCGGATCTTGCGCAACCGGGTGGACATCACCGCTAATTAGTTTTGGCAATGTTTCCAATAATAAATCACGACCTAGCAGACTAAGCTTCTTAAACATCGTGCCACTATCATCATTATCCTCAATCGGGATTGCCTTTTGAGCTAATACATCTCCAGCATCCATCTTCTTCACCATATACATAATGGAGACACCGGTTTCTTTATCGCCATTAATAATTGAATATTGAATTGGCGCACCACCACGATACTTAGGCAGGAGCGAACCGTGAACATTAATAGCTGCAATTTGGGCCGCCGCTAATAGCTTTGTTGGTAAGAACTGACCATATGCAGCCGTAATCATCAAGTCTGGTTTCATGGCAATAATTTTTTCCATTTCTGGGCTCTTGCTCAATTTAGCAGGTTGTAAAACTTCAATATTATTTTGCTCAGCCAACTCTTTAACCGGCGATTTATGGAGTGTTTTCTTTCGACCAATATGATGATCCGGTTGTGTTAATACAGCCTTAACATCATACTCTGAATTGTCAATTAAACTTTGTAAAATGGGAACAGCAAATTCTGGTGTACCCATAAAAACGATTGATGTTGCCATTAAAATACATCCTTTCTTTTACATAAAATATTGTGGATCTTGATCTATACTTACCTGTACATCTTTAAACCCGCGACTCTGAGTATTTTGAAGAATATCAAATAATAATTGGTGTAAGTACGGGTCTTTTTTATATTTAATTACTATCTGATAATAATATCGCCGTTTCATTCGTGCAATTGCTCGGGGGGTTGGCCCCAGAATAATAGTAGACGAAGAAAGCCCATTTTTTAACTGTTCGTAAATTTTGGCCATCGCACCTGCAGCCTTTGCTTCTTCTGGATGGCTTGCCATTAACCGTACCGTGTAATAATAAGGCGGATACCCTGCTTGCCGTCGTAACATCATTTCTTGCTTAAAGAACTTTTCATAATTATGCTCTTTAGCGTCTTGAATAGCATAATGATCCGGATTGTAGGTCTGAATAATGACCTTTCCCTGCTTATTCGCGCGACCAGTACGCCCACTAACCTGACTCAATAAGTCAAAGGTCCGTTCGCTTGCTCGAAAATCCGGCAATCCTAATCCGGTATCGGCATTTAAAACTCCTACTAGTGTAACATTAGGAAAATCGAGCCCTTTTGCAATCATTTGGGTTCCCAATAAAATGTCTGCTTGATGATGACCAAACTGACGCAATAATTTTGCATGCATTCCTTTGCGCCGTGTTGTATCAACATCCATCCTAATAATACGGGCACCTGGTAATAATTGATGCAATTCTTGTTCAACTTTCTCAGTTCCGGTTCCATAATAACGGATCTGACGGCTATGACAGTTCGGACATTCATGAGGAATCGGCTCTTCATGACCACAATAATGACACTTCATCGTTCGCGTATCCATATGTAAAGTCAGCGAAATATCACAATTAGGACATTTTAATACGGCTCCGCAATCACGGCACATCATAAATGATGAAAAGCCACGCCGATTTAACATCAAAATGCTTTGCTCACCTTTTTGAAGCCGGTCCGCCAGTTCTCCTAATAATACTTGTGAAAAGTTGCTTTCACCATGCTTCTTTACCTCATCACGCATATCAACAATATTAATTGGCGGAAGGATTTGCTGATTTACGCGATGTGGTAATCTTAGCAGATGGTAGACATTTTTCACTGCCCGTGCACGGCTTTCAAGGCTGGGGGTAGCAGACCCTAAGACGACTGGCGCATGGTTATATTTTCCCCGCCATTTTGCAACTTCACGCGCATGATAACGGGGAGACTCATCTTGCTTATAACTAGATTCATGTTCCTCATCTAAAACAATTAACCCAATATTCTTTAACGGGGCAAAAATTGCGGAACGTGCTCCTACAACGACTTGTGCTTCACCACGTTCAATCCGTCGCCATTCATCGTATCGTTCACCATTGGATAGACTGCTATGTAATACTGCTACCTTAGAGCCAAATCGACGACGAACACGGTTAACGATTTGTGGCGTCAAAGAAATCTCAGGAACTAACATTAAGGCGGTCTTCCCTTGTCTCAAAGCATTAGCAATAGATTGTAAATATACTTCTGTCTTACCGCTTCCTGTTACTCCTTGAAGTAAAAAAACTTGTGAAGCATGATCGTCAATTGCATGATTAATTTTATTAACCGCTGCTTCTTGATCTGCGTTAAGGGTAAGCGGGGCTGCTAAATGTTGGTCATCCGGTGTTCCCTGCATGTCCAAAGGTTGCCGGTAGACTTCAATCGGTACTTTTTCTAACCATCCCTTTTTCTGTCCCTGATTAAAGGTGGCTGGCTTTAACCCTGTTATCCGTTGTGCTTCTTTGAACTTAACAGTCTGTCCATTTAATGATTGTAAATATGAGATAAGGCGATTTTGAGCATGGGCGTTTGAATGGAGTGAAATCCGCTCATCTTCTAATTGCTCAAAATTAAGTTGGGGGTGGATTCCAGTAACCGTTTTAGCGTGAGCACGGTCTTCTACTTGATATTCAATTGCTATTTTCCCTGCTTTTTGGAGTTTTAATAATTCGCTTAAAATTGTCGGGTTATCTTGAACATCAGTCATCTCTAACTCATCTTTACCATGGAAAATATCAAATGCTACATGCTCATCCACTTCATCAATGATCCGAATAATTCTTGTCGTCTTAGCTTTTAATAAGTTAGGCAACATAGTGTATAGACAAGAAATCCAAAAAGAATATGTGCTGTCCGCTAACCACTTGCTAAGTTCCATTAATTCAGAACTAATTACTGGTTGTAAATCCATTATTGCTTGAATCGGTTTAAGTTTTCCCTCATATTTTGTTTCCTGATTAATTCCCACAACGAAGCCTTGAACTGTTCGTCTTCCATTGCCAAACGGGACAATCACCCTTACACCAACTTGAATTTGCTTTTCGAGTGTTGGCGGAATTTGATATGTATATGGCTGATTCGTTTGCATAGTTGGGACATCAACAACTACTTGGGCCAATTCTGGCATTTAATCACCTTGCTTTAACTTTGAACTAATTAATTCAATAATTTTAGTTGCAACTTTGCTCTTGGATTGACGTGCCATCTTAATTGGCGGCTGGCTTTTCTGCAGAACCGTTACCTGGTTTTCATCATTGCCAAACGCCCCATCACTACCAGCAACACTATTAGCAATAATCATATCTGCATTTTTACTAGCAAGTTTACGATTAGCATTTGTTAACAAATCGTTAGTTTCAGCCGCAAATCCTATTACAAGCTGATTTTTCTTTTTTGTTTTTGCTATTTCCTTTAGCACGTCTACCGTTTCAGTCAATTCTAACGTAATGTTAGGATTATCTACTTTCTTTTTAATTTTATGGTCAGTAAAATCGACTGGACGATAATCAGCCACTGCCGCCGCCATAATCAATATATCATTTTCTGGAAAGTACCCTTGCAAAGCCTTAAAAAGATCTTCTGTCGTAGTAATTTTGACAACTTCAATAGCTGGTGACTGGGGAAGATCAACTGAAACTTGACCAATAATTAATTTGACCGCTGCACCTGCTTGAGCGGCAGCCTCAGCAATTGCAATTCCCATCTTACCAGAAGAACGATTACCGATAAAACGAACCGGATCAATATTCTCCCGAGTACCGCCAGCAGTCACAATCAGCTTTTTACCTTGCAAGACCTTTTTAGTTGCTAAAAAATCTTTTATATATTGGCAAATTGCTACTGGTTCTGGTAATCTTCCCCGACCTGTATATCCTTCAGCTAACCGTCCACTAGCTGGTGGCATGACATTTACCCCATCCTGTTGTAACTGCGAAATATTACGCTGTGTCGCCGGGGCTTGCCACATATGGTTATTCATCGCAGGAACAATTATCTTGGGTCCTGCCGTTGCAAGCAAAGTTGTTGAAACCGCATCATCAGCAAGGCCGAGTGCCATTTTAGCGATAATATCGGCTGATGCTGGAACAACGACTGCCAGTTCAGACCAATCCGCCAGTTCGATATGCGGAATTGGGGTCGAATGCTCATCCCAAAGATCAGTAAGAACCTTTTCCTTAGTTAAGGCAAAAAGCGTGGCAGGTGTAACAAGTTTAGTAGCAGCATCTGTCATCCCCACACGAACTTCATGTCCCATCTTTTGAAGTCCGCGTACTACTTCTACCCCTTTATATGCAGCAATACTGCCTGTAAGATATACTGCAATCCGTGTCATTTCTCCACCTCAGCTTCATTATTTTCCTTAGTTGATTATAGCATTTTATCGTTATTATCTGGACTTTTATGAGCAAAAAAGGAACCAGCGCAGTTTTGCTCTAGTCCCTTTTGTCATCTTTGTGTGGTTTGATTAATCTTGTAAGTCTTCAGTGTGATCAGGATCAATCGTTACTTTTCCAGCAAGAATTTCTTCAAGAGCTTTTCCTACTGACTTACTTGAATCATAATGTTCAAGTAACGGTGCAGCACCTGCATCTAGTTCGTTAGCACGCTTACTAGCAAGCATTACTAACGAATAACGTGAATCAATATGTTTTAATAATTCATCAACTGATGGAAATAGAATCATTTTTCGGAATCTCCTAACATTTCAAGATATCGTGGCATAACACGTGTTACACGAAGCCGTTCGGTGCGGATAATGTCTTTAATCTTCTCAACCGCCTTTGGAACTTCATCATTAACAACCGCATAATCATAGTTTTGCATCATTTGAATCTCGCTAAAAGCTTTATGAATACGCTTATTAATAACTTCCATACTGTCAGTTCCACGATGAATCAACCGTTGCTTTAATTCATCTAAATCAGGTGGTGTTAAGAAAATAAATACGCCATCTGGACATTTGGATCGAACTTGCATTGCTCCGTTGACTTCAATCTCGAGGAATACATCTTTCCCAGAATCTAAGGTTTCATTAACATATTTTAATGGTGTACCGTAATAGTTGTCAACATACTTAGCATATTCAAGCATTCCGCCGGTTTGAATATGATGTTCAAATTCTTCTTTGCTAACAAAGAAATAGTCTACTCCATTAACCTCACCTGGTCGCGGCTTTCTAGTTGTCATTGAAATAGAATATTGAAAATCATTATCATTTGAATCAAAAATAGCTTTCCGAACAGTCCCTTTACCAACCCCTGAAGGGCCAGAAAGCACAATTAACATTCCACGATTTGCCATTATAACGCTCCTATTTGTTTAATCGTATTAATACTATAATGCACTAGATTAGAACTGAAATCAAGCAAATGTACAGCAAAAAATTATTGAGCTTTTTACTTGCAATTCTGAATGTATGTTCGTATACCATAATCAAACGAATGTTCGGAGGCGCGATTATGCAAATTGAACAAAAATCTCTTTTTAAATTTACGCCACAAATTATTAGTAATAAACTTCGTCACTTATTTGAAGAATCACCCAATGATGATCAAGCGGGATTATTAACTCCGCAACCTGCTCAGCAGCGACAATTATTCTTAAAGCGAGCAATTAAAGACAAAATTAAGGCAACGTTTCAACTAATGCCCATTAATAATGATGGTTACCCGGTTAACGTTACTGGTAACATTGCTCAATTAGCTGATACAGATCGCTATCTTATCACTAATCGAAATGTAAGCTACATTGTTAATTTTGACCAAATTCGTTATATTGCGAACTTATAGGACTTATACATAGTTATTTAAAAAATCAATGTATTCCACCGTCTATAGTAGAATACATTGATTTTTTATTTTGCCATATTAAGCAGTTCCTGAGCATGTTCTTTAGTTAACTGGGTAATCTTTTCTCCTGACAACATCCGTGCAAGTTCTTCCACTCTTTCATCTTCTTTTAATGGTGTTACCCGAGTTGTAGTTCGTTCATCATGAACTGACTTTTTAATAAGAAAATGATGTTGAGCAACCGCTGCTACTTGTGGTAAATGGGTAATACATAAAACTTGAGAATGTTGCGCAATCAACCTAATTTTATCGGCAATTGCTTGCGCTACTCGTCCACTAACCCCAGTATCAACTTCATCAAAAATAATGCTAGTGACACCTTCTTTTTGTGCAAAGATTGTTTTTAGTGCCAGCATTACCCGCGATAATTCTCCACCAGATGCTATTTTAGCCAGTGGCCCCATCGATTCACCAGGATTAGTTCGAATATAGAATTCAACCTGGTCAATTCCAGTAGGCGTAAATTGCTCATGACTAGGATTGTCAAAATGGACTTCAAATTCTGCTTTTTCCATATAAAGTTCTTTGAGCTGCTGGTGAACTTTTTTACCTAGTTCATGAGCTGCTTTTTGTCGTACTTGACTTAGCTTACGACCGGTTTCACGAAGCTTATTCTCTACTTCAGTTAATCGTTGTTCTAAGTCATTGCTTGAATCAGCAGCAGCCTCCATTGAATCAAGTTCTTTTTTTATTTTGGCATAGTACTTTAAGACATCCGCCAATGTATCCCCGTATTTATGTTCTAAATCACCAATTGTCGTAAGACGCTGCTCAATTTGTGCTAGCCGTTCATCATCAAATTCAAGCATATCTAGCTGTTGACTAGCTTCATTAGCAACATCCTGTAAAGCGTAATATGCATCATTTAACGACTTGCTAAGATTATCATAAGCATCATCAAACTCCGCGATTGCACTAATTGCATCCATGACCGTTGCCACTTGGTCAAGAACCGGCGCTTGATCACTTTCATTAAAGGTCGTTACCGCTAATTGAAGGGCATTATTAATTTGTTGAAAATGCTCCAATCGATCACGTTCGCTAATCAATTCATCTTCTTCGTTTTCTTTTAAATTAGCTTCTGAAATCTCATTTACCTGGTAACGAAGCATATCTAATCGCTGGGCCCACTGTTGTTCATTAGCTTGCTTTTTATTTACTGCGGCCTTTAATTTTGAATATGCTTTATATTCTTCCTGATATTGCTCTAAAAGGGGGTGAACCTCTTTAGCGGCAAATTGATCTAACATCCCCAAGTGCGTTTCAGGCTGCATTAATTGTTGGTGCTCATTCTGCCCTTGAATATCGACTAGACCTGCACCTATTTGGCGAAGAGTAGTTGTGTTAATCAATTGACCGTTAACGCGAATTGTATTACGCCCATTTCGATGGATCTCCCGTGATACGATTAAGATTCCATCTTCGTGATCAATTCCTAAAGAATCAAGCAGGTGATCAAATTCTGGATCGTCTGGGATTGCAAACTGACCCTGCAAACTTAATTTTTCTTCACCTCGTCGAATGAACTCCTGCGAGCCACGTCCACCGGCTAATAATCCAACCGCATCAATAATTATTGATTTACCAGCACCTGTTTCTCCAGTTAAAACTGTCATTTGGTTAGCAAAAGTTAGTGTAAGATGTTTAATAATCGCTAAATTGTCAATTGTCAATTCTTGTAACAAAAATAGCCACCTCACTTAGTCAAGCATTGCATTAAGCTTATCTTCTAATGTTACTGCGGCTTCTGCAGACATACATACTACCAGCACATTGCCATCATCACCAATTGTTGTAAAAACAGAAGGAAAGTCCATTTTACGAATTAGGCTTGCTACTACCGGACCATTTCCCGGATGAACTGTTAGTGCTAAAAAACAATCATTACGTTTTAGTTGTTCTAAACTATCGCGTAATGTTGATGCCAGTTGATTTTCATGCCCTTGACGGTGATACGCTGGCAATCCGTATCGGTATCCACCATTATCTGCAGGAACCTTAATTAATTGCATTTCTTTGATATCTCGTGAAATAGTAGCCTGTGTAACTGTCAGACCTATTTTACGTAAACTTTCAACAAGGTCATCTTGTCGTTCAATGCTCTCACTGGTAATAATTTCACGAATCTTTTGTTGTCGTTCTGATTTCTTCATTTATAAAGTCACCCTTGTTTATTCTTTATGATTTAAATCATCATCAGCGGCTTCAATAACTTCATCAATGTTAACATTTTGAGCAAGGATGCCCGGATTTTCACTCAAACGAAGGTGAACGAGAAATTCCATATTCCCTTGTCCTCCTTTAATTGGCGAGTAGTCTAATCCTAAAACATCAAAGTGATCTTCACGAGCAAAATTCAAAACATTTTCTAATACTGCTCGGTGAACCTTATGATCATGAATGATACCGTTTTTTCCGACATGTTCCTTTCCCGCTTCAAATTGCGGCTTAATTAAAGCAACTACTTCACCACCCATTCTAAGAATTTGTGCTAACGGTGGCAAAATAAGGCGAAGGGAAATAAATGAAACATCAATTGAGGCAAATTCCGGCTGACCACTTGTAAAATCAGCTAGTTTACTATAACGGAAGTTTGTTTGCTCCATTACGACTACCCGTGGATCTTCTCGCAATTGCCACACTAACTGATTAGTACCTACATCAAGGGCATAGCTTAGTTTCGCACCATTTTGTAACATTACATCTGTAAATCCGCCCGTTGAGGAACCAATGTCTAAAACAACTTTATCTTTAACTGAAATGTCAAAAACCTTTAATGCCTTTGCTAATTTTAGCCCGCCTCGACTGACATATGGCATTTTATGGCCTTTCATATGAAGAGTAGTTGTTATCGGAATCTTTTGCCCTGGTTTATCTAACCGCTCATTGTTTTTACCAAGGATTTCACCAGCCATTACCGCACGTTTTGCTTGCTCACGTGAGTCAAAAAGCCCCTGTTGAACTAATAATACATCTACACGTTCTTTTTTCATTTTTCTTGTCCTTACTATTTGAAGTATGCTAAAAATTCATCGTAACCAGCAAACGATTTACTAGTTAGCTTTTCAAGTTGTCGTTGACTTTGAGTAGCAGCAATAAGGGCACTGTGCAACTGTTTCTTAGCACCGTCTACTCCAAGTAAACCAGGATAGGTGTTTTTCTGTTCAGCAGCATCCTTATGAACTGCTTTCCCCATTTGCTCAGTTGTACCAAGGACATCCATTAAATCATCATAAATTTGAAATGCTAATCCATAGTTTGCCCCAAACGCAGCTAGTTGCTGTTGTACCTTTGCAGGCTGATCCATTATAATTCCACCAGCAAGAACAGCATACTGAATAAGCGCGCCTGTTTTTTGCCGATGTAAGTATCTTAACTGCTCCAAGCTTAATCGCTGATGTTCCCCTTCTATATCACGTGCTTGACCAGCAACCATCCCTGCCGGACCAGCAGCTTTGGCAAGTTCAAATGCCAGGCGACTACGAATATCAGCTGAAAGATTATTATCTGTGACCCATTGAAAAGCTAGCGTTAACAGGCCATCGCCAGCTAAGGTCGCCATGCCAGCACCAAATTTGCAATGATTGGTTGGCTTCCCACGACGTAAGGCATCGTTATCCATTGCCGGTAAGTCATCGTGAATCAAAGAATAAGTATGAAGCAATTCTAATGCTGTTGCCACCCGCAAAATATCTTCATTTATTGTGCCGCCAAGCAATTCGACTGTTGCTAAAGTTAAGGCCGGTCGAAGCCGTTTTCCGCCAGCCATCACTGAGTATTCCATTGAATCACGTAAAGTATCTTGATCAATATCTTCAGGGAGAAATTTTGCCAAATAATTATCAATTTGTTTTTTTAAGTCTGAAATTGAAGTAATCATTATCTTTACTACTCTCGCTATTACTCGTCTTCACTGCCGAATCCGCGGTTACCGCCACCATTATTGCTTGGATCATCGCTTTGTTTTTCATATACTTTTTCATCGCCATTGTCGTCAATTAAGTGGCCTAATGTTTTTTCAGCTGTTGTTAACTTTGTTTGTAGTTCTTTTGATAGCTTAATTCCTTCTTGAAATTGCTGAAGTGCTTCTTCTAAAGGAACGTTTCCCTGCTCTAAATGATTAACGATTTCTTGTAGTTGTGTTAGTTGTTCTTCAAAAGTTGGTTTTTCTGTTGCCATTTTAGTGCTCCTTTATCTTTTTAATTTCTGCTTGGACGTCACCATCGTCAAAATGTAATTGAACATTTTGCCCGACTGTTAACTGTTGGGCATGATTAACTACTTTTTCATCACTTGTAACATATGTATAGCCGCGACTCATAATCTTTAGCGGACTCAATGAATCCAGCTGCTTAATAAGACTTGTAACTTGCTGTTTTCTTTCATTTTGATTAGCAACCGTTGCACTAACAAGTTGCTTTTGAAGCTGAGCGACCAGTTGACTTTGTTGCTGAACACGATGAAGGGGTGAATAGTTCATTAACTTCGCACCTAATCGTTCAACATTTACCCGTGCATCTCTCATTCGATTCTGTGCCGATTGATTAAGCTGTTGGGTTAGTTGGTCTACTTTTTGGGCATAATTCTCATATAGCCGTGTTGGTTGTTGAAAAATATAGCTTTGCAATTGTTTATTTAACTGTTGACGATCGAAGCTAATTTGCGTCTTCATCGTATTAAATAACCGATTTTGGTTATCCCTAATCGTCATTAAAACATCACTAAGCTTTACCGGCGTGGCTAATTCTGCGGCTGCCGTGGGAGTAGCTGCACGCTGATCAGCTACCAAATCAGCAATTGTTGTATCTGTTTCATGACCTACTGATGAAATAACGGGAATCTTACTATTCGCAATTGCACGAGCGACTATTTCTTCGTTAAACGGCCATAAATCTTCCAGTGATCCTCCACCACGACCAATGATAAGGGTATCAAAATCTCCCCGCTCATTTGCTCGATTAATTTGTCTTGCAATATCTGCGGCAGCTTTATCACCTTGAACTACTGTTGGGTACAAAACAACTTGAGCAATTGGATAACGTCGCCGAACTGTAGTATTAATATCACGGATAACTGCACCATCAATACTAGTTACTACCGCAATCTGCTTAGGAAACATCGGAATTCGTTTTTTAGGCAGGTTAAAAAGACCCTCCGCACTTAGTTTCTTTTTTAGCTGTTCAAATGCTAAATATAATGACCCTAAGCCATCAGGTTCCATCTGATCAATATAAATCTGATAGCGTCCACTCTTCTCGTAAAGACTAACATGTCCTACTACGCAAACTTTCATCCCTTGTTCCGGGGTAAATTTAATTTTCCGAAATTGATGTTCAAACATCACTGCATCAATTACAGCGTTATCATCTTTTAAGCTAAAATATTGGTGACGTTGCCGCAAGCGGAAATTTGAAAGTTCACCGGTTAAATAAACCGTGTGCAAATATGGGTCACGATCAAATTTCATTTTTAAGTATTTAGTTAATTCGCTAACCGTTAAATACTGACTTCTATCCATGATGCCTCCATTGCGCTAAGTCAACTGTTTGCTCCATTAGAGTAGCAATCGTCATTGGACCAACTCCCCCTGGCACTGGCGTAATTGCTTTTGCTCTTTCCTTAACGTTTTCAAAGTCCACATCGCCAACTAATTTACCGTTAATCAAGCGGTTAATTCCAACATCAATCACAACTGCGCCAAGCTTTACATCCGTTTTCTTAACAAGAGAAGGAGTGCCGGTAGCAACAATTAAAATATCGGCACTGCGGGTTAAAGAAGGCAGATTTACCGTCTTGCTCCCCGCCATCGTAACCGTAGCATTGGCATTATTAAGCAGGGCTAATAATGGTTTCCCTACTAGAATGCTGCGACCAACAATTACCGCATTTTGTCCTTCTAAGTTAACCCCATACTCAGTCAGCATTCGCATAATTCCCCGTGGTGTACAAGCAACCGGGTAGTTACCACGCTGATTAGCATACAATTTCCCTAAATTTAAGGGATTCAATCCATCGACATCTTTCTCCGGTAAAATCGCACTTGTTATCACTTCTGGATCGATCTGGGCTGGCAGCGGCTGTTGAACTAAAATTGCATCAATCGAATCATCATTATTTAATCGATCAATCTCAGTGAGAAGTTCTTCCTGACTAACATCAGCAGGGAATTTTTTCAAGATTGAGTTAATGCCTAATTTGATTGCCTTTTTATGTTTATTCCGAGTGTAAATTAAACTTGCTGGATCGTCGCCGGCAAGTACAACTGCAATTCCGGGAGTTATATTTTGTTTTTTTAATTTTGCTACTCGTTCTTGGGTCTGAGCATTAACCTTTTTAGCAAGAGCTTTACCATCAATAATTGTTGCCACCATGATTTCCTCCTCGTTAATTTTCCAATTTTTATTCTACCATAATAAACGTCCAGTGATATTTAACATATAAAAAGGGAGTGGAAACAAAAGTCAATAATAACTTCTCTCCACTCCTGCGAGGATGACTGCTCACTCTAGTCATATCGCGTTATTGAAATAAATAGTAAAAAGGCATAAATAACGTTACTTAACAAGGCCTTCCATGTATTTAATTATTTAGGCTTTCTTGTTTTTCAAACTTACCAAGTGCACCGTTAATGAATTTTCGTGATTTATCACTGCTAAAAGTCTTGGTCAATTCTAACGCTTCATTAATCGCAACAACTGCCGGAACGTTTTCTGCATATTGCATCTCAAATAATGCAAGACGTAAAATTATCAAATCCGGTTTTGCTAAACGACCAAGCGTCCAGCCACTTGCTAGCAAACCGTTAATTTGTTCATCAAGTTGCTCTTGATGTTCGCGGACTCCATTTACAAGCGTCATTAAGTAAGCAGGAATCTGCTTTTCATCATGATGAGGAATTGCTTCATAAACCGTTTGAATGTCAGCTTCAGGATCTGATTGTAATGCAAAGAGAACCTGAAACGCCTCTTCACGAATCATATGTCGGTTTAAACTCATTTTATTCACCAGCCTCGTCATCTAAGTGTTCGCCAAATAGGTCATCTGGATCCACCTTTTGGTCTTCTTTTGAAGTTACAATTCCTTTAATATGAACATTAACTTCCTTAACTTTTAAGTCGGTCATCAAATTAATTTGTTGTTTTACTTTATCTTGAATCATTGCGGCAACTTTAGGTACAGATACCCCGTATTCAACATAGACATCAATATCAAGCGATATATCTTTATCATTGCTGGAAAGCTTTACTCCACGTCGGCGATCTGAGCGTCCCAAAAGTTCACTTACGCTATTTGCAAATGAGCCGTACATCTTTGAAACACCGTCAATTTCACTTGCGGCAATTCCCGCAATAATTTCTAAAACTCGTGGCGAAATTTGAATTGTCCCGAGTGATTGATCTTCACTGCTTAAAACAATCTTTGATTCTTCAGCCATCGTCAGCCCTCCAATTTATTTCTTCTCTTATATAGTAATCATTTCTATTTTGCACTATGTCAGCATGAATTGCAACAACTTGGTTAATAACGTAACGGCAATTTAGAAATCAGCTGTGGACTACGATTATACCAATCATGCACTACTAAATCGAGTGTATTCGTAGTAAATTCTCCCAAATCCATTGTTTTCATTTTCGCTAAAGCATCAAGAAATTGCCGTGACCCTTGAAGCGGTTTGGTAAACCGAGCGAACGTTACGTGTCCGGAAATAGTCTGATAGCGTTCCTGCAATACAAGATTATTTGCTGGGAGTTCTTTTCTAATTAAATCACGTAAATCCACCAATTCATGAGAGTAGTAACCCTTAACTAGGAGGGCACCGGGACTAGCAATAACCCCCTTTAGTTTCCAATGAATCGGGTTAACTTGGGAAACAATTTTCGATAGTACTTCTATATATTTTTCCCTATCATCTACAGATAGATGAAATTTACTATTCGCTGCAATAAGATCAATTACGGTAATATGCAAATCATTAGCAGGATAGAAATATTGAACTGGCTCAACTGTTGCTAATTTTTGGATACAAAACATAATATTACGGCGAATGTGTGCTGGGAGCGAATTAATTATTGTCAAGCCACGACGAAAATCTGTCTCTGGAGCTAACAAATATTCGTCTAGCTGTTCTTGATGATTCTTTATCGCCGATGTTCCCTGCTGGTCGATATTATTATACAGTTTATCTAGTTCCATTTAATCACCAACAATGATTAACTCTGGGGACGCATTGGTTAAAATTTCAACACCACCATGGGTAATAAGGATATCGTCTTCAATTCGAACTCCCCCAATTTCTGGAATATAGATACCAGGTTCAACGGTAATCACTTCATTATTACGAAGTTTGACATTCTTAGCATTTGGCCCATAGCTTGCAGGCAACTCATGGACAGATAACCCAATTCCATGGCCCATCCCGTGATTAAACTCATCTCCATAGCCTGCTTCTTCAATCAATTGTCGCCCGGCTAAGTCAAGCTGATCTCCGCGTTGACCAACATGTGCCGCCGCAATAACTGCTTGACGCGCTTCATTAACAATTTGATACACATCACGTAATTCTGGATCAATTGAACCAACAGCAAATGTCCGTGTCATATCTGCCGTATAACCATTGACATAGTAGCCAAAATCAAGAGTAACAATATCACCATCTTCAATTATTTTTTCTGAAGCTGTAGCATGTGGCTTGGCAGCATTTTTACCACTAGCAACAATGGTCGGAAATGATGCGCTAGTTGCCCCATGTTCTTTCATCCAAAAATCAAGTAAATTAGCAACATGGCGTTCAGTCATCCCACGATGGATATTCGCTAAAACATACTGATACCCTGCTAAATGCAAATTGGCTGCCTGCCGTAAAAGCTCCACCTCGTTACTATCCTTTATCATGCGCATTTGTTCGATTTGATAATGAAAAGGAACAATATCTGCATTCATTGTTTCATCTAAAACGTCAAATAAATAGTATGAAATAGAATCTTCATACCCAAGCACAGTTACTTTGATGCCTTCACAAATTTTATTTAGGGTTCCGTAGTAATCGCGGGTAATCATCCCCACAGCCTCATCACTCTCAAATTCTTCAAGTGCAAGTTGGTAACGATCGTCTGTAATAATGATTGCATTATCCTGCGTTATCAATAAACAACCATCCCCAGCAGTAAGCTGAAAACCTGTTAAATAATAGATATTTTGAGGATTAGTAACTAAAAAAGCATCAATATACAGCTTATCAAACTTCTTTTGTAATCGCTTAATTCTAGACATTATTTCTCCCTTTTAATATTGCCGATTAGCATAATCACGCGGGCCAAATATCGCTGTTCCCACTCGAACGCAAGTAGCCCCTTCCTCAATAGCAATTTCAAAGTCATGTGTCATTCCCATACTCAAAACATCTAACTTTAACTGACTATTTTGCCTATTCATCTCATCTCGTAATTCTCTTAGCTTCCGAAAAATAGGGCGCGTTTTCTCAGGATCTTCAAAATACGGCGCACTGGTCATTAACCCCCGTAATTTTACATGCGGTAATTCCAAATATGCATCAGCCACTTCCATGCAATCTGCTAAAGTAGGTCTAACACCAAATTTACTCTCTTCTTCACCAACATTCACTTCAATCAAAACAGGAATTTGACGGTTATGTTTCTTGGCTTCTTTTTCAATAGTATGTAATAGTTTAACCGTGTCGACGGATTGAATCATTTTGACATAACCAGCAATATATTTAACCTTATTTCTTTGTAAGTGACCTATCATATACCAGTTAACGCTTTGAGGTAATTCTTCATGCTTTTTAGCCAGTTCTTGAACATAATTCTCACCGAAATCTGTCCAGCCCATTTTATTCAACTGTAAAATATCGTCTGCTGAGTGATTTTTACTAACAGCAAGCAATTGCACTTCTTGTGGATTTCTACCACTTCGTTGACAAGCAGCAGCAATCCGCTTTTTTACCGCTTCGCCTTTTTCGATAATATCCATATGAAATATACTCCTTTGCTTTTCATATTAATTCTAAATTATTTTTAAAAATAAAAAAAGCTTCTATTCTCCTAAAAGGAAAATTGAAGCCTTCTTATTCTTATTCAGCAACTGGGTATACTGATACCTTACGCTTACTACGACCCATGCGTTCAAATTTAACAACACCGGCTACCTTAGCGTATAAAGTATCGTCTCCACCACGACCCACGTTTTCACCTGGGTTGATGTGAGTACCACGTTGACGGTAGATGATTGATCCAGCAGTTACGATTGAACCATCAGCAGCCTTTGTACCAAGACGACGACCAGCTGAGTTCCGACCGTTAGCAGTGGAACCACCCCCCTTGTGGTGGGAGAAGAATTGTAAATTCATAATCATAGTTGTTCACCTCCAGCAATGAACTTTAATTAAACATCTTTACTTCAATGTTTTTAGGGTAGCTTTCTTGGATATCAAGCAATCCATTTAACAAAGTTCTAAGAAGAATCTGACTATCATGACCTAGATCCAGCTTGGTAACTTCGAGAAAGCCACCATTGACATTATCTTGATTAAGGTTAGGTTTTGCATGAACTACTTGCTCAAGACCATTAATCGTTGAAATAGATAATGCAGAAACAGCTGCACATACAATGTCCTGACCATACGGACCAGAATCAGCATGTCCAGTCATTTTAAAAGAAGTGATCCGCTGATTCGAATCTAGAGAAAATTGCACCCGAATCATGACCTCACCTCCACATTAAGCGTTAATCTTGTTAATAGTAACCTTAGTGTAAGGTTGACGGTGACCTTGCTTAGTGTGAGTGTGCTTCTTAGGTTTGTACTTAAAGGTAACAACCTTCTTTTCCTTACCTTGCTTGTCAACAGTACCTTCAACAGAAACACCGTCAACTACAGGAGTACCGATCTTAGTGTCGTCTCCACCGACAAAGATAACTTGATCAAAAGTTACCTTGTCGCCTTCTTTAGCTTCAAGCTTTTCAACGTAGATAGAAGCACCTTCTTCTACTTTGTATTGCTTACCACCAGTAACAATAATTGCGTACATACTTTGTGCACCTCCTTAGTATCTAAGACTCGCCGTTCCAAGCAGCTAAAATGGCTTTTAACTTAGTAACGTGCGGTTGTAGTTGTTGGTTCACAAATACAACGTTTGTATAATATCAAATATTCCTCTTTTCGTCAACTCTAATTTGCCCAGAGATTTAATTAATGCAAAATAAAAATAAGGGAATGGAAAAAACTATTTTCCCATCCTCTTAAATTGCGGTAAACGTTATATTTCCTCTAAGGTTGCTTCTTTTTCACCGTTAAAGAAATTAACCAAGGAAATACTGTCACCGCTAAATTGATCCAACATTTTTGCCACACTTTGAGTCATGTATCGTGGGGTGTAAATCATACCATCTTCTAACCAGCGACTTACTAATCCTAAAAACGCTGAATCAACGAAGGAAATCTGCAAATTTAATGGAACTTCTAACTGCTGGTTTTTATTAACCTGCTCATTAAAATGCGTCATTTCATTTGCCAGCCGATTATAAAGTTGCTCATAAAAGAAGTTATTCTTTTCATTATTCAATAGAACATCAAAAATATCGGCATCGTTTTCGATATACTGAAACGCCTTGCGGAGTGAAAATACCTGCACCGTTTGTTCTTTCGACCAATTACTATCAATCATTACTTGGCTGAAGAAATCATCAATAATCTCTTGAATTGCTGATTTAATAAAATCATGTTTGTCCTTGTAGTGTAGATAGAAGGTCCCGCGGGTGATGTTGGCAGTTTCAGTAATCTTTTGGACGCTAATATCTTCAAGCTTTTCACGTCTCATCAGATATACAAGAGCTTTACGCAGACTATTACGTGTTTTTATTACACGCGGATCTGTCTTATTAGCAGCCATTTAATCATCATCCTTCCATATACAGCTTAAGTCCTTTCCGCTTTCGTACTTCTACTAATTTAAAGTATAGTTGTTATGAAAGCGTTTTGTCAATGAAATAACTAGCTTTATATTAATAATTTATTTATAATCAGTTTTTTTGTTATTGACAAAGTTTAGTTTAAAATTATATACTTAAATCTGTCTGGAGCGGTAGCTCAACTGGATAGAGCATCGGTCTTCTAAACCGAGGGTTGCGAGTTCAAGTCTCGCTCGCTCCATTTTTCATAATGTACTTACAAAAAAAGGTTGGGAAATATCTCAGCCTCTTTTCTATTTTAAAACTAATAATGGCCTATCGCAGTTGCGGTTCTCTTATTATTTTTTAATATTTTATTAAATAGCTCATCTCATGTTACAAATTGATTGCAAAAATGGACTTATTTAATAATAATGTATATAGAGATTGCTTTTTGAGGTGATTATTATGCTACCATTTTTTATTATTGTTTTAATTTTGGTTGCGTCAGTAATTGGTGAGTTCATGTTCGGCAGCCTCAACAACCAAGAGAGTGGCAAACATGGCGCTACTACCAGTCACTTACGAGATCGAAAAGCTTAATCTTATATTCCGTTCAACAAAAGGGTGCGAGATAACAATTATCTCGCACCCTTTTTCGTGATCATAATGTTATTTTAGTATTGATCAATCATTGCTTGGTAAGCCTTTGTTATTTGTTTAGGCGTTAATTTCCAGTCAACGATCCCCATTTTTAATAAGAGATGCCAAGCATGACGATAACTTTCTTGTTGATGATTAAAGTATGCATCACTTAAAAAGTGTTTAATCGCCAAGTAGGATTTATTTAAATCAGCTAATTTGGTCGCCCTTTTCGCATCAGCAACACGTCGCCAGGCTTTCTCATCTAATACTACCAAATGTGTCCATTGCATTTTAGCGCTAAATAGAAGAAATAGCCCCATTGATTCGGCATACGCTTTTAATAATTTCTTTTCATCTACTTCACTTGGATTAATAACTTTATACCAGCCAGCGGCCTCAGCCATATCAGATAAGGAAATATCAAGATCAAGAAAAATAGTTTGCTTTCGTACTTCCGGGCCAATTAACAATTCTTTTTCATCATCAATTTTTAATTCTAAGTCAATGATTTGGTGAAGCATTTTAGTAATATCTAACATCTTTTGCCTCCACAACAAAAAAGCAGTAACAATTATTCATCATTTTCTTCTGAATCGTCTTTCTTCGTTGTTACCTCTGCTTCTTCATCAGATTGATCTACTGCCAAACTAGCACTATCAGGCACCGCTTCTTCATCATCGGCTATTTCCATATGATCTGTCCTAACAGCTAACGAATCGCGGTCTGCCAAGTACCATTTACGAACTAATCCATAATGAAGTAAGACATCAAAGAATGAAACCTGTTCATCAGGATCTTCAACTAAAAAGGCCCACTCTTGACTATAATCATCTGGGTCAAAGGCAATATCAAGCTTGGTACCCTGATCTAATATTAATTCAGCCCCATTATTACGTGGTAGGTTCATTAGCATATAATCTTCATCTGCAGTTGCAACAAATAGACGGTCAATTACAGTCAATGGGAGATCCGGCTTATCCAGCATAAAGCGACGATCGTTAGCAGTTGCAAGGATACCGAGGTCAATTGTAAAATCAAGGTCTTGTTGCAGATACTTAGCAAAATCAATCAATGGTTTTACCGCGTCTCGTAACTCAAGATCCGTGTGCTGATTCAATGCATATATAATGAAGTAATTTACCAAAGCACGATTGTTAAATTGCATTAACTTGTCTTCTAAACTGAGGTAAAACAAAGGTTCATGCTGACTCTGTTCAGTAAAGGCTGCCTCACCGCGACTATCAATCTCAAATTTAAATATTGCTTCATTACCGATTGAAGCCATTGTTGCCTCAAATTCATGGTTTAGTTCATTCTCTGTAACATTAACAGCCGTATCCCCATGCATTTTCAGAAGGCGGTCCATAAAAATCAAAAAGTAATCAGCCGCTTTATAATGCGGAGGGAAGTTAACAAACGCATTTGCTAAATCCATTTTCGTTAACTTTATTGTAGCTGCTAGGAGGTCCTTAGTATCCTTGGTCTGCGCTAATCGATCTAGTAAGTCAACATACTTTTGTCCTAAACTTAAGACATCCTTAAATGAATCAGAAAGCGCTTGTACTCGCTCACTAGGAGAAGTCACGATTCGATTATTGCTCATCGCTATCCACCTGCTTTCCGTTTGCTTCATTTAAGCTTTCTAAGTAATTAGCGTATAAGTTGCGATTTGCCAGTTCAAAATCTTCAAAACTGCCAAAAGTATCGACAATGCTCTTTTGCTCATAACTTAAAATTGTATTTTCCTTAGATAGGGATAATACAACGCGTTCATTATCTTTGATCGTTTGAACCGCATTACGAGATTCGTCTTCTTGGTCTTCCAGCTTTTGCAATTGCTCCACAAGTTCCTGACGACTCTCTTTGTTTCGGCTAGATTCCCAAATACCAGAACGGGAACTAATATCTTTTAACTGTTCTTGGAGTGCTTCTTTGCGTTCTTCACGTTCTCGTTGATGATCAATAAGGTCTTGAAGCCGATCATTTTCACTAGAAATTTTATTAATTCGTTCGCTATTATAACGCTTATTATCACGTGAAAGTTCGAAAGCAGTACGCAGCTTCTCATATTCCGTCTGATCAAAAGAAAAACGGACATTTAACACATCTAATTCACCAAACTGGCGACGATCCCACCAATTGCCAAAATAAATCCGGTAATGGCCCGTTTGATATTCTTCGTAATAGAAAAATGGATAAGTCTTGCCTAAGTATTTAATTAAGTTTTCACTGAGGTGATTACTTAACTGGTCAGCCAAGTCGTCCACCAGGTTCATTACACCCTTATCATTTGGCTGCTGCTCGCGATGTTCAATTTCTTTAGCATAGCGTTGGTTATCTAGCAACTGGTAGATTTCCCGATCACGGTGATTTGAAATTGCGTCGTTAAAGCGTCGTAAATACTTTACTTTTGTAATAATTTGTTGGTTGATGGCTTGAGTAACATCAAGCGCATCACTATTAGTTTCTACACTCGCCATAAGCATGCTCCTTGTCTAAATAACTATCTATTATAATAAATAACTTCACTACCCTTTTTCCACTATTTTTAAACTTTTTTCAAAAATTTTATATATTTCGATTACTTTTCCTTTCTAAAAAGAAAAAGCCTTTCAAAATTGAAAAGCTTTTCTCCCTTTATCCAATATTTAAATATCAATGAACACCGAGTGATAATTTAGCGAAACGACTCATTCGATCAATTGTCCAGACCGGTTCCCATACAAATTCTACATCGACATTTTTTACTTCAGGCACCTTCTTGACTGCTTTAACCACCATGTCAGCTAAAACATTGGTCAACGGACATCCCATTGTCGTTAAGGTCATTTCAATTAAACATATCCCATCGTTATCAAGATCAATTGTATAAACAAGGCCCAAATTAACAATATCAATATGAAGTTCGGGGTCAATAACTGTTGATAATTGTTTGACGATGTCGTCTTTAATTGCTTGTTTATCTCTCATAATTACTTTTTCCAATGTTTTTCAACAAACTGTTGACGCCCGCCTGCTTCTTCTAAGGCAAATCGTTGCGGATTCTTTTTATAAAAATCTTGGTGATAATCTTCTGCAAGATAAAATGGTTGTGCATCCTCAATCGTTGTCACAATCTTATCGTTACCAAATTGGCCGCTTTTTTGGAGGTCCTTTTTAGATTCTTCTGCAATTCGCCGTTGTTCTTCATCCTTTACAAAGATTACCGGCCGATAATTATCGCCACGATCTTGAAACTGACCACTCGCGTCTGTCGGGTCCGTCTGATGCCAGTAAATTTCAACAAGATCCTTATATGAGACCTTAGTGGGATCAAAAGTAATCTTTACCGCTTCAGTATGCCCCGTTGTTCCTGAACAAACTTGCTCATAAGTAGGATTTGCAACATGACCACCAGTATATCCTGATTCTACTTTTTCAATACCAGGATAAGTATCGAAAGGTTTGACCATGCACCAGAAACACCCACCTGCAAATATCGCTGTATCTAAACTCATAATAATTATATCCTTTCTTAATTGCGACCATAGATTGGCCATGCTGCTTCTTGAGCGCCCTTGTAAGTTTTTTCAATTGCTTGTTTCGTTTGCTCTGTTTGATAGGCCGCTACAACCTTTTTATAAACCTCATTATCCTTATTTTTCTCTTGAACTGCAATTATATTGACATATGGCTTTGCTGCTTTATTGATTGGTTCCAAATAAATCGAATCTTTCTTTGGATTGAGGTTAGCTGCTACTGCGTAATTTCCATTTATTATCGCCGCGTCAACAGAATTCAAGGCCCGTGCAGCTGTGGCCGGATCAACTTCCTTAAATTGCAAATTGCGTGGATTACTCGTAATATCCTTCAACGATGGTTTAATTCCACTATCTTTCTTTACTTTAATTAGTCCTGCTGATTGTAATACGTTCAACCCCCGCCCTAGTGTTGTCGGTTCGTTTGGAATCGCAATCGTTGCTCCATTAGGCAAATCCTGTAATTTTTTATATTTTTGTGAATATAGTCCTAACGGGGAGATCACAGTATTACCAATTGCTGTTAAGTGCGCATTCTGTTGCTTATTATAGGATTCAAAGTAATACCGAGTAAGACAAGAATGCATATCAATTTTTCCGTCTTTCAGTGCCACGTCTGGTTGAACATAATCATTAAAAATCACATATTCAATATTAATCCCCTGCTTTTTCAATCTTTTCCGAACATTATCCCATACCGGCTCTGAATCTGTCCCAACTAATCCCAAGCGAACGGTTGTAGTTGAAGTTTTACCAAAACGTTGGTGGACTATCCCGGCAATACCAACCACCACAACAATTGCCAAAATAACTGAAATAATCAACCCTGTCCTTCTCTTTCGTTTCATTCTATTTAATCCTCCTTTATGCCAGAAAAGAAAAACGTCCCTAAGAACAACCATGCCGTGCTCTTAGGGACGTTAATAACGCGTTACCACCCTGTCTTTAGTACAAAAAGTACCCTCAATTCTAATCTCACCTTGAAATTAGAAGCATGGATAACGGCTGCTACCCCGTAGAGAACTTACCTTTAACCAAGCTCATTCTCTCAATTAACTAAAGACCATCTTCATTATTTCGGTTCCTGCCATCTCTCAGCTACCATGGCTCTCTGTATAGGTCGTAAAATAACTACTCATCTTTTCTAACAATATTTTAATTTAGTTTTAATTATATTAACGATATTCATCATAAAAGTCAACCTTCTTTTATGAACTCTACCGTAGATAATGATGTTTATTGCATTTTTTATAGACTGAACTATAATATTAGTAACAGTTATTTTATCTTTCTTAAATAACTGTTGTTGAAGCGTTTCAGAAAAAGAGGCGAAGTTATTTATGGCACTTAGTAAGCAAGAACGTAAGGAAATGGCTCGTAAAGCTATGGAAAAGCGTGGCAGCAAGAAACCAGATGGTTCTGGTTTTGCAAAGATTGATGCTGACGCCAAGAAACTGAGCGAATAACTTTTTTGAAGCAATTCACTTATATACTTAAAGAGACAGAGATGTTTTTAACACCGCTGTCTCTTTTCTTTTTATTTATTGCCTTGTTCTTTTTTACAAAAGGCTGCGAGGCGGTCCATCCCCTCTTTAATCTGATCCATACCTGTTGCATAGCTAAAACGAAGATATCCTTCACCGCCCTTGCCAAAGTTTGATCCGGCTGTTACCGCAACTTTAGCATCATTAGCTAGTTGATAAATCAGCTTATTATCATCTTGATCAAGAAACGATGGAATCTTTGCAAAGATATAGAATGCACCCATTGGCTGACTACATTCAAAGCCCATTTCTGTAAGGCGCTTATACATGTAGTCACGCCGCTTAATGTACTGAGCGTCCATCTCCTTTGTTGCCTCGTCCCCAGCCTTTAGAGCCGCCTCTGCAGCATCCTGAACAAACGTTGCAATATCCGTTACGGCAAAAGCATGAACCTTAAATAATAAGTCAGTCACTTTAGCTGGCGCACAAAGGTATCCGATCCGCCAGCCTGTCATAGCATATGATTTAGAAAAGCCGTTTGCGAGGATCGTCTGTTCTGGAATCACCTTAGCCATGCTAGAATATTCGCCATCATAATTCAACTCGCTATAAATCTCATCACAGATTGCAAAAATAGGTTTCCCTTTAATAAGGGCAGCTAATTCATTCATTTCTGCTTGACTGTAAGCAATACCAGTCGGGTTAGATGGATTAACAAAAACGACTCCCTTAACTCGATCACCATATTTATTAAGATATTGTTGTAGCAATGCTGGGGTTAATTTAAAGCCAGTCTTCGATGTATCAACTTCTACTGGTGTCCCGCCAGCAATCATTACATCCGGCGTATAAATTGAAAATGTAGGGGTTGGGACAAGAATAATATCGCCAGGATTTGTAATCGCAGTAATAGCAGTAGAAATTCCCTCTGTCACCCCATTAGTAACAAGGATTTCAGTCGCGGGATCATAGTGAAGGCCATATTTTTTAGCTAATGTATCTGCAACCGCTTGCCGTAAGCCAACTGTTCCCCGTTGCGGTGCATAGTGCGTTCGATTATTTTCAATGCTTTTAATCCCCGCCTCTTTAATATATTCTGGCGTATCAAAATCAGGTTCACCAATTGTAAACTTAATAATTCCCGGAATTTTTGAGACATACTGAGAGAAATCAAACACCTTTAGCGTAGGAACATCACTCAAGATTTTCCGCATATATTTACTCATTTCAACCATTTATTTAAGTCCCCTTTTAAACTAATTACACTTCTTAATTATAAATCAGTTTAAAATAAAAAGCACAGAACAACATCAAATAACTGTTGTTCCATGCTCAACTTTATAAAATTAGTTTTCAAAAGCCTTAATCATTCGGTCAAGTAATTCAACATCTGTGTCACGAGAGTAAATATCCATAATCTCGTAAATTTGTGGAGCAGAAGTTGATCCAGTAAAGGCAAGATTTAATGGGAAGTATAATCCACGGCCCTTAATTCCCGTATCTTTACCTACTTCTTTGATTGCTTGACTGTAATCAAGATCTTCGCCACCGTTTTCAAGTTTAGCTTTTAAGCCCTTGAGAACAGCTAAAACATCTTCATTTGCGAAGTCCTCATTGTCCTTGAGTAGGTCATAGTTAAATGATTGATCAAGAACCGTATAGTATGACCATGCATATTGAATAACTTCAAGAAGCTTATTAACATCCCGTTGGTGAACCTTAATTGTCTTCTTTAGCAACTCGGTTAATTGATCTTCTGGAATACTTTGAAGGCGTTTAGCTTCTTCTGTTTCGCCTTCTTTAACTAATTGCATTGTCCGATCAGCTAATTCATCAACAGACATACTCTTAATGTATTGGGCATTCATCCAATCAAGCTTCTTTTGGTCAAAGTATGCTGGAGCCTTTGACATCCGCTTTGGATCGTAAACCTTAATCAATTCTTCCTTAGAGTAAATTTCCCGTTCGCCAACTGGAGACCACCCTAGGAAAGCAATGAAGTTAAAGATGGCTTCATGAAGGTATCCATGCTTCTTGTATTCACTAATGAATTGAAGGGTATCCTTATCACGCTTACTTAACTTCTTACGAGTCTTAGGATTAAAGATCAATGGGATATGACAGAATGTTGGGTGATCCCAGCCTAATGCTTCATAAATAGCAATTTGCTTGGGTGTGTTTGAAATGTGGTCTGCTCCCCGTAAAACATGAGTGATGTCCATCGTATGGTCATCAACAACTACGGCAAAGTTATAAGTTGGCATTCCATCACTCTTCTCAATGATAAAGTCACCACCGAGATTATCAGAGTTAAATGAAACATGACCCCGAGCAATATCGTCCCATTCATAGTCGTGGTCCTTAGGGAAGTGGAAACGAATAGTCGGCTTTAAGCCCTTAGCTTCAGCAGCCTTTTGTTCTTCCTCGCTTTTACCATACCAACGGCCATCATAATGAGGCGGTTCATTGTTAGCCTTTTGCCGTTCGCGCATTTCAGCTAATTCTTCTTCTGTTGAGTAATCCTTGTAGGCAATACCCTTGTCTAACAATTCTTGAATGTATTTGTGGTAAATACCTTCTTTGTTCCGTTCGCTTTGACGGTAAGGGGCATACTTTGGATTTGGCTTATTTGGACCTTCATCCCAGTCAATACCTAGCCAGTGAAGGTTTTCACGTTGGCTAGCTTCACCATCTTCAACGTTTCGTTTAGTATCAGTATCTTCAATTCGTAATACCATCGTACCGTCGAAGTGACGTGCAAATAAATAATTAAATAATGCTGATTGTGCATTTCCGATATGTAAGAAACCTGTTGGGCTAGGTGCATACCGAACTCTGACCTTTTGATCCATTATCTAAGACTCTCCTTTAGTAACTAATCAAGATAAAATCCTGATTTAAAATTGATTGCTAGACCCGCTAGCAGTCTTAAAAAACGTGTCGATGATTTAATTAACAACGTTTTTATTGCAACAAATATAATTGTATATGAAACAACATATTTGTCAATTCAACAATTTTTTCGCATTAAAAACACTTAGCAAGTAATTTTGCATAAGTGTTTTTTTAATTATCCAGTTATTAGTATTGTTCCATATAATGTTGGCGTTCCCAATCAGAAACATGTTGACGATAAGAAGCGTATTCGCGGGTCTTGGCCTCCATGAAGCTATGATACAGGTGTTCACCCATTGATCCCTTCACAACCTCATCAGTTGCTAATGACTTCAATGCATTGTGTAAGGTATCAGGTAAATCACGGATATCTTTTTCAGCCCGTTCTTCCTTCGTCATTGTGTAGATGTTTTCATCAACATTATGAATTGGTGGTAAGTTATTACGTAAACCATCAAGACCAGCCTCAAGAACAGCAGCAATTGCGAGATAAGGATTTGCTGATGGATCAGCAGATCGTAATTCTAATCGGGTTCCCATTCCCCGATCACTTGGAATCCGTACAAGTGGTGACCGGTTAGATGTCGACCATGCAACATAAACAGGTGCTTCGTAACCAGGAACTAATCGCTTGTAGGAGTTAACAATTGGGTTGCAGATTGCCGTATAGCTTCGGGCATGTTTCATCAAACCGCCCAAGAAATGATAAGCAGTTGATGAAAGCTGATCTTTATCATTTTCGTCAAAGAATGCATTGCTGCCATCTTTTTTAAATAATGACATGTTAAGGTGCATTCCAGAACCATTAATGCCTGACAGCGGCTTAGGCATAAACGTAGCATGGAAGCCATAGTTCTTAGCAATCGTCTTAACCACAAACTTAAATGTTTGAATATTATCAGCAGCCTCGAGGGCATCTGAATATTTAAAGTCAACTTCATGCTGACCAGGAGCAACTTCATGGTGAGCAGCTTCAACGTCAAAGCCCATCTTTTCAAGTGCAAGAACAATATCACGCCGACAGTCTTCACCCGGATCAGCTGGTTCCATATCAAAGTAGTTTTCCTTATCATTAAGGTTTGTAGTCGGATTCCCCTTATCATCAGTCTTGAAAAGGAAAAATTCTGGTTCAGGACCGATGTTAAAGTCTTTAAAGCCCATCTTCCGCATATCTTCAAGAACACGCTTTAAGTTATTCCGAGGGTCACCTTCAAATGGAGTACCATCAGTCTTGTAAACACTGCAGATTACTCGTGCAACCTTACCATGTTCAGCACCCCAAGGGAATGCAAGCCAAGTGGACATATCCGGATAAAGATACATGTCACTTTCTTCAATCCGTACGAATCCATCAATTGAAGAACCATCAAACATAATCTTATTATCCATTAGCTTATCTAACTGACTAACTGGCAAATCAACACTTTTAATCGTTCCCAACAAGTCAGTAAACATAACTCGTAAGAAATGGATATCTTCATCCTTTACCATTTGGCGAACTTCATCTTTTGTAAATACGTGTTTACCCATAAAATTTCATTCCCTTTCATACAATCAAAACAGAAATAGCTGACTATACCAATTCACCTAAATTCTGCTTCTCTCCTTAACACTGTGACTTAGAATAACAATAGCGAGCCCATAAGTCAATTCTATTTGAATGCTTTATATTAATTAAAAAAATCTCTTCTCTCATGCTTTATTTTTTTAACCAATCTTTTATAAATTGCTTAATTTGATTAATATCATCCGGATGGCTCAAAATATCAAACCAATGCGTATCAGCCTTATTTCTAAACCATGTTAGTTGTCGCTTTGCGTAGTGGCGTGAATCCTGCTTAATTTTTTCAACTGCCTCATCAAGGGTAATTTCGCCATGAAAATAAGGAAATAGTTCATGATAACCAATTCCTTTACCAGCTGGAAGGTTTTCTCCCCCATGATCAAATAGCCATTTTGCTTCATCCAGCAATCCATTATGAACCATTAAATCAACTCGTTTATTAATTCGGTCATATAACACTGGGCGATCTGTTGTAAGACCGATTAAAAGAAAATCATTTGTCGCTTGGTACTGTGGCTGGTTTGAAAACAACTGTCCTGTCTTTTGAATTACCTCTAGCGCCCGAATAACTCGCCGCGTATTAGCTTTTGGAATTTGTTCACTAGCAATAGGGTCTTGTTTATTTAATTGTTGCCAAACATATTCAGCGCCCTTTTCATTAGCTATCTTTTTCCATTTATTTCGGATGTCAAGCGTTTCTTGGTCGAATTTATCACTGCCAAGTGCAAGATTATCCGTTAACGTTTGCAGATAAAAGCCCGTCCCCCCTGCAATAATAGGCAGGTGTTTACGATTAGTGATCTCAACTATTTTTTGGTCTGCAAGTTGCTTAAAGCGAGCAGCCGAAAAGCGTTCATCAATATCACAAATGTTAATTAAATGATGGGGAATACCATCCATCTCTTTCGGAGTGACTTTAGCAGTTCCTATATCAAGATGCCGATAAACCTGCATCGAATCACCTGAAATCACTTCACCATCAAATTCATGCGCTAGTTTTATTGACAGTGCCGTTTTACCTACAGCGGTCGGGCCGACAATTCCGATTACTTTACTCATATTGACTCTCCAATTTTTATAAATTTTATGCTAAAACTTGTCCTTCTTACTGGTAAAACGCCATTAATTCTTGCATAATGGAGGTAACCTATAAATTCGAGGAGGTTTTATGTTATGAAACAATTAGCAAAGGGTATTTTAGTTGGTAGCTTGGCAACTGTTGCTGCTATTGCTAGCGGGGTTCTTACTTTCCATAAAACTGTTATTAAGCCAGCCGAAGAAGAGGAAGAAAAGTTTGACCAAAACCGTCGCGCAGCTATCCGTAAGGGTCGTTCCGCACACCAACTTTAATTTACAAGCTACATGCGAAAAAAGAGCCGGAAATCTAAATTTCTAGCTCTTTTTTTGTGGTTATTTTTGCAAGAAATTGGGTATAGATGCTTATTCAAAACATCCTGCCATCTTTGCGAGGATTGGAAAAAAGTTAACAGACTTTTGCCTATTTCCTAATACTTGGACTTTTTAGTCTTACCATCCCACGCACGGTACCCATCTTTTAGGATATAAAGGTGATTGTACCCATGCTTACCTAAAAACGCAACAGCTTGGGTACTCAATGTCATCCCTTCATCATACAAGTAAATTGGCAAGTCTTTCCGTAATTCACCATATTGTTGACGAAGATATGGATAAGGCAGGTTGCGTGCGCCTAAAATATGCCCTTGCTTAAAGTCATTTTCTTGTCGTAAATCAATTACTTGTGCTTTTCGCATTCCATTCTTAAAGTCGTCTTGACTAAGAACGGTTGCATATCTTTTACGACGATAGGTCTGAAATGCCCAACTAAAAATCCATACTAGCAAGATGATTAAAATTACTGCATTAAGAATCATCAAACCAGAACTAACTCCAAGTACCAATATCATTTCCCCTTATAAATTAATCTTCATTTACAAACTGACGAGCTAATGAAGCTGCACCAATAACACCAGCATCATTACCTAATTCAGCTAATTTCAATTGAGTTGAAGTCCGTACAGTTGGGAAAGCGAATTTTTCAAAGTTTTGCTTTACCCGCTTCAAAAGGAATTCACCTGCTGCAGAAACTCCTCCACCAATAACAAGGTATTCAGGATTTAGTGCATTACTTAAGTTTGCAGATGCTAAGCCAAGGTAGAAACATACTTCATCAACAACAGTATTTGCAAGGTAATCATTTTCCTTAGCAAGGTCGAAAACAATCTTAGCAGTGATCTCGTCACCATTGTCAATCATTGCCTTTAAGCGACTGTTACCTTCATATTCTTCGGCCTTGTCTTGAGCAATATGAACAATCCCAGTTGCTGAAGCATATTGTTCAAGGCATCCGTGGTTTCCACAAGTACAAAGGTATCCATCCGGCTTAACAATCATGTGACCAACTTCACCACCGGCACCAACTACCCCGTGGATAAGCTTACCATTAGAGATAAGTCCTCCACCAACACCAGTACCTAGTGTCATAAAGGCAACATCATCACCCTCGTTACCGGCACCTTTCCAGCGTTCACCAAGGGCAGCAACGTTAGCATCGTTATCAAGAGCAAATTGCATTCCAGTACCCTGTTCAATTTGTTCCTTAACATTTTGAGTTGTCTTCCAGTTTAAGTTGTAAGCACCGATAACTGTTCCTTTTTCACGGTCAATTGTTCCGGGAGTACCCATTCCAATTCCAATAAACTGATCGCGAGTCATCTTGTATAAATCAAGGTGGTGATTAATTGAGTCGATGATGTCCGGCACGATATGTGAACCATCATCCAAAATATTGGTCCGTAATGACCACTTTTGTTGGATTTCACCATTCTCCGTTAAAATTGCAAACTTGATAGTAGTACCACCAAGGTCAACACCAATTAATTTCTTAGCCATAATGATTCCTTTCTTGGGTAATTTTAGTATAATTTACCCCTTTTAATTCTCGTTTGTTCTTCACGATGCTCTTTACGCAAAACAATCTTTGCTTTTGTATATGTTGAATTGTCAACGACTCCGGATTGATAAAGATTATCTAACTCAATTGCCATTAATTCAATATCATACAATCGTTTACCAACATACACAAAGATATTAAATTCTTTGAGTAATTGTTGAACATCATATAGTGTGCGGTATTCTCGTGAGGTGACTGCCATAAATTATCACTTCAATTCTAGAGTTAAAATTATCAAACTCACAGTTAATATAGTGCCACTTAGAAAACGCTTTAGCAAGTCAACATTTCCTAATAGCGGCGCTCCAACAACAAATGCAATGAAAAATCCGCCAAATAGCCCGCCAATGTGTCCGGCTAGGTCAACACCTGATATAAAGATATCCATTACAATGTTAAGGACGACAAATAGCAAAAAGGTACGACTTAGGACACGAACAATAACGTTATGATGAAAGCAAACACCAAGCATCAAAAACGAGCCGAAAAGTCCGAAGATAGCTGTACTAGCTCCTGCCGAAACCGTTGAAGGCATTAAAACGGCACTTACTAGGTTACCAAAAATCGCACTTACAAAGTATATTATAACCATCCGCCAGTGGCCAAAGAACTCTTCAATATAACGCCCAATGTATAAAAGTGTCACACTATTAACAACCAAATGCGATAGTCCAACATGGAGAAACACAGGTGATATCAAACGCCACCATTGTCCATCCCTGATTAATGCAGTACTTCGCGCACCATTATTAAGTAAAACCGTCGTATTGGTTGAACCGCCTGCATAGACTAACCAGCAATAAACAAGTACTTGAAAAACTATTAAGGTAAGCGTTACTGGCGCTAGCCTAAGTCCCTGCGTCCGCATCTTTTATATCTCCGGCAAATACAATACTTTATCTATCTGCTGATCATGTTCTTCTGGAGTCCACTCGGTTTCCTCAGCTAACTGAGTCGTTAATGCCATGGAAACAGTTGGACCATCATACTTTTGAAGATACCGATCATAATAGCCACCACCAAAACCAATACGTTTACCAGAAGCTGTAAATGCTACTCCTGGTACAACCATTAAGTCAATCTCATCAGGAGAATAAACTTTACCTTCGTGGGGCTCTAACACCCCAAATGTCGTCTCATCAAAATCCGTATCTTCATTTAATTCGACAAATTCCATTTGGCGGTGCGGTAAAGTCCGCGGAACGACAATTTGCTGTCCCTTATGTCGCGCATGAAGGATAATCGGTGCAGTATCAATCTCAAAAGACTGACTTAAAGTAACTGCAATCGTCTTTGCATTCAACCATTCCGGCTGATCGTATAGCAGAGATGCTAATCGCCGTTCCTCATGCAGACGGGTTTTCAAGTCCAATTGTTGAAGGCGTGCAATATATGCTTGCCGTAATTCTTTTTTTGAATAAGCCATTATGTTATGACCGCTCCTTTATAGTGAAATAACAAACGGTATCAGACTTTATTATCACCGCTTGTGCGTATTTATGCAAGCGTTTTTTTATAAAAATAAATAAAAAGAGCTGGTTCCCCAGCTCTTTTTATTTTAGTCATTACTTGGTTTCCCGATGTAATGTAACCTTTTGTTCCCGTGGACAGTACTTGTTTAATTCAAGACGATCTGGGTTGTGACGACGGTTCTTGCTAGTTAAGTAAGTCCGTTCGTGGCATGAAGTACATTCAAGTGTAATGTTGACACGCATTATTTTGACCTCCAAACTATTACTTTTATTTAACGTGGTTATTTTTCGTAACCCTAACTCGTACAACTATATCATTTATTTTTCTATTTGGCTAGTAATTTATCAAAGTTTGTTAAGGAAATTTCCTTGACAGTTTAGATCAATCACCTAAACCTTTAGGACTTTGAACTGTCTTCCAATATGCCTCAAAGATTTGTTTTGCCATTGTTAGGTTAGCACCACCGTCTGAATTAGATGCTCCCGGAATTGCTAATGCAACTACTACCTGTGGATTATTAGAAGGAGCATATCCGGCAAAACTTATTGTCGTTGTCGAATGTGACTTGTAATAAGTTTCGGCAGTCCCGGTTTTACCAGATACCGATGGCTTAACGGTTGCCAGCGCTTTACCAGTAATGTAGCGGTTAGAACCATGCACCACTTGGTAAAGACCTTGTTTAACAACATCAAAGTCTGCTTTAGATGCAGGAATCGTTAACTGTACCTGTGGCTTTGTCGTGTATTCAACCGGCCCAAGCTCACCATTAGCCTTAGTACCCCGAATTTCTTTAACAATGTATGGCCGCATCCGGTTACCACCGTTAGCAATCGTTGACATATACTGAGCAAGCTGAATTAAAGTATACCCATCATAGTTACCATACGACAGGTCCAATGCTGAACCGATGTGCTTTTGGTCAGCGGGTCCTGTATATCCGCTTGTCTCACCCGGTAAATCAATTCCAGTTTTTACACCGAGACCAAACATGTTGAAGTATCCTCGTGCTTTAGCAAAAATACTTGGCTTCATTGTGATTTGCGCATTTGGCGAATACTTCATTCCTCCCTCTTTCATTAAGAGTTGCATCATGTAAGAGTTAGAGGAAACCTCTAGGGCAGTCGCCGCATTGACTGCCATATTAGCTGAGCCGCCATGGTTAAACCATGATCCCTTTGATGAAGTACCAGCAAGCTTAATCGGCATATCCGTTAAAGTATTATTTGTTGGTGTTATAACACCGTCCATCAAGGCCCCCATCACCATCGCCGGCTTTACAACCGATCCCATGGTAATTGGGTGGTTAATAGCACCGATCTCGTCAGGAGTCTCTTTACCGGTTTCCGGATCACGATCAATTCCGGCCATCGCGTAGATAGCACCTGTGTTAGGATTCATTACTACTGCATAGACCCCAGTTGAATACTGATTTCCAGCGGCTGCGTAATTATTTTTCAGAATTGATTGAACCTTTTTTTGGAACTTGGAATTAATCGTTAATACAAGGTTATCACCCTTTTTACCAGGATACTTAGTCTTTTCCTTCGTTACGTCATTTCCATTAGTAGTAACTTCGGTCTGTGACTTTGAGCCAGCCAGTGTTGATTGGAACTGCTTTTCAAGGTAGCTTTGTCCGACACTATCATTTCGTGAATAACCCTGAGCAAGTAATGAATTAACTTCATCACTCGGCAAACCAGTAGTTGATACGGTACCTGTTAATGACTGGATATCCGTCCCCTGTGGATAGTTCCGTGTCCAGGATGTCCCGATCTTTACCCCCGGCATCTCATTTAAGTGTTCACCGACAGCGGCCAGCTCCTTAGCACTCACCCCAGTCTCCTTAATATAAGTAGTCGAAAGCGAGTAGGCACCGCTCATTGCAGCGTAAATCCGTGCGTTATTCTTTTGCTGGTCTGTAAGCTCCCATGAATCAGGATGATCGCTCAAATATTTAAGAGCTTTATTGTACTTGGTATCTTCTGAATCATCAGATGATGTCTTTACATGTTTTAAAACACTCTTAAGCCGTCCCTTATCAGCGAGGTAGTAATCCTCCTCATTTCGATCAGTTAAGCGTGAATTTTTGTTAGAAACAGAAACATACCTTCCTAAAAGATTAGCGATTCGATAAAGCTCATCACTAGTCACATTTGCTCCTTTAGTATATGTAATAGCCTGATGAGTTTGGTTACCAACAAGGACATTCCCTTGCGAATCATAAATCATCCCTCGCTGCACATTATTAGTCTGCGTTGTTGTATCTGATCGCTTGACCTCCGCTTTGAATGATGTTCCCTGCAGAACTTGAAGGTAAAACAGTCGAATAGTTAACGCTAACAGTAAGATACCAACAATCCATAGCAGCATATTTAGCCGAAATGGAATAATTGACTGCGCATTTTGACGCTTTTTGGTGCGTGAACCAAATAAGTTCATTATTCGATCAAAAAATTTCACAGTTTTATAATTCTCCTTCATCGTAGTGAATCTATTTTAACAAAAATTACCTGCCTTAACAGATAATTACCACTACTAACGTGAAAATAATACTCTTTATTTTATAAGAAATGAAGAATTTATTCCAATGATTTAATGAAATTTAATGAACAATAGTAATGAATATCATTTTGAAACAGGATATGATAGTGTGGATGTGTTTATTTAATTGAGAAGAAGGAGAAATTTGCTGTGTTTTTATATCAACATCATCGCTTATATCGACACAAAATTTTAATTACAAGTTTCTTATTGCCTGTTATTTTGATGGCCTGCTATTTTGCATACCGTCAAATGACTCCTTTTGGCAAAAGCAGCTTGCTAACTGTTGACCTTGGTCAGCAATATGTCGATTTTTTTAGCTATCTCAGAAATACCCTGCTCCATCATCCAAGCAGTTTCTTTTATTCATTTAGCAAAGGATTGGGTGGTGAGATGTTTGGTACCAATGCATATTACTTATTGAGTCCGCTAAATCTAATTTTATTATTTTTCCCTGGTCAACATCTTGCAACCGGGATCACAATTGTCACCCTTGTCCGCTATGGTCTTGCGGGCTTAAGCTTTGCCTGGTTATTACAAAAGACAAAGCTGCAACAGGGATGGCGGATCTTAGCATTTAGTACTGTTTATTCAATGAACGGCTGGATGATTGCCAACCAGTTGAATATGATCTGGCAAGATGCTTTGATCATTTTGCCATTAATTATATGGGGATTACTTAAACTAATTTATCAGCACAAAGTCGGAACATATATTAGCTGGTTGGCTGTAATGCTGATTGATAATTACTATATGGGGTGGATGATTGCAATCTTTACCTTGCTATTCTTCTTATGGCAAACACCAGCACTAGCAAACTGGCGGCATCGGGGAGTTACTTTTCTCCGCTACTTGGGCGGTTCTCTTCTCGCCGCCGGTATTTCAGCAGTTATTTTATTGCCAACATTCTATGCGTTAATGCAAAGCAAGGGTACCTACACTGAAGCCAAAATTCATAGCCGTTTTGAGTACTTTGTGCCTAAGATGCTTGGTAAGCTTGTTCCCGGATCCTTTAATTTCAATCAAATGCCTAGTGGTCAGCCTAATATTTATATCGGAATGCTGCTGATGCTGGGTGCATGTCTGTACTTCTTCGATACGCGTTTTGACCTTCGGCGGCGGCTTATCGGGGCTGGAATTTCAATTTTCTTTATTCTCTCATTCTGCTACGAACCACTTGATCTTTTATGGCATGCAGGACAATTTCCTGTCTGGTACCCTTACCGTTTTTCCTATCTCTTTTCTTTCTGGTGTATCTATCTTGCTGCCAAGGTAATTCAACCTGACTTTAAGATAAAAAGGCGCAGTGCTGTCATTTTGACGATCCTAATTATTGCAATTTACTGGTATGTCGGAACGCTCAATCTTTCCTACATCAATAGCAATCAGCGAAATATTGGTTTATGTTTTGCATTGATTGCTGTGTGCTGTCTCTGCATCCCCCGCACTAATTCACCACGATTATATGACGCACTATTAGTTCTCCTTGCAGTTTGCGATATTGCGATGAGCGGTTATACCGCCTTGAATAAAATTTCATATGTTTCTCAATCCGAATTTGGTAACTATACGGTTGCCCTTGATAAGGCAGTTAATAAGCTTAAAAAGAATGATGATGGCTTCTATCGGGTAGCAAAAACATTCATGCGGACTAAAGATGATCCTTTTCAAGCAGACTTCAATTCCGGCGATCACTTTGGTTCAACTTTGGAGCCGCCTATTCCTGCTTTCATGGGTGCAATCGGTCAACCGGATGGCGATGGCTTTATCACTTACAGCAACGGGACCCAAGTAAGTGATGCGCTTCTTGGCTATAAATACACCATGAGCGCCCGCAACACTTCTGCTGGCAAAAATTTACCACTATCAGGATACCGTCCTGATTGGTATAGCTATCCCCTTGTTAATACCACTCCTGCCGTTAACCTTCGTGAAAATTCACATGCACTGCCAATTGCTTTTGGCGCTAACGCAGCGATTCTTAACCTTCAACGCTCCACAATGGACCCGCTTAATTATCAGTCGCAAATCTTTCAAACATTAGCAGGGCGACCAACTTTTCATTCATTGTTTGCAGTCCAAAATTTTAGCTCAGTTAAATTTAATAATGTTCAGACCGCCAAACAGATTACTGGAACCATTTTCCGAAAACAGAACCTGCTAAAACCAGCCTCTGTTCAGCTTGAATTTATACCGCCAACTAATGACTCCTACTATTTAACTTTAGGTCCAAATGTAGAAGAAGACGCAACAATTACGATGAATAATAAACATTTCACCCAATACGATACTTTTCGTAATACAGTCGTTATTAACGCGGCTCATGATCAAAAAGGGAAAAAAGTTGTTATTAATCTCCAGCTAAAAAAGGCTACTTTATGGATGCAAAATGTAAGTATTTATCAGTTAAAACAACGACCATTTATTGCTAGTCTAAGGACACTCCAAAAGTCACCACTTAAAATTACATCATATAGCAGTAATCGAATATCCGGAACTGTAACTCTTCACCAGAAACAACGTGTATTGATGACGACAATCCCAGCATCAAAAGGGTGGCATGTTAAGGTCGACGGCAAAACTGCTACTACCCGAACGGTCCTTAATACTTTCATGGCTGTTCCGATGACACCCGGAAGACATCACGTTGAGTTTTACTATCGACCGCCACTTCTTATTCTTGGCTTAATAATTACAGTAATAAGCTTAGGAACAACTGGTTGGTGGGTAAAAAAACAGCATCAGCAAAAGTCACTATTTGATTAAAAATAAAGATCTTTAGTATTTAGCCAGTTTGGCAATAATGCTAAAGATCTTTGTTTTATTTATTATTAGTGTTGAGAAGCTCCAGTAGAAGCATCTGCCTTATTATCAGGGTGGTCATCTTCATCATGAATAATCCCGGCTACATCTGGGGTATCATCATTTTCGTGTTTGAAATGAAATACCGGTCCATCTTCCTTTTCATCATAGTCAACAGTAGTTACAAGATCCTTGAAGAACCAATCATCTAGCGAATTAATATGATAATTAATACCATCCTTCTCTACTTCCAAAATTGGGTCAACCGGCCGATCTTCACGGGTAAAGCCTTGTGAAAAGCCATGATGAACCTCTGTTTGACCATATGTTTTACCATAAAATTTAATACCGTTGCCCGGCTGTAGTCCCATTTCATTACGAAACCATTGGCTTGCACTGTCTGTAATAATTAATTTCATATTCAATTCATCCTTTTTGTCTATTGATATCGCTTTCATATACTTTACTATAACATAGTAAATAAGCAATACCAACGACCACAATAAAAAGGAGCTAGATATGTTATCTAACCCCTCATTATTAACTTTTAGTCAACCTTAATAATCTTTAATTTGAGTGTACCATTAGGAACTTCAACTTCGACTACTTCGCCGACCTTGTGACCCAATAGTCCCTTTGCCATTGGCGATTCGTTAGAAATTTTACCATTGAATGGATCAGATTCAGATTCACCAACGATTTGGTATTCTTCTGGTTCTTCGTCTGGTAATTCTTGAATAGTAATTGTCCGTCCCATGGATACTTCATCCTTATCGACATCCTCGTTGTCAATAATTTCAGCGTATTGAAGCATGTTTTCAATCTGAGCAATCCGGCTTTCAACCATTGCCTGCTCATCCTTCGCTGACTCGTATTCGGAATTTTCAGACAAATCACCATAACTACGAGCAATCTTTATTCGCTTGATAACTTCAGGTCGACGCTTCAAGCGATATTCTTCAAGTTCATCCTCAAGCTTTTTCTTCCCTTCAAGGGTCATTGGAAAAGTTTTTTCTTCAGCCATTATAAACACTCCTCATAATTTATCCAGTGCAACATTACCATTTCTGCTTTAGCTTGTAAATACCTATCGCAATTCCGTGTGTCCACGTTTTACTAAAATATCGCGAATCTTTGTAGATAGTAAGTCAATTGCAACCTGGTTTTCGCCACCCTCTGGCACAATAATGTCAGCATAGCGCTTAGTTGGTTCGACAAACTGATGGTACATCGGCTTAACCGTAGCCAAGTACTGAGTAATAATTGAATCAAGCGACCGGCCACGTTCTACCATATCACGCTGAATCCGGCGAATAATCCGAATATCATCATCCGTATCAACGTAAACCTTAATATCCATTAAATCCCGCAACCGTTCATCGTCAAGAATCAAAATTCCTTCTAAAATAATTACATCGGTCGGTTCTACATGGACGGTCTTATCTGAACGTGTGTATTGCGTATAGTCATACACCGGCATCTCAATAGCCTTGTTACTCCGCAAATCCGTAAGCTGTTTGATTAAAAGATCAGTATCAAACGAAAGAGGATGATCATAGTTTACCGCCTTACGCTCATCCATTGTCATATCCGCCTGATCGTTATAGTAAGTATCCTGATTAATAATCTGAATTGCCTGCCCATGCAATTGATCGTAAATCTTATTACTTACTGTTGTCTTTCCGCTACCGGAACCACCCGTAACACCAATGACTACTGGTCGCTTCTTCTGTTGAATACTCATCAATCCGTCTCCCTCATTAAACTTTCTAATCTGAAATAGTATATAGCACTCCTTTACGATGCGCAAGATAATTACTGATTTAAATTATTAAAAAGCTGGATGAAAAGAAAAATTAGTGCATAACGACATAGTAATTGCCAGGGAAGTATTGCTGATCGGTAATTTTAACCGTTTCATTTTCATTCGGTGCCTGGATGATTCGGCCGTCGCCAAGAGAAATGGCTACGTGATATGGAGCATCATCAGAACCGTAAAAAACAAGCGCGCCATATGGGGCATTTAAGACGTTATCGTGAATATGCGGTCCCAATGCTTGTTGTTCATATGTTGTCCGTTGAGGAATACCGTAGCAATACTGAACTAAACCGGAACAATCAAAACCACCTGGCTTATTACCGCCCCAAACATAAGGAGTTCCTAAATAAGACATTGCCTTATTAACAGAATCCTGCAAACTTTGACTACTCTTATTGGTTTGATCTTTTTTGACCTCATTATTAGCAGATGCATCATTTTTGTCTTTAGTGGGGATTGTTAATTTTTGACCCGCAAAAATCAGTTCTTTATTTTGCAGGTGATTAGCGGTTGCAATATCGTCTGCACTAACATTATACTTTTGCGCAATCCCATTCAAATTATCGCCAGCACTGACTGTAACAGTCGTATCAGCCTTAGCAGTTACTGTTCCCATTGCCATTGCACCAGCTACTCCTAACGACGATGCGAGAATTTTTTTAGTTGTTGATTTCATTATTTCGTTTATCCCTCTTTATATTAAATATTCTTAAAATTTTATCAAACTATTAATAAAATAACAGAAAAATTTAAGATCTTCAACCACTAATCTACTTTCTTAATAGTTGATCCTAATATTATATATACGTAAAAAGATGTTATTTACACTTTTAAATTAAAAAAGTCTAGGAAATAATTTTCCTAAACTCTCTATATATTTTCTTTACCGAATCTCTGCACTGACTTGATTTTGTAAGTAAGCTGTAACCTTTTCAAAGGCGGCATTTACTTGATCTTCCGTTAATGTTCCATTGTCATCCTGATAAGTTAATGTATAAGCAAGTGACTTCTTGCCTGCAGGAAGATGGGATCCGGCATAAACGTCAAACAGGCGAACTTCCTTAAGATAAGCACCGCCTTTTTGTTTAATTGCATCGACAATCGTTGCATTTTCTACATTATCATCAACTAAAAGGGCAATGTCGCGGGTAATTGAAGGATACTTGCTAATAGGCGTGTATTCATTTTCAATTTTTGGTGCCGTAAGCAGCGCCTCAAGATTTAATTCGAATACGTACGTTTCAGGAATCTTGTATTCTTTAGCCGTTAATGGGTGAACCTGACCAATAAACCCAACTAATTGATCATCTACCTTAATGTCTGCTGTCCGTCCAGGGTGCATTTCCGGACGGTCACTAGTTGGAACATAAGAAATTTTACCTGCAATCCCCATGTTCTTAAGGTAGCGTTCAACGATCCCTTTTAATTGGAAGAAATCAACTGGTTGATCTTTCTTATTCCAACTATTAGCTACCATCTGACCGGTAACAGCAGCTGCAAGGTGTTCTTGTTCTACTGGACGCTCATCCCCCATCGGTAAGAAGACACGACCTTCTTCGTAGAGGGCAACATCATCAACATTTCGGGCTACGTTATAGGCGATATCATTAAGTAAGCCACTGACGATATTCATCCGGGTTGCCACATGGTCAGAACTCATTGGGAAATCTAACTTCATTGGTTCATCAAGCGGCTTGATCTGGAATTGCTTTGCTTTTTCAACGGTTGTTAGTGAATAACTGATTGCTTGTGTTAAGCCCATCCCCTCAAGATCATGCCGACTTGCACGAATAAAGCGTTGCCGCGGAGTTAGTCCTCCACGATTACGAGTCATTGTCGGCAGTGTAGATGGTAAATTATCATAACCGTAAATCCGGGCAATTTCTTCGTAAAGATCAGCAGCAAGACTAATGTCCCAACGCCGGGCTGGTGCAATTACCGTCAATTGATCGTCATCATCAACGGTATAAGCAAATGCTAAACGATCAAAGATATCAGTAACCTGCTCCATTGTTAGTGCGGTTCCAAGAACGTGGTTAATCTTGGCAAGTGATAGTTTAATTGGGGTATCAACCGCTGGCGCTTTACTACCAGTAACAATTCCTGCAGTAACCGTACCGCCAGCAAGTTCCTCAATCAACTCGGCAGCTTCATTCAATGCCGTCTCAACAGTTGACGGATTAATTCCCCGTTCAAACCGCATTGATGATTCGCTATGAAGGTCTAGTCGCCGTGCTTGTTTACGAACCATTACCGGATCAAAAACAGCAGCTTCAAGCGCAACGGTTGTCGTATCGTCACTCACCGCTGTCCCTTCTCCGCCCATTGTTCCTGCAAGCGCAACTGGTTGGTCATTAACAGTTACAACAATATCATTTGCCTTTAAGGTCTGTTCATCACCGTCTAATGTTACGAACTTTTCACCTTCACTAGCATGACGAACATCAAATTTTTTGCCTGGTAATTGATCATAGTCATAGCTGTGAAGTGGTTGACCATATTTGAGAAGAATATAATTTGTTACATCAACCACATTATTTACTGGCCGAATACCACTATTCCATAAGCGAATTTGAAGCCAGAGAGGACTTTCCGCGATTTTAACATTTTTAATTACTCGCAGCTTATAAGTTGGCGCAATCTTAGTATCGGTAATCTCAGACTGGAGAAGGTCGGCTGTCTTTTCATCACTTTCTTCTTTAATTGCAATTTCCTTAAAGTGTGGCTTTAAGCCATAAAAAGCAGCAATATCGTTAACATTTCCGTAAATGCTAAGCATGTCACCACGGTTAGGCGTGACATCTGTATCGATAATCGTATCGTCCATTCCTAAGTACTTAATTACTGAATCACCGTTTTGAGCATCATCTGGTAAGAAGTAAATGCCTTCTTCATAATCTTTTGGCGCAATCTTATCGCTAAATCCGATTTCCTGAAGAGCACATAGCATTCCGTTTGACTCCACGCCCCGGATTTTGCCACGCTTTATTTTTTGATTATCAGCGATTCGAGCACCGTTAAGAGCCACAATCACCTTTTTGCCTTCTTGAACATTAGGGGCACCACATACAATCTGAAGTGGTGCTTCTTCACCAACATCAACCTGACAAACATGAAGGTGGTCTGAGTCAGGATGGTTTTCACATTTTACTATTTGCCCAACAACGATCTTTTTTAGTCCTTCGCTCAATGAGTAAACATCATTAATGTCAACAGAGGTACGAGCAATTTTTTCGGCTAAATCTTGAGGGGCAATATCTAAGTCAAGGTATTCTTGAAGCCATTGGTATGATACTTTCATTTCACATTATCCTTTCTGGTCAAATTGGTTAAGGAAGCGGACATCATTTTGGTAGAAATTACGAATATCATCAACACCGTATTTCAGCATTGCAAAACGATCCGGTCCGAGTCCAAAGGCAAAACCGCCATATTCTTCTGGATCAACGCCAGACATCTTAAGCACGTTGGGATGAACCATACCGGCACCAAGGACTTCAATCCAACCAGTTTGTTTACAAATTGCACACCCCTTACCGAGACAATTAAAGCAGGTAATGTCAGCTTCAACTGATGGTTCAGTAAACGGGAAGTAGCTTGGACGTAAGCGGACCTTAAGCTTGTCGCCAAAAAGGTTTTGGGCAACGGCTTCAAGTGTTCCTTTAAGGTCAGCCATTGTAATATTTTTACCAACAACCATCCCTTCAATTTGGTGGAACTGGTGACTATGAGTTGCGTCATCAGTATCACGCCGATAAACCTTACCTGGTGAAATCATCTTTAACGGGCCTTGGCTAAAATCATGTTTTTCAAGCATTCGGGCTTGCATTGGTGATGTCTGGGTCCGCATCAAAACGGATGGGGTAACATAAAATGTGTCTTGCATATCACGGGCTGGGTGATCTTTTGGCAAATTAAGCTTTTCAAAGTTGTAAACTTCTTGTTCAACTTCATCACCAACGGCCACCTCATATCCCATCGATACAAAGAGGTCAACTACTTGGTCAATGATTTGTTGAATAACATGCGGCTGCCCTTGAGCTACTGGTGTTCCAGGAAGGGTGACATCAATTGTTTGCGCAGCTAGCTTAGCATTCATTGCTGCTTGTTCTAATTCAGCACGTTTATTTTCAATTGCTGCTGATAACTCATCCCGAACCTTGTTAGCGAACTGTCCTACTTTTGGACGCTCTTCAGCACTAAGGTCACGCATTCCGCGAAGAACAGAAGTAATAGGTCCCTTCTTTCCCAGCATTTTTACGCGAATTTCGTTAACTCGTTTTAAATCCTTCGATTGTTTAATATCCTGCAATCCTTCTTCACGAAGTTCGGCTAATTTCTCTCTTAGTCCCATATTTTCACTCCTTAAATTAAAAAAGCCTCATCCCAAATAGGGACGAGGCTTCGCGGTACCACCCTAGTTTGTAGGTAACAACCTACACACTCAAATAATCAATAACGGTGATTAGCCGGAATACCATTACGTATCAGCTCCGAAAGTGAAATTCACCTTAGATCACTGGTTGTAATTTTCAGCTTATAATTACAACTCTCTGACAGGATCATCTAGCTACTAGCTCTCATCAAAGCCTTTAATTCAATTACATATTCTAGACAATCATCTACAGGGCGTCAAGCGTTATTTTAGATAAACAACTTAAATCCACTTGTCACTCCATGCGTGAACTGCTTCCATAACTGGCCGTAATTCTTGACCACGTTCAGTCAACGAATAATCTACCCGACTAGATCCTTCATATGTATTACGGACAACAATTTGTTCATCCTCTAGTTCCTTCAGCCGCTCACACAATACCCGGTCGCTGCATTTTGCGATACTACTGGCAATATCTTTAAAACGCATGTTGCCGTTTTTAAGCAAAACTTCAATAATTAACCCGTTCCATTTTTTCCCCAAGATCATGAACGTACGTGTAAATTTTGGACAAAGCTTACAGTCTTCATCAAGTTCCTTTTCTACTGCTAATTGTTCCATAATTTAGTTCTCCCTCTCCTCTACCAAGTCGTTCGCATCCGACGTTTCTTAATCTTTCGGCGCATTTTTGCCCGCAATGGACCAAAGAACTCATGCTCCGCTTCAAAGTCGTCAACAAGTGAAACAATTAAGCTCTCTGGATAACGCGGCACTGCCAATGTTGCGCCAAACATGTGCTTAAGGATAATATCCTTTTCTTTTTTGTTTAAGGGGGTTAGCTTTTCCGCATTCCGCAACGCTACTCGTGGATGAATAAAAGCATGTGTTCCTAGATTGAACTTAGTCGTACGCCAATCATAATAAAAGAGATCATGCAACAGCCCCGCACGAGCAGTACTGCGATAATCAAGATGCATTTTCTTAGCAATTTTGTAGCTATCATACGAAACCGCAATAGAATGTTGCAGGCGGGTAGAGTGATGATGCTGAGTATAGTTCGCTAGCTTTTGAACGGCTGGCTGCTCTAAAAGGTCGGCAACAATTGAAACATACTCCTTATCGGTGCGCCATTCATTTTTTGATTTCATGTAATACCCCTTTTCTATTTGTTGCAATTATCATACACGATTTTGACGAGAAAATAAATTAATTTAGTCTAGATTTTGATTAAGCTGAAACATTAGAATTCCTGCAGAGATAGCAACATTAAGCGACTCAGCCTCGCCGCGCATTGGAATATACAAGTTATCACTTGTCTGGTTAAGAAGGTCATTACTCATCCCCTGACCCTCATTTCCCATTATTAATGCGAAAGTTTCTGTTGGTTCAACCGTTCGAAAGTTCTTAGCTTGTGGATTAAGCTGGGTACCATATACTGGAGCATTGACCGCCTTAAAATCAGCAACCCACTTTTGCAAGTCGCCTTCAAACATTTGCAAGTGGAACTGACTCCCCTGCATCGAACGAACAACCTTAGGACCAAATAAGTCAGCGGAGCGCTGTCCAACCACTACCCCGGTAAATCCAGCGGCATCTGCTGTCCGAACCATTGTCCCAACATTTCCTGGATCTTGAACCCGGTCAAGGAAAAGCCATGCGCCATGCAGGGGCTCTGCTGGCAAACGATGTGAATCAGGTAAGGCTACAACCGCCGCAATTCCTTGAGGCGTTACCGTATCAGTAATATGTTTCATAATCTCTTCGGTAACTTCATAGGTTGCGTTAGCCATTCCCTCAAGCTCAGGATGGGCGCTTAGCTGTTCAGCCGTCCCAATTACTTCAAGGAGGTCTATTCCTGCTTTATAAGCTTCTTGAACAAGATGCCAGCCATCTAATAGATATGTACCGGTCTGCCGCCGCGCCTTTTTTGTTTGCAGTTTCTTCCAATCTTTAACGTGCTGATTGTGAATCGATGTTAATTGTTCCATAGTAAATTGCATGCTCCTTCTTGTTAATTAAATTATACCATGTTCCTGATGTACAATTGTTAGTAACTAATAATAAGTTTTTATTAAGGAGCATAATCATGGTTAATTATCATCTTAAAATCAGCGGACGCGTCCAAGGAGTCGGTTTTCGCTGGAGTGTATATCAATTGGCACGCCAAGCCGGAGTTGAAGGGATAGTTATGAATAAGAATGATGGCAGCGTTTACTGTGAATTCCAGGGTCCTACCGCCATCGTTAATGAGCTAATCGCAAAAGTTAAGGCCGGTCCCACCCCCTACACTAAAATTAATGAAGTTAAAATCAAACAAGGGGGCATCAAAAACTACCATCACTCATTTCAAATCACTCATTAGTTCACGATTAGCGGTAGAATTCAATTCCCGAATAGAGTAAAATACGTACTATTAACGTAAATAATATTTAAAGAACATAAGGGAGTTTGATTCATTAATATGAAACGAAAACGAATAACGATCGCTGGTGGGCTGTTTACCATCCTTCTCCTTCTTAGCGGATGTGTGCGGACTACTAAAAGCGGTCGCCCATACGGCTTTGTTTATGACTACATGGCTAAACCAATGCAGCACTTGATGGAATGGCTGGCAAGTCACATGGGTAATAACTACGGCTGGGCGATTATTGTAATTGTGGTAGTTGTACGGACGGTTCTTTTACCGGTAATGTTCTCACAAATGAAAAAGTCGACCATTATGCAGGAAAAGATGTCCAAGGTTCAACCACTAATCAAAGAACTAACTGAAAAGCAAAAAGCAGCTAAAACGCCTGAAGAGCAAGCAGCTGTTAGCCAACAAATGATGGCCCTTTATCGGGACAACAATATCAGTTTAACCGGTGGAATCGGTTGCCTCCCATTGCTGATTCAATTACCAATTTTTGCTGCGTTGTATGCGGCTATCCGGTATTCCCCAGACTTATACCATGCTACATTCTTAGGAATTCCGCTTGGTAAGCCTAGTATTATTTTAGCTGTTTTATCGTTTATCGCATATGCGGCACAGAGCTATCTTGGTCTTGTCGGTGTTCCAGAAGCCCAGAAAAAACAAATGAAGGCTGCTATTTGGATGAGTCCTTTTATGACATTCTTTATTTCGATTACCTCTTCTGCTGGATTAGGTCTTTACTTCTTTATCGGGGGACTGTTTGCCATCTTACAAACTTTAATGGTCAATGCTTACCGCCCACGAATCCGACGTCAAATTGAGGAAGAAAGTAAAAATAACCCAATCAAGATGCCAAAAGCACCAGTAATTAATACTCCAACTGCGTCAACCAAGCCAACGGACGCAATCGATCAATTACGCAAGGGTGATACAAAGCCAGCAAATCAAAATCGCCAACGTAATGCCGGAAAGCAACAACATCACAAAAAATAAGTAACTAGCTGAAAGGAGTGGCAGCAACCATCTTGCCGAGAAGGTTGTTTCCCACTCTTTTCTTAATTCAAAGGAGAAATAAATGATTAAACCAATTATTAAAGACCAACAATTGCTTGCTAAAAAGTCACTACCGACAACCAAAGCTGACCTCTCACTTGCAAATGACCTTACCGATACGCTTAATGCCCACCAAGCTGAATGTGTAGGCATGGCTGCTAACATGATTGGAGTTAATAAGAATGCGATTATCGCCCGAATCGGCCCTTTTAATATCGTAATGTTCAACCCGCAGATTACTGCTAAAAGTCAGCCCTACCAAACTACAGAAGGCTGTCTCTCACTAAGCGGTACCCGGCCGACAAAGCGTTATAAGCAGATCACCGTTCAATTTAAAAATCGCAACTGGGAAGAACAAACCTTAAAGTTAACTGACTTTGCTGCTGAAATTGTCCAGCATGAAATTGATCATTGTAATGGAATTATAATATAACGGCAATAAGAATATTTGTTAAAATAGCAATAAATGAAATAAGGATAGTAAAATCGCCGGGTTTTACAACAATTTAATCTATGCTTCTCAAACAGGCGTCCAATAGGGAGGATGGGAGCAAGTTTTGTGGAGGTTTTAGGATGAATTCACCAATGTCAATTACCAAGGAAGTGCGGCATTACGTTATTCGAAATGTAGTAGCAACCTTGGGGATGTCAATGTACGTTATTATTGATACCCTATTTATTTCAATTGCTGCAGGAGCTTTAGGGCTAACCACCCTTAACCTTGTTCTTCCCTTATTTAATGTTTTCAACGGAACTGGTCTATTGCTCGGTGTTGGAGGAGCCACAATTTTTTCATTGAATAAGGTCATGCATCCTGAAAAAATAAATTCACTATTTAGTCAACTCATTATCTTTGCCTTTACTTTAGGAATCATTCTCGCAATCCTATTAAACGTTTTTGCGACACCCGTAGTTAATTTCCTGGGTGCAGACGATGCAACTCGTCAAATGGCAATTGTTTATTTACGGATTGTTTCATGGAGCGGACCCCTTTATATGGTGAACTACATTGCGATTAATTTTATCCGTAATGATGGGAACCCTACTCTAACAATGAAGGCAACCTTAACAGAAACTTTATCTGTTATTCTTATCGACTGGTTCTTTATCTTTGGACTCGGTCTCAAATTAGAGGGAGCCGCACTGGCAGTATTGTTTTCACCAGCAATCAGCCTGTTCGTTTTAAGTTTCCACCGTAAGTTTGCAGGACGACAACTAGAATGGCACTGGGTAATTCCCCAGCTTAAAAATCTTGTCCGGTCAGCCCGTCTAGGAACCGCCTCCGCATTAAATGAATTAAGTACCGGTGTCAGCATTTATTTCTTTAACCACGTTTTATTACAGCTGGCTAATAACTATGCCGTTGCTGCTTATGGCGTTATCTCTAACATTGCAATTGTCGTCTTAGCGATTGCTAACGGGGTAGCGCTCGGCGTTCAGCCGCTTGCTAGTCGAGAATTCGGCAAACATGAGTATAAGAATGTCACTACTACCTTAAAAAACGGGATTGTAATCACCCTGCTTTTGGCAACTATCAGTTTTATAATCCTAATTACTTTTAAGCTACCGATTATTGAGATTTTTAACACCGCTCATTCTAATCAACTAGTTGCATATGCCAGCATTGGCCTACCAATTTACTTTACAAGCGTCTTCTTCAGTGCATTGAATTTATTATTTATTCTCTTCTTGACAGCGATTGGTTCAGCTCGCGCATCATTTACTTTATCCATTCTCCGCGGATATATCATCCTGTTACCAGCTATTCTTATTCTGGCTAAAATTGCAGGTATTAACGGAGTATGGGCAGCCGTTCCCTTTACTGAATTAATAATCACATGCATTGGCGGAATCATAATCTATCAACGGCTTAAAAAATTAAATAAGTCATAGTGAGTAAAAAGGATGTAACAAAGCCTCTAAAGCACGGTAAAACCGAACTCTAGAGGCTTTTTTGTACTTTCTAAAGACTAGTTCTGCATCGATTTTTGCTGCGTTCCCTCTTAGTCTTTAATTCTTTTAACTGCGTGATTGTAAAATACCCAAGCAACGATACCAAAGAAGACCGGACCAAATGCTGTCCAGAAAGCAGTTTGAAAATCATGGTCTAGGATTGGTTGGATACAAGTAAAGATAATCCCTAAACACACGATTATTTCAACAAAGACAACTAATACATTTGTCCAAAACCGATTCTTAAATACCACGAAATCATGAGGGATATTTTTCTTCTGAAAGACTGGGAATGCCCCAACCAAGAAGATATATGGTGCACAAGTCGAAACATTAACCATATCCGTCAAAATTTGATAGAAACTAGCAGCTGCGGAACCCCCGAATGCTATTAAGAAAATAATGCATGATACAAAGATAGCTTGAATCCACATAGCATATGCCGGCATTCCGTGCTTATTTAAGGTTACTATCTTTTTCGGCCAGAGTTCAGGGTTGGCCCCCATGATAAAGGACTTAATAGGAGAATAGACCAGCAGGAACATTGCACCTAACATTCCCATCAAACCTGCTAATGCAATCATCCGGGTAAACAGAACACCCAAAAAGACATTGGTTGCATGACTTAACCCTAATGAAGCACCTAATTGATAGCCCAATTCATTAAAAACAACATAAGTAACGTTCCCCAGATTAACGTTTGACTTTGCAATAACATGATCATAATTAACGCTAAAACCGGTCATTAAGATCATCAACACATAACTACCGATTGTTAATAGGGAACCGATCACTAAGCCACGCGGAAATGTCTTTGCTGGATCCTTCATACTATCAGTAACCCCACCAAGGTTTTCCATTCCGCCATATGCAAAAATTGCGTAAACAACAAATGAAATAATTGCAATCGGTGTCTTAAAAGCTGGGTTAGGCGATTCAATGAAACTGCTAATACCATGAATTGGCTGAGCGGTTACCCCTTTATTGGCAATAATCGTAACTAAACTTGCGACGATAAAAATAACATTCATGCCAATCATAAATGCTCCGCCAAACGAACTAATTTTCGTAATACCATTAATTCCCTGTGAACTTAACAGGGTTACTACTAAAACGAAAAGAATCGCTAAAATACCAATTAACTGGTTTGAATTAAAAATCCAAAAATGCCATTGCTGGGTAGTATCATGACCAAATAAAAGTGCGGATAATGTTATCCAAAGGCGAGAGGCACTTGATACTAGCCATAGCACCCAGCTTGCTAGCCAAATAAATGTCCCAATGAAGGCAAGCCGTTCACCAATCGATCCTGCTAACCAAGAGTAAATTCCCCCCTTAGCGTCCTTAAATGCAGAACCATATTCAGCCATCATCAAACAGCAAGGAAAGAAGAAACAAACTCCTGCCAAGATGTACCAAAACATTCCCGCATATGCCATCTGATCATAAGCAATAGAAACATTACCAAAACCGTATATCGTTGAAATAATCATCAGCACCAGTGTCGGTGTTGTAATTAATTTTTTCTGCTCCTTAGCAGCCACTCCAATTCAACTCCTCAATAAATCTCCACCATATTTTTAGTATCCGCTTTCATTATACCGCCTTCTTAAAAAAACATCGCTTATTTTATAGGACAATTGAATAAAAGTGTTTTGTAACACAAAAAGGACTCCAGCGCGGTAAAACCGAACTCTGAAATCCCTTTTTACGTATTAATAAGAAACATGGTCTTTTTATTTTTTTGTCTCCGGATCTTCAATAATTGGTAAAACGATTCGGAACAGCGAACCGGCACCAACTGAACTCTCTAACGTAATAGAACCGTGATACCCTTCAATCAGGCGTTTAGCGATTGACAGTCCCAGTCCATTACCACCTTTTTTACGGCTACGAGCCTTATCTACCCGATAGAACCGGTCAAAAACCCGTTTTACATTTTCAGGTGAGATACCTTCACCAAAGTCTTGAATCCCGATCTCAACAGTATTCATTCCCCGTGATAGAATCATATGAATCTCCTTATGATCATCCGTTGAATATTTAACAGCATTATCACATAGAATCACAAGTACTTGTTCAAGATGATCCCGATAAATATTAACCGTAATTGGTTCTTTAAGGTCATCATCAAGACGGAAAGTAAAGTCAGGATATAGCATCTTAAAGTTATTAAAGACTTGATGAACCACATCATTAACAATCGTGTGCTGGTTGCGGAAATTAATCTCAACTTGTTCAGCCCGGCTTAAATCAAGCATTTCCTGAACAAGATTTTTCATCCGTCGCGTTTCAATTAACGTTGCTTTAATTGAATCATCGAGGACTTTAGGATCATCCTTTCCCCACCGCTGTAACATCTCTAAATGACCTTGAATAATGGCAACCGGTGTCCGTAATTCATGACTGACATCACTAACAAATTGAGACTGTTGATCAATATATCGCTGCATCCGGTCAAGCATCTCATTAAACATCGTTGTCAGCTCTGCTAGTTCATCATTACGGTTAGTAGTTGGTACACGGACATCCTTTGTAGGATCTGCACTAATCTCTTTGACAGTATCGTGAATCCCATCTAATGGCCGTAAAAGAAACAGCGAGAGGAAATATCCGAGAAGGCCACTAGCAATAACAACTAAACACAAAGCTAAGGCACACACTAACGCTAACCGATGATAGCTCTGCGTATAAGCATCAAGATTATTTTCAACCTGCAGATAGCCGATTAGCTGGCGGCTTCTCTGACCATAGATTGGCATTTGCCCTACCAGTACATCATGAGCCGGCCCAGCAGCAATATGAATATTCCGATTAGTCGTAAAAGATGGCTTCTTAATGTAGCGACCTGTACTCAAAATATTTTTACCATCAGGATTATAGATATTAATAATTAAATGACCATCGCTTAATTCTTTAACCACTGGCCGTCGATATTCCTGTCCTGTTATAATATTGGATCGGTCGGCGTCGGGATCAATCAAACGACTAACATTTTTCTTAGTTAACGGTTTATTCAAGGTTCCTAACTGACGGCTAATATTCGTCATCCCTTGATTCAATAACTGCCGCTCCTGATGAAACAAATTTTGTGTAAATGCGCTAAATAATGCCATCACGACAACAAAAAAGATGATTAATGACCCTAATGCCGTGCCAACTGCCCATTTGATCTTTAGTGAAATAAACCGTCTTTCATCTTTTTGCTCCATGATAAATCATTCCTATGAACGAATTACATATCCAGTACCACGAACCGTCTGGATGTAGCTCTTTTCACCAGGACGATCAATCTTGTTTCGCAAGTACCGAATATAAACATCGACAACATTCGTTTCAACCTTAGAATCATATCCCCAGACCTTGCTTAATAAGTCTTTCCGCGACATGACCACGTTGATATTTTCCATCAAGATCAATAATAGTTCGTATTCCCGTTTCGTCAAGTTAATCACTTCATCACCTCGACGAACAACCCGGTTTTCTTTTTCAATTGTTAAATCCTTGTAGTTAACAGTTGTTTGGTGTTCTTTATTATTACCATCTTCAATACTGATCCGCCGTAGTAACGCCCGCACCCGTGCAAGCAGTTCTTCAATTGCGAATGGTTTAACAATATAATCATCTGCCCCGTGGTCTAACCCAGAGACACGGTCAATAACAGAATCCCGAGCAGTCATGATAATAATCGGCGTATCTTTTAATTCACGTACCCGCCGAGCAACTTCAATCCCGTTTAATTCAGGCAACATCAGATCGAGCAAAATCACATCAAAATCTTGACTCAAAGCAGCATCAAGACCAGCCCGACCGTCAAGTTCAACATCGGTGTCGTACCCTTCGTGCTTTAGTTCAAGTTCAACAAAGTTTGCTAAGTTTTCCTCGTCCTCAATAATTAAAATTCGACTCATTAATAATTCACCTACTATAATAATCTTTTTTACTTGTTATACGTATTAATAAAACACAATAATTTTATCACAATTTTTTAATAAACCCTAGTATTCTTGATACGAAAAATATAGATTTAACAAGGAATTAGATTATATCATTTTTCATTCATCGATTCTTAGAAAACTTTAAAATAAAAAAACTACCCTAGGTCCGGCGCCTAAAGGATAGTTTTTAATGTTAATTAGTTGTTAGTGTTAACAACTTGCTTGCCGTCGTAGTAACCACAACTTGGGCATACCATGTGTGACTTACGAAGTTCACCACAGTTTGGGCAAGGAGTAAGGCCAGGTACATTTAACTTAATGTGACCCCGACGCATACGCTTCTTAGTCTTTGAAGTCTTCCGTGCTGGAACAGCCATGTTTGACACCTCCTAGGAAATATAATCATCCACAAATGGTTTTTAACCGTCCGCTATTTTTTATTATCCTGATCAGGAAAAAGGTTTTTCAACTTAGCGAGACGTGGATCAACTTTTTCATCTTCCTGCTTTTGGGCTTTATAGTCATCTTCAGAGATAACACTCCAGCCTTTACCATTTGGCATTGGTTTACCAGATTTTTCTTCGGCAGAAAGGACCCGCAATGGTACCTGCTCGACAATATTTTCCGCTAATGCAGTATCAAAGTCAATCGGCTCTCCTTTTTTTATAAGGAAAACTACATCATCTTCATCCTCATAGCGTGAAAAGTGTGAGCGATCATCGATATACGTCTCAGAGAACGTAAAATCGAGTGGCAATTGAACGGGTGTTAACGAGCGACTAGATGGAACGGTCAGCGTAGTCATAACATGCGCGCTAATCGTTGCATCACCATCGTCATAAGTAACGTATCCATCAACTTTAACTGGTTGAACAGCTAAAATAATATCTGGAAATAGCTTCGTTAATGATGCGTTCAGATCAAAAGTACTTTGAATATGAAGTGGTTCATCTTGATAACGATGTAATTCAGCTAACGACCATTTCACCGTACTAACCTCCTAATGCAACATGTGCAATTATACTAGTCCCCTTATAGGTTGTCAATGTTTTTTCCTTGACAACCTTTAGGAACCGCAATCTATTTAAATAATTTTACCAAACTTTGCAAAAGACGTTAATCAATAATCACTGGCGGATGCTTTAAATCTTGCTCAACAGGTGTAAATAATTGATACAATTTACCAGCCCGATAATCAAGGTTGAGTAATCCGTCGCGTAAATCTTGGTCAACCTTAGTGATTAATGGCGTCCCTACTTGTTTTTTGACTTCATGAAGATATTGACGGCCAAGCTGATTAAAAGCTAATACATGTAAATATGGATCTTTATAATGTTGATCAACTTCCGCTTGAGTAATCTGCAATAACGTATACAAGCATACGCGTAATAAATGTGCATACGTATAACGCTTTGTCTTGGTATATTTCATAAAAGAATCAAAATCTAGACTCCGCTGGGCAGCATCTTTCATCCGGTATTCTAAACCTTCAGCCATTAAATAGGTTGCCTGTAAGGTTGAAATCGGCGCTTGAATCAGCTGGTTACGTAATAAAGGATAAAGCTGTTCCCATGATGGAATACTCTTAATTTGCGCAAGGTAATCAGCCATTACTGATGGAACCGCCCGGCGATACGAATTACCCCCTAATAGGGCTTGTCGAATGGCACTCGCACTAGCAATCTCACCATTAATATCTTTGTCATGGTAATTACTTCCCTGTCGCTGGATTGGGAGTAGGTCAAACTGATAGTTATGCTGAACTTTAGCCTTGGTATAAGCAAAGGCCAAAATATCATTGGGGTCAACAAGCGTAACCCCTGTTTGTGCTTTTAACTGCTGATTAAACTGCGTAGCATAGGTTGCATTGTATTGATTGAAGTCTTCTTGGTTAAACTGCTTTTCTGCTTTAACCAAATGCTCAAAATCCCACTGGGGGTGTTCAGCACCAAAAACAACCGAATTAACATTAAGAGCGGCTAAAAGGCGAAGTGCCCCTGCTGCAAATCGATGAGCAGGTTGGACAGCATAAAATATCGGTAATTCGATAACCAGATCTACACCACTCATTACAGCTGCCTTAGCTCGTGCCCATTTATCAACAATTGTTGGTTCCCCGCGTTGCGTAAAGTTCCCACTCATCACCGCAACTGTTACTTCAGCTCCTGATACTTTTTTTGCCTGGCGGAGATGGTAGCGGTGACCATTATGAAATGGATTATATTCAACAACAAGGCCTACTGCATTCATTGAAATTTCTCCTTATTTTTGACACTTAAAGAACCAGCGCGTCGGATTATTTTCATTCATCACAGTTGAAAAGTTAGTACCAACCTCAATCGACCTAAAGCCGGCCTGTGTCAGCATTTGCTTTAACAGTGGTAACTCATAGGCCTGCTCATAATGAGTCTCACTTACTCGATCATAGCGGCCATCATCACCCCTTGTGAAGAAAGTTAATTCATGAATTGCCCCATGGCTGATATCATCATTTTTAAAACTCTGCCACAAAAAAGCCCGCTGATGATTATCATCTTCATAGTTATACATATAACCGGGATAAATATCATCAGTCTGGTGAGGAGTGATTACATCAAACAAAAATACCCCATCATTTTTTAAGTGTTTAGCAATTTCACCAAATGTCTGTTGAACTGCTGAGGCATCGTCCAAGTAACAAAATGAATCTGCATAACAGGTTATCGCATCGTATTTAGGGAATGATTCCAAATTACGCATATCTGCCTGAACTAAATGTAAATCTACTCCCGCTTCAGCTGCATGTTGGTCGGCTAAACTAAGCATTTCTGCTGAAAAGTCTGCAACAGTAATATCAAACCCACGTGCGGCAAGCATTACTCCTAACCGGCCGCTACCTCCGGCTAAATCCAATATACTAGTAGTTTGTGGGCGCAAGTTATCAAGGGTAAATTTTTCCCAATTATGGTACATCTCTGGATCAAAAAGCTGGTCATATAACTGGGCAAAACTCTGATAAATCATTAATCGTTAACCCATTCGTCAATATTAACTAACGGTGCATCTGCCCATAGCTTTTCAAGATTATAAAATTGGCGCGTTTCTTCACGGAAAACATGAACCACAACATCGCCGAGATCAACTAGAACCCATTGGGCGTGATTCTTACCTTCGACGCTACCAATCTTCACATTTTCTTGGTGTGCTTTTTCGATAATTGCATTTGTAATCGCTTGTACTTGACGGTCAGAACCACCAGTCATAATAACAAAATAGTCTGCCATTGGACTAATCTCATCTACTTTAAGTGCAACGATATCTTCAGCACGACGACCATCTGCCGCTTTTACTACCATTTCTAATAATTGTTTACTATCCATTAATCGATTTCTCCTTCATATTGTGGGACCCATGCATTATACGTATCAATTGTCTTGGGATAAACAGGTTTATCATTTGCAATAAGATAGGCTAAAGTATGCTTGGTTTGGTAAGCAACACCTGCTTGTAGATTTGCAGCAGTGATTATTCGAGCCTTATTTACACCCGCAAAATCACGTCCTGGCTCAATATAATCAGCCATATAAATAACCTGTTCCAGTTTTGTCATTACCGGTGCACCAGTAGTGTGGTGGCGAACAGCATTTAGGATATCTTCATCCCAAATACCCAATTCATCTTTAATCAGCTCCGCACCAACGACCCCGTGCCAAATTGCATTGCCGTAATCTAATAAAAGCGGGTCCAGGCCTTTTTTCTTGATTTCAGCAATGAAGTCACTATCAGGTCGCTGCTTAGCATAGTCATGACATAACCCCGCAATACTTGCCTTTTCAATATCAACGTTATTTTTACGTGCAAGATCAATTGCTGTTTGTTCAACCCTTAAGACATGACGGAAACGCTTATCTTTTAACGCTTTTTTCAACCGTCCGACAAGCTCATCCCGCGTCATCGGAATATAATTTTGCTGGTAAACTAATTCTTTACTCACGATATAACCCATGCTCCTCAATAAATTTGCTAACTGCATCCGGCACCATGTATTTGATTGATTGTCCTGATTGAATTCGTTTACGAATATCAGTTGAGCTAAAATCAACAGTTGGTACATCAACCCAAATTACTGGATATTTTGTCTCATTTTTTGCTCCTTGCCGATGGACACCAACAAAGTGGAAATGCGGCAAACGAATTAAATCATTGATTCGATACCACTTATCAAGGTAATCAACCATATCACCGCCAATGATAAAGTAATAGTCCACATCAGGGTGTTTATCCAATAAGTATTTGATGGTGTCATAAGTATAACTGATCCCACCACGCTCTAATTCTGCATCTTCAATCCCTAAGAAGGGGTTATCAGCAATTGCTAGCTCAAGCATTTGCAACCGTAGTTTAGGATTAATTGAATCTTTATGATCAACATGCGGTGGCTTAGCATCAGGCAAGAAATCAACCCGATCCAAACATAGGGCATGACCGACCTGATCAGCAAAGAATAGGTGGGCATTATGAATAGGATTGAACGTCCCGCCATAAAGACCGATCCGTTTACGATGATTTATCTTTTTAGTTTGTGGTTGAGCCTGCGTTTGAACTTTATCTATTACACTACAGCTTTGCACAAAAAGTCACTCCCGCTTTACTTAAATTTCAGCAACCCGTGAAGATAATCCGCGAGCATCCTTATTTGCTGAAACCTTAAATAAGACTAAAACCCGACCAATAACTTGAACAACTTGAATATCAGTCTTTTCTTCAATCATCTGCCGTACCTCATCAGTTGTTACGTCAGAATTTTGTAAAATACTAACTTTAATTAATTCTCGACGATCAAGTGCGCCATCTAATTGTGCAAGCCAATTATCAGTTAAGCCATCTTTACCAACTGAAAATAGCGGTTGGAGGTGGTTAGCTTGAGCGCGTAAAAATCGTTTTTGTTTTCCTCTTAATTGCATAACTCTTTCCTTTCCAATATCAACGTTAAACCATCGCACGGCGAACTAATGCTCCGACACCCTTTGGTACCCATGCTGCAACTGTTGTATTTGCTGGAACCGTAATCCATCCCAAACCTTCAAATACAACATCGCTTTTTTCTGTAATATGAAATTCATAGCGTTCTAATGGCGGGAATGTATCCTTTTCATCACTTGTTGGCGGCGTTAATAGATCGCCTAAGTGCTTAGAATAGAAATTATCCGCATTACTTAATTTTGTCCGATGGATCGGTAAATTATTATCAAAATAAGCGACCATTCCTACTCTTTCACCACGAAGATAATCAAACCTTGCTACTCCGCCTAAGAACAAAGTCTGTTCATCATTTAACTGGTAAGTCTTAGGTTTGATTTCTTTTTGCGGTGCAACAATCTTGAGATCTTTTGGCGATAGTACATGAGCCATTTGTTCTTGGTGGATAATTCCAGGGGTGTCAACTAACACATGCCCATCATCTAATGGAATCTCAATTTTATCAAGAGTCGTTCCTGGGAAGCGTGAGGTAGTTATTAATTCCTTAACTCCTGTTCGTTGCTTAATAATTTGATTGATTAAGGTTGATTTACCAACATTTGTCACCCCAACAACATATACGTCGCGATTCTGGCGGTACTTCTCAATCACATCAAGCAAATGATCAATCTGATGATTCTTTTTAGCAGATACAAGGACTGTATTAATTGGACGTAATCCGGCCATGTTCGCCTGTTGACGAATCCAATCTTGAAGTTTGGGACGACGAAGAGAACGTGGTAACAGGTCTTCTTTATTACCCACTAATAGGACAGGGTTATCGCCCACAAAACGGTGTAATCCCGGAATTAGACTCCCATTAAAGTCAAAGACATCAACAACATATACAATTAAAGCATTAGCATCACGAATTTGATTTAGCAACCGCAAAAAGTCATCATCAGTCAATGATACAGGGGCAATCTCGTTGTAATGCCGAAGACGGAAACAACGCTGACAATAAAGTTCGCCGGTTTCCTTTCCTTTTTCAAGCGCTGATTTAGGTGTATAGCCTAAACCTGCTGGATCATCAGTTTGGATTACACTTCCACAACCAATACAACGCAATTCTTCAGTTTGTTGTTCTTGCTCAGTCATTCAAATCCTCCTGCCATTTCAAATCTGGATACTTTTTCATCAATTTCTTCCAAACACGCCGTTCAAAGAACCGGTTGATTCGGGTATCCCATTTATCCGTATTTAGTAATGGTTGCACCAAAATGCTACGAATACCCGCTTGATTAGCTGCTGCGACATCCGTTAGTAGTTGGTCACCAACCATCACTACTTCTTTTTTCTCTAAACCAAGTTTTTTTCGTGCCCGTTCGATCCCAAAGCTTAGTGGTTTCAAGGAGCGAGAAACAAAAGGAAGGTCAAGATTATTAACCGCCTTAGCGACCCGCTCTTTACTATTATTAGAAATAACAATCAATGGAATGTTGGCTTCATGTAAAGCATTCATCCATTCCTTTAATTCTGGCGTTCCATCAGGATTATTCCAAGCAATCAAGGTATTATCAAGATCGCTAAAAACAGCCCGAATACCCTGCTCTTTTAATTGTGCAGGAGAAACAGAATATATTGAATTTACCATCCATGTCGGTTTAAATATCTCTAACAATGTTGCACCTCGTCAAAATTATTATTCCAATCGGCAAGTCCGATTTAATGTTCTAGTATTTAATTATATCCTGTGCATTAGTAGGAAAGCAACCAATAAAAAAACCACTCATCATGCATACACATCATAAGTGGTCGAAGATTATTTAGGCTTAGTTAAGAGCTTTTTTAGCTTCGTCAACGAGTGCCTTAAATGCATCTGCATCGTTAACAGCTAAATCAGCTAACATCTTACGGTTAATGTCGATGTTAGCAAGCTTTAAACCGTGCATTAACTTGCTGTAACTAATGTCGTTCATACGTGCAGCAGCGTTAATCCGTGCAATCCAAAGTTCACGGAACTTACGCTTGTTGACCTTACGATCACGGAAAGCGTAAGTGTAACTCTTCATTACTTGGTCCTTAGCAGTCTTGAAAAGACGGTGCTTTGAACCACGGTAACCCTTTGCTAACTTCATAATGCGCTTGCGACGTGCACGCGTAACAGTTCCACCTTTAACTCGCATGTTGAAATCCTCCTACGTATTTTAAATAGTTATTTTTGTGAAGTTTACTTAAATGGTAATAACTTCTTGTAACGCTTTACGTTGGTCTTGTCCATCATGCTCAAACCACGTAATTGACGACGTTGCTTCTTAGTCTTACCGTGGAAACGGTGACTGGTAAATGAGTTACCACTCTTGAATCCACCATTAGCTGTACGCTTAAAACGCTTTGCAGCAGCGCGGTTACTCTTCATCTTTGGCATAACTAATTCCTACCTTCTTAAATTAATTTTTTGCTTTATCAGCAGCTGGGGCAAGAGTTAAGAAAATACTCCGCCCTTCCATCTTCGGACGTTGGACAACAGTGGCAATGTCTGATGTTTCTTCAGCCATTCGTTCAATCATGTCACGACCGATATCCTTATGAGTGATAGCACGACCACGGAAACGTAATGAAATCCGTACCTTGTCACCCTTTTCAATGAACTTACGAACACGCTTTAATTTTACATTAAAGTCATTCGTATCAATTGATGGACTAAGGCGAATTTCCTTAACCGTTATCGTCTTTTGCTTCTTACGAGCTTCACGCTCTTTCTTTTGCATCTCGAAACGGTACTTCCCGTAATCCATAATGCGGGCAACAGCTGGGCGTGCCTTAGGTGCAACTAATACTAGGTCTAGATTAGCCTCTTCAGCTAATTGTAGTGCTTCACGCTTAGACTTAATGCCTAATTGCTCACCGTTTTGACCGATTAACCGCACTTCACGTGCACGAATACCGTTATTGACAATCATATCTTGTGCTATGGCAACGCACCTCCAATTTTTTTAGCGAAAGATCAAGCAAAAAAGCGAGACACAAGAGTGCCCCGCTTCATAATAACAACCATTTTGGTCGATCATCATTCATCTCGTCAGCCCGGCGATCATTACCACCTAGGCGAGAAGCGGGTGCTTCTGCTTTTTCTTTCAACGTTTACTAGCTTACTAAATTAGTACTTTAATGTCAAGAAGTTTATCCCTTATCACGCAAATTTTTGCCTTCCATCTCGATTTCCCGTGATAAGAATTTAACCCGCTCCATTATTCGTGCAGCCTTTAAGGGTTCATTATCTCCCTGTGCATTTACAGCAAGGTGATTATTTTGCAGTTCTTCCATGGAAAAATTAGAACTAAAGAAGGTCGGCAGCTCCTCTTGCATTCGATATTCTAAGATAACTCCTAAAACATCATCTCTAATCCAAGTCGACATTGCACCGGCTCCGATATCATCCAGCATTAGAATCGGGGCACGTTTAATTGCATCAAGTTTCTGACCCGTACTATTTTGTTTAATTGAATTGCGCATTTCAACTGCAAAACTTGGAAAATGAACCATTGTAGTAGCAACTTCCTTATTCTTTGCCAATTCATTTGCAATTGCGCCTAATAGGTAGGTCTTCCCAACGCCAAACTGACCATAAAGGTAGAGGCCCGGCTGAAATTGATCCTTTTCATAATTATCTGTAAAGTCCATTGCAGCCTGAATTGCCTTTGTCCGTGTATCAGTTTGCATATCATCATTTAAATAGTAATCATCATATGAAGCATTTTTGATGAACTTCGGCATATTGATTGAATTAACTAATCGCTGAATATGCTGTTGCCGTTGTCGTTCTATCAGTTGTTTTGTCGGAACATAAGTTACATCAATTTGCCCAGCGCTAATTATCAATTGGGGCGAATAACCGGGGGCAACAGTTGGCACGCCCTTTTCAATTAATTGTTTTTCGTGGAAATATTCATAAAGCTTTGATTGTCCTCGCTTAATCGCTTCTTTACTGAGACGGTCACGATTTTCATTTAAAAACGCGTGCACATCTTTATCAGAATAAACTTGTTTCATTGTTTGCTGAATATTATTTGTAATATTTTGTCCCCGCATCAACCCTTGAAGCGTTTTATTTAGTGATTGCATTGCTGCCACCTCCTTTAATTATTTCTTTTTTCGATTGGCAATCCGCTCACGGAGCTTAGCAACTTCTTGTGATGAAGCTTTTTTCATTAACTCGCTTTTATCTTTTTTACTCCACTCTGGCATTGGTTCTTTGATTGTTTTCCGCCAATTATTTCTTTGGGGCTTTTTAGCTTCCTTTTTCTTCTCTTGTGACTGCTTGTTAAAGTTTTTTAACTGAAGCAATGCTTGCTGCCCAGTCGATACCCCGTTTTGCAGCCAATTATTTGCAATCGTATCGACAAAGTTAGCAGTTAATGTCGAATGACCCCGATCACCAATAACGTACCAGGTCAAAATATTAATTGCTTCTTTTGTCAATTTTTCCTGCTCCACTAATCCTGTTAGAATATGCCGCTCCCCAGATGTTACATAGCCACCAGTTTGCGCTTTTAAATCCTGTAAGAATTCAACTGGGGAATAATCAGCAGCGGTCTTTAATAACTGCTGGTCCTTACTTGTTAACCCTTTGTTGGAAACAGGTGATTTCTCTTCAGCTACCTTGCTTGGCTGGGTATATATTACATTATACGTTGAAGCGACAATTTGCTTGAATTTTTGGGGATTAAAATGATTAGTCTGCAAATCGATTGACCGCAACACCAGTTTTTTCATTGTTGGTTCATCAATACCGTAAAGCTGGTGTTCTAATAAAATCAGTTCATGATTATTTTCCAAGTCACTACTTACAATCGGCTGGTTAGCTAGTAAATGCAGTAGCGTACTCCAATTAAAGTCAGTTTTCATTCCCGCTGTTAGTGATGGCCGCTTTTCGATTGGGGACTGCTTTCGCGCATCAGTAATTGTTTTCGGGGTGGCTGTAATCGACTGCGAATTAATATGAAATTCCTCAAAAAAGCGGTGACTAATATTTGTCAAATTTACATTTGGAGAAGCAAGCTTATACTGACGACTTTGCTCAATCAAGTGGTTAAATGCCGTCTCACCGATCTCTTCTAACAATAGAATACTTAACAAATTATCAGTAAGAAACTTTTCTGGGGTTAGCGTAGGCTGCAGTTCATAAACGTAGACATCCCCGACCTCATCGCTTTGAAAATAAGTTTGGACTAAGCCAGCCGCCTCTAAACGATGAAGGGCCTCTAGCACCTGTTGTCCGCCGGCATTAATATGGGCTAATAACTCACTTTGCATTGTGCGGTTAGAAATTGTCGGCTTAGGGATTAATCGTGCCCTAAACGTATAAAAAAGGCTAAAAGCGAACGGCCCGAGAATTGGCTGGTAAAACGTTGCAAATGTCTGATCGTTAAAATTAACGAATGCCGTACTTGCAGTAACTATATAACCTGCCTGTGGGTCAAAAGTCGTTGCAGTCATCTTACAGCCCCCTTAATCGTTTTTATGCTCAGACTTTACCATTGTTTCAAGTTCGTTCATGAAGGCATCTACATCCTTAAACTGCCGGTAAACACTAGCAAAACGAATGTACGCAATCTCATCAACGTTTTTTAACTCATTCATTACAAATTTACCAATAATTTGACTTGAGACTTCACTTTCGCCAATACTCCGAACTTGTTTTTCAACTTTATCAGTAATCTTGGTCAAGCGTTCCATACTAACGGGTCTCTTTTCTGCCGATCGGACAATCCCATTAAGAATCTTTTGCCGACTAAATTCTTGCCGTGTCCCATCCTTTTTAATTACTAGCAGCGGCGTTTCCTCGTACCGTTCAAAGGTTGTAAAACGAAAGCCACAATGAACACACTCACGACGGCGGCGAATAAAGCTCCCGTCTTCACTTGGCCGACTGTCAACTACCCGTGATCCATTTTTGTGACAATGTGGACAGCGCAATGCGTCCCCCTCCTTTTTAGTATAAGTACTTTATTTTATCATATTACTCTGCTTTAAGCTGTTTTATTAGGGATGCGACCTGTTTTTGCAGTTCAACCTGGTCACCATTATTATTTATCTTAAAATCAGCTTGTTCTATTTTATCCGCTAATGGAAACTGAGCGGCAATGCGGGCACGAGCAGCCTGTTCAGAACAGTGGTCACGAGTCATCAAGCGTTTTAACTGTGTCTGCTGATCAGTATAAACAACCACTACATAATCACAATCTTCATCATAGTGCTGCTCAAATAGTAATGGGACATCCAAAACAACCAATGGTAATCCTTGCTTCTTAAGAGCAGTCGCACGGGCAAAAATTTTATCATGAATCAACGGCTGTAATAAGTCATCTAATCTTTTTAATGCCTCTTTATTATTAAAAACAATTTTTGCAAGAGCGGGACGATTTAATTCACCCGTCGGCAATAATACTTTGGGACCAAATACTTTTACAATCCTCGTTAATCCAACCGAATCAGGCGTTTGCACTTGGCGGGCTACTTCATCGGCATCAATCACCGGGATTCCGGCCTGCCGTAAAATATTGCTTACTGTTGTCTTTCCCGTCGCAATTCCACCAGTTAAGCCTATTATTTTTGTCATGTTCCTATTCCTTTAAAGCTTGACAATGCGGACAAAATGTCGTGCCCCGTTCCGCAACTTTAATCTTAACCATTTTAGTTCCACAGCGCGGACACTTATCTCCTGCATGACCATATGCATTTAACCGTTCCTGAAAAGCACCAGCGTCACCAAACGCATTTGTAAAACTATGAACCGTGGTTCCTTTAAACTTAATTGCCGTTGCCAGTTCCTTAATAATACTCTTGCGAAGTTCAGCTATTTGCTGGTCGGTGAGCGTGTTAGCAGGCTGTTCAGGATTTATTTTTGACATCCATAAAACCTCATCAACGTAGATATTACCCAAGCCGGCAACATGTCGCTGATTTAGCAAAAAAGGTTTTATTTTACCGTGGCTTTTTCTTAACTCCGCAGTAAAGAACGGCAGAGTAAAACTATCATCAGTTGGTTCAGGGCCAATTGTTTTTAAGCCGCCGACATTCATTTCATCGCCGGTTTTAACGAGGGTCATTCGACCAAATTTACGGGTATCCTGATAACATAATTCTGTCCCGTCCGTGAATTGAAAGACAACATGAGTATGCTTATCAATAGGCCCGCCAATTGGTTGATTATAGTACTTCCCTTCCATTCGCAAGTGGGAAACCATTGTCAGATCATTAGTAAAACGGAAAAGGAGGTACTTACCGCGACGATCGACCCGTTTAATTGTTTGACCGATTAAGGCTTGACGGAATGTTTCAACGTCATTAGTAATTGTTTTGCCATAATAAATGTCAATTGCATTAATTTTTCGTCCAGCAGCAATCTTCATTAGTCCGCGACGAACTGTTTCAACTTCTGGTAATTCAGGCATCTAATCCCTCCCAACTATTTTTTAAGGTCATACCAGGTATCACCATATTTACTATCGACTTTAAGCGGGACATCCAATTTAACTGCGGAATCCATTACTTTCGGCACTAATTCTGATAATACCGGTATTTCTTCTTTCGGAGCTTCAAATACTAATTCATCGTGGATTTGTAAAAGCATTTTAGCCTGCAAATGCCGTTTTTCAAGTTCATCTTGCATCCGAATCATCGCAATTTTAATAATGTCGGCAGCACTTCCTTGAATCGGCGTATTCATTGCTGTCCGCTCTGCAAATGACCGTTTGCTAAAACTTTTAGCATGGATATCAGGTAAGTAGCGGCGACGATGAGTAATTGTCTCAACATAACCATTTTCCTTAGCAAACGCAATCGTATCATTGATATATTTCTTTACTCCCGGGAACTCATGGAAGTAATTTTGGATAAATTCATGAGCTTCCGCACGACTGACGTGTATTCGCTGAGCCAGCCCATAATCGCTAATCCCATAAACAATTCCAAAGTTAACTGCTTTAGCCCGCCGTCGCATATTACGGTCAATTTCTGCATCAGGGGCTAAATGAAAGATTCGCCGTGCCGTACTTGCGTGAATATCCTCTCCATTTTTAAAATCATCTTGAAGGTTCTTATCTCCGGTAATGTGAGCAAGAACCCGCAATTCAACTTGGGAATAATCTGAGGAGAAAATCTGCCATCCTTCATGACTAGGGACAAAGGCTTTTCTAATTAACCGTCCTTCAGGCAAACGAACAGGAATATTCTGTAAGTTTGGATCAACAGAAGACAGCCTCCCCGTTTGTGTTAGTGTCTGCAGGTAACGTGTGTGAATCTTTTGATCATTTGAATGGATAACCTTTAACAAACCAGTAATATACGTCGATTGAAGTTTAGCGATTTGCCGGTACTCTAAGATTTGTTCAACGATTGGTGACTTGTCTGCTAACTTTTCTAGTGCGTCCACTGCAGTTGAGTATCCGGTTTTAGTCTTTTTGATTACCGGTAGTTTTAGTTTTTCAAAAAGAATATGCCCTAACTGCTTAGTCGAGTTAATATTAAACTCTTCGCCTGCTTCTTGGTAGATTTGGCTTTCAATTTCAGCAAGCCGTTCCGTCAATTTGCTTCCCATGTTCTTTAGGGTCTGCGCATCGACATGGACACCGGTAATCTCCATTTTCGCAAGAACCCGAGCTAACGGCAATTCAATATCGGTGTATAAAGGTGTTTGTTTATTTTCATCTAATTTGGCAAACAGATCTTTTCGTAAATGAGCGATTGCGCGTGCCTTGGTAGCAAGATGACTAAAGAAGACCTCATCATCATCGGGAACCGCTCGCTTTGCTCCCTTACCATAAACTTCCTCATCAGTTCGAACATCATCATAATCATGTTCTTGAGCAACCTGTCCAAGGTCGTTGCTATTATCATTCGTATTTAATAAGTAAGAAGCTAAAAGCAAATCAAAATTAATATCCTCTAACGAAATTCCAAGGCGATGAAGTCCAACGATTTGCGCTTTAGCATTAAAGACGTTTTTCTTAATACCGGTATTCTCTAACAGGTCTTTAAGGGGCGCTTCTTTAAGTAATTCCACATCGCGACTAGTAAACCAGCATTCGTCATTACCAATTACGAAACCAGCAAATGGTGAAGTGTGGTAGTTTGCTTCCGGCATTTCAAGATAAAAGCTCACTTCGCCCTTTAATTGTGCCAACTTAGTTAAATTATCCTTAGTTAAAACCGTGTAGCTAATTGGTGCAATCGTAGCTTCATCTTCATCTCCTACGTGGTCTGGGTCCATCTTTTTTAGGAATGATTTAAAGCCCATTTCCTTATAGAACTTAACTAATTCATCATTCTGCGGACCTTCGTACTTTAAGTCAGCTAAACTAATCTTAATCGGCGCATCACGAAGAATTGTTGCTAACGTCTTACATTGACGCGCAATCTCTTCGTCCTCAATCAAGTGCTCCTTCATTTTGCTCTTTTTTAGTTCATCAATATGCTCATAAAGCTCTTCTACTGAACCAAATTGTTTTACCAGCTTGATTGCTGTCTTTTCACCAATTTTAGTTACTCCAGGATAATTATCTGATGAATCGCCCATCAACGCTTTCATGTCAATAATCTGGCGAGGGGTAATCCCCAGTTTTTCTTCAACGTGTGCTGGAGTGTAGTGTTCAGTGTCAGTGACACCTTTATGCGTAACCGCAACAGTTGTATTCTCACTTGCCAATTGGGTCAGGTCACGATCACCGGTTACAATCAATGTCTTGTAGCCAGCATCATCAGCCTGCTTAGCCAAGGTTCCAATAATATCATCAGCTTCGTAATTAGCCAAATCGTAACTATGTAATCCAGAATCTTTTATTAGTTCCCGAACATAAGGAATTTGTTCTGTTAATTCATTAGGTGTTTTGTTGCGTCCGCCCTTATAATCATCATACATTTTTGTTCGAAATGTTACCTTGCCAGCATCAAAGGCTACTAAGGCAGCATCCGGCTTGAAATTTTGCAATACATGGTCAAGCATTAGCTTAAAACCATAGATAGCCGCTGTATGTAATCCATCCTTATTGGTGAACTTATCCATTTGATTATGCATGGCAAAAAATGCCCGGAAAACAATGCTATTTCCGTCAATTAACAATAACTGTTTTGTCATTTAATTCCCGCCCTTCTATCGCTAGTAATAATTGTACCAAAGAATATAGCAATGGTTTAGTTTCTTGACTAAAGATTTAAGCTATAATTATGCTGAAAACCATTACATGTGAGATGAACTTCATGGATAAACTTATAAATTATCATAAACCGGCAGAAGCACGCCTTTTTGCCCTCCTCCTTACCTTCAGCGGCGGTTTTATCGATGCTTTTACATATATTAAGTGCGGACGAACAATGGCCGCAGCACAAACTGGGAACATTATTTTCCTCAGCGCTGCACTAGCTAATCATAACTTCCTGGGGGTTGTCGACCGGCTCGGCTCACTAATTGCCTTTATTATCGGATTAGCAATGGTCAGCATTCTTCATGCCCGCTTAAGAACCGATTATTGGCGAGTAGTTTGCCTATTGCCAATCCTATTAGTCGGTACAGTCATCGGCTTTCTTCCCGATACTTTTCCAGATTACCTAATGGTGCCTGCTGTTTCATTCGGGTTAGCAATGCAAAGTGCCGCTTTCAGTAAAATTGAGGGGCTTGGTTACAACAGTGTCTTTACTAGTGGCAGTGTCAAAAAGGCGGCCGTGGCGTGGAGTGAATATTATTTTCATCACGATTATTCCCAACGTAAGGCTGCACTTAGTTATCTAACAATCGTCATTTGTTTTACTCTTGGCGCAATTATCTCAGCACAATTACTTCCTTTTTTCCGGATGAAAACCATCTGGATCGCCACTTTCTTAATTCTCGTAACTGATAGTTCTTATTATTTAACCAAGAAGAAAAAAGCTAATAAAAATAACCGTCAAAAAAAGGAAAGCTGAATCGTCAACTTTCCTTTTTATTAATTTCGATCACTCATTCCAAAAATTTGAAGAAGTGAAATAAAGAGGTTTACAAAGTCTAAGTACAATTGAAGCGCACCAAGAACTGCTAGACCAGTAGTTGATACCTCGCCGCCATAATTGACGTAAATCTGCTTCATCTTTTGTGCATCCCATGCAGTCAAAACCGTAAAGATAATAACGGCAATGAAGGAGAAGATGTAAGCAATGGCCGGACTTTGTAAGAACATATTAATAAGGTAAGCAATCATCAAAGCAACTAATGCTGCCATTGCATGAGCACCAAATTTACTTAAGTCACGCTTGGTAATAGTACCGTACAGTGCCATCGTAACAAATACGGCTGCGGAGGATACAAAGGCTGATGCAATGCTTGCTCCTGAATAAACACCAGCAATAATCGCAAATTCAACACCGTAGATTACTGCTGTCAGCATCAGCATGATAAAAGCACCAACCGGGTTCCGCGTTGCACTAAAGCTTACCCCCATCGATAGGACAATTGGTAATAATAGGATTACCCAAACCATTCCGGGATGAGCACCGAAGAAGCCAAAAACGGCACTACGGAAAACTCCCATGGTCAAGTATGCACTAAATGCTGAAACAAGAACAGCTAAAGTCATGTTCCCATACATTCGGGTCAAAAAGCTGTTTAAGCCAGCCGAATCGGTAACAACTCGCCGTCCTGGCTCTTGAGAAAAGTTGTTCATCAATACTCCCTCTTTCTGTCTAATTTGACTTTATTTGACTATTATAAAAATGGTAGCAAATGCCACCATTTCATTCAAGCAAATCTTTTACTATTTTAACAATTCTTTGTACTTTTCTTCGTACTTTTCAACGTCGCCGGCACCCATAAAGACAACCACAGCGTTATGGTATTGCAAAAGCTTGTCTACTGTATCCATATCAATACCTTCACTGCCATCAATCCGTTTTTCTAAGTCGGCACTAGAAATGTTACCTGCATTTTCTCGAATTGAGCCAAAGATTGGGGTAACAAACGTCTTATCGGCTCTGCTAAGCGATTCAGCAAAGCCATCAATATAAGCAGCAAGCCGTGAATATGTATGTGGTTGAAAAACAGCGATAACTTGACGGTCAGGGTACTTTTGACGAGCAGCATCAATCGTTGCCTTAATCTCACTTGGGTGGTGAGCATAATCATCAATGATTGTTGTATCGGCAATATCAGTTTCACTGAAACGCCGCTTTACCCCGCTAAAGTTTCCTAATTCTTGGCGGATCTTATCCATATCCATGTGTTCCATGTACGCAACAGCAAGGACAGCCAAACTATTTAATACACTATGCTCACCGTATAAATGAATGGTAAAAGTTCCAAGTTTCTGATCGCGGAAATAAGCATCATAAGTCGATCCTTCTGGTGTCCGCTGAATATTTTCTGCACGGAAGTCATCATCAGGATTAGTTCCATAATAGTAAACTGGAACATCAACGTTCAAGTTCCGCAGACTAGGGTCGTCTCCCCAAGCAAATATTGCCCGCTGAACTTGTTTACCATAAGTTTCAAATGAATCACGGACATCTGCCAAATCGTTAAAGTAATCTGGATGATCAAAGTCCACATTGGTCATAATTGCATAATCTGGGTGGTAAGCAAGGAAGTGGTCGCGATATTCATCGGCTTCAAAAACAAAGAAGCGAGCGTCAGCATTTCCCTTACCAACACCATCACCGATCAAGTAGCTTGTTGGTTCAACCGCAGCTAAAACATGTGACAATAATGCAGTCGTGCTGGTTTTGCCATGAGCCCCGGCAATCCCGATACTGGTATGGTTTTTTACCTCATTTTCAACGGCCTCAGGATAGCTTAAAATCTCAAGGCCTAATTCATGTGCACGTTTAATCTCCGGGTGATCATCATCAAAGGCATTCCCCTGAATCACAATCATCCCTGGTTTTAAATTGGCTGGATCAAATGGCAAAATCTTAATTCCCGCCGCTAATAATGGCGCTTGTGTAAATGTTTCTTTTTCAATATCTGAACCTAGTACTTGGTGTCCTTTATCATGAAGGATACGTGCTAAAGAGGCCATTCCGGTCCCTTTAATACCAACAAAGTAATATGTCTTTTGTTCCATCAATCCAATTCCTTTCAACAATTCAATTTAAAATAAATGCGAGGGGTCGGTCAGTACTATTAAGTATCATGTGACCCATCCCTCACTAAATAATAAAGCATTATAAAATTTTGGCAATAGTAATCAGGTGTTTTTATTAGTTTTCTGGAAAGAAAGTATCTGCCTTAGCAAAATCAACCGGTTCGCCAACTGCTTGCCAGTCATCTGGAATAATAAACAAGCCCTTTTCATCTGGGGCATTCTTAATCCGCAGTTCACGGAAACCACAAAGCATTCCGTCACTATCAACACCCATTAATTGTCCTGGCCAAATGATCTTTCCGTCTGGCATCATTGCCCCTGGACGTGCAACAACGACCTTAATTCCTTCCGCAACATTAGGAGAACCGCACACGATCTGAACAGTTTTATCATCAGCGATCCGTGTCTGGGTCACCTTTAAGTGGTCAGACTTAGGATGGTCAGTAATCTTTTCTACATAACCAACTACAAACTTAGGATCTTCATCGGCAGCTAAAAGCTTATCAAACCCCGCTTCCTTAAGTTTTGCGTTTAATTTTTCAACTTGGGCAGCATTTAAAAATACCTGTCCGTTTTCGCTTGTTAATTCTGGTAAGATCTTGCTAGCGTTCATAAAGTTATAGCCTAGTAATTCACCATCTTTTTCAGCAGTGATCTGAGCTACATCATCAGCAATCTTAGTAATTTGGTTATCCGCATCAGGAGCGGTGATAACGACTAAAATGTCACCTAATTCATTAGGATTGTAACTTGAAATTAACATCAAATATTCCTCTCTCTAATATAATCTACCATTTTATATTATTACACAAAAAGAAGGCTATGAAAATCTAATTTAAAGCTAATAAAGGAGGCTGAGTAAATCAGTCCCTTTATCAAAAATTTTCACAGCCCTATTATTTTACAAACTTCTTAAAAAATCTTCAACTTGTTGCTTAGTTTTCCGATCTTTATTGACAAAACGGCCAATTTCTTTACCATTATCATATACAATGAAACTTGGAATGCCAAATACATTCAATTCAGCGGCAAGATCGATATTTTCATCGCGATCAACTTCATAGAAAGTATAATCAGCGAAGTCTTGTTCAATCTCAGGCATTGCAGGCTTGATAAAGCGGCAATCAGGGCACCAGCCAGCTGTAAAAAACAGGACAACCCTGCCATTGCCGATGGTCTCAATTAATTGATCTTCTTTTAATTGTGGTAATCTTTCCATAATCCTCATCCCTATATCATTTTAGCAATATTATACCACATTACTTATCTATTGTAAGTGATTTGCTTATCAAGATTAGATATTTGGCTTTTAAGAATCAAAAATGATAAAATAGGCTAGAAAGTTAGGAACGAATTAAATTTAAATAGTGAAGGAAGCAATCATATGAATGCAAGTAATAACTCCCTCAATCCATGGGTAATTCCCGTAACGCTCGGTGCTTCAGGCATTGCTGGTTTTATCGCTGGCAAACTTTTCGGTAGTCGGCAGATATCCGCTGACCGAATTTTAAAACTCGTTAAAAACGATTTTGCCGATGAAGGCGCTGTAACCGATAGTTGGATTAACGATACTGCAGTTCCGTTTCAACGGTTTGCCGTTAAAAGCAAGGCCTATGAAGGGGGCATTTCCAGATTAGAAGATGGCGAGAAAGTCAACTACGAGTTTATCGCTGATGCATATACCGGAAGTTTGTTAGAATTAAAACGAATTGAAAATGATTAAGCATTATTTTTTTAGGAAGCTGGGAATTAACTCAGCTTCCTTATTTTTTAAACTGATACCCGACAAATACTAAAATTTATCCTGCCTAATCAGTAATCGTTTCTACAAAGGTCGGCTATAATAGGAATAATAATTATAAGACGGAGGACGATTATGATGAACCTTAATGATGCAATTCAAGAATGCTGGGACAAAATCGACGAAGGACAAGTTGCAACCTATATTCCGGGCTTAGCAAAAGTTGACCCTTACCAACTTGGCGTCTATTTATTTGACGTTGCTAATGACAAGCGGTGTCAGGCTGGCGCATCACGAGTTCGTTTTGCGATAGAAAGTGTTTCAAAGGTCATTACCTTACTCTACGCAATTGAACGATTAGGACTTACCGCAGTGGAAGCACAAGTCGGCACACGGCAAACCGGCTTCCCCTTCGATACAATCCTTAATATGGAAATCACCAAGGAAACCCACCCGCTCAATGCTTTTATTAATAGCGGGGCCATTCTGATCTCCTCTTTAATTGAAGAAGAAGACGGTCAGTCACCTTTTGAACAAATTCTTAATTTTACCCGCGAAATTTGCAATGATCCCGAAATTACCCTTGAGAACGGAATCTACCAATCAGAATTACGCACTGGCGACATGAACCGGTCTTTAGCCTATTATCTCAAGGCAAAAGGGGCTTTAAACAATGACGTTACGACCAGCCTCGATACTTACTTCAAACAGTGTTCGATGATGGTTACCTGCGAGAGCTTAGCTAACCTCGGGGCCGTTCTCGCTAATGATGGAATCGCGCCGTGGAATGGAGAACGAATCATCTCTAGTGCAGCCGCAACATACACAAAATCAGTGATGATGACAACTGGTCTTTATAATGAATCGGGAACATATTCAGTTAAAATTGGCGTGCCAACAAAAAGCGGCGTTGGCGGCGGCTTAGTAGCAGCTGCACCAAATCATTACGGAATCGGTATCTTTAGCCCGGCCTTAGATCACGCAGGAAATAGCGTTGCTGGATTAGCCCTCCTTGAATTAATCAGTAAAGAATTAAAGCTCAGTATTTTTAAATACTAGTAAAAGACTTTTACCATGGCTACTTCATTACTAACCGCCAGGAATCGTAAATATCCGCATTTATTGATATAAAAAGGTATACAAATAGCCTCTGAAGCTCGGTAATCCGAACTCTAGAGGCCTTCTTTTACTTAAAATTAGCGATTAACTTATAGATTGGTTGACCTTTGGCAGCAAATTTTTGTTCATATTCCGTTTCAACATTATGCTCATTCTCTTCGCTATGATGAAGGTCAAGCCATACGCCGTCAAAGATCATTCCATAATTGTTCATACTTTCCAAAGAGAATTCAAACAATCCCATATTATCAGTCTTTAACTCAATAACTCCCTGATCCTGTAAAATCTTCTCATAAGTTGCTAAGAATGTCTTATAAGTCAACCGTCGTTTTGCATGACGTTTCTTTGGCCATGGATCAGAAAAGTTTAGATACATCTTTGTAACTTCGCCATCTTCAAAGTATTCTCGCAGGTCTTCACCATCACCGCAGATCAGTTGCAAGTTAGGAAGTTCTTCTTCCAGCGCCTTTTTTAGGGCGATTGCCGCAACTGTCCGTTGAATCTCCAAACCGATAAAATTAATCTCTGGATGAGCTTTTGCCATGCCAATGATAAATTGACCCTTTCCCATCCCAACTTCAAGATGGAGGGGCTGCTTCTTGGCAAACCGTGACTGCCACTTACCCTTTAACTCAGGGGCATTGTCGACCATCATTTCCGGGTGGGCAGCAATTAATGGATCAGCCCACTTTTTATGTTTAACACGCATAACTTAAAATCCTCATTTCATTAATTTTTTTACTCTGACATTAAAGTAGAAGCGAATTAATAAGAACACTTCAACTGCTGCAATAATTAAGTTAACTGCCATCTGACCGACATTAAGCTGCCAGCCAACACTAGCAAGAGCAATTAGTAAAGCCTCCAGTGACGTCACTTTCGCTAATAATTGCTTAAAATCGGCCTGTTGTTGATTAGCGGGAATTGGGTAGATATGGGTAAAGACGTTTGCCTCATATTGGTCATAAAGGGGCATTAGCTGGGTCGCAATCAGGTAGATAAATAAAACAACAACCACCGTACTAAGCCATCCTGCTGGCAATAAAAAGACAATTATCATCCCCAACAGAGTCAGGCGGCTTACGATCCCACTAACCTCGGTACTACGAACAAAAGCACGAGCATATAGATATGACCATGGCTGGCCATTCTTGCTTAACCACTGGACGAGACCATCCGCCCACTTGCGACGCTTCGTATTCCCCTGAACACTTGGCACATCGGTAAAGAGGTTAAAGAAACGGTAGACGCTATACATCCGATCTTGTTCCGCCTTAACCGCGATTCGCCAATTAACTGCTAAATCACGATAGTAGCCAATTACTGCTAAGTACAAAATTAGGGCAACAACAAGACCAACATAAGGGTTAACCAGCCACATCACAGTTGAAGCTAATAGGGGATTTACCCAGTATTCTAACCGGGTCCGCCACTGTTGGCTACCCCATCGTAAGCTAAGCGACTTACGGGCAATATGCATCCAATCCGCCTTGTTAATAATCGCCACTAAAAAGATTGCCACAATCTCAGGACCAGTTAACCTCTCAGTCGTTAAGGCAAATGGCAAGGCAATAAAGGTCCCAACCACCGTCATTATCTCAGCTAAAATCAAGCTATACCAAGTTGCCTGATTAAGGTACCGATGGATTCCTTCAACCTGCGGCAATAGGAAAACAGGATCAGGCTTTTTTATTAATGTTGCCAACCGACCGATCTGGGCAATGACTGTAAACCAACCAATCAAGATTAACCGCGTCCACCATTCATGAGGGCCGAGCGTTGGCAGCCATTGCGAATATCCATATGCGAGGGCACCAAAAAGGAAAAACAGTGCAATTACAAAGTGGTCATTGAACACTAACCGCCAGTAACGTAGTAAGAGCATGAAGTGTTGACTACGGCGTTTACTAAATAGCTTATTCATCACGATCACCCTTTGCAAGATGCAGGTAGATCTCATCAAGGGACTCACCAGCATGATTACCGGCTGCCCGTAGTTCTTCAAGCGTTCCGTGAGCACGAACCTTGCCGTCAGCTAATAGGACAAACCGGTCACAATACCGTTGCGCCGTGTCAAGAACGTGGGTTGACATTAAAACCGCTACCCCTTCTTCTTTCTTTTGCTCAATTAGCTCAAGCAGGTCATGAACAGCCAATGGATCCAACCCATAAAACGGTTCATCAACGATCAGGAGCTTAGCCTTCGTCATAAAGGCACAGCAGATCATCACCTTTTGTTTCATTCCTTTAGAAAAGTTAGCAGGAAACCAGTCTAACTTATTATCAAGCCGAAAAAGTTTAAGGAGCTTTGTTGCCCGCTGCCAAGCTGCATCATGGTCAAGCTGGTAAGCCATAATGGTCAGGTCAATATGTTCACGAAGGGTCAATTCATCATAAAGAATTGGCGTTTCCGGAACATAGGCAATCTGCTTTTTATACTCTTCTGGATTGGCTTGGATAGTGAGTCCATTAATTTTTATTGAGCCAGAAAACGGCCGTAATAAACCGATAACATGATTAAGGGTCGTTGATTTTCCCGCACCGTTTAGCCCAATCAAACCAACAAGCTCTCCCGGTTGAACATCAAAACTGACATCTTTAAGGACGGGGATCTGTGAATACCCACCGACAAGTTTATTTATCTCTAAAGCCATTATTCATCCCTTCTTATTATTGCTTAGTCATATCTTTTAATTATATCATAGGTTATTTCTTCCGCTAAATCATGCATAGTGTCAATTTTTTCGGTATACTTAGGGTAAGTCTAAACCTCAAAAGGAGTGAAAAAAATGGATAATAATTGTATTTTCTGTAAAATCATTAAAGGTGAGATTCCTAGCTACACTGTCTATGAAGATGATGTTGTCAAAGCTTTCCTTGATATTTCTCAAGGAACACCCGGTCACACCCTTGTTATTCCAAAAAAGCACGTTCCTGACTTGTTCGCCTACGATGCTGATTTAGCAGCACAAGTATTTGCCCGCATTCCAAAGATTGCTCGAGCTGTTAAAGCTTCTAACCCTGCTATTAAGGGAATGAATGTAGTTAATAACAACGGAGAAGTTGCTTACCAGTCAGTTTTCCACTCTCACTTCCACTTGGTTCCGCGCTACACTAGCGCTGACGATTTTAAGATGATTTTTAAGGATAATTCCGGTAATTATAACGATGAAAAGTACAAGGAAATTCAAAAAGCAATCATTGATCAAATGAAAGAAGACTAGTTTATGCAACAACTAAAAGAAATCCAAACTAGCTTACGAAAGCTTAGCAACGATGTGACGCAGCTACAGGAAAACATCAGCGATCTACAAGCTGCTCTCCCCGCTGTAGCCAGTTTTGTTAGTGAAGTTAAGCGTGATGTAAAGAAGTGGCAGTTTAAGACCCAGCCACGGCTAAATCGTATCCAGATTATTCTTGATGTGTTAAAGATTGATTCAGATGAACAAAAAAAATAAGGCTACGGGAAAAATTTTCCCTAGCCTTATTTTTTTGCGGTACTTATTTATTTGAACTAGCGCTACTGCTGTTATTGGAGCTGCTGGTAGTAGCATTAGAGTTAAGATAATCATCAAGAATATTCTTAACATCATTTTCCTTGATTGATACATTTCCCTTCTTCAAGACATTTGAAACAACCTTCCGCATAAAGTTTTGGTTATTCATATTTTCTTGAACGATCTGGTTCTTCAAATCATTAATGTGTTGGCTCTTCTTACCTTTAGCCGGATGCTCAATCATGTAGATAACTTGGTAACCATCATCAGTCTTAACAGGGGTGGTAGTGTATTCACCGGTCTTCAACTTAAAGGCTGCCTTCTTGTAAGCAGAGTCTAATTGGTTATCAGTATTATCAAAGGCAGGAATCTTACCGCCATTATTCTTTGTTTGACTATCAGTTGATTTAGACTTAGCAAGTTTCTTAAAAGTCTTGTACTTGTTGCTGGAGTCATTTAACTGGTTAATGATGTCTTCTGCATCACTCTTACTACCAACAAGGATCGTTGCTGTCTGAACTTTCGGTTGATACTTAGTCCATTGCTTATCAATCTGCTTATTAGTAATGTGCGAGTAATGACGGGCAGCAGCAGTTAATAGCAAGTTTGACCGAATTTGCTGTTTCAAAGACTTTTCAGTTAAGTTTTGACTTTGTAAGTATGAATTAAAGTCAGCCCCATATTCGCTCTTGTAAGTATTGCACTGGGCATTAACCTGCTTATCGCTAACTTCCTTGCCATATTGTTTTTCTAAGACCTTATCCAAAATCATTTGTTGGAGAACCTGCTTACCAGCACTAGTCTGTTTCATGCTGCTATAGTATTCGCTTTCCGTGATCTTACCGCCGCTAGTTGTAGCAACTGCCTTATTTCCACAAGCAGCTAGGGGCATCATCAAAGCTGCCCCGGCGATAATTGCAATTAACTTTTTGGATTTCATATAAGAAACACATCCTTAAACAAAATATTTTTTCGATAACTTCACTCATCCAATATACCACACTTATTTTTTCGTGCCAGTCTAGTAAAAAAATGTTTAGATCATCTTCATAATTTATTCATGATTTAATGCTTGGAGGTCGATAATCTTTATCCCTAGTTCTTTAATCCGCTCATTAGCAGTAAAATATATAACCTGATTTTTTACAGCGATTTTTTCTAATAAGGCCAGCATCCGTTGCCGACGAACATTATCGAAATTAACAAAGCCGTCATCGATAATTATCGGGAAGTTTGCTTGATCACTCATTACCGTTACAAAGCCGAGACGTAATGAAATATATAGCTGCTCTGCTGTGCCCTGGGATAATTCTTCAACCAAAAATGCTTCGTGGTCGGCACGGATAACCTTGATTCCATCCACCGTTAAATTAATCTTAGTGTAACGGTGGTTAGTTAAGAGGGCAAAATACTTCTCAGCTTGGCGGATAATTGCTGGGTACCGATCGGCTGAAGCACCAGCAAGAGCCTTATTGATCCACTCAACCGCTAATTGATAGTGTAACCATTCCTGAACTTCATGCCAAATCTTTGATGCTAGGTTGGCCCGTTCCTGCTCAAGATTGCTTAAAGTCCCATCTTCAACCAGGCTTGTAATTTCCACCTTATCCTGCTGAACTTTTTCTTGCGCCTTAGTAATCGTTAAGCTTAACTGATCAATCTGTTTTTGTATATCTGCAAAGGAAGACATCAATTCATCTTTATTCGCATACCTCGATAATGCTTGGCGATCCGCGGCGGTTAGCTGTTGTCCATAAGCATCAGACGCCAGCGCCTGTGATTGGGCAGCCGCTCGTTGGGCTAAGTATCGGGTAAACTGCTGGTCATCATGAACACCAGCTTGCTGATAAAGAATCATCTTTTGGCGATAAACCTTATCATATGCTTGATTGAGGCGAGCTAAATTACTAGCAATCGTTGCTTTTTCCCGCGTATTCGCTTGGATATTTTGTCGTGCCTGCTGACGCTGTTCAAGCAAATCATCAAGTTTAGCTTTAACGGAACTGAGGGGAAGCTTTTGCAAGGCAGACGGCAATTGCTGGAAAAAGGCCGCTAATTGATGATTATACCTTTGCTGGTCCTGCATAGCCGTCTTTATTTGGGAAACTAACTCAACCGCTCGCTGTAAATCACCCTGCATCATTAACCACTGAGTAGGAGGAAAATCCTGTAAGCCATATTTTTGCCCAAATGCGTTTATTGCCGGTAAATTATCTTTTATCGTAGTTGAATTTTTATGTGATCCTTGTCGCTGATAATACAGGTACATGACTGTCGCAAAGGCCATAATTGCTCCAAGTGCCGTAATAAAAGGGACATTAACCAGCAAACCGATAATAAAGAGAACAAAGCCCCCCACTATACCAAACATAGACGCGCGTGAAAGGTCACCTGATAATTGGTTATCATTAGTCCGTGAAACCGAATTAGTATTAAGTAATTGGGTAAGTTCTGACTTTGCTCGTGAATCTAATGGTGCTGGCAATGGATGATGGTACCGATCTTTAATCGTGGTTAACTCATGCTGCCAATTATTGATACGGGTCTGCTGACGCTGCTGCAAGGCTTGTTCAGCCTGCAATTCAACCGCTCGTTCTTTGAGCCGTTGCAGGGCTTGAATACTCTGCACGGTTTGGTGAGGCGGTTGGGCATGAGAATCATCGATTACGGTTAGCCGTTGTTGGTAGTTTTCCTGTTGACGCTGAATTTCTTTCTCCTTAGCCTGCAACTCTTGTACGGTTATGACTTGTTGATCAGTTAGATAGTCGCCGGTTGTACTGGTTTGCTGATTATTTCGCCATTTATGGTAAACCGACCATAGCTGACGTAAATGTTCAAGTTGCTGTAAGACCGGTTTTTGATGTTTCAATTCTGTTCGGGCTTGTTGCAATATTTTTTGATTGCTCTTTAAGTCCGCTTGCAAATCCTGATAACGCTGAAATTTACCACGGGCGTGATTAATCTTATCTGTTAAGTCCGCATAGTGGTGAAGGTCTTGATTTAATGGCCATTTCCGCCCACGTGGCTTATAAAGGCGGTCTGCATCTTTTTGGTACTGATCAATCAACTGGTCCCATTGTGCACTTCCCACAGCTCCCAATTGTTGCAAATATTGCTGCCAGTCCTCGCGATTAATTTCATCAATCGCCGCTAAATCGCGCTGACCAAAACTAAACAGGGCTTGATAGAGTGACCGATTCATCGTGCCAATCAATTTTTCTAATTCTTGCTCACCACCTTGATGACCCTGGGAATCCGTTATAGTAACTTTACCCCCATTACGGCCGCGTTGACGTTTGATTAAATAATCCTGATCATTAACTTCAACTAATAGACTACCGCCATAGCTAGAAGTATCTTTAGGAATATATTGGGCAAAACGGTTCTTGCCTCGACCATCTGCGAAGCCAAACAGGATACTAACTAAAAAAGCCATTAAAGTTGTTTTACCTGCTTCATTGGGGCCATAAATTATTTGCGGGTTTGCTGTAAAATCGAAATCCTGATCATGCCATTTACCAAAGCCATCAATATGAGCTTTTTTTATTTTCATTTACTAATCCTCCCGCCGTAACAATTGGGTTGTTGCTTGCTTCAACTGCTCAAGGTCGAGGGCCGCTAGTTTATCTGCTAAATCCGCTTCCCGCGCTAAACTTTTTGTCAGTTCGGCAATCCGCACAGGGGTAAATACTTGTTTAGCAGCTTCCTGCCAGTAGTCCTCATCTAAATCAGTCATTGAAGGCAATGAGCTCTGCTGATGAATTAGTAAATCATAAATCCACCAGTTATTATTAGCCTTATTTTGAGTTTGAAGGTGTTCAAGCATATCCCCATTAGCAAGCAAGTGCCGAACCGCTGATGGAAGGTGGTCACTCCCCTCAATCGTAAGTGCAATAAGTTGAAATGGTGTCTTTTTAGCTTTTGCAGCAATCTGTTGAGATAAGGATCGCTCAAATTCTGTAAGGTTAGCCGCTGGAATTGCAGTAACATTTACCGTTGACCATTCAATTCCGGCAACCGCCTTAAAGTGCGGGACAAGTCTTTTACCATGACTCTCAACAAGATAGTAGCCGTGCTGCCCAGGCTCATTTTTATGCCGTCCCTGCGGATTACCGCTATACACAATTGGCGGATTTGTGGCAAGCAACTGGTGCTTATGGATGTGTCCCAGTGCCCAATAATCATAATTTTTACTTACTAATTCGGAAATAGTGAACGGAGCATAGTGGTTAGCTGTGCTTTGCTGAACCGCCCCGTGTAACATTCCAATATGCCAGACTGTGTTTTCCTTTTGGGGATAGCCGTTTACCTGGTCTTCTTCAATCCAGCGTTGATCATAACTAAAGCCAGATATTGCAACAGTCTCGTGGTTTGCTAACGTAAGGACAGTTGTTGTTACCTGATTGCCAAAAACGTAGACATTAGCTGGCAGACTATCTGTTCCGTGAACAACATGATAATCATGATTACCATAAAGTAAATAGACAGGAATCTGCGCCTTATTAAGCCGTTCACATTGTTGGGTGAAAAAATCAATAGCCGCAACGCTCTGCTGATCACGGTCGTAAATATCACCACTAATTAAAACAAAGTCGACTTGCAAGTTAATCGCATCGTCAACAATCTTTTGAAAAGCCATAAAAGTAGATGAATGCACCCGTTCCCACAATGACGTTGGCATCGCCGTCAGCCCTAAGAAGGGACTATCTAGGTGTAAATCTGCTGTATGAATAAATCTCATAATTATTTCTCCGTTATTGATATAATAGCTTAAACACTGAAGGGGCTGAGAAAAAACGAAAGTTTTCTCCCAGCCCCTTACTCATTAAATGAGATTAATTATTCTTGTCCCGGCATCTTTGGCATTACTTCGCTATAAAGGTCTTGAATTGGACTTGTGATTGTCTTGTTCAATTGTTGAAGCATACTGTCAACTTGTCGTTCTTGATTCATCAAATCTTGAACAACCTTTTTACCGCTTACTTCCTTGGCAAGGTTTTGAATATTTTTAATTTCATCATCAGTTGGTTGTTGACCAGTCATTTGCTTATGTTGAGCATCCGCTTGCGCTTGTTGGAACTTCTTAAAAGTATCAAAAGTTTCACTGTCAGCCTTTAATGCTTCAAAAGCCGTTTTTAAGCCTTGATATTCTTGGGTTTCGCGCAATTGGCGACTAAGTTCGTTTGCAGTATCGTAAATGTTTACAACCATATGAAAGTCTCCTTTATATCATTCTTAAATCTAATTGTATCATATTATCCTAGAAAAGCGATCGAACATTACTCCACCACTGACTAGCCTTATTACCAAAGTTATTAATCGACTGGTTGAAGTTATTTACAAAATTATCACCATCTTTGAGGAAGGATCCCCAACCCTTTGATGAACCTTTTGTCTGATCGTTTGCCCGTGTTTGGGCGTCTTCAACGGTAAATTTAGTTCCGGCAGTATTTGGTAAAATTGCGCTCATTTCGTTCTTATAGAGATAATTAATACTCCGCTCCGAAATATCATTTAAGGTGTGGCTTTGGTTCGTATCATCGTAACCTTCCCATGTGGCAACGACCACATCCGGTGTGTAACCGACGATCCATTTATCGCGATCATTAGAATCGTCTCCCTTGACCCCAGAATTAGTTGTTCCCGTTTTACCAGCCAGCGTATAACCACTCGGCTTAGCGGTCTCACCAGTTCCGTGGTCAAATACGCCAATTAACATACTAGTCATTTCTTTAGCGGTTTTACCAGAAATGATCCGCTTATTCTTTGTACCATCATTTTTAGCAATTACTTTTCCAGATGCATCTTCAATCTTTGTAATGTAGTGCGGTGACGGCATTAGCCCATCATTAGCAAAAACGGCATACGCGCGGGCCATTTGCTGCGGTGATACCCCCTTAGTCATTCCACCAAGGGCAAGTGCTAAGTTCTTATCACCCTTCTCAACGGGCAGGCCAAATTTTTCAGCCATATCGTATCCCCGATTAACACCAATCTTATTTAACAGCCAAACTGCCGGAGCATTAAGACTCTCATAAAGAGCTTTATACATTGGCACTGTCCCGCTATAAGTATCGTCATAGTTCTTTGGCGTGTAATTATTGGTACCATAAGACTGCTTCTTATCTTGAAGGGTTGAGTCGTAGAAATATCCATGCTCAAGGGCTGGCGTGTAAACTACGATTGGCTTTATCGTTGAGCCTGGTTGACGCCTCATCTGCGTAGAACGGTTAAAGCCACAGAAAACATGTTTCCCCCGGCCACCAACAACTGCGGTAACACCGCCATTCTTCGGATTCATAGCGATTGAGGCTGATTGAACCATTGTCCCATCGGCTGAGTTCTGAGGGAAGTTATCATCATCATCATAAGTCTGCTGCATTGACCGTTGCTGGTTCTGGTCAAGAGTCGTATAAATCCGATAACCATTATTCATAATATCTTTTTCAGAAATATGGTACCGACTCTCTGCTTCCGCAATTACCGCATCAAAGAAGTACGGGTATTTATAACTATCATTTGGTACGTAACCGTTAGTAACATTCAACGGTGTTTGCTTATACTGGTCCGCCGCACTTTGGCTTATTTTATGATTTTCAACCATCAGCTGAAGAACCATATTTCGACGCTGTTTTGTTGCGCTAGGGTGTTCAATTGGATCATATATTCCTGGCGAGGTCAGCATCCCCGCTAACGTTGCTGCTTGTGGGACTGTCAACTGACTAGCATTTTCATTAAAGTAGCGTTTAGCCGCGTCTTGAACCCCCCATACCCCGTGTCCGAAGTAGGCATTATTGAGGTACATCGTTAAGATCTCATTCTTGCTATATTGGTTTTCAACCTCAACAGCAATAAAGATTTCCCGTGCTTTTCGCGAAAAAGTCTGCTGCTGGGTTAGGAAGGCATTCTTAACTAACTGCTGGGTCAAAGTACTACCCCCACCAGAAATATAATCACGATGTAAGAGCTTATTTTTCACTAATAAGAAACCAGCCCGCCCCAAGCCTTTGACAGAAAAGCCATGTTCGTGATAAAAGTTACGGTCTTCGGTTGAAAGAACCGCTGCAGGAACATTTGTCGAAATATTTTTTAATTCTACGTAAGTTCCTTTTTGGGCATACAGGCTCCCGGCTGATTGATTACTACGGTCATAAATCATTGTTGGCCGTTGCAACCGGTTCTTAAGGTTTTTAACATCTGCTGTTTTAGCAACAAATGTCAGATGGATACTGGCAATCAAGAAGATTCCCAGGAAAATAACAATAATCCATCGCGTTAATTGATAACGGTGCCAAAACTTTTTCAGCATCGCAATAAAGAGCTGCCAATAGTGTTTAAACCAAACTCGGAATGATGACCAAGCCTTTTTTAACCACTGCAAGATTCGCTCTTTCAAATCTGGATTAGATTGTGGTTCACGATTCATTAACAAATCTCCATTTTCATTTCAAAAAGCTGACAATTATTTTATCACATTTTGATAAACGAGAAGATAGTTTCACAGTTACCTTTACCATAAGTTAAAAAAAGAGGCTTAAGAAATTTTCCCAAGTCTCTTTGGTAACATATTTAGCTATTCTACATTTCATCAGGAGCCTTGATATCAAGTAAATCAAGAGCAGACTTAAGCACATCACTAACTGCTTGAGTAAGAGCTAACCGTGCTGGTTGAGCTTCGTTATCCTCAAGAATCCGCGTGTGAGCATAGTATTGGTTGAACTTCTTAGCTACTTCAAGAGCATATTTAGCAATTACTGATGGGTCATAATTTACCGCAGCCCGCTTAATTGCTTCGCTGTATTGACCAAGGAAACTAATCAATTCCCAAGCTTCAGCACCAGCCATAGTCAAATCAACATTGCTAAAGTCCCGAATACCGCCTTTCCGTAAGATACTCTCAGCACGAGCACGGGCATATTGAACGTAAGGACCAGTTTCACCTTCAAACTTAACGACATCTTCAAGTTTGAAGTTAACTGCATTCCGCCGGTAGTTCTTTAAGTCATGGAAGATAACGGCACCAACACCAACTTCTTTAGCAACTTCATCGGCATTCTTAAGGTCAGGGTTCTTTTCCTCAATTTGCTTCCGTGCTAAATCAATTGAATCATTCAATACGTCTTCAAGAGAAACAACATTTCCCTTCCGTGTTGACATCTTCTTACCGTTTAAGTTCATGAGGCCAAAGGAGATGTGTTCAATTTGGTTCCACCAGTTGAAGCCCATTTCTTTTAATGCTGCCCGCAATTGTTTGAAGTAAGTTTCTTGTTCAGCACCGACAACGTAAAGGGACTTAGCATGACCATACATCCGCTTCCGGAAAAGGGCAGTTGCCAAATCACGGGTAATGTAAGTAGTGGTTCCGTTACTCTTGATAATTAACAATGGTGGTAAGTTGTATTCGTCTAGGTCAACAATTTCTGCACCCCGGCTAGACTTTAAGAGGTTCTTATCACGCAACAATTGGATCGGTTCTTCCATCTTTTGTGCAGAGAAGGCTTCACCATTAAATGAATCGAAATTAACGTCTAACATCTTGTAGACACGTTGGAACCGTTCAAGGGAAACTTCACGGAACCAGTGCCATAACCGCCATGCTTCTTCATCACCATGTTCAAGTTTAGCAAACCAATTACGACCAGCCTCTGTATATTCTGGATGTTCATCAGCTTCATTATTAATCCGCACATAGTATTTAAGCAGTGTATTAATCGGATCCTTCTTAACTTCAGCTTCGTCACCCCACATCTCGTAAGCCGCCATCAGTTTACCAAACTGGGTACCCCAATCACCAAGGTAGTCAATCCGAATTAGGTTATAGTTAACCTTTTCAAGAATCCGGGCAACAGCCTCACCAATCATCGTTGAACGAAGGTGTCCCATCCCCATTGGCTTAGCAATGTTAGGAGATGAATAATCGATTGTAACATTAGCTTGGTGACCAAGGTCTAGTTCACCGTAATGTTCAGGGTCAGTCAAGATTGTTTGCAAAATCTTAGCACCAACTTGGGCCTTATCAAGGAAGAAGTTGATATATGGTCCAGCAACAACAACCTTTTCAAAACCATCTTGGTTAACTTTTTCAACTAATTCACTTGCAATCATTTGCGGAGCCTTGTGTAAGGTCTTAGCTAAAAAGAATGTTGGGAAGGCATAGTCCCCATTACTAGAATCTTTTGGACGTTCAATCTTAGCTTCAATTTCTTTAACATCCATCTCAGGTAATGCTTGTGCCAATGCAGCCGCAACTTGTTGCTTATCACTCATATATATTCCTCCTTAATTAATAAAAAACGCCTCTAATAAGTATTAAACTTACTAGAGACGAGATTTACCCGCGGTACCACTCTAATTGAATTAGAATTCCACTCATTTATTGATTTAATTAAAATATCTGAGGCACGCTTTCACAAATCAAAAAGCCCCTAACTCTCATCAACAAAGGGTCGCTGTAGATTTCAAAATGCTACTACTCCTCAAATCCTATTTTCATACTCAATCATTATAACAAATATAGCTTTAAAAACAAGGACCAATCTGTAGATATGAGTTTCCCCTTCTCTCTTACTTATTATATGTTACAATGATAATCATTAAATAATAATGAAAGGTTGATGAGTTATTTATGACAAATCCTACTATCCAAGCCGTAACGATTGCTGGACATGATTCAGATGGAAGTGCTGGAATGCCCGCCGATCTCCATGCTTTTTTTGCGGATGGCGTATATGGTCACGGTATCTTAACTGCAGCTGTTTCTGGAAATTCTTATGGTATTACTGCTTCCCAAGTAATGCCCAAAGAGTTCATTGCCGAACAATTTAAGGTATTAAGCGAAGACTTCGATATAAGAGCAGCTAAAACGGGAATGCTTGCTAATGATGATGTCATCAATGTTGTTGCCGATAATTATTCTTCCAAACATTTTGGCCCATTAGTTGTTGACCCGGTAATTATTACTAAGCACGGGGCAATGTTACTCGAACAATCAGCCTATGAATTATTCCGCGAACGAATCATTCCTCTCGCAACCGTCATTACCCCTAATTTCTATGAAGCGCAAAAACTAACCGGAATTGAAATGACAACAAATGAAGAACGGGTCAAAGCTGCCCGCTACCTTCAAGATTTAGGGGCCAAAAATGTTGTAATCAAGGGTGCCCATAACGATGATACACAAACAACGGTCGATGACTTTATCCTTCTTGAAAACGGTGATAGCTTCTGGCTTAAAAAGCCCTTTGTTAAGACAGACCGTTTGAATGGAACCGGAGATAGTTTTTCGGCAATCATTGCTGCTGAACTTGCTAAGGGAAATAATGTTAGCGCAGCAGTAACAAAGGCTAAAGATGCCGTCTACGCTGCCATTGCAAATCCATTAACAGTTGGTCATAAATTTGGCCCAATCAATCACTGGGATGCACAAAAAGAGTTAAATTAAGAATTTTTGGTCCTTGACTAATCAATGATAAGGCGATTGAATCATCATTTTCATTATTACAATCAATTAATGAAGGCAGAAGTTGCTAGGAATACCGCGATTTTGGTAATAGAAAAATAAAGGCTGAGAAAAACATAAAATTTTCTCAGCCTTTATTTTTAACTAAGCGGGTAACGAGAATCGAACTCGCGACGCAACCTTGGGAAGGTTGAGTTTTACCACTAAACTATACCCGCATTTGCTAACTAAGCTCAACACTTAGTTAGTATATACCTCTTCTAATTATTTGTCATCTTTTTTTGAAGATTTTTTTGCTTTCTTAGATGCCTTAGAGTCATCGGCTTCCTCTTCATCATCAGCTTTTTCTTCACGAGGAACTGCCTTAATCATCTTAGCATCTTTTTGGCGAATGACAGCACGGCTATTTAATTCATTAACCCCGCTCTTGTCAGACGGATCAAAATCTTGGATTGATACCATAATCGAATTGGTATAAACCTTTTCAACAACCCCAGAAAAATCATGTTCTAGGGGACCAAACTTTTTACCTTTTACAATATCGCCAATTTCAAAATCTGCCACTTAATTTCACCTCAAATATTATTTATTATATATGGAAGTAATATACGTACCTTACACTTTTTTTTATACATTTTCAAGCCAAAAGTATGTGGTCAGTTGCTTTCAAGAATGCTAAAATCAAAGCCGAAAGGAGCCTACCCATATGTTAAAAATAATAGTGGCGATCCTGATCGTGATATTACTAATCACCACTACCATCGGGTTACACGCTAAAATTGAGCGAAAAGTAACTAATTGGCTTGAATTAAGTCGCCTATTTTATTTTCTTTTATTAACCGCTTCGATTGTCCATGCCTTTTTGCATTTCAAAACACAATTCTTTAGCGATATATTATGGATTATTTTTTTGATTATTATCTATATGCTAATGGAAACTGCTTTTCGCCTAAAACGTGAGACATTTGGCAATCCGCATTTAACAATCCTGCTCTTTATTTTCTTAGTTTTAGCGTTAGGAATTAGTTGTTGGTGGATCTGAACCAATAACTATTATTAATTGTATCAATCATTTTTACTAGCTGACTAGTTTCTTCGACATCATGAACACGTAAGACACGACCGCCGCGTAAATACATTGCCGTTTCTGCAATTAATGTTACGTCTAGGCGGTCTTCTTTGGCTAAATTAAATAATTTTTGCCCAAAGCCCTTTCGTGAAATTGCAACCATAATTGGCCGATGCAGGTAATTAAGCTGGTCAATATTACGCATCATCGCATAATCCTGGTATCCATCCGCAATTTTGGCATAACCGATGCCCTGATCAAGAACCACTCGTTCAAGATTAATACCCGCAGCAGCGATTGTTCCTAAATTATGTTCAAAGAACTTTTGAATTGCGACTGTTAAATTATCGTAATCGTGGGTCCGGCTGCTATGCATCGTAACCATCCCCACTTCACTTTTAGCCATTAAAGCTAGTTTTTGATTTGTATCAAATGCTTGAACATCATTAATAATATCAACGCCTGCTTTTATTGCCGCTTCCATAACCGGCAATTTATATGTATCAACAGCGATTGCTATTTGCTGATAATCATGTTTAAGGATATTAATAGAGGGCATAATCCGATGAATTTCTTCTTGTGGGTCAACTTCAGTAAAGCCACCTGGTTTAGTAGTTTGTCCGCCTACTTCGATTACATTTGCTCCTGCCTTGACCATTTTATCAATTTGGCGAGTAATTTCAGCAATCGATTGATACTTTCCACCATCATAAAATGAGTCCGGCGTCACATTAAGGATTCCATAAATAATCGGCTGCTCGTTAAGCTTAAATGTAAAGCGTCCAGCCCGCCACAAGATTTGATGGTGTTCCTGAATTTGTTCAAGAGAAGCAAGCAACTCCCGGTCATTATTCCAACGTTCTTGAACATGAATCATCAACGCTTTAAGTGATTGCAATGGAAATAAAAATTCAACACGGCTACCAATACAGACTACTGGCACGTCAAAATGACAAACGAACTGTTCAACCATCGCCGCAGTTTCAACTTTCTCACATTCCCAAGTTAATAATAACTGTTGATGCCGATTGATTTGATCAGCCAAAATAGCAGTTTCTAACTTAGAAGTATTGTTGGTAATTGTTTTTTCAGTAATTTTCATTTTACTTCTCCCAACTGATCTAATAAATTTTTCACAGCACGTGCTCGATGAAGGTATGAAATACGTTTAGGACGACTCATTTCGGCAAGAGTCTGATCTTCGCCATCTGGTATTAAGATTCGGTCAAACCCAGTTGAATTAGTTCCGCGTTCTTCAGGTGCAATTACTCCAGTTAATTCACCGCGAGCAATATTACTGATGTGGCCATTAACTGCTAAAGCAATTGTCGTCTTCATCGTAAATTTACGTGATTTTCCATTAACTAATTGGATCAAATACCGATTAAGCTGACCGTCGGGAACTTCAACTGCTAATTCACGTGCTGTTTGAACGCCATACTTTGCGGGAAACGCGGCTAGTTCTAATCCAGAATCGTCAGCAATAACATTAGCTCCTGGTAATTGCTGGCTGATAAAGATTGCTTTTTTAGTCGCATTTGCTTGGTAGCTCGTCGTTGATTCTGAGGGAAAATGTTGACGCGGTAGTTTGTCCGTATATATCTCGCCCCACTGGTGGTAAAACCGCAAAATATTTTGGATTTCATCCGCCTTAAAAGTATTATGGGTTGCAATAACAAAATTATTTTTCATTTAGCTTGGCCTCGATATCTTTAATGGTGTAAAAAGAGCCGGTAACAATGATTAGATCATCACGCTTTGCAAGTTCTCGTGCTTTTGCTAGTCCCTCGTTCGATGTTTTAGCAACTACTGCCTGTGGAAGAATTGCTGCCAATTCAGCAACTGGAAAGGCCCGAGATGGGTGATTCGGAGTAGTAATAATTAATTTATCCGTTAATCGTTGATAGGTTTTGCACATCTCTATAATGTTTTTATCAGCAAGGAACCCTAAGACCATAATGATTTTAGTGCCAGGGTAAGATTGCAAAGTATGATAAAGCTGATGAGCAGCATCAGGATTATGAGCCCCATCAAGAACCACCGTTGGATGATGAGCAATCACCTGCATTCGTCCGGGAATAGAAATTGTCTTCATCATCGTTAATAACGGTTGCCATGAATTTATAAAGCCTTCTTGGATTAAATATTGAAATACACTGATAACAGTCCCGAGATTCTGGCTTTGAAACGCTCCAAGCAAGTTAAAGGGGACCCAATGTAATGTATCATTAAAGAAAATGGCTGCTTTTCCATCAATAATTTCCTGCTCTTTAGCAAGAGTCAGCTCCACATTTTGACTCTGAGCATAGTCATGAATAACATCAATTGCTTCTTCTTGCTGGCACGGTCCAAGAAAGACCTGGTGAGTACCCGTCTTGATAATGCCAGCTTTTGCATACGCAATGTTGGTGATTTTAGGTCCTAAAATGCGGGTATGGTCGAGGGCAATATGAGTGATCACTGCAATTAATGGGGCATTAATTATATTAGTCGCATCATCACGTCCGCCTAGTCCACACTCAATCACTGCCCAATCTACTTTTTGATCGGCAAAATATTGAATCATTATTAACGTCCACCATTCGAATACCGTGATATCAGCTGGTGTAATATCAGCCGGTAATCGACTAGCAATTTTTTGGTAGGTGTCTACAAATGATTGCCTGCTTATTAACTTATCATTAATTTTAACCTGTTCACGATCATCAACAAGTGCTGGACTGCTAAAATACCCTACCTTATATCCTGCATATTGTAAGGTTTGTTCCAACATCATTCCGGTTGAGCCTTTTCCATTAGTACCCGCGATGTGAATAATCTTAAATTGACGATCTGGATTTCCCAAATTAGTAAGAATTGGTCTTAAAAATTTAATACGATCTTTTACACCACCGAGCATTCGCCGATTAAAGCCCGCAATAATTTGTTCATAAGTCAGCACGGTTATTCCTCGTTTGCATTAAAAATTCTCGTTTTAAGTCTTTATCCTCCTTAAACCGACCAGTAAATTTATCAGTATAGGTGTACTGCCCTGCTTTATTAACACCACGCATTTCCATACAAAGGTGACGCGCGCTAATTGTTACCGCAATTCCGGCAGGATCAAGAATACGCTGTAATTCTGCCGCTAAATCTGTTGTTACTCGCTCCTGCATTCCTGGCTTTTTAGTCACGAAATCAATTAAACGTGGGATTTTGCTTAAACCAATTACCCGGCCATCTTTAGGAACGTACGCGACGTTAGCGTAACCAAAAAACGGCAACAAGTGATGTTCACACATTGAATAAAACGGAATGTGCTGAACTAAGACCATCTCTGGAACATCACTAACATGAAACACTTTATAATTAGCCACATCTTCAGGTTGACGTTTCAAAGATGAAAAAACTTCTTGATACATTTTAGCAACCCGTTGCGGCGTTTCTAGTAGTCCCTCACGATGCGGGTTCTCACCGATAGCAATTAATAAATCCCTAACAGCTTTTTCTATTTTTTGTTGGTCCATAAAAACACCTCTTGTCCATATATCTTTTTTAGCCAGCTGTGGTCTGAAGTTGCTTTCAATAAAGCAGTCAATCGTTGGTGATAAGGTTCATCCAAAGTTGAAATCTCAAGCATTGGAACTAATACAAAGCGCCTGTTCGCCATTTCTGAATGCGGGATTATTAAAGTCGGGGTTTTAATTTGCTGGTGGTTAAAGTCAATGATATCTAAATCAATTGTCCGCGGACCCCAGTGGATAAGCCGCTTACGGTGAAGACTTTGTTCAATCCAATGCAAGAAATCAAGGAGCTTTGGGGCAGTTAAATCTGTTCTTATTTTTACAGCAATATTATAAAAAGAGTCCTGCTTTACACCGCCAACCGGTTCTGTTTCATAAACGGATGAAACCGCTAAAAGTTCAATTTGAGATGAATCAGCCAATAGCTGAACCGCTTTTTGCAAATTTGCTAACCGATCACCAATATTACTACCAATACTTAAATATGCTTTATTCATGGTCGTTTGCTCCCTGCACCTCAATTTCAATGTTGTCAAAGATTCCGGCAATTGGCACACTATATTTACGAATCCGTAACCGCACCTCATCTAGCATAGGATAAGTCCGTAAAATTTCATGAAGCAAATTATTCGCAAGACTTTCAATTAAGTTATAGTTGTGATGGGCCACAAATTGTGCAATTGTGTCATAGACATCTGCATAGCTAACCGTTTCTTCTAAGTTATCAGTCCTTACTTTGGCTTCAATTGGATAAGTCATTTCACAATCAACTTCTATTTTTTGACCGAGCTTTTTTTCTTCCGCAAACACGCCATTATATGTATTAAATGACATGTTATTAATTCTAATTTTTCCGATAAGCTACTGCCCCTTCACGTTTTATTTTCTATCATAACGCATAAGTTTCTTTGTGAAAATATACTAATGGATTAAAGGAATAATCTTTTCTTGATACCAGGCTTCCCCCACTGCTGAGAATGGATTGGAAAAAGGTGCCGGCTTTATTAAAACATCATCAACATTGAATAATCTACGTTGCCCTTTTACTTTTAAGGGTTCAATCCAATACGATCCACCGGTTTCAAATGGTGCGATTTTCCAAGCATAGCAAATCTGATCTCCATCGTAACGTTTTTCTATATCGACTATTTTTGCAACACATAAGGCATATCCAGCAACTGCTCCACGTGTTTTCTTAGCCGTATTACAAATTAATAGATCTCCACGGTAAGCGGTTGTCCAAGTTCGGTATTCTTCTGTTTTATTGCCATTAAGTATTTCCATTGCGTATTCGGGATGAATTGATAAAGCTTTCATGAAATTCTCCTTTTAAGGTTATAAATACTATTTATTGTAGCTTAGTTATCATGCCGCGGCAAAAAACACTTGTAATTTTTATTGAGTTCGGTATACTTAGTAGTGTTACAAAATAGTTTAGTGCCTCAGTGGCGGAACTGGCAGACGCGCAACGTTCAGGTCGTTGTATGGTTATCCATGTACAGGTTCGAATCCTGCCTGAGGCAATTTTTATATTTTAAATACTTTTCGATAGTGTCTAAATCGTTGATATATCAGTATTTTTAATTTTAGGTTTACACTATAGAACACTATTTTTAATCAAATCCACGACAATTTCACGACAAAATAATATATCTTCTTGCCAACGTGGGCCACCTGTTTTTAGGTGGTTTTTTATTTTGCTTGTGGAAATATCTGCGGAAAATTCAGCCATTTTCCTTTTAGGGTGTCTGAATTGTCGGAATTATTGATAAAGTATCCCCGATTAATTGCTAAAAAGGGGATGTTTTAGATAATTTAATTTTTATGATTGTTGATATATCAAAGGCTAGGGAAGGACAGCCCCCCTACCTAAAAAGTTTCAAAACAGCCCTCGCAAATAAAAATACGGTAATGTGTGCCTCTCTCTTCTCAACAATGCAGGGCGGGGGATGTTATAATAGATTTGCTATTTTTTTATATCTCAAGGGCGCTCTCACAGTAGAGCGTCTTTTTAGTGCAATTTAAGCAGTTTTTACAGCGTAAATAAAAAGACAACTAACATATTTCGTTAGCTGTCCTTAGTCGCTCAATTCTTCTTGCCGTTGTTTGATACAGCCTAGTAGCATATCAATGTCTTCTTGCGTTGCACTCTTTAAGATGAAATTCTTAGCAACTGAACGGCGGTTAATGTACTGTACTTGTGCTTTATTTTTACTACGGTATTTGTTAATTGCCTTGTGCTGTGATTCAGTAAGTGCCATGTTATTTTTCCCTTTCAATCTTAAATTCAAATAGCTTTTTACGTTTATCCTTTGGTGTATGAAGCCACTTCTTGAACTTCTTAATATCTTGTTTCCACATTGCCACCGTTTCTCGAGGAGAGTATACGTCTAGGGAAATAGTAACGTGTTTATTCTTTGATTGGTATTTAAGGCGCTTCATATTTCATCCCTCGCTTTTACTAATTATTCTTGATTTAAAGAACATCTAAGTCATGCTATAATATACATATGAAAAGCCCCTAAGAGTTGAGCTACCAACTTGCAACTCTTAGGGCGGTGATTAATCACCACTTAATAGTTAATTTGAAGTCCAGCATTATAAAGATATTGAGTGTAAGTCTTATCTTTAATTTGCGGGGCTTTTTATTTACTTTTAAGCGCAATTTAATCACCCCCTTTCCTTAGGGGCTAACTATATTATATACATATGTATCAAAGGTGGCAATAAGGAATACTAAAATATTTGAAAAATATGCTAGCATTTGCAAGCATTAAAACCTTAACATTTCTCAACGATTTAACTCCAACATTTCCCAACATCCGCTAGTAGAAAATGTTAGCATTTGCAAGCATTAGATACCTATAAAATCCGAGCATTTCTGAGCATTTTAACACTAATAAAATCCTAGGATTTACTAGGTTTTAACCGTAAAGCTAGAGGCTTTCAAGGGCTATCAAAATAGGGTGCAACCTTTCTCGTTTTTGTATGCATACTTTTTTCTTTTGTGTGCACACTTTTTAATGAGGGTGCGCACTAAATTATACTCAAGATAATATGCTAAAATACCTATGGGGCGTGAAAAGTAAAGTTGTTAATTTTTCGACAATATCAAGGGTAGCTTATGATGGCTACTCTTTTTTTATGCTACCATTTGCAACCATCCATTAAATGCAATCTCAAATGATTTAGCTATTTTGATATTGATGTTTTATCCTACCATTTCCTACCATCGTGCCATCATTTGCCATCATTTTTAATCTGAGCATTAAAAAAAGCGCCTTTTTAGTATGGCATTTTATATGCATACCTTTCTTGCTTTACGTGCATTCGATAAGGTACGATATTAAATAATTGAGTGGTGCAAAATAAAGGGGCGGTCTAGTTGTCTAGGTCGTCCTTTAGTTAGTTAACTTGTTTTTTTACGGGTAAGCGCAATTTTGCGCCCTCGTCACTTAATCGCTTAGCTTAGCTTTTTGCTCTTGTGCTAGTGATATTAATTTGTCTAGGTCGTCCTTATCTGCATAGTGTTTAATAAACGTTTTAGCATTTGAGCGATATTGATAAAGTCTATTCTTTTCTGGGTGTCGTTTCTTGTATCGTCTTGTAGCTCGCATTTGTGCTTGTGTAACCATGAAAAACATCCCCTTAAATTGCATATAGTGTAATATAGTGTCTTATAGCGTAAAGTTATATCTTGTATAGTTATATGCACATGTTATAATTGTTTATGTAAAAAGGCGCTAGGTTGTGCTAGAACCTAACGCCCGATGGTCTACAAACAGAAGAACGTTAATAAAAGCACTTAGGCTATTGCTTGAGTGCTTTTATTATTAGCGCAATTCCACGACAAACCCAATAAAAAGCTTGCGAGAGTATTAACGCTGAAATAGCAAACGCCGTTATATTCTCCTGCTTGGTAGATAACAAAACATAGGCCAACGCCTCCTGTGGTCTACCATGTAATTGGTAACGCTTGGCCGTTGCCTGTATTCCATCTAGGTAAATTCAAGGGTAGCTACTCCCTCTCGTTTGCCATGCTTATATTATATATAACTATCATAAGCATATTCAATAACAGGTGAGCTTCTAATATTGAATGCTAACTGATAGAATAAATTCATACCCTTTTTAGGGTAAATAAAATCATGTGATATAATGAATTGCTTTAAGTTTGTATCTAAGGGGCGCACTCACAGTAGAGCGTCTTTTTTTGTTGGAATTTGTCGTACAAAAAAGTCGATGTGCGTTCCCAAAGTATCAATAAACTAACCCCCGTTGAAAGATAACGGGGGCTTTTTAGTATGGTCTATTTTGATAGCAAAAGAGGGGCGAATATTGCTCTTTCTTGCTTTTAGTTTTGGTGTTAAATGTGATTATATCAATGATTACAGCTAATCACTCATAAGCAATAACAACAATCAATAAACACGATACAGCGAACATTTAAATCAACTCCATTTTTCTATATATGCTAATTTCCATTTTAAAGCCGTCTGAGCAGTTTTAACTCATAAATGAATAATTATATTAAACAGACGCTATCGGCTTTAAAACTGCTGATTATTTTTAAATAAGCAAGGTTCTAATTTAATACGTTATATATTTTTCACTGTCGAGTTTTCGTGGCTGAATTTTCAGCAGTCAAACTTTATACAAGTTCCTTTTCCGTGCAATTGATAACGAAAAATTACAGTTAAGTTATTGGTATATCAGCATTTGGGCTAGTAAAGCATTGCACGCTTTTTGCTTCCTTTTCCTCCGAGTAAATGACAACATCCCCTCTATATCGCTGTATTAACGGCAAAGAGGGGATGTTATTTTTCGTAGGTCATACTTTTTTAAGACCGCCGAAAGTGCCGGAAATATTTGTTAATTAATGCCATTCGTTATGGTCTAGGCTGTTCACTTTATCCAATAGACTTTGAGCGTTTTCTTTCTGCTCCTGTGGTGCTGTAGGATCATTTAGTATTGTAGTGGCTGCCACACTTACAGCGTAACAGTCCATGAGTACTTGATTACCTTGTACTTTGAAATGTTCATCTGGAATATGAGCCACAAGAGGATTTTCAGCCTTAAAGCGTTCAATTGGATTGTTCCCAGCTACTTCTACTAAACCCTCGTCAATTGCTTGTTGAGTAGGATTGCCTAGCTCGTCAATCATTCCCTCATCAACTAGCATTTTATAGAGTTTGTCCTTGTTAGGATGCAAGCCAATAGAAAGAAAATGACTGTAGGCTTGCTCAACTAACGGTGGGTATTTGATGTTAAAATTCATTGTTTATTTGTCCTTTCTTTTTAAGGGTGTCTAATCTGCCCACACTGCTTCAAATATTTATTAGCTAATTTATCTTTTGCTTCGCTTTCCTCACCATTGCTAGTTAGATAATCGTTTCTTATCCTGCCCAGTTGTTCAAGAAGGGAGTTAGAAAGCTTCTTGGCTTTTATTAGCTTTCGATTGTATTTAATTATTAATTGCCTGTTTTGTTTGAGCAGAGTAGGCGTTTGATGTTTGAAAATACCTAGACCATCAACAAAATACAAGTGGGTAAATGGTATCTTGATTAAGCTATCGTTTAATTGCTTTTCGTTGGCTTGGATTAGGTTGTCTAATCGTTTAATATCACTCATCAATTTAGTATAGGTCTCATATCCAGCGCTAAAGTTAGAAAGACTTCTCTCAAATTCTTTTAGGTTCATGAATGCATCACCTCTGTGTCTTAGTCATTACTAGAGGATTGTTCCAATGTTTGCTTGGTGTACTCGGGTAGGTGCTGTATTAATAGCTTGGCTAATGATTGTTCATTTTGATATTGTGGCATTTGATTAGCAACGTTCATAATGTTATCAATTCCTAATTGGATGTCCTCAATTTCATAGCCGTTATGGATTAACATATCAAAAACATCAGCAAGCCTTTTATTATCTTTGGGGATGTCAGTAGGTGATATACCGTTTAAGTAGTTGAATAGACTGTTAATGTTATCTTGGTTGTTGTTAGTATCTAATTGATTATTAACTCTATTATCTACTTCACCTCTTTCTCCACTGTTTCCTCCATTCTCTGTAGTAGCATTATTCTCTATAGAGGAAGTAGAACTGCCGTCGTTAAGAAGAATTTCCCCCATACCCCCATTAGAAGAACTATTTATATACTTGTAGTTATTTTCTTTATTGATCTTTTCTTTGCTATTCTGAGCTGTACTGTACTGTTCTAGTCTACTCTTATCTATACTATTCTTATCTATACTAGGTGACCCTTTAGTAATCTTTTTGTTTACGTTAGGTTTACCGTTCGTTACCTTTTGGGTTACCACACCTTTCAAACGCTGTTGTTGCAAGGCTTTAAGATTTATCTGTCTGTTGCGATTTTTTCTCTCTACCCAATCATCTAATGGCAAGGCAATATTTCTATCTTCTGCGTTTATTGTGTATTTAAAATCAATTCTGATAAATACCTTACTGGATAAATCGAGAAAAGAAGTTCTAGAATAGTGATTTAATAATTGAGTATTTAGCCAGTCAACAATCAAGTAAACTCCCTCAACATTAACAATAAGCCCCGCCTGTTCCAATTCGCTATAGTTTTCAGCGGTTGCTTTATCCATCAAATTAATTAAAGAAACATCAGAACAAAAGCCATCATCATCAGCATATAGCACTAAATCATCGTAAAGAATTTTACTTACAGGCGATAAAGTCAAAAAGCGTCCGTCTTGGTGTATTGACTTACTAATCATTCTTCTTTGTGCCATTACTTTAATCCTCCTCTTGGTAAACATTAGTTACACGGATAGCCTTAAAAGGAATTAGCAAGTCATCGCCTTTACTTAGATAATAAGGGGTGCTATCACGCCAATATATTCGTTTACTAATTTCGTTTCCTGTCGCAAAGTCATTTAATATCAAATTTCCATCTTGATTAGTTGCTTGAAGCAATTTCATTACTTATACGCCTCCATGTTCTTATAACTTAATTGCCCGTCAATAAATAGCTTTGTTAAAGCGATAAGTCGTTTAAGCATTTCAACATCGTTATTTGTGACTTGTTCAATGCGTTCAACAATCTTTTGGCGTTCTCGCTCTTCTCGCTTGTTGTGCGCTAAGTAATTTGGATTGTTAAGCGACTTCATAATGAAATAAAGGCGAGTGGTGTTTTTATCATCGTTGTTCGTTAGCAAGGACAACTTAGAATATAAGTCACCATTGAAGCCGTCTAAGTAAACTAAAAAGGTGTGAACTTGCTTAATATCATCCCCAACGAACTTACTAATACGGGTGGCGAGTTCCGTTGGTTTTTTGCTGTTCTCGGTGTCTTTAAGATATGAATACCACGAGAGCAGGGCGAGGTAAGTAGTTTTCATGTCCCAACGTTCACGGTGTCCGTCTGGGGCCGTAAGAGTAACTAGTTGCATTCTGTGTCACCGCCTTTGAGTTCAAGGGTCGCTAATCGTTGCAGTACTTCTAAATCATTATCATTTAGACACTCTAAACACTCATGTAAAGCGCTGATAATATCTTGCTGATACTTGACCGTTAAGACTAGGCTAATTAAATCATTGTGAGTGTAATCATCCTTTAAGCATGGAGCTAAATAATCATTGAGCCTTTCGTGATAATCGATTAGGGATGAAATTAATCCGTTCATGGTTTTATGGTCTGCTATCAGCTTATCTATGCTTTTAGTCATTGTTGACACCGCCTTTTAGTAACTCATTAACAACTAGATCAATTTGCTGTTGGGCTTTTTCTGTTGCGGTAATAGTAGCGCTAGATAACGCATTTAATTTGCTGCCTAATCGCTTCATCCGCCATTTTTCGCCTTCATCATTGCTAGGGTAGATATTAAAAAGCGAAATATCATTCTCTATTAAGTCACTGATTGTCTGTGCTAGTCCTAAAACAGTTTCAAGAGTGACATTAACGCCTTCTATTTGATTAATAGTAGTTCTATCCATTTATCTTATTCCTCCATTTGTTGGGGATGTTTCCCGTCTTAAATACTGAAATATGTTAGAATAAGCAAAGCAACGGGCTTTATCCGTTGTTCTTATTCTTTTGTTGCTGTTAAATGCTAACTACTTTGGTCGGTGAGTAGCATTTGACGGCTTTTTTATTTGGTCTAAACATTATTCTTCACTTTCTAATTCTACGTTACTAAGTGCTTCTGCTCTTTTACTCATCATTGCTATTTGCGAGGTGAGCGGTGCTAAGGCTTGTTGTCGCTCCTCGTTATTGGTAATGATGTAATAGCCGTTTGGGCGGTTATACTGCGCTCCAATTGGTACATGGTGAAGCACGATTAAGCGATAGATAATTCCTCTAACTCTGCGATTGCTCCATCCAGTGAGTTTCACTAATTCTTTGAGTGGTCGAGGGCGTTCAATCCCTTTAGGCAACAAGTCCAATAGTTGTTGCTCTTCTTTGTCTAGTTGCTTCATCGGCTTCATTCCTTTACTTGATTAACTGAGCGATTAAATTCATTGCTACGAGTACAACAGGCAAGGTAGCAAGGTAAGCCCATAGCCGTTCACTTGGTGCTGTGTCCCAGTAGCTTAATATGTGTTTATCAATAGTTGTTAAAAGCTTCATGATAATAAATCCTCCAATATCCACGCTGGCAAGCTGATATTATTTATTTTTCGTGTTGTTGCATAAAACCATCTAAGGCTTCTCGTCTGAAACGACTAACACCCTCAATCTGGATTGTGGGGATGTCATACTTTTTAAGCCAAGCATTGAAGATACCCCGTGATACACCACAATAGGCGCTAGCTTCTCCCTTGTTTAGATAAGGTGGGAAGCTGTTTTTAGTTTGAACATCCTTAATCGCTTTATTGAGTGCATCCCCAATCATTGCTTTAGTCGCTTCCTGTAAATCATCTGGCAACTGCACTTGTAAACTTTCCATCTTCTCAACTCCAATCATTAAGCCAATAGCAAAACGCCTTTTACTTCGTCCCACGTCTTGTTGAGACCCACAAGACCGATTGCGATATTTTCTAATTGCTTATATCGTTCTTGTTCTTTGAGTGTTAGACCATCTAACGCAACTTTGACGTGTCTTTGTTTCTTAATTTGCTGTGCTGTCATTCCACCAGTTGCACGCTTCAATAAAAGCTGTGTCATATTGCGATAACTCCATTGAGTAACGTGTGGCCAATCCTTTACGGCGTCCATTAATGATTTTCGCTGTGGCTTTTCAATAGCTCGGTTAATCTGTCGTTGATTAAGCTCTTTTCTCATACGGTAGAACTCACGGACTAGATTTTTCTTAAACTGATTGACCTCTGGTGTGTTATCCAAGTAGGTAATTAGTAAAGTAGCTTGTTGCTCGTTAAGGTGGTAGGTCTTTTGCGGTCGTCCTCGTCCAGGTAATTTAGCATTTTCAAAGTGCAAAAATCCGAACTCTTCTAAATCTTGTTTGTGATTGCGAATTAGGTTTTTAACTACTTTCAATTGATTATTACTACATTCAGCAATGATTTTATCTGTGGTATATGGTTCTTCATTTAGACCGTGCATGAAAACTAAATCGTTCATTCAATCCATCCCCTTACTTGTCTTGTATTTTTGAGAGTTCTTTTATCGATGTGGATAATTTATCGAATTAACTAGTTGATGCCTGTTTTCTCTGTTTGCAAATTAACTCTGTGAGAAATGCGGGCTTTTTGTAACACTTTCCTCTGTTTTTCTTTTTGTTTTTCCGTAAGGCGTACTTTCTTGCTAATGGAAACCGTTCCTTTATCAATATCACCCTCTAACATGATTAATTGACCTGATGGGCTATAACCTTTGCGCTGGGGATGAGTTATGTATTTCTCATACTTTCTAGCGTGCTTGGGTTCGTCCGTGTAAATGTGCCACGTCTCCGTTTGGCGGTCGTAAGAAATAATTGTCTCTCGCTCCTCAAATGGGGCTGTCTTCATATCTTGCTTAACTTCTGTCATTCCTTGTCACCTCTACTTGTCTTGTGTTGCTACTGCTGTACTGTCTGCAATATCCGCCGTTGCATACTCGTCAATAAGCCAATCACTTAACTTCTTATAAGTTGCTGGCGTTACCTTGCGATGGTTACGCTTAAAGATGTTGTCTAGCGTCCATCGACTTAAACCGAGTTCACGCCCAAGTGCTACAGTAGATAAATTAAGTTCACCACGTTTGCGTTTGATAGCTGTTACTTGTTTATCTGATAAATACATAGGCATTTAATACCACCTCTATTCACATAACTGTGAGTAAATATTAATTCACAATTATGTGAATGTCAATGAAAATGTTCACAGTTTTGTGAAATAATGATATTATTTAATTGAGCAAAGAAGGTGATAATATATGAGTGAGTATTCCTATTATCGTTATAAACATCACAACAGAATTAAAAAATTGAGAAAAGAAAAAGGCCTAACTCTGAAAGAGCTAGGCGAAAAAGTCGGTATGCGGGATAATACGTTAAGCCAATACGAAAATGAAAAGAGAAATCCTAATGATGAAATTTGGGAGAAACTCGCAGAGTTTTTCGATGTAAGTACAAGCTATATTCAAGGATTGAGCTATGAAAGAACTGATCCTTACGAAAGTATAGGTAGAATTCTTAATAAGATTAACTTTAATGATGACAAAGCCAAAAACGATAAAATAAGAGAACAATTATTTGAAGCTTTTGCTATCGTTTTAGATAGTACAGAAGACAAGTTGGCAGATTTAGAAAATCAAATTGATAATATTGACCCAAACTATTATGATCCTTCTGGGGATTTATAGCAGGGTCTTCATGTGTAACGTACTTCCATAAGTTATTAGACACTTAAATAGGGTTACTAGAGAGCTAATTTATCTGAGGTTTTCTGAGGTAGTGTCATTGTTCTATGTAGTATTTTGTAGCAATTAATCTGCTGTTTTTCTGCACATTTTACGTTGTAACCTTTGCTGTGCTTGGCTTCTTTCTGCTGATAGATAGCTGAATATAGCTAATGTATAGCTGTTTAATCTGAGGTTTTCTGAGGTAGTGGTCATTAACTATTAATCGTTTTATGTAGTATCTCATCCCCTTAATGGTGGGGATGATTAATTGCACTCAAAGCGTATAAAAGCGTTAAATTGCGTTTGATTTTTAACGCAATTGCCTTGCTAACATCTCCCCAGTTTTGGGGACATTTGCTAAATTCTGAGCCTATGTTTAACTGGTCGAAAATTCGGCTGATTATATCTCCTCAAAATTGAGGACATCTTACTCACCTCAATTTTGGGGTAAGTACATCTGCGCATAATTGCGCGCATCTTTACTCGGCTCAAAATTGAGCTCAGCAAAATTACGGAGTGAATATCACTCAGCCGAAAACTTGGCTCAGTACATCCCCTTTTTGGTGGCCGAAAATACGGCTACGAAACTCAAATACATACCTCCAATATTCCACGTTGGCAAGCTGTGCGATTGAAAGAGGTAATTTTATGAGTTATGTAAGAAAAGCGAAAAAAGGATACTACGGTTATGCAAGCTACCAAGATAACGAGGGAAAGTGGCACCAGAAATCAGCCGGCTGTTTTAATTTAAAGCGTGAAGCACTACAAGCAGCCAATAAACTAGAAGCAGAGTTAGACCAAGTGAACCTTGATTTAAAAGATATGACACTAGCTAAGTATTATTGGCGGTGGTATGAACTCTATGAGGAAAATGGTATTACTGATGTTACGAAAAACCGTTATAAGGTCATACGGAAAGCCATTGAAAACTACTGGAAAGATACACGACTACGGGACATCAAGCGCTCTGATTATCAAGCTTTTATTAACTGGTATGGTGCTAATCATGCTAGAGACAGTGTAAACAAGCTCAACAATGCTATCCGTTCATGTGTTGGTTATGCAATTGATGATGATATTATCAGCAAGGACTTCACGCATAACGTCAAAGTAGTAGCTAATAAAGAGCGAGAACGCAAAGTTGAATACCTTAGTCATGATGAGTTAGTAACACTGAAAAATGAAGTCAATAAGAAGCTCAATCACTACAATACCAGCCGTTACATGATATTAACGGCTATCTATACGGGGATGAGAAAGAGCGAAATACAGGCGCTCACGTGGAAAGATATAGATTTTTTACACGCTACAATTTCTGTCACTAAGTCGTGGAATGAAAAGAAAAAAGCTTTCAAACCAACTAAAACCGAATCTAGCAAGCGAACGATTAAGGTTAATCGTCAACTGCTCAATCATTTAGCTGAATTGAAAGCTAATAGCAGTGTTATGGTGTTTCAAAACGTGTTAGAAACTATTCCAACAAGTAACGCATTGAATAAGTGTTTACGGTCTATTATGAATGACTGTGGTATTGAAAAGCAAGGGTTTCACTTTCATTCCTTGCGCCATGTTCATGTTGCCTATTTGTTAAGTCAAGGTGTCGATATATACGCCATCAGTAAACGTCTAGGACATTCAAATATCACTGTAACCTTAAATACTTATTCTTATTTGGTGGATGAGTACAAGGCTAAGAATGACACGCTAATCATTGATAAACTGGCTCAATTATAGAGTTCACGACAAACTCACGACAAAACAAAGCTCAAAGCCTGTTATATCAAGGTTTAGTATTCCTGCCTGAGGCATTATTTAAAGGTAAAAAGCTTATGAATGCTGTTAAATCAACATTTATAAGCTTTTTATTTATGTACAGAAGCAGCCTAAAATAGCATGAATCGGTCACTTTGGTACATGTTTAGCACACGCAAAAAATCCCGATCAGTACATTTCTGCAATAATCGGAATTTTCGTTAAACTTATAATTAATTTTGGTATTAATACACAGAACAATACCTTAAGTAATACTACGCTCCAATTTATCAAACATTTCTCCATCAATCATTTAATAAATTGAATCATAGTGCCATATGCTGTTAATACTAAGAATTTAGGTGCCACTTGCATGTTAGCCACATTTGTAGTAAAGCGAACTTCGACAACACCATCTGCACCTTTTTCACTTGCACGTTGTCTTAATTTCTCTTGAACATCACTAAATAACTGATCCATTGACTCGAAGGAATCAATAGCTTCAGATGGCATTGCTAGATGACTAGTAGCATTAACAATCCCTAAAATTCGATGTGCCTGTGGAAACCCCTCAGTTGATAAAAACATCTGCCATCCTCCTAAAATCATTACCACTTTAAAATAACAAAGAGACTGGAAATATTCCAGTCTCTTTGTTATTTTACGGAAAGAATCTGCCACTTTGCTAAGGAACTAATTTTATTTATCCACTTTTGATTCTAACTTCCGCAAAGTCGCATTATATTATCAATCTAGTGCACCCTGGTGACAATTCATTACATAAATATTTAATTCGAGGTTTCGTGTCACTCTTATGTTGCTTCTAGCCTACTCCTCAATTTTCTTTCGGCGCTAAATTGATTAACGAGAATTTATATTAATCTCTGTTTCTGTTCTTTCCACACCCATAATATACCATCTTTTGAAAGCGATTACAATAGATAAATTTAACTAACTTGCATTAAGAGAATATACATTGCGATTGCATTGTTAATTATATGAACCGCAATCGAATTACGAATATCCGCTGTTCGTAAATAAATAAAAGCAAGGACCATTCCCATATAGGCATACATCAAAAAACTAATAGGATTGCTACTCATATGCCCTGCTGAAAAAACAATTCCTGAAAGAATCATTTTCGGCCAAATATTTCCACGCTTAAAGAACATATTTGTAAGCGTCCCTCTAAAAATAAGTTCTTCCGCAATAGGACTTAGAATAACGGCAGAAAATACAAATACAACCGTAATAACTTCATTATGACCGAGCATATTACCAAGCGCTGCATTATTAGCAGTTTCAGTTTGATGATAAAGCAAGCGATTGAAATAGCTCAATATATCCATTCCGATGATAATAGCTAAATAACTACCAATAATCTGACCAACCTTAATACCCGCTGGTTTTCCTAATTGGTTATACGACTCATAAGTTCGTCGCGCCCACCAAATAATTACGAGCATGAGGCAAATAAACAAGGCCATAAAACCGTAGACAGCTAGTTGATTTGTTTTTGCATAATGCAATGCAAATCTTACGGCAATAGGAGGAATTTCAATTGCAATTAACATTACGGCAATTAAAATCACTTTAAAAATCCAAGATTGCTTAATTTTTTTCATTTTTTTGTTTTTCTTCCTTTGCTCGTTTTTCACGCATACGTTGAATACTCCAGCGGGTTGAGATTTTAGTCACAATAATATTTGCCACTACAAAACCGATTACCCACAACAGGTACATAACCCACCCCGAGATATAGTGCTCAATTGTTAGCCACACTAAAATCGCGAAAATGATAAATGGCGGAATAACTACCTTAAGGATAAATTCTGCTTTCACAAGTAAAACCTCCATTATTATTTGATCCACAGTTTACTAAATCAGAAAATAAATCGCAAGTTATTGTCTGAAATAATAAAAGGTAAGGAAATCCGGTTTCCTTACCCTCCTTTTATCACTAAATTATATTAATTTATTTAGTTATTCTTTGAAGCAGCCATAACTTCCTCATGTGTAGGAATTGATGGCAATGCTCCTAGTTTTTGAACAGCTAATGAACTAGCACGCTGAGCATATACCAATGCCTTTTCAATATTACTCATATCAGGCTTTAATTGGGAAGAAAGTGCACCGATAAATGTGTCACCAGCTGCCGTTGTATCAACAGCATTTACCTTAAAGGCCGGAATAAAGTTATAACCGTCTTGAGTACAATAGAAAGCACCCTTTGCCCCAACAGTAATAATTAAGTTGCGAACACCCATTTGTGCAAACTTAGCAGCAGACATTAACATTGAGGTTTCATCAGTAACAATAATACCGGTTAAAGTAGCACTTTCAGTTTCATTTGGAATAATTAAGTCAGTAAGTTTCAGTAAGTCGGGATTAATCTTATGAGCAGGTGCCGGGTTTAAAATTGTTTTAACACCATTTTCCTTAGCAATTTCAAATGCCCGTAATGTTGCATCTTGTGGTGTTTCAAATTGGGCAATAACAAAATCTGCACCAGCAATTTGATCACGTGCATCTTCAACTTCTTTAACACTTAATTGTTGGTTGGCACCACCATATACCAAAATACTGTTTTGACCACTCTCATCTAACAAGATAGCTGCTGAACCTGTTCCAGCATTTTCATCAACATGAATTCCGGTTGTATTGATATTATTATCCTTTAAAGCTTGGATCATCATCTTACCACCGGCATCTTCACCAACTTGACCAACGAAAGCTGTGTCGGCACCAGAACGTGCAGCAGAAACTGCTTGGTTTGCCCCTTTACCCCCAGCAGCATTAGTCTTATCTAAAGCAGCAATTGTTTCACCAGGTAATGGCATCCGCTTAACTTTCATTGTCGTATCAACATTTAAACTACCTACAATTGTTACATGGTTTGTCATTAATTATTTCCTCCTTAAACAATCGGCATCTAATTGATAATACCATCATACCATATTACTTTTGCCGATAGGAACTTGTACTATTACGTTTAATTAATTTTACTGGAAAGTTTTGCACACGTGCCCCATTACTATTATGGTCTATCTGTTCAATTAGCATTTTAGTGGCACCTGCGCCTAAATCAAATATTGGCTGCTGAACAGTTGTAAGTCGTGGGTAAACATAATCATCCCAGTAAATATTATCATAGCCAATTACAGAAATATCATCAGGAACTTGTACTCCCAATTCATGCAGGCCCCGTAATAGTCCAATTGCCATCTCGTCGTTTGCTGCAAAAACCGCAGACGCTCCTGTCTCATAGACCTTTTTAGCCGCCCTATAGCCACCATCTTTGGTTAAGGGCGCCCGAATAACATCATGGTGAGCATCAATTGTTAACCCATTTTCATTAATCACATTCTCAAAGCCATTCATCCGATGATTTAAATTTTCCGTCGGATTATCAGATGTAAGAACCGCAATATGGTTATGACCTAATTCAATTAAATGTTTAGCTGCAATTTGACCGCCAAGATAATCATTTGTTTGAACACGGTCGCCTTCTTGCGTATGATTCTGGTCAAACAGAATGTATGGAATATCATTGAATGAGATGACTTCTTTAATTGTTTCAGTTGTCATGGTAGCACTAGCAATTACTAATCCGCTAATTGATCGTTCAATCATCTGCGAAAGATAGTGCTTTTCAAGTTTAGGATCACGATTAGCACTAAATACCAGCGGAATAAACTTCGCCTCCCGAGCGATACTTTGAACACCTTCAATAAACGTACCAAAAAACGGGTTAGCAATATTAGGAACAAGTACTCCAATAGTTTTTGCACTTTTCAAAATTAAGTTCCGTGCATTAAAATCAGGCACATATTTATATTTATCACGTAACGCAAGTACTTTTTCCTGTGTTGCTGCGCTAAAACGATCACCCTTATTATTTAAAATTTGAGAAACTGTTGTAACAGAAACTCCTGCTTCTCTTGCTAAATCCCGAATTGTTATTTTCTTTTTCATCGCTGTCCAACCTCTTTAGTAAACAGTTTTATCAACTAAATTGCATTTAACTAATTTAAACTAAAATGACCTATTTTGCAATCACATTTCATTAAAAATATCTTTAAGGATTTGTTTCCCTGTTGCCATTTGGGTCCCGCGAACACGAATATAATCAATTTGGGCTCGTAAAATATCATATTCCCATAATGAAGATAAATCATGATCGTTAAAATAACGAAGCGTAAGATTAATCGGATTTAACGCAGTAATTATTCCCGTAAAGTCATCGCTCCCCTTATACTTTTCTGTCCCAATAACAACAGGAAGGCGATTTACATACGAATCATTTAAGAGATTTGATAATAAATCTCCTCGCGTGATTGCTGGATGCTCATCAATAAATTTTTGTACTTGCCAAATATCAAAATAATTATGTGTATGTGCTACTTTTGTTTTTTCAGAAATATTCACTAAGTAATCGCTATGGCGTTCTGTATAAAAAATACTTTTAATCCGAATAGCAATCAATCCGTTAATTTTGCCGTCCCAGTCAATACTAATCATTAAACAAAATACTGGGTCTAAGGCAATGACAAACCCCACATTAAAATATTCATCATTGGGCAGGTTATGAACCTCAATCAGCGTCCCCTGCTGCTTAGCAAGCGTTAATTGAACCCGGTTTTCGTTTTCATTTTCTTTTCTCATCTTTACTTCCTTAAAATTGATTTTTCAAATAATTAAATTAAAAAAATTTGATCACATTCCAATTTCTATTATAATCGCTAACAATGTAGATGTAATAACTTTTACTACGATAAGCTAAATTCAATAGCCACCAAATATTGTAAAATTAGGTGTGTCATTCCACAATATTTTGTAGTAAGATGTTTTCTGTGACAAAAAAGTAAAGAGGGGCCATTATGGTGATTATTACAGCAGGGATGATTGGTGTCGGTAAAACAACTTTAACTGGAAAGATTGCCGAACACTTACATACAAAAGCATTTTTTGAACCAGTCGGAGAAAATCCAGTTTTACCACTGTATTATAAAAATCCAAAACAATACGGCTTTTTACTCCAAATTTATTTTTTAAACAAACGATTTTCAATGATTAAGCAAGCACTCGCTGACGACAATAACGTGCTTGACCGCTCAATCTATGAAGATGCATTGTTTACGCGAGAAAATAACGCTGAAGGCAACATTACAGATACTGAACTTGAAGTATATCTAAAACTTCTCGATAATATGATGAATGATCTCCAGCAACTACCAAAGCGCGCACCAGATTTAATGGTTTATTCTGAGACTGACTTTGAAACAATTCTATATCGAATCAAGAAACGTGGGCGCGATTATGAACAAATTGATACTAATCCAGAATTAAAGGATTACTATTACAAAATGTGGAGCGCCTATAAGCAATGGTATAAAGATTACGATGCTAGTCCAAAAATGAAAATTGATTTAGAGCGTTACGACCTTGAAGATCCTAAGAATGTTGATGCAGTTTTAGCAATGATCGACGAACGTCTAAAATCATTAAGATAAGTAATGAAGGAGCATAAATGTGTTGAAACCTATTTTCAACACATTTATGCTTTTTTCTTTTTCTTCCAACGTTGCCGTATGACTTTAATTAATCCCACCGTCCCAATCCCACCAAGTAACGGGATATATTGAGGAATATCGAGGTCAGTTTTACTTGCTTGAACAGGATGCTTATCAATTACTGCAGGTGTAGAATTACTTGCCATTTCCTTCTTAGCAAGTGGAAGCGGCTTCATATTTTCGTTTCCACTACGAACCTGATCATCATACTTAGTAAGTTGGTAGGTGTCGATTAAACGATTTAGTTTCTGGTCATATTGCGGATCTGTAGCATAACGTCCTCGTAATGCACGAGTGGCGTCACGATAGCTACTGGTATTCTGCCGATGAACATCATGGTAAAGCGGATCATCTAATGTTTTGGCATAATCCTTTAATGCTTCATACTCATTAGGATATCGACGAAAATTACTAAAAACCTGCAGCTTCTGCCCTTGCGGATCATATTCGGTTGTTAACTGTGACACAGTCTGCTGATCAAAATAACCCTTAACACCAAATAAGTTATTATATGGCGATTTTCCTAGCATACTACAGCCCCAATCACTTTCTAAAGCCGCCTGGGCAATAATAACTGAAGGGTATAAATCATACTCTTTACCGATTTGCTGGGTAACTGGCGCAATCCGATTAATAAATTTTGCTTGAATTGCGGAAGGAAGCTGGGGTAAATAAGTGTGCAAATCTGGTTCAGAAATTGATTGTGCTTCTTCTTTGTTTTCTGATGAATTAGGCTCCCTATTAAGATTGTCAATCGCACTTTCATATTCGGCTAAATATGCATTGATATATTCCTCATCATGGCTGGCTAGTTGCCCTTCATCAATCGGTTTTAAATTTTTAACATCTTCACATGCATCATAGTGAGCCTGCTGAATACTATCAGCATGAGCAGTCCCGCTAAGACCCGTTAATATTATTAATGTGCTAGTGATAACACGTCGCTTTAACACAATAAAACACTCCTTCATAACGTCCTATAATATATATACGAGGAAATTTTGAATTTGCATTTTTAAAATAAAAAAAGATTGAGAAAATTTTTCCTCAACCTTTATGTTCGACAAATGAAAAGTTCGATAAACTGTCTTGCAGCAGCCCTAGAATCCTCATTCTTATTTTTAATTACATTTCTGGATATGTTGATTCCTTTATGGCCAATTTTTTGTTTTTCAAGTCTGTTTTAACAACAGTAACGTCACATGGTGCTTCACGAATAGTATATGCCGCTGTTGAACCGACAAGCAGACGACCAACAACGTTTAATCCGGTTGCGCCAATAATGATTAAATCAATATCATTTTCTTTTGGATACCGTTCAGCAAGCTCAACCTTTGCATTACCAACTTCGACGTTAGTTTCAACTTCCTTTATGCCTTCTGCTACAGCACGCTTCTTGTAGTCAGCCAGCTTTTTTTGCATCGTTTCAATTGCAGAATCATAAATACTGTGACTAACAAAACTATAACCACTAGGACCAGTTGCTGGATAGCGTTCACCATTGATAATACTCAATAAATATAGTTTAGCATCATTTGTTTTAGCAATATCAACAGCTTTTTCAAAGGCCATGTCAGCTTGCTTAGAGCCGTCGACACCAACAAGAATTTTTTGATAACTCATTCTTGACACCTCCATCTTTTACCTTTATTTTAGCACATTCTTAGTCTGTAACGAGGTTATTAATCGCTTCCATGTAAATAGCCATTGACGTGATTAGGTCATTAACCGGCTGATATTCATTTGCTTGATGCATCGTATTTGGTGTATGTGGCATCAACGCTCCAAATGCAACGCCACGCTTCATAAGACGGCCATAAGTACCGCCCCCGACAACTTCTGGCTTAGCATTGGCATCACCAGTTTGATTAATGTAAGCTTGCATTAATGTTTTAACAATCGGATCGTCTGGATCAACATAGTGGGGTTCTTGTGATGGCCCTTGGGTAACTGTTATCTGGAGCTTATCAGCAATTGCTTTAACTGTTTTTTCAAGCTTATCTGGAGTCATACCTTTAGGGAAGCGGAAGTTCATATCAATATGTCCGCCTTTATCCGCATCAAAGTTTAAAATACCGGCATTCATTGTTAATTCACCCATTACCGGATCGGCGAAAGCACCATTAAACCCGTCCATTCGCGTATCTAAATGAAGATAATCGGCAAGAAATTCGATAAAACTCTTCGCACCACCCGCAAAGTCATACCGATTCAAGAACTTAGCAAGGTAAGTACCAGCATTGATTCCCTTTTCCGGTTCCATCCCATGAGCAGCCTTACCAATAACAGTGATTTTAAGTCCTTTGTCCGTTGATTCAATATTACCGTCAACCGGGTTTTCTTCAATAAAGTGACCAAAATCATTAGTAACTTCTTGTGGGCTATCTGTCCGAATAAGGGCTACTGCTTCTCGCGGCACCATGTTAAATCGCAAGCCAGACTCAAAGCTGACCAACTGTGTGGAAGCATCGCTATTTCCGGCTGGCACATCAAGCAGAAGTGATACTTGACCCTTTTCACCATTAATCACCGGAAATTCAGCATCTGGCGAAAAGCCGAGCGTAGGTGCTGGTTCGACTTCAAAGTAACGGTGCATTCCTGTCCAGTTGCTTTCCTCATCAGTACCAACAATAAAGCGCACTTTCTTATTAAACTTTACACCTTGATCTTTCAAATATTTCAAGGCATAGTAAGCAGCCATTCCAGGCCCTTTATCATCTGAAGCTCCTCGTCCGTATAAATTACCGTCCTTAATAACTGGGTCAAATGGATCCGTGTCCCATCCTTTACCTGCCGGCATCACGTCGAGGTGAGCTAAAATTGCAAGAGTTTCGTCACCTTCACCCCATTCAGCATATCCAACAAGGTTATCAATATTTTTCACTTTAAATCCATCTTGTTCCGCCATCTCTAAAAATGCTTTCAAAGCTTGGGCTGGACGGGGACCAAGCGGATACTCATCAGTTGCGGCTGAATCGTCCCGTACACTTGGAATCTTCATTAATGATACTAGGTCATTTAAATAATTTTCTTTTTGTGCCTCTGCGGCTTTCATCCAATCGGTCAAGATTAATCCCTCCAAAATATTCTACTTTGACTAATTTTAATGATACCATTAAATTGTCTATTAAATAAAATAATAAGGAGTCTTAGCTGTGAAAAAACTTACTGACCAAATATTAAAGGACGTTATTACCCCGCGTCTTGAGAACAGTTTTAAAGGTACTTTTGGTAAAGTAACCTTAATTGGCGGAAACCGTAATTTTGGCGGAGCGATTATTATGGCTTCAACTGCTGCGGTATGTGCTGGTGCGGGATTAGTAACAACTGCCACTGATGAGAGTAATTCTGGTGCCCTCCACGCGCAGCTGCCAGAAGCAATGTTTGCCGATTTTACTGATGACCGCCTTGTCGCTAATCTTACCGAAGCAGCTACCAGTGTCGTAGTCGGTCCTGGGCTCGGAAATGACGATACCAGTTTACAAATTTTAAAAAACGTCTTTGCAAACACAAATGAAAAGCAAAATGTGATTATTGATGGGTCCGCAATTACCCTCATGGCGATGGAAAAGCTTGAGCAACCACAGGGAAACATCATTTATACCCCTCACGAAATGGAATGGCAACGACTTTCCGGAATCAAAATTGGCGACCAAACTGAAGATAAGAACAAGGCCGCACAAGAAAAGCTCGGTGCCACCGTTGTCTTAAAGAAACACCATACTGAAATCTACACAAATGACCACGTTTATCAATTGCCGATCGGTACGCCTGCCCAAGCTGTCGGCGGAATGGGTGATACTCTCGCTGGAATGGTTGGGGGCTTTACTGCCGAATTTAATGACAAGCCTGAAAAAGCTGTCCTTGCTGCCGTTTATGCGCACAGTGCGATTGCCGAAAAGATTGCGGAAAGTCAGTATATTGTCCTTCCCCACCAAATCAGTCGTGCTTTACCAACTTTTATGAAGAAAATGGAAAAACTTGAAGATGATCATCATATTGGTTTTTTAGGTTAAAAGCCTTAAATTAAAATTCTTATTAAAAGAGGTTCAGAACGATAATCTTTCGTCCTGAACCTCTTTTTATGCATTGTTATTTAATATGCAAAATTGTTCGTAATCTTTCTACCCGTGGTCCTAGTAACTGATCTGCTAACCGGGACTTCAAGCAGAGATAAAGATAAATGCCTGCTCCTACTATTACTCCTGGAATTAAGGAGAAGAAAGCAGTGTAGCGCCCATATGGACTAACAAAATGGCCAATGATTAACATTACAATCTTTGTACCAGCAAACATCACCAGTGAATAAGCTAAAATTTGATTAGTCGGTACCGCCATCTTATCGAAACGAAGAGTAAATTCCATATTGAACGAATGAAGAATCAAGTAGTTCACAACGAACATTGAAATACCAGTCGCTACTAATGGTCCGACCCCTTCAAAAATCCAGATACATGGGAACTGAACAATAAATTTGACGATTACGCCAATACCCAGGAAGGTCATCATTCGTTTATTTTCTGAAATCCCCTGCATCATTGCTGCCCCCACAGTATAGAGGCCAAGCAAAATCGAGATATAAGCTGACACTTGAAGAACAACTACCCCCGCAGCATCATAACGGTAAAAGACAGTATATATTTGTTGTGAAACTGCAGACAATCCCAGGGCAGCCGGAATCATTACAAAATAAAATAACAAGAGAACATTTTGTATTTGTTTCCGCATCCCCTCATGATCATTTTGCGCTCGTGCAGTTGCTAAAAGCGGGATAACTGTTGCCGCCATTGCTGATGCTAATGAGATTACGATCATATATAGCTTATTAGCATTAAATGAGAAAAGAGCATATAGCACCGTAACCTGATAATGTGAGAAATGACCGACCATTGACATCATTCGGGGAAATGTATACTGGTCGATTAATTGGTAAAGGTTAATCCCACCTTCAATAATAATGAAGGGGATCGATTGATAAACAATCTTAAAAATTAAGCTAGTAGTCGAAACTTCAGTATTAGAGACGCTGTGCTGGACAAGGTCATTCATTTCATTTAGGTGACGCATCCACGCAATTGCTAGCACAATGATTGCGCCAATTGCACCAACAAACGCAGCGAACGTTGACTGAGTAACAGCGCTAACCCAGCTTCCATGCTTAATTTTCATAATATAGTATGTCGCCAGCAGCATATAAACAACCCGAAAAAACTGTTCAACAAACTGCGACATTGCTGACGGGGCCATCCAATTATAACCTTGTAAGAACCCCCGCGTAATCGACATTGCTGGAATAATCAGAACGGCCCACGCCAAGGATTGGATAACGGGAATAACATTGGGGTCACCGTTATCCATTAGCGAAGCACCAAAGAGCATAATGATGGCACAAATCATCCCCATCGCCATCGAAACATACATTCCTGAGTGATATAGGCGTCTACTAACACCATATTCATTAATTCCATTATAGTGTGCAACTAATTTTGAAATTGCTGACGGAATTCCCGCTGTAGCAATTACTAAGAAATATGAATAGATATTATAACCTTGAGCAAATAACGCATTAGCTTCATTACTATAGGTTCCAAACCATGTTACCCATGGAATAATATAGATCGCTCCTAGTATTCGTGAAGTAATGCTCCCCGCAGTCATCCACGCAGATCCGCTCAACATTTTTTCGCGCGCATCTTTTTTAACTGGGGTGCCGCTCAAATCATTTACTTTATTTTCCTCCATGATTTGTTGCAATCCTACCTTTTTATTTTAATCGAATAAAAACAATCTTAATTATTTTATCGTGAATATAAGACTGACGCAATTCGATTTACGGTTTTTAATACTTCTTTAATTTAGTACTGGTCTAAATCAACTGTAACCATCTTGATAATTTTCTGTGGATTCTTTGCTTGAAGGATCGCCATATTGCTCGGCTGCGGTGCTTTTTCAAAATGACCAAGTTTATCATTAATCGTAATTGCAAGCCCCAGTTTAGCAAATTCCATTGCCTCATCCATTGATTTTCCCTGTGTAAATGCTTCTGGTAAATCGGGAAAATCAACTTGAACTTCATTTTCTACCGGAGTAAAAAAAGCAGGATATTTTACTATTTCCATTGACTTCTCCTTTAATAAAAAAGGCCTGACAAAATGTCACAGCCTCTTTAACATAATTATTTAGCAACAATGTTAACAATCTTATTTGGCACAACAATAACCTTTTTAATATCCTTGCCGTCAGTAAACTTCTTAACATGTTCGTTTGCCAATGCAAGTTGTTGGGCTTCATCCCGGTCAGTATCCTTGGCCATTTTAATCTTTGCGCGAACCTTGCCGTTAACTTGAACAATCATTTCAACTTCATCTTCAACTAATGCTTTTGGATCGTAAGTTGGCCATGGCTGGTAAGTAATTGTATCACTCTCACCAAATTGGCTCCAAAGTTCTTCAGCCATGTGAGGCATTATTGGGGCAATCATTTTAACAAAGCCCTTCATGTATTCTACTGGTAAGTCATCAGCCTTGTAAGCTTCATTAACGAAGACCATTAATTGGGAAATAGCGGTATTAAAGTGCATCCGTTCATAATCTTCGGTAACCTTTTTAACTGTTTGGTTATAAACCTTGGTTAGCTTACCATCATTGAATGTTGATACTCGGTCACGAAGATGGTTATTATCATCCATCAATAACCGCCATACACGTTGAGCCCATTTGTTAGCACCGTGTAATCCTTTTTCATCCCAAGGTACAGATTCTTCAAGCGGTCCCATGAACATTTCATAAAGCCGCAGAGTATCAGCACCATATTGGTCAACAATATCATCAGGGTTAACAACATTTCCCTTTGACTTGGACATCTTTTCATGGTTAGAACCTAGGATCATTCCCTGGTTAACGAGCTTCATGAATGGTTCCTTAGTTGGGACAAGGCCAAGGTCATAGAGAACTTTGTGCCAGAATCGTGCATAGAGCAAGTGAAGAACAGCATGTTCAGCACCACCAACATAAAGATCTACTGGTGACCAGTAATCAAGTGCTTCTTTTGAGGCAAATTCCTTGTCGTTATGTGGATCAGTGTACCGGAGCCAGTACCATGATGAACCAGCCCATTGTGGCATTGTATTAGTTTCACGCAAACCATGACGACCATTTTCATCGTAAACGTTAACCCAATCTTCTACATTTGCAAGCGGACTCTCACCGGTTCCTGATGGTTCAATGTTATCAGTCTTTGGTAATTCAAGCGGAAGTTCATCTTCAGGAACTAGTGAAGTTGTGCCGTCATCCCAATGAATAACCGGAATTGGTTCACCCCAGTAACGTTGCCGACTGAAAATCCAGTCCCGAAGACGGTAATTAACTTTCTTATGACCAGCATCATGTTTTTCTAGCCAGTCAATCATCTTTTGCTTAGCCTCAGCATTATTTAATCCATCGAGGAAGCCAGAGTTAATATGTTTACCATCACCATCAAAGGCACCCGCTGAAATATCTGCGCCTTCAATGATTGGCTTGATTGGTAAGTCAAACTTGGTAGCAAAGTCATAATCTCGTTGATCACCTGATGGGACAGCCATGACAGCCCCGGTTCCATATGATGCAAGAACATAGTCACTAATCCAGATTGGTAATTTTTCGCCATTTACCGGATTAGTAACATACGAACCAGTAAATACCCCAGTCTTATCCTTATTTAAGTCAGTCCGTTCAAGATCTGACCGCCGTGAAGCCTCTTCCTTGTACTTTTCAACTTCCGCTTTGTGCTCTGGCGTTGTTAATTGGTCAACTAATTCTTGTTCTGGCGCAAGAACAACATAGGAAGCACCAAACAACGTATCTGCACGAGTAGTAAAGACTTCAATCTTCGTATCTTCATCCCCAACAACTGGGAAGTAAACGGAAGCACCTTCAGAACGGCCAATCCAGTTACGTTGCATTTCCTTAACACTCTCTGGCCAGTCAACAAGGTCTAGGTCATCAATTAAGCGGTCAGCATAAGCAGTAATCTTTAAAACCCATTGCCGCATTGGCTTTCGGTATACCGGGTAGCCGCCCCGTTTAGTCTTACCATCTTCTACTTCTTCATTGGCAACAACTGTTCCGCCCATAAAGTCAGGGGCCCAGTTAACCATAATTTCACTTTCGTAGGCAAGACCTTTCTTGTAGAGCTGTTCAAAAATCCATTGGGTCCACTTATAGAACTTAGGATCAGTCGTATTTACTTCCCGATCCCAGTCATAAGAAAAACCAAGTGATTGAATTTGGTCGCGGAAGTGGTCAATATTCTTATTCGTAAAGTCTTTAGGATTGTGACCAGTCTTTAATGCATATTGTTCAGCTGGTAAGCCAAATGCATCCCACCCCATTGGATGTAAAACATTAAAGCCCTGCATCCGCTTCATCCGTGACATTACATCGGTCGCAGTATAACCTTCTGGGTGTCCAACGTGTAATCCCTGACCAGATGGATAAGGGAACATGTCTAATGCATAGTATTTTTTCTTATCTTTATTAAGGTCAGCTTTAAAAGTCTTGTTCTTTTTCCAAAACTTTTGCCACTTTTTTTCAATCGTCTTATGATCGTAAGCCATTTTTGTCTACTCCTTACTGTTAAATTCTAATTATCGTAATAAAAAAGTCCCGTAGAAAATATCTACGAGACGAAATCAATCCGCGGTACCACCCGTTTTCCATGAAAATCATGGCGCTTAGTACCTTAACGCGGTATACGTCATTACCTACTATAAAGTTCAGTAACAATCACACTAGATGAGTTCATTAATGACCTGCCTCCTGTTCGCACCACCACAGGATCTCTGGTGTCCAAATCAAAAACTACTATTTCTATTACAATCAAATATTTAACGCTTATTGTAACAACCACCATCAGTGATTGCAAGTATAAGATTTAATTATTAGCCTAAAATTGCTTTTAAATCGTCTACTTTGTCTAAGTGCTCCCATGGTAAATCAACGTCAGTCCGACCAAAATGACCATAAGCAGCTGTTTGTTTGTAAATTGGCCGTTTTAAGTCGAGCATTTCAATAATACCAGCTGGCCGTAAGTCAAATACCTTACGAACTGCTGCAATTAATTCTTCTTCTGAGCGTGTACCTGTACCATAAGTATTAATCATAATCGATACTGGTTCCGCTACCCCAATTGCATAAGCCACTTGAATCTCTGCTTTTTTAGCATAGCCGGCTGCCACAATATTTTTAGCAATATAACGAGCAGCATAACTAGCAGACCGGTCAACCTTTGTAGCGTCCTTTCCTGAAAATGCTCCACCACCATGATGGGCAGCTCCGCCATAGGTATCAACAATAATCTTACGACCGGTTAAACCAGCATCGCCTTGCGGACCACCGATTACGAACCGGCCCGTCGGATTAATGAAGTACTTGGTCTTATCATCAAGGTACTTAGCAGGAATTACAGCTTTAATAACCTGTTCCTTAACGTCCTTCTTGATTTGGTCAAGGGAAGCTTCTGGGTCATGTTGTGTACTCAAAACAACCGTATCAACACGAAGCGGTTTATCATTTTCATCATATTCAACTGTTACCTCAGCCTTAGCATCTGGCCGAAGATAAGGAATAACACCGTCTTTACGTAATTGAGCAATCTTGCGCATTAATTTGTGGCTCAGCACTAATGTAAGCGGCATATATTCAGGTGTCTCATCAGTTGCATAACCAAACATTAGCCCCTGGTCACCAGCACCAATCTGGTCAAGCGGGTCAGCATCTCCTTCACGTGTCTCTAGGGAGTCATCAACCCCTTGAGCAATATCGGGTGATTGTTCATCAATCGCCGTAATAACTGCACAATTGTCAGCATCAAAACCGTATTTACCATCGGTGTAGCCAATTTTTCTGATTGTATCACGCACAATCTTTTGAATGTTAACGTAGGCCTTTGTTGAGACTTCACCAAAGACCAATACTAATCCGGTAGTAACTGATGTCTCGACAGCGACCCGTGAGTCTGGGTCCTTTTCGAGTAACGCATCCAAAATTGCGTCACTAATTTGGTCAGCAATCTTATCTGGATGTCCTTCAGATACTGATTCGGATGTAAATAAATGTCGTTCTGCCATTTTCTAATTCCCCCATATTCTATTGAAACTTTCAACAGTTTGTAGTTGCGGTTACAAGGCATCTTCACGTTCAGACGTGAATCCTATCGGGAATTGCTTCATAACGAGAATAATCTTAGCATAGTTTCCAACCAACAATCAATGATAATCCCAACATTCTTATTCTAACCGCGCATTGACCATCCCTACTGCCGTCATAAACGAATAGATAATCGTAGGACCAACAAATTTAAAACCATCTTTCCGCATTTGTTTTGCCATTGCTTCTGAAGCAGGGGTTTTCGCTGGTAATTGGTCATCAGTAGTCAAACTTAATTGTTCAGGCTGGTCATTGACAAAATGCCAAACATAGCTATCAAAAGTTTTGCCCGCTTTATGCATCTCTAGAATAATCCGGGCATTGTTAACTACAGCTAATATTTTTCGACGATTACGAATAATTGTCTCATCTTTACATAAGCGATTGATATCTTCACCACTAAAATTGGCAACTGTTTTAATGTCAAAATTATCAAAAACGCGCTCAAACGCTCTTCGTCGCTGCCAAATCGTTTGCCATGTCAATCCAGCCTGAAATAGCTCTAAGGAAAGCATCATAAATAATTTCTGGTCGTCATGAACCGGAAATCCCCAATAATGATCATAGTAATCTTGCATGTCGGCTGTTTTATTAGCCCAATTCGGTCGTTTAATTGCCATTATTTTCGCCGTCCTCTTTATTGTTATTGAAAAAGGCTGCGAAAAATTTTTCACAGTCTTTCTTTAAAATATATACGTATTTTATTTTAATTTGCACTTTGTTTTTTAGTGTTTTTAAGCATGAACGCTAACACTAGCCCAACTAATTCGGTAATAACCATTCCAATAAATACCAAGTGGTAACCATAAAGAGAGGCAATTTGCGCTGAATTTCCCTGCTGGAGTGCATTAGTAGTTGTAACAGTTAAGATAAGTGTTGAGATCGTAACACCAGCTGACCCAAGCACTTGGCGAACAGTGGTAATTACCGCCGTTCCATGGGGGACTAATTTATCCGGCAGGGCATTGGCACCGAGCGTAACAGCTGGCATCATAACGAATGCATTGCCACCCTCAATAACCATTGCACACAAAATCATTCCTGCTAAACTAAGGTGATTAAGAACCAATAACCCAGCTGTCCACCCAATAATAATCATAAACATTCCTACAAGCATTGTCGGCTTAAAACCAATCTTATCCGCTAATTTTCCAGATAACGGATTCAAAATACTAAGGAAAACTGCTCCCGGTACTAATGACATTCCCGAAACAAAGGGGCTTACTTTCAAAACCCCTTGATAATATAGCGGAAAAATGATTGTAGTAACAATGAGGGCAATATATGAAATTGATGTTAAAAGAATTGCCAAATCATAATTAAATGTCTTTAACACCCGCAATTCCAACAATGGATGCTCAAGATGAAATTGACGAATGCAGAACCAAATAATAGCAATGAGACTTACAATAAATATTACTGCATTTGTTCCCCATGCCGGATTCTTTTTTCCAGTTTGGTCAACGACATACATAATGCCAATTAACCCAACCAGCAGAATTACTGATAGCCAGTCAAGATTTGTTTCATGACGTTCCATTACATCCTGAATTAGTCCGCTGGCTGCCATCAAAATAATTATGGAAATAACAAGCATAAACAGGATAAAAAGACTTTTCCAGATAAAAAACTTTAAAACAATTCCTGAGACAATTGGTCCACAAGCTAAGGCAGAACCCATTACTAAACCAGCAATCCCCATCGTGGTTCCCCGCTGTTCTTTAGGAGTAATCTCTAGTAAAACTGTCTGGTAAGATGGGAACAATACCCCTACAGCAAAAGCTTCCATTGCTCGACCAACCATCATAAACCAGAAGCCATTGATTCCCCATGCAGCAGGCGTCAAAACAATCATTAATGAGCCAATATCGAATAAGGCCAAGGCACCAATGAACATGGTTTTAAAGCTCATATTATTCAACATCCATGGACTTATCGGCATACTGACACACATTACCAGCATAAATCCAGTCGTTAGCCATTGAACAGTCGACGCAGAAATACCGAATGCATTCATTAACGTTGGATAAGCTGTCGATAATGACGATTGACTAATCGACATCGTAAATGTACCAACTAATAAAGTAAAAATAAACCAAAAACGACTATATGTTTTCCCGTTTTGGGTCATATTTTGATCCATCATTACACTCTCCCTCTTTAGAATTATTATTATCTAACAGTTATCTATTATATGTTTTGAATTAGTGAATGTAAATGTTATAATTACATTAGATTATAATAGTTTTAAGAAAGGAGACGACATTATGGCAGAAGCAGAGTTTGATCGTGCCCTTGATCACTTACGGGAAAATAAGGTCCGCCTTACACCACAACGAAAAATAATCCTTAACTACTTAATCAATCACCATACTCATCCCAGTGTCGAAATGATCTATGACGACCTTAAGGATAGCGTTGACAATATTAGTATGGCGACCGTATATAATACACTTAAGCTTTTAGTTGATTACAATCTTGTTATTGAACTAAAAAATGGTGATGGAAGTACCCATTTTGATTATTTCGGCCATCCTCATTATCATGTCGTCTGCGATAACTGCGGTAAAATTTCTGATGTTTTTGATAGTCACTTTACAGAAATTACTAAAGACCTAACAGTTATGACTCGAGAAAAAACTGGTTACTTAGTTACAGGAAATAATATTGAAGTTCATGGCTTATGTCCTGATTGTCAGCGTAAATTACATTTAAATCGATAGCAAAAGTGTGTGGTTGAGAGAAATTTATATTTTCTCCTAGCCACACACTTTTAAATTACTCTTTCTTTTGGGTAAATGAAGCAACTGTAAGGATGGCAAACCAACCCAAAGTTAATAACAAAGCAATTAACGTCTGCTTTTCCATACATAGCACACCCAAAACCACCAAAAGAAAAATCAAAATAACATAGTCAGTAAATGGTGCGCCCGGCATCTTAAAAGTGCGTTTATCCGAATGCTGCCGAATATACCTAATATGCGCAAGAATTATTGCACCCCAAATAAATAGAAAACTTGTTGTCGCAATACTTGATACGAACGTAAAGACACCCTCTGGCATTACCAAATTCAAAATTGCAGCGATTCCAATAACGACAGCTGAAATAAGTATTGCTGTTGCTGGCACTGATCGTTTTGATAATCTTCCAATTTTCCGAATCTCTGGACGATGAGCCGTCGACGTTAATTCCGCAAGCATTCGCCCAGTCGTATATAAGGAACTATTACATGCAGATGCCGCCGCGGTAATTACAACAAAATTGACAATACTTGCCGCACCAGGTAGCCCGATGTCACGAAAAACAAGGACAAAGGGACTATTATTTGGCGAGAGCTTGCTCCAAGGATATATACACATAATCACCGCAAGTGCCCCAATGTAAAAAAGCATAATTCTTACTGGAATGCCGTTAATCGCCTTAGGAATAACAATTTTAGGCTTTTCTGCCTCAGCTGCTGTAACTCCAACCATCTCAATACCGACAAAAGCGAATACTACCATCTGAAACGAAAGCATAAATCCTTTGGTTCCCGTTGCAAAAAATCCGCCGTTATTAATAAGATTAGCAGGAGTTGCCACATAACCGCTTGCAGAATGAAAATGAACGCCGACAAGGATTGCCCCAATGACAATCAAAATAATAATTGCCAAAATTTTAATTAAAGCAAACCAAAATTCAAGTTCACCAAATGTGCTAACAGTCATCAAATTCAAGCCCAGTAGTATTACTAGCGTCACTAATCCTGGCACCCATTGCGGTACTGTCGGAAACCATAGCTGAAAATATAAGCCAATTGCCGTTATTTCTGCCATTGCTAAAGCGAGCCAGCATACCCAATAAGCCCAGCCCATTACAAAGCTGACACGATTCCCCAGATAATCACGAATTGCGTCCATAAACGAATGATACTTCAAGTCAGACAAAAGCAGCTCACCAAGGGCCCTCATAATCCCGAAGCAAATAATTCCTGTAATCAAATAAGCAAGCAGGATTGCCGGGCCCGCTGCCCGAATTGCCTTACCTGAGCCAAGAAATAGACCCGTTCCAATAGTTCCGCCAAGGGCCATCAGTTGAATATGCCGACTCTTTAATTTACGCGTAAATTGTTGTTCTGCCATTATACCCTCTCTTTTCTAATAGTTGAGGATTTATTAATACTAGCGTGCTCTACTAGTCATCCATTAAAAAATCAACTATGATAGATATCATTGAAAACTTATTGTATAACTTTTTCTAATAAGGAGAAATAGTATTGCGAGCATTAGTTCATTGGATTCCATTTTTTATTTACTTTTTTGCAGGAACAACACTTATTACCCATAACCATCTTTGGGTACGATTTTCACATACTGGACAGCATATTACGATTGCTACATTATTTGTTTACTTAACGGCAATTGACTGGCTATGCCTTACCCCGTCAATGTTTAATTTTGCTTCCGCCAACAAGTTAATGTTTTACTTTCACGGGGTTCCCTTTAACGTTATTCCGCTACAGGGACTTAGCCAGGAATTTTTCTTAAATATTATTATGACGATTCCGCTAGGTGTATATCTTTACCTAATCAACCACCGAATGCCCCTAGCGCGTGCAATTATTTATGGTTTCCTTTTCAGCCTATTCATTGAGACAAACCAATTTATTTGTGACCTTATTTTTCACATTGGTCGCGTGGCTGATATTGATGATTTGATTAGCAATACGTTAGGAACTACAATTGGTTTTGCGGTAATGATCATGCTTGATCAGACGATTTTCCATCATGCCATCAAACAATTTATGCTGGTAGGCGGAAAATCTGATAAACTGAATAACTGAGGTGGTAGAAGATGATTACAAATGAACAAAGAGCACATGATATTGCGCTTGCTTTGCTACAATCACGGGCAAAAGATCTAAAGCCAATTGAGGCATATCATGAATACGTTAATTCATTATTGCCGATTTTAAAAGAGATTGATAAGGATTTCCCAAATGGAATCAAAGAACATCTTTAATTTCCCGGGAAATTAACAAAATGGGAGTTATGGAAAAGGATCGCTTTTCTATAGCTCCCATTTATGCTTGTTATTTAGGCCATAAGCTAAGATTCCTTAATTGCCTTAATTCTTGTGTTATCATCTTAAGTGAACTATCATAATTAGTGATCGTGCTTTTTAAGGAGGGTTTTCAATGTTTGAAGACACAAAAAAAGGTTTTGATTGGTTCAGTTTAATTGTTGGAATCCTATTTTTAATTGCTGGGATAGCTTCATTTAATCGTCCTGATAAAACCTTGCATTTCTTAGTAATTGTTGCCGGTGTTGCATTTATTTTCCGTGGTATTTATGAATTATGGTTCCGCCAGCAAATTGGACGGCTATTAGCGGAATCGTCAGGTTGGTTGATTTTCTCTGCAATTTTAGACATTATTTTAGGTATTATTTTCTTATTTCAACCAGACTTCGGTGTTCTTTTCATTGCCATTATTTTTGCAATCTGGTTTATCCTTGATTCAATCACTGAATTGCTCAGCGCTAAATTTTTTAAGGAATTCCATCGGGGATACTACTGGTTTATCATAATCTTGGCAATTGTAAGTCTAGTATTAGGGGTTATTCTATTATTCAGCCCATTAATTTCTGCGATTACAGTTGTTTGGCTAGTTTCAACATTCTTAATTGTTTTCGGAATTATGAAGATTATCCAAGCATTCTAGTAAATAAGAATATATAAAGAGATCAGAAATTTTCACTGGTCTCTTTTTATTTTACGAATATTTTGAATTGGAATTTCCGTTGTATCTTTAAAGACCAGCCGGTGACTCTGCTGATTTATCCGCTTTAATTGCCCACAGTATTCTTCATAAAAACCATCCTTAGCATTAAAGTATTCAATTCTTAACCTTGGCATTCCTTTCTCATTCTCGATTTTTGTTAATTCAGCTTTTATTTGTTGCAATTCATCGGCAGTTAAGTATTTTTTGTGTTGATAGCGTTTCCCTATTTCTGCTAATAATCGATGATATCCTGTTAAAGCGGCAAAGGGAGAGAACTGAGCTGCACGGTCTTCTTGAGTCATTGGCGTATGGGCCTTAGAAACATGACGAGGCCGGTTCATAATATCAAGATATGCAGATGTATCGCTAAATAAACTTTTTTCTATTGTCTCCTTATCTTCCGTCATGCCTGGTGACCCCCAATTTGATTATTTCTTTCTAACAGGGTAGCCCCCTTTTTCAAGTCAGCAGCCCTGATAATAGCATTTTTGCCAAATTCATTTTGTAAGTTAAGGACAAGCTTCTGGAGCTTTGCATCCCTTTGCCGAGTCGCATTAATTTTAAGGCGCCGCTTCTCTTGATTATTTGTATCCGCAAATAAATCTAATTGCTCATTGCAATTTGCTTGATGAGCAGTTACTGGCGAAAGGAGATGATTGGCAATCACAGTAATTTTACGAGCGGTTAGCCGCCGATCAAGTTTTGTATCGCACAATATCATAAATGCACGCATCAATTCAGTTGATGATGAAGTTGGCAGTCGTAAATTAATACTTCCATGCGCGGGCTTCGGACTGGGACGTCCATAGAAGTCATTAACAACGGTTCCTTGATATTCACCACTCAGATTTGAAACATCATAGGCAATTCTTAATGCCACTTGGTCAGTCACTAACTCGTGCTTTGTTAACTGGAGTGCTAGAGAATTAACCATTTCTTGGATAACCAATCGTGTTTCAGAAAAATTATAAGGCCGTGGTAATACCTGACCAGAATAAATACCATGGTCAGATGAATGGTACCCTTTGATGTCTTCGATTGTCGCGGACTCATAGCCCCAGGCATGGTCGATAAGAATTTCAGCATTTTTGCCAAATTCCCGATATAATATCTCCTCGTTCATTGAATCTGATAACTTTCCTAATGAACAGCGGGCAATATCACCCATTGTGTTTAGCCCTAATTTTTTTAGTCGCCGCGCATACCCTGGGCCAACTCGCCAAAAATCAGTAAGCGGCTGGTGCGCCCAAAGATATTTGCGAAATGAATGTTCTGTCATGGAGGCGATTCGGACTCCATCTGCATCCCCTGGAATCCGTTTAGCAACAATATCCATTGCAACCTTAGCCAAAAATAAGTTTGTTCCAATTCCCGCTGTTGCAGTAATTCTTGTCTCGTTCTTTATTGTTTGGATAATTTCTTTTGCTAAAGCTCGAGCTGTCGTATGGTGTTCCCTTAAATAATCCGTTACGTCCATCATCACTTCATCGATCGAGTAAACATGAATCTTTTCAGGTGGTAAATACCGTAAATATATCTCATATATACTGGCACTCTTCTTGAGATAAAAATTCATCCGCGGTTTTGCAATTCGGTAGCCGATCTTTAGTTCTGGAGTTTTTAATAATTCCTGACGATAAATTGAGGTGACTGGAGAAAGACGGTGATATGGCATCTTGTTAGCACGAAGGTTATTTAACTGGCTGACCCGCTGTTCAACTTCATATAATCGCGGCCGTCCCGGAACACCGAACTTTTTCAATGCAGGTGATACAGCCAAACAGATTGTCTTATGCGTCCGTGACTGATCTGCCACAACAAGATTAGCGTTTAAGGGATCTAAACCATATTCTGCACACTCAACTGAGGCATAAAATGATTTTAGATCAATCGCCATATACGTTCGTGTCATCGACATAATCTTCCTCCCCATTCTCATTAAGTACTATTAATTATATCGTCAATCAAACGTATGTTCAAGAATAGCAAAAAAATAAAGAGATCGAAAATTCGGTCTCTTCATTATAACGTTTAATTAATCGATATCAATGCGGTTTTCATCGTCATCTTTTTCATTTAATTTTGGAAGGCTGATAGTTAATACCCCATCATTGTATTGGGCCTTAACATCTTTGCGGTTAACATCTGGCAACCGATATTGACGGCTCATTTGTCCATAGCGACGTTCACTATGTAAAACATTGCCTTCCTTATCGGCATCATCATCGAAAGTATCGCGGTGACCGGTAACAGTCAGAATATTATTAGCATAACTAATATGAATATCCTTCTTATCAAACCCAGGCATATCAATCTTTACGGTATAACCCTTGTCATCCTCTGTAACATCAGTCTTCATGTGGTCAGCAACTGGCGTCAAATTTGAAAAGAAATCATCATTCATCCAATTACGCATGTTCATCAGATTATCAAAAAAGTTATTACGGTTTTGTAATTCATTAGCCATAAAGAATGCTTCCTTCCTGTCTTATGATTCAACTTTTATACTAATCACTTTCCCGTAAAAAGCAAATAATATGCTAGGGTCTAATTCCCAAAAAGAATATAATAAAATTGAAGAAAGGAGTCGTAGAAAATGAAAAAGGTTACAATTAATGATGTTACATTACCAGCAGTCGGTATTGGTACTTGGCATATGGGAGATTCTCTTATAAATCGTTCAACAGAAATTCAAGCAATTCAAGCCGCTATTAATGCAGGTGCAACAGTAATTGATACTGCAGAAATGTATGGTGATGGACGGTCAGAAAATCTCGTTGGTGAAGCAATTAAACCCTACAAACGTGATGGGCTTTTCTTAATCGATAAAGTTCTCCCTTCAAATGCCAGTAAAACAAAGCTTGAGCATAGCCTCGACCAAAGCTTAGCTACTGTTGGAACCGATTATTTTGATCTTTATCTTTTGCATTGGCGTGGCGGAGTACCGTTAGCCGAAACAATTAACGAATTAGAACGGGTTAAAAAAGCAGGTAAAATTAAGGCATGGGGCGTCTCAAATTTTGATGTTGCTGATTTAGAAGAACTTTGGCGGCTAAAAAACGGTAAAGATTGTGCTGCAAATGAAGATCTTTATAATCTTGATAGTCGCGGAATCGAGTTTGACCTTCTCCCATTAATGAAAAAACACCAGCTTCCGTTAATTGCTTATTCTCCCCTTGCGCAAGGCGACCGCTTATCTGGAAAACTAACCAATAACCCCCTACTAAAGGAAATCGCCGCAAAGCATCACGCAACAATTAGCCAAATTATGTTAGCATGGACCTTAAGAATCGGAAATGTCTTAGCAATTCCAAAAAGCAGCAGTCCAAAACACGCTGAAGAAAATGTGGCAGCTGGCAGTATTGAGCTGAGTGATGATGAGTTGCTGGCACTTCAAAAAGAGTTCCCATCACCAACAAAAAAAGAACCATTAGCAGTAATCTAATACCTTAAAGTTGCTTATATAAAATTGTCCCCCAATTGCTAGACACTCACCTAACAATTGGAGGACATTTATTTTTAATTAATTTTCTTGGTTTGCCTGTACTGGATGATATCGGTGAAGACGTTGTGACCCAACATCAATCTCATCTGGATTACCTTCTCGACCAGGCTTCATTTCAACAACACCGAGTTTAATTGCACCAACTGGACATACTAATGCACAAAGCTGGCAGCCAACACACTTACTCTTATCGAAGACCGGTAGCCGTTTGTCGTCATCCCAAGTTAAGGCTTGGTGAGCACCATCTTGGCAAGATACAAAACATCTACCACAACCAATACATTTATCCCAGTCGATCTTAGGATAAACTTTGTAATTACGATCGAGTTGATTAGTTGGAACGATATTCTTATTTGCTAGACCAACAAGATCTTGCAAGTGGTCAACATGCTGTTCTTCCATGTAATGCATTAAACCGTTAGTCAAGTCATCGATAATCCGATACCCATATTGCATAATTGCAGTAGTAACTTGAAGAGTCGTTGCCCCAAGCAAGATAAACTCAGCAGCATCTTCCCAAGTTTCAATTCCACCGATACCTGAAATTGGCAATTGTTCAAGTCCGGATGCTGAACGTAACTGTTGTAAGAAACGTAAGGCAATTGGCTTAACTGCTTTACCAGAAAGGCCTGATACCGATGATTTACCATCAATATTTGGTAAGCCGACCTTCTTTTTAAGATCAACGTCAGTAATTGACTTCACCGTGTTAATTGACGAGAATCCATCAGCGCCACCTTCAAGGCAGGCTTTAACAACTGGAACCATTGTTGTAATATTCGGCGTCATCTTGGCAAGAACTGGTAAACTAGTCCCGCGTTTTACTGCCTCACAATTTGACTTACATAATTCAGGATTAGTACCAACATCAGACCCCATTGTGTGCGAAGTCATTTGCGGACATGAGAAGTTAAGCTCAATCATATCTGCACCTGCTTCAGTTACTAGCTTAGCAAGGTTAGTCCAGTCTTCTGGCGTTTCACCCATGATTGAAGCAATCAAGACCTTGTTAGGATATTCTTCTTTTAACCGGCGCATATCTGCTAAATCTTGGTCCAACGGGTGTTCTGACAATTGTTCCATGTTCTTGAAGGCAACAAACGGGGTGTCTTCCTTAGTTAATTCATCAAACCGTGGAGATACTTCATCAATCTTAAAGTGTGTTGGTGAAAGTGTCTTGTAAACAATTCCGCCCCAGCCAGCATCGTAAGCATTTTTACACATCTCATAACAGTTGCCAACCGGTGAAGATGACAAGCAGAATGGATTTTCAAAATGAACTCCTAAAAAGTCAACTGATAAATCTTTTTTAATCATTTTCTTGTCCTCCTAACAACCGATCAATCTCTTCGGCAACTTCTTTACCTTTTTGGACAGCAACAACAACGGTCTTGTCACCTTCGACAATATCACCAGTTGCAAATACTTTAGGGTCTTTTGTCCGGTAACGTGCTTCCCTAAATGGAATTTCGTTATGTTGCAAATCAATGTTTAAGCCCGTGGCATCAGCTTTTTGACCAACCGCAAGAATAATCTTATCAGCGGTGATGGTTATTTCACTATCAATTTTACGATGCGTAAAGGTTGCCCGATTTTGATGAACTTCCTTTGGAACATAACCGTCAATAATCGTTACTCCAGCGGCCTGGGCTCCTGCTAATTCTTTCTTGGAAGCCTTAAATTCGCTAAATTGTTCGTAAACAACGTCAGTAACGTATGGTACATCAAGCTTCTTTAGGGTAGTTACAACATCCATTGCAACATCCCCACCACCAATAACTAAAACGTTTTTTGGCAAGTCATCAAGCTTTCCCTTATTTTCCTTTGCCCGGGCAAGGAATGAAATAGCAGATTCTGTACAAATGTTATGCTCAAACATTGGGAGCATTTTGGCCTTGCTAGTTCCAATAGCGACGATAACAGCATCATGATTATTCTTTAGCTGATCAATTGAAATATCCTCACCAACAGTCGTGTTATAAATAATATGTGCTCCTAAATCAACAATCCGTTGAACTTCATAGTCCACAATTTCTTCAGGCAAACGGTATTCTGGAATCCCATAAGTAAGGTATCCACCGGCCTTGGCATTCTTTTCATAAATATCCACAGCATATCCCTTTTCCAAAAGGGTAGTTGCTGCTTGAAGGGCAGATGGACCGCTTCCGATAATCGCAATACTCATCCCATTTGGCTTTCCTGCCTTAAGGATCTTCATGTTAAGTTTCCGTTCCATGTCAGTAACATACCGTTGAATCCCGGAAATATCAATTGGCCCGTCAATCTTTGCCCGTGTACAAGCTTTTTCACAATATCGTTCAGTAGGACAAACGCGGGCACAGATCGAACCCAATGCATTGTTTTCACGAATAGTTTCTGCAGCACCTTTTACATTGCGGAAACGAACGCTGCGAATAAATTTTGCTGGGTTAGTATGCGCTGGACATGCTTGAGAACATGGCGCATCGTGACATAGCAAACAACGGGCTGCTTCTTGCATTACCGTTGTCATTGTGTAACCTTTAGACTCTGTTTCATACTTTGAAGTCATTAGACACCCTCCTCTAAGTTAAGCTTTTTTCACACTTTTGTGATAAACGTAACTTTCTATATATAAATAATACAATTTAAACGGTTTCATCATAATTAGGCAATCCCCTACTTCAAAGCGACCTTTTATTATCATTCTTCATATTTCTATATATAAAATATGAATATTTTTATTAGCGATAAAGAACCGCATTTGTATTTAAAAGCACAATCTAAATAATATCATTTAAAGATAAGCTGGCATGAAATAGTAGTTAAAAAAGGTTATATACTAAATGAATAATCCTACTTTCTAATCAAAAAATCTCCATTACGCGGTTAACCGAATAATGGAGATCTTTACATGTATGTTTGAAATTTTGTTGATTATCTATTTGTTAAATTTATTTTAGTACCAACCATGTGATTGCCAGAATGATTGAGCAGCACTCCATGAACCATAACGGCTTGTTACATATTGGTCAGCTACACGTTCTTGGTTTGCTTCTGAGTAGTCACCATTTAAGTATGATGCTGATAATTGGTACTTACCAATATATTGACCGTTTCGTGCAGAGTAACTGCCACCTGATTCACGTGCGGCAATCCATGCTTTAGCAGCTGCATCGCTTCCAGCTACATTAGAGCTGTAGTTAGTTGATGATGCTGATGCTTGGTTAGTAGTAACAGGTTGTTGTACAGTTTGTGTTTGAGCAGCCTGTACTTGTTGTTGAGCAACTGGTGCTTCTTGATTTGACTGTACTTGTTGATTTTGTTGTCCTTGATTTTCAGCTTGTGGTGCTACAGTTGCAGCTGGTAATGTAGCAACTTCTTCTTGAGTTGCAGGTGCTACTTCACCATCGTCTTTAATTACTAATTGTTGACCAACGTAAATCAAGTTCTTGTCAGCAATATTGTTGTGACTTGCTAAAGTGTCTACAAAAGTTAGATCGTGACCTAATTTGTAAGAAATCCCAGAAAGGGTGTCACCTGCTTGTACCGTGTAAATACTGTCGGCATTTGCAGTTGTTGCAGTAGCAACTGTACCCAATGCAACTGCACCAGTAATCGCTGCTGTAATCTTGGCTACTTTCTTAGATAACTTCATTATAAATTCAATCCATCCTTTTCTCTTAATTAATCAAATAACTCATTTCAACGATATCTACTATACAGGATTAGCGTTACGGGCGGGTTACCAGCGCTTATCAATTTTCGTTACTTATGTAATTTTTTGTAACAAATGTTCGCCCGTTTCACTAACACCTCAAAATCATTGTTATACCAAGCTTCTTTTACTATTGACAGCTACCTGCTTAGGAGAAAAGTATTTTTTAATTTCATAATTTTTTTACGATTTTAGCTTGACGACAAAAAAATCACCCCGTAACAAGGTGTTTGTTACAGGGCGATGACAATATTGTATTAATCGTAATGTTAGTTGTTCATTAAAACATCAAGTAATTCTTGAGCGGATTCCTTAAGAGCATCCTTTGACTTGTCATTACCAAGGTGGGTAAAGATTTCACCAACGTAAACATCCTTATCAAAGAGCTTAGTAAAGACCTTATCAATAATTGGCTTAGTTAATTCTGGTTCCTGGACTGGACCAAATGGGTTAGCAAAGAATGTCTTACTCATGCCAACTTCATCGGTAGTTCCCAATGCCTTCCGCTGACCCGCAATGAATACCTTTTCAGCTTCTTCCTTAGTATCAAAGCGGTGAATCCCGACTTCATCACTATAGTTATTAGCATATAGCCACATATCGATATGGTGATGCTTAATAACATTTTGGTAAGTATCTGCAGGGATAATTACCCGTGCGTTCTTTTGCTCAGGGTTAAGGTAGACACCACGGTCCATGTTGTTAAATGCAACCGCGCTGCTTAAATCATCAAGACGGACAAAAGCACCGGTTTCAGTTCCTTGAGCATATACGCCAGGTTCACCATCAGTCAAGGTAAAGCTTCCCATGTCATCAAAGATTGTTTCCATGCTAACGATCTTATCATCAGCTAATTCTTGTAATGCTTCAATTGATTCTGACTTACCGGCTCCAGAATCACCGAAGAAGACCACGTTCTTTTCCTTACCGTTAGTAAACTTAATCTTCAGCATTGAACCATGGATTGGTAGACGGCCATTGTAGATTTGGTGAAGGTTATGCAATGTTAAGCACATCTTCTTCATATAGCCAAAGTAAGTCGTCTTATCCGTATATGGTACTTCACCAATCCACATATTATTCTTTTCGTCACGGTAGTAGTGAGAAACCATGCCTTCAGTCTTTTCCAAACCAAAGAGGAGAATCATGTCAGGCTTTTGACCTTCAACTTCATCTGGAGAAGCTAATTCAAAGAGGTTAGAAAGAGCAATTCCATTTACTAAATAATCAACATTAAAGTAAATAAATGCCAAGCTTTCCCCAATCTTAGCAGGATAGCAATACCACTTGCCACGTTGACCATGGAAACGTTTGATTGGGTTTTCTTCAACTTCTGAAAATACCCCTTCCCGCTTATTACTCTTAGTGTGCATCATCATTGGCGGACGAAGCATCACAGTATTAATGAAGTCAATATCTTGTAATTCATCATAGCCTTCTGGAATCTTCCAGTTATGTTGTTGAACTAGGACGGTCGCATTAGTAGCCGCATTAACCTGCCGATATGTCCGGTTTTCAAAACCTTGGAGCTTTTCTTCAAGAATCCGGTATGCTTTCCGAACTAAGTCGTTAAACTGGGTATCGATCGTCCGAAACTCATTACCTAAAATCTTGTTATCGTTAAAGTTAATTACCGATACTCGTAAAAATGACCGGTAGTATGAATATAATTCTTCAACGCTTTCAAGAATGTCTTTAGGATCATATTCATCAAAAGCACTATCATCATTAAATAGAACTTTCTTTAAGATATCGATGAACTTGTTAGCACTAGCATTATCAAAAGCATCGTCGTCATGATCAGGGTTCCGAGATGCAAGGTAAAGCTTAACAATCGCTTTTAATTCATCACTGTTGATTAATGTTGGGATATCAGTGAAGTAGTTTTGACTATAATTTAATGTTGCTACCCCGCGATCAGGATTTACATATAATGACTTTGTATCAATAATCTGACTCTCTTTTGACATGGATCTCATCCTTTCATCATTCGAATAATTCTATTATAGTATACTTTTTAAGATTTGAATGAAAATAATATTAACTTTTTTTCATTTATACAAAAAAGGTGAGATACGCATCCCTTTTCGAGACGATATCCCACCGTGAAAACTAGTTATTAAATTTTAGTACCAACCATGTGATTGCCAGAATGATTGAGCAGCACTCCATGAACCATAACGGCTTGTTACATATTGGTCAGCTACACGTTCCTGGTTTGCTTCTGAGTAGTCACCATTTAAGTATGATGCTGATAATTGGTATTTACCAACATATTGACCATTACGGGCACCGTAATTACCACCAGATTCGCGGGCCGCAATCCAAGCCTTAGCTGAGGCGTCGTTGCCACTAACATTTGAGCTGTAATTAGCACTAGCAGCCTGTGATTGTACTGGTGCACTGTAGCTTTGTTGAGCCGTAGTTGAAACAGCTGATTGTTGTGGAGCTACGGATTGAACCGGTGCTTGAGATTGCACTGGCGTCTGTGATTGAACAGGAGCAGCTGGTGATTGTACTTGATTAGCAGCTACAGGAGCTTGACTAGGCTGTTGACTTTCAACACTAGCAGATGCTGGAGCTTGAGATGCTTCAGGTAATGTTGCTGCTTGTTGCGGAGTTGCTTGAGCTACTTCGCCATCATCTTTAATTACTAACTTTTGGCCAACATAAATTAAGTTCTTGTTAGCGATTTGATTAGTTGAAGCTAATGAATCAACATAAGTTAAGTCATGACCTAACTTATAGGAAATACTTGATAAGGTATCACCACTTTGCACCGTGTAAACAGAATCAGCATTAGCAGTAGTTGCAGTAGCGAATGTTCCCAAAGCAACGGCACCTGCTACGGCAGCAGTGATCTTCGCGATGTTCTTAGTTAACTTCATAAAGAAAAATCCCATCCTTTTCATAAAATTCTTTTATTAATTAATTATTTGTTAGTTTAATTTAGTTATGATTTGTTGAGTTCTCATATCTCTCAACACCTATTACTATACTCCCGCAAAATTACATGCGGGTTACCCCTAAATATCAATTCAATTGATTTTCGTAATACTCTGTAATAAAAAATTTAATACCATGTCAAGCAAATTATCCTCACACACGTCCTGATAGTGAGTTAGGATTGGCTAACTTTTCACCAAAATTTACCAAAAACTGTAACATTATAAAAAATAAGCCACTGAAATTTTCTAAAAAAAGAAATTTTAGCGGCTTATTTTCTGTTAATAATGAATTCTTGTAACATTGCTGTAACTAATCTTAGCTTTATTTAGCTGTCATTACGCGGTTTAACCAGCTATCCTTATTAGCTAATTCTTTCAATTGATATATATCTTCACTAATTGCAAGTGGCTCCCCTGCTTTTACTTTAAACGGCGCTCCCACAATTGTTTTTTCGTTTCGATACTGGGTAAGAGTCGCAGAAGTTCCTTGACCAAAGCCATCAACCAGCGCAATTAAACGTTGACCCCCTGTTAAGGCAATCGTCGTATTCCACTGGCTTTTTTGACCATCAAGAAAACTATAAAGGTCAACAGTTGCTGCGCCGTGTGCCTGACTCGCAACCTCAAAATTAAGCGTTGAGCCATGTGCCTGATATGCATGAATTGCACGGTAAACGTTTTTGCTGGTCGATTGGTTTGCCTGGCGATACGTAACATGTGCATTAGCTCCGACTAAGATTTCAGTTGCTTCATATGATGGTAATAAGGTACTATTGATCATTCTCTCTTCAATAACCGCATTAACGCCGGCACTTATGATTATGACATTATGAGAATCAGTGGATTTAAGGTGTGGACTAAACACCACTGGCTTTTCTGTCTCTCCTTGTGAGTGCAGGTACATGAACTGCCCACTATCAATATTAGCTAGGTGGTTGGCGTTTAATTGATTATCTTGCCAAAAAACAGCCTTTTCCATCAAATTCTCTTGTAATAATGCCGTAAGATATTTTTTATTAATGAAGAGATAGTTATTGTCTAAAGGTTCTCGATCTTGTCTGGACGCCTGCTTGTTCCAAATGTCTTGATGTGGGAAAGATGGAAAACGTGACTGTAGCAGAACAGCTAATTGTCTTTTCTTTGTTAACCATGCAGGCTCAATTTGCCATATTTTTTCCAATTTAATTACTCCTAGTGAACTAGCTTGTCCCAGATGACAACTTTTCCTTGCTGCAAAGATTTTGGAACATCAATAATTCGCTGGTTGGAACTTCCTCTGAATTGGAGGGTAAGGTCTTTTTTGGCGAGAAGAAAACGACCATCAACTAAAATGTCTAAATAATGGAGTAATTCCAGTTTATCATCGGACTCCTTCATTAATTCTTCCCAAGTATAACCAGACCACGACCAAATGTCTTTTTCGTGGCCAAATTCTTTGCGCACTCGTTTGACTAGTTTAAGACAAACCTGGGTATTTAAGAATGGTTCTCCGCCTAATAAAGTCAAGCCTTGAACATAACTTTGCGACAGATCGGCAATTATTTGATCTTCTAATTCTTGCGTATAAGGCTGACCATAGTGGAAATTCTGAGCGGCCTTATTGTAACAGCCAGGACAGTTAAAAAGGCAGCCACTGACATAAAGGCTACAACGGACCCCTTCTCCATCAACAAAATTAAAAGGCTTGTAATCAGCAATATATTGCAAAGAATGGTCCTTTGCTAACCATTCTTTAGGCTGTGGATTACGAGGCAAACGTGTTTCTACCATTATATTTTCCCTCCGATAATAAAAGACCTGGAGTTTTCATTGCAACAGGTCTTTACTTACTAAATTAAATCTGATCTCCAGTAATATGCGCATGAGCTTTAGTATCCATTTGACGGTGCTGTTCAAATTCAGCGGCATTCTTAATCATCCCCGCGTTCATATGCTTAACCCGGTGAATAATTTCTTCATGCCGACCATGGACCATTGGCCGTTGTTGCGGATTTCCCAGATATCCACATGTCCGCTTAACCACATCACAAGTTGCCGGATCATGATTACCGCATTGAGGACACTTAAAGCCACGTGCAGTAGCTTCAAATTCACCTTTGAACCCACACTTAAAACATTGATCGATTGATGTGTTAGTCCCTAAATAACCAACATGATCATATGCCCAATCCCATACTGCCTCTAGTGCTTTAGGATTTTGCCGTAAGTTGGGATATTCGCAATAATGAATAAAACCGCCAGCAGCATACTTCGGAAAGTCTTCTTCAAACGTCAACTTCTCAAATGGTGTTGGATGTTTACGAACATCATAATGAAAACTATTCGTATAGTATTCCTTATCCGTTACGTCTTCAATCCGACCAAACTTCTTTAAGTCGTCCTGACAGAAAGTATCAGTCAGAGACTCTGCAGGAGTGGAATAGAGGCTAAAGTGATATCCTTCTTCTGCTTCCCATTGAGCACAAAGGTCATGCATAGCTTTGGTAATTGCAACCGCAAAATCATGCGCCTCTTTATTATGTTCCCAGTTCGACCCGTAGAAAGTCGTGCATACTTCATATAATCCAATATAGCCAAGAGAAACGGTGGCCCGGCTATTCTTGAAGACCTCATCGACGCTATCGGTTTTCTTTAACCGTTTGCCAAACGCGCCATACATATAAAGAAGCGGTGCATTTTCTGGCTTAGCCTCCTTAGTCCGTTTAATCCGATAATCAAGGGCAATCTTACAAATGTTCATCTTCTCCTGGAAAATTTCCCAGAATAATTGCTTATCTCCATGAGCTTCTAATGCAATTCGAGGAAGGTTAACAGTGACAACACCTAGGTTCATCCGACCAGAATTTACTTCTTTCCCTGTTTCAGGATCCGTCCACCCCTGCAAAAATGACCGGCAGCCCATTGGTGTTTTAAAGCTGCCTGTAAGTTCCTTGATCTTATCATACATCAATAGATCAGGGTACATCCGCTTAGTTGAGCATTCTAAGGCTAACTGCTTAATATCATAATTAGGATCTTCTGGATTAAGATTTAATCCCCGTTTAACTGTAAAAATTAACTTAGGAAAGATTGCCGTTCGATGCTCCTTTCCTAATCCCTTAATCCGAATCCTTAAAATAGCCTTTTGAATTTCACGTGAGATCCAGCTAGTACCTAAGCCAAAATTAATCGTTGTAAACGGTGTTTGTCCCTGACTGGAATAAAGTGTATTAATCTCATATTCTAAAGCCTGCATCGCATCATAAATATCTTTCTTCGTTTTTTCACGTGCAAATGCCTCCCGTTTTTCTGGGACAATCCATTTTTCAGCATCTTTCATGTGCTTTTCATAGTTTAACTTAGCATAGGGTTCTAGCAACTGGTCAATCCGATTAGCTGAACATCCCCCATATTGTAAGGAGGCAACATTAGCAATAATCTGCGACATTTGCGCAGTCGCAGTTTGAATCGATCGTGGTGAAGATACCCAGGCATTACCAATCTTAAAACCATGCTTAAACATTTCATCAAAGTCGATTAAACAGCAGTTAGTCTCCGGAGTTACCGGTGAATAATCAAGGTCATGCCAGTGAATATCTCCCCGTAAATGAGCCTTTGCAACAATACCAGGAAGCATTCGCAATCCCAGTGCCCGACTTACAACACCGGCTTCAAGGTCACGTTGAGTATTAAAAACATGACTATCCTTGTTGGCATTTTCGTGAACCACACGAGAATTGCGGTCAAATAGCTGTTCTAATTTATTTTGGGGATTTGTCGCTTCCGCAAACGCTTCTTCATCGTGCTTTCGATAATCGCGGTAAATCTTTGCAAGTTCTTCATGATCAGCATTAATTAGTCCTTCAACAAAGAGGTCAGCAATTTTTTCAGTACTAACCGTTGTTTGGTTAATTAATGCTTCTAACAATGTCATATAAACACTTTGCTTTGTTTTTGCGTCCGCATCGAGTGCAGTTAAAATAAGGTTGATCTTATAAGAATAAAATGGCGTAACATTGCCATCGCGTTTGACAACCTGCACACTCGTCAAACTATTAAGATCCTTTTCATTAATTACTTGCACTTTCATTTTAAATTCCCCTCTCGTATTTAACGTTACCTATAATAGCTCAAAATACAACTTATAGAAAGTGTTGACTTTAAAAATACTATATGTTGTGGTCTGATTAAAAGATCAATCACTGGCATAATATTTATTAAATTTCTATTCTGACATAGCACGAATAAAATGAAATTATTAGTTCTGACGCTCTTTTTAGTTTTAGGATTTGAGTTTTAAATTATCTATTTTAAAAATTTCATTATCACTGAATAGAATTGAAGAATAACTATTTCTCTCCAAAAAGTTTCTTTTTTAATCTCACTTAATAATCTTAAGTTAATAGATTAAGATTATTAGTTATTAAAAAAAGAACTTACGAGCCATCTAATCATTTTGTTAGACTAATCCTTGTGTGAATTTTAGACGAAAGAAGGAGTGTTTTCATTTATGGAAAATGCATTACAAGCCCGCCAACAGGTATCACATCCAAAACTTGCGATGGTTAGTATGCTACTTGGCGCTTTTGTAGGAATGTTTAGCGAAACATCATTAAATATCGCTTTGCCAAAACTAATAGCGGTTTTTCAGGTTAGTACCGCAACGATTCAGTGGTTAGTAACTGGCTACATGCTAATTATCGGTATCATTTTACCGTTATCAAGTATTATTACTAAGTGGTTTACTACCCGCCAAGTTATCATATTTGCTTTGGTTGATTTTATTATTGGTGCCTGTATCTCGGCATTAGCCAATAACTTCTCAATTTTATTAATTGGACGAATGATTCAAGGGATTGGAACAGGATTAATTCTGCCATTAATGTTTGCTGTTGCTATGCAGATTTTTCCCCCGAAAGAAATCGGTGCTGTAATGGGAATGTGTGCCCTCGTAATTATGTTTGCGCCTGCAATTGGTCCAACACTAACTGGACTAATTCTCGCCAAGTTGTCCTGGCAGTGGATCTTTTGGTTATTCATCCCGTTCCTATTAGTTGCTTTAATCTTTGCAATTACCTCCCTCGAAAATGTTGGCAAATTAACAAAGCCACATGTTGATGTCCTATCAATCCTCGAGTCTGCGGTTGGATGTTCAGGAATCGTAATCGGAGCAAGCCTTGCAAGCCGGGATGGTTGGTTATCACTTCCTGTCTTAGGATCCTTAATCATTGGAATTATTGTTTTAGGATTATATGCTCATCGACAAGTACATTTAGAAAATCCGATCTTAAATTTACGAATTTTCAAGATTCCAGAATTTGCAATTGGTTCATCATTAGTAATGCTCGATTTTGGAATTATCCTTTCAACGATGTACCTCTTACCAATGTTCTACCAAAACGGTCTCTTGCTGCCAGTAGCATTAACCGGAATCGTCATGCTTCCAGGTGGCGTTATCAATGCTTTAACCTCAGCATTTGCCGGCCGCCTTTACGATAATATCGGTGCTAAAAAACCAGTCATTATTGGTTTTATTATTGCTTTGATTGGGACGGTGATGTTAGCATTTACCACGCCAAGTACTTCAATTGCTTACATGATAGTAGCTCATATCATTTTAATGATCGGTTGTCCCCTTGCTATGTCGCCTTCACAAACCAGTGCTTTAAATGCCTTGTCAGGAATGGAATCGGGTGACGGCAGCACGATTATGAATACCATGCAGCAGGTTATTGGTGCCCTCGCTACTGCTTTGGCTACTAGTTTCTTAGCATTGGGAAGTGTCACAGCAACTGGTTCAACTGCTCTCCGTTTTACTAATGGTTTCCACTATGGAATCTATTTTGCTATTGCACTTATTGTTGTCGCTATTTTATTATCATTTAAAATACACGACCAACGTAGATAATCAAAAGGTCTTTAGTATCGGGCTTGTTCTAGTCCGAATATTAAAGACCTTTTTTCGTGCTATTCTCTAATGATCTTAAATGGCATGTAACGACGGTGATGCCTTAAGTAACGATTCATTAATTGCTGATAAAGTTGCGGATTAACATCAGCTTGGGTACTCATAAAATCAAATTCCTCATTATCTTTTTCAACGGTATAGAAACCGGTCTTAACGAAACCATTCTTTGCGTAAAACCGGTGCCGTCTTATTCGCTGTTCATTATTAGTAGCATGGGTATTAGGACGTTCAGTACTTAATGAAAGTATCTTATCAGCATAACGTTTCTTTGCTTCCGCTAAAGCAGCACTTCCATATCCTTTCCCGTGGTACTGAGGATCAATCGCTAAAAAGAAAATATAAGCTATTCGTTGATCATATACAGTATAGAAAAAGCCAACCCATGTTTGATGGTCATAAATACTACAAAATTCAGCTTTACCAGCCCTTGCCCGCATTTTTAAGAAAGATAACGGTAACCGTTCATTTTGCGGAAAGACTGTATTATAAACCTGTTTAATATTCCTAAAATCTGATGACTTAGTCGATATTTTCTGAATCTCAACCATCTAAAATCCCTCCAATTATAGGTAATAATATCGGAAATAAAAGATAACGGCAATTATTATTATCAAAGGTGTCTGTCAGTGGCTTATGTTATGGTCATGTTATACTTTTATAAGTAGAATCGACATAACTAACAATTACTAGGAAAAACGTGGATTAACTTTGCATATAAGGGTTATAGGTTTGATAAAGTGCTAAATCTATTATTATAAACCGTACGAATTCGTGCACCGGATGCACAAATTCGTACCATTTCAAAGGCTTAACAATTTAAACGAAAAATAGGAGAAAGCCTGATTTAACAAGCTTTCTCCTATTTCATTAGCTTAGCTGACACTTTTGTACGAAAGCAATAATATGCCTCCGGTGGGGGCTAAATTTATTGATATAACAACTTTTAACTAGAATTTGTGTCCCATTTGTGTCCTTTTTCTACTATTATATAGCACTCATATATAATACGAAAAAAATCCCGACCATTGCATATCAATGCAACAATCAGGATTAGTGTTAAATACGAGAGGTCCTTCACCTCTTTATATTTATTCAAATTTTCCAAATGGCTGGTTAGTCTGAGCATCACGGACAGCCATGTAACCATAGCCGTTCTCTCGTGGTTGGCGAATCCAAACATATCCAGCGTGACGACTAAAGGCATCATACTTAATAGTAGAACCAGCTGGTAAAGTTGCAATAATATCTGATGTGATTCTAGCACCATAACGCAGGTTAACTGCAACATCAAGAGTAAACTTACCGTCTTCCTTAAACCAAGTATCTCCTAAATCATCAACAAAAGAAATTTCCTTGAGTTCCTTATGTTCTTCCACCGGTTGAACTGGTGATGGTTCTGGAATAGATACATTATTATTCGGGTTAGCCATCTTTAACCAGCCTTCTTTGGTAGTGTTGACCATGTTACGGTCCATGTCAGAACCAGTGAATTGGTGGACAGTAAATACATCCCAAGGAGCAATGCTAAAACCAGCACCCTGATAATTCCATTTAAGAGGTTGAGAATACTTGTAATAAGCAACCCACAGCGGGCAATCATTTACACAGTTAGCAACTTGCCGAATTTCAGATTGTGATACATAGATCATACACCAAGCACCTGTTAACTCGTGTACACGATTAACAAATTGCCGTACATAACCATAATTACCCCAGCTAGAATTCTGATATTCTTCCCAATCAACAGCTAATACTGCCTCACCTACGTAATTCTTAATATTATTAATGAAATAATCTGCTTCTGCAATGGGATTACCACCAGCACAATAGTGATACAGACCTAATAATTTCCCAGCAGCCTTTGCATTAGCATAGTCTGTGTTACAAGCTGGATTGACATAGCCTGTACCTTGCGTTGCCTTAACCATTGTAATATCTGTCTCTGGTAGCGTTGCAAAAGAACGTGGACTTCCAGAAAACACATCAACCATTTTTAGCATTACTTCTTACCTCCTTTATATTTTCCAAGGAAATTGTACTTAGACGGATCATAATCTTCTTGATCCTTAGCCAATTTGGCTTCAAAGAAATCCATGATTGGTTTAGGCAACCACCAACCCATCTCCGTCCAATTCTCAATAATTGAAATTAAATATTGATAAATCCATGCAATTAAAAAAGTAGTAGCCATTGTGCTTGCACCAATCGTAAACAGATATGGATAAGCAATTACTACTACTAAATAAATTACTGTGTGCTTAATCAGTCCTGGTATTCCTACAGAACTATTAGTCTTTCGTGCTGTTTTCTTCGCATAATATGGTTTTACCATACCGGTAACTAAATCCACAATCATAACAATTGTGAATGCCCACATCAGTTTATCATCAATCAGCGTTTGCATTTGATGAAGCATAAATAAATGGTATGGCACGATTATCCCCCGTTTCTATATCAATCTATTCTTCCGTTTCAGTTGCCACTTCGCTAAATGCTTCATCTTCTTGTTTACGGATGTATGTCCGGAATTCATCAGAATCATCACGAACTTGCTTTAAATTCTTTCGATATAGTTCCTGATTATAGATGTAAGTATTAATAGTGGTCTGTGCAGTTAAATCAGTAGCAATTTGAGCATTGAATCGTGCCACTTCCGTTCCGTTGATTGTTGAATGCCCTACTAATGTAATTTGTTTTTCTTTGGTTAAAGCCATAATTATTTACCGCCTTTCTTGTTGTTTTGTTGTTTCAATTGATCTAATTGGGCTTGAAGCTGGTTATTCTCATTTTCTAATTGTGTAGCCTTAGCTTCCCATGATGCAGCTGTATAGTTAGCTACCATAAGTTTCTGATTAAGACTATTTGCAACTAAGTTCATATCAATATTATTTTGATTGTTCATTTAATTTTTCCTCCAATTTTTCTACTTTATCTTTTAATTTCTTAATTACTGGAATTAATGCCGGTGCAATTCGTTCATATTGGATACCTTCAATTTCACCATCAACATTACGAGAAACCAGTAAGTCTAATCCTGCATCAGCCAAGTCTTCGGCAATCATACCAAAATATTTATTTGGTTTAATATGCCGTTTGCCAGCTTCATACCGCTCTTTTTGTCCCTTATCAATCCAAGTTGCTACAGGCAAATTTAAAAGCCGTTCCCCATAATCGGTAGAATGGCTTCGCTTAATATTTGTCTTATATTTAGAAGCTGATGTTGAACGGACTAAGGCTCCATCGTTAGCAACAAATAGATTAGGAGCATCACCAGTAGTATGACGATATGCAGATATTATATGAACAAAATCTCCGTCCATTACAATCCGATTACCACTTTCTCCGGTTATATTTGAGCCTACCCAAATATGTGCACGGTTCTTAAAGCCCATTGATCCAGTTTCAAATTGAGATCCACCAACAACAGATGTTACATTAGCACCATTGATAGTCGTACTACCACTACTATCAACTTCCACAGCAGCTCCAGTTGAAGTACTATCGATGATTGAACCATTAGCAAAGCCACCATTGTAATTTGACGTTTCTAACGATACCCCATTTTTAGAATACATTTGAATACCGGTTGAACCGTTTTTCCATCCAAATGGAGATCGGCGTATTCCTCCAAAAGCTGGATTATTAAACCAACCATTAATTGGCCCATCATTCAAGAACATTTCGCCATTGCTATAATAAACACCAGCTCCATTCATGTCAGTTACACTCATAATTCCAGTATCAACATTAATATTTAACGTTCCTAAAGTTGATGTGATTTTTCCATGTTGAAATAGAATTTCACCGGTATTTAAATTAATCTTCAAATTCTGACCATTAATTGTCCCAGTAGTAATATTATTCGCATTCAGATTAATAATATTTACATTCGCCGCATTCAACGTTCCTGTGGTAATCTTATCCGCATTTAGTGAAGTAATCGCTGCACTAGGAATAAATGCATTACCCGAAAATACCGTTGAAGAAGCGTCCATGTAGATTTTATCGTTTTGAATTAAGGTTGTGCCGGCGGACATGTTGATTTGGGCCATGATATTACCACCAGTTACTGTCCGCTGCCAAGCAGTCCATCTATCACCAACCAACAGTCGTGTATAAGCTTGATTTTCATCATTATCCCTTTGCCAAGTTTGTTTAACCCTTTTTACATCTGGATATGCAACTACTTGAAGATATGCCCATGCTGAACTATCGGGAGTGTTAGTACTGGGCGTAGATTGAACCCAATAATTACCAGTTGTTCTGTAATTATTAGCATCAATTGCAGATGTAACTTTTTGCCAGACTGTTTCTTTGCGTAGAGAATTAAGTGACACATTAAAACTGTTAGCTTGCTGAGTGAGCTGTGTTTGCAACCCAGAAATTTTATTAGTAATTTCATTGCGAGTAGTTTGCGTAGTTTGCGTAGTTTGCGTAATCTGATTAGTAAGCGTTCCGTAGTTACCAGAAACAGTAGACT
>OKSF01000009.1_pt1 | contig 196800 bp, 185 predicted proteins | sample 1606061 | NCBI WGS metagenome assembly OKSF01 (sample SAMEA3541567, study PRJEB24748) | human gut metagenome | biome: human gut; feature: human-associated habitat; material: faeces | place: China | collected 2012
ATCCACCGCCACCCGTCAACATCTTTTTTCACTTTTTTTTAGTTTTTTTTTAAAAAATCTTGAAATCTCCTTTATATAAAGGAGATTTCAGATGAAAATTACTTATTAAATTTTGCAGATAAATGGTTTTTCTATACATTCTATGATTTCTGAAGTTAATCCACCTTCTGGTCCCAGTGATTTTTTTTCATAAAGGATTGGTTTTGGCTTCTTTTGGATCAATTCATCCATAAATTTCCAACTTGTTACGATCTGATCCCAATGACTAAACCAACTGCCGTCTTCTTGCATGATCGACATCAACATCCATTCATAGGCTTCTGGTGTATTGATTCGATTCTGCATCTGACAATTTTGACAAAAATCCATGGTTGCTTCTGAGATTTCATCCGATTTACCCGGTGTTTTAATATTAAAAGAAATTTCCACTCCCTCTTTTGGCTGAACCTGGATCGTCAAAATATTTGGTTTTTGTCCCGAATATGGACTTTTAAAAACGATCTGGATTGCGGTATCCCGATACATCATTTCCTTACCGGTGATGATATGAAAAGGTACGCCTTGAAACCGGGAAGTCTCCACACCCACACTAAACCGAGCAAAGGTTTCAGTCTGACTCTTTGAATCAATGTCTTTTTCATCCAGATAACCTCGATACTGCCCCATGATCATGGAATCTTCCAAAAGCTTTAATGAGTGCAGAACAACACTCTGTTGTAAAGATAACGTATGAAGATCATGTGGATTATCAACCGCAATGATACTCAATAGCTGCAAAAGATGGTTTTGTGCCATATCACGTAAAGCTCCAGCCTTATCATAATATGAGCCACGGTTTTCCACTCCTACCTGTTCCAGGGCAAAAATATTCACATGATCGATGTACCGATTGTTCCAGACCGCATCAAAAATCGGATTTTCACAACGAATCGTTAATATATTACGCACCATATCCTTTCCAAGATAATGGTCGATACGATAGATGTTTTCCTCATCAAAATAACGAGTGACTTTTCGCTGCAGCTTAGTAGCCGATAGAAGATCTGTACCAAAAGGCTTTTCCATGACGAGACGTACATTGAAAAGATCGATTTGATGAATACCTTCTACGATCGGATCAAAAAACTGTGGTGATACCGCCATGTAACATACATGGACCTGCGCTTTACTTTTTGTGACATAATCTTTTAGAATCGAATAATCATCCAAAGCAGATAAATTCATCTTTAAATACTGAATCTGCTGAATGAACTCTAAAAATTTATCTTCCTCTACTTTAAAACGAGCAAATTCCTTTACCCATGGCTCCATCTTGCGAACATAGTCTGTCTTTGTCCAGTCTCTTCGACCTATGATTAAAATTTCATCTTGTTTTGTCAGTTTTTGTGAAATAAAGAGATTGTAGAAAGCGGGTAAAAGCTTTCGATATGTCAGATCGCCTGTACCGCCAAAAATAATAAATCGATTCTGTACCATAGATTACTCCCAGTGATGATGGAATACGCCTTCTTTATCCACTCTTTTAAATGTATGGGCGCCAAAGAAATCACGTTGTGCCTGAATTAAATTGGCACCTAACGCAACCTGCTGCATAGGTATGATGTACGTTAAAGCGGCCGTGAATAAAGGCATACTGATATCATGAAGCAAACCGTTAGTGACGATCGTTTTTAAAGCTGGAAGATGGGCCAACGCCATTTCTTCAAAATCGTCAAACAAGCTGGCATCCGGTCCCAAGCGACCAAAAGTATCTCGTATATATTCAAGTAAATTCGCTTGAATGATACAACCTGCTCTAAAGATGCTGGCGATTTTAGAAAGGTTCAAATCCCATCCATAGCGTTTTGATGCATCACTATACAACCTAAAACCTTGTTCATAGGCTACGACACGCGCTAAAAAATAAGCCTGACGAAGTTGTTCAGTATCTATTTCCATGTGCGATTGCACTTTTGGAAAGCGATGACGCAATTTTTCATCATTCGAAGTCAGACGAGCCATATAAGCCCCATGAATCAAAGAAACATTAATATCCTGTACCAAAGCACATTGGCTGGTCCATTTTCCGGTTCCTTTATTGCTGGAGGCATCTACAATCAGATCAACCAAATCCTTTTGCGTATCCGGATCTTTTTCACGAAGAATCTTTATTGTGATGCTCAATAAGTAGCTTTCCAATGGCCCCTGGTTCCAGCTTTCCAGGACATCACTGATGGATTGATTGCTCATACCAGCTGCCTTCATGGCGATATAGGCTTCTACGATCAACTGCATATCCGCATATTCTATACCGTTATGTACCATTTTTACATAATGTCCTGAACCTTCCGGTCCTATGTATGTACAACAAGGTTCGCCATCTTTTTGTGCTGCAATCGTCTCCAGAATAAAAGCGACCTGATCATAGGCTTTTTTTGAACCACTTGGCATGATACTAGGTCCATGAAGTGCCCCCATCTCACCTCCGGAAACACCAACAGCTAAATAGTGTACACCCAGCTTTTCCAATCGTTTGCCTCTTCGAGCATCATCTTCAAAATAAGAATTGCCGGCATCCATAACAATATCTCCAGCCTCTACAAAAGGTTCCAGCTGATCGATCATCGCATCCACCACTGGACCAGCCGGTACCATCATAAAAATCTTACGCGGCTTCTCTAAAGATTCGATCGCATCTTTTAATTCTTTATAACCGATAAAATTTTCCTTTCCCTGCATCGTTTCCGTAACCGCATAAGTACGATTATAGCCGGCCACACGAAATCCATGATTCATCATATTTTGTGCAATGGCTTTCCCCATCACACCTAATCCAATTACCGCAATCTGATTCATTCTTTTTCCTCCCAAATTACACAAACACCTTCCGGTGCTTTTTGATGGGCCAGACGCTTGGTCAAATGCCCATTTTGATCTCTTTTTAATACCGCAACCTCATCATCATCCTTATGCACCACAAGCAAAGAATTTTCCCCTAAAACAAAATCTCTGGGATGAATGCCCATGCTGGAAACAACTTGTTCCAAATGCATTTGTCCTTCATGTACCGACACTACGGAAATCACATCACTAAAGCGCGTCGATACATAGATTTTTCCGTTTTCATACGCAATGGCAGCTGTACCTTTGGTATCTTTTTTAGAAACCAGAAGTTCTTCCCGGGAAACTACCTGTCGAGTATCTACATCGATCGCATACAGAATATTGGATAATTCACCACATATATAATAATAGTGATCCACTAAGATGGCATGTCTTGGTCCTGAGCCTTTTTCCATATCAATGCGTCCGACCTCATAAAGATCAAAGTTTAAGATCACGATTTGATCCAACATTAGACAAGGCACCCATAGATACCCGTTCACTTCTAAAATATGATGCGAACCCGCCTTATCCTGAATACGAATCTGATGCTTTAATGTCAATTGATTTCCATCCCATGCCAGACAAGAAACAACACCTGTATGATAATTTACTGTATAAATATGATCTTGGATCACCCCGACATAACAAGATGGACTTTCTTCATAGACAAGCTGAGCAATCTGGTTGCCATGGGCATCCACATAGATCAGACCACCCTTTCCTTCCAGTTTTACGACAGCTAATATACCACCTTGAAAGGATGTCAGATACTTAGGATCCTGACAGGGATAAAACAACTCCGGCGTAGAAAGTTTGTTTCCATCCCAGTCAAAGGAATAAATCCCTTTCGATCGACTTGTTGTATATGTTCCAATATAACCTTTCATGAATACGAAACCTCCTGGCTTCAGTATAAAGGAAGCTCTCTTTGAAAGGCTATTAATATGCACAAAAAGGAGGCATTTTTCATGCACTCCTTATATCCATCATTATGCTTGCCTTACATATTGGCCATTACGCTCCCTGAAACCAGTGTTTGAGTTTATCCAACCAGGAAATTCCCTCCTCACCGGGAAGTTGATCCGCTTCTTCTACGGCCTTCTGCATACAATATTCCTGGGCGATAAATGGATCGCCGCTTGTATCCATCTTCACATACTCCCCATTGGCGCACAGTTTTCGCATCTTGACATTATCTTTCAAAAGAATATTAAAATACTCTAACAGCTTCTGTTTTAAATTTTCATCTTCGATCGGACACCCGATCTCCACACGTTTTTCGGTATTCCGCGTCATAAAATCTGCGCTGGAAATATAGACTTTTTGTTGGTTACCACATCCAAAACAATAAATTCGTGAATGCTCTAAAAAACGACCCACAATACTGTAGATTTCGATATTGTCCGTAAACCCCTTTAAATTTGGTAATATACAACAAATCCCGCGAATGACCATTTTGATCTTAACACCGGCAGCAGAAGCTTCCTGCAGTTTTTTGATAATATCCAGATCGGTCAAAGAATTCATTTTCAATAAGATCTGCGCCTCTTTTTGCGCTTTAGCTTGTTGAATCTGTTCGTCCATTAATGCCAGACAAGTCTGCTTTAATGAATGAGGCGAAACGATCAGATGATCATATTCCCCCTCTAAATTGGATAGCGACATATTTTGAAAGAATGTGATCGCATCTTTTCCAATGGAAGGTTTGGCGGTGATATACGAAATATCCGTGTACATCTTACTCGTTTTTTCGTTGTAGTTTCCGGTACCGATCTGTGTGATCGTCTTCCATTCTCCTTTTTTATTTTGCAAGGTGATCATACAGATCTTGGAATGCACCTTATAGTTTTCAAAGCCGTAGATTACCGTACATCCAGCCTCTTCCAACAGCTCGGCTGCTTCAATATTATGTTTTTCATCAAACCGTGCTCTTAGCTCCATTAAAGCTGTGACTTCTTTTCCATTCTCGGCAGCTCTAGCCAGGTAGCGCACGATACGAGAATGATTGGCCAAACGATAAATCGTAATCTTGATCGACTTTACCTCCGGATTTTCCGCTGCCTCTTTCAACAACAATAAAAACGGCTCCATATCATGAAATGGGTAAAACAATAAAGCATCATGATCTAATACTTGATCTATGATGGGTTTATTTAGACGCAGGTACTTATTTGGCTGTGGTGTAAACGGCTTATACAACAAAGGCGTTGTTTTTACGCTCGGCGCCTGATCGATTACATCATAGACATGATTCATTTCCAGTGGTGTCTTGGATACAAAGACCTGATTCTTTTTTAAATGCAGTTCGTCGCATAAGTAAGTAACCACACTTTCCGGAGCCTCTTTATATAACTCTAAACGAATCGGTGCCAGTCGGCCTCTTTTCTTTAAGATCTTTTTCATATATTGACGATAATCTTCGTCTTCATCAATTTCTTTTTCATCCAGATTGATATCCGCATTTCGTGTTACACGAATGATTGTCTTGGAAACAATAGTGCTTTGTGAAAAAAGCTTTTCTACATTATGCAGGATGATCTGCTCCAAAAGCATGTAATTTCCATCCGTATCCGGCACATAAACGATGCGTTTTAAAAAGTTGGGAACCGGAATGATACCGCGCATGATCGTATCGTTTTCCTTGACTTCCACAAATATATACAATGCTTTATTCATCAAATGAGGAAATGGATGATGTGTATCGATGATCTGTGGACTTAATACCGGAAAAATCTGCACATCAAAATATTGATGAATGAACTTTAACTGTTTCTTCGTCAGCTGTTTTTTAGTCAAACTGGAAATATGAATCGACTCCAGTGTAGAATTGATATTCTTGGTGATACCATCACGTATTTCGTAAAGTTTATGTGCTTCTTCATAGATCGCATCTAACTGCTGGGCCGGTGTCATTCCGCTCTTTTTATCGATTTGTTGCCCGTTGACTAAAGATAAATCATACAAACTGCCGCAGCGCACCATGAAAAACTCATCAAGATTGCTGGTAAATATAGCCAGAAACTTCACCCGTTCCAATAACGGAACTCTGGGATCGGCTGCTTCCTCCAAAACACGTTGGTTAAATTTAAGCCATGAAAGTTCACGATTTTGTGTAAATGGGTATAGTTTCTTATGCATAATCTACTCTCCTAGTATTTTTTCCATCAAATAACCTTCCCGGACACCGTTGGTCGATACCTGAATGCGCTTTGCCTTGGTATAGCGGGCAATCGTATCAATAATCAACAACCCGGTAAACATCGTATGCACCCGGTCCGGTTTTACCTTTAAAAACAGATGGATCGTCTGTCCGATATCATTTTGGAGCGTTTTGATCAGATTCTTTAACATGCAGGCATCTAATTCATAGACATCGTCCTTGATCCACTTCATCTCCACCAGCAGAGAACGAATCGCACGCATGCTTCCTCCGGTCACCGCCAGATCATCACAGCGAAGAATGCTTTTTTTCTGATCACAAGCCTTTAATTCTTTTAATAGACGATCCTGTATCGTTTTGATCTCACTTTTTGAAGGGATGATATTCGATACATATTTATTAAACAGGTTTAAGGATCCCACCGGAAGGCTTGTCACAAAACCAATCTGTTTTTGATCATAAAGAATGATTTCACTGCTTCCGCCACCGGTATCCACATAAATTCCACTGTCATAATGTAAGCCATGAATGGCTCCGTGAAAGGAGATCCGTCCTTCCTGTGCTCCACTTAATAAATCAATACGAATCTGACAAAGCGACCATATGGCTTCAATAACCTCCTTCGAGTTATTAATATTACGTAAAGAGGCTGTCGCAAAAGCTGCATAACCATCCAAATGCAGTAAATCCATCATCTCTTTAAAACGATTTAAACATTCAGCCAGACGATGAATACCTTCGTCGCTCATCTTCTCTTTTTTTACATATTGAACCAATCCGGCTGCTTCCTTTTTCGACAACAGCAGTTCAAAACTCTCCCCTTTAATTTTGTATATATTTAAGCGAATCGTATTCGATCCAATATCAATAATTCCGTATGTCATAACGGTTCCTTTCCAGACTATTATAAGTCAAATACATTAAATCCATGTAAAAAACACGTAAATATTATACCTCTTTTTTGGTTAGATGCCATTTGAACAAGAAAAAAACTGTGAAGATGAAAGCTCCTCACAGTAAAAAATTATTTTTTTGTCCACTCTTTAAACTCTTCATCTGTAGCCAGTACATAATGTGTTCCATCTACCAGATGTTCCGTTCCTTTGTGATAATCAATACCACTAGTTTTATAATCATACGATGCCGATTTACGATATTTCTCCACTCTGGGATTGGGTTCCGGGATTGCACTCAACAAAGACTTAGTATAAGGATGAATCGGATTGTTGAAGATTTCATCCGTTGTGCCTGTTTCCACCAAGTGACCCAAATGCAAAACACCGATATGATCGGAAATGTATTTGACCATGCTTAAATCATGGGCGATAAATAAATAAGCAGTATTGGTCTTTTTCTGGATTTTCTTCATCAGATTGACGACCTGCGCCTGAATTGATACATCCAATGCCGAGATAGCCTCATCGGCAATCACAAGTTCCGGTCGCATCACTAAAGCACGCGCTATACCAATACGTTGTCTTTGCCCACCGGAAAACTGATGCGGATAACGGTTGGCGTGTTCTTTGGAAAGACCGACCAGTTCCAACATATCATAGACCTTTTGTTCTCTTTCGGCTTGTGAACTGTATTCATGATGAATATCCAAGCCTTCGGCAATGATGTCCATAACCTTACGACGAGGATTTAAACAAGCCATCGGATCTTGAAAGATCATCTGCATCTTGGTTCGAAGCAGCTTAAGTTCTTCCTTGGACATCTTTCCGGAAATATTCTTCCCATTAAAGATAACTTCACCATCTGTTGGCTTATACAAGCGAATGATGCTTCTTCCCGTTGTAGATTTACCGGAACCGGATTCTCCAACCAGTCCATAGGTTTGCCCCGGCATGATCTTAAAGGAGATGCCATCGACCGCTTTTACCGTAAATTTACGGCTGACTTTAAAATACTGTTTCAGATTTTTAACTTCCAAGATGGGTTGTGCTTCCGTCATGGTTTAGATCTCCTTTCTGTTTCATCTTATCCAGGCGTTTTCTGAGAGCTTCAGGCATCTCTACTTTTGGTGCATTTGGATGCATCAGCCAGCTGGCAACCTGATGGGAATCAGAGCCTGGCACCTTAAACATCGGCGGATCTTCTCTTAGATCAATATTCAACGCAAATTCATTTCGTGGTGCAAAGGCATCACCTTTGACCTCATGCGCAAGATTTGGCGGTGTGCCCGGTATCGTATATAATTCATCATCGTCGGTATCCAGATCCGGCATTGACGACAATAAGCCCCATGTATATGGATGACGAGGATCATAGAAGATTTCATCGATCGTACCGGTTTCTACAATTTTTCCGGCATACATGACATTGACATAATCCGCTACCTTGGCTACTACACCTAAATCATGTGTAATATAAATAACAGAGAGTTCTTTTTTCTTTTGAATGTCCTGGATCAGCTCCAGGATCTTAGCTTGTATCGTAACGTCCAGAGCAGTTGTCGGCTCATCGCAGATCAACACATAGGGATCACAGCTCAATGCGATCGCAATAACGATACGCTGACGCATACCGCCGGAAAGCTGATGTGGATAATTCTTCATTCGTTTTTTCGCATCTGTGATCCCTACCAACTCTAAAAGCTCTAAAGCTTTGGCGTAGGCTTCCTGTTTTGACTTTTTATAGTGATACATCATCGGCTCCATGATTTGTTTACCGATAGTCATCGTTGGATTTAATGAAGTCATCGGGTCCTGAAACACCATGGCGATCTTACGGCCACGAATTTCAGACTGTAATTCTTTTTCGCTCAACTGACAAATATCGACGGTCTTTGGTTCACCGGTATATTCATCATTCCAGTGATATTCGATGGATCCGGAATCAATGGAACCATTATTAGCCAACAGCCCCATAACCGCTTTTGTCGTAACAGATTTACCGGAACCGGATTCTCCTACGATCGCAATGGTTTCTCCTTTATACAAATCCAAATTCACACCACGAACCGCATGGACTTTACCACCGGTCGTTTTAAATGAGATATTCAGATCACGTATCTTTAAAATTCTTTCTCTATTTTCTTTCATACGATTACATCTCCTTCATCGTTGGATCTAACGCATCGCGTAATCCATCACCGACCAGGTTAAAGCTCAACATCAAAATGGAGAACACCACTACCGGAATGATCATTTGGAACGGATAGATCGTTAAGGTATTAAAACCATCGTTGATCAAAGTACCTAAAGAAGCTTCCGGAATCGGCAATCCCAATCCGACAAATGAAAGATAGGCTTCATAGAAAATCGCATTTGGAATCGACATCATGACCATGATGATCATTTGTGAATAAATATTCGGTAAAATCTCCTTAAAGATAATAAAGAAGCTGCCGGCCCCTAAAGTACGAGAAGCCAGAACAAATTCTTCCTCTTTGGTCTTTAAGACCTGGGCACGAGTAATACGACTCATACCGATCCATTCAGTAAAAGACAGAGCCAGAATAATCGTAAATAAGCTGGACTTCATCACCATCAAAAGGATAGTTAAGATAACTAATGTTGGAATGGAGTTAATAACCTCCTGAATACGCTGCATCACAGAATCCACCTTACCGCCAAAATAGCCGGAGATCATTCCATAGGTCACACCGATGACCACATCGATAAAGATGGCTGCTACTGCCACAAACAAGGAAATTCGTGTTCCCTGCCATAAGCGTACCCATAAGTCACGTCCATAATTATCTGTACCAAACCAGTGTTGGGCCCCTGGTGCAATATTCTGTAAAGAAGTATCGATCGCATCATATTTCCAGTCGGACAACATCGGTGCCACGATCGCAAAGATCGTAATCAATGCGATACAGACGATACCAATTACGGCTCCTTTGTTTCGCACAAACAGACTGACAGAATCCTTCCAGGCAGAACGAGCCGGCATGACTTCATCTTTTTCCAGTTCTTGACTTTCATGCGCAAATTCAAAGTCTTTAGGTTGAAATTTCATTTCTTGTAAAGCTTGCATTTCTGTCATATTACTCATCCTTTCCTAAACGAATTCGTGGATCGATGATTCCATAAGAAACATCAATGACCAACATCATGAGGATATACATAGCGGCATATAAGAAGGCACAGGCCAAGATCACGTTATAATCGGAAGCCTGAATACTGTTGATCAATAATTTACCTAATCCCGGTACGCTACAGACCTTTTCAACGACCATGGTTCCTGTCATCAAATTGACTAAGATTGGTCCTAAGATCGTAATGATCGGAATCAGAGTATTTCGTAGTGCATGTTTAAAGATAATATCTTTACGGGAAAGTCCTTTTGCCTTTGCCAGCATAATATAATCGGAATTTAACACGGAAATCATCTCTGTACGTGTAAAACGTGCCACATTGGCAATCACGCTCATCGATAAGGCAATGATTGGCATAATGGCCGAATAAATCGGCTGAGCAGAAGAGTACATCGTTGGTAAGATATGAAGATTGCTACCAAAAATGATCAGGATCAACATCGCAAACACAAATGATGGAATGGATACACCGATTACCGATAAAACTGTTGTCAATGTATCCCAGATCGTATTCTTATTTAAGGCAGCTACAACGCCTAAGAAAATTCCTACGATAGTTCCTAAGACACAGGCGCAAAGTCCCAAAAAGAACGAAATCGGTGCAGCGGTTCCCACTAAAGAAGATACCTGCATATCCTTATACAAGTTCATGGAAACACCAAAATCACCCGTCAGCATACCTCCCACATATTTGACAAATTGCTGCGGCAACGGAAGATTCAAGCCATAACTTGCCTCAATAGCAGCACGTTGTGCCTCACTTAAATGCTCGTTGTTGATAGGAGATCCAGGAAGAAAGCGAACCATGCAGAATAAAACGACAAGGATTACAAACAAAGTGACTAGAGAAATCGCCAAACGTTGTAATATATATCGAACTGTCGATTTTGACATAATAACCTCCTTTTTCAAAAAATAAACACAATATAGTGTTGAACCATATTGTGTTTATATACTAAAATTCAACTCAAATTCTTACTAAGCTTCTTTTGATACATAGTTGAATGTATATGGTACGCCAACCGGACGGAATACCAATCCTTTTACAGATGGATTCTCTAAAGCTGATGTTCCTTTCTGGAATACCGGAATGTTTACATATTCATTCATGGCCAACTCTTCTGCCTGAAGCATTAGATTCCAACGAGTTTCGACATTAGCTTCGGTAGAAATCTGAGCCATTAATGCATCATAATCCGCATTGACCCATTTACCATAGTTGTTGACGTTATCTGATTTCATCAAGTTCAGATATGTTGTCGCATCTCCGTAATCCGGACCCCAGCGAGTACAAGATAAATCAAATTCACCATTAGCTTGTTTATTATAGATACGATCCTGTTTTGTTGTGGCAACCATTTCAATATTCAAGCCATCCAGTTTCGTAAAGGCATTCTGTAAATAAGTAGCCATGGTATCCATTGGACTTTCATCCGTACCATACATCAACTGTAATGTGATTTCTGTTTTTCCAAGTTCCTGTAAAGCCTGATTTAAAGCTGCCTGTGCGGCTTCTAAATCATAAGTTGTGAAGTCCTTGGCATCGTCACGGAAATCCTGACCATTTGGACCGATGGATAAATCTTCCGGTACAAATCCGTTGGCTTCAACCGAACCATCTTTTAATACATTTGTTGCGAAGTCTTCACGATCGATAGCTAAAGATAAGGCTTTACGCAAGTTCAAATTCTGCAAATCTGTATTTTGGAAGTTTGGCTGCAGATAGAACAAGTATCCTTCTTTAAAGGTAATGAACGCGTCATCATCTTTATATTGATCGACCAAATCAGAATTGATCGGTGCAAAATCATTGCTGCCACTGTCAAAGTTCTGTGCCGCAACTGTAGGTTCCTGTACCAGGTTCATCACTAATTTATCCAGTTTAACCTGATCGGCATTCCAGTAATCTTCATTCTTCACAAAAGTTGCCGTTGAACCTGGTGTCCAAGATTCCATCACGAAAGCACCATTGGAAAGAATAGCTTCCGCACTCTTGGCATATCCATCGCCCTGCTCTTCTGCAAATTCTTCATTAATTGGGTAATAACAAGGGAATGTCATCAATTCTTCAAAATAGGATACCGGACTTGTTAAAGTCACAACCAATGTTTTATCATCTTCGGCTTTTGCTCCCAGAGTGTCCAAATCTTCCTGTGTCAGCTCTTCGCCGTTTCCTGTTTTGGCAATCAATTCATCAGCACCGGTAATGTGTGCACCATCGGATCCCATCATATAGGCATAATTTCCAACGTTTTTAATGATACGCTGCCAGGCATACACGAAGTCCTGTGCTGTAACCGGTTCTCCATTGGACCATTTGGCATCGCGCAGCTTGAACGTATGTGTCAAACCATCATCGCTCACCGTGTGTTCTTCGGCAATGGCATTGGCGATGTTTCCATCTTCATCCACACCCATCAAACCATCAATGACCGCATGCATAGCGTTAAAAGACGTTCCATCATCCGCATCACAAGAATCTAAGTTCTTGATATCCAGTTCACTGGCAAATGTAAACGTATTGGCTCCACCAGAACCGGATCCACAGGCAGCTAATGACAAGGCCATTGTTCCAGCCATCAGTACCGACAATAATTTTTTCATATCGAACCCTCCTAAGTTGTGTTCATTCTGTGAACATGTGTATATATTAGAATACAATTTAATTTTTTACAAGCATAAATTGAAATTATTTTCATATGTTTTCCGCTTTGTGAAAACCTTTTCAAATAATTTTCATAATTTATGAACATTTTTCAATTAAATGTCTATAGATTCGATACACGACTTAAAATAAGTTTGCTAGAACCAGTATTGAGAGTTCGAATATACTTTTATGTGTCTAGCCCTCTTTATATACATATTTGAAAGTAAACGGTGTTCCGACTTGCTGATTGACCAGATCCTTTACTTTTGGATTCAATAATGCCGTATTTCCTTTTTGGAATACAGGGATGTTGGCATAATCGTTCATAGCAAGCTCTTCAGCCTGCAACATCAGATCCCAACGTTTTTGAACATCCAGTTCCGTATTGATCTGATTCAACAATGCATCGTATTGTTCATTTGACCATTTTCCATAGTTATTGTTATTGCCGGTCTTCATTAAGTATAAATACGTAGTCGGATCTCCATAGTCTGGTCCCCATCTTGTACAAGCCAGATCAAAGTCACCATTAGCTTCTTTGTTGTAGATACGATCCTGTTTGGTCGTGGCAACCATTTCAATATTTAAACCATCCAATTTTGTAAAGGCATTTTGTAAATACGTTGCCATTGTATCCATTGGACTTTCATCGGTTCCATACAACAAACGCAAAGTCACTTCGGATTTACCTAATTCTTGTAATGCTTGATTCAAAGCTTCCTGTGCCGCATTGGCATCATAAGTTGTAAAATCATTGGCATCTTCTCGGAAATCTTCGCCATTTGGACCTTTTGAAAGATCTTCCGGCACAAAGCCATTGGCTTCAACCGATCCGTCCTTTAAAACATTCTGGGCAAAATCCTCACGATCGATGGCCAGTGATAACGCTTTTCGCAAATTCTGATTCTGCAAATCGGCATTTTGTAAATTTGGCATTACATAAAATAAGAATCCGCTTTTTACATTCCAGAACGCATCGTTATCTTTGTATTTATCCACTAAATCCGAATCAATAGGCGCATAATCATTGTTACCACTATCAAAGTTTTGTGCGGCTACCGTTGGCTCCTGTACCAGATTCATGACAAGTTTATCCAGTTTTACAGAATCAGCATCCCAATAATCCTCATTCTTTGTAAAGACGGCTTTAGAACCTGGCTCCCAGGATTCCATGACAAAGGAACCGTTCGAAAGAATCGCATCGGCACTCTTTCCATAGTTTTGTCCCTGCTCTTCCGTAAACTTCTCATTTTGTGGGAAATAACACGGGAATGTCATCAGCTCTTCAAAATAAGATACCGGACTGGTTAGTGTCACCACCAGGGTTTGGTCATCCACAGCTTTAGCACCTAAAGTATCCAAATCCTCCTGTGTCAGTTCGCTACCAGCTTCATTTTTTGCCATTAGTTCATCGGCTCCGACTAAATGAGCTCCATCCGATCCCATCATATACGCATAGTTCCCTGATTTTTTCAGGATACGTTGCCAGGCATACACAAAATCTTGTGCTCTTACCGGATCGCCGTTTGACCACTTGGCATCTCGCAAAACAAAAGTATGAGTTAAACCATCGTCACTTACCGTATGTTCTTTGGCAATGCCATAAGTCACCTTGCCATCCTTATCAACATCCATCAAGCCATCAATGACCGCATGCATCGCATTAAAAGACATACCATCATCGGCATCACTGGAATCTAAGTTTTTGATATCCAGTTCATTCGCAAATGTAAATGTGTTGGCATTATCTTTGCCGGAACCACAAGCCACTAAAGATAAAGCCATGGTTCCTGCCATCAATACCGATACCAACTTTTTCATAGAAATCCACCCTTTCCTTGGCACCTTTGTACCTGTTCTCTTTCATCTTATGACCATCTCATAAATCCGGTCATAAAGATTTAAAAATTGATTGTTCGCATATAACGAACAATTGTCTATATATTAAGACAGTTTTTCATTTTTTTCAAGATATTTACATATATTTTTCATAATTTATATTTATTTCATATGTTTTTTCATAAAAAAAGCTGCACCGAAGTGCAGCCTGTGCTAGTTCGCAACAATATTTACTACTTTCCCTTTAACCACAATAACCTTACGAACGGTTTTGCCTTCCAGCTGATGTTGTACATTTTCCAGCTGCAATGCTTGTTCCTGGATCTTGGCTTCTTCGGCATCAGCGGCCGCTTCAAACTTACCGCGCACCTTACCATTGACCTGTACCACGATGGTTACAGTCTTATCCACTAACATAGCCTCGTCATATGTCGGCCATGGCTCATAAGTGATAGAATCTTTCTGGTCAAAGATCGTTGCCCATAGCTCTTCTCCTAAATGCGGGGCAAAGCAGGCAAACATCTTTAAGAAACCAATCGCATAAGGACGATAGATTGTTTTTGTCTTGTAACATTCATTGATGAAGATCATCATCTGAGAAATCGCTGTATTAAAGTTTAACGTATCAATATCATTTGTCACTTTCTTGACAGTCGCATGGTAAACACGATCTAAACGATGATCGTTTTCTTCAGTAAATTCTGCCACTTCTATGTAGAAACGATTGACACGTTCCAACCATTTACGCGTTCCGTCCAGTCCGGTCGTTGACCAAGGTAAAGCCGCTTCCAATGGTCCCATAAACATCTCATAAACACGCAGAGCATCCGCTCCATGACTGGCAACGATTTCATCCGGATTGATGACATTGCCACGTGATTTTGACATCTTTTCACCGTTAGAGCCTAAAATCATACCCTGATGGAACAATTTCTGGAATGGTTCTTTTGACTTCACGACACCACAATCGTAAAGTACCTTATGCCAGAAACGCGCATACAATAAGTGCAATACCGCATGTTCTGCACCACCGACATACAAATCAACCGGTAACCAGTGTTCTAACAGATTTGGATCCCCGATGGCTTTATCATTTTTTGGATCAATATAGCGAATATAATACCAGCAGCTTCCAGCCCACTGTGGCATCGTATTGGTTTCTCTGGTTCCCTTAACACCATCAATCTCAACCGATAACCAGTCGGTACAATGTGCCAACGGACTTTCACCGGTATCGCTTGGTTTAAAGTTTGTCGTTGCCGGCAGTTCTAACGGCAGCTCATCCACATCGACAGTACGCATGGTTCCATCTTCCATATGAACGATCGGAATCGGTTCGCCCCAGTAACGCTGACGAGAGAACAACCAGTCTCTTAACTTGTAAGTAACCTTGGCTTCCCCAACCTTGTTTTCTTCCAGCCACTGAATCATTTTCGCAATGGCCTCTTCCTTGTTTAGACCATTCAGCCACTCCGAATTGATATGTACACCATCTCCGGTAAAGGCTTCTTCTTCGATGTTTCCACCTTCCAGTACCGGAATGATCTCTATACCAAATTTCTTGGCAAATTCATAGTCGCGTGTATCATGTGCCGGAACCGCCATGATCGCACCGGTTCCATAACTGGCTAATACATAATCACTGATCCAGATTGGCACTTTTTTACCATTGACCGGATTGATCGCATACGCTCCGGTAAATACACCGGTCTTATCTTTGTTCAAATCTGTTCTTTCCAGATCGGATTTTGTCTGACATAACTTTTGGTAGGCTTCAACCGCTTCCTTTTGTTCCGGAGTCGTAATATCGGATACAAAAGGGTGCTCCGGTGCCATAACACAATACGTAGCCCCAAATAAAGTATCACAACGCGTTGTAAATACCGTAAACTCTTTATCATGGCCATCGATTTTAAAGACGACATTGGCCCCCTGCGATTTACCGATCCAGTTTCTCTGCATCTCTTTAGTAGAAGTTGGCCAATCCACTTCATCCAGATCTTTTAACAATCTTTCTGCATAGGCTGTGATTTTTAATACCCATTGACGCATCGGTTTACGGATGACCGGATAGCCACCTCTCTCACTCTTACCATCAATAACTTCTTCATTGGCCAAAACCGTTTTTAACTCCGGACACCAGTTGACCGGAATTTCGTCGACGTATGCTAACCCTTTTTTATACAGCTGTGTAAAGATCCACTGTGTCCATTTGTAGTATGATGGATCAGCCGTACTGATTTCGCGATCCCAATCATAACTGAAGCCCAAAGACTGTATTTGTTCTCTAAAATGATTGATATTTTTCTTGGTAAATTCAGCCGGATGATGCCCTGTCTGTAAGGCAAACTGCTCTGCCGGAAGACCAAAGGCATCCCATCCCATCGGATGCAGAACATTATACCCTTCCATACGTTTTTTACGGGCAATAATATCGGTTGCGGTATATCCTTCCGGATGTCCTACATGAAGACCGTTTCCACTTGGATATGGGAACATATCCAGTACATAATATTTAGGCTTGGAAAAATCCGAAGTATCACAACGGAAAGTCTTTTCTTCCAGCCATCGCTTTTGCCATTTCTTTTCAATGGACTGATGATCGTACATCTCTCTTCTCCTCCTTCAATAAAAAAACGCCCTCTTCTAAGGACGTTAAAAGACGCGGTACCACCTTAGTTCACAGAAACTATCTGTGCCCTCTTTTTTTCTTTATCGCAGAAACTACGGATAACATTACTTATCAGCTCCTTAGCGAGTTCAAAGATACGATCCACTGCTTTTCACCAGCCAGCAGTTCTCTTAACGACTTTCTCTTTTACTACTCTAATTCATCGCTTTTACGCTTTGAATCATATCATTATTTCATTTTGTAAGTCAACCTTCATTTCCGGTCTAGAAAACACTTCAAACAACTTTTTAAAATTTTTTAACTTTTTTTCATAGTTTTTCGATTTTTTTACGTATTAAATAGTATGAACATGCAAGAAAGATTAGAACAACTTTTAACGTATGCCACACAAAAAAACGCAAGTGATATCCATTTAACGCTCCATCGGCATACTTTATCCATTCAGTTACGCATCTATGAACAGATGGTAGAGCTTGTACAAGATCTCTGGGATGAATCCCTTTTTGAGTATGTGAAGTTTAAATCCGGTCTTGATCTGACAAATCCGTACATCCCCCAAAACGGACAATTCAGCTGGAAGCTTGGTTCTCAGGTTTTATACTGTCGCTTTAGCTTAATTCCCAATAAACATCTGCAGACCGGAGTTATTCGTCTTTTGCATACAGGCATTCATCTTCCGATAGAAAGACTGACTTCTAAAAAGGAACATCAAATGTTCTTGGAAAGCCTGATTCACGCAAGACGAGGACTGGTAATTGCCTGTGGACCGACCAATTCTGGTAAAACCACAACGTTACATGCCATTTTACATGCGATTGCACAACGTTCCATGCACAAAGTCGTATCGTTGGAAGACCCGATCGAAATTCAGGATCCATCTTATTTACAGTTACAGATCAATGAAGAATTAGGCTTTACATATGAAAAAGGAATTGAAGAGCTTCTTCGTCACGATCCGGATGTGATTTTTATCGGAGAAACCCGAAACAGTTATACAGCCAAAATGGTTGTTCGCTGTGCTCTAACAGGCTCTCTTGCTTTTACCACACTGCATGCGTCCAATGCGTTAGAGGCCATACAACGCTTAGAAGATCTATCTGTATCCACCTATGATTTAAAAAACACATTGACGGCATTGATCGGACAAAGACTATATCAAAGCCCCAAGGGAAAGGAGTGTATCTATGAAATTTTATCCGGGCAAGATCTTCAATACGCCCTGGAACATAAAGCCTATCCTAAAGACTTTAAAACGCTCTCTAACGAGATTCAGGAAGCTTTGGATACCCAAAGAATTCAAGATCCACAAGCACGATTTGACCTGCAAAATCTCTAAAGAAGAACTTGCTCAATTCAGTCTTTTATTAAATAAGGGATTGGATACAACATTTATGATCGAGATTTGTTTTCGATGCCATAAAAACATTCTGGCAAAATTAAACGAAGGAGAAAAACTAGTTTCTATCCTGACAAACGGAAAAGAAAGTTACTTTCAGATCTTAAAAATCCTAAAGGATCGACTGCCCTTTAAAGAAGCCATTCATTGTGCCAATGAAATTGATGATGTTGGCAAAGGTTGGATCAAAGAACTGATAAAGACAAGTATCTATCCGGCTTTTCTGTTTTTATTCAGCTTTGGAATGATCCTCTTTTTTCAAGAAATGATCCTTCCGGCTATGTCTCAATTGACATCAAAACAAGCTTTCCTGTTTTTATCGATCTTACAATTTGTGTTTTCTCTGCTTCTCTTTTTGATCTTTGTATTTTTAATATTTTTCTTGATCGTTTATACGCAAAAGAAAACAGAACTTTTATACACCATTTTCTGTCGATCTACGCTCTTTCGTAAAGTTATTTCTTTGCATTTTTCTCTTTTAATGTCCGCTTTTTTAGGCTATGGTCTTTCCACAATGGAATGCATCGATATGCTTTGTAAGATTCATCCAAAAAGCTTGTATCATCCTTTGGCCATACAAATACAAAAAGCGCTTCATCAGGGAAATACGATGATACAAGCTTTGCAGCTGTGTCATATGGATGAAGAGTTCATACGCTTTTTTACCATGGGACTGCACACTTCATCCATCAAAGAACTTTTACATCTGTACCAACAAAAAGTACAAAAAGAGTTGGAACAAAAAATAAAGAAACTATCACTTTATATTCAAATTGGCAGCTATATCAGTGTCGGTATAGTCGTATTGACGGTTTATCAAATTTTATTAGTGCCTATGAATGTATTAAACACACTGTAGAAAGGAATTTTATGAAAACAAAAAATGCGTTTACCCTTTTAGAAATGATGATCGTATTGTTGATCATCACCATCATTCTTTTGATCACCTTGCCAAATATTACACAAAAAGAAACGATCATTCGTGAAAAAGGCTGTAAATCTCTTTTAAGTGTCATTGATTCACAAATCTTACTGTATCAAATTGAAAAGGATGAAGTCCCTTCCATTCAAGATTTGATCAATGATGGCTATCTGAAAGAAGAACAAGCCAAATGTCCAAACGGAAAGTCTGTGGAGATCATCAATGGACAAGCCACCAGCCAATAATGCCTTTACCTTGATGGAAGCTTTATTAACGCTTCTGATCATAAGCTTGTTGACACTGATCAGCTTAAAGCCTTCTATTTCTCACCTGGAGTACTTCTCTCGAAAAATGGCGGCTTATTCTGTTTTGACTCAGGAAAAAGCATTTATCGCAAAAGAGAACAAAGATGTGCGTATCGAAAAAGACAGAGCTTATTTTGCGGATATCGAATTTCAATATCCACCTTCCATCTCTTGTACACCATTTGCGTTTCACTACAATGCCAAAGGCAACATTTCTCAGGCACATACCATTCAGTGTACAGACAAAGTTCGTACCATCCGATTGATCTATCAATTAGGAAGTGGGCGTGTTCGCATTGAATAAAAACGGATTTTTAATGACAGAAGCATTGTTTGCCCTCTTTATCTTGCTTCTGTGTATCAGTCTATTATGGAACAACATAGAGATAGTATTCAATAGTAAAGGATGGATTATCGATGAAAAGATCAATAAAGAATGGTTTTACCATGATTGATGCCCTTTTATCTTTGCTTGTTTTCAGTATCGTTACTTTATGCATGCTCGTCTTTTTGCAGACTTCTCTCAAAATGTTAAACATGGATATGCTTCAACAGGAACAAATGGCAGTGATCCAGCTTCGAGAAATCCTCTCTCTTTCCAAAGCTATCGAAGTACAAAGTCATGAATTAACGATGAACTATAAGCATGAATCGATCTGGATCGGCCAGGATAAAGATCGACTTGTCAAAAAAGAGGGATATGAGATTCTTATGGAAGGAGTTAAAAATGTTGCGTTTTATAAACGAGATGAAGAAATTTTTTTATCCTATTCAAAGGCAGAGAAAGAATACAACGTGCAAATCTATTAATGGTTATATCAGTTCCGGGGCTCTGGTCTGTTTCTTTATTCTATTGCAGGTGACAAGCCTGATCAGTTTATATCTGTTAGATCACGCCTATCTGATAGAAGCCAATAAACAAAGTACGATCGATCTTTCCTGTATTTCCTATGCCAAAGCTATGATCCAACATAACGAAAGAATTCGTCAGTGTCATTTTGACCCAAAGGATTTGATTCTGGAAAAGAGTGAAATGATAAACGATATATTTGTGACGTTTCGTGATGAAAATACATTCATCGATTGTATGTATGTGAAAAAAGAAAAGAAAGTCCACATGCGAATTTATTATGATACTCAGGGTATCTTCGACATGGACTTTCTTTAAAGATCATAGATGTTTCATTTCGTAGTTCCACTGTTTTTCAAAACCGATAGTTGTAGCTGGGCCGTGTCCCGGATATACCGGTAAATCATCTTCCAGAGCCGACAGTTTACGCAAAGACTCTTTCATCTGCATGACGCTGCCCGTTGGAAGATCCATTCTTCCAATAGAGCCTTGAAACAGGGTATCCCCGGAAAACAAATGATCTTCTATACGAAAACAACAAGAACCGCAAGTATGTCCGGGAGTATGATAAACATCGATATCAAATTTTCCAATCGAAAGCTTGCCTTCCTGAATTCCGATTGCCTTGGAATGACAAACGATCGTTTCATAAAACGATAAAGAAGCATTCAAAGCCGGATCCTGTAAAAAAGAAACTTCACTTTGATGAACATAAACCGGTACCGAATACATTTCTGTAATCGAATCAACACCTTTGATATGATCAAAATGAGCATGTGTCAGTAACACTGCTTCCAAATGTAAATGATTCTGTTCTAAGAAAGGCTGAAGATTCAACACATCGCCGGGATCGATTACCAGACAAGAATCTTCCTTGACCACCACATAACAGTTTGCCTGCACCATTCCTAATGGATATGTATAAATTTCTATCATGATCTGCTAGTAAAAAAGACCGATATACCGGTCTTTCTTATTTCTTCTCCTTATGATCCGTTTTTTGATTACATTTTGGACAATATTTTTTAATTGTCATACGTTCAGGATGTTTCTTTTTATTTCGAGTTCCGATGTAGTTTTCTTCTCCACAAACAGAGCATTTAAATGTAATACGATCTCTCATGGACTGTCCTCCTTAACAAATATGCGAATGAATTGTAACATATATATTTTTTTGGTGCAAGAAGATTATTGATCCTGCGGATACAATTCAAAATATGTCTGTAAAACCTCCGGCATCACATTATAAACACAGATGTTGCTTTTGAGGTTTTGAGTGTTTTCCGCACTGGTCGGTGCCGAGCAGGCAAACGCAACACTAGGATTCTCATATGGTGCATAGCCGACAAAGTTAGCGGTCGTCGCATCTCCGACTTCAGCCGTACCGGTTTTTCCCGCAACATCCTGTGATAACGCATTGATCTGGGTTCCACAGTTTTCATCCGTAACACAAGCTCTGAAGCCTTGTTGAATCCGTGAAAGCGATTCTGTATTAGACAAGGTCGATTTAAGCTTGACTGGATACTCTTCGACGACATTTTGGCTGTTGCTTTCGGTAATGCGATCCATCAGATGAATCTGATACATGCTGCCGGATGTCGCAATCACCGAAACATATTGTAGCAGCTGCAGCGGCGTGTACATATCCAACTGGCCAATGGAATAGTTTAATGTCATTCCCGGCAAATTACCAAAGCCCATATAGCCGCTGACTTCACCCGGTGCATCCACACCGGTCACATTTCCTAAACCAAAGCGTGAAAAATAACTGCGCATTTTATCTAAAGTCTGACCTACATCTTCCATAACTAAAGGTTGGCCTTCTTCATAGGTTGCTCCACCTAAACGAATGGCGATGTTAAACATATAAACGTTACTGGAAACTGACAAAGCCTGTATATCGTTGACAGGGCCGTGATTTTCATACGAACCAAATTCCTCACCGCCGATATTCATGATCGCATCGTTAATAACTTCTCCAGGCTCTACCACACCTTCACTTTGCCCCATATACAAAGTCGCTCCTTTGATACAGGAACCTGGATTGACTAAAGAAACATAGTTACCGGAGGCAAAATATGTCATTTCTTTGGTTTCCAGATCCATCGTATAGCCGGACATGGCCAGAACACCACCCGTCGTTGGATCCATCATACAGGTAAATAAGCTGTTGAATTCCTCACGGCCTTCCGTTCCGCCTTCACGCTGTAAGACCGTTTTGAGCGTATTATCGAGCTTTTCCTGCAGTTCTATATCAATCGTTAAATACAGATCCAAGCCTTTTTGCGCAGAACGAGTAACTTCCTTATGAGCCAATCCATTTGAGTCATATGTTACAACCGATTCTTCACTGACGCCGGACAGATAGTCATTGTAGTAAAGCTCTAAACCGGAGGCACCCACCGGTGAATTATACTGAAAGCCCCTTTGCAGGTAATAATCTACATTTTCGCTGGGAAGACCTTGCGTGCTTGTCGTCACCGTTCCCAGTACATCGGATAATGTTTCACCATATGGATACTCTCGTTTCCAACCCCCAAAATCGACATCAAAGCCCGGGAATTCTGTTTTATGTTCAACTAGATAGGCAACATCATCATCACTGATATCCTCCAGAATGACATTCTGTAAAGAGGAAGAATTCACTGTTGTCATACGACTGTAAATCACATAGGTTGCCTTTTCTTTATCCGAAAGTTCATCGATATCTTCATCGGTGATTCGTTCATACAGAAGTTGTGTTTGTTTGGAGGATGTCATAGACCCATTTTGAATACTGTTCCATTCCGATTCACTGAATAGATGCCGACATCCATAATGTGGATCATCCGTGTCCAATAAAGAGGTATAGGCAATGTACGCATTCTTTAAATCCGAAGATGAAAATTCATCCGCTTTGACATCAAATACCGAAACAATTCGATCGGCATACAATAAATAATCATCCGTTGTCATGTTGTTTGGCGAAGTATAGACGATATTGTGGCTAACCGTAGTTTTCGCAAGGACATTGCCATTCGTATCGAATATCTGACCTCTAGGCGCACTGATATATTGTGTAACGCTGGTATAATCATTTGTCAGTTGCGTATAGCGTTCATTGGAAAAGACTTGTATATAAACGAGCCTAAAAAAAATGATCAAAAAGAAAACCGTCACCAGACTGGCAAAACCGATAATACGTCTGGATATGACCTGATCTAAGGGCGCATCCAACCCTTGATGAAAGAAACGCAAGATCCTTTTCTTGATGTTTTTAAAAAACTGGCGCATGCAATCCCCCTATCTTGTATCATTTAATCACATTTGTCAGGTTTTGTCACTTGTTCTTCTTGCGGGAAGCTTATATACTTTCATGTAGGAGTGATCAAAATGAAAAGAAATCAGACACGTTCTGTACAAGTGAAAGATTTAGTCTTAGGTGGAAACGATCATGTATATATTCAATCCATGTGTAATATCAAGACCTCACATGTAAAAAAAGTGATCGAACAAATTTTAGAATTGGAAACGATGGGCTGCGAAATCATTCGTGTCAGCTGTATGGATCTAAACGATGCCAAAGCTATTGCAGAAATCGTATCGAATATCCATATTCCATTGGTAGCCGATATTCACTTTGACTACCGACTGGCTTTAGCATGTATCGATGCCGGAGCGCATAAAATTCGCTTAAATCCGGGAAATATCGGTGCCCGGAAAAACGTTGAAGCTGTGGTCAAAAAATGTAAAGAAAAACATATTCCGATACGAATTGGTATCAACAGCGGTTCTTTGGAAAAAGAGATTCATCAAAAATATGGAAAACCTACAGCGCAGGGAATGATGGAAAGTGCACAAAGACATGTTCAGATCTTGGAAGATCTTCATTTCTATGATACAGTACTTTCTTTTAAATCCAGTGATCCCCTCTTATGCATCGAAGCCTATAAAAAGGCCTCTGAAATGTTTGACTACCCTTTACACTTAGGAGTTACTGAAGCCGGAACCATGATGACCAGCGCTATCAAAAGCACATTAGCCTTGGGAAATCTTCTATTAGATGGTATTGGCAATACCATTCGTATCAGCGTAAACGGTGCCCCGCAAAAAGAAATTCCCATCGTTAAAGAGCTTTTAAAATCGTGCAACTTAATTCAAAATGTGCCGAATCTAATTGCCTGTCCGACATGTGGTCGTACACAATGGGATATGGAACCAGTCGTTAATGAAATTGAACAATACCTGCAGACCGTTCATAAAAATATTACCGTAGCCATCATGGGATGTGCCGTCAATGGGCCTGGCGAGGCAAAACATGCGGATATTGCCATTGCCGGCGGTAAAAATGAAGGTCTTTTGATCAAAAAAGGAGAAATCATCGAAAAGATCCCACAGCAGGAAATGGTACAACGCTTAAAACAGGAAATTGCAGCCTTCTAACACAAAAAGCCGGAAAACTCCGGCTTTTTACATCTTATTCACTTTTATAGGCTTTGAGCCATGCGATTTCTTCTTTATAAGGTGGTTTACTATCAATATACGGTGTCTCCAGAATTTTCGTAATAGATTCCAGTTTAGGGTGATGAACGATCTTTGCCAATAAGGAATAACCGATATGTCCCTGATCAATATTGGCATGGCGATCCTTGTGGGCACCCTTTTCATTTTTAGAATCATTGATATGCAAAACAGCCAGTCGATCTAGACCTAAGATGGAATCAAATTGATTTAATATTTCATCAAAATCCGAAAGATCATACCCCGCATCATGTATATGACAAGTATCCATACAAATTCTGATACGCTCTTTTTTATGAACACCATCAATAATTTGATACAATTCTTCAAAAGTACGACCGATCTCACTGCCCTTTCCGGCCATTGTCTCCAAAGCGATACAAACATCGCTTTCATCCGCATCTAAAACTGCATTTAAGCCCTTCTGAATGGATGCGATTCCCACATCCACGCCAGCTTTTAAGTGACTTCCGGGATGCAAAACTAAAGTTTTTGCCCCCAGCGCATCCACTCTTTTTAATTCCTGCGATAAAAATTCGACACCAAACTGTGCGGTTTCCGGCTTGATGGTATTGGCTAGATTGATCAGATAAGGCGCATGTACGACTACACGATCCATACAAAAGTCATGCTTTGCCATCAATTCCTTAGCTTCTGCGATTCGAAACTGATCTAATGAAACGCGTCGGGTATTGCTGGGAGCACCCGTATAGATCATGCAGGCATTGGCTCCGTATGAAAGCGATTCTTCAATACTTCCCAAAAAATACTTCGGCGCCTTTAAGGATACATGCGATCCTAAATAGATCATGATTCAAACCTCTTCTGGCGTTGTTTTTCTTTGGCTCTTTCTTTTTTCTGACGTTGAATGTCCTTTTGAATGATTTCTCTTTTTCTCTTTCGTTTTAGCTTTTCAATTTCCTGACGCTGTTTCTTTTTATAATTTGGTTTTACCTTCTTTGCCTTTTTCGATACGATTTTTTCAATTTCCTGCTGCAATGGATCTTTGGAACGCTTTCTTTTTTGACCGAATGGTTTGAGATCGACCCATTGTCCATGACGAATATCCTGATGTTCAAAAACGATTCCCTGATGCATTAGATCCTTAATGGTTACCTCGTCTTTTTCGTGATATAAGGCGTAACATACACCGTCACGATTGGCACGACCGGTACGTCCGGAACGATGCACGTAAAACTTTAGATCTTTTGGAAAGCCACAGGAAATAACATGTGTAATTCCCTCTAAGTCAATACCACGGCTGGCAATATCACTGGCAACGATATAGCTTTTTTTCTGTGACTGAATCGCTTTGATGGCCTGCATTCGCTCTCTGGATTCCAAATCGCCATGAAGCTCTACCAGATCATATTGATGTTCTCTTAAAAAAGCGGCAATTTTGGCAGCTTCCTGATTGGTATTGGCAAAGATCAAACAGACATATGGATTGATATGGGATAGTACATCCAACAGCTTTTCTTCATAGGTTTTATGTTTACAAGGCACCAAGACATGACGAACATCACTTTGGAAATTTTCACTATCTTCAATAGAGATCATAAAAGGATCAAACAAGTATTTCTTTAAAAATGGCTGTAAAGCTTCCGGTATAGTAGCAGAAAAAACCATCAGCTGTACTTTTTTATCCATTTTGGAAAGAATTTCATCGATGTCTTCTAAAAAGCCAAATTCCAGTGTCATATCAGCTTCATCAATAATGACCATTTTGGCGGTATCCAGACGCAATGTATTTTCCTGAACAAACAAATCCTTCATACGTCCGGGCGTACCGATTACAATCTGTGGCTGTACATCAGAAACCTTACGATCCATCCCACCGGTCACAAGCTTTACACGTACACCAAAATGCGCTGCCAATTTCTTACAACGCTCATACAGCTGAAAAGCAAGTTCTCTTGTCGGTGTAGAGATTACCGCCTGTACCGCATCGACAGTCGGATCAACCTGCTCAAAAATAGCCATGAAAAAGGCATGACTTTTTCCAGAACCTGTACTGGAGATACCGATAAGATCTCTTGTCTTATTCTTCCGATCCATCACTTGTTTTTGAATTGGCGTTAGTGTTTTAAAATGTTCTAACTCCATAATTTCCTTAACGATATTTGTATTTGCCATGTTTATCACCTCAAAGCCAACTCATAATACCATAAATCATTTTTCAAAACAAACATCAAACGCTATAATAAAGAGTATGAAATATAAAGTCACAAAAGTAAAACCTCAAGGATATTGTGGTGGAGTCCTAAAAGCGATTCAAACCGCAAAAGAATGTCGAAAACAAAACCCGGATATGCCGATTACGATCTTGGGAAATCTGGTTCATAACAGCTATGTCAAGAAAGCACTGCAGCTTTATGATCTTAAAACTATCGAAGATCCTTCCAAAACCAGATGGGAATTATTAGATCAGATACTGGAAGGGATCGTCATCTTTACAGCTCATGGAGTCAGTTCAAAAGTTGTCCAAAAGGCAAAAGAAAAAGGCTTACGAATTGTAGATGCCTCCTGTCCGTTTGTCTTACAGACACAAAGCATCGTCAAGGACAAGCTGGAACAAGGTTATACTGTTTTCTATATTGGAAAGAAAGGACATCCCGAGGCTGAAGCCATTTATTCAACCAGTGACAAAGTGATCCTGATTGAAACAGAAAACAATATACCAAACAACATCCACACTCCCATCTTTGTCACCAACCAAACTACCATGTCGGTATTGGAAATCAATACACTTTTTCAGGCAATCCGTAAAGTCTATCCGAATGCCCAGATCCATGATGAGATTTGTAATGCGACAAGAGTGCGTCAACAGGCGATATTGGATTTAAAGGATTCCGATGTAGATACGCTGATCGTTGTAGGTGATCCCACCAGCAACAACACCCAAAAGCTTGCTGCCATTGGAAAATCGGCCGGCATCCAGACTGTACTGCAAGTTCAGGATCTGCAGCAACTTGATACAACATCCTTAAAAGAATCCAAGCATATTGCCATCACCAGCGGAGCAAGTACACCAACATATCTAATGGAACAGATTTATTCCTATCTCTGTCAATATCCATGTCAAAAGGAAGACATTGATTTACATAAAATTCTCGATTGATCCATCAACAAGGCTGACATCAAATTGTCAGCTTTTTTAACACCCTTTTATAACAAAAAGGAGGCCTCAGCTTTGCCTCCTCATGTTTTCTAAAATCTGTAGTCGTTGATTGGCTTCGGTACGCTTATCCTTAGGCATATGTGCTACGATCTGCCTCCACTTTTCCTGCTCTTTTTGAAGAAACGAAGAATACGTCGCATCTTTTCTACAGGAAACCCCATACAGAATTTCACTCTGCGTTAAAGAATACGGTGTATTGGTATAGACAAGCTTCATAATCGGATAAAAATGACCATCTTCTTCCACAACACACTCTTGTTCGATCCTAAAACCTTGTTTAGATACATATTCCCGCAACAAAGAAGCATCCTTATGCGGACAGAAATAAAAGTGCATACCCTTTTTTATATGCGATTTTCCTTGTTCTAAAATATTGATCATCAAAGAAGCACCCATTCCCGCAATTACGATAGAGTCCACATCCGAAGGAAGTTCTTTCATTCCATCCATTAAAAGACAGGTAACCTGTTCTTCCAAATGATGTAGATGAATATTCCTTTTGGCATTGTCCAAAGGCCCCGGTGCAACATCACAGGCATAAGCTTTTTGGATGCGCTTTTGTTGAAGTGCCTCCATGATCACATAACCATGATCACAGCCAATATCCGCTAAGCAATGTCCTTCGATCAAGGAAACAATCGCCTGTAAACGTTTGGATACAGCCATTAAGACTTCACAAAATCCTTTAGACGTTTAGAACGATTCGGATGTTTTAACTTCCGCAGTGCTTTTGCTTCGATCTGACGAATCCGCTCTCTAGTGACATTAAATTCTTTACCGACTTCTTCCAAAGTGCGTGTTCTTCCATCCTGCAAGCCAAAACGAAGACGAAGGACTTTTTCTTCACGTTCTGTCAATCCCTGCAGTACATTGTTGATTTCATCCTTCAACAACTGATTGTTTGTATAATCATCGGGTGACAAAGTTTCCTTATCTTCGATAAAGTCACCTAAATGTGAATCATCTTCTTCTCCGATCGGCGTTTCTAAACTAACCGGATCTAAGGCAATCTTTTGAATCTCACGAACCTTTTCGGCCGTAATATTTTCCATCTTTTCGGCAATTTCCTCCGGTAGAGGATCACGTCCTAAATCCTGTACCAGTTGTCGTTGGATACGCGTTAATTTATTGATTGTTTCAACCATGTGTACCGGAATACGGATCGTTCTAGCCTGATCGGCAATCGCACGTGTGATGGACTGGCGAATCCACCATGTCGCATAGGTTGAAAACTTAAATCCTTTGGTATAGTCAAACTTTTCAACAGCCTTGATCAAACCGCAGTTTCCTTCCTGGATCAAATCCAGAAACAACATACCACGTCCGACATATTTTTTCGCAATGGAAACAACCAGACGCAAGTTACTGGAAATCAGTTGTTGTTTGGCTTCTTCGTCACCTTCCTGGATTCGTTTGGCAATAATTGGTTCATCCTTTGGATCCAACAAAGGAATCTGACCGATCTCTTTTAGATACATTTTAACCGGATCATTGATCTTGGCATGCGATGCATTGGCAAACGATTGTTCCAAATGAGAAATTTCATCCTCGATCGAACTTTCATCATCATCTCTGGCATCATCAATATTCGAATCCAGATCATCGGTTTCATCATCCAGTTCAAACTCTTCATCATCCATTGTCTCATCCATAAATGTAATGTCATTGTCGTCACACCAGGAAAACAAATCATCCATCGCATCATCATCCAGTCCCAGATCCGCAATCGCTTCCATAAACTGGTTCTGAGAAATATCCGTATCGTTATCGCGGGTTTCAATCAAAAACTCTTTTGCCTCTTCAAGACTCTTAAATTTTTTCTTTACGTTTGTCTTTAATGTTTCCACCATAGTTACCCTTCCTTTCGCAGACCATTTTTCTTGATGATCCATTCTCTTTTCTGCCTTGCCAGTTCAAGCTTCTCCTGATTATCCACACTTTGTATGATCTTTTGATTGATTAAGTCAATCTGCTCTTGATAAGTACATTCCCGAATCTTGTTCACACTATCCAGAAAAAACTTTTCATCATATTTTGTCATACGAAATGGATCTGACAAGAGGGCAAGCAGAAAATTCCGCACATCTTCTTCATCTATTTTAGATATCAGTTCATCAAAATCAATTCGATTCTGATATCGATATATGTCATAACAATAATAAGACAGCTGGTTACAAATCTCATCTTTAAAGAAACCTATCTCTTCCTTAAAGCGCAAAGCGGCTTCTTTACTGAGTAAGATCATGTTCAGACAGCTTTGTTCAGCCTGTTTACGCCCATCCTTGGGACGCTCCAACAACATTGGTACTTTTCGATATTTAACTTCCGGCCGAGATGTATTCTTAGGCTCGTTCAACGAAAGATCAAAGCCTGTCATCTCTTTAATACGGGCAAAGTACGTGCTCTTTTCAAAATCTGTACATGTCTTACGAATACAATCTTCCATGATCTGTACAAATTTTCGTTTATCCTCATAATTCTCCAGGTCATATTTACGACTTAAATAATCCAGATAAAACTCAGATAAGGAAATCGTTTTATGCACCAAATTCTTGAGGGCCGATGCTCCGCCGCTTTCAAAGATTTCATCCGGGTCTTTCTCGGTCGGATTCTTGACAATCTGCATCGCAACATTGTTCTCAAGAGCCAATACAGAAAATTTGTATGTGGCATCCTGACCGGCACGATCTCCGTCATAACATACGATCACAGGAACCTTTAGTGCTTTGATCAATAAAATCTGCGCCTTGGTACAGGCTGTCCCCAAACAGGCGATACTTTCATGAATTTCCGCCTTTTCAAAAGCCAGGACATCCATAGCTCCTTCCACCAGGATCACACGCTCGTTTTTACGGGCAAAATTCTTGGCCCGATGATAGTTAAAGATCAGATTTCCCTTTTCATAAATCTTGGTTTGGGCTGTATTGATATACTTAGGTCCTTGATCCATATCAGAAAGCTTACGAGCCGTAAAGCCGACAGGATGTCCCTGATCATCATGGATTGGAATCATCAGGCGGTTGAAAAACGTAGCTCGCATTCCCTGTTGGCCTTCATGCACCAGACCCGTATCCAACAAATCCTTTGTGGCATAATTTTTCGCCTTAAAATAGTGCAAAGATCGCTCGTCCATAGGTGCATAACCAATTTCAAAACGTTTGCGAATATCTTCATGGATATGTCGTTTCTGCAGATACTGCATGCATAAAAAGCCATCCTCGCTTTGCAGCTCATAGGCACAAAACTGAATATACGACTGCATCAAATCATAGTACGGCTGCTCTGCACTTTGTTCTTTCATGACCGGTGCTTCGATTCGTAGTGGATAGCCAATCATCTCCGCTACTTTGACGACAGCTTCCGGAAAAGAGATGTTTTCAATCTTCTGTACAAATGTAAAGACATTGCCCCCCGTTCCACAAACAAAGCACTTAAAAATCTGCTTATCGGTAGAAATTGATAGACTGGGATCATGGTCATCATGAAAAGGACAGACCGCCATATAGTTCTTTCCTTTTTTATTTAATGAAAGATAATGAGATAAGACATCGACGATATCCGCCTGCTGACGGATAGCACGCATATCTTCTTCTTTGATCCAGCTCAAATTATCACCTACTAAAACTGTATTCGTTTTTCAATATAATCTTTTAGATCCTCAATTTTGATGCGTTCCTGTTCCATCGTATCACGATCACGAACCGTCACACATCCATCCTCCATCGTATCAAAGTCAACCGTTACACAATATGGTGTTCCGATTGCATCCTGACGACGATAGCGCTTACCGATGTTCTGGTTTTCATCATATGTACAGGCAAAATGCTTAGATAACATATTAAACACTTCACCGGCCTTATCCTGCAACTTTTTCGATAACGGTAAGACGGCTACTTTATAAGGGGCCAGATAAGGATGAAGTTTCAGAACCACACGCGTATCTCTTTCTAATTCTTCAACCGTATAAGCTTCGCACATTAAAGCCAGAAGCAGACGTTCGACACCAACACTTGGTTCAATGACATAAGGAATGTATTTTTCATTGGTTTCCGGATCAAAATATTCCAGGCTCTGCTTACTTGTTGTCTGATGCGCCTTCAAGTCAAAATCGGTACGATCGGCGATACCCCACAGCTCGCCCCATCCAATCGGATCGGCAAAGTTATACTCGATATCGCTGGTTCCGTTTGAATAATGCGCCAATTCCTCTTTGGCATGTTCACGAAGACGAATGTTTTGTTCATCCAATCCCAAATCCTTTAAGAACTGCACACAGGCATTACAGTACGTTTTAAACCATTCCAAATCCGTTCCCGGCTTACAGAAGAATTCCAGCTCCATCTGTTCAAATTCACGAGTACGGAAAATAAAGTTTCCCGGTGTAATTTCATTACGGAAGCTTTTTCCTATCTGGCCGATACCAAACGGCAATTTTTTACGCATCGTTCTTTGTACATTTTTAAAGTTTACAAAGATACCCTGAGCCGTTTCCGGACGCAGATAGATCGTACTTTTCGCATCTTCCAAAACACCCTGGAAGGTTTTAAACATCAAGTTAAACTGACGAATATCCGTAAAGTTTTTGGCTCCGCACTTTGGGCAGGCAATTTCATGTTCACGGATATAGTTTTCCATCTCTTCATTGCTCCAGCCATTTGGACTCACTTCATTGTGTGTTGCCTCTTCAATCAGCTGGTCTGCACGAAATCTGGATTTACACTCTTTACAATCCATCAACGGATCGCTAAAGCCTCCAACATGACCAGAAGCTACCCATACATTCGGGTTCATTAAAATGGCACTCTGGATTCCAACGTTGTTTGGATCTTCCTGAATAAAACGCTTCCACCATGCATTTTTGATGTTCTGTTTCAATTCCACACATAAAGGACCAAAATCCCATGTATTGGCAAGACCGCCATAAATTTCTGATCCCTGATAGACAAAACCAGAGGTTTTCATATGATTCACTACTTCATTAAAGTCATGTACTTTCATTCCCGATTCTCCTTATCTTTCTTTTTGTTCTGCATAAATTATATACAGAAATAGACGATACTTATTATACAACAAATATTCAACAAAAAAAAGAAGTCAATCGACTTCTCTAACGATCACTGCATATCGCACACAAATCCCATCGACTCCAGATTCTCTTTTGTCTTTCTGGCACTGATGATTGGACTGGATGTTCCTTTAACATCAGTTTGTCCGTTTGCCATAACATGATAGTCATCACTGGAAATGGTATTAAAATCAATATCAATGGTTTCATCAAGAGATAAGTTTTCATCGTTATTTTCAAATGAATACGAAATACCTTTTATATCCTTATAACCATTCGCCTGTTGGGAAGCTTGAAACGTCTGTACCATTTGATCATACGTATTTTGATCCGAAACCGTAATCGTGGTGTGCTGTTTTTGAGATAGAATGATATCTTTGTCCCTATCATATTCAAAATCGGACGATACTTCCATCACTCCACCATTCGAATCTTGTTTCAGACTACAATTCATGGCGGCTGTCTCCGTCTTATTGGAAGAACAACCAGCCATCAGCAAAGAAAGCATACTTACTATGATAATTTTACGCATATTAAACCCTGCTCTTTCTTTACTTCTATTATAATATTCGATAATGATGATGTAAACAATAGGATACATCATCATTATAGAAGAACAAAGCAAGCCGTAACTACCAATAAAATCGTAAAAACAAAGCCAACGATCTATTGACTTCTCTCTTAATACATAAAACCAAAATAAGGCTTGAACAAAACAAAACACGATCGTTAACAAATAAAAAGGTGAATTTTAAATAAATAAGATACAATATGTGATCCCGACAAAGCACAATAAACTGATTGGCAGTGCCTGAATCACACCTCCTAGGATTCCTTCCTTTTTATACCCGAACCAAACTAAAAGTGCACCAGGTGCCGTCAATCAAGCCATCTCCATCCAGCGGTACCAATACGAAAAATAAAACTCTTTGACAAGCAGCCATTCAACGACAAACACAAGAGTTTGCGAGATCAAAAAGAACCCCAGCACCTTTAAGGCCGCCTGTATCCAATGTTTCTGGTTCACAATGATCAACATGGCAAATAACACCCACCATTCATAAGTGACTGTAATGTGGGTAAAAATTGTATCGGCTAAAAATGAAGTTTGTGCCAATACACCTGTAATAATCCTTGATAGTATGGCCATCCCTACTACATGTGGCCATCGTATGGGAAGCTATAAGACTTATTTTTTGATTTTTGTAAGCATAAACTCTCTTTTGTGATGAGCATTCCCATAAATTAATAAAAAAGAGCTAAGCAATTACTTAGCTCGACCAGAATATTTACCATCGCTTGTATTTACAACGATCATTTCATCCTGGTTGATAAACAAAGGAACTTTAACTTCCAATCCCGTCTCCAATACCGCATTTTTACTGGCTGAAGTTGCGGTATCTCCCTTTACAGCCGGCTCACATTCGATAACCTTTAACGTAGCCTTATCTGGTAAGACAATACCTAAAATTTCTCCTTCATAAGATGAAATGGATACATTATCATTCGCCTTGATAAATTTCTTTTCCCATTCCAAACGATCGGCAGGGATTTCAATCTGTTCATATGTCTCATTATCCATAAATACCAAAGCATCATCAGTATCATATAAATACTGCATTTCACGTTTTTCAATCTGAGCAGGTTCCACTTTTTCGCCCCCACCCCAGGATAGTTCTACGTTACTTCCGGTACGCAGGTTACGAACCTTAGCCTTTACAACCATAGCACTTCGGGCTGTCTTATTCTGTGAAACATCTAATACCACATAAATATCACCATCAACCTGAATTGTCTGTCCAGGTTTCAAATCATTTGAGCTGATCATTCTTTTCTCTCCTTATCTTGTCCACTACTAATTTTAGGAAAAAAATCCATCTTGTCAAGAAAACGAATACTTATGTCGTCATTAAGCGAAAATGTCACCTGTAATAAATCAAACAGATATAATCTTCTTTATCTTGGAATAAACCAGGAGGTTATATGAAAAAAAATAAACTATACGCATTGGAGCTGTTAAGACAAAAACAAGCAGATTCTACCATCACCTATGAAGCTATTTCTAAACGTACTAGATATTCAAATCAGGTATCGAATATCACCTGTTCTTAGGCAAAGATTCTTAGTTGCGACCAATACACCAGAAGAAATAACAGGTTTAAACTATACGACTATCTTCTATCATGCTTCATTTTATAAATGCATCTTTGTTTTTTTGAAACAACCACCTTAAGTAATTTCTTCCAATAATGTCAATTTAAGGCAATTGAAGTTAGTGTCTTTTTATATGAAAATGTAAACCTATTGTAATAATTGCTCATACTTGAATATTCCTTTATCAAATCAAAACCAGTGATTTATTTAACCTCTTTTTTCGCCATCAATACAACACTCTCAACATGGGTCGATACGACAGGTTGTACGTCTACCCTGTTTTTATATAGTAGGCATGTATGGTTGAACATATCTACTATACTTTTCAACGATTAAAAAGTTATCGTTATATAGTAGTATCAACCTTTTTACTGTATTTAAAGCTAAGTGCCTCCAAAATTACGCTCATGATATCCAAATCAAACTCTTTCTTTGAGATATCCATCGATTTAAGCATCTTCTTATTCTTTCTAAGAGACTTCCATAATAGCTTTTTATCTCGATCATTAATCTCAATCTTATAAAGTAGATTTGCCAAAGACACAATAAAGTCCTTGTGTTCTGCGCAAGTCTCTTTATTTGCTTTTCTATCTTTCCAAGACATAAAGCTATCAAAATCTTCCTCAGAAAATTTAGGTAATAATCCTTGTATTGGATTTACTAGCAACCGCGTTGATGAAAACATCAGATTTACATATGAACCAAGTGCATATTGTTGCGATTCAGACATCTTGTTGTAATCTAAACCAAAGCTTTCTATTTCACCGATAGCATCAGTTAATTTACTGTTCTCATCAATAATTCGACTAATGCGCTCCTTTAATTCAACAATAGCAAGCTCATATGATTTTATATCTCTTTCACTTATAGCGATAAAGACATTTTCTAAGTGGTTCTTATCACTCTTACTTTTCCAAAAAATTAAGCCACTAGCTAATAATGAAACACCGGCGATAACCCATCCAACTGGACTGGCCAAAGCAAGAAAAGCATTTCCTGTTGCCATTCCACCACCGCCTGCAGCAAGAGCTCCACCACCAAGCCATGCCAATGCAGCATTAGTTGCCGCAGCTCCGCTTAAGGTAGAAATAGAAGTACCGGTTGAAGCAACTCCAAAAGTTGTAGCAACACCCATTGCTACTATCGGTCCCATTGTTACTACAGCAACACCCAATCCAGTTCCTGCTGCTCCTGCACCTGCATTTTTTACTGTTGCATTTTTATAGTCTTTATCAATCTTATCTGCTTGCTGTTTCCAATTTAATCTTATCTGTTTTAGCTCTTCATACCGAAGCTTCTGCTCACTAGGAACACTACGTATTTTATCAAATTGTACCTGTATGCTCGTTAATGACTTGTATAAACTTTCTGTATGTTTTCCTAACTCTCCAATGACATTATTTGTTTCATTGGTTGCAGCTTGAGCTTTATCTTGAGCAATTTGAAGTTTTGATTTCTTCTTCGATTTCTTTTTACTCATTGTTCTTTTTGACCCCATTAAAATAAGAATCGATATCTGATTTATTTCTCAATATATCATCCTTTGGAACATTTCTTTTTTTGCCAAGAGTACTGTCTTCTCAAAGGCGTGAACATACATATCGCTTTCTTTTAATTCTTTTGTAAATAACAGCAGTGACTCATCATCATATATCTCAGCAAGGATATTCAATCCATCAGCATATTCAGCAAGGATCAACTTTTCACGTTTTAGAATAATTATATCCTCTTTGAGAGCATGACGTTTTAATCCTGTGTTTGCCTCTCCATATAGTGAAAACGTAAATCGTCCAATACCGACAATGTTCAATCTTAGTACAAATTCAGTAACATTAAAGCTACCACCACCTGAAACAAAACCTTTTGCAATGGCATCCCCTGCATCTATTGCGCAGAAAGTTCCGTGTGCTACTGTCAGCATTCGTTTTATTGTAGCATTTGAAAATGGTTCACATGACTTCCATAACACTGAAAAGGATCTATCGTCCTTTTTTGTCATTGAGAAATATTTTACTAAACGTCTTATTGAGTAGATAAACCTAACCAATAATTCATTAACAAAGACTGGTATAGCTTGTGTTGTCTGAAATCTTGCATCATAACCTTGCTTATAAATATCGAGTGCTAGTTCATTTATCGATTTATCAAATTCTCCAACTGGAAGATTTAACTTCCTTTTTATTGCAATGATATCATTCGACCAGCCCCAGAAAGGTGAAGGAATACCCATTCCTCTTCCTTTACCACTTAATGAACCTGATATATCTGAAATCAAATGTCCAAACCAATTCGCAAACCCACAGAATAGTTTACTCGGTATATCTTTACCTTCTAAATAAAAATCACCGTCAAATTTTGAAAATGCGATCAATTCTCCTTCTGAAACAAAATGCGATGTATTTGTAAACTGATCTAAAATAGAAAAGAAGAACCCAAGTATTGTAGGATTGTGGCCTAACGACTTGAAATGATGATTAGTTGGTGTTAAATCCAACAATTCCTTCGCTATGCCTCCAATACCATTTTGATCATAAGGTATCTTGAATTTCTTCTCTAAGTGCCTAATTGCTGATGATAAATTTCCCTTGTCACCTGTCCAACCGCATAATCTTGCAAAGTCTTCTGTTCTTTTAGCAAACCACTTATCTGTAATTTCTCCAATCGGAGACTCTCCTGGTTTTCCTTCCAAGAATACATCTATAATTCCACATAAAGCTCCGCTACACGCGGATAATATGTAGTCAGTCCTATCACATTCAGGTGTTAACTTTTTCAAGGAATCTAAGCTTTCCTCTAATTTAGCAGAAACAACATCGAGTTCTCCTTCTGCCGTAGATAGTGCTGTCTTAATATCAGAAGCAAACTCATATCCATTTTCATTTATACCGAGCTCTAACAACATGAACGGTTCATTATTTTGTTTTTTATCTAAGACATTCATTTGCTTCACTCCATCCTCTTGCCTTTCATTGTTCATTGAGCATTTTATCTTACGTATTTTTTGCTATACGAACTAGTCTATTTTTCTCAATGTGGAGCTGAGCCTCTAGCATTGATGTAAATATAGCAGATTCTTGAATATCTTCTGTGTATTGTGAGGGCTTGCCCAGAAAGGCAATATCATCAGATACAAGAAGCTGAATTATACATTTTTCTTCCAAAACACTATCTCTCCTATATTTTTATAAAAACTATCATTAAAGTCTAACACCTATTTGTCTAAGTAGACTTTCAATGAAATCACGCGCATATTTACGCTTTAATTTACTGTGATTAGCCTGATTGTAATAGTTTCTAAGACAGTTATAGCAAGAAGTGTTTTCATCGCAACATTGCTGTGACACTTTCGAATATGCTGCATTCAATGATGCAATTACAGCATTTTTCTCAACAAGTCTCTTAACATGACCAGCACCACCTGGAACATTATCGTATATCAAAATATCATAACTATGCTGTTCTAAGTTCAATTCGAGGACGCCATCAATATCATTTCTTTCAACACCTAATCCAATACTGATACCTTCCAAAAATGCATACATAAAAGATAATGCAATCGCATAATCTTCTTTTGTGAAAGAGCCTAATGTAGGAATGGTGAATCTTGCTACATCTGTTTGGAATCTGTGTCCAAGCTTGACTTGGGTTAGTTCTTCACACGAGCAATCAAACTGCCTATAATTTTTATGTTTCTTTAAGGAAGTAGGTGTTATTACCCGACCTTTAACTATGTCACTATATCCGCACACAGGGCACATATTGAATGATGACTTATTCATTACTAGCAGCTCATCATTGCTACTTGTCTCAATGGTTATAGCATTTGATAAGGAAATAATATTCTCATCCTTAATACCACCACCAAGATAAGATACTTCACCGGCATACGATCTCTTTGGCTTTGCTCGAGTACTTTCTTTTGTGATACCTGTTTTAAATCCATTTATCGGTTCAATGTAAAACTCTTGTATCACTGTGTCTAAAGGTTCTCCACAATACTTACACTCATTCCCTGTTCTTGCACTTACAGATACATTTATCTTCTTACAGTTAGGACAAGTGCAGAAATAGTTACGGGGATATTCTCCTGTTTTAGGTAAAGATATATATTTTGAAGTATATTTCTTACCATCAACAATAATTTCTGAATCAGGAGCATATTCTGAGATTGCTATTTTTAGGTCTCTACTAAGATCGTAGCTATTATCTAAAACTCCTTCTTTATAAATTTGCAATTCAACAACATCAACCGGGAATCCATATTTAGGAATAACACAGTATTTTGAAAGTGAATCAATTACCTTTTCCTTATGTAAATTCTCAATTTGTCTTTGGTAATAATCCGCTTCCTTGTAGTTTTCTTCTGCTACAGCTTCTTTTTTTGCCTTTTCATATTCTTCCGCGATTGATTTGATTGCTGAAACAAAATGCTCCATCTTTTCATCGTTACCTTCGATTTCATCAAACCATTTAAAGTTGTGATAATCTCGATATATATCACCTGGAAGTATTTTCTCGTTGATGAAGTTATTCAAATCACTAGGATGAGCTGAAATATACTTTTTAAACTCCTCTAACGCATTTCCAAAGACTAATTCATCAATACTACTAAAATAATCTGGATGCTGTCTAAAGAAGAATCCTAAACATGTAGCCATCAAATGTCGAACGATTATCTTATTATTTACTACATTGAAATAAGGAGGCTTGATGACACCAGAAATCATTTTTTCTGGGCTACAAAAATATGTATAGTCATGTGAGCCTGTTCCGCAATATGTCAAAATATATGCTGCACTATCTTTTCTTCGTCCTGCACGCCCTGCTCGCTGTACATAATTTGCAGGTGAAGGTGGAACATTTCGCATAAATACTGTTTCAAGGTTACCAATATCTATTCCCATTTCAAAAGTTGTTGAACAACTTAAAATATTGATTTTTTTATTCTTGAAGTCTTGCTGATATTGCTTCGCCTTCTTTCGATCAAGCTGAGCAGTATGTTCCTTTATAACAATACTCTCTATTTTCTTTGTCTTATATTGTCTTCTATAGTAATTTGATGCAAGCGCCTCATCTGGATCCACCTCGCTCAATATACCATCACATTTATCCTGAACACATTTATTATGAACATTATACGGAGTCAAGCGACCACATTTAGAGCATATGTAATATTTTGAAGTTTTATAGTTCTTTACTACATACTTACTTGCTTCAATTTGATAACATTCCTTTGTTTCGTGTTTCTTAAATAATTCACCCGCAATTGCCAAATTGTTAAAAATGATCTCCAAGAATGCTTTTGCTGATTCTTCATCGCATCCACAAACCTTTTGAACATATCGAACTACCATATTATCTTTCCCTTTTACAGGTAGAAAACTTCTCACTCCACTTATTGTTTTAGGACAATTAAACATTACATAATTATCAAATCTTTTATATTCCAGTGCTTCCATCTTTTCGTCAGGAGTCAATGTTGATTTGATTGAATTAATGGCCGGTGCTACTTTGAACACGCCAAATACAACCTGCATTATTGTTTCTAGGTCTTTCTTTGTAATGTTATATTCTCCAAACTCAGCCTCTACATCCTCTTCATCAATTTGAGACATGATATCCGTTAGATCAACATCAAAGAAATACAATCCTAAACCTTCACCATCATTTGAACCATCTACTTTTAATAAATCGACAAGAGCAGTAATCCATGCATTTTTATGGGCGCTTAAATCATTTTGAAATAAGTTACCTTCTTTAATCATTCCAGTAAGAGTAGCTGTAAGCTCATCCATTGAGATATTACGATATTGGTTATCCTCAATTACTTTCCAGATTAATCTTTTCTGTAACATTCTAACTTGGTTAGAATCTAAGAATGCTGCTGAAAAGCTTGCTTGTTGACGGCTATCAGAAAATGCCAAAAATTGTTTTACATTTGATTCATCTTTTTCTAGTTGTGTAACTTCTTTTCGTTTTAAAGAGAGCTTGCCTACTTTCTTTTTATTTTCTGTTCCATCGTCGATTGCTTCATATAAAATCTGCGCAAGTAATGCTGTTCCTTCATCTTTACCTACATTTAAGCTTTTAACGACTCCAGATATTGATTTATGACCACAGCAAGGACATTGATTAATATTATTAAAGGCTGTTTCTACTCCATCTTTTTTTGACTGAAGAACTTTATATATCGAATATTGAAAAGTATCACCACAATTACATCTGCGCGCATTCAGGTTACCAGCAGCATGAATAGCACCGCATTTTGCACAAACTTTATATTCCTCGAGTATGTCGTGATCAACCTCTTCTTCGTTCAATTCATTATTCATCAAGAAATAATCAACACTTACAAATTCGTTATTTCCATAATTTTCATAGATATCAACTTCTTTATTTTGATAGAGATATTCGAGTCCATCTCCTTCATTACGCTGAATCTTTCCAATGATATATGGAGAATTACAATATCTACAGTTACCAGCCTCAAAAGCCTTTAACTCACCAATCATATTAGTTTTTGTAAGACTCAACTGTGGATCATTACCTAATGTAATATAGGCACCAGCTAATGGGCGCACAAAAGAATGATATTTTAGATCAAAAATACCTATTCCATTTTTTTCAGCCATATTGATGAGATCTATCATATCTATCAATTGTTTAGATGTTATTCGATTATTAAAGCTTCCAAGAATACGTTTGAAACTCTTGCTTTCATCCTTTAACACCTCATATAGATTAAATACATTTTTGTCACCTATAAATAATTCATATAAGTAACTCTTCAAATCCACTGAAGTTATATTATTATATTTCGCTCCAATGGTTCTGATAGTCTGTATGTCATTCTTAGCATTTTTTATTCTGGAATAATCATCTCCATCTATTGTGTAATTTAACTTTGAACTAGAAAGAGTAATTCTTTTAGAGAAAATAATATCCTGAATATCAAAATTTACTGATGTAAGGCTTTTAGCAAAATTTACAATTTCATTTTCAGACTTTCCTTGCTCACCCAATGTGGCACTTGTAAGGATAAAACGAGGTTTCTTTGGTGCAAGTCCTGTCAATCTGCGCATTAATAATGATAATTCAATTCCCAATGATCCAGAATAAGAATGAGCTTCATCAAGAACCACAAACTTCCAATTATTCAATCTCTCCGGTGCAAAAATAGAATAGTCATTTGGTCTTATCAGCAAATATTCCAACATAGAATAGTTCGTGAATAGCAAGTGTGGAGGATTGTTTCTGATTTCTTCTCTTGATACTAATTCATTTTCAGGAATGAACGTATCATTCTCCTCTCCATATTTTTCTCGATAATTCTTTGGAACATTTTCCTTCGTTTCACCTGTAAAAAAACCATATGTAATTTCCGGACATTGTGTAAGAATCTTTCTTACACGGTCAATCTGGTCATTTACAAGTGCATTCATTGGATATAAAAATATTGCTCTTACTCCAACTTCTGTATTTCCTTTTTCAACATCTGACATTAACTCATTTAAGATTGGGTATAAAAAGCTTTCTGTCTTTCCGGAACCCGTACCTGTTGTTATGATGGCACTACGGCCAGAACAAATATGTCTTATGCTTTCTTCCTGATGCGAATATAAGGGCCTAGTAAAATTCATATCTCCCAATCTACGAAAAGATTTACATACAGCACCATCTGCGATCATCTCGTCCAAAGACATCCCTCTTTTAAATGGTAAATTTAAATCAACATAAGGTCCCTTAAATAAGTCTTCAACCTCTAATTGCTGCTCAAATAATTTCTGTAGCTTTGATGTTTTAAATTCAAAAGAAGATCTGAGATATTCTTTGTATTGATTATTTATATATTGCGAACGTTCAATAGGATTTCTCTTACTCATACTGATTCAGCCCCTTCATATCGATGCTATAAGAATAAATGTCTACTGCTTTATCATCATACATCGAATTCATAATTCCGTGATGATCAAAATCCAGAAGTAATCCATCACCATCCCTAGTGATTGACAATTCTATTATTCCGTCTATTTCATCGCTGCAAATCTCAATATCAACAGGATTTATTTTATCAAGCATAAACGATCCGTTATAGGTTCTTACATACACTTCACCTACAAACTCATTCCCACTTATCATTTCCTTAAAATAAACATAGGTTGTATTAAAGTAATGTCTTTTTCGTAAAAAATTGCCTCTAACATACTGATCGAAGTAAACCTCCTTTATTTTAAAAGATTTTCCAACAAAATCTTTTCTATCATAAAAAACTATTGGATATACATTTAAAATACGCTCTTTCTTTAGAGATAGTCCTCGTTCTTTTTCAAAGAAAACAACTTTATAATTTGTAAAAGACAATAAATCATATGCATATTCTAGAACGCCATTTTCTAGAGCAGAACTAGTAAACACAACATTATCCATATCATCAATTATTTTAAATTTAAGATTTCCTTGGCCATGAAAATAAGGTTCAACCACCAGTGCTCTATCATCATGACTATAAAAAACTGTTGTTTTATCAGCATCAAGAATACATTTGTTATAACAAAGGATTCCCTCTTTATAACGCCCATCTTCAAGTAATGCAATCTCAACATAATCATAATTTGATTTATAAGATAGCAAAAATCCTGCTGAAAAACTCTGCAATATACCTTTGTTTTTGAGTGCAGGTGTTTCTTCAATTATTGTACCTGTACTAGTTAAAAGCGATATTCCTGAGTATTTATTACCATATAAATCAATCTTGCTTTCTTGTGTCAAATCACCAATCCATATTTCTTGATCAATCGGTTTCCATATACCACTATTGATTCGATACAAAGAGAAATTAAATGGAATATAGTACGTGAAAGACATCCCACCCCACTGGAACTTAATCCAATCTTCTTGAAATGCATTTATATTTATTTCATCTAAAATATCCTGTTCTAATAGATCAGATACCACCGAAACAATATATGTCTCTTTTGTATTCTCCACTTGTTTTACAGACAGATTTTTATCAATTGCGAACTGAGTGCGTAATACAATTATTTTCTTTCCAGCCTTTAACGCATTCACTCTTAATTGATACACTCCTGATTCTAATGAGTGTAATTTTAAGGTATGCTTATTCACACCTTTTCTTTCAACAATAGAATGTTCAAATTCATCAATTCTATATGAACGCTGATTTATCTGAATTTCAAAATTAGCATCCACATATTCAGTTTCAAACACAAGAATTATTTCGCTTTCATACACATCAAACCTCAAATCATTTTGTGTAATATAATATCCTTCATGTTTTTCACCGAATACTCCCGGACGGATCATCTCTGAAAAATTAAACACTTTATCTTCTACTAAAACAGCATCACCTAAGTGGGCATTAAATGAAGATAGACAATATGTATGTCCAGCAAAGAACAAGTGTAACTTATCAATTTTTGATTTAGTACAAAAAATAGCTGTTCCTACATAATCCTTGTTATTTGATATTTCCTGTCCTTGTTCATCAAACACAATAAAGTCACGATGCATTCTATTCTTGCTATCATAGATTATTTGTTTTCCTGCCACCAACTGATAAACAACTTCTCCAAGAGGATTATCAATTTTTATTGCTTCACTCTTGATTTGATACCCACCAATAATCTCACGGATATCAGATACATAATTATCATAAATAACATTGTCAGAATTCTTAATAACAACCTTTATATCTCGATAATCATATGTAGATTTCACACGATGAATTGGAGGCACTAAGTAAATCTCATTGCCATTCATAATAAATTCTGGTTCCCATCGTGATCTAAGTGTTTTTGTTCTATTTCCACTACCTTTTTCTTTATCTTTATTGACTGTAGAAAGCCACTGTTCGTATCCTCTCTTTAAATATAGATTATATAAGGTGTTTTCTTTTCCCCATATATATTTGTCAATTAAACGAACAACTATGATACTAAGCTTTATTACAGCATCGTTATATTGAGGAGTTGTGATTAACTGCTTTGTAGATTTAATTAGCTTATACGTCTTCTTTGTAACATTAACCTGAACATCGTCACTTTCGGAACGCATAACACTCTGCAAGCCATCATACACAAATTTAAACTCATCATATAAATCATCCGGTAAGTCACTATCGAAATTTAACTTGTATATATCGTAAATAAATTCAAAGAAAGATCCTAAATAATAACTTGGTACAATAGATCCAGCTAGTACCACATTAATGATGCGTGTCTTTTCTCCATTTGAATCATTGGTTGCTTTATACTTGTTTAACAATGTTCGAATAAGACCTTCTACCTTTTGTTCTGAATGACGTAGGTAAAGACTTTTATATGTTTTTCTTACCGATCCATAAAATGATCCATCATAATAAAGCATCCCGATTAACACAAGAGATACAAATACAATTTCAGGATCACGCACATAAGTACCAGAATATGAATTCAAAGTTAGCGATAATTCCCTCTCAGCCCGATTATGAATAATATCTATCGCATCAGCATTATCCAAAAGATCTATCAGATCAATACCAAGATTTTTTCTATCCTTGACGCAATTTTTCAAATATTCAATTTTTGTTTCTATCTGAGTGTCGTTTATTCTCTTTTTCAACATGTCCAGAAGTAACTCTTGTTCTTTTTGAGTAACAATGCCATCTTCTAGAATCTGATCTATTTTTTCACATATAATTTTTGAAGGCTTGTGATCACGGATAAAAGCTCCATTAACACACATCCACTCTCGTAAGTTGGATACTTCTTTTTCGTTAATTTCATCATCGCAAATAATACCCTCAATTATTCCGTTAAGCTCATAAATTCTAGCTGATGAATCAATTTCACGAGATAAGTATTGTGTACAATTTTCTATAAGCATCTCTCTTTCTTCATCAGTAATAATTCCATCTTCAAGAACTTTTTCTACAACAGATATTAAACGTGCTTGTTGTTGTTCATATGAAAGATCTCTATTCTTTTTCACCCATGAAGATAGCTTTGCTACCTCTAGCTTATTAATGACACCGTCGTAGCTAATGCCGTTTATTATTCCTATTAGTTCATTTATATTACGCATCTTCAGCTTGTGTGATGTCTTTTACGAAACCACCACAACTCTCCTTCCATCCAGCATTCACAAATGCAGATTCTCTGCATTCTATGTTCTATATTAATATTACAAGATGATATGTCCCATTATTGGGACTCACTCATAATTTTCAATTTTTCTCCGTTTTCCAGAATATAAGACTGTTCTAATACAATATCTAACACTTCTGCTATCTGTATCAATTCTTCCGTACTTACAGTCTCTCTTTTTAATTTCTTGCTAAAATTTTGTGGTGTCTGACCAATTCTTTGAGCTAATTCTGAAACACTAATACCTTTTTCTTTGCACAGTTCTTTTATTAAATTCTATGTACTCATAATCTCACCTTTATTTAAAAAGTAGCCAAACTAAAGGATATGCAAATCAGGTATCGAATATCATCTGTTCTTAGGCAAAGTTTCTTAGTTGCGACCAATACACCAGAAGAAATAACAGGTTTAAACTATGCGACTATCTTCTATCATGCTTCATTTTATAAATGCATCTTTGTTTTTTTGAAACAACCACCTTAAGTAATTTCTTCCAATAATGTCAATTTAAGGCAATTGAAGTTAGTGTCTTTTTATATGAAAATGTAAACCTATTGTAATGATTGCTCATACTTGAATATTTCTTTATCAAATCAAAACTAGTAATTTATTTAACCTCTTCTTTCGCCATCAATACAACACTCTCAACATGTTGAGTCTGCGAGAACATATCAAATGGCTGCACAGATTTGATTTGATAGATTTCTTGTAGCTGCTTTAAATCTTTTGCCAGTGTACTGGGATTACAGGATACATAAACAATCTGTTTGGGTTGTTTTTTTAAGATGGCCTCTTTCATCAATGCATCTAGTCCCGTTCTTGGTGGATCTACCACCAAAGCATCTATAGTTTCTTTCATATTCTTTAAAGCTTTTCCGGCATCCTCACAAATAAAAGATACGTGTTTCAAATGATTTCGTTGTGCATTTTCATTTGCGTTTTTTACGGCATCTTCAATATATTCAATCCCAATTACCTTTTTAGCTTTTTTGGCAAGCAGTAAACTCATGGCACCGATCCCGCTATAGGCTTCTACTAAAACATCACAAGGCTGAATCAAATCTTTGACATAATGGTAAAGACGATAGGCTTGTCTAGTATTCAACTGGAAAAAAGAACGTGGAAGAAGCTGGAGAACCAAGTTATCCAAATGCAACTCCATTGTTTCCTGCCCATACAATAAGCGCATCTCTTTCCCATAGATATCCACATTATTATCTGTTTTTATACTTTGCCATAGTGAAACAACGTGTTCAAGTTGACTGATTTCTTTTAACATCTCTGCATCTAAACTATCTTGACCCGTTACCAGAATAACTTGTATTTTTTCTTCAAATTCTTTGATGACAACGGTACGTAATCCAGATTCTGTTTGAAAATCATACGCCTGCATCGAATACGTATTAAAAATACTTTCCAGCATCTGTCTGGTTTGCTCCAAACCTTTTTGATGTACGATACATCGTGGAATGGAAACAAAAGTATTAGATTCTGCTTTGTACATACCCAGTCTGATTTTTCCATCAACTTGTTTGACTGGCATCTTACAGCTGTTTCGATACCCTAATACAGACTCATTTTTGATTATAGGATTGATCTTTCCTCGATAACCGGCATACTTGGCTAAGGTTTGTTTTAAGATCTGCATCTTCATTTGACACTGGCCTTTATAATCTACATGGATCAAAGCACATCCATCACACTGGTCGGCATACGCACATGGCGATTTTCTTCGCCTTGGACTTTCTTTAAGAATGCTTTGCAGATGGCCGATACTATATCGAGGCATTTCCTTTTCTAACGTAAAAGAAACAACTTCATCCGGAAGTGCACCTTTTATAAAGACCGGTTTATGATGAAGATAACCGATTCCTTCGGCATTGATTCCCCATTTTTTTATCGTTGTTTTCATTTTTTCCTCCAAATACGAATTAAAAATTCTAAAGTCACATCCATTCCTTGTAGTTCTTTTACTTTTTCTAAAGCCTTAGGATGTGTTTTATAACGATACGGTGTCATCTCTAGTAAGCTCCAACAATCTTTTATCCATTTCTTCTGCGATAAAATAGTTTCCTTTACCAATTCAAAATTTGAAAGCTCTTTAGACGACATGGGATTGAGATACGGCGTTTGATACAATACTTCTTTTAATTCCAAACAATGTTTTGGACCTGGCCCAACTTCAATCCATATCCCTTTCTCTTGTAGAAGACGAGCAAACTCATCAGCAGCCTGGGGTACAAAAATAGATACGATGCCATCAAAAGAAGAATCGGTAAAAGGTGCATCAAAAAAGCTAGAGACAATATATTGTGTCTTCTTATCTTGTTTGGAAGCGTATAGAATGGCTTCTTTACTCAAATCGATACCTACACAGCTTTGTACGATCTGTGAAAATGCCTTTGTATAATAACCTTGCCCACAGCCGGCATCCAGCAATGTTTTGATTTCATATATTGACAATTGTTGACAAACAAACTGACGCATAAAATCATAAACATCACTTTCTAAAAAAGAGCTTCTCGCCTTAACCATCAACGCATTATCACCGGAATGCTTTTTCTGTTTCATTGATAAATTCACATAGCCCTGTCTGGCGATATCGTAGACATGATGATTTGCACAGACAAAGCTTTTTTCTTGTTTAACTAATGGCTCTTTACATTTTGGACAAATTAACATAGCTAAAGTTTACAACAAATCCACAAAAGAAAAAAGACTTCATCTTGTGATGAAATCTTAAAATAAATCGTCCTCTTCTTTTTGAGGATGTACCCAGATCGACTGCAAGTTCTCAATACATTCCTGTACTAAAGCATCATAGTCAAAGCGAGCTTCATACTGTTTACATTTATCCACTCTTGGTTTAGTAACAGGGTTTTTCGGTGTGAAAATCGTACAACAATCTTCATAAGGTAAAATGCTGGTTTCATATGTACCAATCTTTTTAGCCAGATCAATGATTTCAATTTTATCCATACATACGACTGGACGAATCATAGGTAAGTTTGTAACTTCATTGATGGCCACCATGCTCTCCAAAGTCTGACTGGCGACCTGTCCTACACTCTCTCCGGTACAGATGGCCAGGGCTTTTCGGTTTTGTGCTAAACCTGCCGCAATACGCATCATCATCCTTCGCATCAATGTAATGGCATAGCTTTCATCTGCATTTTGATAGATTGCGAGCTGTAAGTTAGTAAAAGGTACGATATGCACCAGTAGATCGCCCTGATAGCCGGATACCAATCTTGCGAGTTCCATGACTTTTTCTTTGGCATTTTCACTGGTATAAGGTGGTGAAGCATAATGAATGCATTCGATACGTACACCACGCTTCATCATCAAATAACTGGCGACCGGAGAATCAATACCACCGGATAGAAGGACCATGGCTTTTCCTCCCACTCCAACCGGATATCCACCGGCCCCCGGATACTTGTCTGTCATGATATAAGTCGCATCCGCATGCACCTCAATGACAATCTTGACATCAGGATTATGCACATCGACCTTCCATTCACTGTTTTTTAAGATCGATGTCGCAACTATACGGTTGATTTGATCCGAAATAATTGGGAAATTTTTATCGGAACGACGTGCCGCCACTTTAAAAGTCTTTTTTTCGTGCAAAGGCAGGGCCTGCATACACGCTTGTATGATTTCATCCATATCGCTGTTGGTTTTGATCGCAAAACTAAACGAGGAGATACCAAACACCTTTGCGATCACATCTTTGACTTGATTCGCATCCTCATCATGTAAATAGATGTACATACGATCATGTTGGCGTTCAATTTCCAATGTCGGAAAACCCTTCGTTGCTTTTTTTATATTTTCATGAAGCTGTTTGATAAAGGTATTGCGGTTCTTTCCCTTTAAAGAAAGTTCCCCATATCGAATCAGTATATGATCATATTTGTAATCCATAACTTTTTAAAATCTCCTTACATATTTCTATAAACTCTTTTGCCTGCTCTATCGTGTTGTCCTTATCAAAAGACAAACGAATCATATGTGTCGCAATCTTTTCATCATATCCCATGTGCAGCAAGATAGCACTAGCATGTTTTGAATGCGAAGAACATGTACTTTTTGCGCTCACACAAACACCCTTCTGATTTAAGGCATTCAATAAAACCTCGCTTGTGATCTGATCAAAAGACACATTTAAGATATAAGGAATCGCATCTTCCGGTGAATTGATATGCGCACCGGGAATCTTTACAAGTTCTTTGCGTAAACATTGATTGATCTTTTGAACTTTATCATAAGACGCTTTTTGTTCTTGCAAAGCCAGACGAATCGTTTTGGCAGCACAAATATTGACAGGCGCATTGCTGGTGCCGCCTCGTAAGCCAAATTCCTGCTGTCCGCCCTGAATCAAAGGCATAAGCTGAACCTTCTTCTTTTTGATCAAGATACCGCTTCCCTTTAAGCCGTGGATCTTATGCATTGATAATGTCGCAAGATCTAGCTTTTCAAAAGGAATATCAATTTTAGAAAAGCTTTGTACACAATCACAATGAAACACGCAGGTTGGATGCGTATGAACAACATCGGCTAATTCATCGATTGGGTTGATGGCTCCCATTTCATTGTTGACATGCATACAAGATACAAGAATCGTATCTTTTCGTATCTTGTTTTTAAGCTCCTGCGGTGTAACCTTACCATTTGCATCAATAGACAAGTATTCAACTTCAAAGCCCATGAATTGTAGCCATTCAAAAGAATGACTCACACTGGCATGTTCCGCATTGGATAAAAGAATGTGCTTTCCTCGATGTGAATTAGTCAAACAGTAACCAATGATAGCCAATGAATTGGATTCACTGGCGCTGGAAGTAAACAACACTTCTTCATAAGCAACTTTCAACATCTCGGCAATCTTTTTGCGAGATGTTTCCATCATTTTTGAAACCTCACGCCCCGGTGTATGCATCGCATCCGGATTGGCATACGCTTCCTGTATCAACTGGGCATAAATACGAGAAACCTCTGCACGTACAGAGGTTGTCGAAGAATTATCAAAATAAATCATATTATTGCACCTGATTCATCACAGCCGGATCTTTTTTCGCAATCAGCTTTTCATAAATGCCCGGATGCATGTTTTCAATGGCCTGAATCGCAATACGTAAGGCTTTTGTATATTCACCATTATGGAAATACAATTCAGCCTTAGTCAGTTCTGTATCCATTTCCGGATGGCTGCTTCTAAAACGATTTCCAAAGACGATCGCATTTTCCACCATAACTGCCACACCAGTTAAGTTATTAGCGTTGTTGTAGAGTTTATAGATAAAATCAATCGCATCCTGCAGATCTGCATTCAATGTCTGTACATCTAACGGACTGTGATCCAATACTACACGCACTCTTTGAATCAAGCGTTCTCCTTCTTTGATATCATCATCAAATTGACCGGAGATGCTTGGCAGCTGTCGAATCGCTGCATTCAAACGAACTTCATTTAAAATCAGCTGTAGCTTAATCAACTGCTTTTTCGCACGACTTTCATCACTGCTGGCACCTACCAGCATTTTCTTCATAGACTGAATCTGTTTTTCAAACTCATCAGCTTCCTGCACAAAAGCACGATAATTGTGAATCAGATCCACACTTGTTTTATCATCCTGATTCAACTGTGTTTCAATCAAATGTTTCTTCTCTTTTAAACTGGCACACTGTTTATCCGCCAACATGAAATGCTGCGTCCAGTCTTCCAGACCAAAACGATCTTTAATATTGGCATACAAGCTTTTGATTTCAGATAATTCATCTTCAATACGATCCAGGATAGCCAACTTGGCATTTAAATCGCCATGAATTTCTTCATAAGCGCTCTGTTCCTGTGAAATGTTATCCTGTAATACCAAAACCGCATCGGTTGTTTCATTCAACAATGTATCAGCTTTGGTTACTTCACCAGAATCTAATAAACTCAATGCGTTTTGCACATTACCCCTAAATCCACTTACTTTATTCATTGGCTGTAAATAGCTCAAATCTAAACCGCTTGCCTCCATAGTCTGAACATTGTGTTCAACTTCTTCAATAGCTCTAGGCAATACGGTCTTTGCCTTTTCATACAGATCCGGATAGGCTGCAATCACAGAGCTTAATGTATCGACCTGCTTACTGATCTTTTCACATTCATCTTTTGCCTTATTAAACTCGGAAGCATACATCCATTCTTCGAAATTTGTAAACTGATTTTCAATATCTTCCAATTTGGCATCAATCAAAACGGCAGCGCCATAGAAGCTGCTTCGATTATCTTGATAAACCGTTTTTACACTGCGGAAACGTTCTTTTAAAGCACTGGCCAGCTCGCGAACTTCGCTTTCCTTTTCCAAAATATGATCTAAGCTCTGGTTCACGATACGAATTCTTTCTTTCGTATCATCAATCAAAGATTCGATTTCATCCATTTTACGCATGGCTTTTTTCGCACGGCGAGAATCTAACAGATGATCGGCATCCGTAAATAAATCTTCAATTGTAGAAACACTTTGTTGGCAAGTATTATATTTTGTCGTTAAATTCTTAACACGTTCCATGACATCATCATTGACACGGGCAAATGCACTGGCTTTGTTGAATTTAAAAGCCAACTGGTTATTGCGAATCTCATTGATCTCCACTTCCAGCTCTGTCAAACGTTTTTCTGCCTTACGACGACGAATCATTCTGGAAACGATCCAAATCAAGATCAACAACAAAAAAGCGACGGCGATATATACCAGTACGGTCGTTGATATATGTGAACTAATAAAATCAATGAACGAATTAAAAATATCTAAAACTGCATCCATGACAGTACCTCCCAAATAAATCTCATATATTATAACAAATCTTTATATTCTGTGCATTAACATTTCAAATTTTCTTGATTTATAAATGTACATTTGGTATGATTTCTAGGCATAAATTGATAGCAGCATACAAAGCCGTCAAGCCAGCGTTGTAAGCTTTATAGCGATGTGAGTAAGCTAATAGCTGATAGCGGAAAAGATCGGTTACAACACACTTGGTGGTGATTTGTACTGTTATTGTTTTATGAAGAGTAAAACAATAGGAGGAAAATTATGTCTAGAAACACAGGAAGTATCTGGAAAAAGTCTCGTCGTTTAGGTTTCTCCGTCCTGGAAACAGGTGAAGAGCTGAACCGTCGTCCTTATGCTCCAGGTCAGCACGGAAAAGGTCGCCGTGTAAAATTAACAAACTATGGTATTCAGTTACAGGAAAAACAGCGTATTCGTCATACGTATCAGCTAAGCGAGAAACAGTTCTATAACACATACAAGAAAGCAAGTAAAAAACCTGGTTCTGCCGGTCACAACTTCTTGATCATGTTGGAATCTCGTTTGGACAACCTGGTTTACCGTATGGGATTTGCCCGTACACGTCGCGGAAGCCGTCAGTTAGTTAACCACGGACACATCTTTGTAGATGGAAAGAAAGTGGATATCCCTAGCTTCCAGGTAAAACCTGGTCAGGTAATCGAAGTACGTGAACGTGCTAAAAACATGGCTTCTATCAACGAAGCATTAGAAGCCGCTACTACAATCGTTGATTACGTTGATGTTGACAAAGAAGCTAAAAAAGGAACTTATTCACGTTATCCTGAACGTAACGAATTGTTCACAGCTCAGCCAATCAATGAACTGTTAGTTGTTGAGTTCTACAACCGCTAATAAAAAAATCTCTGCTTGCTGCAGAGATTTTTTTATTGATCTTCAAATTTTAAATACTTAAAAACGGAGATTACAACTGTGAATCCTATGACCTATATTTTAAAAATTATTTAAGCAGTATGTATAAATCCAATATGTTCAGCTACAAAGACACTGTTATAATACACTTTATCGTCTTTGTGATATGCGCGCGAAGATATTCTTCCCTTTACAGTGATCCATGAGCCTGTTTTCATCGTACTGCAAAGCGTTTCTGCCAATCCTCGCCATACCTCAATCTGAAATGTATCCAACTCATACACACCATCAGCATTCGCATACGGTCTTTCTACTTCCAACAATACATTACAAACCTTTTCTCCCGAAGGAATAGATCTAAGCTGTGGCATCTCTTTGATCTGCCCTACCAGACAAAATACATTCATCATTTACCTCCCTATCCGGTATGGGTGTCTTCCCATATTTATCACCTGCCTTCGAGGATAGGATAGCCATTTTCATCAAACAAAACAAACGAGCCAGTTATTCTAACCAGCTCGTTTTGATGTCAAATTAGAGGGCTATTGTCCTCTAAAAACAAGTAATATGGATTGATTTAGACAAATTAGCATTCATTGTAGTTTTTTAAATAAACTCGGCTTTGATGAGATAGATCAAGCTTTGAAACCATCTTAAAGACCTCATCTCGTTTCACAGCAGCTATAGTATCCAAAAGCTCAAAATAAGAGACACCCTGCACCTCAGATTGGAACAGGTCGATCGCAAAACTTTCAAAATGATCAAAGGTGCGTAAAGACTGTGCATAGGATTTATTCTTTAAACTGTTAAAAATTAAGTCGTCCATGGCTTGTGTCTGCATCTTATACAAAACATCTTCTACGATTTGAAAGAATTCTTCCGTTTTCTTTGTCTGCGCATAAAACATCAAATACGCATGGTCCGATGTGATCTCACACTCTGCACCAAAGGATGTAGTAAGTATCCGTTGATCCATCCATGATTGAAAGTCCGGATTCAAAGAGCTAAACCATGCATCTAAACTCATTTGAAGCGCAAAATCCATACAAGCTGCCTGTAAAGGATCTAAGATCGGTTTTAACTTAACGGCAAGAGCAACATAAGGAATGCTGATATCCATTCGATCTTCTACGATCTCTTTGGCGACCGTATCCGGTTCCTTCAAAAAAACACGTTCTGTTAGCTGTGAAAAATGTTTATCATAGCTTTCCTGTTTTTGCTCGATCTCTTTCAACAACAAACAGGGCTCTTTTCCCGTAACCCCGACCAGAACCATATTTTGAGGATCATACTTATCGTTATAAAAAGTTTCCAGATCTGTAACCTTCATGGATGCGATATCTTCCGGATTTCCTAAAACATCAATCCGAATCGGATGCGTTTGATATAAGGCATTCCATACCAGCTTCATCAGTCTTGTTTCCGGATTTTGTTGATACATATTGTATTCGCTTAAAATAATACCTTTTTCTTTTTCAACACTTTCCACGTCAATATCCAGATTTTGCACAAAATCCATTAAAAGAGATAATGGTTTATCCGGATTGGACGATGTGGAAAAATAGTAAGCCGTCTCACTCAAACCGGTAAAGGCATTGGTCATGGCTCCCAGATCGGCAAACTGATCTGTTACATCCTGTCCATATAGACGAAACATCTGATGTTCTAAAAAATGAGCACATCCACTGGGATAAGTCAATTGATCCAACCCTCGCTTTTGACAAAGATCCATACCGCCGGCCTTTATCCCCAACAAGAAAAAAGACTGAGAAAACTGTGGCTTATGTACAAGGAGCACCTTCATCCCGTTTTTCAAGGTCTTCGAAAACCATTCAAAATTATACTTCTTCATCATTTTCCTCCACCAAAGCTAAAGCACATAACGATAAATTATGCGCTGCCAAAGCAATATCCTCTTTCTTGATCCGCTGAATCTTTGATATCCTTTGCGCAATGGAAGCTGTTTGATGTAAATAATCATCGGAAAAGACTTGTTCCATCCACGAAAATGGCAGATCTTGTATGCTTCGAATGGAATCGATCCAGTCTTTTTTGGCATTTTCCAAAAGTTCATCCGAATAATCCATCGATTGAATTCTTTGCATCTGATCCTGTATCAAAAGCTTTACCTGTTCAAAATTTGCCTTGGATAAACCTGTCTGCACCAACAATAAACCATCATAACGAATCAGTGAAGAATGAATCGCATAACACAAACTATGTTTTTCACGAATCGTATCAAACAAAAGGTTGTTTGGACATTGGCCTAAAACAGAATTTAAAAGCACTAATGGATAGGATAATTTATCCTTGATCGTAATATTCGTTTTAAAAGCCATTGTCAAAGAAGTCTGCGCAATCTCTTTTTGAAGAAAGGATTCTCTATATTCTGTACCCTGATATGGATGCATGGACATCACTGGTTCTAAAGGAGCATCGATTGATTGCAAGTAAGACAACACAGCTTGTGATGGCCTTCCACAAACATAAACATGCTTTTTCAAAGACATGATCTTGTGAATCCTTTTTTGCACATCTTGATAAGAAAGTGTTTCTAAATCACTTTGATAGCCTTGAATCGAAATAGAACTAGTGTGTCCCTTATCCAACAAAGAAAGACATTGTGAGCTGCTCAAATAATCCGGATCATCCTGCAGACGAAGCAGTTTGTCCTCATATTGCACTTTACATTCTTCAAAACTAGCCACATCGACCAACGGATGAAACAAAAACTGATCCATGATCTTTAACACGGTGGAATCCTCCAGTCCTGTCGGACAGTATTGGCTTTGAAGATATTGGAATCTGTATTCGATCATTAACCTGTTTCCTAAACCGGTCATATGCAAGGAAACACGAAAGCTATATGCCTCATTTAAAGCTAACGCAACATGCTGTAACGAAGGAAAGGCTTCCGTCTTTCTCTTTAACATTCGTAATGCCAGATTTGTAACCGTAATCGTTTTTCTTTCAAATGGCAGAAACATCCGAATCGAAATGGAATTGTCAACAAACTTATCTGTTTTAATAAACCTCATGAAAAGTATTCTACCATAAAATTCATTAGACGCAATTGATTCTGCATTCTATTCATTCATTACAAAAATGAAAAGGAAGCACAAAGCTTCCTTGATCCATAAAAAAAGAAGGAACGAATCCTTCTTTTCGAACTTGATGATTATCCTACGTGGATATATCCAACTAATGCATTGGAACAGTTAACGGAGAATACAACTGTTGTATATCCGTTCCATCCACCATGTACGGCCTGACCGTTTCCAATATAAATGGCAACGTGTCCACTGTAGATGATGATGTCTCCTGGTACCGGATTGCTTGTCCAGCTACCTAAAGAAGCATAATCACTTGGCCAACCATGGAAGTTGATTCCTACTGCTTTTAATGCATTGGTTACTAACATTGTACAATCCTGGTTTACACCAACCTGTGCTAAAGCTGCACTGGCAATTGCACTGGAGCTTACAGAACCACTGTTTGATGGAGCTTGTGGCTGCTGTACGCTACTGTTATTTGATGATCCATTGTTAGAACCACTGTTTGATGGAGTCTGCGGTGTACTCTGTGCAGGAGTCTGTGTCTGCTCTTGTGATTGAGCAGGTGCTTGTGTTTGTGTTTCTTCCTGTACCGGAGCACTTTCTTCAACTGTTTCTGTAGCTACGCCATCAGAAGCAATTGTATATCCATCTTTTGTCGTGTCTTTCAACATAACACCATTGGCATCAAAGAAATATTTCTTTCCTTCAATATCAATTGACTGGTCTTTGACTTGTTCACCGTTTTCATTGTAGTAGAATGAATTATCACCTTCAGTAACCCATCCCGTTTTCAATTCACCGGCATCTGTTAAATGGTATGTCGTACCATCTACCGTAACCTGACCTGTTGCCATAGAACCATCTTCGTTAAAGTAATATTTCTTACCTTCGATGTCCTGCCAACCTGTCACGGAATATCCTTCTGCATCAAAATAGTACTTAACGCCATCAATTTCCATCCAGGATGCTTTGACTTGCTCACCTTGATCATTAAAGTAAGTTCCGTCATCCTGCCATCCTTGAAGAAGCATTCCATCTTCCTGGAAATTATACGTTGTACCCTGCAGAGAAGTTTTTCCAGTTGCGGCTGTTCCTTCAGATGTGAAGTAGTAAACATCGTTTCCGACAGTCTGCCATCCAAACTGAAGTTTTCCATCCTGGTCAAAGTAGTACAATTCATCGTTGATCTCAGTTAATCCTGTTGCCTCTTGACGTGTCGATTCTAAAACATAGCTTCGATTCTTTCCCTCTCCATGCCATCCAGGCTGTGTTTCATAGGCATATACCGTAGAAAGCACTGGACCACATGCACAAGCACAGAGGGCAACGGCCAAGATTTTGCTGTGTTTCTCGATAAAATTCATTACTGTCACCTCTCATACAACAACCATAGAATAACATATTCGACACCAATCTCAAAAAAATCACTGTATTTCTGCGCCATTTTTGGGTTCTATTTTTTGATACAAAAATACGATAAAGCTTTATTTAAAGCATATTTTTATAATTTATGGGATATTGTGTGATTTTTTAAAAAAATTTAAAATTTTTATGAAAAATACACCTGTTCACTATATAAAGACAGTTTATGGCTTTGTTTTGACCCATTTTAAACAATTTTGTACAAGATTAAACATCAAAATCACGATAAATACGATATGTGCCGCTAAACTCCATAAAGAAAGCACATGAAGAGATTGAATCAGACTTTGTATAGAATCAGCACGCATACCCATCATCAACCCGATAAAAAGCACGATAAGCATCAAGACATTACCACCTGTAAAAAGACCGGCTTTTTTCTTATTGGCCTGTAAAAACCATAGAATCGTTAACAGTATAAAAAGAAGATCAAACAAACTCATGGCATTCCATAGACTGCTTAAAAAGGATGTGATAGAAACAGTTGGTATGGTAATAAACCGATAAGCGATACGAATCAGGATCGATCTAGTATAAGCATCCATATCCTTCATAAACGCAAACAAGGAATGATAGTCATGAACCTGCACTAGTGAAAGAAAGAACAAAGCCTGTAGTACATATTGTAGAAACCAGTACAAGAAGACAAACAGACTCAATATCCTTCTTCTTTTCTCAAAGCTGTTCCATAAAGAATCAATCAAACGATAAAGTTTCAAGGAAATCTTCTCCTTTTAATTCTTCATTTGTACTCAAACCCGGATATCCAAGCTGTCGTAAGACTTCATATACAACGATAGCCGTACAATTGCTTAAATTTAAGCTTCTGGCATTAGCCACCATGGGAAGGCGCATGCACGTATCTAAATGATCTTTTAAAATGTGCTTATCTACACCGGTACTCTCTTTTCCCAACACCAGGAAGATATCGCCCTTTTCCTTTGTGAAATCAAACTGGCTGGGGGCCTTATGTCCATAACGCGTCATAAAATAGTAATGCTTGCTGGGATATTGTTCGATAAATGCCTGCCAGTTTTTATGAATGTGAATTTCGGCATCTTTGATATAGTCCATGCCGCTTCGGCGCAAATGTTTTTCATCCAGACTAAAGCCTAATGGCTCGATCAAATGCAATACAGAGTTTGTCGCCATACAGGTACGAATGATATTACCGGTATTCTGAGGAATTTCCGGTTCATACAATACAACATGAATCATAAGGTTGCCTCCAAATCCTTTAAAAACATCTGCAGTGCTTTACCGCGATGGGAAACACTGTTTTTCTTTTCTTCAGAAACATTGGCTAAAGTTGTTTGAAACGGCGGATAATAAAAAATCGGATCATACCCAAAGCCTTTTTTGCCGACTGGTCGATCATTGATCTCACCCTCAATAGTTGCCCTATATGTTTTTTCCTGTCCATTTTCATCGATATAGGCAATCACACATACATAACGAGCTGTCTTCACTTTCCCTTTAACCGCATCGATGATTGCCTGATTTTTGATCGCATAATCGGTATCTTCGCCCATAAAGCGCGCTGAATACACGCCTGGTCTTTTATCCATCGCATCGACTTCAATCCCACTGTCATCGCTAATTACAGGTTCCTTTAAAACCTGGTATAAGCAACGTGCCTTGATCAGTGCATTTTCTTCAAATGTCTTTCCATCTTCTACAATTTCAATCTTCTTATCAAGATCTTTTAAGCATTTTACATTGGCCCTTCCTTGTAGCATGTTTTGAAACTCTTCTACTTTATGCATATTGGAAGTCGCAATCCATATTGTTTTCATTTTCATCACCACAAGCATTATAGACAAAAAAAGAGCTCAAATCAATTTGAACTCTTTATACGTGCATTGCTTCTAAGATCGCATCTCCCATAGCTTTGGTACCCACTTTTTTCATACCTTCCGTATAAATATCCTGCGTACGATATCCGGCATCCAACACACGATGCACCGCCTGTTCGATGCACAAAGCTTCCTTTTCCATGTCAAAGCTGTATCGAAGCATCATCGCCGCGCTTAAAATACAGGCAATAGGATTTACGATATCCATACCGGCAATATCTGGTGCCGAACCATGGATCGGTTCATATAAGCCTCTTGTGCCTTCCCCTAAAGAACTGCTGGGGATCATACCGATTGAACCCGTGATCTGACTGGCTTCATCACTTAAAATATCACCAAACATATTTTCTGTGACGATCACATCAAACTGACTGGGATCTTTACAAATCTGCATAGCACAGTTATCTACAAACATCTCACTGTATTCTACATCCGGATAGTCTTCTTTGATCGACTGTAAGACTTTACGCCATAAACGAGAAGTATCCAAGACATTAGCCTTATCGACCAGACAAAGTTTTTTACGCCGTTTTTGTGCCATTTCAAAACCAATGCGTCCAATTCGTTCGATCTCATGCCAGCTGTATGGCATGGTATCCACTGCTTTTTCTTCCTGATCTTCTATAAATGTTTTGTGTTCTCCAAAATAAACACCACCGATCAACTCGCGCACAACCACAAAATCAATGCCCTTATCCACGATTTCCTTTTTTAATGGGGATGCATCAGCCAATTGTGGCCACAAAGTAGCCGGACGATTATTTGAATAAAGCTTCATACCGGATCTTAGCTTCAACAATCCTTTTTCCGGTCGCTTTTCACCTGGTAAGCCTTCCCATTTAGGCCCACCGATAGCCCCCAACAAGACTGAATCACACGCCAGACACTTCTCCAGCTCATGCTGTGGCAAAGGTTCTCCATATTTATCAATGGCAGCACCACCCATAGCGATTTCTTCAAAGGTAAAGTGATGTGAAAACAACGATTCAATTTTTTGTAGCACACGTAACGCTTCCAGCACAATTTCCGGAGAAGAACCATCGCCTCGAATTACACCGATTTTCTTTTCCATACGCTTATTTCTCCTTAAGGCTGGCCATCAAGCCACCTTTATCAATGATGTTTTGAATAAATGGCGGAAACGGCTGTGCCTGCCATTCTTTGTTCTGTGTAAGATCCGTGATGATCCCGGTGTTAAAATCCACCGTCACTTCATCACCAGCCTGAATCTGATCGGCTGCTTCTTCACACTCCAAAATCGGAAGTCCGATATTGATGGCATTGCGATAGAAGATGCGGGCAAAGCTTTTGGCAATGACCACACTGATACCACACGTCTTGATGGCAAGTGGTGCATGCTCTCTGGATGATCCACAGCCAAAGTTCCATCCGGCCACCATGATATCGCCACTTTTTACCTTTTGTACAAAAGAAGTATCGATATCTTCCATACAATGGCTGGCCAATTCTTTAGCGTTGGGTGTATTTAAGTATCGTGCCGGTATGATGACATCGGTATCGACATTATCCTTATATTTAAATACGGTTCCTTTTGCATTCTCCATCAATTATACCTCCCTTGGATCTGTAATATATCCAGTCAACGCACTGGCTGCAGCCGTATATGGGCTGGCTAAATAAACTTCACTGGATATATCGCCCATACGTCCGACAAAGTTTCGATTGGTCGTGGATACACAACGTTCGTTTTCAGCCAGAATACCCATATATCCACCTAAACATGGTCCACAGGTTGGTGTGGAAACCACACAACCGGCATCAATAAAACTTTCCGTATAGCCACGACGAAGACACTCTTTATAAATAGCCATTGTAGCCGGAATGATGATCACACGCACATCCGGTGCCACCTTTTTTCCATGAAGGATCTGATAGGCAGCTTCCATATCTTCCAAACGACCATTGGTACAAGATCCAATTACAACCTGATCAATCTTAATATTCTTTCCTTCTTTAGCCAAATGTGTATTTTCCGGTAAATGCGGATAGGAAACAGTCGGTTCCAAAGAAGAAAGATCAATTTCAATCGTTTTGACGTACGAAGCATCATCATCCGCTTCATACACCTTCCATGGTCTTTGCGAGCGCCCTTCCATATATTGAATCGTGATATCATCTACCGGGAAAATGCCGTTTTTGGCACCAGCTTCAATCGCCATATTACAAATACACAAGCGATCATCCATGCTTAAGGAGGAAATGCCTTCCCCACAGAATTCTAAAGAACGATACAAAGCGCCATCAACGCCGATCAAGCCAATCAAATGTAGGATCACATCTTTTCCGGAAACAAACGGAGATAATTTTCCTTTTAAAACAACCTGAATGGCTTCCGGTACTTTAAACCAGGCTTTTCCGGTGGCCATGCCCGCTGCCATGTCAGTCGAGCCAACACCGGTACTAAAGGCACCCAAAGCTCCATACGTACATGTATGAGAATCGGCACCGATAATACAATCCCCGGCCGTTACGATTCCCTGCTCCGGTAAAAGAGCATGTTCAATTCCCATCTTTCCCACATCAAAGAAATTCTTAATGGAATGTTTATGACAGAAATCACGACAAGTCTTTGACTGTTTAGCCGCTTTGATGTCTTTATTAGGAACAAAGTGATCCAATACAACATTGATCTTTTCTTTATTATATACGCTATCAAATCCAGCCTTTTCAAATTCCTGAATGGCTACCGGAGTTGTGATATCATTTCCCAACACACCATCCAAATCAGCCATGATCAGCTGGCCGGCTGTTACTTCCTCTAATCCGGCATGTGCTGCCAGAATCTTTTGTGTCATTGTCATTGCCATAGTTTAATCCTCCTGCGGCTTATTGTTGATGGCCGAAACTAATGCCTTGATACCGGAACGAATGATATCGGTATCTAACCCGGCACCCCAGCTGGTAGAACCGTTTTTCCACCTCAGACCGATATAGCTTACAGCCTGTGAGCCACTGCCCATATCTTCCAAAGAATGCTCGGTATATGTTTCTAAGGCATAGCTGTAACCCATTTCCAGTTTGATGGCATTGCTGACGGCATCCAAACGACCATTTCCCTTGGCACTACATTCATGCATCTGTCCATCTTTTTCAATACTCAACATGGCGGTAATGTTATTGCCCTTTTGTTGAATATAATGTGCTTCTACGATGTGTAGCGGCATCATCTTGTTACAATACGTCTCATTAAAGGCTTGATAAATTTCCTCCGGCTTTAATTCCTTGTGATTTTTATCACTGATATCTTTGACGACATATCCGAAATCTTCACGCATCTTAGGCGGTAAATGGAATCCGTGACTTTCTTCCAGAATATACCCGATTCCACCTTTTCCACTTTGTGAATTTACACGAATCACATCCGCATCATATGTACGTCCTACATCCGTTGGATCGATTGGCAAATACGGACAATTCCATTGATGTTGATGATGTTCTTTACGATAGTGCATACCTTTGGCAATGGCATCCTGATGTGATCCGGAAAAAGCCGCAAATACAAGACTGCCGGCATAAGGTTGACGATCGTTGACTTTCATTCTTGTGACGCGCTCATATACTTCACAAATATGCGGCATATTGGAGAAATCCAGTTTGGGATCGACTCCATGCGAATACATGTTCATGGCCAATGTGATCGCGTCCACATTTCCGGTACGTTCCCCATTACCAAATAAACAACATTCTACACGCTGCGCCCCAGCCAACAAAGCCAGTTCGGTATCCGCTACACCGGTTCCGCGATCATTATGCGGATGTGTCGATAAGATAACTGCATCACGATATTTCAAACGATCTGAACAATATTCGATCTGATTGGCATACACATGCGGCAAGCTCATCTCCACTGTTACCGGTAAATTGATGATCATCGGTCGATCCACTGTTGGCTGCATCACATCCAAAACCGCGTTACAAACTTCCAAAGCGTAATCTGGTTCAGTGCCTGTAAAAGATTCCGGAGAATACTCAAACAGGAAATTTCCTTCATATTCTTCGGATAGTTTCTTTACTAACTTGGCACCCTCCACGGCAATTTGTTTGATCTCTTCTCTGGATTTTTGGAAGACTTGTTCTCTTTGTGCCACACTCGTTGAATTATAAAAATGAATCACAGCACGAGGTGCCCCTTTGACTGCTTCAAATGTCTTGCGAATAATATGATCACGACACTGTGTCAATACTTGTACTGTTACATCTTCCGGAATCATATTTCTTTCAATGATCGTTCGCAAAAATTCATACTCCGTTTGACTGGCAGCCGGAAAGCCTACTTCGATTTCCTTAAACCCGATTTCCAGTAACATCTGATAAAACTCAAGTTTTTCTTCCAAAGACATCGGTACGATCAATGCCTGGTTTCCATCTCTTAGATCAACAGAACACCAGTCCGGTGCCTTTTCAATGTGATCCTTTTTGACCCAGCGATATTCATTTTCCTTTGGCGGATAATAACCTGGGGCATACTTACTTGCATCCATCATGTTTTCAATCTCCTTTAACCAATAAAAAGTCCTCATCCCCAAGGACTTATGCCTTGAGAGACGAGGACTATAACGCCATAGTTTCCCGCGGTACCACTCTCATTGTCACAAACTAGTAACCACTCATTACAATCAGCTAATGCGAATTGTTTTCTCCTGATAACGGTGAGTTTCCGTCTTTACTTACTTGTTTCAGTAAAGCTGCTCAAGGGTGAGTGTGTCAAAAAGATATTTACGATTTTTCACCAGCCAATCGCTCTCTTAAAAACATCATTTTTTGACAGCTCCCTGTCATTGCGTTTTTTAACTTAGTTGAAGTATATCAAGAGTATTTAAAGATTTCAACACCAAAATGTAACTTTTTACATTAAGGAATGTAAATTTTCAAAGTCATTCCCAATAAAAAAACAATCGTATAGAGAATCCAATCGAATCCATCCCATATGCATCGCATCGATATCCATTGTATCCCCTCAATCAACAAAGCAAACAGTATAAAGAAAATCGTGATTTATTTCAAGTTCCCTTGATGAAATGTCCACTTTGTCAAAGTATAAAAAGGAAGGAAAATCTATATATTCAAAATATAGATCACCCAACTTTCCTCTGACAAATTCAGTAGCGTCCATTCTATTCTACGATTGAGAAGCTCCGGACGATCAAAGTAAACCATAAAGAGCAAAACAAGATAAAGAAAAAGAAAGAATATTTTTTCCATCGATATACAGAAATATGAAAGATTCTTTTAAAAATATAAAGTAATACTGCCACATGGATCAGATACAACACCAAAGCTTTTCCCACTGGATCTAAATTGTACAAGCTATAGATCATGCTTAAAGAAACATAGCGATAAATCATATACCCCAGTATAAATGAAATTATATATAAGATTGCTTGTTTTTTCTTTTCGTCCATCGAGTACCTCTTGCTTATATTTCACGATAGAACTATTTGTTTTCTAGGATAAACAAACAAAAAAAAGGATGGTTTCCCATCCTTGATCACCTATTAATACATTCCCTGAGGCATTGGCATTTCTTTTTCCGGTTCCGGAATTTTGGCAACACCGGCTTCTGTTGTGATAAACAGTGCGGAAATGCTGGCGGCATTCAATAACGCATTACGTGTTACTTTACATGGATCAATGATACCAGCTTCAATCATATCAACCCATTCACCGTTCTTGGCATCAAATCCCTGATTTCCGGTTGCCTTTAATTGTTCAGAAACGATATCTTCAGCATTGTATCCGGCATTATCGGCAATCTGAGCAATTGGAGCTAACAATGCATCAAATACGATCTTGATACCTTTTTGAACATCGACTACATCACTCTTTACTTTATCCTTTAAAGCGGAGTAAGCAGAAATTAAGGCAGCTCCACCACCGACAACAATACCTTCTTCAACAGCAGCACGTGTAGAGTTCAAAGCATCTTCAATACGAAGTTTCTTTTCTTTCAATTCACTTTCGGTCATGGCTCCCACTTTGATTACGGCAACACCGTTTGACAATTTACCTAAACGTTCCTGTAAACGTTTCTTATCATAATCGCTCTTTGTATTTTCAATCTGTGCTTCAATTTCATGTACACGAGCTTCTACGGCATCTTTATCTCCGGCACCACCGATCATTGTTGTGTTATCTTTTGTTACAACCAATTTCTTTACTGTACCTAAATCAGATAACTGCAGTTCTTTTAATTCCATCTGCAAATCTTTTGAGTAGAATGTAGCACCTGTTAATGTCGCGATATCCTGCAGCATTTCTTTCTGGTTATCACCAAATCCAGGTGCTTTTGTCGCAACAACATTGAAAGTTCCACGTAATTTATTCAAGGCCAATGTGGAAGTAACTTCATTTTCATAATCATCGGCAATGATCAATAAAGCACGATTGCTTTGAACAATCTGTTCCAATACCGGCAAGATTTCCTGAATATTTGTGATTTTCTGATCAGTTACCATGACATATGGATTTTCCATTGTACATTCCATCTTTTCACGATCAGAAACCATGTATGGAGAAACATATCCCTTATCATACTGCATACCTTCACTGATTTCCAATTCATCTTCAAATCCATTGGAATCATCTGTAGAAATCACACCGTCACGTCCTACTTTATCCATTGCGTTGGCAATTAACTTACCAATTTCTTCACTTCCTGAAGAAATTGCAGCTACATTTTGAATATCATGTGTGCTTTCTACTTTCTTGGCATGATCTAAGATGTAAGCAGCAATTTCTTTTGCGGCTTTTTCAATACCTTCACGCATCAAAACCGGATTAGCTCCACGATCAACTAATTTCAAACCATTTTCAATCATGCTCTGTGCCAAAATCGTAGCTGTTGTTGTACCATCACCAGCTGTATCATTGGTTTTATTAGCTACTTCATAAACCAGTTTGGCACCCATATTTTCAAATTTGTCTTCCAATTCAATTTCTTTGGCAATACTTACACCATCATTTGTAATTAGTGGTGAACCATATTCTTTTTCCAATACTACATTGCGGCCTTTTGGACCTAATGTAACACGAACAGCATTTGCCAGTGTATTAACACCCTTTAACATTGCCTCACGGGCATCTTTAGAAAAACGTACTTCTTTAGCCATGTTCTTTCCCCCTATCCTTCACAAGCGATGATATCTTCATCTTTGATCACGATAAATTCTTCATCATCTACTTTCATATTAGTACCAGCATATTCACGATATAATACACGATCACCGACTTTATATTCCGGCTTCTCTACTCCAGTACCGATGGCTTTTACAACCGCCAACTTTGATTTTTCTTTACCACTTGTCAGGATAATTCCTGAACTAGTTGTTTTTTCTACTTTTTCTTTTTCCAGTAATACATAGTCATGTAAAGGTTTCAACATGCTTAATTCCTCCTTTAGCACTCCCTTTATCTATGTGCTAAGTATATTATACACACTTTTAGCACTTGTGCAATAGGTTTGCTAAAGAATTTTAAAAACTTTTACAAAAAAACTCCCAAGTTTCCTCAGGAGTTCTTACTATCAAATTATGCTGTACCTATTCAGTAATCAAACCTTTTGGCAATTCCATTTTAAATACCTTTAAGAAGTTCTCGATATCTTCTTTGGCATCTTTGCCTTTGACATAGCGAATGTTTTGTTGTTTCCATGTCTTGACCGCAATTTGTGAGTTTGGCAAACCTAAAGTATCCGCACCAGCTTTGTCGATGGCACTTGTCAATGTATCTTCATCGGCATCCGCAATAAAGTTTTCAATACCTTCCAGAACACGACTTACTTTTTCTTGTTCATCGGCTTTGACAAACAGAGAAGCCTGTGGATAACCGGCATCTTCACTGCCTGTTTTTTCCTGCCATAATGCCTGCAGATCTTGCAGTACACTGAATTCTTTACCATTTTCTTTCGCTTTGGCAATGGTTGCCTGTGCAACTGGCTGTGCCAATAAGGCAACCTGCTGCTGACCAGTCAATAAAGCCTGTTGTGCTTCGGCAGCCGAAGAATACCATGTAACATTTAAGCCTTCTTCTTCCACCTGATTAAAGACAAGACCCGGTACGGCGTTTTGTCCAAAAGCCGCAATGGAAGCCGTTTTCAAATCGATACCTTCCGGCCCTACCAGATATAGATTTCCCCATGTCAGTACCGCATCCAGATTATAGCTTTCACTTTCACTGTACACCTTGGCACCTAAATTCGTTGGCGCTACGATAATATCGTATTCTCCATCTTCTTTTGCCAATTCTGATGTCAAAAGATCGCTTCCATCCACATATTCGATGCTTACATCTTCCAGATCAGCCGCTCCCTGAATACTTAAAGCCGGCGCACCGGTCGGACATAAAATAGAAACCGGTTCTATAGTTTCTTCTTTTGGCGTTGATGAAGAGCAGGCTGTCATCGCAAATGCCAGTGCAGCAGCCAATGCCAGCTTACTTCCTTTTTTTACTTGTTGAATAAACATTTTTCTTCTACCTCTTTAGTGAATTTTTCCAATGCTTCCTGTAAAGCAACCGTAGTGGATTCTTTAGAACCACTCTTACGGATCGTTACCGTTTCGTTTTCCATTTCTCCATCACCGACAACGATTTGGTAAGGCACCTTTTTCATCTGGGCTTCACGTACACGATAGCCTAATTTTTCATTACGATCATCTAACTGTACGCGCATACCCTGTGCTTGTAAAGCTTCTACAACTTTCTTGGCATAGTCTAGATGTTTTTCCTGATGAACCGGAATTACGACAAACTGCTGTGGAGCCAACCACAATGGGAAATGTCCGCCAAAGTGTTCGATCAAAATTCCGATAAAACGTTCGATAGAACCATAGACAACTCGATGAAGCATGATCGGCGTTTGTTTTTTACCTTCGGAATCCACATACGTTGCGCCAAAACGTTCCGGCAGATTCATATCCAGCTGTACGGTACCACACTGCCAAACTCGACCTAAGCTATCCTTGATATGGATATCCAGCTTCGGTCCGTAGAATGCACCATCGCCCGGATTCACCTTGAAGTCCTTACCGGCATAACGGCATGCATTGGCAAGCGCCTCTTCAGACTGTTCCCAAATTTTTTCGCTTCCGATATAACCTTCTTCCGGACGAGTAGATAACTCAATATCATAAGAAAGTCCAAATACGCCATACATACGATCAATCAACATCAATACGTTTTTAACTTCTTCTTCGATCTGATCAGGCATCACAAAGATATGGGCATCATCTTGCGTAAACGTACGAACACGGAACAAGCCATTCAAAGCCCCACTGGCTTCATGACGATGTACCTGTCCTAATTCTCCCATACGAAGCGGCAGATCTTTATACGAATGTAGATCATTGTTATAGACCAACAAAGCACCCGGGCAGTTCATCGGCTTGATCGCAAATTCACGATCATCAACCATTGTCGTGTACATATTGTCTTTATAGTGATCCCAGTGCCCAGAAGTTTCCCACAACTCACGTGACATGATGATCGGCGTTTTAATAAATTTATAGTTTTCTTTGGCATGTTCTTCATACCAGAACTGTTCCAACACATTTCGCAGAATCATACCGTTAGGCAGGAAGATCGGCATACCCGGCGCATATTCCGATACCATAAACAAGCCCATTTCTTTTCCCAACTTTTTATGATCTCGTTTTTTCGCTTCTTCCAACGCTTCCAAATGCGCTTCCAGTTCTTCTTTTGTCGGAAAACAAATTCCATACACACGCTGCAGCTGTTTATTTTTGGCATCGCCTTTCCAATACGCGCCAGAATGCTTCAACAGCTTAAAGTTCTTACATTCTTTAACACTATCGACATGGGGCCCACGGCAAAGATCCGTAAATTCTCCCTGCGAATACACCGTAATCGTTCCATCTTCTAGATCCTGAATCAAATCTTCTTTATAAGGATCGTCTTTGAACATTTCCTGTGCTTGGGCTTTGGATACTTCTTTACGCACAATACGCTTTCCATCCTTGGCGATCTTTTTCATCTCTTTGGAGATCTTTTCCAGATCGGCATCATTTAAACTGACATCACCTAAGTCCATATCGTAGTAGAATCCATCCTGAATGACAGGCCCTACCCAGAACTTAGCCTGTGGATACAGACGTTTCACAGCTTGTGCCATCATGTGCGCACAAGAGTGATTCAATTTGGAAAGATATTCATCTTCCAGTACATTCACTAATTCCATACATAATCTCCTTTTCCATATAAAAAGCGACAGTCATCCAAAGGACGTCTGTCGCACGCGGTACCACCTTTGTTCACATAGAAATCTATGTGCACCTCATTTTCTTTTAACGCAAGAGTACGGCTCACTTTTTCAAGGGCAATTCAAAGGGAGTAAACAACAGTTTTGTCAGAAAGTTTTCACCAGCCACTTTCCTCTCTACATCCAAAGCTCTGCGTTCATATCCTTATCATCATTGTTGGCAAAATTATAGAATGACTTGCCCGCTTTGTCAAAGAAAACACTCTTTCTTTTACAAAATCAAATTTCCTACCTGAAAGACGATAAAGCTGACAATCCATGCCACCGCAATTTGAAATATCATCGTCTGAAACATGTATAGAATCGAACCACTTTCTTTTTTGATCGTTCCCAAACTGGCAACGCAGGGCACATACAACAAACAAAACAACATCAGACAATATGCATTTAGAGCGGTAAAGCCTAATGAGGAAAGCTGAAGGCTTAATGCCTGCATGCCGGATAAACCGTTGATATTAGAAATACCAAACAAAACAGCAGTACTGGAAACAACCACTTCTTTGGCGCTGATTCCTGCCAGAAGGGCAACGCAGATCTGCCAGAATCCAAGTCCGGCCGGTGTCATAACAGGCACCAACAAATTCCCAATCAATGCCGCAAAGCTTAATGATATATCCTGTGTATAGCCCTGCAGGCCAAAGTGCATCAAGATCCAAACAATGATCGAGGCCACAAAGATCGTGGTTCCGGCCTTGCTTAAAAAGTCTTTGACTTTATCCCAGACATAAATAAAAACGGTATAAGCACTTGGCATTTTATAAATCGGCAGCTCGATCAACAATGGATTTTTGGTCGAATCTTTATCTTTTTTATGCAATACCCAGGCAACAAATAAGGCAACGATGATTCCAATCAAGTACATACTGTAGGCTGCCAATGTTGCATACCGGCCAAAAAACATACCACTAAATAAGATATAGACAGGCAGTTTGGCACTGCAGGAAAAAAACGGTGTGACAAGCATGACTCGATGCCTGTCTTTTTTAGATTCCAGAGCACGGCTGGCCATAATAGCCGGTACCGTACATCCAAAACCCAAGACCATGGGAATAAAAGCTCTTCCCGAAAGGCCTAAGCGTCCCATGATATCGTTCATTACATAGGCCACTCTTGCCATATAACCACTGTCTTCCAAAAAGGCAAGTGCCAAAAATAAGATGGCAATATTTGGCAGAAAGGTGATGATGCCACCAACACCGCCGATGATTCCGTTTGTCACCAGATCTAATAACCAGTTAGAGACATGCATCTGTTCAAAAAGATTCGTACACAACAAGATCAGCCAATCAACAAAGCCTTCTACATAACCTTTTAAAAAGTCTCCGAATAAAAATGTTAATCCAAAAACGGCCAACATCACAACCAAAAAGAACAACATTCCCCATAACGGATGTGTGACAACCGCATCGATCTTATCTGTCAATTCTTCTTTTGAAGTCTTTCCTAATAACACTTCATGAATGATTGCTTGGATATAATCGTATTTTTGATTGATGATTTCGGTATCTTCTTCATGATCTACAATATCCGAAAGATCGATCGCATATTTCTTTTGAATTTCCTGATCATTTTCCAATAGCTTGATCGCAATCCATCTGGGATTGATAATATGCGGATCTTGTCGTACCAATCGTTCCTGAATCAAGGTGATCTTACGCTCCAAATCCGCATCGTATTCCATTGCATAACGTTTGACCTGCTCTCCATGTATGGATTGCGGACGATGATTGACCTGTGTATTCTGCCCTTCCTGCTGATGACAGGCGGCATGCATCAAGGCTTGTATGCCTCGTTTTTTTCGCGCTGTGACCGGAATGACCGGAACCCCCAGAATTTCACTTAAACGATGTAAATCAATATCCATACCACGTTTGGCCACAATATCCATCATATTCAAAGCCAAAACCATAGGTTTGTTCAACTCCAAAAGCTGCAACGTCAAATATAGACTTCTTTCCAGGCTGGAAGCATCGACCACATCAATAATCACATCTACCTGATCACTTAAAATAAACTGTCTGGATACTTGTTCCTCCATCGTATAAGATGTCAATGAATAGGTTCCCGGCAAATCCACCAGATGAATCGTCATGTCATGATCCTGAATGGCGCCTTCCATCCGTTCTACGGTAACGCCCGGCCAGTTGGCCACTTTTAAATTGGCACCTGTATAGGCATTGAATAAAGTAGTCTTCCCACAATTGGGATTTCCGATAAAACCGACTGTTATTTCTTTTGACATGGTTCCACCTCAATTTCTTTTGTTAATTGATCACCCAGGGCAAATCTTGTGCCTCTAAGGTTGATGACCATGGTGCCGTTATGTTTTTTCTGCATGATCGTAATCGCTGTATGTACCGTCATGCCCAAAGATTGCAGACGATCTTTTGTCTGAGCAGGCACATGAAGCTGCAAGATCCTGTATTCCTTTTTACACTTTCCTTCACTTAATTTCATATTGGTTCCTTCTTTACTTTATTCATTATATGCATTTCTTTCCATTTGACAATCTAAAAGACATTCCACTATAATTCAGTCATGGAAAAAGAGTATTTATATCAGACAAGCGATCCCCTGCGCATTGAAGAAGCCCAGAAAAAAATGCCCGATACCTCTTCCATCGAGCAATTGGCTGACTTCTATAAGGTCATGGGAGATACGACACGTTTAAAATTGTTGATGGCATTGGAAACCGGCGAGTTTTGTGCCAGTGATTTAGCCAATGTATCCCAGATGACACGCAGTGCAGTTTCCCATCAGCTGAAAACCCTCAAAAGCAATAAACTGGTCAAGAGTCGTAAAGAAGGAAAAACCGTCTATTATTCTTTAGATGATGAACACATACATTCTGTCTTAAAAGTTGCATTAGAACACATTCTTGAATAAAGCACAAAAACAGCCGTTTGGCTGTTTTTTTCTTATCCTATTCTTCAATAGCGGCAATAACTTCCACTTCCACCAGAACTTGTTTAGGCAGTTCTTTGACAGCTACACAGCTGCGGGCGGGTTTTTCAGTGATATACGATGCATAGACTTCATTAAAAGCCGCAAAATCTTTCATATCCGCTAAAAAGCACGTTGTCTTGATAACCTTGGAAAAGTCGGTTCCTGCTTCTTTTAAAATCTGTTCCAGATTTTTTAAGACCTGATTAGCCTGACTTTGAATATCACTGCCAACGATTTCACCGGTAACAGGATCCAAAGGAACCTGACCGGAAGTATATAGAACACCATTATGCACGACAGCCTGTGAATAAGGACCGATCGCAGCCGGTGCTTTCTCCGTATGTATTTTCTTCATGAAATCCTCCTATAATAACTTAAAGCCTGCTTTGGTAAGACCTTCACGCACCGCTTTGATATGTTCAAAATTGCGTGTTTCCAGATTAATACGTAATACACAATCAGTAATATTGCTACCTTCGCTGGCTTTTTCATAATAAACACTGTTGACGTTAGCGCCATATTGCGCAATTGTAGCCGATACGCCCTGCAGCTGACCCGGTTTATCTTCCAGCTGGATGACTAAGGTATCACTGCGCCCCGATTTCAACAAGCCTCGTTCGATGACTTTAGAAAGGATCGTTACATCAATATTTCCTCCGGAAAGAATACAAGCCACATTCTTTCCTTTGACCGGCACTTTATTAAACATCACAGCAGCCACCGAAACGGCACCGGCCCCTTCTGTGATCAGCTTCTGATTTTCAATTAGAGAAAGAATGGCACCAGCCACCTCATCATCACTGACAGTTACGATATCATCTACATATTTCTGACAAAGATCAAACGTGTGTGTACCCGGCTCTTTGACTTGAATACCATCCGCAATTGTATTGACACTTTCCAGTTGAATGATCTGTTCCTCTTTTAAGGACTGCACCATGCTGGCAGCACCCTCAGCCTGAACACCATACACCTTCACATTGGGATTCAAGCTTTTGATCGCAAAAGCAATGCCACTGATCAGTCCACCGCCGCCAACCGGTACGACAACCGCATCCAGATTCGGCAGCTGTTCCAGCAGTTCCAGACCAATTGTTCCCTGTCCGGCAATCACATCTTCATCATCAAAAGGATGAATAAAGGTATAACCACACTGATCTCTTAACTCTAAAGCACGATTATATGCATCATCATAAACGCCTTTGACTAACTCTACCTTGGCACCATAGCCCTTGGTTGCTTCCACTTTGGAAATCGGAGCTCCATCCGGCAGACAAATAATTGAAGGAATACCATTTTGTGTAGCCGCAAACGCTACCCCCTGCGCATGATTACCGGCGGAACAGGCAATCACACCTTTTTTCTTTTCTTCTTCCGAAAGCTGTGAAATCTTATAATAAGCACCACGAAGCTTAAATGATCCGGTATTTTGAAGATTTTCAGTCTTTAAATATACGTTGGCTTCCGGATTGATTTTCGGAGCGTGCAAAACGTCCGTTTTTCGAGCTACACCCTTGAGCACATAACTGGCATGATAAATTTTATCAAGACTTAGCATGTGACATCCTCCTTTCCTTCTAAAGCTGACAATTGTTCCACCAACTGTCTGGCCGCTCTGGCCGATCGTCCGGCTTTTCGCAAGGCAAACTGCTCTGCCTTTAAAGCCAAGACTTCACGATCCATCGTAAGACCATATTGATCTGCCAAGCCATAGACGATATCCAAATAAAGATCCTTCTTTGGCTTTTCATAATACACTTTCATCCCAAAGCGTTCTGAAAGAGAAATCGTTTCCTGCATTGTATCATTGCGGTGGATCTCATCTCCCTGTCGGGACTGGAACGTTTCTCGAACGATATGACGACGATTGCTTGTCGCATAGATTACAGTATTGTTGGAACGTACCGATACACTTCCCTCCAACACAGCTTTTAAAGCACTGAAATCATCATCGTTTTCCTGAAATGACAAATCATCAATAAACAAAATAAATTTTAAAGGATTTAAAGCTAACACATCCAATAGTTTTGGCAGCAGATGCAGTTCTTTTTTACCTAACTCGATCAAACGAAGTCCCTTAGAGGCATATTCATTGGCTATGGCTTTGACTGTAGCACTCTTGCCTGTACCGGCATCACCGTACAAAAGAACATTGCTGGCCATATTTCCCTGCAGTAAAATCTCGGTATTGGCAATAACCTGCTGACGTTGCAGATCATAACCGATCAAATCTTTAAAAGTAATTGGATCCGGATAGGCAACCGGTTTTAAATAGAAGCCCGGTTTTTCTTCTGTTTCTTCTAAGCGGAATGTCATAAAACGCGCATATTCGCCAAAACCAAACTGATCAATATGTTCTAAGCGCTCCAGATAAATGGTCTTTAAATCAATAGGTTCTACGCTCCAGTTGGCCTTAAATCCCTTCATTTTGAAAGCTTCCGGTTCCATTCGTGACATTTCTTCCAGAATATCCAATTCAAAAGAAGCCGCTTCGCGAATAGAGTACGGGATACTTTTTTGGGAACATGCCATAGAAACCAGACAGTTCTCTAAAGATAGTACTTTTGAAACTAGATATCTTGTCCAGTTATCCGTATTTTGTTCATATAAAGAACTCACAAATGTCGCATAACTCTCCAAGTCCTCTTTTCGTAATAAACGATAGAAGTTTTGAATTACTTTATCCTTCTCCAGTTCTTTAAATACGGTAAAAGCCTGAACATCACTAATGATCTTTAAACTCATCGGTTGATTATAGCTCCTTTATCGGCACTGCTGACAAGCTTCGCATAGCGTTTTAAGTAACCTGTCACATTTTCTTTTTTCAAAATCGGCATTTCTTCTTTACGCTTTGCCAGTTCTTCTTCGCTGACCTTTAAGGTAATTGTATGGTTTGGAATATCGATGGCAATTAAATCACCATCTTTGACATAGGCAATCGTGCCCCCGGAAACAGCTTCCGGTGAAACATGACCAATGCTGGCACCTCTAGTTGCTCCGGAGAAGCGTCCATCTGTAATCAATGCCACCTCTTTATCCAATCCCATACCGGCAATTGCACTTGTTGGTGACAACATTTCCCGCATGCCCGGTCCACCGGCTGGGCCTTCATAACGAATCACAACGACATCGCCGGCTTTAACTTCTTTTCCAAAGATTCCTTTGATGGCCTCTTCTTCGCTGTTATAGACTTTGGCCGGACCTTCATGTACCAACATTTCTTCAGCCACTGCACTGCGCTTGACAACACAGCCATCTGGTGCCAAATTTCCATATAAGACCGCAATACCACCGGTCTGTGAATATGGCTTATCGATAGGTCGAATGACTTCTGGATTTTTGTTGATGTGACCAAACAGATTTTCCTTTAACGTCTTTCCGGTACAAGTCATGACATCCGTATAAAGCAACCCTTTTTTATCCAGCTCATTTAAGACTGCATAGACCCCACCGGCAGCATCCAGTTCCTCAATATAAGTTGGACCGGCCGGTGCCAAATGACAAAGGTTTGGTGTCTTGGCACTGATTTCGTTGACCTTCTTTAAATCAATCTCAATACCACATTCATTGGCGATAGCTGGCAGATGCAACATCGAATTGGTTGAACATCCTAATGCCATATCCGCTGTTACTGCATTATGGAAAGCTTCTTTTGTCATGATGTCTCTTGGACGAATGTTTTGGCGATACAACTCCATCACCTGCATACCCGCATGTTTTGCCAGTTCAATACGCTTGGAGTAAACCGCTGGAATCGTACCATTGCCGGCCAGTCCCATTCCTAAGACTTCGGTTAAACAGTTATGCGAATTGGCGGTGTACATACCGGAACAAGAACCGCAGGTCGGGCAAGTGTTCAATTCATATTCTATCAGCTTTTGACCATCAATCTTTCCGGCCTGATAAGCTCCAACCGCTTCAAACATACTGGATAAAGATGTTTTATGTCCATCGATTCGTCCGGCCAACATCGGTCCACCGGAAACAAAGATCGTCGGTACGTTGATACGAGCAGCTGCCATCAAAAGACCAGGCACGTTTTTATCACAGTTAGGAATCATGACCAGGGCATCAAAAGCATGCGCCAAAGCCATTGCTTCCGTTGAGTCCGCAATCAAATCACGTGTCACCAGAGAATAACGCATACCGGCATGTCCCATGGCGATACCATCACAAACCGCAATGGCCGGGAAAACGATTGGTGTACCTCCGGCCATGGCCACTCCCATTTTTACTGCTTCGGTAATCTTATCCAGGTTCATATGTCCGGGTACGATTTCATTATATGAGCTGACAATTCCTACTAAGGGCTTCTCAATTTCTTCATTGGTCAATCCCAGAGCATGCAACAAAGAGCGCTGCGGGGCTTTATCAAAGCCCTCCTTCATAGCTTTACTTGACATCTCGTTTAATTCCTCCTATTAAAGCATTAGACAATCCAGAGGATTGTCTAATGAAAAATACTAGTTATTGATCAGCTTGTCTTCATCAGACCAGCTGTATAAAGAACGTACTTCTTCTCCGACTTTTTCACAGTCATGATCGGCCGCTTTTTTACGCAGCGCATTAAAGTGTACACGGTTTCCATATGGTGACATTTCTAACAAGAAATCCTTAGCAAATGTTCCATCCTGAATATCGCTCAAGATCTTCTTCATAGCTTTCTTTGTATCTTCAGTAATGATCTTTGGTCCGGTGATGTAATCACCATATTCAGCTGTATTGGAAATGGAATAACGCATTCCCGCAAAACCAGACTGATAAATCAAATCAACGATCAGCTTCATTTCATGGATACATTCAAAGTAAGCATTCTTTGGATCATAGCCAGCTTCACAAAGTGTTTCGTAACCAGCCTGCATCAAAGCACAGACACCACCGCAAAGAACTGCCTGTTCTCCAAATAAGTCTGTCTCAGTTTCAGTTTTAAATGTCGTTTCCAATACACCGGCACGACTGCCACCAATTCCGGCTGCATAAGCTAAACCAAGATCCCAGGCATCCCCTGTGGCATCCTGTTCTACCGCAATCAGACAAGGAACCCCTTTTTCTGCTTCATATTCACTACGTACAGTATGGCCAGGACCCTTTGGTGCAATCATAATTACATTGACATCCTTAGGTGGAACGATACATCCAAAATGAATATTGAAACCATGGGCAAACGCCAATGTCTTTCCAGCCGTTAAATTCGGAGCAATTTCACTTTCATAAACTTGTTTTTGTTTTTCATCCGGAATCAGGATCATGATGATATCACTGGCTTTTGTCGCATCCGCAACGCTCATAACTTCCAATCCCTGTTTTTTCGCCTTTTCAATAGAACGACTCCCTTCGTACAACCCGACTACTACATCCACACCGGAATCTTTCAGGTTTAGAGCATGCGCATGCCCCTGAGAACCATAACCGATAATGGCTACTTTCTTTCCATCCAGTTTCTGGATATCACAATCCTGCTGATAATAAATTTTAGACATTGTAAACACTCCTTTTCTTTACTCTTTACATTTTTGACTGTCTTCAAATGTTTGCGTTTCTGAATTTAAATACTTACAACCTCTTTCCAAAGAGGTAATACCAGTTCGACACATCTCCAAAATTCCCAATGGTTTAACTACGGTGATAAACGCTTCGATCTTCGATGTGTTTCCGGTAATTTCTACACATAGTGTATTCGGAGAAAAATCAATGATCTTTCCTCTGAAAATATCCACGGCCGACAAAATATCACTTCTTGTCTCCTGCTTGTTTCTTAATTTGATCAATGCCAGTTCCCTTCTAACACTGTCTTCTTCCGGCATCAGCTTAACTTCGTGTACATTATAAAGCTTTCTTGCCTGCTTCATAATCTGTTTGCGTGTGGCATCATCACCCTGTGCACAGATTGTAACACGGGAAAAGCGAGGATCTTCCGTTCTACCCACCGTCAAAGAATCAATATTGAATCCACGGCGGGTGAACATAGAACTGATACGTGTCAATACACCGGACTTGTTATCAACAAGTAAGGCAATCACAAAACGATTTTCCATCAGTTCTCCTCCATTTCCGTAATGATATCATCAAATGATCCACCTGGTGGCAGCATTGGCAATACCATTTCATCTTTATCGATTAGACAATCCACCAAAACCGGGCCGTTTGTATGCATGGCTTTTTCTATATTTTCATGAAGCTCATCCATATTGGTAATACGATACGATGGAATACCAAAGGCATCCGCCAATTTTTGATAATCTGGCATACCGGAAAGATTGGTCTGGGAATAATGTTTGTCAAAGAACAGATTCTGCCATTGACGTACCATACCTAATACACCATTGTTCATGATGATGATCACGACAGGCGCCTGCAATTTAGACAAAGTAGAAAGCTCATTCATATTCATACCAAAGCTTCCATCTCCGGTAAATAAAACTGTTTTCTTCCCCGTTGCCAAAGCAGAACCGATAGCAGCTCCCATACCAAATCCCATGGTACCCAAACCACCGCTGGTAATAAATGTACGAGGTTTATTGAATTGGTAATACTGAGCGACCCACATTTGATGTTGTCCTACATCTGTCGCAATCGGCATATCCGGTGTCGTATATTTTTGAACTTCTGTAATCAGTGTATAAGGATTTAAGGTATCTAAAGAAACTGTTCTTTCAAACTGTTGCGCTTCTTCCTGTTTTAGCGCTTCGATTCGCTTCTGCCATTCTCCATTGGACTTCGTTTCCAACATCGGTAAAAGCTCCTGTAAGGCTTCTTTGACATCGCCGCCAATTCCTAAATCCACAATAATGTTTTTATCCACTTCTGCACGATCAATATCAATATGTACGATCTTTGTTCGGTTTCCATATTTATTGACATTACCGGTAGCACGATCCGAGAAACGAGCACCAATAACAATCAATAGGTCAGCTTCGCTCAAAGACTTGGAGCTGGCGTAATGTCCATGCATTCCTACCATTCCCAAAAAGCGAGGATTGTTATGATATACAGAAGAAAGCCCCATCAAGGTGGAACCGATTGGTGCATCCATAACGTTGGCAAGCTGCTCAATTTCCTGCGTTGCATCAGCTACTAAAGCACCGCCACCTACATAAATAAATGGTCTTTGGCTTTCCTTGATCATCTTGGAAAGTTTTTCCAGCTTATGCGTTTTAGGTTTACGTTGCTCTTCTTTTTCTACAACCGGCATCTTCGTATATTCATATTCGGCAATCTGTACATCTTTTGGAATATCGATTAAAACCGGTCCCGGTCTTCCAGACTTTGCAATTTGAAAAGCATGTCGAATCGTATCCGCTAAATCCTCGATTCGTTTCACAAAAAAGTTATGTTTTGTCACAGGAATCGTAATGCCTGTAATATCCACTTCCTGAAAACTGTCTCTTCCAATCAATGAATTCGGTACATTTCCTGTAATCGCCACCAACGGCACAGAATCCAAATAGGCCGTGGCAATCCCCGTCACAAGATTTGTGGCACCCGGCCCGCTTGTCGCAATCACGACGCCAACGCCACCGCTGCTTCTGGCATACCCATCCGCCGCATGAGAAGCTCCCTGTTCATGAGCTGTCAGGACATGATGTATTCGATCATCTGCTTCATAGATCGCATCATATAAATTGATGACCTGACCGCCAGGATAACCAAACACAAATTTTGTTCCCTGCTCAATCAACGTTTCAATCGTGATCTGCGCTCCCGATAGTTTCATGTTCTCACCTTTCTTTTCTAATATCGACTATTATAACAGAAAATTCTTTCATTTTACAAACATTTTGAAACTTTTTTCATACTATTTTCATTGTTTTCAAAAACTATACAAATCTGCTTTAAACTGATACACTTATTCCATGAAAATAATTATTAGCCCTGCCAAACAAATGAAGATTTGCGAAGACGATCTCTTGCCTCTTTCGACCCCTCGTTTTTTAGACAAAGCAGCCTATCTTCTACATCAGCTTCAATCCAAAAGCTATGAAGAATTAAAAGAAATCCTGCAATGCTCCGATAAGCTTGCTGCAGAGGCCTATCAAAACTATCAAACCTTCCGATTTGATCAAAACCCTTCTGCCGCTATATTAACGTATAAAGGAATTCAATACCAGTACATGGCACCTCAAATCTTAGAAGATGCATCACTTTCTTATCTGCAGAATCATCTTTTTATCCTGTCCGGTTTATATGGAATCCTTAAACCTTTTGACGGCATTGTAAAATATCGTTTGGAAATGCAGGCAAAACTGCCAAATTCTTTATATGACTATTGGACAGATGATTTAGCTAATGCCATAGAGGATGATACTATCTTAAATCTAGCCAGCGAAGAATATGCCAAATGCATACGCCCTTATAAACCTTTGATCGATGTACACTTTTACGAACAATTACCCAATAAAAGAGTAGAGAAAGGTGTTTATGTTAAAATGGCGCGGGGCCAAATGGTACGTTTTCTGGCAGAACATCGAATAGAATTACTAGATGATGTGAAAAAGTTTCATGAAAGTGGCTATGAATTCGATGAAGAGACAAGCACAGAAACAGTATTCAATTTTGTAAGAACAGGTTCTTAAAGCCTCTTTTTAAAGAGCACGATTTTTAAAGAAGAAAACAGGCGATAGCTCTTAACTATCGCCCCTTATCAAACCATACGAGCCCTATTAAGGCCTACGGCTTACCAATATGCTTATCTATTCAGTAACCATTTCTATTTCGCAAACACGTATCCTGTGCTTGCGATTTTTCTTAATCTTTCCTGTGTATAGTACTTTCTTCGCTGAAATGCACTAGTTTAGACTTTCTGCCTTGCGTTGGAGCTCAACAGAGTAGGACTTTCACCTACCAGACACCTTTCTTTTCAAAGTTCTTTTACTTCGTTTATACTTCGCATCGTTAGCTATACTTCTAATTAAAAAGAAAGTACAGATATGCCTGTACACATCTGTACTATAGCAACTGCCCTTCGCACAAAAAAAGATGAGAATTACATCTCATCTCGTTGTTGAATAGAAGTTTCCAAAAGCGAAACAACTTCACATGTATGATCACACAGTCGTTCATAAGTCTGAAGATCCTGATTCTCTATAATCGACTGGAATACCTCGCATTCATAAACCATATGAGGCTTTTGGTGTACCCCAAGAGAAACTGAAGCATTCTGCTCTTTCTTGCCGATCATATCTCCTTTTACCGGCAAAAAATCGACTTTTGCGCAAACACCGCAGCTGGACCCGTGAATATCCAGCGTTCCCTGATCGCCTTGAATATATACATGATTAGGAGAACTGCTGTCCTTGGCTCCGGTACATATCGCCAACATATCCGGATACCGCATCAGCACGACACCGCTGGTATCGATCCCATTGAAGCCTTTGTTGGCGATATATTGCGAAGATAAAGGAGATCCAAACAATCCTGTAACAAAGTGCAGACAATATACATTGATATCCATCAGAGAGCCGCCATTAAAAGTCGGATCGAAAACGTTGGTCACCTGATGGTTTTTGTACTGATCGTAACGTGAAGAAAACTGTGAAAAATTACACTGAACAAGCCGGATATTTCCTACATCTTTTAAATGATCTTTTACAATCTGATAGTTAGGCAAGTGGATCGTTGTGATAGCCTCGAAAATATATACATTTTTTTCCTTTGCGATGTGGAACAATTCCTCAGCTTCCTTCAATGTCGGTGTAAACGGTTTTTCACAAATGACATGTTTCCCTGCCTGAAGCGCCTTCTTTGACTGTTCAAAATGAAGGCTGTTGGGGCTGGCAACATAGATCGTATCAATGTTATTATCCTGAAACATTTCTTCCAAGTCATGATATGATTTTTTAATCTGATGTTTTTTCGCATAAGCTTCTGCCTTCTCTTTTGTTCGAGAATATACGGCAACCACTTCTACATCCTTTGTCTGCTTCATCGCATCGATCATACGATCCACGATCACACCAGATCCGATTGTTCCTACTCTCATGTCAGATCCTCCTTATTGTCTTTAGATTCCTGTTCTTTTTTATTTTCATGTGCTTTGTTGTCACACCAACTTTTTCGATCATTAGGCTTTTTCTTTGGCTTTGGTACATCTCTGTAAATCCTAAAACATACACCATCCTCTGTATTAAAGCCTTTTACATGATATTTATTAGCTTTGACAACGCGGGATACAATGGAAAGTCCCAATCCGAAACGGCCGCCTTCCCCTTTTTCATAAGGTCTGAAAAGGGCATCAATACGATCCTCCGGCATCTTTGGACCGTCATTGGATATCTGTAAATCATTTTCCCGAACCGTAATCTGTATATAGCTTTTGGCATAACGGAATGCGTTTTCCATAATATTTTCAATACAAACACGCCAGGATTCCAAAAGTCCGTCAAAGAAAACTTCTTCCACATCAGTGATAATGCGAATTTCCGGACGAATCACCGCTGAATTTAATACAACTTCTTCCACGACCTCTTTCATATTGGTCACAACACCTTCGGCATCACTGGTGATCAAATACTCAATACGATTCAAATATAACAAATTGTGCACTTTTGCCTCTAATCGATTGGCATTATCTAAGATCACATCGATGCTTTTTTCCAAGGTTCCATACGGATATACACCATCCTTAATGGATTCGGAGTACGACTTGATCGTGGCAATCGGCGTTTTTAGATCGTGAGAGATGTTATGAATCATTTCTTCTTTCACTTTTTCCTGCTTTTGCAGCTCATCCTTCATATTGACCAGTTCTTTGGCCACTTCTCCAATCTCATCATCTCGATTCAAATGCAGTTCCACTTCTTTTCCCTGTTTCACCTGCGCAATATACGATTTGATCTGATTCAATGGATGAATAATCGAGAACACCCAGATCATCATGATAATGATAAAGATACAAAATGCCAAGATCGTACCATAAACCGTGGATTCAACCAAAGTATTTCGTATGCTTTGTGGATACGCATCATCCATGAAACTCACCAAAACAATTACACCGTTGGCGGTCTGCACCTGCTGCAGACGATAATAATACTGTATACCCTGATTGGATATCATGCCTTGCATATCTTCGTCATCTTTGGCCACCATGGCGGAGGATTGATCAATCAAGTAATGATATAAGCTCTGATCCACATTTCCCGCATTATCCGGATTTAAAATCGTGATCTGCATTTCGTTGCTTTTGCTGTCTTTGGAAACAATACAGTTGGTTTGTATGTTATCACTGGACAGCGCTTTATAAATCGCATCATAGGCATCCCCAGCACCTAATAAATTCGATTTCAGTAAAGAAACGATAGGTTGCTGGCGACTGGACATGGTCGTGTACATCTGATTGGCAATCATATTGTCAATATTATTGCTGAGATAAAAGAAGAAAAACGTCGCAAAAAAACTGATAAACAGCAGTATCATTAATAAGACCTGCTGTGTTAAAGAAAGCTTTTTAAAAAATTGAGAAAACATGGATTTATCCTAAACGATATCCGTATCCATAGATCGTATGGATATTTAAATTCGGCAGTTTTTTTCGCAGACGACGCAACGTATCATCTACAACACGATCACTTCCAAAATAGTTTTCATCCCATACATTTTCCAGGATCTTATCTCTTGAAAAGGCAATGCCTTTGTTCTTGATAAACATCATCAAAAGATCAAATTCTTTTGTAGTCAGTTCAATTTCGACATTATCCGCATAGATTTTACGTTGTTCTTCATCCAATTCATATCCATCTACCGCAATACGGTTATTGTCATCCTTATAGGCACGTTTGATAATGTTGTTGACACGAAGCACCATTTCTTTAGGTGAAAATGGCTTTGTGATATAGTCATCGCAACCTTTTTCTAAACCGATGATGCGGTCAAATTCTTTATCACGAGCCGACATAAAGATGACCGGTGTTTCCGGTCCCTGCAGACGGATCTCTTCAATCAGATCAAAACCGGATTTATCATCCAACATGATATCCAGAATCCACAAATGCACATCATCATCCTGAACGTGAGCACTGGCTTCTTCATACGTATAGTAAGAACGTACTTCGTAGCCTTCCTTGCGTAAATATTGCGCAACCAGGTTGTTTAGATCTTTTTCATCTTCAACCACACAGATTACTCGCTTCATTAGCTCCCTCCTTAATACTGACTTTCCTCTATAAAATCAACGACACGCTGTACATACTGTTGGCAAAGTTCATCTGTCTTTGCCTCCACCATGACACGAACCAATGGCTCTGTACCACTTGGACGAACTAAAATACGTCCTTCATCCTTTAATTCGTCTTCCACTTCTTTAACGACCTTCCACAAGGCTTCATCTTTTAAAGCTGCTTCTTTATCGTTTACTTTAACATTTTTTAAAAGCTGTGGATAAATAAACAATCCTTCCGAAAGCTCCTCTAACGATTTTCCGGTATTCTTCATGATTTCTAAAAGCTTCAATGCCGTTAATAAGCCATCCCCTGTAACCGCATTTTCATAGAAAATGATATGTCCGCTTTGTTCTCCACCCAGATAGTAATCGTTTTTCTGCATTTCTTCAAACACATATTTATCACCGACCGGTGTTTGTACATAATCGATCTTGTTGGCATCCAGGGCCTTATACAACCCTAAATTAGCCATAACGGTCGTTACACACATGTTTTTATTCAAGCGGTTGACCGATTTCATATATCTTGAACAGATGTATAGAATGTAGTCTCCATCGACAAGCTCACCTTTGGCATTGACCGCAATCAAACGATCGGCATCACCATCAAAAGCCAAACCGATATCATAGTCGCCCTCTTTGACCATCTGCTGCAGCTTTTCAGGATGTGTAGAGCCACAGTTTTTATTGATATTGATACCATTTGGCGAATTGGAAATGGCTTCAACCGTAGCTCCTAAAGAATCTAAGGTTTCAATCGCGGTACTGGTGGCGGAACCATTGGCATTATCGACCGCAATTTTGAAGCCACTTAAATCAACCGGCACGATTTCCTTTAACCAGGACATATAAATTTCCAGGCCATCTTGCCATTCAAAGTATTCTCCGATCTTATCTCCGGTATTTAAAGTCAGTTCACTTTTCCCATCGATATAATCTTCGATCTGTAAAAGTACTTCCTCTTCCATCTTCTCTCCATTATGATTGAAGACCTTGATTCCATTATCATAATAAGGATTGTGACTGGCCGATACCATGATACCGCAGTCAAAGCGCTCTTTTTGAATCAAATAGCTTACAGCCGGTGTAGGACATACCCCTAATAAATACACCTGTGCTCCCATCGATGTAGCACCGGCAGCCAATCCCAGTTCAAACATATCACCACTTAATCGTGTATCTTTTCCAATCAGGATACGAGCATGTTTTTCTTTTCCATAATACATTCCCAGATACTGACCAATCTGAATGGCCATATCCAGTGTCAATCCCTCATTGGCACGTCCCCGCACGCCATCGGTACCAAAATATTTTCCCATAATTCTATACTCCTATTCTGTATCTTCTCTTTCAACCGTAGCTTCAATCGTTGTCGGATCGATTTCCACTTGTACACGGTTACCATCCGCATCATACGCTACAACATTGGCATTGACCTTTGCAGAATTACCGCTGGTAAATCCACTGACATCCACGATAGCACGCACAAATCGAATCGCATTCAGTTCATCCGCTGTAGCACGAATCGTAACACTGTTGACGGCTAAAGTCGGTGTCTTGAAATCCGATGCCTTTTGTCCGGCTCCGATCAAGATTTCCGGTGCTACACTAAAGACACGTGTACGCTTAGATGTGATCGTAGCAGTCACGGTTTCCGGTGATATGGAAGCCTGAATGGTCGATGGAAGATCCTCCAGTGCCAAATCGATGATATAGCTTCCTTCTTTATACTGGCTTAAATCCGCTTTTACCGTTAAATTCGGATGTTGTTTCTGATACACTTCTATATCGGTTTCCTCACCAGATAGCGTTACTTGCACACTGGAAGGAATACCACTGACCTCATACTTATTCTGATCTAAATTGATCTCTGTATTCACATTTCCCAGATCGACAACCGTTGTCGTATCATTAAACAGTTCGATACGAATATCTTGATAATCAATGGCGATACAAATCACCAGAGAAGCAATCAAAGAGATGATCAAAGAACCTGCTTTATTGAAAACAACACGATCAAATAATTTATTAAAGCGTCGAAAGAAGGAATACAGCACTTCCAAAAAACGATCCAAAAAACCCGCAGAGGACTTATCCTTACTTGGCTTTGCCATGCGTATTCACCCCCTGCCTTGTGAGATCGACAATTTCCAGTGGCTGGATTCTTTCATCCACATTCTGTTGTTTACGCGTCTCACTTTGTCTGCGTGAACGATTGAACCCCAGACTTTTAGCCGTATCGATGATTGGCCTGAACAATGGACTACCTGTTGGTTTTTCTGTATCCGGCACAAGCAAATTGCGCAAAAGACGAGAAAGTCCCTCTGGTTTATATTGTGTCAGCTGACCGTTCATGGCTACCGAGATATTGCCTGTTTCTTCACTGACAATAATCGTAATAGAATCCGTGATTTCACTGATACCTACCGCCGCACGATGTCTGGCCCCATACTTGCTGGGAAGATCTTTTGTCGTAGGCGGAAAATAAGCTGCCGCACAGGCAATCTTATTTCCAATGATGATTACCGCTCCATCATGCATGGGTGTCCCATACTGAAAGATCGTACCCAAAAGCTCGCTTGATACAACCGAATCCATTTCGATCCCTGTATGTACATAATCTTCCATCGATGAATTTCGCTGAATGGAGATCAAAGCACCCGTCTTGGTCTTTGACATCTGCTCACAGGCACGAACCAGTTCTTCGATCATATTGATCTGCTCTTCCTTGGAAACATTGGCACCTAAGATGGAAGACGATTTACCAAACTTTTCCAACATGGCACGTATTTCCGGCTGAAAAATGATCACGATGACAACAACGCCCCAGTTCACAAAGATACTGATCAGAAAGCTTAATGCATTTAATCCCAGTAATGTAGAAAGCCCTTGTACGATAATGATAAACAAGATTCCCTTTGTGATCTGAATCGTTCGTGTGTTATTACGCACGATACGTAATGCATAGTAAATCAATGCCCAGACAACAAGAATATCCAAAATCAGCCGCAGGAGCAATGAAATATCGCTGAGCGTTATATTCATTTCCTTACCCCCTTATACGTTTTATTTTAAAATCGTATGAATCATAGAGCCTACCGATTCATAGAAAACGTTCGCATTTTCTTTAACCGCTTCATCCGCCATTTCCATACAGGCGCCGTGATATCCATACGTCATTAGCGGAATATCATTGTAGGAATCACCGATAGTATAAACATCTTCATCGTTTGTATTCGTATATTCCACGATAAATTCCAAACCGGTTGCCTTGGAAACTCCTTTAGGAACAACATCCACTACAAAGTTATTGGCATAGGCCACTACAATTTCACCAAAGAACATATTGATGTTTTCTGCCAATGTAACCGCCAGATTTTGTTCAGACATAGAAATAACGATCTGAGCGATTTTTTGTGTATTGATCAAATCATCCACACTCATATCACTCTGCATGTTCGGATAGCGACGATCTGTAATGCTTTCATCAATTGTCATTTTGTGACGATGTACACCATCATTGATCACAACACTGGCTACTCCTTCTTCCTGCTTAGCCGCATAAATAATATCGACGGCCGTCACAATATCTAAATAATAGGAAAGCAGTTCATGTCCTTCTCGATCAAAGACCATACCGCCATTATTTGTAATGTAGTAATCGACCGGTAAATCGTATTGTTGGGCCTGTGCCTCGATGGATTCCATTGATCGACCCGTACATAAAACAAACAGGTTGCCGGCCTTTTTCCAATCCTGAATGGCCTGTAGATCCTCAGGCATAATATGTTTTGCGTATTTTAAAGTTCCATCATAATCCGTAGCTAATAGTTTCATACAAGATCCTCAACTTTTCTATTTATGTATATAATATACCACAGTTAAAAAAAATCACATAATTCAAACCAAAAAAATAAGAATCCGAAGATTCTTATTTCATGTATTACTCTACTGGACTGAACTGATCTTTTCCTACACCGCACAATGGACAAACAAAATCTTCAGGAAGATCTTCAAACTTTGTACCCGGTGCAATACCTTGTTCAGGAATACCTACGGATTCATCATATTCCCATCCACATACATCACATACATATTTTTTCATTAGTATTTCCTCCTTGCCTATACTATGACAGATTTCTTTAAAAATTGCATCTGTTTTGACTCTTTTTTTGACCACTTTTTCATTTCAGTTTTCATCTATACCAAAAGAAGGCAAGACCACAAGTCTTGCCTTACAAATTCAGTTGTTGTATAAGTTCATCTATTGAGATGTTACCCACATAACGTATTTTCCACAGCATTTTCCGATTACTCCAATATTCCGGTGTCTGTGCTCTTTTTATGTAGGATTAGATGACAGCTTCATGATATGCAAAGATGGTTTTATCTGTGAAATCCATCACCTGACAGCCTTACCAGCCTGTCAATCTTTCATCCACGCATTCACCAAGTTTTACGGAATGTTTTTTTCGGATTACTCCGACATACCCTTTGGAGTCTTCTCTCCATAGTTTCGTACTATGCCGGAAAAATCAGTTTCCGACGATTAAACTATTGTCATCTTCCCACCGCTCTCTATCGTTTCATTTAGAAAGGAAACCTTTCGCTTACTTCTATTTCCTTTGTTCACTTACAGTATATATGATTTTAAAACGATCACAAGCACTCTGTCCATCTTGGTTGTCATATTGTCTTTTTTGACCTTTGTTTAGCCAAAATCTTCTTTTTTTGTGCTCTGGAAAGCGGCACCTTATCACCATTACTAAGTTCTACTTCATCCTTAAACCAGCCTACGATGTATTTGGCATTCACTAGATAGGACACATGTACGCGTAGAAATCCAAAATCAGCCAGACGTTCTTCTAAATCAGCCATATTAGCTCGCTCATGAAATTCCCCTTTTCGCGTATGAAAATAAATCATCTTTTCCATTTTATCCAGATAATAAATATCCTGATAAGGCAATCGAACATGGATTCCATCGTAGTTCAATTCATAGAATTCACTTTGGTGATATTGTGAAAGAAGCAGTTCTCTTTCATTTTCAATCTGCTGACGAATCTTTGCCTTATCGATATATAAGACACGGTTTCTTTGATCATTTCCCTTTACCGCCAATACATTTTTACACAGATAGATAAACAAAGCACTGGGATGATCATGCACAAATACACTTTCCAAACGAGGTGTCTTAAATACCTCATCAAAGACAAAGATTTGATAATCCTCCACCTTCATGCGTTTTGCCAGTTCCGAGGCTTTTGTAAAAACACGAAATGTCCAGTCCAGCGTATCAAAGACTTTCGCCAGGGAAAAAACAACTTCCATAGATTCTTTTTCATACTCTAACAAGGCAACTTTGATCATACTTTTATGATAAAGAAAAAAGACCGCAAAATCAATTGCAGTCTATTCAACTTCTTCTCGCCAAAGCACGGCGCCTAACGATTTTAATTTTCCATCCAGATCCTCATATCCTCGATCGATATGATAGACATCATGAATTTCCGTTACGCCTTCTGCCATCAAAGCAGCAATCACAAGACAAGCTCCACAGCGAAGATCAGTTGCCGTAACACTGGTTCCTGTTAAAGGCGTATTTCCATTGATAAAGGAACTTGGCACACGAACATCAATATCCGCTCCCATTTTATTCAGTTCATAACAATGCTTGAAACGCTCTGTATAGATGGTTTCCGTTACGACCGATTGTCCCTGAGCACGTGTCAAAAGTGCCGTAAAAGGCTGCTGAACATCCGTGGCAAACCCTGGATATGGTTTTGTCAGAATATCAGTTGGCTTTAAAGGTCCTTCTGTCTTATACACTTCGATTGCATCCGACTCTACCTTCATTTGAATGCCGATTTCCTTCAGCTTCATTGTGATAGCTTCCACATGCTGCGGAATTATATTTTCAATACGCATGGTATCGGCCATAGCTGCTGCGATGATCAGATAGGTACTGGCTTCAATACGATCCGGAATGATCTCATGCATACAACCACCCAATCGTTCTACCCCATCAATGGTCAGCGTACTGGTGCCCATACCATGAATACGTGCCCCCATTTTATTTAAAAGCGTAGCAATATCAATGATTTCCGGTTCTCTGGCCGCATTTTCAATAACTGTTCGTCCTTTGGCATACACAGCTGCCATCATGATATTGATTGTTGCCCCTACGGAACTGATATCCAAAAAGATATTCGTTCCTACCAGTTCCTTGGCATCCAGAATATAACAACCTTTTGTATATTGTACAGTAGCCCCTAAAGCTTCAAAGCCTTTTAAGTGCAAATCAATAGGACGAGGCCCCAAATAACATCCACCCGGCATTTTGATCTCTACATGACCGAACTTTCCTAATAAAGCCCCCATAAAATAATAGCTGGCTCTAAGCTTACTAACAGCCTGTGATACCATAGGCTTATTGTTCATTTGACTTGGATCTATATAAAGTGTTTCTTCATCACACTGTTTTACATCTACATCTAATTCTTCCAACAAGACTTTTAAGGATTCCACATCACTGATGTTAGGAACACCATAAATCGTTACTGGTTCGTTGGCTAAAACACATGCAGGAATTAATGCCACCGTTGAATTCTTAGAACCACTGATTCGTACTGTCCCCCGTAAAGGATGGCCCCCTTCGATCTTGATTACTTCCTCCATACCTTACCTCCTAGACATGCTTATATATCATACACAAAACTGTGTTCATTTCAAGTGTTCCTTTTTATTCTAAAGAAATGTTTATGAAATTACAAGGAGGAAAAAGAAAAAGAGCCGGACGCATCCGACTCTATAAGGTTTTGAATTATTCAGCTTTTCCAGCAGAACCGAAGAAGTTTGTCATCATTTCTTTTACTAATTCAGTGATGGCATCAGCTCCTGGTTTCAACAGTTTACGTGGATCGTAACCTTTTCCTTCCTGATCTTTTCCGGCTTCGATGTATTTACGAGTAGCATCTGCAAATACAAGCTGGCATTCTGTATTTACGTTAACTTTAGAAACACCTAAATCAATAGCTTTCTTAACTTGTTCACGAGGGATACCAGAACCACCGTGTAATACTAATGGTTTACCGTTTGTAGAAGCCTGGATTTCAGCTAAACGATCAAAGCTCAAACCAGCCCAGTTTGCAGGGTATTTTCCATGGATGTTACCGATACCGGCAGCTAAGAAATCTACACCTAATTCGGCAATGATCTTACATTCTTCAGGATCAGCTAATTCACCGGCAGAAACGACACCGTCTTCTTCACCACCGATTCCACCAACTTCACATTCGATAGACAATCCTTTTGAATGAGCTAATTCGATCATTTCTTTTGATTTAGCCAAGTTTTCTTCGAAATCATAGTGAGAACCATCAAACATTACAGAAGTGAATCCAGCTTCAATAGCAGCTTTAGCTCCTTCGTAAGTTCCATGATCCAAATGGATTGCTACAGGAACAGTAATTCCCATATAATCGTGGATTTCTTTAACCATTGCAACAACAGTCTTGAATCCGCACATATATTTTGCAGCACCTTCAGAAACACCCAACATAACTGGTGATTTTACTTCTTCAGCAGCTGCCAGAATCGCTTTTGTCCATTCAAGGTTGTTGATGTTAAAGGCACCGATCGCATAATGTCCTTCATGCGCCTTGTTGATCATTTCAGTAGCAGATACTAACATAATTTCAATTTCCTCCTTTATGTTTTGCTATGTCTATTTTACTCCAAATGTAAGCATTTGAAAAGAATTAACGTCTGGATTCCCCGGATAATTTACAAATCACTGCCAAACTTTTGATTCTTTCCAGAATTCGTAAAGCACTGACCTTAGAGTTTGGTTCCCCCCGAATGATATATTGATTCAAAAGTTCCTCTAAAGCATAGTTACTGGTAAAATACGTCTTCTTTTTATGATTCATCCGATACTCCAGGATTGGCAGTAAGATCTCATCTCTTGTCCAGGCACTTAAAGCCTCGGCACCGATATCATCTAAGAACACAATGTCAGAAAACTTCAACGCATTCATCTGTTTTTGCCGAAAGTCATTATCATACATTGCTTGTTTTAATTCACTGATAAGCTGTGGCATTTTCACAAAGGAAACGCTCTTTTGGTTCTGGGCATAATAATTGGCCATGCCGATACAAAGATAGGTCTTGCCAACCCCAGGCTGTCCATGAAGGAATACACCTTTATCACTCTCTATTGACTCCAGCATTTTTTCATAAACCATTAAATATTCCATGCTTTGATGTTCTGTCATGCCTTTTAAATCAATTTCTAATTCTTGATAGCTTAAATGGCTGAGTCGATAATTTCTTTCATGTTCGTGTTTCTTTTCATCCTTCTTCTTATATTTGCAGGAAACAAAATTTTGAATTAAATACCCGCTTTCATCAAATTCCAATGTTTTGACTTTTCCCCGTAACGGTTGACTACATTGAAACAATCCCTGACAGTGTTTACATTTATCCAATGTTTCCTGCCACATAAAAAAATCAGAAGCATGCTTTTTTAAAAAGTCGATATCCTTTTGATGTTGTTTTAAAAAATGAAGGATGCGTGCATCTTCCAACAACGGTTTATATAGATCTTCTGTAATCTTTGATGCCACTTTAATTCTCTCCATGGTTTGTCTCTCCCAATTTCTCTTGCAGACGGGCAATTCTTGCCTTTAATTCTTCATCCGGCTCTGTCTGCTTTGTATCCGCATACCATTCCGGTACGTTTTCTACTTTTGTGTTTTTATAGCTGATGGTTTGTTCCATCGCTTTTTCTTTGGTATCGATTTTTAAACGTGCCCAGGAGCTGGCCACTTTTTCCACAAAAGATCGACTGAACTTTTGATCGGTCGCCTTTAAAGCATAGTCGATCAGCACATTGATGACCTCTGCCGGCAAGCGATAATCTACCATCATCTTCTCCAATAAAAGCTTGTCCGCTCTGGCAACCGGCATACCGTTTTGTTTTTGTTGCAGATAGGCAATCGGTGAAAGTGTATAAGGATCCTGCGAATGTACGGAAAGATTTTGTGCAGCAATCACCTTGTTTCTCAACCCTTCAAAATCGATCTTTGTTTTTTGCGGATCAATGCTTAAAGACAAATAGCGCCGCATGTTTTTTTCATCAATACCAAAGATACGCGCTAAATCATAGATACGCTCCAAATTTTGTCTTGTGCGAAGACGTTGTGGTATCACGCGTTCCATACCTTTGAACAACACATTAAAGTCAAAGGGATAAGTTGTATTGGAAGGAATATGAATCTGTGTTTTATCTAACGCTTCTTCCTTTTTAGAAGTCCAGTTTTCTAAGATCGATACATTTAAAGGTTCACTGATGTTGACCATGGTTTTCGTACACAAACATTCTTTCGAAAAGAAAAGTTTCATACGATCTAACTGTGAAGAACCTTCTTTTTCCAAAAAGATTCTTGAATAAATATCATGCTGCAAAAAGAGCTGTGGCTCTTTGGGCGGCTGTAAAATGAATAAGTATTCAGCTTTGATCGTCTCCCGATATGTCTGTAAGAGATTATATTGTTCCAGCTGCTTACGAGCATATTCAAACCTTGTTGGACTTAAATGAACGATCTTTTGTACATCTTGTAAATCATAGAGTTGTTCTTTTTTAGATAACGTGGAAAAAACATCGTACAGGCACTGTGCTTCTTTTCCGATCAAAGATCCATACAACAGATGCAGCGAATCTCTCTGTTGTTCTGAAAGTGAAAAAGGCATTTGGATGCGACAGGTTTCCCGACTCATGCAAGGCTCCTTTCTAAATGGAGCTTGACTTGTTCTCTTAGCTGCTCCAAAGTGCCATTGTTATAAAGGACCACATCACTTTGCTGCATCTTGATGACCGGAGAATACTGACAGGCTAAGCGCGCTTTGGCATTTTCTCTGGTAATATGTCGTTTTGTTTCCAGTCTTTGTAAAGCCACTTCCTCATCACAGACAACACACCAGATCTCATCAAAAAGATCTTCCATATGCGATTCAAACAATAAAGGAACTTCTACAAAAACTAATGTATTTTCCTGTTGTCCGATCCATTCTTGCATACTTTCCACGATCAGTGGATGTAAGATTGACTCCACTTTTTGTTTATAAGCTTTATCTGTAAACATGCATTGCGCAAATGCCGATTTATCAATGTTCTTTTTTTCATCCAAAGGAATCTTCATTTCTTTTACTAATTGCCGATATCCCTTGCTTCCTTTTTCAATCAGCTGTCTATTGACTTGATCGACATCTAAAACCGGGAAATTCTCTTTTAACATGGACGATACCATGGATTTCCCCGATCCCATGCTTCCGGTAATGGCAATTATTTTCTTTTTTGACATTTTGGGCATAAATACGTCCCCCTTTGCGATACGGTGATCTTTCGTATAGTTGTCTGACAGTTTGGACAAGGCTTGCCGGCCTGTGCATGTACTTTTAACTTTAACTGAAACAATCCGGTAACACCAAGACTGGATGTATAGCTGCGAATGGTCGTTCCTCCGGCTTTCATAGCCCCTTTCATGATCCTTTTTGTATGAAATGCCAGATTTTCGCAATCTTTTTTAGAAATTCTTGCACTGCGGGAACGTGGATCCAAACCACACGCAAAACAAATTTCATCGGCATAGATATTACCGATGCCGGCTACAATGCTTTGATCCAGCAGGCACGATTTTAAATTCTTTTTTAACGGATGTATTTTCTGATACAGATACGCTCCATCCAATCGTGGATCCAGAACATCATAACCCAGCTTTTCAAAACAAGGATGGGCAAATGGATCATTATTGTGAGCGTACACCTGCATACGGCCAAACTTACGTGTATCATGATAGCACATCCATCTTCCATCGCTTAGACGAAAACGAATGTGAATGTGCTTATCCTGTGAAGGCTGCTTCAACAAATAAAACTTCCCTTCCATGCGTAAATGTACTACCAGATCATAGTCATCCAGGACAAATAGAAGATATTTCCCCCAGCGAAAAAATTTTCGAAAATGCTGGCCGATAAGCTGTTTGATAAAGGCTTCCGGCGTTGTATGTTCCACGATCTTAGGATATACGACCTGTACTTCTTCGATTTGTAAATCGTGAATCTGTACTTCCAACGTGGAAATCACAGTTTGTACTTCAGGTGCTTCCGGCATTTACTTAGCCTCGTACCATGTTTTACCGGATTGAATACTGGCCTTTAAAGGAACTCTCAGCTCCATCGCATTCTCCATGGCTTCCTTGACAAGTGCTTTCATCTGATCTAATTCTTCTTCCGGCACTTCAAAAATTAATTCATCGTGAATCTGTAAAAGCATTTTTGATTTCACATTGGCCTTTTTCATAGCTTCATTCACACGAATCATGGCAATCTTGATCAAATCCGCAGCACTTCCCTGAATTGGTGCATTCATCGCTGCTCGTTTCCCAAATTCTCTTGTCATAAAGTTTTTATCGTTAATTTCCGGAATCATACGCCGACGATGGAATAAGGTTTCTACATATCCGTTTTCTTTACATTGTTCAATCAACGTATTCATAAACTGATGAATATTGGGATAACTGGCAAAATAGGAATCCATAAATTCGGTGGCTTCTTTTCGTGAAATCTTTAATTGTGTAGAAAGCCCGAAAGCGGTCTGTCCATATACGATACCAAAGTTGACCGTCTTGGCAATACGACGCATACTGCTATCGACTTCATCGCTTTGACAGTGAAAGATCAAAGTAGCTGTCTTATTGTGAATATCGACATCCTCTTGAAATGCCTGAATCATATGCGTTTCATTGGCCATATGCGCCAGCATCCTCAACTCGATCTGAGAATAGTCTGCCGACAACAGAACATGCCCTTCCTTAGCCACAAATGCCTTACGAATCTCGCGTCCTTCTTCATCACGGACACTGATATTTTGCAGGTTAGGATCACTGCTGGAAAGACGTCCTGTCTGTGTCATGGTTTGATTAAATGTCGTGTGGATCTTTTGATCCGGTTGGATGTGTTTCTTCAACCCCTCAATGTAGGTGGACATGATCTTGGAAAACTTCCGATAGTCCAACAAACTTTCAATAATCGGATGAACGCCACGCAGTTTTTCCAACACTTCTGCACTGGTGCTTCGCTTACGTCCTCCACCCTTTAAGCCTAAATCATCGTACAAGACCGAAGCTAACTGTTTTGGTGAATTGATATTAAAGATCTTATCGGCATATCCATAAATTTCGTTGGAAAGTTCTTTCATCTTCAAAGAAGTAGCCTGCCCGATCTCATCCAGTGTATGCTCATCAATATCGATTCCCTCATTTTCCATATGGTATAAAATCGGAATCAGCGGCTTTTCAATATTTTCATAAAGCTCCATCAAATTATCTTCTTTCAGCTTTTCTAAGATCGACTTTTCCTTCTTGGCAATCTCTTCCGTAAACACCTGCATGACCGGCACCATTCTTTGTTCGGCATACGCTTCCACACTCTTTTGTTTTTTGGAAAGATCATGAAAGCTTTCCGGCAGTTGAATATGTAAAGCTGATACCAATGCATCAAGATCGGTTGCCTGTGAATGCAAAAGGAAGCAGGCGATATGCAGATCTTCTTTAAAATCAACTGTTGTAAATCCATATCGGTCTAATAGATGATTTGTTTCTTTAACATCCCATGTATGCAGATCCTTTCGCTGTAAAAGTTTTTTAAAGCCAGCATCTTCCAAGGCATCCTCTACGCGAAGATAGAGGATTTCTTCTTTATACGGAATCATAAAACCATACAGCTTCTGGATCAAAAAGCTCTCCTTGGTACATACCGGCATCAACAACAAATCTTCTTCATCCAGATCGATTGAAGTTACATTTTTGATCGGCCACACACTTTTAGAAGCTACCTGTGTCGTTGTCATCAACGAGCGCATTTCATACTTTTTATAAAAATCATTGACAGACTCTTTATAACCCTCAAAAGAAACTTGATCGATTTCAAAAGGAAGTTTAACATTCGTATAAATCGTTGCCAGCTCCTTGGACATAAACGCATTGTCTTTATCCTTTTCCAGCTTTTCTTTCAGTTTTCCTTTGATTTCATCAATATGTGCATATACATTTTCTACACTTGCGTATTGTTGAAGTAGCTTGGTTGCGGTTTTCTCACCGACCCCAGCTACACCCGGTATATTATCGCTGGAATCTCCCATCAATCCTTTTAAATCGATGATCTGAAGCGGCTGCAATCCATATTTTTCTTCAAAATGAGCCGCATCCATCAATTCCATATCCGTAATTCCTTTTTTCATCAACAGAACGCTTGTCGAATCATCCACCAGCTGCAATAAGTCTCTGTCACTGGTCAAAATCGTAGTCTGTACTTCCGGATGACTTTTGGCCATCGAACCGATAATATCATCGGCTTCATAGCCTTCGATCTCATAGCGGCAAATACCGGCCGTATCCAAAAATTCACGTGCAATCGGAAATTGAACGATCAGTTCTTCATCGATTGGCTTACGCGTGCCTTTATACGCTTCAAATTGGTCATGACGAAATGTTTTCTTACCAGCATCCCATGCGACCAGGATTCCATCAGGTTTAATCGTTTCAATGGCCTTGTTGAGCATCATGATAAAGCCAAAGATCGCATTGGTGGGAATCCCGTTGGAAGTCGACATTCTGTGGGAATATAACGTGGCATAATAAGCACGAAACAACATTGAATTTCCATCTAATAAAAGTAATTTTTTCATAATATCACCATTCCAGAACTAATTGTACCACATCGATAAAAAAAAGAAGAAATGAGTACACTCATTTCCGCATAAAGCGCAATTTCTTATAGCGCGATCGTTCCATTTTTAAGATTCGATTTTGGCGAATCATAGTGTAGCGATCCATGACCCCCAAAACATATTCCAGTCCCAACAATAACAAACCGTTAAGAATCCATGAAAAGAAACCAAAAGTATAAAGCCATTGTTTAAATGGGATCGAAAGTGTGCCTGTCCACGAAAAGAAAATGAAACAAACAATATCCTGTAAAAGCATCAATACAAACACCCATAAGGTTCTATATAACAGGCGATCTTTGATCCAGGGATACAAAAGCCCACACACATAACCAAAACACGTATAAAGAATCGTATGCAGTGGAAATCCTTGTGTAAAAAAGAAATCCGTTACGATGCCACACAGAAACGATAACAGGATGCGCGTGAGCCACGATTGCGATACCACCAGCAACATCAAAGCCATGAATCCCAGATGACTGATAAAGCTCATATGAGCATAAGTGAAATCCGATGACCATACAAAGGCGAAAAAGTCATCGATCAATAGACAGATCAGAATAAAGATCAAACTGGTTCTTAGCTTCATTCCACTCGCCCGCTTCCTATGATCGTAACATAGTTAAAACTGCTGATATTCGAAACAGGCTTGACATAGATCGTTGAAATGATTGCGTCATCATTGGTTTCCATATCACTGACTTTTCCAAGATAAATACCACTCGGATAGTTTCCGCCTCTTCCTGAGGTCGAAACCTCCTGTCCCTGTGTAACTGTTGCCTCATTATCAAATAAGGAAACACGATACGCTCTGTGACTTGTATCATAGCGCTCCAGCACACCTTCAATGGTCGTTCCATCTTCCAAGGCAATGCTGATGGCGATATCATTGATTAAATCTTCACTGGTCAAAAGCCGTACGGTTGAAGTCGCACTTTGTACCTCTTCAATCAATCCAACAGCCCCCTGTGATGTACAGACGATCATATTTTCCTGTACGCCCTGCGAGGAACCGGCCGAAATCGTAACTGTCTGATCCCATGCTTCGGTATCCCTTTCCAGAACATGCGCCGTGATCTTTGTCGCATCTTCCAGCGTTCCATTCAATTCTGCCAGCTCTTCCAGCTCTTTATTTCGATTGCGTTCCTCTTCATACAATGTCTTATAGCTTTTCTGCATAGCCAGCTCTTCATTTAAATACTGGTTATCTTCATAGACATGCCATAAGTTTGACAAATCATTGAATACATTGGTCAAAGAAGTTAAAGGATAGTCAATCAACCCATATTTAATATATGTCCATGCGCTGTATCCCATATTCGATAACGCATTTTGTCTTAATCCTAACATTGCACATCCAATCACCAGTAAAACAATATTGGCAATTAGTAAAATGCGTTGTAAACGTGTAAATCGTTTCATGGCGTTCCCCCAAGCTATCTTTCATTATAATAGGAATCACTCAATCATTCAATCGAGATATTGATGTTGTTTAAAGGAGAACCAATCTTTGTTCCCTACGATCACATGATCTAAAAGTTGTATGCCAGATAAAAGTGCAAGTTCATATATCCGTTTTGTGAATTCAATATCCTGCGGGCTTGGCGTAATATCACCACTGGGATGATTGTGGACCATGATTAGAGAATGTGCTTTATAGATAAAGGCATCATGAAAAATATCACGTGGATGCACACAGCTTTCCGTCAATGTACCAACATATAAAATCTTATGTGTGATGATTTTTCCTTTGGCATTTAAATATACCGCTACAAAATGCTCCTGATCCTTTAAACCGATCTCCATTTGAAACCAGGCCGCAAGATCTGTAGGCTCCAAAATAGAGGCCCCATAATTTTTCTTCTTTAAGGCACGTTTACACAGTTCAATGCCCGTTAAAATCTGCAATGCTTTTACGTGTTTGATTCCTTTTATTTCCATTAAATCCTCCGCTCTTAAATCAAACAGTTTTTCTAAGTTATCACACTTACACATTACATCCTTTGCCAAATCAAATACACTCCGATTCTTACTTCCGCTTTGTAGAAGCAATGCTAAAATCTCTAAATCACTTAGAGATTCTAACCCATAACTTAACGCTTTTTCTCGGGGTCTTAAATTAGTTTCTAATTCTTTGATCTTCATATTATATAAATACGAAAAATAATTGGAAAACTATTAAAAAGTTTTGAAGTTTTTTGATATTTTGATCCATTTACGCATAAACCTATAAAAAAAAAGATTGAAAAGATCATACGTATTAAACAACCATTTTCAATCATATGTACAAATACTCATTAGGTTTTAGCTACACAGCTCTGTAGAAAATTCGGTACAACCATCCATCAAATTGCCCAAAAGTTTTCCATGCAATAAAAAAAGCCTTTGCATAAAGGCTTACTCTTCATATGGGGCGGCTGACGCGATTCGAACGCGCGAATGACGGAGCCACAATCCGCTGTGTTAACCACTTCACCACAACCGCCATGAAATGCGCTTGGATATTCTTTCCATGTGCTTTTCTATTGTACCCAATTTAATGACGAATGTAAAGAACATTTTTTACTTTTTCACTTTAGCTTGGAAAAATTGCCATATAACTTTTTAAATATTTTTGAACTGGCCTTTACTCTTCGAAATATGTGATATTCTTCCAAATTTATAGTTTTTAAGATGAAGTAAAGATATAGGACAATTTGGTTTACTAAACCACATCAACCTCTACGCACTCGAATTTGATCCTGTGGTTGTACATTCCCTATCAACAAAGCGCTTTCTGGATCGTGTAATCGAACATTTTCTTCAATTCTTTTTTCATCAAAATTGGCATAACAGTATTTACAATAATGACGACACGTATTGTATTGTCCGATATCGACCATTTCAACGCATCCGCAGTCACGAGCTTTCCATTTTTTAAACTTTTTACCGGTAATCAAGAAAGCTTCTTCGACTGACATACACACATCTTTACGAAAGCCATACTCACAAAGATCACGCTGTTCAAAACATGTCTGAACACTCATACCATGTTCTTTGGCAATTTTAGAAAAAGAAGTTCCAATCAACTTGTAATCTATTTCCGTAAACTCTTTGATTTGTAGTTCTGTTTGATGTTTTCTGACATTTTTATAGTCATCTACAAACGATACGATGATTCGATCCACATACCCCTCTAATTCCATACACATCTTTTCAAAAGCTTTTATGTGATATTTCACATCGTATCTTGCGTTTAATAAGATAGGATCATATCGAACCAGTGGTTTAGAATCTTTAGAAAGCTTTGAAAGCTTACGGATGGCATTCAAAATCAGTCTTTTATCTGGTACATAAGGTTCAATATCTTTATGGTAAGGCGTAAAGGTGACTTGAAAAAGAAATGGTTTTTGTAGCGTATGCAAAGAATCTAAAATCGGCAATGGATTCTTAGTACAAAACACGATCAAATCAATATTCTCAATATAAATGCGTGAAATAGAATGGGGATCAAAAGGATTCCGGACAAGAAAATATCCTTCTTTCATTCGATTTAAAAACCATGGTGTATAAAAAGCTACAATATCTGTTCTTCCACTTACGTTGATAATCATAAAGTCATTGTAAATAGTTATCGATAAAAATTCAAATTATCTCTTTTAGCTTTTTTATGATTCATCAAAAATAGCATACTAAAGATAATATCCTCCAGTGATTCAAACACCATATTTATAAACAACAAATTGTTCAAAACAACATATAGCATTCATAATAAAAAATAATCGATTCAGATAGATCATGAAAACGAAAGAAAATTTGATTTTGACAAACAAAAAAAAAGAACTTCAAGATGAAGTTCATCAAATTCAAAATGGAGCAGGTGATGAGAATCGAACTCACGTAGTCAGCTTGGAAGGCTGAAGTTCTACCATTGAACTACACCTGCATAAAATAAATGGCGGTCCAGATGGGACTCGAACCCACGATCTCCTCCGTGACAGGGAGGCATGTTAACCACTACACCACTGGACCAAAGTTAGATATTCAATAAAATGGCGGAGAAGGAGAGATTTGAACTCTCGCGCCAGTTTCCCGACCTATACCCTTAGCAGGGGCACCTCTTCAACCACTTGAGTACTTCTCCAAGTTTTAAGATCAGGAACGCTACTCATCAGCGCTCATTTATATTACCACGATGCCTATACGATTGCAACACTTTTTATAAAATTTTTTTAATTTTTTTTAATTGATCGACTTCATATGTTGGTTTACACGTATTTGTAGCGGTTTTATGCGATGGATTAAACCAGATCGTCTGTATATTAGCATTGATACCTCCCTGAATATCAGCCTGCAAAGAATCACCGATCACGATTGCCTGCTCTTTAGAAATTCCCTGTTCATGTAAACAATGCATAAAAAAATGTTTCGATGGTTTTTGATGCCCGATCTTCTCTGAAATATAAAAGGCGTCCATATACTGATAAAATCCTGACAGCTGTAAACGATGAATCTGTTGTTCATAAGGCGCATTGGAAGCCGCACAGATCACATACTTTGATTTTAAATACTCTAAAAGTTCTCTGGCTCCTTCTACAGGAATCGCATATTCATGAAGACCTTCGACAAATTTCTTTTCAAGCGTAACCCCATCAAAAGGAATGCCAAGGGCCTGAAGAATTGTTTTCCAACGGATTTGGGAATGCTGCTCCTTTGTCAAAACACCATCTTCAATCTGTGTCCAAAGCTTGGAATTAATCTCTAAAAACACCGGAAAAACCGTTTCTTTTGAAAAAGGCAGATGAAAATACGCAAACGCATCTTTCATGGAAGCTAAAGCGCATGCATTAAAATCAAGTAATGTGTTATCGACATCTAATAAGATCGTTGTAAGCATACGATTAGTATAATAAAAAAACGACTAGAATTCTAGTCGTCATATACATGGATTCGATTGATAGCTCGTACTAAAGCCAATTCGGCACGTTTCATATTCGTTGTACTGTCTCGTTTTTCCAAACGTTCACGAGCACGACGATACGCACGACGAGCACGTTCGATATCGATATCGCCTTTTCCTTCGATCGCATCCACTAAAAATAAAGCTTCATTGTTTTCAAAGTAAAGGAAACCTCCGGCTACGGCGTATTCCTTCTTTTTATCAAATTCATTTAAAAACTTTAATGGACTTGATTTTAGACTGATAAAAACCGGCATGTGATTCGGCAAAATCGTCATTTCGCCTTCCACACTGGTACAATGAATATTTTTTACCATCACATCGCGATACACACCCAAGGGGGTTACGATCTTGCAGTGGATCATTCTTGCTCACCAGCTAACTGTTTTGCCTTTTCAATGACATCTTCGATCGTACCGGCAAACATAAAGGCTTGTTCCGGAAGATCATCCACTTCTCCATCTAAAATTCGTTTAAAAGAGCGAATGGTATCTTCCAAAGGCACATATTTTCCGGGAATACCACTGAACACTTCCGCAACGTTAAACGGCTGTGATAAGAAGTTACGTACACGGCGCGCACGATTCACTATTTTTTTATCGTCTTCACTTAACTCATCCATACCTAAGATCGCAATGATATCCTGCAAATCTTTGTATCGTTGTAGAATGTTCTGCACTCCACGGGCTACCTTATAGTGTTCTTCTCCAACGACTAATGGATCCAAGATTCGAGAATTCGATTCCAGTGGATCGACAGCCGGATAAATTCCTAAGGCGGCAATATCACGGTCTAATACCGTCATCGCATCCAAATGTGTAAAGGCGGTCGCAGGCGCCGGGTCTGTCAAGTCATCCGCCGGTACATAAATTGCCTGTACGGAAGTAATAGATCCTTCATTGGTAGAAGTAATACGCTCCTGCAGCTGCCCCATTTCCGTAGCTAATGTCGGCTGATAGCCTACAGCACTTGGCACACGCCCCAACAAGGCACTCACTTCACTTCCTGCCTGCGTAAAACGATAAATATTGTCAATGAACAATAAAACATCCTGATGTTCTTTATCACGGAAATGCTCGGCCATCGTCAGACCGGTAAGAGCTACTCTCATACGAGCTCCCGGACTTTCATTCATCTGTCCATAAACCAAAACCGTTTTATCCAGAACACCGCTGTCCTTCATTTCATGATACATATCATTTCCTTCACGTGTACGTTCACCAACACCGACAACAACGGATTTCCCACCATGCTCTGTGGCAATATTGTGTATCAGCTCCTGGATCAATACGGTCTTTCCGACACCGGCACCACCAAATAAACCGATCTTACCCCCTTTTTCATAAGGACATAATAAATCGATAACTTTAATACCGGTTTCCAAATGCACGCTGTTTGTGCTTTGTTGATCAAACGGAGGTGCACTTTTATGAATAGGCTCACGGTTTACATTTTCCAACTCGCCTAAACCGTCAATGGGGCGCCCCAGGACATTAAACATACGACCTAAGACCTCATCTCCAACAGGTGCCTGAATCGGTTTTCCTGTGTTATACGCATCCATACCGCGTACTAAACCATCGGTGGAATCCATGGCAATGCAGCGAACTCTATCGGCTCCGATGCCCTGCTCCACTTCTACAATCAAGCTGTCTTGTCCGGGACGCTTGATTTCGATGGCCGTCAAAAGATCCGGCAGGCTATCTTCATCAAATCGAATATCGACAACAGGCCCAATGACCTGAACAACTTTTCCTATATTCGTACTCATAGTTTCCTCCCTTATGACAACGCATTGGCTCCGCCAACGATTTCCGTGATTTCCTGGGTAATCGAAGCTTGTCGAGCCTGATTGTATTTAAACTCAAGACTGGTTTCTAACTCTGTCGCATTATCGGTAGCACTTTCCATTGCCATACGGCGAGAAGCTTGTTCACTGGTATGTGCTTCCAAAAAATGCGAAAACAATAATGATTTGCACACCATAGGAATCAATTCCTGCAGCATCTGCTCTTTTCCCGGTTCATAGATCAGCTGGGCATGCATTTTCTTTTCCTCTTCTTTTTTGACCGGCTGAATAGGTAAAATCGTTTCCAGTACCGGTTCAAAAGAAAGCGTGTTTTTATATTGTGTATATAAAACTTGAATCTTGGAAATTTCTTTCTTTTCAAATAAGGTCAATGCCTCTTCCATCTGCATCGCTAGAACCGAATAGGCATTATCTTCATGCAAATCCTGTAAAGTTTTTTCCATCTTTCGATTTTTAGAATTCATCCATGCGATACCACGCCCTCCAACCATGACAATTTTATCTTCACTGGAAAGATGATCGCGAATCATATGGAAAACATTTGTGTTATAAGCACCGCAAAGCCCCATATCTGAGGCAATCACAAATACATAAGCCGGTTTATCTTGATTCTCCTGCATGTAAATTGATTTTTCACCGGACTGTAAGACCAAAGACATCATCTCAAACAAAGCCGATGAATAAATGCGGTTAGACTCCATGGCATCCTTTTGTTTTGTCAGCTTACTGCTGGCCACAAGCTGCATGGCCTTGGTGATCTTTTTAGTGGATTTGACCGATGCGATACGAGCTAAGATCGTCTGTCTGCTCTGCGCCATGGTACTACCTTCCTAAAAGTGCAAACTGAGCACCAAACGCATTTAAGGCAGTTTTCAGTTGTCCGTCAAGCTCATCATCGATCTCTTTTTTCGTATCGATAGCCTGTAAGATCTCAGGATGCTGACGACGGACAAAGGAAAGAAGCTCTTCTTCATATCGGCAAACCTGATCGATGGCTACATTCTTCAAATAGCCATGTTTTGCGGCATACAGACTAACAATTTGTTCACTGACATGCATAGGCGCATACTGTTTTTGAATCAAAAGCTGCGTCAAACGGGCACCATGTTCCAGAATTTCTTTTGTGCTGGCATCCAACTCCGAACCAAACTTGGCAAAGCTTTCCATTTCGTGATATTGCGCCAGTTCCAATTTTAAAGAACCGGAAACTTGCTTCATCGCTTTGATCTGTGCAGCCGAACCAACACGGGATACACTCAAACCACTATCTACACTCGGTCGAACGCCTTCATTGAACATATCTGTTTTTAAGAAGATCTGACCATCTGTGATCGAAATAACATTTGTCGGAATATAAGCAGAAATATCTCCGGCCTGTGTTTCAATGATTGGTAAGGCCGTCAAAGAGCCACCATTCCCATATTCATCATTTAATTTGGCTGCTCTTTCCAACAAACGAGAATGTAAATAGAATACATCACCCGGATAAGCTTCACGTCCCGGAGGACGACGCAACAACAAAGACATGGTTCGATATGCCACAGCGTGCTTGGACAAATCATCATAGATGATCAATACATTTTGTCCCTGTTCCATCCATTCTTCACCGATTGCACAACCGGCATAAGGCGCCAAATACTGTAACGGTGCCGGATCACTGGCTGTTGATACAACAATCGTCGTATAATCCATAGCTCCATGTTGTTTTAATTTTTCAACGATCTGTGCCACCGTGCTGGCCTTTTGCCCGATGGCCACGTAGATACATTTCACATTTTCATTTTTTTGATTCAAGATCGTATCAATCGCAATCGCCGTTTTACCGGTTTGTCTGTCACCGATGATCAACTCACGCTGTCCTCGTCCGATCGGGATCATCGAATCAATAATTTTCAAGCCGGTTTGTAATGGCTCGGAAACGCTTTTTCGTGTCATAACACCCGGTGCGACACGTTCTACCGGTCTTGTCTTATCCGAGACGATATCTCCTTTTCCATCGATGGCTTGTCCAAGCGCATTGACTACACGCCCCAACAAAGCATCTCCTACAGGAACTTCAATGACATGGCCGGTTCTTTTGACCAGATCCCCTTCTTTGATATCTGCATTGTCTCCCATCAGTACGACACCCACCTGTTCTTCTTCCAGGTTCATGACCATACCGTAAACATCGTGAGGGAAGATCAACAATTCAGACATCATGGCATTCTGCAAACCATACACATTGGCAATACCGTCACCAATGCTTAATACGGTTCCGCTTTCATCCATTTCAAGGCTCTGATCTATATTTTTGAGCTGTGCTTTGATCAGATTACTGATTTCAGCAGGATTCAATGTCATACTTTCACCTCTATCCAATATGTTTTAGTTTCTCTTTGATCGCATTCATACGCGATAAAACACTGTTATCTAAAACAAGATTCTCCGTCTGCACTCGAAGACCCGCTATCAGCTCCGGTACCACTTCCACCTGAAGCTCCACCTTCTTTTGAAGACGCTCTTCCAGTACATGTATCAACGAGTCAGTCTGCTTTTGATCCAATGTTGTGGCTGACTCTACTTTCACCAGTTCAATATTGTTTGCCTGACGACGCTTCTTCTCATAAACGGACACAATTTGCGAAATATTCCCGGCCTGGTCATGCGCGATGCACACTTCCAGAAAGCGCAGTAAAACAGGATGCAGCTTTTTCTGAAACACAGAATGAATCATATCCAGCTTAACCTGTTTTTTTAGCTCCGGATGCTTCATCATCTTTTGAAGGTCCGAATTCTCTTCCCAAATATTTGCCAACTGTTGAAGTTGCTCATAGATCGTATTTTCACAGTTTTCTTCTGTGGCAACATCCAATAACGCCGCTGCAAACGATGCAGAATAATCTACCATGATTTATCGCCTGCCTCAGAAAGAAAATCATCGACATATTTCTTCTGCGTTTCTTCATCCATTTGATCGGCAACAAATCGTTTGGCAACATCTACTGCCACTTCACCAATGGCATCCTTCATAGAATTTTGCGCATTGCGCTTTTCTCTTTCTATGTCTTCCTGTGCCTTTTGTTTCAGAAGCACGGCTTCCTGCTGTGCTTTTGATAAGATCTGTTTTTTCTCTTGTGTAGCCTGGGCACGTGCATTCTCCAAAATGACGTTTGCTTCCTGTCCGGCGCTCTTGATCTGTTTGTCGTACTGATCCTTTAAATCTTCAGCTTCTTTTTTCAAAGCCAGCGAAGAATCGATATTGGCCTGAACCAGCTGCTGTCGTTTTTCGACAAAAGCCACCAGTTTCGACCAGAAAAATTTCTTTGCGATCAATACGATCAAGATCGTAGAAATCATTACAAGAATGACATCGGTCAGGCTGATTCGTAAATAGTTTTCTATAGTAAATGCATCCATAACCGAAAACCTGTGCTCGACTTACCCTTTCACAAAAATCAACAATATTGCGACAACCAACGCAAAGATACCTGTTGTTTCGGCAAGGGCGATACCCAATACCATGATCGACTGGATCTTTCCACTGGCTTCCGGATTTCGTCCTACAGCTTCGGCACCTTTACCAGCCGCAAAGCCTTCACCGATACCTTGACCAAAACCGGCAACCATCGCAATACCAGCTCCTAATAAAGCCATACCTTGTACGAAAAATTCATTAAATTCCATTGTTGTCTCCTCCTGATTTTAAGCTTCTTCTTCACTGACCTGCTGCCCCAGAAAGAAGGATCCCAGCGTAAAGAAGATATACGTTTGAATCACACCGGTAAATATATCCAGAAAAGCGTGAAGGAAAGGGGTGAATATAAACCCTAGTACGCCCCACGGCATCACGGATTTCATAAGTGTATATATAAGCATCGTAATGATGCATCCGGCCAAAATATTTCCAAACAGTCGCATTGTCATCGATAACGGCAAAGCGATTTCACCAACGATATTCATAGGCAGTAATATAGCCATAGGCTCTGACAAACTTTTAATTCTTGCCTTGAGTCCGGCTCGTTTTATACCGTTGATCTGGATCATAAAGAAAATCGTTACGGCAAGCGTCGCATTGAAGCTGACATTGCTTGTAGGATTCTGCAGTCCCACTAGACCGATCAGGTTACTGACAAGCATCATCAAGATCAAAGTTCCAAAGAATGGAAGATAACGCTTGGTCTTTTCTCTTAGATTTCCTTTAATGACATACAAAACTAAGTTCAAGATCTCTTCACAGACATAGACCACACCCGTACTGGCCTTAGAAGGATCGGCTTTATCGATCTTTTTCCCGGCCCAGATAAAGAACACGGCAAATATCACACAAAGAACCAGCCAAACCAGGATCGATTGTTGGATCTCCAGATGAAACGAGCCGAATGTGATCTCAAGAGCACTGACTTGCTGTTCCATATCAATTCTTCCTTTCTATAAAAGAATAGGTCAATAAGGCAGCTTTCTGACAAAGCATTCCCGCCAAAATCGCAAGTACGGAAATTCCCAGATAGACAGAAACTGCCATAACGAAGGCATACAGCAGATAACGCAATGCATAATTACTGTAGCCCTGTCGCTTACCGGCCTTTTCTTCATGGGCGATAGATCGTGCCATATTTTTGATCATGGCAAAACCTATAAGAGATAGGATACACCCAATCCACACTCCAATAAAGACTAAAATGTCAAAAGATAACAAAAAAAGTAAAAAAATCGATACAACAAGTGAATAAAACAAGGTATATCGAATTATTTTGGATGACATTTGTGCTAATTCATTCATGGTATTTCCTCTGTCTGTCATAAAGTCTGTAAAAACTGCCAAAGAGAGCATAAAATACACCTGCCAGTATAAATACCGGTGTTGTATGAAAAGAATCATCGATCCACATTCCTAAACATACAAACACCAGCATACTGACAAACAATTCACTTCCAAAACGAAAGATGGAATGCATTACTTCGTACCGAAAATACGATCTCCGGCATCCCCCAGTCCCGGAACGATATATCCTTTTTCGTTTAGATGATCATCTAAACTGGCCAGGTAAATATCTACATCCGGATGTGCTTTTTCCACAGCTGCTACCCCTTCCGGTGCTCCGACAAGGCATACCAGCTTGATGTTTTTAGAACCTTGACGTTTTACCATATCAATGGCCGCAATGCTGGAGCCACCGGTTGCCAACATCGGATCAACGATTAGGACATACGCATCCTCCATACAGCTTGGATACTTTTCAAAATATGGATGCGGTTCTAAAGTCTCTTCATCACGATACATACCGATATGCGCAACCTTTGCCGTAGGAATCAAATTTTGAATTCCGTTGACAACACCAAGTCCGGCTCTAAGAATAGGTACGATCACAACCTCTTTGGCCAGCGTACTTCCCTTATACGCACAGATCGGTGTTTCGATATCAACCTCTTTTAACGGCAAATCTCTTGTGATCTCATAGACCATCAAGCCACCTATCTCGTCTAAATTCTGACGAAAGTCTTTTGTTCCTGTTTCTTTGTTTCGCATAACTGTTAATTTATGCTTGATCAGCGGATGATCGAATACTGTTAACATAATTTCACCAACCTCACTTCTCCGATTATAACATTATCCAACTTTAATTTGAAACGAAAAACCACATGTTTTATAGGATTTTAATTTAGGTTATCTAAATTATTTTACAATCAAAAAAAGTATCCATCCTAAAGACAGATACTTTAATCTTCTATGGAAACGATTCCAAACTGCGGAGCCGCCTGAACTCGTATATTTGATGATCGTAAATCCTTCTTTAAGAAGGTATCGTTTAATACATCCAAAGCCAGCTCAGGAACATTGGCCTCCTGTGATAAATGCGCCAACACGATATTTTTGGTTTTCGTATTAATAAGACTGGTAATATTGTGGCTGGCATCTTCGTTAGACAAATGACCGGAATCTGAAAGAATCCGTTGTTTGACAAACATCGGTCTTGCGGTATGCATCAGCATTTCCATATCATGATTGCTTTCAAAGATATAATGATCCGCATTTTCTAAATACGCTTTTTCATGTTTTGGCAAATACCCTGTATCCGTTATATAGACCAGCTTTTGGCATCCGTCTTCGATCACATAGCCCACAGTATTGGGTGCATCATGACTTAACCCGATGACTGTGATCTGCATATCTCCAATAATAAATCGATCTAATGGCTTGATGCACCGATGATCTTGCACATCCAGATCACAATAGCTGTAGATTGGCAAATGCTCAAAATGTTTAAGCTGCGAAATATGATCCTTATGGCTGTGTGTAACCAACAAAGCATCTAAGGTTTGAATATCCTGAGAAACGCTTTGCAGGCTTGCCATCAAATACTTTTTAGTTGAACCACAATCAATGACGATTGAAGATCTTTGTGTTCGCACCAGGCAGCTGTTGCCTTTGGAACCGGAGCACAACAAATCAACCTTCATAAATATCGCCACCTTGATTGGAAAAGTTGGTAAATCGAGAAATGTTCTTTTCAAACACAAGCTTGATCTTTCCTAAAGCACCGTTTCGATGTTTAGCCAAAGAAAGATCCACGATTGATGTATCTTCCGGAACTTGATCATCCTGCTCCTTTTTATAATAATCTTCACGATAAATAAACATAACGATATCCGCATCTTGCTCGATGGATCCCGATTCACGCAAATCCGATAGCTGCGGTTCATGATCGTTACGCTCTTCCACCTTACGCGCTAACTGTGAAAGTGCTATGACCGGACAATCCAGCTCTTTGGCAAGAATTTTTAAATTTCGCGAAATATCGGATACTTCCTGTTGCCTGGAATCAGCTCTGGTTCCGGTAATCAGCTGTAAGTAGTCGATTACAACCAAAGAAAGACTATTATATTCCGTCTTTAGCTTTCGGCATTTGGAAAAGATCTGTGAAACTTTAATCGAGCTCGTATCATCAATAAAAATATTTCTTTCTCCTAACTGGCTGCCGCTAAAGTTTAAGCGGGACATTTCGGCATCGCTTAGTTTTCCATCCCGCAGTTTATTGGAAGCCACCTGTGATTCCGAGCTCAACAAACGCTTCATTAAAGAATCCGCCGGCATTTCCAGCGAAAAGATGGCCACAGCTCCCTCGTTGAGTTTGGCGACTTCATTGGCAAAGTTCAATGCCAATGCACTCTTTCCCATGGCCGGACGAGCCGCCAGAATGATCAAATCACCACGCTGAAAACCATTAGTGATCCGGTCCAGGTCCGTATAACCGGTACGAATACCGGTCACGCCCTTTTTACTGCGCAGTTCGATCAGCTGCTCCATGACACGATGAATGACCGTCTGTGACGACTCAAATTCCGAACCTCGTCGCATTCTTGTCACATCCATGATCCCGCGCTCTGCCTGATCTAAGATTGTATCGATATCTTCACTGGCATCATATGATTCATTGGAAATCTTTTCCGCCGCAAAGATCAATCGGCGTAACTGGGCGGTATTTTTAATCGACTCAATATAATTACGCGTATTGGCACTACTGATGGCACTATCCGCCAAAGAAAGAATATAATCTGTTCCTCCGGCACTATCCAGTTCTTCCTTATCCGCTAATCGTGTGATGATCAAATTCAAATCAACCGGCTGTCCATTTCGGGTAATTTCCTGCATACAACTAAATAAATGCTGATGAGAAGGAAGATAGAATTCTTCCGGCTGTAAATCTAGATCATTACACTCCTGCATTACAGAAGGATACACCATCAAAGACCCTAAAAGCGCCTGCTCTAATGTTTTTGAATTTGGCAGTTCTCTTGCCATAATTACCCTTTCTGTGAAACGTGGACATGAATCGTGCCTATAACCTGGCCTTTATATAAATCCACTTCTACATTGGTCGTCCCTAAACTGGATACCGGAACATCCAGCTTTATCTTACGCTTATCGACTTCAATTCCTTTTTCCTGTAAGGCTTGATGAATCTGCTTCGTGGAGATCGAACCAAATACCTGTCCTTCCTTACCGGCACTTAAAGAAAATTCCAACTTCATCGTTTCCAGTTTTTTCTTTAATGCTTCAGCTTCCTTTTTCAACTGTTCTTCATGTTCTTTTTTTATCGCCAGCTGCTCGTCTAAAATTTTACTGCTTCCCTTTGTATAAGCAACCGCCAATTTTCTTTTGATCAGAAAATTTCTTGCGTAACCATCGCTGACTTCAACGACATCATCTTTCTTTCCTACTTTTTTTACATCACTCAACAGGATGACTTTCATGACTTGTTTCCTCCTTGATTATTTCTAATAAAGCTTGTTTGTATTCTTGCGGACTAAGCTCTTTGGTCGATGAGGCTGCCGCACTGAAATGACCGCCTCCATAGAGCTTTTCCATGACTTTCTGTACATTAAAGGTACCATCGCTTCTGGCGCTGCAGCAAGTCGGTGCATCTTCTTCATTACTGCGGGCAATCGTAAAGCTTGCTGTACATCCTTTGATCAACAATAAGGCTTCGCTGACCTGTGCCAACGTTGTTTTATCCACTTTTTTCTCTTCTTCACATACGATCATAAAATGATCCATGTAAGGCTTTGCCAGCTGGATCAGACTATGCTTGAGCGTAAAGTGGGCATAATCTTCACATAATGCTTTTTCGGCCAGTTTCACATTAGCACCCCATGTATTTAAGGCTGCTGCCGCCTCAAAGGTTCTGGCATCCGTATGCATTTTAAAACGATTGGTATCGACTAAGATGCCAAGATACATGATGGTTGCTTCGGCTTCAAAGATCGGCACATGATCCGGAATATTCTGCAGCATTTCCACGATCAACTCACACGTCGAGGAAGCGCTGCTTTCGACATACGTTAAGATCGCATGTCGAATGAAGTTTTCATTTCTTCGATGATGATCGATCACAATGACTCGCTGGCATTCTTCCACAAATTCTTTGGCGCTGCTGATGGCCGGGATTCCATGATCAACCATCACAAGCAAATCCCTGGCAAAATCCATGCGTTCTCTTGCCTGCTCCGGTGTAATAAAGACATGCCGTTCCTTCATGACCTTGATATAGTGATCCATGACAGACTGAAGCTGGGCATCTCTTGGCACATCCTTTAAGACAATATAAACATTCTTCTTTAAAGTATGGGCCCAGCTTGAAATACTTAAACAGGCGCCCATACAGTCAAAATCAGACATGATATGACCGGCGATATAAATCTCATCGCTTTCTTTCAACGCATCCTGTAATGTCTGCGAAAGAATGCGCACACGAACCTTTGAACGTGCCGAGCTCATCTCTGAATTGCCGCCCACGTATTCTACAGAACCATTCACATCCTTGATGGCTGCCTGATCGCCACCGCGAGACTGCGCCAACTCAATCAATTCATTGATTGTTGTATCCAACAGTTTAAAGTCATTGGTGCCATAGGCAAAGCTCATACTTAAGGTGATCGATACACCGATATGATTGGCCTTATCTTTAATGATCTGCAAAATTGAAAAATTCTGCTTACGAATGCGTTTAAAGATTTCCTGATTTAAAACAAGGATAAAGCGATCGCTGCGCAAACGGCGGATCAAGATACCATTATCCTGCGCCCAGGTAACGACCGGACTGCGAAGCTGCGTATTGATATGCGCCATCAGTTCTTCGTTTTCATAAGACTGATACTCCATATAGTTATCCAACTGAACCAAGCCAACGACCAGACGATTCTCATTAACTTCTCTTTCCATGGCATCCAGCTGGGTAATATCTTTGACAAATAAAAGCTGAGAATCTTGTTTTCTTGTGATTTCATAAACTGTGTCCTGGTATTCAGCACGAATCACATCCACATCCTCATCAAACAAAATGCGAATCCGTTCGATCCAGCTTGTCAGCTTTTTATTGACCAGATCGATCCCCTTTTGCGCAAAATAGTCCGAAGCCCATGTCACAACATATTCATTATTATACGTTAAGATCCCTACACCGCCAAACGATAAGGCTTCCTTGGCATCTTTTCCCAAAACACGGGAAATATCCACTTCGGTCTTGACCCCATAATCGCGAATATCTTTGACAAATCCCAAAAACGGGATTCCAAACACTAAAACTAACAACAGTAAAAAACCGGCACTAAAATAATATCCATTAATAATCGATATGGCTTCCAAAACGATCCAAATCAAAGCCGCTGCGCCAAATAAAGAACGCCATTTATGAAACTGTTTCATGATCAACCTCTCAAATCCCAATTCTTGCGGATTGCAAAAAGACAATCCAGTTCGCCTAAAAATATCCAAATTAAATTGACAACGGGTATGACGGCACCGATAATCGCAAAGAAGCTAAACTTTCGAATGTTATGACGGATCCCGTAATCAATCAAGACCACAGCTCCAAAAAAGCTTAGCAGCATGCAATCGATAAAAAAACAAATTTGTAATCCCGTTTGCCATATAGGATATTCTAACACATTTTGTCCAAAAAAGAACAACAGCCAAACTATGATACTGATCATACCAAAGGTCGAATTCCCATGAATCTGTTTTAAAGAGCCAATATCCCGTATAGGAATATGCAGTCGGTTACACAATAAAATTGCCAGTAAATGTACACAAAGTGCCTGTAAAAAGCCCATAAACAGTACAAACAAAGCACAGAATGCCTGAAAATCAATAAAGGAGATCCAGGAAGCAATGGCATCAAAATCTGCGTGTAAATCTAAACCGAACAAAGCAGCCCATAGATACACCATGGCAATATAGGTTGCGGTAGAAAAGAAAAAGCATAGAAAAAAGTTGGTGCGATGACGAAACTGTTGATGAACACCGACACCATACAAATATCCGATCAAAAGAGCGCTCCAACTGTAAAACCAGGTCGTAAAGGAGCCAAACAAAAAGCTTAAAAGACCCATGGATATTCCCGTGACAAGACCGGCACGAACACCTTGCGAGGCACTGTACAATAGGATCGGCATGATAAAGACCCAGCTCAAACTGGCTTCGATCATTAGTCCGGTTTGTTGATTTAAAAGCAATAGTAATCCGTAAATGGCGACACACATCGCGCCTTTTGTAATTGATGAAGTCTTCATATAGCTTATTTTAATCTATTATGCCAATAAAAAAAAGGACTTTAAACAAAGCCCTTAGTCAACTACATATGGTAATAAAGCCATCTGACGTGCTCGTTTGATAGCCGTAGCCAGCATTCTCTGGTATTTGGCTCGTGTTCCTGTTACACGTCTAGGAATGATCTTTCCGTTTGCGTTGATAAAACGTTTTAATAATTCAACATCTTTATAGTCGATTTCTTTGATTTTGTTCTTTGTGAAGTAACAAACTTTTTTACGACCCATGCGTTGTTTTTTAAAAGCCATAACTCATTTCCTTTCTATTAGAATGGTAAATCATCACTGGAAATATCCAGTGTATCATTTGCGTCAAAATCGGCACCAAACGGATCTTGTGCAGCCGGCATAGAAGATGCCGCTTGTCCATATGGATCCATGGCAGCCTGCGGTTGTGCATATGTATTGGCTCCGTAAGTATTGGATTGTGTATGCTGCGTATTTTTCGGTTCCAGGAACTGAACATTATCCGCAACCACTTCCGTTACATATACTCTTTGTCCCTGATTGTTTTCATAGTTACGTGTCTGGATACGACCTTCCACACCAATCAAAGAACCACGATGAAGATACTGACACATCAGATCCGCTAAACGGTTCCATGCGACACAATTGATAAAATCCGCATCCGGTTGTCCCGGTGTCTGTACGCGGCGATTGACAGCTAATGAAAAGCTGACAACGCTGGTTCCACTCTGTGTTTTTCTCAATTCCGGATCTTTTGTAAGTCTTCCTACTAAAACGACACGATTGATCATATCGATTTCCTCTTTTATTCTTCGCCTTGTGTCTTAACGACCATGATACGAATAACGTTGTTGCTGATACGAGCTAAACGCTGGAATTCAAAAATTCCTTCATTTCCACAAGTAACATTGATTACGACATAGTGACCTTTTTTCATGTGGTCAATTTCGTACGCGAAATCTTTGATTCCCCAGTCATCTACTTTATCGATCGTACCTTCGTTAGAAGTGATCGTAGCGTGCAGACGATCCTGAACAGCCTTGAACTGTTCTTCATCTAAAGATGCGTTTACAATGTACATGATTTCGTATTTTTTCATTCTGTACACCTCCCTTTGGACTACGGTATCTGTCAAACAGATACAGGGCAAGCACAAACTTGCTTTGTCATAATAGCATGTCAAGTCATCGCATGCAAGCAAATAATTTTAAAATTGTCTTATCCATGCGGATTTCCATATAAATTTAATAAAACACAGCCGACGATGATCAATACAATCCCTAAAAAGCCGACAGCGCTCATTTTCTGATTAAAGATACAGATGGAAATGATCGTGGTTGCGACAATGCCAATGGCGCACCAGGAAGCATAGGCAATTGATAGATTGATCCTTAACAACGCTTTGGAAAACGCATAAAAACAAATCGAGTAAAACAAGATACAGGCAAGCGATGGTCCTAACTTGGTAAAGCCGGCTGATGACTGCAGCATCGAACTGGCTAAGATTTCAAAAACGATCGCAATCCCCAACAATAAATATTCCATGCAATAACTCCTATTCATAATCCGTGATTCCTTCACCGGCATTGGGAACAAAATGGGCATAAACAGAATCACAGATAAACACAAACAATAATAAGCTGCAGATGGCTTTTAAGACAAGCGGTCTGATTTTCTGAATCCAGCCATCAAATACCGGCGCCAGCACATAAATAAAGGCCATGCCGCCGATACCAAAAACCAGTAAACCTTCGGCACAGATACGACCGTTCACATTGAGAAAATAACCGGTGTAATCCCACCATTTTAAGCCTGTATTCATTTCCATGACATAAGAGGTAGTGTATTCCAAGATACCACATACGACAAGGATCAACACGAATGTCAAGGCCGGTTTGGTTCTAAACCTCTTCAGTAAAGTTAAGATCAGTAAGCCGCCGGAACCATAAATTGGCAGCCATGGGCCATATAAAGCACCGCGATTGACAAAAACACCATCGGTGATGAGATGCAGACTGACTTCCCATAGCCAGCCAATTCCAGAAAAAATAAAAAACATCAAAATCAAAGACCAGATATTGTAATCACGTAAGGGATCAAGCAATGCCAGTCGACTTCGTTTTTCCGTTTCCGGAATATGAAACAATCTTGTCGGATACTGCAAGCCTTCGATTTCCCTTTTTAAAGACGCATATTGTAAAAAGCGATGATTGGCTCTTTCATATTCCCTTTCTTCTTTTCCATTCTTCAATAAAATTCCAAACCAGTTTACCAGAAACCCCCGTATGCCACCCAGCGACTTTGGCTTTTGATGCATGCGAATGCCTTCCGGATAGGCCTGTTGTAATAGCGATGGTATGGCCGGTCTATACAAATAGGTATCCTTAAAAAACTTTTGATATGATAAATCTGCTTCTAAGCTGCATTGGCGCACATAGACATAGTATTCAGCCATAGCACAAGCCTTATACGGTGCGCTGTAAAAGATACCGGTCAACCCCAGAGTCAACACCGATAACATATCCCAGCCAAGAAAAGACAATTCCAGCTTACAGCACTCCCATTTATGCCCTTTCATCATCATTCTGGATAATCGAATCGTTTCATTGGCTTTTAAGGTTGGATTTTCCGCCAGGATAAAAGGTATCATATAATAAGAGTAATGCTTGATAAAACCACCGATGATCGTCAAGGACCATAAGCTTCCATAGACATATTCCACAAAGCGTACCCAGGCGACATGTCTCCATTTGCGAACCCGACTTAAAAATAAAAACCGATCATGAGCCACATACTTATACGTTCTGGCTTCCAAAATCATTCTTTGTACGATGACCGCAAAGATATTCTGAATAAAAAACCAGGCCAGAAAGAAAAAAGCCATGACTAAGAATACCATGCACCAGATCGAGAGATCCTCCGAGCCGATGATGGTATGAATTCCGGCTGTCAGTGTGACATAAATCGATCCGGAACTGATCGAATTCACCAAGGCGGCCATCACACCGTTGGTTCTACCAAAAACAGCACTGGAATTTGATTGAATTTCTTCCTGTTGAATCTGATGCGCAACAACTTTGCCGGCATCCAAATCTTCTTCAATCAGATTTTGTAATACTTCATTTGCACTTAATTGTGAAGGTAAAGACGCACTTTCATTGCTGGTCTGCACGGTACTGAATGTACTGGACAGATTACCGGCCAAAAGGGCCGATAATAAACAGATGACAATCAGTAGGCCGTAATGTCGTTTCATCACTTTCTTTGCCTTTCGTTTGATCTCTTTTCGCTTCATAATGCTCTTCCCCTGGTTTTTTAGTATATTGCATTTTTAAAAGATTTCAACTTTCTTTATAGAAATCCCTTTCATTCTGTGATACTTTGATACAGGAGGATCGATTATGGAAAATAATGCTTGTCTCATTGAAAATGCCAAAGTAATGCTCTTTAAACAAATTCAGGAAGATTCCATTCCTTTACGTACATTGATGTCGTACTATCGCTGCGCTATTATGGAAGTGGAAACCAAATTCAGAGTGCTCAATGAAGAGTTTTCCATTGAACGGGAACACAATCCGATTGAAACGATCAAATCGCGTTTAAAAAGCCCGGAAAGTATCATCAATAAACTGCAGAGTCGAAATCTTCCGCTTACTGTGCAATCCATTGAAACCAATCTGTTTGATATTGCCGGTATCCGTGTCATCTGTTCGTTTCAAAATGATATTTATTTATTAGCCGAATATCTTTTATCCCAGGATGATATAGAACTGGTAGAAATCAAAGACTATATCAAAACACCTAAAGAAAACGGCTATCGAAGCCTGCATCTGATTGTCAAAGTGCCGATTTTTCTTCATGAAGAAAAACGCTCCATGAATGTCGAAGTGCAGTTTCGAACCATAGCCATGGATTCCTGGGCTTCTTTGGAGCACAAGATTCGTTATAAAAAGGAACTGGATGAGCAAACTTTGAAAACGATCAATGATGATCTGCTCGAATGTGCTTTACTGAGTGCCAGACTGGATGAAAAAATGGAAAAAGTACATCAACAAAGTATGAAAAAAAGCTGAAATGATTAGATGCACAAGGCATCTGCATGACAGCTTCTTTTATTTATTGGGCATTTAATTTCGCATTGGCCAACATCAAACGAATACGATTTTCCTGATTGACCTTACTGGCACTTGGATCATAATCGATGGCTACGATATTGGCATACGGATACGCTTCCTTGATTCTTCGAACCATACCCTTGGCCACGATATGATTGGGCAGACAACCAAAAGGCTGCGCCGAAATGATATTATTGACACCGTTTTTGACAAGCGAGACAACTTCACTGGTCAAAAGCCAGCCTTCTCCCATTTTTACCCCCTGATCGATAAAGCCTTTTCCATCACGGATCACCTGATTAAAATCTTCCGGTGCCCTGAATGTTCCATCTTTTTTCACCGCTTCTTCAAAGGTCTTCTGCATACGCATAATCAACGATTTAGCAAGCGAAAAAAAGGTATGTGTCTTGGCATGACGATGATAGTATTCATAATCGATGATACCATTTTCAATACAGTATAAACCAAAGTCCATCACTCCGGTCACTACCGGTTCAAAGCCTTCCTGCATCAGATAATCCTCTAAATGATGATTGCCTAAAGGTGAATACTTCATATAGATTTCCCCCACGATGCCTACCCGAATCTTAGGTTCTGTGCTTCGCGGAATGGCTTTCATGCGCTCGATCATCATCTTATAAATCTTCTTTGACTTGCGATAGCCCTGCCCTTCCAGCTCTTTTTTCAAGTATTCAACGATTTCATCAATAACCTTTTCTGTGTCTCCGGCATGCATCTCATAGGGCATGACCTGGTTTTTTAACCACATCAAAGCATCTCCATATAAGACACAATATAACACCCTTAACAACATCGGCATCGTAAACTTTAAGCCGCTGTCTTTTTCCAGACCGGAAAAATTGACCGAAAGACAAGGTATATGCTCCCAACCTTCCATCTGTAAGGCTTTTCGCAATAAAGAAAGATAGTTGCTGGCACGACACCCTCCGGCCGTTTGCGTGATGACTAAGGCCACTTTATTCAGATCGTATTTTCCGCTTTTTAAGGCATCGATAAACTGTCCGATGACCAACAAGGCCGGATAACACGTATCGTTATGAACATGAGCCAGACCTTCCTCTTTGACTTGTTCACTTTCATTGGACAGGACTTCCAAATGATAGCCGCTTTGTTCAAAGGTTGGCTTCAAGAGACGAAAGTGGATCGGCAACATGCCGGGAACCAAAATGGTATATTGATCTTTTTTCGCATTATCAAACTTTGTATAGTGCGTAGCCATTTTAGTCCTCCTTTCCTTCTTCAATCGCTTCTTTTAGGGAACGTAAACGAATTCTGGCCGCTCCCAGATTGTCGATTTCATCGATCTTGATCTGGGTATAGAATTTATCCGCATCTTTTAAGATATCTTTGACTTCATCACTGGTGATCGCATCGATACCACAGCCAAAGCTTACCAATTGCACCAGCTCCATATCCGGATTTTCGCAGACATATTTTGCCGCCTGATACAAACGCGCATGATAGGTCCATTGATTTAAAACATAGACTTTCTGACGATCTTGACGCGGCACGCTTTCTTCACTTAAAACCACAAAACCAAGTTGTGTTAAAAGCTGGTGGATTTGATGGTTGATCAAAGGATCCAGATGGTAAGGTCTTCCACATAATACAACCATCGGATGATGGTGCGCTCTGGCATAACTTACCGCATCCAAATGCTTTTGTACTAACTTTTCATGAAACAGCTGGCGTTCCAGTAAACCTTCCTGTAAAGCAATTTTTAACTGCTTCTTCGTATAATGAAGATTGGCTTGTTCCAACGTTTTTTTCATCGTTTTCGCAAAGCTGTTTTCATCATCCAAGCTGATATACGGATATAAGAAGAACTTATCTCCAAATTCCATGTTGGCCGCAATATTTTCCGGATAGTAGGCAACTAAAGGACAGTTAAAATGATTGTCACTTTGATGTTCATCCACATTGTATGTCATACACGGATAAAATAAGATATTTTCTTGTCCGTTGATCATCTGTACGATATGTCCATGAACGACCTTGGCCGGGAAGCAGGCAGTATCACTGGGGATCGATTGTTGTCCATCATAATACATCTTCTGCGTTGTCGGTGTCGTCCATACCACTTCGATCTGCAGGCAGTCAAAGAACTTGGTCCAGAATGGAAGCATATCATAATTATTCAAAACAAGCGGCATGGCAATCTTTTGATCGTGCTTGTATTTCTGCTTCTGCTCATCCAACATCTGCATCTTTACTTTATAAAGATCCGGCAATTCTTCTTTTTTCTCTATAGTTTTGATCATCTTGTCACATTTATTCCCTGCGATAAGACGTGTACCATCATTAAAGATATTGATTGTCAAGGAACAGTGATTGGTACATCCATTGCAGGCAACAGACTTAGAGGTATGGGAAAACTGCTCCAGCGCTTTGGCATCTAATACCGCACTCTTGGTACGATGCAGCTTTTGTGCATACAAAGCTGCCCCAAAAGCACCCATCAAATGAGCAATGCTTGGACGGATGACTTCATAGCCCAATTCCTGTTCAAAGCTACGTAAAATCGCATCGTTCTGGAAGGTTCCCCCCTGAACTACGATATGTTTACCGATATCTTCTTTATTTCTGGCACGAATGACCTTATATAGTGCATTTTTTACGACTGACTTACAAAGACCGGCACTGATATCTTCGATCGTAGCGCCATTCTTTTGGGCCTGTTTGACACCAGAGTTCATAAAGACCGTACAACGTGTTCCTAAATCAACCGGATGCTTAGACTTCAAGCCTAATTTCGCAAACTCCTTGGCATCATAGCCTAAAGACTTCGCAAAGGTTTCAATAAAAGAGCCACAGCCAGAGGAACAAGCTTCATTTAATACGATGTCATCGATATGTCCATCCCGTATCTTAAAGCACTTGATATCCTGTCCTCCGATATCTAAGATGTAATCGACCTGAGGATTAAAATAACGGGCAGCTACATAGTGCGCCATCGTTTCTACGATACCACCATCCAAATGGAAAGCCACACGCATCAATTCTTCCCCATAACCTGTCGAATACGCACCAAAAATACGGATATTCGGATTTTTTTGATAAATTTCTTTTAGATCTTGTAAAACGACATCTAAAGGATTTCCCTTATTGGAAGTATAGCTTTCATATAAGATCTTATGTTCTTCACTCAACAAGACCAACTTTGTTGTGGTAGAACCGGAATCGATACCCAGATACGCTTTTCCCTGATACGTTTCCAGTTGGTCGTATTGCACATCATGCATCTTGTGACAAGCGATAAAATTCTCATACTCTTTCTCATTTTCAAAAAGCGGCTGTCCGGATTCCATCTGCATCGGCATATGAACCAGCTGGTCCAGACGTTCCACAAGATTGTCATAGGTAAATGTCTCCTGAGCACAAAGTGCTGTTCCCAAAGCCACAAAATGAATGGCCGTTTGAGGACATGTACTTTGTTCGGGTGAAAGCTGCAGCGTTTCTTCAAAACGCTTGCGCAAACCGCTCATAAAGTATAAAGGTCCCCCTAAGAACAAAATATTCCCTTCAATTTTTCGTCCTTGTGCCAAAGAAGTCACTGTCTGATTGACCACAGCCTGAAAAATGCTGGCGCAAAGATCGGATTTATCCACACCTTGATTGATCAATGGCTGAATATCTGTTTTCGCAAAAACACCGCAGCGACTGGCGATTGGATAAATCTTATGGCATTGGAAGCTGGCTTCGTTCATCTGTTCCAGTGACATATCTAAAAGAGAGGCCATCTGATCGATAAAAGCACCGGTTCCTCCGGCACAAGTCGAATTCATTCTCTGCTCCAGACTGCCTTTAAAAAATAAGATCTTGGCATCCTCTCCTCCCAGCTCGATAGCGCAATCAGTTTGTGGGTAAAACTTCTTGATAGCTGCTGCCGAGGCAAAAACTTCCTGCACAAAAGGAAGATGGCCGGCTTCACAGAGGCCTAAAGCACCGGAACCGGAAATCGCAAAGGAAAAAGGCTCGTTACAGAATTCTTTTAATTCCTTGATCTTCTCTAATGCCTTTTGACGAACCTTGGCCATATGTCGTTCATACGACTTATATAAAATGTTGTTTTGTTCATCTAAAACCACAGCTTTGATCGTGGTACTCCCTATATCAAACCCTATTCGAATTGTCATTTTCAATCACCTGTCCATTATTATAACCAATTCAAAGAAAAAATCATCAAAAAATGCTTAAAAAAGTAAGTACCTTAAATTTTAATTTACTTTTTTTTAACGATTGTTTTTTAATTTCATGATAAAATGGCTTTTAGAAAGCGCCTTTTAGTTTTCTATATAAATATAAGGATATGAAAGGATTTTGATTCTATGAAAATTAAATTAAACCGTCAGGAAATACGGTGGGTTGTTTATGACATAGGAAACTCCGCTTTTATTCTTCTAGTTTCCACAATCCTTCCCATTTATTTCAACAGTATTTCCAGTGCACAGGGCATTCCCGAATCCAGCTATCTGAGCTATTGGTCGTATGCGACCTCCATTTCCACACTGGCCGTCGCGATCTTAGGCCCGATTCTGGGAACACTGGCAGATTATCAGGGTAAAAAGAAAAAAGTATTTCTTCTTTCAGCACTTTGCGGTGCCCTGGCCTTGGCCTGTTTCTGGGTTCCATCGTACTGGTTAAGCTTTCTGATCTTATTTATTGTCGCAAAGATCTGTTATTCTCTGTCTTTGATCTTCTATGATTCCATGCTTGTGGATATCACGACAGAAGATCGAATGGACAATATATCCTCAAAAGGCTATGCCTGGGGTTATATCGGAAGCTGTATTCCCTTTTTGATCTCACTGGTTTTTGTCTTACTTTACGAAACATTGGGTATTTCTTTAAATACGGCTATGATGATTGCCTTTGTGATCAATGCCTTATGGTGGATCGGTTTCACTTTACCTTTAGCTTTTCATTATAAACAAAAATATTATATCGAACCGAAAGCTCATCCGGTCAAAGATACCTTTGTACGTTTGTATAAAACATTAAAAGATGCCCGCCAACAAAAGAAGGTCTTCTTATTCTTACTGGCCTTTTTCTTCTTTATCGATGGTGTTTATACAATCATCGATATGGCAACCGCTTATGGGACCAGCCTTGGCTTGGATACAACCGGCTTGTTGTTGGCTTTGTTAGTGACGCAGATCGTTGCCTTTCCGGCCAGTCTGACATTTGCGATTCTTTCCAAAAAACAGGATGCCGGCAAGCTGATCAAAATTTGTATTGTTGCCTACTTCTGCATTGCGGTATTTGCGATACAGCTGGATAAACAGTGGGAATTCTGGTTATTGGCCGTTGCGGTTGGATGCTTCCAGGGTGGAATTCAGGCACTTTCCAGAAGCTACTTTGCCAAGATCATTCCGGAAAACGCAAGTGGTGAATATTTTGGTTTATTTGATATCTGTGGAAAAGGAGCCAGTTTCTTAGGAACCTTCCTGATTGGCTTTGTGACACAGCTGACAGGTCATCAAAATTTAGGCGTTGCCGCCATCTCTATCATGTTTTTGATCGGACTCTATTTTTTTAATAAAGTCACCAGGCTGTAAAAAAAGCTTTAACACTTTCAATCCAGTGTTAAAGCTTTCTTTATATTCACATATCTAACGAACCAGCTGTCCTGCCAATTCCGGATCCTTTGCCTCTGTCATATTTTGCGTAACAACCTGGCCGGCGCCGGATTTATACACCTTGATATCGACCTGACCTTCTGTATGTGTATCATCCAATAAGAAGTTATAGGCATCAATCTCCAGATCATACATCTTTGCCTCTTCGGTATTGGTAAAGTATGTATCGACCGGTAAAATACCATTGACCTGATTATAGGCTTCCTGCGCTACGGCATTGCACGTATCAGCATTCGCATCATCGGATACATCAATAGAAATACGCAATGTCGCACTCTTTAAATTCACTTCAACATTTTCAACACCGCCAATGGATGCGATTGCCGTTTGTACCTGAGAAATCTGGTCGTTTGTGATGGCTGGATTTAAATCCTTGGAATCAAAACGATTGCCCACAACCGGTTCATTTTGTCCACCCAAACTGGTTAAAATTACATATCCTATGATCAAAAAAGGAATCAATATGACGATCAGCGTAAACCAAACAATTTTATGTCCTTGTTTCGGTGCTGTTTTCTTCTCTTTTTTAGGTCTATTCTTCAAATTAATGGCCATACTTTCTGCCTCCTAGAAAGTATTATACCATAGTTTTTATTTTTGTATATTTTAACACGACACTTCATCAAAACTCTTTCTTCGATACGATATGAATACTAACCTTTAAAGAAATGATCAAAAGCACAAAACTGACACCATACAACAATATAAGCATCGTTCCCTGTCCTAAGATGGGCAAGCTTTGAAGAACCTGCATCCAGTCGATTCCGATAAACTCCAGGCCCTTCTGAATAAACGTTGCGATCAACAGCAATGCGCCAATCAATACAATAATGGCAATTCTTCCTCTTTCCTGACCAAACTTTAAATGAAATGGAATCATAATAGCCTGTAAAAGAAGAATAAACGCAAACAATCCAAAATGAATCATCCATCCATCAAAGTCCAGCAGCATTCCTTTTTGTGCGGCCATAAAAATCGTGAATAGAAACATCACCACTAAGGAAACAAATGCCAACACAAAGGATAAAGCATATTTTTCCAATACATATTCTTTACGCGTGATTGGAAGGGTGAATAAAAACGCATTTCCATTATCAAATTCATCATAGCTGATCGTACTTAAACCAAATAGTGATACCACAAAGGGGACAAATCCTAATGGAAATGTCATCATGGAAACATCTTCTGCCGATATCGACATGCCGATCGCAATCAAAAGAATCAGTAAGAAAAAATATTTTTGTGCAGCCATTAACTTTAAATCTTTGATCCATAAGCCTTTCATAGTGAATACCCCCGAATCATCATCGTGATTACCGCATCGATCGTTCCTTTTTCTATTGTGATCCCCGGTTCATTTTCCATATAATATTGTTTCTGATTGGTTAAACATGCATAGCCATACGCCTCTTTACAAACTTTTAGGATATACTGTGTATCCAATTTCTTAAACTGTTCTTCACTCATCTTTAAGATGGCATAATCACTTAAAAGTACATCGGTATCTTCATGGAAGATCATTTTTCCTTCATGAATCATGTATAGATCATCACACAAGCTTTCCAGGTCCTCGGCAATATGGGAACTGATCAAAATCGAAGCATCATTTTCATCTTCCATATAATCTCGCAACAAGTCCAAGATCTCATCTCTTGCGATCACATCCAAACCAGCTGTCGGTTCATCCAAGATCAACAACTTGGCGTGATGAGATAAGGCAATCAAGACTTTTAATTTGGCTTTCATTCCTGTCGAAAACTCCTTGATCTTTTGATCGTATGGAAGTTGGAAACGTTGCATTTGCTTCTGAAAGTAAGAAAGATCAAAGTTTGAGTACATATTTTTTAATATCGCGATGATATCACGTACCGTTAAGTATGCACTAAATCCAGAATCGGACAAGACCACACCTAATTTCTCTTTTTCTTTTCCGCTCAGTTCATGATGTTCTTTTCCAAGAATTTGAATACTTCCGGAATCTAATGTAATCAAATCCAGAATAGCTTTAAAAAGAGTTGACTTTCCAGCTCCGTTTTGCCCGATCAATCCTGTGATCTGTCCATCCAAAATTGTCAAAGAACACTCCAGTTCAAATGTACCATATCGTTTTTGTACCTCTTTTACTTCCAACATGACGATTCCTCCAGTAAGAGTAAAAACAAATCCTTGAGTTCCTCCTTTGTGATATCAAATCGCTTTGCCTTTTGAAGAATGCCTTCCAAATCCTGTTCCAGCTCTTTTCTTTGTTCTTCCCAAACAAGCTGTGGATTCACAGGGGCAATATAGCTGCCTTTGCCATGGACTGTACAAATAAAACCTTCACTTTCCAATGCGTCATACGCTTTTTTGACCGTGAGTGCACTGATTTTCAATTCTTTTGACAAAGTACGAACCGAAGGTAAAGGATAGTTCTCCTTTAACTCCTGTTTCAAGATCCCTTCTTTGATCTGTTCTACGATTTGTTCATAAATAGGAACCATAGATGAATGATTGATGATAAGATGCATGACATCGCTCTCTTTCTATAAACAGTATATAACAGTATTATACAGATGTAAAGAAAAAAACCTGTCGAAACAGGTTTACTTCACTGACATATGAATTTGATCTAAGATGCCCTGGTCACTAAAGACAAGATTCAAGGTTTTATTCTCTTCCTGGTATTGCAGCTGATTCTCTTCTGAAGAAGTTGGTTTTCCATACAGTTCTTCTACAGTATCCTGCTGGCTCCACCCCAATACGATTTTTTGGGCTAACATCATATGCATTCCTGAATTCATGCGATGAACAACGATCTTTGTGATGGAAGCCTGACTGGTTTCTATGGTTTGATCGGTCGTATTGGTAACGGTTATATGCATCTGCATTCCATTTTTGTTTTCCAGATCTAATTCAATGCTTTTGCCGGCATCCAGATTCTCATGTTTTTTGGCCTCAAATTCGCTCTGTTGAATGGTCCATCCGCTTTGGGTTAAAGAAGAAAGTGGATCGTTTAAAACATAAACTTGATTATCAATCTGCAGCTGCATGTCCTGCCAGGAATCCGATAGACGATCGTTCATGGAAAGCTTATTGATCAAAGACTGTGGTAATCCTTTTTCTACCTTGATCGAGCGAACGATCTGTGTGCGTGGAAAGATTTCTATCTGGGCAAAGACATCTTCAGAATCTTCACCCCATGCATCATCAAGCTTCTGCCAGCTTGTTTTGTTTAAACGATACGTTTGAAGATGACCGTTTTGATCAGTACCGGATACATCATACTGCCCTTTTTTCTGTTCCAACACCACATTGGATAACAGGACTGTTCGTGGATTTTGAATGGATGCGATATCCATCAAAGGATCCTTCAACAAAAAGAACACGACTAGAAAGACCGGAACCAGACAGATCAAGACGGTTAAAAACCGTAAAATCTTCTTTTCTTCTTTATGATGCGATAAGATGGCACCGGCAACAAAACACATGATGATCAAAGCAGCCACCGAAATCAAAATCTGCACATAGTTTGTATAAACTAAACCGAGGATGCCTTCCATCAACTGTCCCTGATTCGATGGTGTAAAGTAGAAATAATAAGCCCCATAACCGGCCGCTGCCAGTATGATCAATATCAATAATATGATAAATACCCACTTTATCTTGCTTGGTGCATTTGCTTTTTTCATTCTGCTTCCTCCTTTTCCTGATTCAGTCTTTCCTGCAGCTTTTTTTGTACAAGTGCCGGATCTGCCTGTCCTCTGGAAACTTTTAACACCTGTCCGACTAAATAAGACAGGGCGCGTTTCTTACCCTGGCGATAATCATCGATGCTTTGTTGGTTAGCATCACATACCTGCCTGATCCATTCTTCAATTCGACTAACATTGGGCTGTTCTTCTTTGGCCTTCTGTATTTGATCCTCTACATTTTTACCGTTTAAAAAAGCAAGAATCCACTGACGAATCCTGTTTGTCGAAAAATATTCTTCTTTTTGATCAACGATCCATGCGAATCGTCTTGGATCGACATCGGACAAAGAAATCGCATGACTCTTCATCTGATTTCGAACATCACTCAACAACAGATGAAGAACATCTTTATTTCGCTCTGTATATTTTATAACGGCAAAATAGAAATCCGTCAAATCTTTTTGTGTCAGAAGGCTCTGCGCCTCTTTCTCATCGATTCCCTGCTTCTTTAAAATATCCAAAATTTCTTTAGGATCACGTGGCCGTCTTGCGATGATTTCCTGAATCCAGCTTTTGTCCAAATGAATAACTGGCAGGTTCGGTTCCGGAAAATATCGATAATCTTTTTGTGTTTCTTTTTTTCGCAATAAGATTGTCCTTTTTGTCTTTTCGTCAAAACGACGTGTCTGCATTTCTATTTTTTTATGTTGATCCAAAAGTAAAGACTGTCTTTGAATTTCATAATCCAAAGCCTGACGAATATGTGAAATCGAATTGAGATTTTTTAATTCCACTTTATCTCCCAATTGTGATGGATTTTGACTTAACGAAACATTGACATCACAACGAAACTGTCCTTTATCCATGCGTCCCTGGGTTACACCCAGATAAATCAGCTTTTGTTGAAGAGATTTTACATAGGTGCAAGCCTGATCCACTGAATGAATTTGCGCCGTGCTGACAATTTCCAGTAAAGGGGTACCACAACGATTAAAATCCAACAAGGTACTTTGCGAATGGTGGATCATCTTTGCGGTATCTTCTTCCAGATGCACTCGTTCAATACCGATTTTTTGTCCTTCGATCATCATATAGCCATTTTTTCCCAGTGGATAAAACTGTTGTGTAATCTGAAAGCCTTTTGGAAGATCAGGATAGGCATAGTTCTTGCGATCAAAGCGTAAAACCGGATCGATCGTACAATGTAGTGCATCACAAACCAAAATACCATACTCTACCGCTTTTTTATTAATTGTCGGCAAATAGCCCGGCAACGCCAGATCAATGATATCCAAAGAAGTATTTGGATCTTGATTTTGTGTAACAAAAGCCGAGGAAAACATCTTTGCCTTTGTACGCAATGCACAATGAATTTCAATTCCTATATGTACCTTATACATGATCCATCTCCCGTATCACTTGAGAAAACATTTTTGCGGCTTTTAACAACAAATCTTCCCGGCAAGGCTTAGCTGCTAAATGAAGGCCAAAAGGAAGACCCTCCTTATGTCCAAAAGGAATGGAAATGGAAGGATAGCCGGAAAAATTGGATAGCTTTAAATACGAAAGTCCGATCGATGTATCCTCTTTATATTCTGAGATCAAAGGTGCCACATCCGGTGTAGTCAAAGAAAAAACAATGTCTGCTTCTGTAAACATAGAAGCATACGCATCAACCAGTTTACGGCGTATCTTCTGTGCCTTGATAAACAATCGCTCCTGATTTTCTTTATGCAGTGCATAAGCTCCACATAAAAAGCGTTTTTTGACTTCCCAGGAAAACCCCCTAGAACGAATGTTTTCCACGCTTTGATCTTTGGATGACAAGCCAAAGCGAAGACCATCCAAATTGGCATGATTGCTGCAGGCTTCGGCATTGGCAATCACGGTATAGACAGGATCGATCAACGCTAATAGAGATTGTGGCATTTGTACGTGTTTGATCGTTTGTTTTGTTTCCAGTTGCTCGATCAATTTTTGTAGTCGAGCTTTTAAAACAGGATCGGAATCTTCCGATATTGAATCAAAAACAGCCAGTCGTAACAACCCTTGTTTCTTTTGGGATGTTTTTTCAAGTGATTTTGGCAAAAATGTCATCAAATCTCTTTCATCCTGCCCTTTTAAAACATCATATACACATTCTACCTGTTCTATAGATCGAGCTAAAATACCGACGTTATCCATCGAACTGGCATAAGGGACAACACCAAAACGGGAAATTCTTCCATATGTTGGTTTTAGCCCAACCAGTCCCATATAGCTGGCCGGTTTACGAATGCTGTCACCGGTATCCGTTCCCACAGCTACATCAGCACCATCGACTGCCACCAAAGCGGCACAGCCACTGCTGCTTCCTCCCGGTATTCGGCTTGCATCCCATGGATGAATGACCGGCCCATGAATATCATTGTTGCCGGAGCCTCCCATTCCTAACTCATCCATGGCTGTCTTTGCGACAATACAGCCGCCTTCCTGTTTGATTTTTTCTACAATGGCCGCATCATAGGGACATTGATAACCTTCCAAAATTTTAGATCCGGCCTGTAGCGGATAGCCTTTTAAGGAAATGTTATCTTTAAGGGCTATTCGTATATCCTTAAAACTTCCTTTGTCTTGTATCTCAGGTATAACAAAAGACACAATGGCCTGTGTCTTTTGTTGCGCAAATTCACATTGTTTTCTGATATTTTCTCTGGTTAAGGGCATTTATTTCACCACCCTGCTTACTTCTATATACCCATCTTTTGTAGAATTGGCATTGATCAAAGCTTCTTCTTTGGTCAAGGTGTAGATCGAATCCTCTTTTCGAAAAACAGCCTCTGTTTCAAAACAACGAACCATGGGTTCCACATTTCTTGTATCCACTTTTGAAAAAGCTTTAGCGATTTCTTCCATTTTACACAGTTCGTTTTCGATTTCTTCATATTGAGAATCATCAATTTGAATACGAACTTCGTTTTGAAGCGCTTTTATTTTTTCTTTATTCATACTCTTACTGCATGGTCATCACATTGACATCTTCACTGCCGGCATTTTTAGACACGATGGCATACGTACCGGCATCGGTGATAACTTCTACTTTATAGGTACATGAAGAATTGGTAAAGACGACCATCTGTTCACTGGCGGCCTGTGTGATGGCCAAAATCTCGCTGGCAGTCTTTCCATGCGCTGTCAATGTGATATTCAACTGAATAACCTTTCCATCTTGTAGAGTGGCTTTCCCAACCAGATACGAATAATCGACAAGAACATGACTCAGTTCATTTTGATATTCCGCAAACTGCGCTGCCATATCGGAATCTGCCTCACTGAAAGCAGCACCGGGAACCTCTACCCAAGTCAAATCTAATTCTGAAAAATCTCCCTGTGCTCCTTCAAAATATCCTTGGTAAATATAAGAACCCAGGGTATCTGATGCATTATCCAAAGAGAAACAGGCTACGTAAATCGGCACATTAGAAGTAATGGAGTTAAAACGCTCGCGCATATAGCTGACCAAATGACCGGAAGTTACCTCTAAGTAATTCTGCATGCGACTTTTGGTGATCTCCACTGTTTTTCCATTTTCATCCTCTAAGGCATCGTTGACGACCATTGCGATGGAAATGCCTTGCAGCTCATCATCGGCATACCAGTCCAGCTCATACAGATCCACTAAGATCACAGCCCCGCTGACTGTACCATTTCCGGTATTAAAGCCCTCATCCGGACTGGGATTTAACCCATTGGGATTTTCATCTCGATTTGTTCCTAACAAACCTCTGGAGCCATCGGTGGCATCCAATTCATCATAATCCAAAAATTCCTGTGTTTTATAGGCTACTTTCGTGGGTGAAAAATACGTTTTTGAAAGATCCATCAATCCTTGTTCCATGCGAAACCGCGCTTCCGTATCTCCCATAAGAGCAGCATGCTTGATACGTGCATCACTACTTTCATAAGGCTGTATGGCCGCGTACTCTTCCTCTCCAATCGGATCGAGCTGATTCGAATTGGATACCGTACTACATCCACAGAGCACCAACAAAGACATCAATATACAAAGACTAGTTTTCCTCCAATGCATTTGACACCTCCTGTACGAATTCTTCCTCGCTCATTAAAGCAACACCTAAATTACGAGCCTTTTCCAACTTAGAACCTGCCGCCGTTCCATAAATGACATAATCTGTCTTTTTCGATACCGAACCAGCTACATTGGCTCCTAATGACTCTAATATTTTTTTAGCTTCCGTGCGTGTATAATGCTCTAAGGTTCCCGTTAAAACCACCGTTTTGTTACTGAAACGAGACGCATGGATCTTTTCTTTTTCCTGTTCCATATTCAAGCCCTGCTCCTGTAGGACCTGAATCAGATGTCTGTTTTTTTCTTCCTGAAAGAACGCCAGAATACTTTCAGCCGTGATTTGTCCAATATCACGAATTTGTACCAGCTCTTCCAAAGTTGTGTTTCTTAAATTTTCCATCGTGCCAAAATGATGCGCCAGGATCATTGCCGCCTTTTTACCGACCTGACGAATACCCAGCCCATACAATAAGACACCTAACGGCTGTTTTTTACTTTCTTCGATCGTCTCCAACATATGATCGACCGATTTGACCTGATATCCTCGCTTCTCTAAAAGCGCTTCACGATGATTCTTTAAAAAGTAAATATCCTCAATCGAATTTAAAAAGCCGAATTCATGCAGCTGTTCGATCTTTTTATCGCCTAAAGAATCAATATCCATCGCATCACGAGAGGCAAAGTGAATCATACTTTCGACAACACGTGCCGGACAATCCTGATTGATGCAGTAATGCGCTGATTCTCCTTCTAAACGTACCAGTTTAGAGCCACAAACCGGACATTCTTTAGGGAACGCATATGGTTTTTGAGTACCATCTCTTCGTTCTTTAATACTGCTGACAACTTCCGGAATGATTTCTCCGGCCTTTCGTACTACAACGATATCACCGATGCGAAGATCTTTGGAAGCAATCATATCTTCATTGTGAAGCTGGGCCGCACTTACCGTCGTTCCGGCAACTCTTACCGGTTCTAAGACCGCATTGGGAGTGATCTTTCCGGTTCGTCCAACCGTGATCGTAATATCTTTTAACCGTGTCTGAACCTCCTGGGCCGGAAATTTATAAGCGGTCGCATAGCGTGGCGCTTTTGCGGTAGAACCTAAACGCGCCTGATCCGGTAAACTGTTTAACTTAATGACCATCCCATCGATCTCATAGGGCAGTTCTTCTCTTTGTTCATGAATCGACTGAATAAAGTCCCAGATTTGTGCCGTATTTCTACACACCTTGCGTAACGGATTGACACGAAAATGAAGCTGATCCATCTTTTCCAATGCTTCTTCCTGACTGGTGATACCAAAATCAGCTGCATTCTGGAAATAATACCAGTAAGCATCCAACTTTCTTTGCGCACAAATGGAAGAATCTAACTGACGAATGGAACCGGCTGCCGCATTTCGGGGATTGGCAAATAAAGCTTTTCCTTCTTTTTCCTGCTTTGCGTTTAGCTCTTCAAAGCTTTTTTTAGGCATATAGACTTCCCCGCGAATCTCGATGTGCCTTGTTTCTTCGATATACATGGGGATTGAACCAATCGTACGTACGTTATTGGAGACATCTTCTCCGACAAATCCATCGCCACGTGTAATAGCCCGAGTAAATCGTCCATTGTCATACAACAAAGCCATGGCCAGTCCATCATATTTGCACTCTACGACAAATTCGGCATCTTTTACGCTTTCTTGAATTCGTTCGACAAAAGCTTGAATTTCTTCATAATTAAAGACGTTTCCTAACGAAAGCATCTGTGTCTGATGCTCCACCTTTTCAAATCCATCCAATACCGCACCGATGATACGCTGGCTGGGTGAATTGGGGTCGTACAGCTCCGGATGTTTTTCTTCCAGCGCCATTAGCTCCTGCATCAAACGATCGTATTCCTGATCAGATACACTGGGCTTATCATATACATAATATTCAATCGAATACTTCTCTAAAAGTTTTCGTAATTCTTCAATACGTTGTTGTTCATTCATATATTTCACCATCTGTATTATAACACGACTTTATGTTTTGCCTTTTTGATTGAAGGATGCAAGGCGTTTAATTTCTTGATGCCATAAGGATGTTTAAAGGCAATCGTCGCAATATTGTTTTCCAGCTTTAAAACGATTCCTTCCCCAAAGACCGCATGCGTGACACGATCTTTGACCTTGAAAGGTGCTTTCGATTTTTTAGAAGGAATACCAATCGATGCCACCTGATGTTCTTCTCGTTTAACTTCCTTCTCTTTTCCTTCCTGAAAGGTGCATTTTTCCGGAATTTCCATGATAAATCGACTTTGTACCTTGTACTTATCCAACATGTAGCTATAGCCTGTATTCCATGTAATATACAAATGTCGTTTGGCTCTTGTCATCGCCACGTAACAAAGTCGTCTTTCTTCTTCTAAGGCTTTTCGGCCTCCTTCATCCATGGAACGAGTACTTGGGAATACGCCGTCATTGAAGTTGACCACAAACACAGTATCAAACTCTAATCCTTTGGCTGAGTGTACTGTCATCAGCGATACACAATTTGCACTTTCCTCATTGGCCCGTGATGTAAACAGGCTGACCTCCTGTAAATAGCTTTCCAGTGTCATTTCCGGATCTTCCCGCAGGCTTTGAGCGATATCGCTTTTAAGTTCCTTTAAGTTTTCCAGACGTTCTTCTTCATTTTCTTCCTGCAACATTTTCTTATAACCACTTTGTTCCAGCACGTACTCTAAAAAATCTTCCAAAGAAAGATTCTCTCTTTGTCTTCTCAAATCCTCAATCAAGCTTACAAAGGAGGTACATTTTTTGATGATCGCACCAGAAATCTGTTGCGGATCTTTTAAAACTTCGTAGAGATTGATGCCACGCATCGTTGCTTCCTCACGCAGGTTCTCGATCGATTTTTGTCCAATGCCACGTCTAGGCTGATTGATTACACGAAGCACGGCAAGATCCAGTGATAATTGTTTAGGATCACTTTCTTCCGGTTTGGTACATAGCTTTAAATACGCCAGCGCATCTTTGATTTCCTGTCGTTCATAGAAGCGAATCCCCCCATAAATACGATAAGGGATCGATACGGTACGAAGCACCCGTTCAAAGGAACGAGAGGAGAAGTTGGAACGATACAAGATGGCCATATCCTTATAATCAATTCCATTTCGATGTTCTTCCTGTATCTTTTTTGCGACATATAAAGGTTCTTCATTATCATCGACACATGTATGTAATACAATTTTGTCCTGCCCCGGGATCTGGGTAAACAAATCCTTTTTAATTCGATCCTCATTGTACTGGATCAAAGCATTACTGGCATCCAGAATCGGTTGGGTCGAACGATAATTCTGATCCAGGATCACACTTTTACACGGTTGAAAATCTTTATCGAAACGCAGAATAATATCCACGCTGGCACCACGCCACGTATAAATCGTCTGATCAGGATCTCCAACGACACATAAGAACGCATGGGGACCTGTCAACATACGAATGATCGAATATTGAATAGGATCCACGTCCTGAAACTCATCGACATGAATATAATCCAATCGATTTTGCCATTTGGTACGAACCGATTCTTCCTTTTGTAACAGATGATGCGCTTCTCTAAGCAGATCATCAAAATCCATGGCCTTCATCTCTTTACGCTTTTCTTCATATTTCTCATAAATATGCGCAATGTTTTCCTGCTCTTTCGTAAAAGCCATTTCCAAAGCCTGTACCGGACTGAAGTCCTCGCTTTTATACCCGGAAATCATGCCTAAGACCTTATTCATATTCAATTCTTTGATATCCAGATCCATAGCTTTATAAATCGGTCGAAGAATCTGTTTTTGATCATCGCTATCCAATATTGTAAAAGAGCGAGGGTATCCGATCGCATCCGCATCTTCACGTAAAATACGTACACATAAAGAGTGAATCGTTGAAATGCGCACTGCCAGTGCCTCTTTACCCAGCTGGGCCATCAGACGTTCCTTCATTTCATTGGTTGCCTTATTGGTAAAAGTAATCGCCATGATCCGATTTGGGAACACCCCACATTCTTTGACCAAATAAACGATACGAGCCATCAATACACGTGTTTTTCCACTACCAGCCCCAGCGATGATCCGTACATGCGAATCCGTAATCGAAGCCGCTTCTCTTTGTTTACTATTTAATGTTTCTAAAATACTCATTTTCTTCACCTCGATTATTTTATCATGGACACTGTAAAAGAAAAAGGAAGGTTACCAAAAAGAGGATTTGCAAAATATTATTAACAAATCCTCTATAGATATTCTATTATATTTTTTTTGTGAAAATCACCAAACTTTTGAATTATAATCATGCCTCGCAAAACGTTTGACTGTAGCAGTTCCAGCATCTCGCCAAAAATTACATCCTAATGTACCCGAATAAAATCTCTCTAACCTTACTTGATATACATCATATACTGGTCTTGCATATATAGTTCCTTTTTGCCCTTTGTTTAAAGTAATTGAATACGTTGCCTCTTTACTTGTAGATTGTGTCACATTAAAGCCTAATGAAGTAGAAATAACTCCATCAGATGCCGATACAAAACGGAGGGAATTTAGCATGAAACAAAAGATTTTTTATTTTAGCATTCTTCTTATTTTTATATTGATTTGTACTTTAGTATTTCGTTTGCATTTCAACACAAAAAAAAGAGAAATCTTCAATTTCTACACAACTCATTCAACCAAAGACCATATCCACTTGCAGTAACCAAGATATATATCAGCTTGTCCTCCAATATGTACACAACAAAGAGAATACTCAAATAAGTGTTGGAGCCTCAACAAATACTCAGGATGTTCAAATTCAGAAAGTATCCACCGAACTGATAAATAGATATACAAAAATCATTGTAGAATTAAACGCGCCTAAAGAAGTGTCTTATTTTGATTTAACACTCAATATTAATAATAAAAGTTATATGCTTAAAAACATCACACATCATAACTTCCATACAAAAGCCCCTGTTGCCTATTCCTTATCCATGTTACAGGAAAATCCTGATTTTCGTCATGAAACAGGTACATACACGCATGTCGGATTGGATCATAAGGATATCCGCAAACTTACATTCGGTCTGTTACAGGAAACACTAAGAGATATAACCTACCAGAACAAACACGAAGCAGAACTGATCAGTAATGCTGTATTTCCTTCTATTATCGGTGTATATTACATCGAAAACAATCAAACTACATGCATAGGTAACACATATCGTAGTATCAATATTGAATAAATCTTTCTTTAAACAGGCAAAACAAGGACACACAATCTATTACATACTTAAAATCAACGATTATTTTAAATTTTTTTCAAAAAAATTCATAGTTTTCGCAAATTTTATCGTATCTAATAGTGGAGGTGTATCATTTTGAATCATTATGATTTATGTTTAAAAGAAGTGTTTGAAAATAAAGAACGCTTTGCCGATTTATTTTCCCATGCCTATTTTAAAGGGAGGCAAATAGTAGATCCTACTAAGCTTGTATCTTATGACAAGGAATCGCATCACGATCTTGGCTTTCGTCGTGAAAGAGATTTAGTGATGTTATATGATCAAAAGTTCTTTCTGCATCTGGAATTCCAAATGACAAAAGATCCTTATATGCCAGTACGCATCCTAAACTACAAATATGCCGGACTTCATGAACAGACAAAAGCCAGCACTCGTTTTCATCGTTTATATCCGATTCTATCATTAACGCTTTATATGGGACAAACCAAATGGAATACGCATAAACGATTATACGAATGTTTGGATGCTTTTGTACTTGAACAAACAGAGATACCTGATTATGAAATGGTTTTGTTTGATATTCATAGTAGTTTGATTTGTTTTATGGATATTTATTTACAGAAATTTTTCCGATTGATACAATATGTATATCAAGAAAACTGGGATCAATTGGTACAGGACGAGTATTTACAGGAGATTGAAGAGGATATTCTTCAAAAGGCAAACGTATTTATTGAATTAGATGAGCAATTTATAGAACAACATAGACTAGGAGGTAAAATCAATATGTGCAAAGCTATAGAAAATTTGAAAAATAAATGTAGAGCCGATGGTTTTGATAATGGTATTCACAAAGAAAAAGAGTCCATTGCCTTAAAGATGTTACAGGAAGGGTTTGCCTTAGATACTATTTGCCACTTAACTGAACTTCCTATCGCGACTCTTAGACGATTGCAAGCTCACTAAGACGCTTTTATGACAAGCGTCTTTTCTTTCACCATTTAAAAAAATGCCCTTAAACAGGACATTCCATTTATCTTCTGGCACCTAAAGCTTTTGTCAGTGCGATATTAGCGATGATTGCAACAACGATTTCCGGTATGGCGTTTGTTAAGATGACCGTTCCCATAGCCGCCATTAAAGCACCTTGGGCAACACCGATAGCTTGTGCATAAGGTGCTGCATAAAATAAAAGAATCAAACCCAGAACACCGACTGTATGCAAAGCCGTAGCGATTAAAGCAGCAGTCGCCGCACTCAGGGAAACAGACTTTCCTTTTTTGATCAATCCATGATAAATCGTACCGGCAAGCCATCCCAGTAAAAGACGTGGACCGATCGCAACGATCAAAGATTGAAAGCCGCCACTAAAGCCGCCGACTTCTACAAAGGGACTGAACGCAAAGCTGGTTACCGTAGGTGCCATTGTCGCATTGATCACCGAAGTGATTCCAAAGACAAGTCCCATCAATACACCATACTTGGTACCCATCGTACAGGCACAGACAATAACCGGTACATGCATTAGCGTAGCACTAAGCACTCCTATTCTCAAATAGCCTAATGGTGTTACCAAAAGTACAACTTCAATCGCTAAAAATAGCGCCAGCATAGTCAGACTTTTGATCTGATTCGATGTTTTTGACATATTCAATTTTCCTCCTACTCTCGTTCTTAAAGATACGATGTAAACAAAAACTTCGATTTGGAATCTTCAATTATAGTCTTTCGATCTATATTGTCCAAAGCTAAAAGAATTATAAAAAAATGACAGGAACAAATCAACCCTGTCATTTCATTTATAATCAATTCCAGACTTAAATTTCTATATAAAAATAAGCTTGGCTTTTACTTCTTCTGTGTTTTCATCCACGAATAAGTCTGCATGCGAATAAAATTCACAATGTCAAAGATAAACTTTCTTTCATCGTTAGACATATTCTTTAATTCCAGAAAGCCCAACATGACTTGTTTTAAACTGATTTCGCTCAAGTTCGATACATTTGTAATATCCAATCGATTCATGATAGAGAAAATCAAATCAATATACTCCTTTTTTTCTTCATCGCTTTTTGATAAAAGAAGTCGATCGACAAGCTGTAAAGTTTCTTTACTGGTTATAGAAAGTTCTTTAAGCGGAAGATAGGAATCCGTCGTGATCTTCCAGCTGAATGTATCATGTTGAAGGAGCCCACTTTCTTCAGCATCCAGCACGACTTCTTTTTCATTATGCTCCAAAAGACAACCGATGATTGAGTCCTTTGGCTTATAGTTTGTGATCTTCTTCAAAACAGGATTATCCTTTACCGAATCAATAAAAGAAGAACGAAAGCCCGGTGCATCAAAGGCAAGAACTTTGGTGATCACATCCGCATATTTTGCTGTCTTTAAAGCGGCATACATTGCCAGGTTTCCTCCTTTAGAATGACCGCTTACATAAATCTTTGGATAGACTTTCTTTTTAACAAGACCAAAAAAAGAAGTTGTTTCCGGGATACTATCCAACACTTGTTCCAAAAATGCCAATGCCAGCTTATGACAAGGTAGTTCATCTGTATAAGTCATGCGCATATTTTCTTTCCAGCCGGTCATTGTACCATCCGTACCACGAAAGCTGATCAAAATCGTACCATCCGGTATCAAAAAGGCCATGGCCCCAAACTGAATCATCTTTTCTTCGTCATAGACCTCCTGATAGTGTGTAATACGAACATTTTGATAACGTATCGTATCTTGTAGATCCATGACCAGATTTGGTATATTCTTGGAAAAACAGAATCTCTGTTCGATTTCCTGTGCTGTATGCATTTTAAAATAAGACTGGCAAGCCTGAGGTAAGCAAACGGGTTCTTTTTGGACAATATGAGTCCAATCGACATACGATAATTCATTCAGAATCAAAAGATCGACCCAGTTTAATGGTCGAAAAGAAAATGGAATGTCTTTACGCAAATGTACATAATTCAACATGTTTTCCATACTAGACACCTCGTTTTTCATATAGTTGAGCGTATTCTACATATTCCTGTGCATTGTCCAGAATTTGTTCGATCTGTTCCGGTGTTACAAGATGATGAACCTTGCCCGGACATCCTAAAACCACAGAACCCTCCGGAATCACCTTCCCCGGTGGTACCAGAGCACCGGCTCCGATAATCGAATGTTTGCCAATCTTTGCTGCATCCATAATCGTTGCACCCATTCCAATCAATACTTCATCTTCAATGGTACACCCATGTACAATCGCATGATGACCAATCGTAACACGATTACCAATTGTCAGCGGATTCCCTTTGGAACAGTGTAATACCGCATTATCCTGCACATTGGTCTGTTCACCTATACGAATCGTATCACTATCGCCTCGAACTACCGTTCCAAACCAAATGCTGGAACCCTCGCCAATCTGCACATCGCCTGTGATTGTGGCATTCGGTGCTTTATAGTAAGATGGTCTAGTCTGTTGGATATCCTTAATCAACCAGACAACCCCATGCCATGTATCAAATTTAAAGCCACATTCCGGCAAAGAACCACTCCATTGATACCCATGGCGTTGATGAAAAGTAATACTTCTGTGATTGGTATCGGTAATGCAGGCAATCAGCCAACGATATCCCTTTTGAATACACGCCTTTTCCAATGTCTCCAATAAAGAATCTGCCAATCCGAAATGAGATCCTTTCCTAAAATAAATTGTTACTTCCATGCAGAAGCGATAGGCTGCCTTAGAAAAAGCCGGATGCACATACGCATAACCTATTACCTGCTCTTCATGACAAGCCACAAAGATTGGGTATTCCTTAGCGATTTCTTCCATCTGTAATTTATATTGTGAATACGACATCGGCTCCAAGTCAAAGTTATAGGCTGTTGTCTTCACATAATACGCATAAATATCATAGAGAGCCGATAGATCAGCTGCTTCAAATGCTCGAATAGACATTACTCCATCCCCCTTTTCATCTATTATACAAAACAATAGATCTTCTGTATAAGAAAACAGATCATGAAACCATGATCTGCTCTAATCCTTCAAATTGAAGGTTATAATATCGGGCATATGTACCGCCCTTTTTCATCAATTCTTCATGCGTTCCTCTTTCCTGCAATCCATCATGATTGATGACAACGATCTCATCGGCGTTTTTAATCGTCGATAAGCGATGGGCAATCGTGATGCAGGTACGATCTTTACTCAGTTCTTCCAAGGATTTTTGAATAATTCTTTCACTCTCATTGTCCAAGGCACTGGTAGCCTCATCTAAAATTAAGATCTTTGGATTCTTTAAGAACACACGGGCAATCGAGATGCGCTGCTTTTGTCCGCCGGATAAACGAGCCCCTCTTTCACCGACAAACGTATCATATCCATCCGGCAAAGATAAGATAAAGTCATGAATATTTGCCTTCTTGGCCGCCTCTATAATTTCTTCTGGTGTCGCATCTGGTTTTCCGTATGCGATATTTTGTTCAATCGTTCCGGTAAACAGATAGACATCCTGCTGCACCAAACCAATAGCTTGTCTTAAACTTTTTACCTGCAGATCTCGCACATCTTGTCCATCGACCAGAATCTGACCACTTTGCACATCATAAAAGCGAGGAATTAAAGAACACAAGGTCGTCTTTCCAGACCCGCTAGGTCCAACCAAAGCCACTTTCTTACCGGCCGGGATGTCCAGATTTACATGTTCCAATACAGATTCTTCCTTGTTGTAGGTAAAAGAAACATCTTTAAAAGAAATATCACCGTGTACATTCTCTAAAGGATGCGCATTCTTGGCATCCTGAATGTCCGGCACTTCTTTCATCACTTCTTCAAAACGTTTAAATCCAGAAAAACCTTTTTGAAGCATTTCGGTAAACTCAATCAAAATATCGATCGGCGCCACAAAAATATTGACATACAGTGCAAAGGTGGCCAGCGTTAAGGGGCTTAAATTTCCCATAGCCACAAAGTAACCTCCACCGACCAAGACGGTCACATACAATAAACCCTGAAAGAAATTATTCATGCCGTAATAGGTTCCCATCACACGATAGTTTCGTTTCTTGGAAGCTAAGAATTCATTATTGGAATGGGCAAATTTTTCTCGTTCAATATCCTCATTGGTAAAAGATTGTACAACACGAATCCCGGCCAGGCTGTCTTGTAATGCGGCATTGACATCACCGATCTTTCTTCGGTTATCCATAAAAGTTGCCCGCATGGATTTGTTTTGTGTATAGCTAAAGACAAGCATGATCAAAGTCACGATAAACAACAACAAAGCCAAAGGCCAGTAGATCAAAGACAAAATCACAAAGGAGCCGATGATCTTGATCAAAGAAATAAACAAATTTTCTGGTCCATGATGAGCAAATTCGCAAATATCAAATAAATCACTGACAACTCTTGACATCATGATCCCGGTATTGTGCTTATCATAATAAGAAAAAGAAAGTCTCTGGTACTGATCAAACAACTCTTTTCGCATATCTCTTTCCATGTGAGCACCCATGATGTGTCCTTGGGCGGACACATAATAGCGACACAAAGCACGAATCACATAAAGAACCAACAGTCCGGCAAGCAACCAGATGAGTCCCTGCAAAATTTCCACACTTTTTTGAATAAACATCGTATCTGTGCAGTAGTTTAAGATCAATGGGAAAGCCAAATCAATCAAAGAAATGGTTAAAGCACAGAACAAATCAAAAAAGAAGACAAATTTATATGGCTTATAATAGCCGATAAAATGTTTAAATGTTTTCATAGCATCACCGGGAATCATTATAACAGAAGCACACGAAAAAAGAAGCCGTTTTGCACGGCTTCCCACTAATCCTCTTTTTTGCTGGCCTGAACGATACGACTGGCCTGCGGTTCCGGTACTGGATCATAACGATCCATTTCCATTGTATATTTCCCAAGACCTTGCGTCATACTTCTTAGCTCTATAGAATATCTGGCCATTTCCGCCATTGGAACCTGTGCTTCAATAATCTGATCCCCATCTTCCGGTGTCATACCCATGATGGCCCCACGACGTTTATTCAAATCACCGATAACCGTTCCGGTATATTCATCCGGTACTGTTACGACAACATTCATGATTGGCTCTAACAGAATCGGATGACACTTTGTCATCGCATCTTTAAAGGCAAGTCTTGCCGCCAATTTAAAGGCCATTTCACTGGAATCGACATCATGGTATTTACCATCCGTCAAAGTTGTCTTGATGTTGACCATTTTATAACCGGCCAAGCTTCCCTCTTCACAACATTCTCTCAATCCATTTTCAACAGCCGGGAAGTATTGTTTTGGCACAGCACCACCAAAGACTTTTTCATCAAATTCCATTTCTTCTACATCCGGATTTGGCGCAAAATCGACAAATACATGTCCAAACTGTCCATGTCCACCGGATTGTTTTTTATGACGACCTTCACCGGTTGCACTCTTAGTAATGGTTTCACGATACATAACCTTTGGATCGGCCAAAGTTACTTCAGCTTTGTATTTATTTTTCAGTTTATTTAAGATGACATCCAAATGCTGATCTCCGATACCATATACGACCGTTTCCTTGGTTTCCGTATTATTGATAACCTTAAATGTCGGATCTTCTTCAACTAAACGAGCCAAACCATTGGAAAGCTTATCTTCATCATTCTTTGTTTTCGGGAAGATAGCCTGCCCAAACATTGGTTCATCAAAGGCAATCGGATCAGCCATCAACAACTTACCTTTTTCGCAAAGGGTATCGTTTGTCTTGGTATTCTGCAATTTGACCAAAGCTCCGATATCTCCGGTAAACAATTTACCGGCAGCTGTTTGATGTTTTCCTTTAATGATATAGATCGAACTGATTTTTTCCGGTTTTCCGTTATTGGCATTGACAAGTGTAGAATCAGAATTCAAAACACCACTTAATACCTTCAAGTAAGAAATACGTCCTACAAATGGGTCAACAATTGTTTTGAAGACCTGTGCTGTCAATGTTTCGGTTTCCGATGTCAACAATTCGACCTTCACTCCATTTGGTGTTGTAGCTGTGTACATTCCTTTTTCCGAATACGTTGGGAAATAAGAAATGATCAAGTCCATCAAACGCTGGATACCGATGGATTGAATGGCACTTCCGGAGAAGACCGGACAAATTTCTCCATTACGTACACCGATACGAACACCCTTTGTCAGCTCGGCATCGCTGAATTCTTCTCCCGAGAAGAATTTTTCCATCAGATCATCATCACCCATCGCAACGGCTTCGGCAATCTGATCTTTGTACATGCTGATTTCATCTTTCATGTCTTCCGGAACCGGCTGAGGTGTATCGCTTCCGGCATGTTCGCCTTTATAATACCAGGCTTTATTTTTGATGATATTGACAGAACCGACAACTTCTCCGTTTTCTACGATCGGTACTTCAAATGGAATGATCGATTTTCCAAATTCTTCATGAAGTAAAGTATAAGCATCGTTAAAGCTTGTATTTTCTTCATCCAGTTTATTGATAAAGAAAATCGTTGGTTTTTTCGCTTCTCTTGCCTGTTTAAAAGCTAATTTGGTTCCGGACTCCAATACATCTTTGGCATTGGCTACGATCAGGCAGCTGTCACCTACCGCAAAACCGGCTTGTTTTTCACCGACAAAGTCCAAATACCCCGGTGTATCGATGAAATTGATCTTACAGTCTTCCCATTCGATTGGAACGATGGATGAATAGACAGAAATGCCACGTTTGATTTCCTCGGAATCAAAGTCGATCATACTGCTGCCATCGCTGGTCTTTCCAAAACGATCGGTCGCCTTGGTGTAATACAACATAGCTTCCAAAACGCTGGTCTTACCGGCACCACTATGTCCGATTACGCTGACATTGCGTACTTCTGAACTTAAATAATCTCGCATGGTCCAATCCTCCTATCGTAAGATCGGCTCCAATTGAGCGCGACAGTGTTCTCTTACGTAATCTAAAGCTGTATTTCCCTGTTTGTCCTGCATATCTTTATCAGCACCATAGGATAACAATTTTTCAACAAGGCTTGGGTATCCTCCATAAGCAGCACGCATCAGTGCCGTACATCCGTTATTATCAAATAAATTCACGTTGGCATTTCTTTCCAATAAAATAGAGATCGTATCTCGTTTAAAGGCGATGCAAGCTTCCATCAAAGCGGTACGTCCTACTTCATCCTGTGCGTTGATATCGGCACCGGCATCCAATAAAACCTGCACACAGCGATCCTGTCCTAATAAGGCGGCACGCATCAATGCGGTACGTCCTCTGTCATCTTTGGCATTGACATCAGCACCGGCATCCAGTAATGCCTTACAAATTGTTTTGTTTCCTTTTTTCGCAGCGCCCATCAAAGCAGTTTTTCCTTTATTATCCACCAGATTGACATCCGCTCCATTATCAATTAAAACTTGTACGACATCCTTGCGATCTCGCTTAGCCGCACGCATCAATGCGGTTCTTCCATCTCCATTTTGATAGTTGACATCGGCTCCTGCCTTGATCTGCCCACATACCATCGGGAAATCACCATTTGCGCATGCATCCCAAAATACCTTGTTGAAATTCTGATCCATTGTAAGTTCCTCCTTCTATTATGATTTGATCAAATACAGAAAAACTGGAATGCACCCATCCCAGTTTTATCCTCTATAAAAGAAGTGTGAATTTCCATTTCCGCTTGTAACAACAGTGCTTTTTGTCATCTTCACCACTTCCTTTGCTTGATTGGATTATATCAAAATCCCTACAAATGACAAATCAAGAGCCAAGAAAGCCATTTCTGTGACCAAGTAAGCCACTTAGTAACCAAATAAGGCATCCAGTTCTTCCAAACTGGTGACAAAATGTACATTTTTGATACCTTCTGCATCTAAAAATCCTTCTTTGATCATGACATCCAGTTGTTGCTTCAGAGTGTCATAATACCCATCCAGATTATAGAGTACACAAGGATAAGGTAACTGATCTAAACGGACCAGAGAAATGATTTCGGTAATTTCCTCTAACGTTCCCGGACCACCCGGTAAGGCAATAAATCCCTGTGCCAGATCGATCATCTTCTGCTTTCTCTGAGACATGGTATCCACCATATATTCTTCATCTAAATGATCATACAATTTTTCAATCTTTAATAAAAATCTTGGCATCACACCGATGATTTTGCCTTTTCCCTGATAGACCGTATCCGCCAATAATCCCATCTGGCCTTTGCTGCCGGCACCATAAACCAACGTATTTTGATGTTTGCAGATCCATTGTCCGATGGATTGTGTCAATTCAGAATACTTTGGATCATTTCCCATACTGGAACCTAAATAAACGGCAATATTCATAATACTTCCTCCTTGCCTGTATACCACTATATCATGTTTCTTTCAAAAGCGATGTCAAAAAGCTCTTATACAACATTTTTTATATTGACTTTAACTATAGGTTATCTATCATTAATGTATAAAGATCTTTAGGAGGCATAAAGATGATAATTGATATTCCAGATCACGAAAAGCCCTATGTCGGACGTGTCATTGACTTTGCGCGAAAACAACAAAAACGCTCCATAGAAGAAATTACACAGGGTATTTGTGCAAGACAAACCTATCAAAAAATCATAAAATCTATCGTAACAGAAAGTGAAATCTACGATTCTTTATTATCCAGACTAGGACTCCACTATGATTATGAAACATCCATCACTCCATCCTATGCTTTATTGTGGGAAGTTTTTCTTGATCAAAATTGGAATGCTTTTTATCATGAAATCAAAGTCATTAAATGCGCATTGAAAAATTGGGATATATACAGATACATACTACATTGTTTTATAGAATGTATCGAACAAAAACTCTCCTTAGACAGTGCCAAACAATTGTTGCCATTATTGCCAAAGTCGTTACAAGAAATCGCTTCCTACTTTATTCTGACTTTTTTATACAAGGAAGAGATACAGGACAAACAAATATTCACGATTTTATCCATGGAAACGGCTATCAATCAATGTGAGTATTTGTTTTTGTTGATCAAACAGGAACAGTATTATCATGCCGCCATACTATGCAATGAACTCCTGCATACGACCTATGGAAAACTGCATTACTCTGTCCTTATCGCAAAACTTTTTATTATACAAGCCATTCAAATAGACGATTTTGATCAATGCTGCACGGAAATTAAAAATGATCCTTGTTTTATTCCCCATTCCGATTCGACCAATCAGTTTAGCTATACTGCCGGTATGTTTTACTACGCCCATCAGGACTATGAAAAAGCCTGGGAATACTTATCTCAAGTATACACTATTGAAAAATATACATTTCCCAGTGTATTGTTTCTTTATCATATGGAAACCATTACAAATTATCAACTGCCAAAACACGATACAACGCATATGATAAATGAAAACACTGAGAAAGCATATCGTGTGTTCTTTCAATATTACAATATGAAATATAATCATGTTCCCTTTTCTGCATTAGAGAACTATTTGTGGAACGAGTGTCGTGCGATGATCCCATTCGTTTATCCTCAAAACATAGCGAAAACCATTATTCATGATGAATTGTTCTGGATTTCCAATCAAACAGGCGATAAAAAGAAATATTATCAATTCAATAAGAAAAAGTAAGCTTTTTGATGCACATCTTCCCTAAACAAAAGAGAATTGTTCTCCTTTTTCGAGCAAAAGCTTTCATTTTCCACTCAATTTCAACCAATTAGACAGCTATCAAGAAAAATGTCTAATTTTTTTTATATCTATTTTCGTCCAGTACAATATGCATTAGAACAAAGAGCACAGCGACAAGAAGTACAAAGGCGTCGAAAGACTCATTTTAAAAAAAGACAGGAGAAAACATCATGAATACAAAATACACCTACAGAGTTTTGAAAACAAAATTAAAAAAAGTAAAACTTTTTCAAATTTTGACCATTGGTTGTTTAAGTGCCTATACGCTTTGTTTGTACAGTCTCATTTTTATCATTCAAAATATAGTGGATACTATAACCACTAAACCAGATACCTTTGCTATAGATACTATCATTTATATATCGGTGTTATTGATTCTATTGGCACTGCTTGGTTTCCTATCACAATACACATTTCACCAAGTACCGATTCGGGCAAAAAATGCGTTTTTATCAGAAATGTACCATGAAGTATTAAGCAAATCAGTTGAAGATTTTTCTTCTGTTCACTCCAGTGAGATATACTCTTTATTAAGTAACGATGCCATCGCTTTTTCGCAAACGGTCGCCACGAATTCTGTGGTTGTCTGTTTTCAGTCCATCACTTTATCGATCTGTATAATTTCCATGTTTATCACACAGATGGTATTGGCTCTTATTTTGATCTTATTCGTATTCTTTTGTTTTTGTATTACAGCCGCAATAAGTAAAAACATAGCCCATGAAAACAAAACCGTGTTCAAACAAAAGGAAAAGATGACAAAACTACTCTTAGAAGGTCTGAAAAATCATCAAGTGATTCGTATTTTATCGAAAGAATCCTTCTTTACGAATCGCTTGAAATCATTTTTACATCAAAGCCTGTTCTTCCATGAAAAAAAGCTGGCCTTGTACCAATCTCAATATATGACCATTTATATTTTATTAACCACAGTTTTGCCGTTTTTAAGCATAACCATAGGCATTTATTTTGTATCTTTGCACTGGATGTCAATTGGAAGCGTATTGACCATGTATGCTTTATCTTCGCAGCTGCAAGAACCCATACGTCAGATTGCCGAGGCGCGAACCAATCGTCTGACTGTTTTACAACTCTGTGATCGATTATCGGTTTTGTTGCACAAGGAAGATTCTCGAAAAGTATTGGTGAATACAATCAATGAAATCAAAATGGAGAATGTCTGTTTTGATTATCCGGACACACCTGTTTTAAAAAATGTGTCAGTTCAAGTTTATAAAAACGATCATCTTCTCATCAAGGGGGAAAGTGGGGCGGGTAAATCAACAATATTATCTTTGTTGATGGGCTTTGAAAACTATCAGAAAGGTTTGATCACCATCAACCATATAGAACTGGATACAATCAATAGAAAAAACTTATACAAGCACATCTTATTAGTAAACCAAGAGCCATTGATTTTTCATGATACCGCCAAACAGAACATCACTCTCTATGATTCTTATTCGGATCAGGAAATCGATGAGGTCATCTCCGTTTGTCAGCTTTATGATTTCTACAAGAAGAATAAGGAAACTTTGATTGACGCCTGTCGCATCAGTAAAGGACAGGCACAAAGAATCTCTATAGCCCGTATGCTGATTCGAAAGCCGGATGTTTTACTATTAGACGAACCTACCAGTGCACTGGATGAAAAAAACGGTATCGCTTTTTCAAAGGCTTTACATACGTTCTGTCATCGTCATCAAATAACGTTAATCATCGTTTCTCATAAAACAGATATTATGTCAATATGTAATCAAACACTGACAATCGTTTAAAAGAAAGCGTAATATCTTCGATTCTCTTCATTGCATAAAAAAATAGCCCTGGGGCTATTTTTTATCATTTCAGTACAAAGGAAACTTGTCCTTTCAGTTTATCCACAGATTCACAGACGACTTTGACTTTTTGTCCGATCGTATAAATTTTCTTTCGATCCTGCGAGATCAAACGAGATGCGACTTCATCAAAATCAAAATAGTCATCCAGAGAATGAATCGGTACCAGTCCCTCTACCGTATTTGGTAATTCCACAAAAAATCCAAAGTTATGCACACTGACAATGTTCCCTTTAAATATTTGACCGATTTTATCTTCCATATATTCCGCACGTTTATAGTCATTGACCTGCCGCTCCACATTCACGGCATCTTTTTCTTTTCCGGAAATGTAGAATGCCTGCCGTTCACATTTCGCCAAATCTGTATTTTTATCTTGTTTATTCTGTAAGAATAAATATTTACGCAACATCCGGTGTACGACTAGATCCGCATAGCGACGAATCGGCGAAGTAAAATGACAATATTCGCTTAAAGATAAGCCGAAGTGTCCCAGACAGTTGGCATCATATCTTGCCTTCTGCATCGCTCTTAAAGCTACATAGCTTAATACATCGCAAAGAGCAGGATCTTGAATCGACTCCAAAAACTGCTGCATCTCCTTGGTCGTGACAGAATCTGGATAAAATGAGGTTCGAATTCCCAATGAGTGGGCCAACATGGTCAAATGTGAAACTTTTTTGGGATCTGGTGTTTCATGGACTCGATAGATACCCGGAATTTCACAAGTATTTAATGTATGTGCCACACAAACATTGGCCAGGATCATAGCCTCTTCAATCATCTGCTCGGCAAAGCCTCGTTCTCTGCATTGCACATCGATACATTTTCCTTCTTCGTCCAAAACCAGTTTAGGCTCTTTTGTATTAAAATCAATCGTTCCTCGATCGTGTGAGCGCGCCTGTAACAATTTAGCACAAGCTTCAAATGAATATAAAAGCTCCTGAATGTCTTCATATTCTTTTTGCGCCTGTTCATCACCCTGTAAAAAACGATTGACCTTGGCATAGGTACAACGTTGATTGGAATGAATCAGACTTGGCACAATCTCATGATGCAGACAACGACCCGAAAAATCTATATCCATGACACAACTCAACGTGCAACGATCCACATTGGGATTTAAAGAACAGATGCCATTACTTAAGGCAAACGGCAACATCGGTACAACACGATCCGCCACGTAGATACTGGTAGAGCGGGCAAAAGCCTCCTGATCGATTGGACTGCCTTCTTTTACATAATGCGACACATCCGCAATGTGAACATACAAACGATAACCCTGTTGTGTCTTTTCAATCGAGATCGCATCATCAAAGTCTTTGGCATCATCACCATCGATTGTTACTGTCATTAAGTCACGAAAATCGCTTCGTCCCTGTCGTTCTGCTTCCTGCACTTCTTTTGGCATGGCATCGGCCTGGGCTAACACTTTGTCCGAAAAATGCTGGCGAACATTATTGGCGGAAAGGATGGAAGTGATATCCATTCCTTTTTCATATTCATACCCTAATAACTTTTCAATACGACACTGTAAGGGATCGGTGTATTTGGTGATCAAAACCAGAGCTTTCATACGATGTTCAATATTAAATTCATCTAAATTCTGAATTTGAAATGACGCATGCAGATCCACATCACTGTAAAAGATAAACTGTCCTTTTCTTCGATAGAAGGTGCCGGTTACTTTTGTGATGCCCCGCGAATAAATATGAATAATTTCGTTTTTCTTTTTTGTACAATGCACTAAGACTTCATCTTTATCAAAGGCATTTCGTCCATATTTTTTCGGTACATACACCTTATCTTCTCCATTGGAAACCATAAATTCATACTTTGAGATATCTTTTACTTTTCCAACGACAAATTCTTTTTGATCAATATAAAAATACACACTGTGGTTGTTGCAGAGGATTCTCTCGTCTTCCAGTGCATTCAATGCCTGAATAAGTTGTGTAAAATCCTTTGAGGATTGGCATTTTAGCTTTCGTTCCAAATCCTTTATTGTCCATTGTTTTTTCTTTTCAAAACATTCTAAGATTCGATCTTTCATTTTATCACCACCAAAAAAAGACCTTACGGCCTTTATTAAACGATCTGTAATGCGATTACAAGTGCGAAATACAAAATTCCGCAAATCAAAGTAGCTCGAGAGATGACTTTCTCAGGTCCGCGTTCCTTTTGTACCGCAAACAAGTTCAAATCACCACTTCCGGTAAAAGCAGCACTCAATCCATCAGATTTTCCGCTCTGCAGCAGTACAAGTATTATGATGATACCCGAAAGTACCATTAAAATTACATTTAAAATATCTTCCATTTTATCCACTCTTCCTTATCAAAACCCATTATAACATAAACGAATCAAAAGAAAAGTCCAAACAGTCCAATAGATCACGAACAATGATGTCCGGATGAATGTTCAGTCTTTCCACATCTTTTTGTGTATGAACACCCGTCTGTACAAAGATCGTCTGCACATGCGCATTTTTCCCCAGTAAAATATCCGTTTCCAAATTGTCTCCGATCAAAATCACATCTTCCTTTTTCAAATGAAAGTGTGAAAGACAAAGTTCTAAGATTGGCGTATGTGGCTTTGCGATATTCGGGCTTTTCTGCGAAGATGCATATTCAAACATGGCTACGATGCTGCCATTGCCCATTTCAAAACCACCGGGTTTTGCCAAGATACGATCTTGATTGGTGCCAATCAGCTTAGCCCCATTCAATAACAACTGCAGTGCTTTGGAATACTGTGCATAATCGGCGTCTTTATTCAGTCCGACAAAGACAAAATCCGGATTTTGATCTGTGATCGTAAAACCTTCATCCAACAAAGCCTGTTTCATGCCTTCCTTGCCAATGTAATAAGCCGTATTCCCCGAATAATGAGAGCGTACATACTGCACACTGGCCATAGCACTGTTATAAAACTGATCTGGAGAAATACCGGTATAACCCATTTTCTCCATATGAATGACATTTTCTTCGCGGGTGCGCATTGAATTATTGGTCAAAAACAGATATGGAATGTTCTGTTTTTGACAATGTTCTAAAAAAGTTTTGGCACTTTCAATGATCTGTGTACCCCGATACATCGTTCCATCCAAGTCAAAGAGTAAAGTTTTCATAAGCCTCCAAAAAAAGAAAGTCTAGTCGACTTTCTTTAAATCCATATAAGGAATTTCTGTCGGTGTTTCACGTCCAAACAGAATCAACAATACGGTTGCTTCCTGTTTTTCTTCATCCATAGCTTCCACAACGCCCTCTGAGTTTTTGAAAGCTCCGTTTAAGATTTCAACCGTATCACCTACACCAAAATCAACCTGAATGTTGATATCTTTGCGACCCAAACGACGAAGTACAGAATCGACTTCTTCCTGCGCAACCGGGAAAGGCTTGGCCCCCTTGCCGGAAGATCCGATAAATCCGGTAACACCCGGTGTATTTCTCACAACATACCATGCTTCATCGGTCATGATCATCTGCACCAACAGATAACCGGAAAATAAATTTCGTGTCTTTTCTACCGGTTTTCCGTTTTTATACTCGATTTCCTTTTCTTCTGCCACAACGATCTGGAATAAATAATCTTCCAATCCCATTGTGCTGATACGACGTTCCAGGTTCTCTTTTACGCGATTTTCCTGTCCCGCATAGGTATTTACGACATACCACTCTTTTTTCAACTCTTCTGCCATGATGTCCCTCCTAAACTATCCAACGATAACTTTTAAAAGACCGCTGGCTACGAGTTCACAAATAAAGAAATAGAATCCAAATAATAAAGTAAACAGAATGACCAATCCACTTGACTTCATCAACCCTTTAAAGCCCGGCCACTCTACTTGTTTGAGTTCACGCCAGATTCCTTTGGGAGAATATGTTCTTTCTTTTCTTTCTTTCTTTTCTTTTGCCATAACGATCCCTTTCCTATTTTGTTTCTTTATGTAAAGTATGTTTGCCGCATTTTGGGCAATACTTTTTAACCTCTAAACGCTGGGTATTCGTTTTTTTGTTCTTTGTCGTCACATAATTTCTGGACAGACATTCACTACACGTTAAAACTACTTTATCCGCCATAAAAATCACACTCCCACAGCTTATTCAATTTAACACTTATTCTCTACATTAGTCAAATGAAACTGTGCTTTTTTTAGATTTTCTATCCAATTTTTCTGTATTCTTCTACAAATATAAAAAATGAATCCTCATTTCTAGACGATTAAGTACCAATCTTGGAAACATAAAAAGTCAAAATACAACGAATCCTTTTAGTTGTATAAAGTTACTATTCCTTATTCTATAAAAAGATAAAATCACTCCCACTAAAAGTGGGAGCTGATATAGTCTTCTTACTCTTGAAATACGATTTCCAGCTTTATGCGATCCGGGTCTTCAAAATACACAGCGTAATGATTCATCCCTCCGGCATATGGATATTGTTCGTCATACAAAAGTGGTATCCCTTTTAAAATCAATTGTTCACGGATTCGATCAATTTTGTCTTTATCTTCACAAGAAAATGCCAAATGATTCAATCCAATATGACAACGATTGTATCCATTGGGAAGATATTTCTCTTGTACCTGAACGAAAACTAAATAAAAGCCATCTTTCCTATAGGAAAAACCTTGTGACCAATTTTGAAATAAAGTAAAGCCTAATAAGCTTAATAACCAGCTGTAAAATTCTCTCGTTTTTTCTAAATTGCTGATATAGATTTCAATATGATGCATCGGATTAGGCCGTCAGTTCTTCCTCGCTTATTTCATCTAACCATTGAGAAACAGAGCCTGTCACTTGTGCTAAACACCCTTCTTCAAACGGAACGATCAATCCGGCTTCTTTTACGATCTTTCGAAATGGCAGTGTTCCACCGATCTTACAAATATGTTGATAATCTTCAAAGGCTTTTGGATCCTTGTTTTCCATACGTGCCCAAAACTGCATGGCACAAACTTGGGCTAAGGTGTAGTCAATGTAATAGAACGGTGACATAAAGATATGAGCCTGACGCATCCACCAGCCTCCTCTTTCCAGTATTTCAACTTCTTCATAGTTTTTATGCGGAAGATATTCTTTTTCCAAACGGCGCCATGTATCCATGCGCTCTTGATGACTCATTTCTGGATGGGCATAGACTTCATGTTGGAAATGATCTACCAAAACACCATAAGGCAAGAATTTAAGACTACCGGCCATATGCGAGTAATAATAGCGATTTACATCTTCTTCAAAGAAACTCTGCATCCACGGATGCGTAAAGAATTCCATGGACATCGAATGAATCTCACAAGATTCATAGGTTGGCCAAACACAGTCACTTGGATAGATATCTCTGGACTCATAAATTTGATAAGCGTGCCCTGCCTCGTGGGTCAAGACCTCGGCATCGTGTTGCGTTTGATTAAAATTCGCAAAGATAAACGGACTTTTATAATCAGGCATAAACGTGCAATAGCCACCGGCTGCCTTGCCCGGTTTACTGTCTAAATCCAATAATTCATGTTCGACCATGAAATCAAAGAAAACGCCGGTTTCTTTGGATAACTCATGATACATCTTTTGGGCTCGTTTGACTAACTCGGCACGATCGTACTTAGGTGTTGGATTTCCCTGCAGAAATTCTACCTTTTCATCCCAGGCATGTAAAGTATCATATCCTAAACGTTTTTGTTGACGCTTGTACAAAGCACTGCATAGAGGAACAACATCCTTTAAAACCTGCCGGCGATACTTGGCTACATCTTCTTGGTTATAGTCATAGCGATGCATACGAGCATAACCTAACGCAATAAAATTATCATATCCCAGCTTTTGTGCCATACGTGTACGGACCTTGATCATTTGATCAAAGATTTGTGCAACTTCTTCTTCGTGTTGTTCAAACCAGTTCCAATAGGCCTGTAAAGCGCGTTTACGAACTTGTCGATCGGAAGAATTGGTTTTGACTTCCAAGCTGGATAAATTATAGATTTCGCCATCAAAAGGAATCTCGGCACTGGCAATCAAAGCCTGATATTTTGTCATCAGACGATTCTCTTCCTGCATATCTTCTATAATGATCGGATCAAAAGCTTTTAGATCCATTTCCTTTTGAAGAAAGAATGTCTCCGGTAGCCTGTGTTTCAGCTCCTCTAAAAAAGAACTTTCTAAAAGCGCACGATTGATTTTTTCATAATCTTTTTCCAATTCCGGCAATACCGTATCCAAATATTCTTGTTCTTTCGTATAATAAGCATCTTTGGTATCAACGGTATGACGAATTTCAACCAGTGATACCTGTGTTGCCACAAAACGACGAATCGTATCAACTTTTTTGATACAATCTTGTACTTGCTCTATAGTTTTGGCCTGCTGTATCTGTTCGGCAAGCTCTGATAATTGTTTCTGTAATGAGAGCGCATCCATATGTTGATACGCATATTCTTGAAACTGCATAACTTCTCCTTTCAAAAAAATACATTCCAGCCCCAAATAAATAAAGCCAGAATTCCAATTCCCAACAAAAGAATCGGTCCAAATACACTCAGCGCCGCAATCATTAGGGCCATCCTATCGCCTTTTTCAAGGTTGGTATAGGCGTCCGGTTTTATCTCTTTCTTTTTAAAAATCGAACGGAATCGCTCACGCCCATTCATTCAAATTCTCCCGCAAAATGACAACGGACAAAATGATTCTTTTGAATCTCGCGATACGCCGGCTCCTTCTGTTTGCAGATATCCTTGGCAAAAGGACAGCGCGGATGGAATTTACAGCCGCTTGGAATATTGACGTTGCTGGGGATTTCCCCCTGAATGACACTGAGTTCTTTACGCTTTTTAGGATCCGGAATCGGTATGGCCGCAATCAAGGCCTTTGTATATGGATGCTGCGGGTTTTGATACAACACCTCTTTATCTGCTAATTCCACCATAGAGCCTAAATACATCACCCCAACACGATCGGAAATATGTTTCACAACGGAAAGGTCATGACTGATAAAGATATACGAAATCTTCTTTTCTTCCTGCATATCTTTCATCAGGTTGATGATCTGTGACTGTATGGATACATCCAAGGCACTGACAGGTTCATCACAAACCACAAAACTTGGATTTAATGCCAAAGAACGCGCAATACCGATACGTTGTCTTTGCCCTCCTGAAAATTGATGGGGATATCGATAACAGTAATAGCTTGGCAGTCCACATCGATCCATTAGATCTTTGACATAGGCTTCCAGCTCGGGCCCTCGCTTAAAGATGCCGTGAGCCAGTAGTGGTTCTGCCAAAATATTAAACACATTCATACGCGGATTTAAGGAAGAATACGGGTCCTGAAAGATGATCTGCATATCTTCTCGCAACTTACGCATCTCTTTTTTATTCTTCTTGGAAATATCCTCTTCACGGAATAAAACCCGACCGCCGGTCGGCTCATATAAGCGTAAAATCGTACGACCCAGTGTGGATTTTCCACAGCCGGATTCCCCAACCAATCCTAAGGTTTCGCCTTCATAAAGATCAAAGGTAATATCATCCACCGCTTTGACGGCTGGTTGTCCTTCTTTATACTTTCCTTTTTTAATGGGAAAATATTTCTTCAAATTTTTAACTTCTAAGATTTTTTTACTTTCCGGCATGATCTTCCTCCTCATGTAAGAAGCACCATACATGATGGCGACTCTTTATCTTTGTATCACTCGGTTGTTCTGCTTTACATTTTTCCATCGCAAAAGGACAACGATCCGCAAAATAACAGCCCTTCGGCAAATACAAAGAATTTGGAACCGAACCTTCAATCGTTGAGAGTCGTTCTTCTTTATCCGCCAGACTTGGCATGGATTTCATCAAGCCGATCGTATAAGGATGTTTCGGGTTTTCAAACAACTCATTGACCGGTGCACTTTCAACCACCTTACCGGCATACATTACATTGACATGATCCGCTACTTGTGCCACAACCCCCAGATCATGGGTAATCAACATGATGGAAGTTCCTGTCTTTTCCTTTAAACGATTCATCAAAGATAAAATCTGTGCCTGAATGGTTACATCCAGCGCCGTAGTTGGCTCATCGGCAATCAACAGTTTTGGCTTGCACGAGAGTGCCATCGCAATCATGACACGCTGACACATACCACCGGAGAGCTGGAATGGATAGTTGTCGACTACTTTTTCCGGACGACTGATTCCTACCTCATTTAATAGCTCGATGGCACGTTCTCGTGCCGCTTTGGCATCTACATCCTCATGGGTCATAATATTTTCAGTAATCTGATCGCCCACCGTGATCACAGGGTTTAAAGAGGACATAGGCTCCTGAAAGATCATAGAAATCTCATTACCACGAATCTCACGAATCTGTTCATCGCTGGCCTGTGCTAAATTGAGCCCCTCTGCATTCTCCGGTACATTGCCGGTATACATGATCTTAGAGCCCGGCATGATCTCACCTGGCTTATCGACCAAACCTAAAATGGACATGGCCGTCACCGATTTACCACAACCGGATTCTCCGACAATGGCCAGCGTTTCATTCTCATACATGGTAAAGTGATTGCCATCGACCGCTTTGGCATCCCCGCTTTTTGTATGAAAGTAGATACGAAGATCTTCTACTTTTAAAACTTTTTTATTTATGGACATACAAACCTCCTATCGTAACGCCTTAGGATCGAAGGCATCTCGTATTCCTTCACCGATCAAATTAATTGAAACAACCGTCAAAAGACACATAATTCCTGCCGGTGCCCATTGCCACGGATAGTTCAAAAAGATCTGTGATTCCCTTGCCAGATTCATCAAGTTTCCCCAGCTTGGTGTCGGCGCCTGTACCCCCATCCCTAAAAAGGAGAGCCCGGCTTCAGTCAAGATGGCACTGGCCATTCCCAGAGTCGCATTGACAATGATCAATGAGAATACATTCGGCATCAAATGCTTAAAGATCTTAGAAAAATCTGAAAAGCCCAAGGCCTCACAAGCCTGCATAAATTCTTGTTCCCGCAAAGTTAAGATCTGTCCTCGTACCAGCCTTGCCAGACCCGGCCAGGAAAGCGCTCCAATAATCAAAGCGACGACTAGTAGTTTTTGTTCCTGCGGCACCCACAACATAATAAAAGAAACTGCTAAAATCATGGGAATAAACGGTAAAGAATACACAACTTCAGTGAAACGCATCAATAAATTATCAATACGCCCTCCGTAGAAACCGGCCACACCACCGACAATAGAACCTAAGATCACAGTAAAAGCAGCCGCCAATACCCCAACAAAGATGGAAATTCTTCCCCCCAGAAACAAACGAAAGAATACATCACGTCCTTGTTTATCAGTTCCCAGAAGATGTTGTGCACTTGGTGCTAAATTCGTACTGGACAAGTCATAGTCATTGACATCGATTCCCAGAATGATCGGTACAAGAATTACAGATACCAGAATGACTAAAAAGATAATCAAACCTGCCATTGCGATTCGATTGGCCTTAAAGCGACGCCATGCCAGAGTCCAGGGACCTACGACATCGATATGTTCTCCATTTTCTAAAATGATATTTTGTTTTTTCTTCATACCAACACCTCTAATCCTCTACTTTGATTCTTGGATCGACAAAGGAATACGCAATATCGGCTAATAAATTTCCCAAGACCATTAAGACAGCACTAAAAATCAAACAGGCCATCGCCAAGGAAGTATCACGATTATTGATCGAATCAATCAAAATCTTTCCAATGCCCGGCCAAACAAAGACTGTTTCCAAAATAACGGCACCCGAAAACAGAGAAGGAATGTATAATCCCAACAATGTAACAAGAGGAATGCGCGCATTTTTAAACGCATGCCGATAAATGACAACTTTTTCTTTTAACCCTTTCGAACGTGCCGTGCGAATGTAATCCATGTTAATGACTTCTACCATGGAGTTACGCACATACCGCGAAAACGTGGCAAAATTACTAAAAGCTAAAACTGTCACCGGTAAAATCGAATGGACGGCCACATCACCGATCATTTGAAAAACAGATGCATATCCAAAGGATTTCAACATCGGATCATACATACCATTGATCGGCATACCCGGAATATTATTACCGACAAAGAAAATTAGAAGCATTGCGAAAAAGAAAGTCGGTACAGAAATTCCTAACAGTGAAAATACGGACCAGAAATTATCAAAAAAAGACCCCTTTTTAACGGCTTGTCGTATGCCTATAGGGATAGCGAATAATAGCGCAATGATTAAAGAAAGTGCGTTGAGATAAAACGTATTCCATACATAAGGTCCAATTACATCCGCAACCGGCTTTTTTAACGAAACCGAATTTCCTAAATCACCGGTTACAACACGTCCTAACCACCGAACATATTGTTCGGGAAGACTTTTATCTAACCCTAATTTTTCACGAACCTGATCCCGCTGTTCTTCGGTTGCCCTGGAACCGGCTCCAAAATAGGCGGTGACTTCATCTCCCGGCATAGCCTTAACGGTGCCAAAAATCACGATGGATATCACCAACAATACCGGTAACAAGACCAAGAGTCGCTTAAGTATATATTTAATCATTAGATTGCCTCCTTACGTATAAATAGAAGAGCAAGTCGAAAGGCTTGCTCTTCCTTTTGGTTTAGTTTTCAAGAGTCACTTGATCCATTGCCTGTGCCCAGCTATGTACTGAAGACGTATTCAGATTCTTAACACGTTTATTATAGAGATCAAAATATTGATTTCCATAGATCGGCAAGTATGCATCCAATTGTGAAGCACGCTGCATCGCTGCTAAATAGTTTTCCTTAGAAACTTCCACATCATTGGTATATAAACCTTTTTTCAAGTAGTCCTCTAACTGTGCATCTTGAATATGTGAATAGTTATCAGGGGTGTTTCCATAGTAGTTATTGGCATCACTATCGGCAAGTCCTGTATATCCGGTTGCCAAGAAGAAGATATCCCATTCCGAAGATTTCTCTGGATTGCTGACGGTATCCAACAACGTATTGAAATCAACCGTGGTCTGTTTCAGATCCACACCGATTTCTTTCCAGGACTTCTGAACCATTGGAATCAATGTATCTAAAACCGAATTATCTTTGGATAACATCCATTTCACTTCTAATTTTGTTCCATCTTTATAACGATATCCGTCATCTCCGACTTTCCAACCCGCTTCTTCTAAAACCGATTTTGCCTTTTCCAGATCAAAATTATAAACCGTCAAGCCATCAATCGTTTTTTCACCACGTACATATTCACCCAAGTTTTCAGATACTGGATTCCAATACACATCTGGGACATAACCCAATTCTGTATTTTCTGTGACTTCATCCGAAGCATCTTCAAATTTAAAGTAGCTGTCCACAAAAGCCTGACGATCTGTGGCATAGGATAAAGCCTGACGTACCGCGTTATCGGCCGTTGTATGCCCTTCACCGGCATTGAAACCGATATAACCTTCACCGGCGCGGAAATACGTGTTATAAGTCAATTTATCATCTTTGGAAACCGTACCAATTTTTTGTTGTTCAATAGTTTGTGGTAATAAATCGACATTTCCAGATTTTAATTCATCCACTTCTGTCTGAACATCGGTTGTCTTGATAATGATCTTTTCAACCGTATATTCACCGTCTTTTGCTTCATAGTTTTCATTACGTACAAAAGAAGCACCAGAAGCTTTATCATAGGAATTTAATTTATAAGGTCCACTACCTAACATATCACTCGTATTGGATTCAATCTCGCTGGTATCCCCTTTTTTATAATCAAACTGGGCAGCACTCATGATTCGTACGCTATCTCCAAATGTCACTAAATTATCAATGCGAGGTTCTTTGGCATGAATAATAACGGTTTCATCATCCGGCGTTTCAATACCCGTCAATTCTGTGGCATCTCCCTTGTTGTATTCTTCATACCCGACGATGTTTTCGGCATTGATGGCAAAACGGCCCGTATAACTAGGATCCGCTAAGAGAGTAAAGCTATACTTAACATCTTTACTGGTCACCGGTGTACCATCGGAGAATTTAGCACCTTCGCGAATTTTAAATGTGAATGTCAATCCATCCTCACTAATTTCCGGCATCTCTTGTGCCAATTCAGGGACAAGTTCGTTCTCTGCATTGTAGCCTAATAATCCTTCATATACCAAATCAATAGCATAATTATCATAACTGCTACTATAGTAGGCTGGACTGAAGACACCGTTTAATTCCTGATTCACACCTACCGTTAACGTATTGTTCTTATCCGAAGAACCGGAAGAGCAGGCAACCAATGTCGTTGCCATAGCACAAGATGCTAAACCAGCGATCATTCTTCTTTTTTTCATAACTTCCTCCTTGAATGATGAGCATGTCAAAAACCAGATTCATGGTACAAATCCATGCTGTATTCATTTGTATGGTTCCGCAAGCCGATCCAAAAGAAATGAGATTGCACTTTATCACTGTTCTGTTTCAGCTCTCAGATCCATAAAAGACTTAAATTGAAAACAAGTCAAATAATGTGTAAAAAAAATAAACTTATTTTCAATTCATAGTTAAATTATAGTTCATATTCATTTTATTATCTAGTCAAAATTGTAAAAATTTTTCAGAAAACATTTTCAAATAAAAAAAGAATTCCTGTCATGGAATTCTTAGAGTATTTCCTGTAAACATTTTTTTATCTTACGTACCGCATAATCATGTCGTTGTGGTGAAATTTTTAATTGACGACAAATATCAATTCTTCGATACCCTTTAATTCGTAAGGAGAGGATCTTTTTTTGCATAGGATTCAATTGCGCTAAAACTTGATCCAGATAATTTTTTGCCATAATGGATCCTATGACCACTTCATGCGTAGGATTTTGAGAAACATAGGTCTGTTCCACATAATAATCCCTTGTTTCTTCATTGACCTTGGAATCCAAATAAACGTGTTGATAATATTCCGGCATCCTGTTTCGAGAGTTTATGCGATAAGTATCTTTAAACTCATTCAACAAGACTTGCTTGTAAAATGATGTAAAACTACGCTGTCTTCGTATTTGAAACCAGTATAGACATTTTAATAGGATGGTATCGGCAATAGCTAACATATCCCATCGATTGAGCTGATGCCCATCGCGACTGACATTCGCATGACAAATGATCGTGTTGACCATTGCTCGATAATGTTTACGAAGATAACTAAATGCTTCTTCATCTTTTATGAAAAACAAATAAATCCAGAAATTGACATTTTTTCTTCTCATTTTGCCCTTTCCAGAGCAAAAAGAAATTACAGAGGATGTCTGGCACTATGAATTTGGTACAAGAGTACAGCACAAGCCACACTGGCATTTAAAGAAGAGATTTTTCCTTCCATGGGTAATTTAACCATATAGTCACATTGTTTCTTAACCAGATTGGAAATACCTTTGCCTTCCGAACCAATGACCAGAACCAGAGGTACATCATAGATACCCTGTCGATAATCACGAGCTTGATCCATATCACTGCCTACGACCCAATATCCGTTTTCTTTACATTCCTGCAGAGCATTTTTTAAATTGGTCACCGTGCAGACCGGAATCGTATAAGCTGCTCCTGTACTGGCTTTAATAGCCGATGGTGTTAAGCCCACACTGTTGTGCTTACAAAGAATCACCCCATCAACACCGGTACAATCACAACTGCGTAAAATAGCTCCTAAATTGTGGGGATCCTGTATTCCATCCAAGGCCACGATCAAACCAGGCTGTTTCGCCTTATTTAAGATTTGTTTAAGATCATATGTCGGTATTTCCTTAACTTCCACTACGATTCCATTATGATTGGCACCTTTCGTCAAGGCATCCAGCTGATCACGAGATACGACTGTCATTTTTTTATTTAACTGTTCTACACGCTGTAAAAAACGTTTGTCACGAAGCCCTCTTTGCACATATATTTTTAAGATTGAATCCGGATTTTCTTCCAGCTGTGTAAACACATTTTTTCCATAAACGATCATAGAGAATCTCCTTTTTCAACAATTTGATCCAAACACTGCGCCAGGCGCTGATGATGATCATATAAATATAGATAGCCCAATAAAGCTTCTAGTGCTGTTGCTTTTAGATACGTCTGTCCATCCGCATTCTTAGCCTTTGAATGAATGGTCGCATTTCTTCCTCGATGAAGGATCTGTTTTTCCTCTTCGGTAAAGAAATCCTCCTGCATCAGCCTATCCAAAATAACAGCCTGTCCTTTAGCGCTGCACAAACGAGCACTCTTTTTTTGTAAAATGTCTGCCTTTTGATAGCCTTTATCCAAAAGATGCTTACGAACTCTTAATGTCATCAAGGCATCTCCCATCCAGGCAAGGCTGGTCGCATTATGCGTTACGATCTCCATTACAAGATTCCTTTTTCCTGTAATTTAGCACGATATACATCGGCGGTTTCAAAGTCTTTTGCTTTAACCGCATTTCGCCATGCGGCATACATTTCTTTATCCTGGTCATCCAGTACGATAGAATCTAATTCAATTCCTAATACCCACAACATCTTTTCCAGTGCATTTTTTAAGGCTGCGACTTTTTGTCCATCAAAAGGACGGGCACGCAATGCCTGGTTGATCTTTTTGATCACTTCATGAACGACAGAAATCGCATTCGGCGTATTTAAATCATCATTTAAAGCATCGACAAAAGCCTTTAAACTTTCTTCATCCACCGCATCGGTTTCTACATTCTGCAGCTGCAACTGCACACAAGCTTGTTTATATGCTGTATAAATCTTATTCAATTCTTTTTGGGAAGAAGAGATCGCTTCTTCATTTAGATTTAATGGTGAACGATAGTGTACCGAGATCATCATCCAGCGAATGGTATTGCCCCCATGCGCTTCAATCAGGTCTTTGGCCCACCAGACATTCCCCAGTGATTTTGACATCTTCTCATTTTGAATATTGATCATACCATTATGTACCCACATATTTGCTAAATGCGTATGAGAGCACATCTGACATTGTGCCATTTCATTTTCGTGATGCGGGAATTTAAGATCCAGACCACCGCCATGGATATCGATCAACGCTTTTTTAAATACGTTATGAATCATGACGACACACTCTGTATGCCATCCCGGACGTCCCTTTGACCATGGAGAATCCCATCGAATTCCCTGCTCTGTTTCTTTCCATAATGTAAAATCCAAAGGATTTTCTTTTTTCTCATTCTCATCGATACGAGCACCGACCATCAGATCTTCCATTTTTTGATGCGATAATTCCCCATAGGTTTTATCACTGCATACACGGAAATACACATCGCCATCAACTTGATAAGCCGCACCATTCTCGATCAGCTTTTGAATGAACGCAATGATTTGATCCATCGTTTCCGTAACACGCGGTGCTACATCCGGCAAATCCGCATGCAGATTTTTACGTACACGATTATACGCTTCAATATATTTATCTGTAATTTCTTTTTCACTCACATTTTGTTCTAAAGCAGTTTTGATGATCTTGTCATCAACATCTGTATAGTTGCTCACATACATAACATCCAAGCCCTGTAATTCCAGTGCTTTTTTCAACGTATCAAATACGACAATAGGCCGGGCATTCCCCACATGTGGCTCATTATATACAGTCGGTCCACAGACATACATGGAAACCTTTCCAGGCTCGATTGGCTTTAACTCTTCAATTTTCTGGGTATAGCTGTTATATAAATTCATTTCCATCATTCCTTTCTAAAAAAACATAGACAGGGTCTATGTTGTGTTAATCTTTAGTCTCAAGACTCAAATCACGAAACTGTTTGACCAGATCTGCATCAATTCCCTGATCTTTCAACATCTGGATATATGCTGCATCCAGATCATCTACACCTTCGCTTAATTCATCTCGATCATCATTTGTCAACCGTTCTTTTAATGGCATAACTTTCACCTTCTAATGTATATCTAGGATACCTTACTTCCCATGATATTTCAAGAAAGGCACTATAAAACTTCAACCTGACTTTATAAAATGATGGAAAACTTAAAAAAGCTTAAAAGATATCTAGATAAACTCATCATTAAAAATTTTTATAAAAAATTGAAATCTTTTTAATAGTTTTCCTGATTTTTTTCGTATCTAATAGTGAGGCTATTATGACTAGTATGTGAAATCTTTATATACCTGCCTTCTTTTACTGCTTTGTTTTGATAGCCGATAGAAAGGAGGTTTTTATGCCATCGAAATTGAACCTAAAACACGACATGGCTCTTAAGTCCGTCTTTGGCTATGTTAGATCGCACTTTGTTCCCTGCTCAGTTCGATTCTTAAACAGCCGGTAACTTCTGTCAGAGTCATGAACAGTGAACTGACTTCAGAAATGGCCAACCAGAAGCATCCTCGCATGGATCTTCTCGTATCTTTTGATGACGGCCGTCTGGCCAATATCGAAATGCAGGCGGTTTACGCTCCAAAAGAATTCTTTTATCGCATGTTCTATTATGAGATTCGCTTAGCATCCAGGCAAGTACTCAAGGAAGGAGAACCCTATTCGAATTTTCATCCAGTTTATCAAATCGTGATCACGGATTTTATCATTTCTATAGAATATGAAGATCTGGTGGAACAGTTTGAACAAAGAAACTGGAAAGGACAGGCTTTAAAATATGCCGGACAGTTAATGCAGCTGATCTTTGTTCAACTCCCCAAAGTTCCTGTGATGGATGCCAGGGACATGAGCTTACTTGAAAAGTGGAGTTTCTTTCTGAAATACTTTGAAGACGAAGAAAAACAATAACCCGTAAAGGAAATCCAGGAACTCTTACAAACAATCTGGAAGATGATCAAAAAGCAGGAAATACATATTTAACTTATGTCATTACCCTGCTTTTTATTGTTTCATAAAAAAAGAGATTCCCGAAGGAATCTCTTTACGACAAATTCAAATCTTATCCTAATTCAGAGAAGTATTTGATTGTACGAACCATCTGGCTTGTGTAAGAGTTTTCGTTGTCATACCAAGATACAACCTGTACCTGAGTATCTCCGTTTTCCATTTCATGAGCCATAGTCTGAGTAGCATCAAACAATGATCCGTAACGCATACCGATGATGTCGCTAGATACTAATTGTTCTTCAGTGTATCCGAAAGATTCAGTAGCAGCGGCTTTCATAGCAGCATTGATTTCGTCAACTGTAACTTTTCCTTTAACAACAGCTACTAAGATTGTAGTAGATCCTGTAGGAGTAGGAACACGCTGAGCAGAACCGATCAGTTTTCCGTTCAATTCAGGGATTACCAAACCGATAGCTTTGGCAGCACCTGTAGAGTTAGGAACGATGTTTACGGCAGCAGCACGGCTACGACGTAAGTCACCTTTACGCTGAGGACCATCCAAAGTCATCTGGTCACCAGTGTAAGCATGAACTGTAGTCATGATTCCTGATTCGATTGGTGCCAAGTTGTTCAAAGCAGCAGCCATTGGTGCCAAGCAGTTTGTTGTACAGCTTGCAGCAGAAATAACTGTGTCTTCTGGTTTCAAAGTTTCATGGTTTACGTTGTAAACGATTGTTGGAAGGTCATTTCCAGCTGGAGCAGAGATAACAACTTTACGAGCTCCTGCTTTGATATGAGCTTCTGCTTTTGCTTTAGAAGTATAGAATCCTGTACATTCCAAAACAACATCTACACCCAGGTCACCCCAAGGCAATTTAGAAGCATCTGCTTCTGCATAAATTGTGATTTCTTTTCCATCAACAGTGATAGAGTTTTCACCAGCACTTACAGTGTCAGCTTTTTCATATGTACCCTGAGTAGAGTCATATTTCAATAGATGAGCTAACATTTTAGGGCTAGTTAAGTCGTTGATAGCAACAACATCGTACCCTTCGGCACCGAACATCTGACGGAATGCTAAACGTCCGATACGTCCAAAACCGTTGATTGCAACTTTTACTGTCATATCAGTAAATCCTCCTTTAAATTAACAACATCATTATAGAAACAAAACCTTTTTTTGTCAATGTATGCACCTGTCAATTCCCATCATTTTACCACATTTTTCATATCGTTTTCTTTTTGTTTCAACCCCTTTCAATTCATGAAAGACAACCTTATCATTCTGTGTTAAAATAAGGTTTATAACTAAGGAGGAATGCTTATGAATCAGCCAGCTATTTTAGATTTGTTAGAGAACAATGCCCGACTGACCAGTCAAGATCTTGCTGATATTTTAAACGAAGACAAGGAGACTGTGGAAGCGGAAATTCAAAAACTGGAAAACGAAAAGATCATCTGCGGATATCATACAGTCATTAATTATAATAAAGCATTGCGTGATCAAAAGGTCATGGCTTACATCGAAGTGAACTGTACACCACAACGCAATCAGGGTTATGATAAAACAGCGTTGTTGATTGCCAAATACCCGGAAGTCGAAACCATGTATTTATTAAGTGGTGACTGTGATTTTCTATGCTTAGTCTGCGGAAAGACCATGTTTGAGGTCGCCCGATTCGTTTCTGATAAGATTGCCTGTGTGGAAAATGTACTTTCGACCAAAACACTATTTGTCCTAAAACAATATAAACAAAGCGGTCTGTTAATGCAGGATGAACCGGAGACATCCGAACCTAGGCTGGTGGTTACCCCATGAGAAAGCCAATCAATCCCGTTGTCGAAAAATTAAAACCCAGCGGAATCCGTAAATTCTTTGATTTAGCTAACACCATGCAGGGTGTCATTTCCCTGGGTGTTGGCGAACCGGATTTTGATACGCCATGGCATATCTGTGAAAATGCCATACACTCCATGTCCACCGGAAAAACACATTATACTGCCAACCGCGGACTTCTTGAGCTGCGCCAGGCGATCTGTGAATTCCATAAAGTTCGTTATCATCAAAACTATGATCCTGAAAAGGAAACACTTGTGACCGTTGGTGGCAGCGAAGCCATCGATCTGGCCATGCGTGCTTTGGTCACTCCCGGAGATGAAGTCATCGTTTTAGATCCGAATTATGTAGCGTATGCACCTACAATTGAACTGGCCGGCGGAATTCCTGTTCCCATTGAATTAAAGGAAGAACATGAGTTTAAATTGATGCCGGATGTTTTACAACACGCTATCACGGATAAGACAAAAGCCATGATCATCAACTATCCCAGCAATCCAACCGGCGGTGTCATGACCAAAGAAGATTATGAAAAGATCGTTCCGATTATAAAAGAAAGCGGCATCTATGTTATCAGCGATGAAATTTATGCCGAACTCAGCTTCGATCAGGATTTTGCTTCATTGGCTCAATTTGATGAAGTAAAAGATCAGATTCTTGTCATCAACGGTTTTTCAAAAGCATTCGCAATGACAGGATGGCGACTGGGTTATGTTCTATCCAACGCCGAAATCAGCAGTGCAATGACCAAAATTCATCAGTATGTGATCATGTCCGCACCGACACAGGCACAATATGCTGCCATCGAAGCTTTACGACATGGCTTGGAAGATGTCTTAACGATGAAAAAAGACTATATGAATCGAAGAAATCTTTTGGTCAACCGCTTAAATCGTATGGGATTAAAAACCAATATGCCTCATGGCACATTCTACGTTTTCCCGAACATTCAAAAAACCGGGTTGACCAGCGATGAATTCTGCGAAAAGCTGCTTGATGAAGAAAAAGTCGCCTGTGTACCTGGAAATGCATTTGGCGAACATGGTGAAGGCTTTATTCGTATCTCTTATGCCTATAGTATCGATCATATCAAAGAAGCCTGTGATCGAATCGAACGTTTCTTAAACAATCTGACAAAGTAAAAGGACCGCATCTGCGATCCTTTTTCATTAGCTGTTTGTCAGTTCTTTCATAGCCTGCTGGTAGGCCACTGTTTTTTCATGTGCGTCCTCTTTGGAATTTCCTTTGATACAATAATAGAATTTACACTTAGGTTCTGTACCACTTGGACGAACGGCAATCCAGCTTCCATCCTCCAGATAATATTTCAAAACATCCGATTTTGTAAATCCGGTCAATTCTGTTACCGTATCGCCTTCCTTGATCGTACATTCTTTATAATCCTCACTGCGAACAACTTTTGAACCATTGATTTCAGTTGGCGCATCTTTTCTTAAATCCGCAAGAATTTCTTTGATACGATTGGCACCGGCTTCCCCTGACAATGTCAAGGCAACCTGACTTTCTTCATACGTTCCGTGACGTTCATACAAGCTGTCAAGTACATCTACCAGATCTTTACCCTGCTGCTTATAGAAGCTGGCTGCTTCCGCCAACATCAAACAAGCCTGCGGTGCATCTTTATCACGAACAAATGGTTTGATCAAAGAACCATAGGATTCTTCATAGCCAAAGACATAATTCTTTTCATGTGTCACTTCATATTTGGCAACCTTTTCACCGATGAACTTAAATCCAGTCAATGTCTTTTCGGTTTCTACACCATAATCCGCCGCAACCTTTTCTCCAAGATCACTTGTGACAACGGTATTGAACATCACCGGATTTTCCGGCATCAGACCCTTTTCTTTTAACTGCGAACAAATATATTCGATTTCAACCGAACCAGACTGGTTTCCGGTTAAGACAACATAGTCTCCATTGTGTTTTACCCCAACACCCATACGATCGGCATCCGGATCACAAACCAGAATCACATCGGCATCGTTTTCTCTGGCATATTTTAAAGCTAGTTCATACGCACCCGGCTGTTCCGGATTTGGTGTTGGTGTATTGGAGAAATCAGGATCCGGGGTACATTGTTCCACAACCGGAATGCATGTATAACCCGCACGTTTATATACTTCCTGTACAGGAATATTCGCTGTACCATGCTCTGGAGAGAACACAATTTTGATATCTTTTTTCACATCCGGATTCAATTGAATGCTTAATACATTTTTATAGTATTCTTCATCCACTTCTTTACCAATTACGGTAACCAGCTTCTTTTGTTCCTCTGTACAATTGGCATCGATGGCTAATTCATCTTCAATCGCATTAACCTCATCAATGACCTGACCTGCCAAAGCCGGAACTAACTGACATCCTTTATCGTCATAAAGCTTATATCCGTTATATTCCTTTGGATTGTGGCTGGCCGTAATCATGATACCGCCAAAACAATGAAGATGGCGCACCGCAAAACTTAATTCCGGTGTCGGACGAAGAGATTCAAACACGTAGGATGCGATATTATTCTTGGCCAGTAAATCAGCACAGTCAAAGGCAAATTCTTTTGACATGTGACGGTTATCATACCCAATGGCTATACCGGCTTTACAGGCAGCTTCACCGGCTTTTTTGATGTAATTGGCATATCCCTGTGTTGCTTTGCGGATCGTGTGAATATTGATACGATTCGTTCCAGGTCCTAATAAACCACGCATGCCGGCTGTCCCAAATTCAATCAGCGTATAAAAGGCATCATTTTTTTCCTGGGCATCCATATTATTCAACTCGTCTTTATAACGTGGATCCAAATTAGGGTGGCTGACCCATTTTTCATATCTTTCTTCAACAATAGACATAAACAATAATCCTCCTAAAATCTAGATTTATTATATCATTTTTTCTATAAAATGAAATCGTTTTCATATCTATATAATGAAAAAGAGGTCATTTGACCTCTTCATCGATTTTCGATAAAGCATCTTCCAGATCCTTTTTATCAAAAGAGAAATTATCATACCCTTCATTGATCGTAGTCCAGTAAGCATCTGTCGGTTTTTCCATCGTATCATAAGGATTCATCTTATAGACAAAAGCCTGTATCTTCTCCTTTGATTCGGTTTGGATAGAAACGGTAATACGATCATATAACTCCGGATATTCTTCATATTCATCTAAGGCCTGAAGATCGGTATCTGTCACCTTGAATAAACCGACCTGAACTTTCTGTCCCGGACAAGGTACTACATCCAGAAAACCGCGTTTTCCAAAGACCAGCTGATAATCTTCAAGATATCCCTTTCCTATGCATTCTGCAGTAGGACAACGCACTTCCATCTGTTTTAGATGCAGGTTGCTTCCGTAGGCTGCATAAGCAAGCTTTAAAAATTCTTGTTCTTTCAATTCAATCTTCCTTCTTATTTTCTAATAAAAACCAAAGTTCCATGACCATTTTACGAGACTTTCGAAAATAACGACGTCGATAATGATAGACCTCCAAATCCTGCCATTGCGACGAAACATAGCCACTATCCGGCAACCAGTGCTGATAAAATTCCTTACGAATACCGGCTACTTTGGCCGGCAGAAATGCCTGGAAGCGAAACGGTACGTTAACTTTTACCAAACATTGTCCTTTTTTTATCGACAACGATGCAAAGTTAGAATCCTTTCGTTCCACAAAATCACCCATAAATATTTTCGTCTTTCCGGTCGCAACACAAGTTGTCAGCGGTCGGATCGGATTTTTTATCGATGGCTTGATTTTCGCAAATTCTTTGGAAAGTACGGGTAAGTCTTCATATAATGTATCCGGACTTGTCTTCTTTTCTATACCACTGATCCAGCAGTCTTTTTCCAATGTTACCGGCTCAAAGATCAATGAGTTTCTCCTCCTACGATCTGGATATCTTCTTCATTTTCCAGAATAGCTTCTACAGCTGCCTGAATTCCTTTGGCAATATCTTTTAAATTCATGCCCGGTGTACCGGCCGTCTGATTGACTGTTTGCTCTGTCGCAAATGGCACATGCATGAATCCACCCTTTACATTCGGATATTTTGTATAAAGGGCATGCATGACACAATACAACATTGCGTTACATACATACGTACCAGCTGTATAAGAAACAGAAGCCGGAATGCCATTGGCCTTGATCTTTTCTACCATCGCATGAACCGGTATTGTCGCAAAGTAAGCCTGGGGAGCACCTTCAACCAAAGGTTGGTTCATCGGCTGATTTCCTTCATTATCCGGAATACGCGCCTGCACATAGTTGATACCGACAAATTCCGGTGTTAATTGGGAACGACCGCCAGCCTGTCCAATACAAAGTACATAATCCGGTTTATATTCTTCGATCGCATCGATCGTTTTTTGTGGTCCCTTTCCAAATACAGTCGGCACTTCCAATTTAATCACCTGTGCCCCTGCAATTGTATCCGGCAACAGTTTAACCGCTTCAAAAGCCGGATTAATGGATTCTCCGCCAAATGGATCAAAACCTGTAATCAAAATCTTTTTCATCACTTTTACTCCTTATGATAATACAATCATCATAATAATCTGAACAACCAGCATGATTCCGGCAATAACAACCTGATTTTTAATAACCCCGTAGTCATCCTTCATCTCCAGTACCGCGACTGGAACGATATTAAAGTTGGCCGCCATCGGTGTACATAATGTACCGCAATATCCGCAAGTCAATGCCAACGATCCAATAATTACCGGATCCGCTCCATGTGCTAATACAAACGGTGCCCCGATTCCCACTGTCATAACGGTGATGGCCGCAAACGCATTTCCCATGACCATAGTAAACAATGCCATACCTACGGCATACACAATGATACCGATTGCGACATTTCCTTCAGGAATTATATTGGATACGATACCGGAAATCACATCCCCAACACCGGCAGTCGTAAAGACAGCCCCTAAGGCAGCCAATAGTGTAGGCAGCATGCTTAATGGCCCAACGATATCCAACATTCTTCGTCCATCATTTAAGAAAACAGAAGGCTTGTTGTCTTTTGAGAAGATCATCAACAAGATGATACCCACAACAACGCCGACACCCATACCAAACAATGGAGAAATCGTAGTAAACAAAGCCGCAATTAAGGCAAATGCACCAATCGATACCGCAGGAATGAAGACTTTAAAGCCAATTTTCTTGTAGTTCTTTGTCATCTCTTCTACCGAAGGACTTGGTTCAGAACCTGCTTTTACTTGTTTTAAGATAGGACTTAATACCATTAAAACCATCAAGATTCCTGTATACATCGGCGGAATCCATTTTCCAATCACAAACATCAAACCTAATAAAAACCAGAATGCGAATGTTCCATACCGTTTGTCATTGCTTTTGTCATTCAAATTTCGAATTGCAACATAAATCGCAATCAAACCGATCACAAAATACATGATTTCCAACAGTTTATCCGACATGGTTATTTCAGCGCTCATGAAATATTCAATAGGATTTGTCATTACTTCGCACCTCCTGCATATTTCTTAGCCAGTTTCTTATCTTTTAAGAAGTAATAAACGATGGCACATGCCGTTGCGATCAAGGCCACTGGAATCTGTACACTGGCCAAATCGATCAATTCTACCTGATAGCCTAAATCCGCTAAAGTAGATTGTACCAACAACATTCCACTGGTACCAACAAACAAAACCTGTCCAAAGAACCATGCCACATTATCCATGGCAGAAGACATCCCTTTTAATTGTTCCAAATATTCTTCCTGAATAGGATGTCCATCTTTTTCAACGATTGCCTGAGCCATAGGCATTACGATCGGACGAATAAAGCTGGCAGCACCACCAACACTGATATTAAATGCACCAAAAATCAGACGAATGATACCATATATACCAATGATCAGACCAGCCGATGCGTTTTTGAATTTTGCCATTAAATCGGCCGCTGCCTGTTTCAGACCATTTCGTTCCAAAGTTCCTGTCAAGACAAGTACGATGATAAATGTACACATGCTTCGATTGGATACAAAGCTGGATCCTAATGTCTGTAAGAATGTAACAATATCAATGCCGGAAACAAGTGCTGTCACGATGGCCGCAACCATGATGATCAGTATGGAGTCTAACTTTAAGATAAACCCAACAACTACGATCAAGATTCCGAGCAATTTCAAAATCTCCATAAAGTTTCTCCCTCCTTATTATTCACTCTGCGAAGATTTCCACAAAATATAGTTTTATTATACCTCTCTGAAAAATATTTTCAATTCATAATACAATTTTCATAATATTTCAAATTATGTATATATATTAAATTTTGTATAAATGTAAAGATTATCAATTTGATAAAAACTTCTAAGAAAGTGCCAAAAAAAAAGCCTTTCGGCTTTTTTATACATTAAGCAATAATTTTCTGTGCGCGAAGTACTTCTTCGATAGCAGCAATTGCTTCTTCTTCGTCTTCACCAGAACAGCTGATTGTGATTTCAGACTGTGTTGGGATTCCTAAAGACATAACACCCATGATTGATTTCATGTTTACTTCACGTCCTTTGAAAGCCACGTTGATTTCACTTTTGAATTTGCTGGCAGCGTTTACAGCCACAGTGGCAGGACGAGCATGTAATCCTACTGGATCAACTACAGTTACAGTAACTTGTTTCATTATAAATATCCTCCTAAAGTAAATCTAAAAATATTTTAGTCCATTTCCCTCAATAAATCAATACAATTTCAGTCAACTTGAAGAATGAAGAAACCATTCTTTTTGAGTGCCCTGGCAAACATTCCATCCTGTCGGATCAGACAACCACTAAAGGTTCCATCGTATGTAAAGCCGACACCACAACTAGGCGAGCGACTTTTTAAGATCACGATCTCTATTTTGTTCTCTTTTAAGATGGATAACGCTTTTTCTACGCCTTTTTCTAAAGATGACGTTACATCTTTCCCAGATCTAGTAATCACTTTGCCATCCAAAATTTCAATTGGTTCTCGTGGAATGATAAAGCCAGCTAAGCATTCCGGACATACCGGTATAATTTCGTGTTCTTTTAAGAATGTATCGAGTATATCCCTTTTGCAGTGGTTTCCGTCATAGCGACACTTTTGACCGACCAGACATGCACTGACGGCAACTCTCATGAATTAGCCATCAATTCATCATATAACAACGAATATGTTTTGGCACTGTTGGCCCAGCTTACATCCGTATTTAGCGCATTAGTCTGTAAAATCTTCCAATCTTCTTTACGGTTGTAATAAACATCGATCGCATAATACAGCGTGTTCATCAATTCATTGGAATCATAATGCTCAAAACTGAATCCGTTTCCACTCTTATCATATTCGTTATACGGATTGACCGTATCTTTTAAACCACCGGTTTCACGTACCAGCGGCAGTGTTCCATAGCGCATAGAACAAAGCTGTGAAATACCACATGGTTCAAATAACGATGGCATTAAGAACAGATCACTGGCAGCATAGATACGATGCGCTAAGCTTTCGTTGTATCCATAATAGAAACAAATCTTTCCTTTGTTTCCGTTTTCCAAATCCCTGAATTTGTTTTCAATCTGACTTTCACCACTACCTAAGATAACTAACTGAATCGGTGCCGAACACAAGGCGTCCAGTTGCTCCATCATCAAATAGAAGCCTTTTTGCCATGTCAATCGACTGACACATCCTACCAACATGACATTCTCATCTTCTTTTAATCCCAACTCTTTTTGTAAAGCCAATTTGTTTTGTTTTTTCTGTTTTTCAATATTGACTTTATCAAAATGATACGGAATCTCCGGATCCGTTTTTGGATTCCATAAATTGATATCGATTCCGTTTACGATGCCCCACAAATCATATTTACGCATATTCAGAATTGCTTCTAAATGCTCACCATATTGCGGTGTTAAGATCTCCTGTGCATACGTTGGCGAAACCGTTGTCACCTTATCCGCATATAGGATACCGGATTTCATAAAGGAAATACCACCATCAAAGCGAACATTTCCATTATCCAGCAAATAATAAGGAAGTCCTAAACAACTATCCAGCATTTCCGGGCCAAAGTTTCCCTGATAAGCCAAATTGTGAATCGTATAAACGAATCGAATACTGCGATAGCGTGCATCGTTATCATGTGTTTCTTTGACCATACAAGGAATCATTCCGGTATGCCAGTCATGACAATGAATGATATTTGGCCAGTAATTTAGCTGATTCAACATTTCAATCACAGCTTTTTGGAAATACGCAAAACGTTCTCCATCATCGTCATAGCCATACAACGTATCTCTTTCAAAATATCCCTGATGTTGAATAAAGAAGAAGCATACATCCCCTTCCATCTTGGAATAGACACGTACCGGTACTTCATGATACGCAATGGAAACAGAAAACTCACAATCAAAATACAATTCATCCATGTATTTTTCCGCAATTTTACGATATAAAGGCATAACGACTTTCACTTCATGCCCCTGTTGTGTCAAAGCAGCCGGTAAAGAACCGATTACATCCGCAAGTCCACCGGTTTTAATAAAAGGAAGCCCTTCACCTGCAACCATTAAAATTGATGCCATTAGATATTCTCCCTTCTTCCGATGTACAAAGGTTCTTCTTCTGTACCTGCTAAATCTTTTTTCTTCACGATCTTGGCGTATTTATCCACGATCACATTCTTTAATACCGCATTATCTCCGATTGTTACACCCGGCATGATCAAACAATTTTCCACAACGGCATTTTTACCGATCTTGCAGGCACGACCTACAATCGAATTGACAATCTGTCCATGTACTTCACAACTGTTGGATACAAAGGAGCCTACCGCACTTCCCCCGTTCAAATAGATGGCTGGTGCACTGTCATTGGTTCTTGTATAAGCTGGCCATTTTGGATTAGAGAATTCACGCATATTAGCTTCATCCAAGATTGCCATATTACTGTCAAAATAAGATTTCAGATCATTGATGCAGTAAACACCACCACGGAAGTTTACCCCACGGATATCCATATCTTTACAATGATCATTGACAATATCCTTAAACCAGTACATACTGCTGACCTTTGTTGCCTCTTTTACAAGCGAAACAAAGATTTCTTTGGACATAATATACGTCTGTAGAGAAAGCTGACGATTCTTATAATTTCCTAAGTTGCTTTCAATGCTCAATACACCTTTTTGACGATTCATCTGAATCACATCACAGTTGATGTAATGATCTTTGGCATTATCTACATTCTGATATAACATGGTGATTTCCGCACCACTTTCCATATGCTGATCCAATAAATCGGCATAGTTGGCCATGTAAATCATATTGACTGGTGCAATGATCACATAATCATTGTTGTTTTGTTCGATGGAATACAACTGATCATAATAGCTTTGTACATCTGATACATATTTCACAGAACCATCTTCCCGATATAATGGAATCAGCTCGATCTTTCCATGTTTGGAGTTGATATTATACTGACGTCCACTGCCAATATGATCAATCAAGGAACGAGGATTTCCATTGACAAAAACCTTGATATCATGGATACCAGAATTGGCCATGTTTGATAATGGAAAATCCACCAGACGATAACGTCCAATAAAGTTAAATGCCGCAATTGGGCGATATTTTTGAAGACCTCTTACATACACATTCGGGTCATTGTAAGTCACGATACCTAAAGCGTTACACATCGTCGGTTACTCCCCTTTCTTTACGCGTTTTGAAATCAACGCGATCTCTTCACTGTCTGGTGATCCCACAACAGCACCCGGGTCGATCTTAACACCATCCGCTACAATAGCACGATAGACTTTGGCACCTTCACCAACACTTACGCCCGGCATCAAAACAGCCTGTTCAACGACAGCATCTTTATCCACGGTTACATTGTGGAACAAGACAGAACCTTCTACATTTCCTTTGATGATGGCTCCCTGATTGATATAGCAGTTCTTAACAGAACCTGTTGGAGATACATAATGCGGAAGTGTCGGAACATCTTCTGTATAAATCTTCCATTCTGGATCATCCAAATTCAATTCATTGGATTTTGTAAGCAGATCCATATTGGCTTCCCACAGAGAATCAATCGTTCCTACATCCTTCCAGTAACCTTCAAATTTATAAGCCTGCAGCTTTTTACCCTGATTTAAGAAAGAAGGAATAATGTCTTTACCAAAGTCATGATGACTTCCTTCTACATTCATATCGGCAATCAATTCTTTACGCAGATCCTTCCAGTTAAAGATGTAGATACCCATACTGGCCAGGTTTGATTTTGGATGCTCCGGTTTTTCTTCAAATTCAACGATACGACCTTCTTCATCCGTATTCATGATACCGAAACGGCTTGCTTCTTTCATTGGAACCGGAAGTACGGCAATCGTACAGGCAGCACCACTTTCCTTATGCAAAGAAAGCATATCCGCATAATCCATTTTATAAATATGGTCACCAGAAAGAATCAAAACATGTTCCGGATCAAATGTATCGATAAAGTCGATATTTTGTGTAATGGCATCTGCAGTTCCCTGATACACATCAAATTTTGTTCCATCTTTTTCACGTGGTGGAAGTACATAAACGCCACTTCCTCTTGTATCCAGACCCCAGCGTTGTCCGGCTCCGGCATAGGCATTCAGCATGACGGATTCATACTGTGTCAAAACACCTACGACTTTGATTCCTGAATTCGCACAGTTGCTCAAAGGAAAATCGATGATTCGATACTTACCACCGAAATAAACGGCCGGCTTTGCGTTTTTCTTTGTCAGATCCAATAAACGCGTACCACGCCCACCCGCTAATATCATTGCGAGCATATTATTTTGTTCCATACTCATCCTCCTATATAACATAAGCGTCTTACTTAATTAAAAGTATATCACTTTTTCGTAAAATTTAAATGCTTTTTCATTGAAATGTATGCGTTTTCAATGTAAAGACTATGTAACAAAAAGAACCTGATTTTTTACCAGGTTCTTACAATTTACTATTCATTTATATAACAAATACAACAAGACTGCCAAGAAATCCATTCTTCTAGTGTTTTAGTATACAAGTGTTCGATCATTACTCATCAAAATCTGTAAAACGTCATTTTATTTACAGTTCGAGTATAGCTAGTCATTCTTTAAAAAAAGAGCTAAGCAGGTTACTTAACTCTTATAGACTATTCACTTCGCAAGGCTTCCACCGGATCTTTTTTCGAGGCAAAGCGACTTGGAATTAGGCCGGCTATAACTGTCAACAATAAACTGATTAAGATCAAGATCAGTCCACCCTGCCATGGAAGGCTGGCAATATGAGAAACTCCTGTTAAATTCTCTACGATCATACTGATGGGAATATTCAACAAGATTGTAATCAAGATCCCCATGCATCCACTGGCCAGACCAATGATAAACGTTTCAGCATTAAAGACATGCGATACATCCTTTTTGGAAGCACCGATAGCTCGTAAGATTCCAATTTCTTTGGTTCTCTCTAATACAGAAATATACGTAATGATACCGATCATGATACTGGATACGATCAAAGATACCGATACAAAGCCAATCAATACATAGGAGATCATATTGATTACACTGGTCACGCTGGACAACATCATCCCAATAAAATCATTATACGTGATCACATTGGCTAAACGATCAGCTGCTTTTTCCTTTTCGTTATACTCATTGATCAAATTGCTGATTTCTTCTTTATCTTCAAAGCTGGAAGCATAGATATTGATCTTTGTCGGATTATCCAGATCGATATATCCCAGCTTTTGTAGATTGCTGTCATAGGTCGCATTGAGATTTTCATTGTATGTGCTCATATAAGACATCAGTTCTTCCTGTGACATAGAAGCCATGGCCATTTGCTGCTCTGGCGTTAATTTCGAAATAGACATTTCTTCCCCATCCGAAAATGCCGTTCCGGTAAATACATTGGTGTCCGGATGATTGATTTGTTCCTGTACGATCTGTGAATTTGAACACTGTTCAATCATATAATCACGCATTTGTGAGGAATAATACACACCGCCCATTGTTGCCTTTGATACGGTAGAATCGGCTGGTTTGATGATCCCAACAATTTTAACATCTGTTGCTTGATCCACAATCTGATCGACATAGGCTTCATCCTGAGATCCATCGATCCATACGCCATTGACTTTATGATACAAATCACTGTTATTGACCAGTTTAAACGTTGTATTTAATAATTCATCGTATGTGTAAGTGGCATCTTCACTCGTTTGAATTTGATCCACATTACCGGCTAAAAGCTGATTATAATTCTCAACCAGCTCATCCTGATCCATCAACCCCAGAGAATAGAGTACATAATCGGAAATCTCGTTTTGATCATTGACTTCGATCACAACCTCATTATAGGCATCCGGCCATTTTCCCTCGACCAGTTCAAATTCATCATCACGAAGCTCCTTGGTATCTGGCAAAGACAACCATACTTCATTCGACATCATCGATGTAGAAGAAGACATGAACTGACTTTGCAGATTCATCAAATCCGAGTAACCAAGGCGATCCAACAATCCATTCGGACTGACTTGTACCAGACCTTGATCACCTAAATCATTATAAACATGCATACTTAAACCATAATCGTATTCCACAGCTTTGGTATGATCCATGATTTGATTTCCCTCTTTACTTTCCAAATATGATTTAAAGGCAGAAAGATTGTTCTTGGAAGACTTTGAGATCGAATTTAAAATATCATTGATGTAGGGCATGGATGTGACCTCATCCTTGTTTGCCTTCTTTTCTTTATCATCCGATGACATATTCATCATGGTTTCCATCATCGTTGACATATCCATGGTGTTATCTTGAATCTCAATTGGATAGCTGGCCATCGTATCATTTTCAACCTGATTGATATAAGTCTGCACCCCATTGGATAAAGAAAGGATCAAAGCGATACCAATGATACCAATACTTCCGGCAAAGCTTGTCAACAAAGTACGACCTTTTTTTGTCATCAAGTTATTTAAGCTCAGTGATAAAGCTGTTTTAAAAGACATACTTGGCTTTTTTAAAGAATCCGTCATTGGAGTAATTTCTTCCGGTGCAATAGGGTTGGTATCGTTTTGCACTACACCATCAAATAAAGAAATGATACGTGTTGAATAGCTCTTGGCAAGCTCTGGATTATGAGTCACCATGATGACCAGTCGATCTTTGGCAATCTCCTTTAACAAATCCATGATCTGCACACTGGTCTTGGAATCCAGGGCACCGGTTGGCTCATCCGCCAACAAGATTTCCGGGTTGTTGACCAAGGCTCTGGCAATAGCTACACGCTGCATCTGTCCACCGGACATCTGTGTCGGTTTTTTATCCAACTGATCTTCCAGGCCGACTTGTTTTAAGACCTCGGTGGCTCTTTGTCTTCGTTCTTGCTTATCGACACCACTTAATGTCAATGCCAACTCTACATTACTGAGCACCGTTTGATGCATGATCAAATTATAACTTTGAAACACAAAACCAACACGATGGTTACGATAGGTATCCCAATCTTTATCCGTATAGTTCTTGGTAGAACGTCCGTTAATGATCAAATCCCCGCTGGTATATTGATCCAAACCTCCGATAATATTTAAAAATGTTGTTTTTCCGCATCCGCTTTGTCCTAAAATCGAAACAAATTCACTGTCGCGAAATGTCAGAGAAATATCTTTTAAGGCATGTACGGTATTACTTCCTGTATCATAATCTTTGACAAGATGTCTAACTTCAAGCATATGAAAGCCTCCTTGAAATATGGAATATTATACCATTCATTAAGTTACTTAACAATATGTGAACTCTTCTTTATTCCTAACAAACCTTTACTCGATATAGAACAAAAAAAGTCCAATATCCTTTTAGATATCAGACCTTTAATTCTCAACTTCTTCTCATATGAAGCCTAGGTACTTTGATTCTGTGCTTCCAATGCTTCTTTCACACTGCATTCTAAATTTACATCGGTCAATACAGAAATCGTATCACCTTCTTTTATTTTAGTATTTCCCTTTGGCAATATCCTGTATTCACCTCGGCGTATTTCCACCAACAGTGTACCTTCGGGCAACGAGATATCTTTTACCATTTTGTTGGCTAACATGGATTCATGTTGTACGAGTATTTCAAATACGATTCGTTTTCCGCTTTCTTTAGGCTCTCCCTGCTCTTTATCCAACATGCCATCCAATAAAGCTTCATAAACCGGTGGACTTTTTAACAAGTCCGCAACGGCATAGGCTACTAAAGAAACCACCGTCAGCGATAACAGGTGTGCCAGAGAATTGGTCATTTCTGTAACTAAGATGATACCGGTCAAAGGAGCTCTGACAATAGCTGTAAAATAGCCAGCCATTGCCAAAATAATAAAATTATGAAATAAAATAGGATCAACTCCTAAAAATGAAATAATTGCTTTAGCATATACAGAACCGATACCGGCACCCAAAACAATCAAAGGAAAGAAAATACCTCCCGGAATCCCGGAACCAAAACTGATGACGGAAAACAAAAACTTTACAAGAAGGAAAACGATCATGGTCGTCAAAACCAGATCACTGTTCATTTCTTCAAACAAGGCATGACCGCCACCCAACACCTGCGGCATGGTAATTCCTAAAACAATCGCCAACAAAAAAGGAATCCAGATTTTTACCCAGGTAGGTAGAGACAAGCTTTTGTACAGATCCTTTGTTCGAAGCAATACATAGTTATAAATTGCGCCGAAAACGCCAAGTAAAATGCCTAACAGGATCAGATAACCATAACCGGATAAGGGAATGGATTGAATCACCGGCAATTCAAAAATAGGTTGCATGCCAAAAATCTGCTTGGAAATAAAATCGGAAGCTACGGCTGCCGACATCATCGACAACAAAATCACCGGTGTAAAGTATTTAAAGATTTCTTCCAAGGCAAACATCACACCAGCCAAAGGGGCGTTAAAAGCTGCGGCCAATCCGGCGCTGGCTCCTCCGGCGATAAGAATCTTTTTTTCCAGTCGTCCGTTTCCCAACCGATTACCGATAGCTTCTCCAACATTGGCACCCAATTGAATCGATGGGCCCTCTCTTCCTAATGAAAGACCTCCGGCAATCCCCATCGCACCACCAGCAAATTTACAAACCAGAGTAGAAAACCAACTTTTCCGCTTTAAAAAATATCCTTTTAAAATACCTTCGATCTGCGGTATTCCACTACCGGAAATCATAGGGTTGTAATCCACCATTTTTCCAATCAAATACGCCAAAATTCCAAAGATGGGAATCAACAACAAGATCCAAAGAAGATTTCCTGACACAAAATCATACAACGAAAAGGCAAAAGATTCGCCCTTTCCCAATACAAGTCGATACAATACCGCAATTCCTCCGGCACAAACACCCACAAGCATACTTTTTAGAATAAGGATCACATTATCGAATACCGAATTGGTAAGAGAATGATAATTATTTTCCAATTTCATGATTTCCCTCTTTTCTTAAAAAATACACCTACCATTGTAGTAGAGTCTTTCCCATCTTACAACTACAGCTTGTATGATTCTTGTAGGAAAAGCCTGTAAAAACAAAAAAAACCGGAATCTTTACACAAGAAATTCCAGTTCTTTTTACGATAGAGTTATTCAATTATTCAGCTTTTAAAGTAAACTCTGTTTTCCAAAGTCCGTGCAGATTACAATATTCATACACAGTTACTTTTCCGGATTTATTCTTCATGCAGAAATGTGCTTCTGGAGCCATATCCGGTGTCAATGCTTTCTTTACATACGTTCCATCTTCAAATTCTACCCAGATCGCATTAATATAATGTTCGGCTGTCATAGGATGTGCAACACTTCCTACTTTAACAATCAGCTTATGTCCATCTTGTTCTACAACCGGTACGTGTTTTTCCAAAGCACCGTCAACTTCACCGGCTTTTACTTCACGTAATCCTTCAATAGCACCTTTTGTAGGTTCTACAACCAATTCAAATACAGCACCGCAGTCATCACATTTATAAATTTTCATTTCGAAAACCTCCTTTATATTGACATTATATCTTTAAACTCTAAAATAATCTATGAATATGCTTTCTTCACTTAAACTTTTACACTGTGATGAAAATCGACTGCAGTTTATCGCCAAAAAAGAGCTGACTCTTTTTGAACTGCAGTCTCTTTTTCATGCTTCTAAAAAGCACTGGAATCAATGCACAGACTTTAATGAACCGATTCTATACAAAGGACAATGTTATACAATTTCTTTTAAGCCAAAAGAATTTATACATCCAGTATCTTTTGATGATGTTACGATCCTGTATGAAGACTGTTTTGTGATTCTAGCTTTTAAGCCCCCTTTTCTACTGGTCCATGATGATGGACACACCCAGGATACATTACAGGCAAGAGTCGATGCTCATTTAATGATGCAGGGAGCCATGTATCCCTGTCAGGCAATCCATCGTATCGACTATGAGGCAAGTGGTCTTCTGTTGTTTAGTAAGCATCCTTTTTTTCAGCCTTACTTTGATTTTCAGATGCAGCAGCATCAGATCAAAAAAGAGTATCAGTGCATCGTCGAAGGAAAATTTCCTTCTTCTATCCATGAAATTTGTAAGCCGATCGGAAAAGACAGACATCAGGCGAAAAAGATGCGTATTTCAAAAAACGGAAAACCAAGCAAGACAATAATCACTGCGGTTGAATCTAATAAAAACGCATCCAAACTGACTATTGAAATTACGACCGGGCGCAAACATCAGATTCGAGTACATCTGGCTTCTTTGGGATACCCCATTTATAACGATCCTTTATATGGAGTGCGTAAAGATCAAAAAGGATTGTTGCTGCAAAGCCATAAGCTTTCTTTCAAGCTTCCTTTTCAGAAACAAAGCCTTCAGATAGAATGTCCGGATGAGCCTAGAATGTGCTTAAAAGACTGAATAAAATATCCCACAGATAATACCCCTTTACATAAGCAATCCAGACGCCGACACATAAACAGGACACGTAGGCGATCATCTTCTTTTGTCTAAAAACGGACCATAAAAGACCAAAAAGAACAGAAATCAATACCGCAACCATCATACGATGCATCCCTAAAAGACAACCGAAAAAGCCTAAAAAATAGACATCGGCTATACCGATCCACTCTGGTTTTCTTCGATGTAAAAACAAAGCAGGCACACTGTATAAAAGTGCTCCTTGCCAAGGAAGACTTTGAAAGGTTCCGACAAAACCAATGGCAATGCATACACATACGATCAACCAATGCCAGCTGATATAATACGTATGTCGATCTTGTTCAAAAAGACAAAATAAGAAGGTAAAAAAGAGCTGTGAAAACCAGAATATATCCTGGGATAGAAAAGGCTGGACAAGAAAAGAACACAGTCCGAAAGTAATCCACTCGGTTTTTTCTGTTCTTTGTAATACATGTCTTTCAAAAACTGATGCGGCATATATACATACAAGAATAAAAAAAGCTTCCATACCCTTTAGTATAGAAGCTCTTTCTTACCAATTCCTTACTTATTCACCTTTATATTCGGCAATTTCCACTTTTTCGATCTCAATATTTTCTAATGGGTGATCTTGGCTGTTTGTCTGTACTTTAGAAATAGCCTGGACTACATCCATGCCCTTAAATACCTGACCGAAAACTGTATGTCCTCGTTGCGGATCAAACGCATTATAAGCCCCATCCAAAGAAGGATTACCGCCTTGTGTCTGGTATAATTCTTTATACGCTTCATCCACCTTATCCATATTCAAAAAGCTGTATCCATAATAATTCAATACGGATTGTTTCTCTTTTTCGCTCATATCCTTGAGCTGATCATAGTTAGCTTGCATACTTTGCCAGTAAGATGGATCAACGACCGGAGCCTGATTGATGAAAAACTGACTTCCGTTGGTGTTGCTGCCGGCATTCGCCATGGACAGAGAACCGGTAATATTGACAAGCTTGGTGCTGAATTCATCTTCAAATTCTTCTTTCCAGATGCTTTGACCACCACTGCCATCTCCATTAGGATCGCCACCCTGAATCATAAAATCGGAAATCACACGATGAAAGGTCAATCCATCATAGTATCCTTCTAAAGCCAGTTTTTTAAAATTATAAACTGCCTTAGGTGCAGCCTCCGGAAAGAAGCGCACATAAATATCACCCATACTGGTATGGATGACAGCAATTTCTTCTCCCTCTTCTGGGGCGTCCAACTGTTGTCCTAAACTCAGACTTTCATCATTAGGATCGGGCATATTCTTTAGCTCGACCAATGTATCTTTATTGTCTAAAACATGCACAGCCGGGTTTTCTTCTGGTTTTGCACTTTGACAGCCCACAAGCAAAAAGCCGCTGATCAAAAAGCATACAAACCGTTTGATTGATTTCATAACCTATCCTCTTTCTACATCCAACAAATAATCTGGGTCGTTGGGAATCTTTTTATAAACTACCTTCAATAATATCGGAGTAATGACTGTGGTAAAAACGACACATAATAATACAGGTGTCACAAAGAAGGATGGAAAGATTCCTAAGGCCATACCACGATTGGCAACGATTAAGGCCACTTCTCCACGCGAAACCATTCCACAGCCAATCCGCATAGACTGTGATTTTGAATAGTGGCAAAACAATGCGCCCAATCCACAGCCTACAATTTTACTGACTAAGGCAACGATACACAATAACAAGATCAAGATCAAGACTTCACCGGAAAAATTTAATGGCTCAAGCTTGAGGCCGATACTGGCAAAGAACACCGGTGAAATCAACAAATAAGATAGAGTTCCAATCCTTTTGGTCACATAAGCGCATTGACTGGTTCCGGATATGATCAAACCGGCCACAAAGGAACCGGTAATATCGGCAACACCAAAAAACTCTTCAGAAACATAGGCCATGATCAACGCAAAGGCAAAGCTGATGATGGAATATCTTTGCAGGCCCCCGCGAGAATCGTGATCAAACCACCAGGCAAAGACCTTGTGAAGAACAATACCGATAATAACGGCAAACACAAAGAACAATACTATTTTCAGTAAGACCATACCGACATCGACTGAGCTGTCAGCAAGTCCGGATACGACTGTCAATGCTACGATACCCAATACATCATCGATCACCGCTGCCGCCAGGATCGCGTTGCCGCTGGTCGTTTTCATCGCACCCATTTCCTTGAGTGTTTCAACCGTGATTCCTACAGAAGTAGCCGTCAAAATCACCCCTAAAAATAAGTTGCCGATCCAGGCCTGCGGCCCTACATTATAGAAGCTTGCGACAAGATAGCCTAATCCTAAAGGTACTAACACACCTAAAACCGCAATCACCAAAGCCTTTAAACCGGCTTTTCTCAAATCAGTAATACTGGTTTCCAAACCGGCCCCAAACATCAACACGATCACACCGATTTCAGAAAGCGAAGAAATCAGATCACTGGGCTGCACCCAGTTTAAGATGGCTGGTCCCAATAGGATACCGGCAATCAAAGCACCTACAACAGCTGGCATTCTAAGCTTTCTAGTAAATAAACCAAATGCCTTGGTTCCTAACAGAATCAATGCAATATCTAATAAATAATGATAACTTGCCATAAAAAAACTCCTCACATAATGAGAATTATACTCCTCTGTAAGGGTTTTCATCAAGTTAGAATGGTCTAGGTATCGTAAAATCCTTGTTTGCGATTGGTAAACTCACATCTCCTATTTCTAAATGATAAGCACATAAAGAATATTTTTTTTCACTTCCCTTATAGCCATATTTGACATCTCCACAAAGAGGATAGCCAAGATATGCCATACTGGCACGAATCTGATGAAATCTTCCTGTTTCCAAATGAACCTGAACCATTGTCTGTTCTTTTTGTCTTTCCATCACCTTAACAAACATCCTGGCCTCTTTGTATCCGGGAGCTTCATTGGATTGGACAAGCGCACGAGTTTCCTGTTTTTTTATGTAACAGACAACTTCCCTGGTATCCCATAAAGGCGTTCCTTCAATCTTAGCACAATATACCTTACGAACTTTATGACAAGCAATCGCATCATTCATCAAACGTAGTGCTCTGGCATTTTTTGCCGCCAGGATCAAACCGGATGTATTTTTATCCAGACGATGACAGATCGCCGGGGCAAAGCTGTTCTCTCTTTGCGGATCATATTCCTTTTTCTGATATAAATAATACTGTATGCGACTGACCAATGTATCCTGCAAGCCTTTTTCATCGCTTTGCGAAAGCAAGCCTGCCGGTTTGTTGACCAGCACAATATCATCATCTTCATAGACAACATCAACACTTCCGGTATTCACAGGACAAGCCTTCTGTCTGGTTTCTAAAAATTCATAAGGAAGAAATAAAAGGATCGAATCACCTTCCTGCAGCTTTTGATCATATGTGCAGCGCTTACGATTGACTTTGATCTTCTTATTGCGAATGGCTTTATACATCATCGATTTTGTCAATGTCGCATAATGTTTTTGAAGAAAGCGATCCAGTCGTTGTCCGGCATCATTTACCCCGATCTTAATTTCCTGCATAAATGACCTCTAAACACTCTTTTAATGAATCCAGCACAGGCACACCTGCCTGCTGTAAACGATCTTTTGATTGGTGTCCGGTCGTCACCAACAAGCATTTGCCGCCAGCCTGACTGGCCACTTCGTAATCATGTAAGCTATCGCCCACAAACCAAACTTCATCTTCTTTCTGACATGTCTTCATATATGCTTTTGCCAGTTCCAGTTTACTATGTGCATAAATATCTTCAATTCCATAAATGCGATCTACTCTTTTCTGCACATCGTTTTTTTGAATCTGCGCCAACAAATAATCTTTTTTGCTGGCCGAAAGAATTGTTTGTTCAATTTGTAAAGATCTGGCCTGTTTTAATACTTGATAAGCATCCTGTACTAATGAGCAGTCATAGCTCTTTTCCTGATAGTATTCCATATATTCGTGAGCCAGTTCTTCAAAAGAAGTTTTTGTGAAGTCAAAGCCAATTGCTCGATAATAGTTTTCAATCGGAAAACCAAATACTTTTCGATAAGCTTCTTTATCCGGTAAACAGGACAATCCGTGATGAACTAATAAGTTATTGATGCATTCCAAACACAAATCGATATCATCAAACAAAGTTCCGTTCCAGTCCCATACAATTTTTTTCATTTTGATCACCGTAATGATTATATCATGCTTACGAAAACTGAACAGTATTGTGAATTTGTTAGCAATTTCTCCTTTTTTTTAATGGCATTGTCCGATATAATGAAATGGGTAAAAAAGTATATTAAGGAGGAACTATGCGCGGTATATACAACTCAGTTACAGATTTGCGTCGTAAGGTCTTTGCGGCTATCGCCAGTATGGCCTATGAGGACTGTGATGATCTTGCCAAACGAATCGAACAGATTCCATATGAACTGTTACCAGGCGATAAAGCAACCTATCGTAACAGTATTTTCCTGGAAAGAGCCATTATCGGTGAACGTTTACGTTTAGGTATGGGTCTTCCTACAAGAGATGCAAAAGAATTTAAAGCGTTATCGGATGGTATTGAAGAAAGTGCTATTGCGAAAAAATATTATGATGATCCGCTAGTCAACATCATCAAATTCGCATGTAATGCCTGTCCGGAAAAGAAAGTATTTGTCACAAATGCCTGTCAGGGATGTCTTTCTCATCAGTGTACAGAGGTTTGTCCAAAAGATGCGATTCACATTGTAAACGGTCGTTCTTTGATCGATCAGGATAAATGTATCAAGTGTGGACGTTGTATGGAAGCTTGTCCTTACAAAGCTATTACAAAGATTGAACGTCCATGTGCGGCCAGCTGTGGTATGGATGCGATTCACAGTGATGAAGATGGAAAAGCTGTTATTGACTATGATAAGTGTGTCAGCTGCGGTATGTGTTTAGTGAACTGTCCATTTGGCGCCATTGTCGATAAAGGACAAATCTTCCAAACTATTTATGCGATGAAGGAAGGACACCGTGTCGTTGCGGCTGTTGCCCCTGCTTTTGTCGGACAGTTTGGACCAAGTGTAACACCGGAAAAATTGACAGCAGCCTTAAAAGAATTAGGTTTCAGCGATGTTGTTGAAGTTGCCATCGGAGCTGACCTTTGTACGATCGAAGAAGCAGAAGACTTCATGGATAAAGTGCCGGAAAAACAACCTTGGATGGCTACTTCCTGCTGCCCTGCCTGGTCTGTTATGGCTAAAAAGCTTTTCCCACAATATGCTTCTCATATTTCCATGGCCTTAACGCCAATGGTATTAACAGCACGTATGATCAAAAAAGACGATCCTGACTGCAAGGTTGTATTTATCGGTCCATGTGCTGCCAAAAAACTGGAAGCCAGCCGTAAATCAGTACGAAGTGATGTAGATTTTGTACTGACATTTGAAGAAGTCATGGGAATGTTTGTTGCCAAAGGGGTTAAACTGGAAGAAATCGAAGGTAATGATCCACTGTTAAAGGGAACGAACCGTGGCCGTGAATTTGCCGTGAGCGGTGGTGTTGCCAAAGCCGTTAAATCTTTGATCAACAAGAAACATCCGGAAGTGGAAGTTAAAGTACAGGCGGCTGAAGGTTTGAAAAACTGTAAGACGATGTTGATGATGGCAAAAGCCGGACGATTGGATGGATACCTGTTAGAAGGTATGGCTTGTCCGGGAGGATGTGTTGCCGGAGCCGGTACTTTACAGCCAATCGCCAAGTCCAGTGCTGCCGTTAAGAAGTATGCCAATGAAAACACATTGGTCAACTGTGATGAAAGTCCATACGGCGATCGATTGGAAGAATTGACAAAAGGATAAAATGAGAAAACCATTGAGATAAAGAGCTCAATGGTTTTTTTAGTGCTATTTTGGTTAAGCTGCACAAGCGCTACCGTTATCTTTTTCAAATTCATGTTATTTTGTCGAATACGGGCTTACAAGCTTGTGACATTCGAAATTTTTAAAATGAAACCGATATTGCAGCCAACCTGTCAAGTTCAATGTAAAACCTATGGATTTAATTGGGGTTTCACAATGACATGAAGGATATCCCCATCTCTTTTACGAAGTGTTTGGCGAATGCTCTTTTTTACACCGAGAATGTAACAAATGTTTCCAGCTTCATCCTTGATCCCCATATTTACAATACTGCCCTCATATTCGATTCCGTCAAACCATGCCATAACTTTTAGACGACCTTTTCCAAATTCTTCTTTGATATTCCAGGGAAAAATGATATAAGCACCACCTTTCTTCGGAACTTCATAGAGTATCGCATCAAATTCATAAACATTCTTCATTCTATCCTCCTTATCATCTTATCAATATGGGTGCAATGACAAGCACATAACCAATAAGAAACAAAATCAGATGTTTTGGTTCGCGATGAACGGCTACAAATCCACGAATCAATGCTCATGTACGGTAAGGAAGCAAGCAACCGAAAACAAGAGATAGACCGCCAGCACTACACTATTCCGAACCAAAGACCAAAAGATAAGCATTGTGGGAAAATCTAAACTTTTGGATTTTCCTACAATGCCAACTACGGCGGAATCCCTCCCACTCCTTATATCTTTCTGTATACATTGAATTTGTATTTAGTAAAATGCAGACAACACCACGGATCGGCTTTTGGTTGGACAATTCCAACCAAACACCACAGCAGACAGCAGAAAACATTCTGAACGCTAGGAAGCCGGTATGATTGTTACATATAAGGGGAAGAAAAATTTCTTTTAGGTACTTGCTTTCCTAAAACTGATGTGATACAATGATTTAATCCAGAAAAGGAGTAAAAAATATGCGGCAAGGTATTCTTAAATAAAACTATAATCAAATAGTGGGAACAAAGGATTATGATAGCTCCTTTTGTAGGGGCTTAGTTTTTTGTACCCAATTTAAGAATACTTTTGCCTTATCAATTTTGACATATCCCCAAAAACAGCAATCACAAACAGGTGTATGCTGTATATGTGTATGTCCGCAACTTATAATCCCCAGTGGTAAAAGTATTTTACTGCTGGGGATTTTTATGCCCTTTGGGGCTGTAAAGGGAGGACAATCACATGAAAATAATCAATATTGGAATTCTTGCCCATGTAGACGCTGGAAAGACGACCTTGACGGAGAGCCTGCTATATGCCAGCGGAGCCATTTCAGAACCGGGGAGCGTCGAAAAAGGGACAACGAGGACGGACACCATGTTTTTGGAGCGGCAGCGTGGGATTACCATTCAAGCGGCAGTCACTTCCTTCCAGTGGCACAGATGTAAAGTTAACATTGTGGATACGCCCGGCCACATGGATTTTTTGGCGGAGGTGTACCGCTCTTTGGCTGTTTTAGATGGGGCCATCTTGGTGATCTCCGCTAAAGATGGCGTGCAGGCCCAGACCCGTATTCTGTTCCATGCCCTGCGGAAAATGAACATTCCCACCGTTATCTTTATCAACAAGATCGACCAGGCTGGCGTTGATTTGCAGAGCGTGGTTCAGTCTGTTCGGGATAAGCTCTCCGCCGATATTATCATCAAGCAGACGGTGTCGCTGTCCCCGGAAATAGTCCTGGAGGAAAATACCGACATAGAAGCATGGGATGCGGTCATCGAAAATAACGATGAATTATTGGAAAAGTATATCGCAGGAGAACCAATCAGCCGGGAAAAACTTGCGCGGGAGGAACAGCAGCGGGTTCAAGACGCCTCCCTGTTCCCAGTCTATCATGGCAGCGCCAAAAATGGCCTTGGCATTCAACCGTTGATGGATGCGGTGACAGGGCTGTTCCAACCGATTGGGGAACAGGGGGGCGCCGCCCTATGCGGCAGCGTTTTCAAGGTTGAGTACACCGATTGCGGCCAGCGGCGTGTCTATCTACGGTTATACAGCGGAACGCTGCGCCTGCGGGATACGGTGGCCCTGGCCGGGAGAGAAAAGCTGAAAATCACAGAGATGCGTATTCCATCCAAAGGGGAAATTGTTCGGACAGACACCGCTTATCAGGGTGAAATTGTTATCCTTCCCAGCGACAGCGTGAGGTTAAACGATGTATTAGGGGACCAAACCCGGCTCCCTCGTAAAAGGTGGCGCGAGGACCCCCTCCCCATGCTGCGGACGACGATTGCGCCGAA